>OLYB01000024.1_pt1 | contig 168620 bp, 156 predicted proteins | sample 1674481 | NCBI WGS metagenome assembly OLYB01 (sample SAMEA103958167, study PRJEB25191) | human gut metagenome
GGCCAGATGCGGGGCCACCAGCTCCAGCAGCTGCGGCCAGGGCATGAAGGCCCGGCTGGTGATGCAGTCGGCCTTGCGGGCCTGCTTGGGGAAAAAGTGCTCCACCCTGCCCCGGAAAACATGGGTCCCCGGCAGGGGCACGCGGGCCAGCACCGTGGAAAGGAACAGCGCCCGTTTCTCCCGGGCCTCCACCAGCCAGCAGGTGCCGCGCTGCCAGGCCATGCGCAGGGGGATGGCGGGCAGGCCCGCACCGGAGCCCAGATCCCAGCACAGGGGATCTTCGGGCAGGGGCAGGCCGTCGAGGAAGGTCGCCAGATGGAAGCTGTCGGCCACCAGGCGCTGCATGGCGTCGCGCCAGTGATGCGCGCCCACCAGGTTCATGGCCTTGTTCCAGCGGCAGAGCAGCTGCAGATATTCCGCCAGCCCGGGCAGGGCCGCCTCGGGCACCGTCACGCCCGCCTCCCGGCAGAAGTCGCGCATCAGTTCCAAAAACTCCCACCGGTCTTCGTCGCCCTCAAAAATGAGCTTCTTGCCCGTACCGCGGGCACAGACATGGTAAAAGCCGGTAACCGTTCTCCAAACGCGCTGCATGGCGCTCCCTTCGCCGGGATCTGCTTGCCATCCAATACAGCACGATTGAAGCGTGCCATTAAAACATTCACGCAAAACAATACACTCGCGCGGCCAAAGGCAGTAAACAGGCGGCGAACGGCACCGTTGCAACAGGTCAACCCCTGCAACGCTTACAAAAGCTGAGCAAAAGCTTGCCCAAGACGGACCCCCTCTACGGAAGTTCGCGACCACAGAACATATAGTTAAATCGCTTCAATTGAAAGTTCCGCGCTTCTCGCTACGAAAACTGAGCCGTTCGCCGAATATTCCGTGCATTTCGCGGTATTATAGGGGCTGCATGTCATGTCCCTTTCGAAGGGTCGCCCGGCAATCGCCAGCCACGGCCCCCAGACGGGACGCCAACACGATAGAGAGGAGAGGCATGCAGTACTCACAGGAAGTGGAGAACATGTGCCCCGTTGCCAAGGGTGCATACCACGGCCCCGCACCCATCCCCGAGGAGGGCAAGTGGGTCCAGGCTAAGGAGATTTCCGACATCTCCGGTCTTACGCACGGTGTGGGTTGGTGCGCACCTCAGCAGGGCGCCTGCAAGCTCACGCTGAACGTCAAGGACGGCATCATCTTCGACTTGGGTGGTGGCAGTACCGAGCTGATTCTGTTCAAGAACCGTAAAATTTTAGATAGCGTGTCCCTGCCCATTGGTGCAGTCAATACCACCTCCATGTTCAATACCCGTAACGTCATGCCCGCCAATGTCTTCAGCGATGTCAGCTTTTTTATCATGAGCCGTTTGGAAAAGTACCCCTGGCTCAAACAGAACGGCCTGCCTCTCATCGGTGTCGGCGGTACTGCGCGTACGGTAGCTAAAATCATCCAGCGTGAAAAGAAATATCCGGCAACCAAAATCCACAATTACTCCTATACCACGCAAACATATTGCAGCTTCTTCAACAGACTGCGTAATACAAATCTGGAGCAGCGCAAAAAGATTTCCGGCCTCAGCAGCGAGCGCAGTGATATCATTTTGGCCGGCAGCAGCATTATCAGATGCCTTTTGGAGGCAACAGGTGCCAAAAAGCTCATCACCTCCGGCTGCGGCCTGCGCGAAGGCCTGTTCTTCGATTATTATTCTAAGGAAAACCACGTGCCCATTATAGCGAAGGATATCCTTAGAATGAGCAGGGAAAATGTGTTAAACTTATATGAACCCGATCAGCAGCATTCCAGACACATCACCCATTTGGTGTTATCAATGTTTGACGGCTGGAGCGAGCTGCACGGCTTACGCAAAAATTATCGTCGTCTGCTGGAAACCGCTGCGCTGCTGCATGACATCGGCATCACCATCAACTTCTACAGTCACGCACGTCACAGTGCCTATATGATTTTAAATGCCAAGCTCTTCGGACTGACGCACAAAGAGCAGGTTATCACGGCAGCCATCGCCGGCTGGCACAACGGCGTTTCCAAAAACTATTTCAAGGACCGTTTCTACAAGGAATTGCTTAGCGACGCCAACTGGAAAACAATCAACAAGCTGGCACTGCTGCTGGCCTTGGCAGAAAGCCTCGATTATACGGAAACCTCCCAGATTCACGTTATTGAACCTGGCATCAGCAAAAAGAATGCTACCTTAAAGCTCTATGCTCAAGGTATTCCCAGTATTGAAATACATCAGATTCAGGAGCATCTGTCATGGTTCAAAAAGACCTTCGGTGTAGAGCTGAAGGTAGAGCTGGCGACAGAAAAGTAATATCTATATGCAACAAAACAGCAGATTCCTTTATGACTAGGCTAGGGAATCTGCTGTTTTTGTTACTAAGTATTATAAATAGACTTCACCTTTATTCTTTGTTAACTTTATCTAAAAGTTCTTGAGAAATTTTCCATTTATGGTCTTCGTTTTCGTTCGATATAATCTTAAGTTCTTTATATTTATTGTCCCTATCTATATGGGCAACAAGTTGACACCCATCATTGTAAGTAATGATTATTATTGTATTCGGAATATAATATTTTATAACCATTAATTGCTTAATTTCTCGCAGTGTATGCTCATTAAACTTTGTTTGCCGAAGTACCTTATCCGATAACTCAAATAAACTTGCACATAGTTTATTCCCTTCATCACGTGATATTATATTGGTAGTTGGGTGTGAAAAAATGTAAGCGAATGAGCCATTATGTCGTTGTAATTCTTCTTTAGGAACCACATACTCAAATTTTATCCATGTAATAACCTTTTCTGGCTCTACTTTATTCCATATAGGCTGATATATACCAACATACGTATATCCCTGTGGACAAGTACATATTGATAACGGAATATTAATCTCTGGAAGCTTAACGTCTTTTTGCCCACACCCAGCAACCAGCACCATAAAAACAGACAAAATCAAAACTGCTAACTTTTTCATACATATCCCTCCCACCCTTTTAATTATCAACTAAAAAATAGTATTCTTTATCATTATAATTTACACACTGTATCGTACACTAGCAAAATGCAAAGGGTACTTTTTGTATTTTAATATAAATAAAAATTATAATACGTTTATTTTATATATGCTGGCATTTAAATATTTCCCATTCATTATCTAAGAAATTCTGTTCTTCTATGGCTACTTTCCCATCCGCATGAATAACAGACATTACAACCTCGTCAAGATCTTCAAATGTTCCTCTATTAATATCATTTAAATATTTTTCTTTGATATCATTAAAATTCATTTTATGATCATAAATTTCTTCCATAATCCTGTGAAATTCATCTTGCAATCCTACATCAGTCCAAGATGTATCTGGACTTCCGATAGCTTGCGCGATAGCTGCTTGCTCTTCTTGAGTAAACTCACCATCAATATTTGCAATGTAACAACCTAAAGCAAATACGCCTAACTTTAATTTATTGTTAGCCAACATTTTATCACGCAATCTTTTCATAACAGTATTTTCGCCATCTTTACGTCCATCTTTATAACCATCTTCCCGAGCTTTATCAGCTTCCTTTCTTCTTTTATTTTTTTCAACTAAATATACAGCACCAGCACCAACGCAAACCGCTAAAAGACCCAAAAGTGAATTTTTACCCAAAAGTTCACCATCAGATAAAGAACTCATAAATATCCCTCTTTCCTTTACAAATTATATTTCAAAGCCAAGTTTAGCTAAATCTTGCTTAACTTCATCCTCTTCTTGCTTAAATTCATTATCAAGAATTTTTTGAATGAAATCCTCCTCAATTTTTCTTATCTTTTTTTCATCATTTAATATTCTCCATAACGTAACAAGTATACCACCAACATCTAACCTGCTTAAATCTTTAGTAATACCAACATACCCAACGTTAATGACTGAAGATAACATATTAGAATAAGTCAATACTTTCCTAGTACGAACCTCGTATAATTTCTTATCATCACATGAAGAATCATAATAAAGCTTATGCACCATTTCTACAATCTTATTTACAAAAAAGGTTAAAGCAACTCCTCGTGTAACACTGTATAGATCTATTCTATTACCAATTAAAAACTTAGATACTTCAGGAGAAATATTATTTATTATAGGTAAAGGTAATCCTTGTTTTGTAAAAACATCTGTAGTACAATGTATAATTTGTTTTATAAACGCAGCACCTATCGCTAAAGGATCTTCATAGTAAGCTGATTTAGTCATATCCAGAACCTCAAAAAAAGCAATAGGTCTATCAATTTTGTGATCACTTATAATATACGAAGAAAACATGTAATCATTTTTTGTCAATGTATTTGTAGCAATATTCATTGTCCCAAAAAGCAACCCAGCCAACGGATCATGTCCTAATGCAGTATATCTGTGATTAGTGCCAGAAATTCCAGTAGATATTGGCTGAAAATTATCATCCAAAAAATTGGTCTTATAAAAGTTACTTCTAGTTACCGCATCATATGGGACCTGATGATCCATTATTATATCCCCTACAGTCGGAAGCCGCGTTCCAATCCACTTAGCTTTATTATCAACAAACTTTTCTCCCGCCTTATCAGTTGAAAACCTAAGACTATCATTTGTGATGACTGCCCATCTTAAACATTGTACACTTGCTGCAATAAATAGTAAAACCATATCAAAATCTGTTAACTTAGTTTTACTTTTAAACTCAGAACGCAATTCTTGATAATGACGAATATATTTTTTAGCACAAGCATCTATCTCTTCTTGCGTTGATAACATATCATCCCAATCATTTTTAGGTTGTTTTTTATTCCCATTTTTGTCTGTAAACCAAGGTCGTCGTAGCATATTGTCAGCTCCTGTTATGTATTATAGCTTAGGATATTTTTAGTAAAAATACTTTTTGTCAAAACATTCCACTTCAAGCTTACTATCTTTCTTTTCATAATTTAAAGCAATCCCTCTATCGTTTCTTATCCAAACAGCTCTATAACGTTCTTTACTTGCTTCAGAAAATCTAGAATCAGTGTCTCCATATTTATTTTTCAAGTAATTGTAAGCTGTATTCCAATCACTACCATCGCATTCCAATTGTACAGAGCGAATTGTATCACCATTTTTAGCTAATACAACTTTACTGCTTGATACGTGTATGCTATCCGGCAAACAATCTGACAATCTCATTTTAATGATACTAGCATTTTTATCACTATATACCAGAAAACCACCATCACTTTTTAATTCAAACTTCAATTTTTGCATATAAATAAAGCCAGTATTCCAGTTTAATCCTAAAAGATCATTTGACATATTTTCACTATTACCAGAATTATCTTGAGTTCTAGTAGTATCATAGTCTTGGATATTAGTATTAGAAGTTTCATTATTCACATATGCCTTCAATTTACCATAATATAATTGTTGTTTATTTTTTAAGTCATATTTCCTATTTCCTAGATTTGACTTTTCATAGTTTAATTTTTCCAGCTTAGATACCAATTGCCAATATCTTTTTTCTTTATCTATTGCGTTATTTATTGCTCGAGTCTGGTATTCTAATGCTTTATTAACTCCTTGAGTTATATATACTTCTCTAACCATGTTTCTAGTAATTTCATCCACATTTTGCAAATATAATGCTATCTATTTACGTTCTTCAACTATGTCCTCTATTTGCCTATCAATCTCTTTTATTTTTTTATTATCAAAGTCATCTAATTCATCAGATACAATTATATAACTAGAAAGTAAATATCTAAATTCATCTCTACTTGAATCAGGCTTAGCACATTTAAAATTATTATTTTTTATAAAATCAATATAAGTATTATCCGTCGAATTCTTCATGTTTTTAATAATATCCATAGCTATTTTTCGTTCAACAAAATCATTACTTTTAAAAGTTTGATCACGAGTAGTCTCGTCTCTAGCAACGTATAATAATTCATCATATAATGCCTTTTTTTCTTTTGACGATTTTTGCAGACGAGTAACTACAAATTCATCTAAAAAATTATTATTTTTTGCCAACAAAGCCTTAAATATTCCTTTTTTTAAGTCCAAATCTATTTTACGATCATCAGAATTCAGATATGCCTTCAGAAATTTATTACCATCTGGTGTATTCATATCTGCTAATGCTATAATCGCTTGATCACGGATATTTTTATACTTAGGGTCTCTTTCTTCAAACGAAATAGCCTTTTCAATTAAGTTACTCATAGCCGCAACGTCATTATTATCCCTATATCTCTCAACGTCAGACATTTTAGGAATATAAAGGTAATACCCTGCACAACCGACTAATATAAAAACAATTAAAGTTAAGCTTAATTTTTTCTTATTATTTTTCAAGATACTAAACATCACATTATTTGAAATGACATTTTTAACAGCATTAAATCCTCTTGCAACATTAAAATTTATATTAGGACACTCAATATTATGGTTTATTTTCCCCTTGATTATATTATCAGAGCATAATTTTAAAATCTCTACTCTAGCCCCATAGGCATTATCTCGTTTTTCACCTGGAATACAAGCCAAGATTATCAGTACGATAGCAATAAAATAAGGAATATAAGAAAACTTATCGCTCAATAAAGAACTCAATATAGTCATAACATATAAAAGCGACAGTCTCATTGATTTTCCTATATCATGTAATCTTTTGCTTACAATAACAAACATCAAATAATTACACATAAGAAAATACGATAAACCTGCGAATTTGTTATCCAAAATTCCTAACCCAGTTAACTTATCCCAAAGCATAAGAATACAAAAGCTAGCAAAATACATTAATATATCTATCAAAATAAGCAAAACAAAAGCTCTTCTGTCAATGCGTCCTAAAGGCGAAAAGATAGCTTTTTCACTCAACAATACGCATACATTAGACTCTTTATCGTAATAAGGTTCTTTGCTAAAAATAGGATTATTCTTGTAATTTAACATTTTGTCACCTCTATATAATCTATTTAGACTGATGCGACAGCCTATAATTCCTTCATAAACTTTCGCTACGAGCTGAAAATTTTTACTCCTTGCGCTCATTATACTACGCTGTCCCCCCCCGTCAATCACACGTATATATAAAACGGACTTACTCTTCTACCTGCTGCAAAGTTAGGGCAAAAAAGGTCTGTATACGCATAAGTATACAGACCTCAAGACAGTATTATAAAATTTTCTATGTTTAGTGGTTTATCATTCCTATATATTTAGTTCAGGATATTTTTCCATAAACATTTTTATAGCTTCTTCGGCAGGAATTACCCTTCCTGCTTCAATATCACTTAAGCCTTCTAGCAAAGCATTATACAATTCCATGCGAGCTTTTTGTTGTTCATCAGTTTCCATATCCATCAGAATAAACCTCCGCCAAAATAATACCTTTTTATTTTACCGCAGCCTTCAGAATACCGTGTACCATCAGCGCAGTATTGTACAAATCCTCTTCCTTAATGTATTCGTCAACAGTATGCACATTAGCCATGCCAGTGCCCAAAATTACGCTGGGCAGTCCGTAAGCATTCAGGAAGTTGGCATCACTGCCGCCGCCGGTAACCGTAATATCCGGAGTAAAGCCATGCATTGCGCAGGCAGCCTTTGCCAGCGTTACAACATCACTATCCTCGGCAACAGCAAAGGAATCATACTTGTTATCCACAAAAACCTCTGCCTTAGCACCGTATTTTTCAGCGCTGGTTGCAATAGTTTCTACGATTTCCTTGCAGATAGCCTCCAGCTTTTCCTTGTTACGGCTGCGCGCATCACCCTCAATGGTTACCAGATCAGGCACAATATTGGTTGCCTTGCCGCCGCCGATAATGCCGATATTGCAGGTAGTTTCCTCATCAATACGGCCGTAGCGTTTAACATCGGCAAGAGCCTTAGCAGCAATCATAATGGAGTTGATGCCCTTTTCCGGCTCCAGTCCGCCATGCGCGGTTCTGCCGATAATGTCGATTTTATATTTTTTTTGGCCGGGAGCACCGACAACAATCTCGCCCGGAGCACCTTCGCCGTCCAGTGCATAGCCAACGTCGGCACGCAGCTTGGAGCGGTCGAGGCAACGGGAGCCGTTAACGCCGCCCTCCTCGCAAACTGTAAAGAGTATCTGGATATCACCATGCGGAGCGCCTTCCTCCAGCAGCAGACGGATACCCTCTAAAATACCCTCAACGCCGGATTTATCGTCACCGCCGAGAATAGTGGTGCCGTCGCTGTATAAAACGCCGTCCTTTTGGATAACGGTAGTGCCGCCGCAGGGCTCAACACCATCCATATGTGCAGAAAGCAGCACGCGTACTGCACCTTCAACTCCTGCGCTGGCAGGCAAAAATGCCCACAGATTACCACAGTTGCCACCCAGCTTTTCACCGGCGTCATCCTCTTCCACCGTAAAGCCGAGTGCCTCTAATTTGCCTTTGAGCAGTTCGAATACCGGACGCTCCTGCAGGCTGTGACAAGGCAGAGCAACAATTTCCTTAAATTCTGCGAGCATACGCTCCTTATTTACTTGCGTCATGTGTATCTTCCTTTCAATGATATAAATTAAGCTCAGCGGTACCTAAAGGGGTAGCAAAGCCGCTAAACTTTTATTCCTTAAATTATTCCTGTATGTTCCAGCAAAATTTTGACACCGATAAAAATCAGCACCAAGCCGCCGGCAACGTCCGCTCTCTTGCCGGCCATAGCACCCAGCTTAAAGCCTGCCAGGCCGCCAAAGGCTGCGATAGCAAAGGTCACCACGCCAATCAGTATGGAAGCGGACCAGATATCTGTATTCAAAAAGGCCAGGCTGATACCTACTGCCAGAGCGTCAATACTGGTGGCAATCGCCAGTACCGCCATCTCCTTCACGCTATAGTCTTTTTTTACATGACAAGCCTCATTTGCTTCCCGAATCATGTTAATTCCCAGATAAAGCAATAAAAAAAAGGCAACCCAATGGTCATACTCCGTAATATAATCACGAAACGACACAGCGCCGAAATAGCCTATCACCGGCATTAAAAACTGAAAGGCTCCGAACCAGCTGCCGAAGCGCAAGGCTCCGCGCAACCTGTTATCCGGTGTCAGCACCATACTGCCGCAAACGGAAACGGCAAAGGCATCCATCGCCAAACCAACCGCCAGCAGCAACAGTTCTGCTAAACCCATATTTTCATTCCCTCACTCACTGTAAATAACCTTATTCTTCCTTATGCAACAGCTGCAGCAGGCGTTTATGATCCTTGCTTATCTTAATTACACGGAATACGCTTGTCATAAGCATCATCCCCAAGGCAATAGCACTGGCATCCATGCCGGTGGTTATAAGGATGTTCATACCCGTGTCGTAATCATTTTCTATAATCGCTGCCATACCGCGATACATGCCAAGTCCCGGCACAATCGGGATAATACCGGGAATAACAAAAATTGTTACCGGCTGCTTAAAAACACGTGCTGCCAGCTCGCTTAAAAGCGAAAGCGCAACCGTGGCAAAAAACATGGCATAAAAAGAATCATACGCTAAATCCTTGCGGATATAGCAATAAACTACCCAGCCTACAGCACCGATAAAGCCGCTGACAGGCAGACTTTTGCGCGGTGCCTGAAACAGAATACCGAAGGCAGCAGTAGCAATAAATGCAAAGCCAAAGGCTGTAAAATAATTTATGCCCACAGCTTCCACCCCCAGTGATACCATACAAGCAGGCTAAATGCCAAACCAATCGCAATGGATGTAGCAAAAAGCATCGCCTCGGCGATACGCGAATTGCCGGAAATCAAATCGCCGGCCATATAATCGCGCAGGCCATTAGTAAAGGCTACGCCCGGCAGGAACGGCATCAGCGCACCTACAATGATGTTGGTGCGTGTACATTCTCCGTCCATCTCACAGCAAAAAATAGCCAAAGCGCCGATTGCCGCACCGGAAAGCGCATTTTCCCAAAAGGCACTGGGACGATAACCGCCCATCTGCTTTAACAGCACCATTGAAAGACCGCCGGTAATAAAGGCCGCGATAAAATCATGGCTGTTGCCTCCCAGCATCGCCGAAAAGGCTGCCGAGCTGATTGCCGAAGCCATGCAGACACGCCATTTACCGTAGGGCGGAGCCTTATGACGCAGCTCCTCCAGATATGCCAGCGTTTTTTCATAATTCAGCGGCCAGCGTTTAAGGTTATAGGAAAAATCATTCACAGCGCTGATAACGCTTAAATTGGTACTGCGATAACGGATACGGCTGATAATTGTCGCACCTTCGCTTTCCTCATCGCCTAAAATAATAACCGTCGGCGTAACAAAAACATGAATATCATGATAGCCGTGCGTATGACAGAAGCGGGAAATAGTGTCCTCTACTCTGGAGGTTTCCGCACCGTTTTTCAAAAGCGCCTTGCCCATGCCAAGAGCAATATGCAAGGTCTGCTCACGGCTTAAAGGAACAGCTTCCAATTCCATTACATCTCACCGCCTAACAGCTGCGCTACTGCCGCACGGAAGCGGTTGGCACCGCCCATAGACGGATGCGGCACAGCCATACATTCAACGCCGTAACGTGACAGCGTTGTCGCCGCCTTCTGACCGATAGCGACAATCTTCATCCCCGGACGCAGCTCCAGCAGCATCCGCGCGTACTCAATGCCTACATCAAGCTCGCTCGGCGAGGGCGTACGGTTAGTCAGCAAATTGCCTGCTTTATACGGATGAAACGGAAAAATATTCCAAAGAATAACATCAAAGGACGCAAGGCCATGACTGTTCAGCGCGTTCCAGACAACAGTATCCGTAGGCTCGTTAAAGCCCTTCAGGCGCTGCGTATTATTCAGCATTGCGCTGTTTGCATCACTCGTGCGGCGGTAATCCCATTCGCCCAGCACGCTTTTCGGCTCTACATCAGGATGATGCCCCAGCAGAATACGCTCCGAAGTAATTGCAATACCGCTGAAATGACCGCCCTGATAGCCCAAGGCCTCGGCAATAAACAAATAATGTGCATCCGCGCGCAGCTCCAGATAACGGCGCAGATTGGCACTGCGGATAACGGGAGCCTGCGGGCCTATATCACAGCTTGTATCAAAATCACGCCAGGGGTTAAAAACCTGCTCGCTGTGATAGCTTTGTAATTTATCAAGAAAAGTATCAATCTCCATAATTCCCTCCATGCATTATTATACCGCATAGAGGCAAGTCGTCGCAATAAAAATGGATGCGAAGCAATAGTTCCGCATCCATTTTATACTTTAAAAAATATCTGATTTTAGAACAGCAACAGAATCATGCCTACAACCAGCGCCAGGGTAATACCCAACGCATTACGCTTGCAAACCTCCATCGGATCTACACCAGCAATGCCTGCGCAGATAATAGTAGCACCAGCAATCGGGGAAATAGTACGGCCGAGAGTACCGCCCAAAGCTGCAATGGAGCCCATGTTCATGGTTTCCAGACCAAACTGTGCCGCATGCGGAGTAACTGCTTCGTTAAACGCAACTGTTGCAGCGTCACCGGAACCGGAAATAAGTGCCAGCACAAACGGGCCGAAGGTAGCAGCAATTTTAACAATACCGGTAGAATTCAGCATCCAGTTAATCAGCGCCTTAATCAGTCCCAAAGCATTCAGGCCTGCTACGAAAACGCCTACGGAAATAATAATACCGATGATATTAGCATAAGCATCGCCCATGCCGTCAAAGAAGCTCTTGGTCAGCTCAACAGGATTTTTACGGGTTACTGCCAAAGACAGGATTGCACCGATAACCATAGCGTGGGGTACGCCCATTTTCAGTACAGGCACCAGTTTAGTGCTGCCCAGCAGCAGAATGATAACCGGAACCAGCGGCATGATAGCGAAAAGCGGATTGATGCCGAAGTTTTCGTCAACACCGGCTTCGCCTTCCGGAACAAAGCCTCTGTTTTCCTTCAGCACAACTGCCAGAACAGTCAGTACAGCTGCAGCAATGATTACGCCGACCACAGTTGCCAGCATATGGTTGGCAATTACATCAGTAACCTGTACGCCTGCCAGCTTAGCGATAACGGCGTTATGTACCAGACCGGGGTTCAGCATACTGCCATAGGTACCGGATTTAACGGCAGCAGCAGCCATTGCCGGATGAATGCCTGCGGACATCATAATCGGAATAAAAATTACACCTACCGCAGCACTGCAGCCTGCAGCACTGGGGATAGCAATATTAACAACAAAGGTTGCCAGCGTAGCGCCGGGAATGAGCAAAAAGCCCATTTTTTTCAAAACCTTACCGATAGCGACAACCAAATGCTTGTCGCAACCCGTATACTTCATGCACCAGGCAAAGCCCATGCAAGAACAAACAGAAGTAATCAGACCGGCATTAGTCATACTCTTGGCAAAAGCATCAAGAGAAGCCATCGGCTTGCCGGCAATGCAGCACATCAGAATACCAGCGGCAATCAATACCATTCTGGATTCATGTCGTTTCAACAAAAGATAAATTACACCGATAACAACGAGTGCACCTATTATCAGAAACATCTTCATTCCCTCCATAAAATTATTTTTTTGCATTAATATTATATGTGATAGAACTGCTTTTGAAAAGTGTATTATCAATTGTATACATAATACTTGCTTTCTTCAGCTAAGTTTATATAGCAAAAGTATAAATACCGTCCCACATTTCTGCGGAACGGTATTTTTTAATAACTTTATTGATGCCACAAGCCATAATAATGAATAATATAGTTTGTTAAAGCATCCTCATATTCTGTATCCGGTACAGGCTTATCCATCTGATCGACAAAGTGACGCTCATCCGACCAGTAAAACGCCTTACCGCCAAAGTAGCCTAAGGCATAGGGAATATCCGTAGGCTGCAGAAGATTGCGGCCCATAAATTTTTCCGGCACGTCGATGCCCAACAGATACAAAAGCGTCGGTGCTAAATCGATCTGCGAAGCATATTCATTGGTGCGCAGATTATTGAGCGGTGCGAGATTCTTCGACACAAAAATCAGCGGAATCGGTGCAATGCTCTGCTTATCATCAGCCTTGGTAACGAGCTTTGTGTACTCGCCGCCGCTGTGCGGATTATGGTCACTCGTAATGATGAACAGCGTTCTGTCATCCATCAGGCCACGCTTCTGTGCTTCCTTAAAGAAATGCTCCAACGTTTTATCAACCCAATAAACGCCGCGCACTGTAATAAACTGGTTGCTGCGTACATTATCCGGCATTTCGTTCCAACTGAAGCCTGTATAAGGATAAGGCTGATGCATATCCAGCGTTTTAGTAACCATCACCAGACGGTCATTCTTCGCTTTGGCTTTTTCCAGCAGCTTCAGTGTTTCCTCATACATTACGTCATTATGGAAGCCCCAGCCGCTGGCACCAGTATAGCCCTGTTTTTCCAGATATTCCTTGGCATAATATTCGTTCATACCGAACTGTGTCGGATATTCGCGCAGCTCGTTGGCGTAATACTGGCTGGAGGCATTCATGAAAATGCCGCGCATCCCCGCTGCCTGCACGCTACGGAACAGCGAAGGCGTATTTTTACCGGGAAGATCCTTATCCATAATCAGATGCGAACGGAAGGTAGCATTCAGGCCCTGCGTTGTCGGCACGGCAGAGGAATAATACCTGTTCATATGCGGATAACGGATAACAAGACTATTCAAAAACGGAGTAGCTTCTTCGGGAATATCATGGTTATAGTAGTTAATGTAATCACGGTGCATGGATTCCAGAATCAGCAGAACAACTCTGTCATACTGCGGTTTGATTTTGGCAATCTTTGCTTTAGGCTCATCAATGCCCATTTCCGTCAGGCGTGTTTTATCCTTGGCTGTCAGCTCGCGCTGCTCCACATGCTTGCCGCCGGCAATTTTATCCGTATCAAAAATTGCCTTGCTGACGAAGTTCACATTAACAGGAACGGAAAGCATATTGCGGTAGTTCATGCGTGTCTTTTCGTTCTCAACCTCGGCGTACATACCGATAACATTTTCCACGCCGTACATGCCGGCATATCCAAGCAATCTGTCGGTAAGGTTCAAGCCCAAGGTGAACATGGCCACGCACAGCAGCGACCAAGCAAAGTTCGGCTTACGCTTTTGCGGCTTCGGTACATAAAACAGCAGTAAAATCACCACTATGCTGATAACGATACCGGAAATCATCGTGTTGCTCATCGTCGCAAAAATGCCTTTAACAGCATAGATATTCAGATTCTGGAAAAGAACGCTCTCCACGTGCATGGAGGTCTGCCAAAAGTAAAAACCGTCAAAGACCAGCGCCAAAGCAGAAAATACATAAACGGCAAAATAGAGGATTTTCATCCCGATGTTGGGCCATTTATGGTAACACATTGCCATCAGCAGCACTGCAAAAATGTTATTGTTAATACCGGCAAGCACGGACAGGCTTGTCTGCAGGCCTTTATCCAGGCTAAGCTGGTTAACCATGAAGCAGGCTTCGAAAAGATACAGAATGCCGATAACAATAACAGGAAAATAACGCTGTAATCTGTCCGGCACACGCTTGCGCCGATAATACAGCACATACACTACTTCTGCCAAAACGCAGTCACGCAGAAGATGATCAAAAATCTGAAAGACAAACTCGTTCAGCGGAAAGGGGTGCGTCCCGCCGAAGCTCTGCCAGGCAAAAAAGCCTTCCACAATACCGGCAACGATTATAAAAATCAGCCAGCCCATTTTTCTACTAATCCTATTCACCTTACACCATTTCCTTGCTTACGCCAAAAACTTAATCGGCTCGGACTCCATCTCGATTAAAAGCGGAGCAGTTGTTACAGCATCTCCGTCCAGCTCTGCTGCAAAATTCTCTTCATTGCAGCGTATTTCCATCTTCTTCGCTGCACGGATAATAATATCATTATCCAGCGTCAGCGCCTCCATAGCAATGCAGGCCGCATAACGGATAAAATCGGCGCGCTTATCCCCGGTAAACAGCGCCGCATGTAAAAGAGGTGACGAAAGCGACGCACCGTTAAAAAGGTTGTAGCGTCCGGCATAATAACGGCTCTTGCCTACAATAACAGATGTTGCATCATACCACTCGTTTTCATCATCAAAGCGCACCTGAAAGCGGTAACGCCAGTTGTTAAACAGAAATTCCTTACGCATAATCTCTGTTCCCTGCCAAACATAAGCAAGCTTGTTGAGCAGCTTTTTCTCCTTTTCGGTCACCTTGTCTACTACAAGGGAATCAAAGCCTATACCGGCAACCGTCAGAAAAACATTTCCGTTGGCGCGTCCCAGATAAACAGGCACCTCTATACCTTTGGATACTCGTTTAAACCACTTATGCGGATCCGCCTTCAGCAGCAACTCCTTAGCCACCAGATTTACCGTACCGGCAGGAAAAACGCTGATGTAAGGCACATACTTGCGATTAGCCAGCTGTTCAATCATAGCCCTGATTGTACCGTCACCGCCGGCAATTATCACCCAGTCAACCTTTTCCTCAACTATTTCCGCAGCAATCTGCGGTATCTGGTCAAAGAAGCGGATATCTCGCATTTCTGCATTTTTAGGTCCTACTAATTCCTTCACCAGCTTATAGGTTTCATTTACCTTAGCCATCATACTGGCAAAAAGCTGCTTACCGGAATTACGGTTATACAAAAGCACAACCTTTTTAAATTTTTTTACGTCTACATATTCTCCAGGCATATCTAACTCCTAAAAATCCATTTTTTACGTGAGAGATAGTTCCATACAACAACAATACAGCTTGTCAGCACCTTAGACAGCATCGGCTGCCAGTCAAGCAGGCTGACAAAAATATACATCAGCAGCAGGTTAAACGCCAAGCCTATACAGCTTACCAAAAACACCAGGCTAAGCTCCTTGCCGCGTTTATAACGGCTGCCGCTGTCAAAAACCAAAACATTGCCCAAGAAATAATGATACAGTGTTGCCAGACAAAAGGATAAGGCTGTTGCCAGCATAGTCAGCAAGGTCAGGCTCAGCCCGGTTAAAAGATAGTGGAAGAAAATGTAGAACAAGCCCCACTCCACCAAGGCCGCCGTGCCGCCGACAAACAGATACAGTAAGAGCTTAATCAACTCACTGTCCGTATAATCAACACCAAATAATATTTTCCTGCGCATAGCGTACTCCAGTCATAGTATAATAGCTTATTATATCATCTTTAAGCGAAGTTTTCAAAGCTTTCCGCCAAGAGATACCGATGGTGACGTATTTATATATTTAGATTATTGTTGAAAAAAGATACACTGCCCGCTCCTTTTGTATACTGTATTTTTACATTTGTTTTTAAATTTCCTATTGACGTTTACACTTATAGATATTATACTAAGCACATAGACAATTACATGGCAACGAAGCCCGACTTCGCACAGATGCGAAGCCAGGCTTCTTCTTTTTTATCAGCCTTGTCTATACCAAACCGCTAATATATTTTCTCAATATTAGTCAATCAAAAAATCAAAGGAGCTGATTTCAATGAAATGCAAAAACTTTTTCAAAACCATGACGGCAGCTATCTGCGCTGCCAGCCTGCTCATGGCAGGCTGCGGCAGTGACAAAGCGGCAGACGATACCATTAAAATCGGCGCCATCGGTGAGATGACAGGCGGTAACGCTTCCTACGGCACATCAATGATGCGTGGCTTTAAGCTGGCAGTAAAAGAAATTAACGCCAACGGAGGTGTCAACGGCAAGAAGCTTGTACTTGTTGAAGCAGATACTAAGAGCGAACCGGCCGAAGCAGCCAACGCTATGAGTAAGCTCATCAACCAGGATAAGGTACCTATGGTAGCAGGTATTTTTACCAGCTCCAGCGCCATCGCAGCCTGCAATATCAGTGAAACAGCAAAAATCCCCTATTTGGCAATCGGTGCGACAAATCCCTCTGTAACACTGGCCAAAGACGGCAGCACCAAACCCAACACCTTCCGTGTCTGCTTCATTGATCCCTTCCAAGGCACTGTCGGTGCCAACTTCGTCACCAACGAGCTGAAGGCAAAAAAAGCAGCGCTTTATATAGACAACAGCAGCGATTATTCCAAAGGCTTAGCCGATTTCTTCAAAAAATCCTTCACCGCCAACGGCGGCAGCATTGTTATCGAAGAAGCTTATCTGCAAAAAGATACCGACTTTAAAGCCGTACTGACCAAAATCAAAGCAGCTAATCCGGAAGTAATTTATGTTCCCGGTTACTATGAAGAGGTTGGCAAAATCGTTAAACAGGCACGCGAGCTCGGTATTGATGTTCCTATCGTCGGCGGTGACGGTTGGGACAGCCCCAAGCTTCCGGAAATCGCCGGAGCTGCTGCTCTGAACAATACCTATTTCACCAACCACTATTCCGCTGATTCCGATTCTGCCGAATCCAAAGCCTTCGTTACAGCCTTCGAGAAAGAATACAACCAAAAGCCCGACGCTCCCGCAGTACTTGGCTATGACGGCATCAAACTTTTAGCTGACGCTATCAAACGCGCAGGCTCTGCCGAACCGGCTAAGGTTGCTAAGTCACTGGCTGAAACAAAAGCCTTCAGTGCTGTTACCGGCTCTCTTGGCTTAAACGAAAAGCATGACGCAGTAAAGAGCGTAACCATCATTGAATTCAAAGATGGCAAGCAGGCTTACCGCACAACTGTAAAACCCTGATTCCCCTCTCAATATCGGTTTTCCCAGCCGATTTGTGGAAAAAAGTGAGGCTATCACACACTATGGTGATAGCCTCGCTTTTTATTTCAGATACTTCATATAGAAAGCTCCTATTTTATCAAAGGAAATTACATTCATCTTGTAGTACAGATCAGTATGCACTGCCCCAGGAATAATCACAAGCTCATTATTGTCGCCTTGTAACTTTTTAATAGCATCTGAATTTAACTCAAAACCAAGAACAAAAATTGTAAAAATAGAGCGATGCTTTCGCACCGCTCCAGAAAATGTATAGAAAATTATTCTTAAAGGCTGTATTTTACCTCTTTATCCAGCACTACACCAGTTTCCGGATTAATATTCATCTCACCACGCAAACCAGAGGCACTGAATTTCACTTCATATTCATATAATCCACGTTCTCTGTCCAATTTCAGTTCATAAATCGACACGTCACCAACTTCTTTAGCAACAATTGCTTTTACATCATCTTTGGACAAGATTACATTAGCGCTGCCGCCCAACGCTTTTCTTTCCATATTGTATTCTTTGATTTTACCATTTACCTGATATACATCAATTTCATATTTTGTCTGAGTAGCAGTATCAAAAAACTTCACTTCATAATATGGTTGCATTTTTTGCAGTTCTGATTCAGTATGCAGGTATGTACTACCTGAGGGAACTTGCTTTTGCGCAATTGCACGAGCTTCGTCCGCACTAATCAGATTAGCAGCAAATGCTGTAGCAGAAATTGTCAAAACAGTCAGTGCGCCAGTAATAATAGCTGTTAATTTTTTCATGAGATAAACCTCCTTCAATGTGAAAAGTTACACTATATTTAAAGTATACTAAATTTCTAGCATTTACATTGTGAAGTCTTTGTGACTTTTTTAAAAGCTCCAACGTACGCCAACGTTCCAATTCCAATTCTTATTGTTTCAAGGCAAGAATATATAAAACAAGTGCTGCCCCGTTTTTGTAGTATTAGTTGGGAGTTAACATTCACCACTAAACCCCATTTTCCTCTCGACTTATAGTATACTTCAGGTATTAAAATATAAGTAACCAAATTATAGAAAGAATACAACCAAAAGCCCGACGCTCCCACAGTACTTGGCTATGACGGCATCAAGCTTTTAGCTGACGCTATCAAACGCGCAGGCTCTGTCGAACCGGCTAAAATTGCTTTTGTGAAAAAACAAGCTATCGCCGGAGCATCTGCCCGTGCGGTAGCTTGTTTTCTTGTTTTAATTTATTTTTTATTGCCCGATTGTTACAATCACAAGCTATCATACACAAATAAATCACTTGACTTAGAGCCAACTCGAAGTATTAAACTAAGGTTCAAAGGAAGAAATGCCTGTGAACAACATAACCTATAGACTCAAACGCACTGCCGGTCACATTTCAGGCTTCATACTATTTCAAGAACCTTTAGCATCAGCAAGAAGGTCAAAGCAAAAGCTGGCTTGACAGCTTGCAATTCTAATTTTTTCAAGGAGCGATTACAATGACTGAAGAAAAATTTTCTACCGTATTCCCCACCGGCCCTAAAAACGATGCTTATGCAAAATATTTCGTAGGCCAAAGCTATCTTAACATGCTTTCTCTCGACCAGGTTGTCATTGGCAACGTAACCTTCGAACCCGGCTGCCGCAATAATTGGCACATCCACCACGCCGATAAAGGCGGCGGCCAGATTCTGCTTGTCACCGGCGGCCGTGGCTACTACCAGGAATGGGGCCAGCCTGCCCGCGAGCTGCATGCCGGTGATGTAGTCAACATTCCTGCCGGAGTTAAGCATTGGCACGGCGCAGCACCCACCAGCTGGTTTGCGCACCTTGCTATTGAAGTTCCGGGTGAAAACGCCAAAAGCGAATGGTGCGAGCCTGTGGATGCAGAGGAATATAATAAGCTGAAATAAACCCGCTGTCACCTTCAGTGATATCTTCCCTTACAGACAGACAAGTCGCTCAACACTAATTTACTGAAAGGAGAATCACCAATGAAAGACATCTCAAAAATCATACTCACTGCATTTCTTTCATGCACTTTACTTTTAGGAGGCACCACCGCTATGGCACAAACACGTGAAGAAGCAGCAAATACTGCTGCTCAAAGCTTATTCACAAAAAACGATCCTACCGATATTAAAAATGAACCGGAGCTTTCCACTATCAGCAAAAAGTTTATCTATAACGATATCAATAAGCAGATTAAGCTCAGCACCGCCAAGCAGGAGCTGTTGACGCTTGTTGTACTCACCGCCAACAATACACCGGAAGATATTCCTGATCACGCCGAAGGCGCACTCAGAGCAGGCGCAACACCGGAGCAGGTACACGAAAGTATTTTCCATTGCACGCCCTACGTTGGTCTGCCAAAGGTAAAGGCAGCATTAGAACGCGTTGACCAGGTTATGGAAATGCTCAAAATCAAGCCCTGCGCTCCTGCCGGAACAACTACCGATGAAACACGCCATGACGCAGGCCTTGCCGTACAGCGTGCCATCTTCGGCGCAGAAAACATTGATAAGATGAACGCCAGTGCTCCCGCTGACCAAAAACACATCAATGACTACCTCAGTGCCAATTGCTTCGGTGATTACTACACCAGAAAAATTTTGGATGTCAAAGAGCGTGAGCTGATCACATTTACAGCAATCGTTACTCTCGGCGGCTGCGAACCGCAGGCCAAGGCACACGCCGCTGCCAATATCTCCGTCGGCAACTCCCGTCAGGATTTGCTTGATGCACTCACCATCGCTCTGCCCTACATCGGCTATCCGCGCACGCTTAACGGTCTTGGCTGCGTAAACGCCGTCGCACCAAGCAAGTAAAAAGCTTATATTACCTTCCAGCAACAATCAGGATAATTTTAACGAGCCATATAATCAACGAAAACATTGTCATGTTCATATCTGCGAGCTGTACAACGTAAATCTTTATACAACCATTAATGCGACCTATGTGAACGACAATGTTTTCATGCATGCGAGTGTCAAAAATTATTCGTTGCGGAAGGTAATTAAGCTTATCATTAACACAAGCTCCATTTTCCACTTGACTTAGAGTATACTTCAGGTATTAAAATATAAGTAACTAGATTATAGGAGGTAGATGAAATTGACACAAGAATTTGCACAAGCCCCTGTAGTAGGCTGCAAAAAAGTTTCCGCAAACGATAACGCAGGCTCTCATGCCAAAGTATACTTCACCAAACACATTGATGCAGAGCATCTCATCAAATTATATGATTTAATCAACGAAAGCATTTACGGCAAGGTTGCTATCAAGCTGCACACCGGCGAAAAGCACGGTCCCAACATTCTGCCGCGCGAGCTGGTCAAAGCGCTGCAGCAGCAAATCCCTGACAGCACCATCGTCGAAACCAACACCCTGTATCAGGGTGACCGCTATACCACTGAGGAGCATCTTGATACATTGAAGGTCAACGGCTGGACCTTCTGCCCTGTTGATATCATGGACGCCGAAGGCACCATTAATCTGCCTGTCCGCCATGGTAAGCATTTCAAAGAGGTTTCCATGGGCAAAAACATCGTCAACTACGATTCCATGCTCGTTTTAACACACTTCAAAGGTCATGCTATGGGCGGCTTCGGCGGCTCCATGAAAAACCTTGCTATCGGCTGCGCTGACGGACGCATCGGCAAAGCACAGGTTCACGGCGTAGATAAGGATAACCTGCCTACAGACTGGAACGTATGGCCCGGCAAGGAGCTGCTCATGGAAAATATGGCTGAATCTGCTAAGGCTACCATTGATTTCTTCGGCAAGCACATCGTTTACATCAACGTCCTGCGCCGCATGTCCGTTGACTGTGACTGCGCCGGCTTAAGCGCAGAAGAGCCGACCATTCCTGATATCGGCATTCTCGCTTCCACCGACATTCTGGCCATCGACCAGGCTTCCGTCGATCTTGTATATGCCAAGGAAAGCAACCATGACCTCGTTGAGCGCATGGAAAGCCGTCACGGCCTGCACCAGCTCACCGCTATGCACGAGCTGAAAATGGGCAATGACAAATATGAACTGATTGAGCTTGATTAACCGCAATAAAAAAGGCTGTCGCATTCACTATTGGTGCGACAGCCTTTTTGCTTATTTAGTTAATTTTACTTCGTCAAACTGCTTACCATCCGGCAAGAAGGCTTTAAACTCCAATGTTTTCTCATCGGCCTTCAGAGTCATATAGTTGGCGGTTTCCGGCTTCGGCGCTGTGGCCGCATCCCACTCAAAATCGCCCCACAGCTTAGGATAGCGCACACTGCCGGCCACACCTGTCAGGATATAGGTAATACCCTCGCCCTGCGGCGCAGGCGCAAAATTCTTCAAGGGCACACGACGGCGATAAGTATGCAGATGCGCCGTCAGCACCGCATCAACCTTATATTTTTCGAACACAGGCATCAGCTGGTAGCTGAAATCAAGAAAATGCGTCTTGGTCTGCGCTCTGCCCGACTCCGGCCCGAAGCCGTAGAGAAAAATATCACGATGCATCAGAACAACCTTCCACTGCGCCTTGCTCGCCGCCAAATCCTTTTCCAGCCAAGGCAGCTCGTCTGCCAATAAATCAGGCTGGAAATTTTTCATCTCCGGAAAGTTGCTATCCAGCACTACAAAATGCACAGGACCGTAATCAAAGCTGTAAAACTGATTATGATACTTTGCCAGACCGTTTTGCGGCACATTGAACAGATGCGTATAGCTTGCAGGCAGGCATTCCTTCCACTCCAAGCTGTACGCCTCGTGATTGCCGAGTACGGGTGCCAGTGGCACAGCATCACTGAACACGCTCACGCTGTTGAACCAGGCACGCCATTGGCTTGCATCCTGCCCGTTGTCCACCAAATCACCCATATTCACGTAAAACGCACTTTCCGGATGACGCTTGTACGCTTCACGCGCCAGCTGCTGCCAGCCGCTGTAATTGGCGCTTTGCGAATCCGGGAAAATTAAGGCAGTAAAGCCTTCGCCCTTTTCCGTCTGCAGCTTGTGCCAACGCCCTTTATTCTGCGCTGTGTTGATGCGATATTCATAAGCACTTCCCGGCACCAGGCCGCTAAGACGTGCAGTATATTGAATAATACTGTTCTTATCCGTAAAGCTGCTGTCTGTTGCCTGCACTTCCTTTATATCCTTGCCGCCCTTTAAACGGTACTCCAACGTATAAGGCTGCTTCACCTTTGCTTCCCACATAATTGTGCGCCCTGTCTTGTTATCCGCAGCGACAAGCTGACGCGGATTGGTGATGGCAACGGCGGTATCACTGCCCTGCACTTCGCTGTCGGCATTTTGGGCGCAGCCGCTTAATGCTGCCGCTCCTAAACACAATATAAAAAGTAAAAGCTTAAATTTCTTGTTCATGCTCTGCTTCCTTTCATGTTGCTTTCTTTAAATATAGCATAACACATGGAGTAAGGTCGAAGTCAAGAGCAAAAGAAAACAGCAGCCCTAACTCACAAAGAGTCGGAGCTGCTGTTTTCGTATATGAGATGGAGTTAAGTATGATGAGCTTAATTAAAATTCAAACTCTGCGGAAAGCATGAAGGAACGCGGCATGTTGAGCATGAATTTATTGTTCTGACCAGCTTGCGCAATCCAATGACTATCATTAGCAACATTGTAGCAAGCTGCAATAAATTTAACAGGTGTACCATTAATTTTAGCTTTATGGCTTGCAAACAGGTCCAGAGTAACATGAGAAGGAATATCCAGCTCTTCTTTATTGCCCTTTACATATTTGCCAACCCCAACATAGCTCAGTCTTCCGGTAAAGCTAGTGTCTTCATCAGGCTTGTATTCCAAGCCCCAAACGCTGCTCCACTCAGCCGAACCCATTACATGACAACCATCATATTTTCCGTTAGCTGTTTTTTCTTGGCGTGCATCAAGCCATTCAAAACCACCAAAAGCATTCCATTTATCAGCAAAAGAGGCATTCAAGCTAAAATCAACGCCCTTATAACGGTTCAAACCATTATTAGTCAACCACAATTTGCCAGCAGCATCCTTTACGTCCATAGTCTGAGGTTGTTTCATGTCAAAGTAAGCCAATGTCATCATTAAATTATCATTCGCTTTATATTTCATACCAACTTCAGCATTACTATTACGAACAGACGGTAAGATTTCGCCATCATTCTCATAATTTTTCTTACCAGATGCAACAACTGCTGTACCACGGTTTCTTGAATTTGCTTTAGCTGCATAAATTGATAAATCATCAGTCGGTGCATAGGATAAGCCAAAGGTTGTTGCCCAATTATTATCCTTAACATTATTTTTCTGCTGATTCTTGGTTGTACCACGTACATAATCACCATGACGACGAGAAGCAGAAGCAAGTAATGTCAGCTTACCAATTTCAACCTTATCCATAAAGTTCAAGCTTACGTCTGTTTCCTCATGTTGAAGGTTTTTCGTTAATGTAGAAGAAATATCACCGGTATAAATCCACGGTCTAAAAATCACCCCAGTATAAATATTGCCTTCAAAACTACCATCAGCTTTTCCATGTTGATGGATTTATAGTATCAACGCCTTTTTTATACATTTTACGATGAACGCGATCTGCAGATACGGCAACATTATGCTTAGCCATGCCTGTCATAAAATCGCCCTTTAAGCCAGTCTGCAAATACTGGTTGCGAATATGAATAAAGTCAGACCACACCGCAGTATTAGGATCTATCTGGCCATTATCAAAAATGTCGACTTCACCATCGTAAATATAGCGACGCATAACAGATTGGTTAGCACCAGCATTAACAAACCAGTTTAGATGCTCACCCAATTTTTTCTGATGATTGAGTGTCAGCATATAACCATTGGTATCCTGATGCATCAAACTAGGATCATCAAAGCTCTTGCTAGCATCCGGAGCATCAGGAATTTTTGTTGGATCTCCTGTCAATAAAAATCGACGTTCTGTACCCATAAGCTTTTGGTCATAATAGCCGCCAAAAACGTTGGTTTTAGTTGTCTCGCCTTCATAGCTGATGTTGGCAAACAAATTCTTCTTGCGTTGGCCTGCACCGGAAATAGCCAAGCCGCCATCATCATATTGGCCATAAATTCTCACGCCGATGTTACGGTCTTTGCCAAAGCGTTGGCTGATATCAAGGTATTCGCCATAATCGCCATAACCAGCAAAGGTCTGTGTATATTTGATGAAATCATCCTCGCCGGCACGCTTAGTATTCAAATAAATAGCACCTGGAGTTGCACCAGTTAATGGTCCAGCCTGATAAGAAGGAGTAGAACCATTGATAGTAGAAGCCGGACCAATCAAAGCATCAATGCTGCCTACTGTATGTGTTATAGGGCCGGTAGCCATAATAAAAAAGCCAGGAATATTATTTACATAATAAGACGCGGCATTCGTGCACACGCCACGGATAGAAAAGTCTGTTTTAATAGGGGAAGTGCCTGTGCGAATTGCAGGCACGTTAGAAAGAACAGTATCTAAATCCTGATTAGGCATGGCCATCTTGCTGACAGTATCTTCAGTGATACTTTGAACAGTAAATGGTGCCTTGATAACCTCTGTTTCACCTAAAAGACCTACCCTGGCGGAATCGTTGTTAAATCCACCGGGCAACGGAGTTTTGTGGTTACGGGAGCTTTCAACAACCATCTCATCCAGATTGAAGCTTTCAATAGTTTCTGCACTTACAGGACATGCACTAACGCCAAGAATAAGTGAGCACATGATACTGCTTAAAAGCAATTTTTTTCTCTTCGACATTCTGATACACCTCTTAATCATCAACTTTATAAATTTTATATGTGAGAGTGAAATAACAAGCTAGTAGGGAACACAAATAGTTCTTTGCTGCTCCGGCAAATACAGCAGCTTTATTTTCAGCTTATAAATTTCCTCTAACGCCGACTCTGTTAACACTTCTCGCACATCGCCAACCTCAAGTCCGTCGGGCTTTAAAATCGCCGTCTTACTGCCCAAATAAAAAGCCTGGTCAGGCATATGCGTTGTTAAAATAACAGCTATCCCTCTTTGTGACAGCTTCTGTACCATTTGCAGTACGCGGAACTGATTACCGTAATCAAGATGATTTGTCGGTTCATCCATAATAACCAGCTGCGGCTGCTGCACAATAGCACGGGCAATAACGGCTTGTCGTTGCTGTCCACCGCTCAAAGTATTGAAGGAACGGTTACGCAAATGATAAATGCCCAAATCATTCAATACCTCATCAGTCAATTCGTAATCCTTTTGTTTGGGCTTAGTAAAGACACCAAGATGCGGCGCTCTTCCCATAACAACATAATCACGCACCAGAAACGAGTAAGCAGTATTTTGTACCTGGGGCACATAACCGATTTGGGCAGTAAACTCTTTCTGATTTTCGTAAGGCGTATATTCATCACCCTCGTCCGTAATAAGACGTACACTGCCACCAGCTAACGGTTTAAAAAATCCTATCAATGTACGTAACAATGTTGTTTTACCAATACCGTTGCTGCCTAAAATCGTCATAACCTCACCCTTGTTGAGCGTAAAGCTGACGTTCTGCCATAAAGGTGACTGCTCATTATAGGCAAATGCTAAATTATTTACAATTAATTTCATGATAACGCCAACCTTTGTCTTAACAAGAGATAGAAGTAAAACGGAGCACCGATAAGACCGGTAAGAATACTCAAGGGAATCTCCGCACTCATCGACGCACGTGAAATCGTATCAACAGCCAACAGGAAAAATGCTCCCAGAACAATAGCTAACGGCAGCAGGCGTTGGTTGTTAGGGCCGACAAGCATTCTGGAAAAATGCGGAATAACAAGACCAACCCAACCGATGGTGCCGCTAATGCAAACAGAGCAGGCTGTAAGAACAGTCGCACACAGGATAATCGCATAGCGCAGCCAGCCGGCATCACGTCCCAGCATATGTACCTCTTCATCGGAAAGCGTCAGGATATTCATACGCCAACGAATGACCAACATAAACACAAGACAAAATACAATAGGTATTCCGCTGGAAAAAATATTAGCCCAGGTTACGCTAACAAGAGATCCTAGCTGCCAATAGGTGATTTCCGGCAGTTGTGTTTCGCTGTCTGCAAGGTATTTTATAATACCCAGCAAAGCATTCATCAGACCGGAAACGATAAGGCCGGACAAAACAAGCATAACTATCGAATTTTTACCGATAATACGCGGAATAATAACAGCGCAGCCTACGGCAAGCATACCACCGGCGAAGGCTCCCAGCTGGATAAAGGTACTGCCTAAGCCAAACAATATGCAAAGCGAAGCACCAACGCAGGCTCCTGATGATACACCCAGCATATCCGGCGCTACAAGCGGATTTTTAAAAACACTCTGATAAGCAGCGCCGGAAAGTGACAATGCTGCACCAATCAAAATTGCTGCCAGCACACGCGGCAGACGCAGCGTATAAATAACGCTCGCCGCCTGATCACTCCAGCTTTGCTCTACAGGCACAACATAAGAGCACAAGATTTTAAAGACATCCATAGGCGCAATGTAAAGGCGTCCCATTCCTAGGCTCAGTACTACCATCAATAACAGTAACATGCTGAAGATAAGCATGATTACCGCATAATTTGATTTGCTAGCTTCTATCTGCATCAGAATAACGGCTTACTGTTTTTATTAGCTTCATCAGCAAAAATTTGCGCCATATCTGCTTCAGAAATATTGTAATGCATAAAATCCTCATAGAATTTTTTTGCATCTGCACGCACATCCAGCTCCTTGAATAATTCAGGCTGCAGCACATGCGCCAGCCATTCCATCATGAGCGGTGTTTCTACGCCCGGAGCATCCCAACGGTAAATGCCCATAGGCACCTTATACACGCGTTTTTCCTTAACTGCTTTCACTGTACTCCAATCCTGACCGGGAATTTTGTTATCATACAAATCATCAGGCACAAATTTATCAAAGTTGCTCAGCAAAATAATATCCGGATTCAGCTTATATACCTCTTCCATAGCGATGGTCTGCTCACTGCCACCACTTAACGCAATCTGTTCATAGGGATTTTCTCCGCCGCCAATACGGATTGCTTCATGGATGAAATTATCATTGCCCTGTAAACGCAGTTTAGCATTACGCAGGAATAAAACAGTCGGCTTATCCGTCTTTTCCCATGCTTTTTTAGCAATAATTTTTTCATTAGTTGCATCATAATATTGGTTAATCTTTGCAGCACGTTCTTCTTTGCCCAAAAGCTTGCCAATAATCAAAAAGCTTTTCTTCAGATTTTCTACGGTGTCATTGTAAATCAGCAATGTCGGAATGCCAACCTTAGTCAGTTTTTCCGCATCCTTATCCTGATATTGCCACAAAATAGCAGTATCAATACCGGCCTGGGCTGCACTTTCAATGTTAACAGAAAAATTCTGCGCAATAATTTTAGTATCTATCTGCGCGAAATGCTTATCCTTTGTTTCCAAAAATTTACCTGTATAAGCTGACATAGCCCCGGCATGCATTGCTGCCAAACGCTCAGAGCTTCCGTCGATGGCATAAATAACACTGGCCCAAGGAATAGGCACAACAGCAATACGCTTCACATCCTGCGGCACACTTACCTCTCTGCCTTTTAAATCCGTAACTATTTTTGTTGCCTGCTTAGTATCTGCCTTTTTATCGGCATTATTACCGCAACCTGCTAACGCTCCCACCAAAGCTAACGCCGCCAACGCAGCAGCAGTCAATTTTTTCCAGTTTTTCATAGAAAAGCTCCTTTCACTTCACGCAACCTCATACTCAAATTTTATTTCACCAGCAGCTTAAGCTGCTCAGCTATATTCTTGCCTAAAGCACCGCTGCCGGCAGTACATGCACTGCGGCCGGAAATAACTCCCCATGGCAATGGTATATGCTTTTTTGTTTCTGCTCCGACAGAGCTCATTATATCCGCTAACAACGTATCGGCAAATACGATATCTGCATCCTCCCACAAATCCTGCAAAGCTGTTAAGCTATCTACAATAATCAGCCACTTATCAGCACCTGGAGTATTACGGTATAATTTACGGCTGGCTACACCGGTACACAGCGTTGCCAACTGTATATGATGAAAGCCTTCATGCCAAAGCGCATGCGCCAATCCCATCGTCTGCATAGGATCCCCTATAAATAACAGCTTACGTTGATCTGTTTCCTGTATACTGTAGTTATGAATGCATAGTTGACGTATCTCATTATTTTCTGAGTTGCACAGCTCCTGCACATTTTTTCGCCACATCTTCATAGCATGTTCTCCTACAGGACATGATAGCAGCAGCGGTACAGCATATTTTTCGTTCAGCACACGCGCAGCCGGTATACCGGCAGTTGATACTACCCAACATAAAGCAGGTTTGCCGGCAGCTTTTTCGCCAACAAACCGTGGCTCATAGCCTATACTTCTAATATAGGCAAAGCATTCCGCATACTGCTCTCTTTCACCACAGAGAAGAGGAGTATATCCTAGAATAAGTATCTCACGAGCAGGTTTTACATATAGCTCCTGCTCTTCCTCCACTAAAAGCTCCTGCGCACAGCTTACGCCATATACAGCATCATTAAATCCATCTATATTAAAGCTTCGTGTTTTCAAATTATTTTCCATTGAATTTGCCACCCAATTGCCGTCAAAGCCAATAAAAGCTGCTACTGCAGAGCTGATAAGATTCAACGATTTATATTTTCCGTCTGACATCAGCTCCCTGCACTGCTTAACACAATTATCTTCTATACCATAAATAAAATCCTGCTTTTTTGTTTCCAGAGTATACACTCCCTGCGTTTGCTCCAGTAAATCACCATCGCGCAGACAAGCCCGGCAACCGCTGGGCGCTACCAATACCTTCGCCTCATTTGCAGGCAATGTGTCTATAACACCGGCAACATCAGTAGCTAAAGGCGGCAGCTGATACAGGTTATGACTTATGCAACCATTTTTCTCTGGCAGTTCAGCCATAAACTCGTAAACAGGCTTAAAATGCCTTATGTCCATCTTTCCCAACGGTCCACGAAAGAAGTAACGTACCATAACACCGGTTGCTTCAGAAAGACTGCTCTCCAGATAATCAAAATCAAGTCTTGTCAATATATCCAAACAGTTCAAATATAATACCACAACCTGTACACCATGCACCGCTGCAGCCCGTTTTATAACGCGCGTAATTTTTTCTTCGGCAGTTCCCATAGTATAATCATCATCTGTTGTATGGCAAAACATAAGCTGCTGCAGCTTGCCCTGCTCTACGGCACGATAATAAAGCTCTCGCACGCATGGACCGGAACCGGCGGCAACTAACATTATATCTTTTCGCTGCCACAAAACATCTGAGGGAGGTTTTGGCATATTAAGCTCCACAGTCTTGATTGGTTTCATTACTTTCACTTCTTTCGTGCTATTTTCTATTAACATTCTATCACATTTATACTGTTAATAATAATCGATGTTACTAAAGCCTTGATTCAATGATATTGAACCAAGGCTCTGTTTCTTCAAAAGAATTAAACTGTCAATCTTCCAAGCTTTTATATTGTTCCAACAGCTGAAAAAATAATTTCAATGGCGGACTAAGCCACTTATCTTTACGATAGGCATATACCGCATGGATCGGCTCAAACTTTTTATCTATAGGAATTTCTACCAACACATCCTTATCCAATTCCTCCTGAATGGTAAACTTGGGCAAAAAGCAGATACCCATATCATTCTTCACTAAATTTTTTATCGTCTGTGTACCGCGAATTTCTATCGTCGGTCCCATAGTAAAATTTTTGCTTTTGATATATTCATCGAATCTTTTACGCACCCTGCCTACTGCAGGCTGACAAATACGTGCTAACGAGCTGAAATCCTGATTAGGCGTAATAAAATCGCTATATAGCTTTTTAATTTTTGGCGAAGCAAACATCACGAAATCAAAATCCTTATATGGTACAACCTTTATCGTAGCATCATCTACAGGCAAATCATAAAAAATGCCGATATCAGTTTTATTTTCTCTTATGGCCCTATACACCGAAGTACTGGTCATAGAGTCAAGGTATATATGCACACGCGGTGCCTGTTTACGAAATTCGCGCAAAATCTTCGGCAGATGAAAGCACAGAAGAGATTCCGGCGCAGCAATACGTATATCTCCCTGGCACTCTTCAATAACACTGCGAAAGCTTTTCATATTGTTTACAGACTGCAGCACATTTTCTACATAAGGCACCAATTCCTGTCCTGCCTTAGTCAAAACCATATGCCTGCCAGCCTTTTCAAAAAGCTGCACACCAAGCTCCTTCTCCAGCTGACTTACATGAAATGTAATAGTTGACTGCGTATAGCATAATTTTTCGGCAGCCTTATTAAAGCCTCCTGCCTCCACAATGGTGTGAAAGGTATTAATATAACGTAAGTCCATACTTCCTCCAAAACGATACCAGCACTCATCAAAAAATTTATAGTAACAAGCTATTTATTGCGTTATTTATATTATACAGTCTTTCCTCATATATAACAACAGCAGTTGCCTAACACCAAGGCAGCTGCTCATTTTATCATGTACGAAATACTGTCGTTTTTTCCATAACCACACTTAAAGTTACAATAATACTATCTTTTTTACTCTACAAAACATTATAGAATTTATTCATGATGTAGTAAAAGATAATTTGTGAAAAGCTTTCAAAAGCACTTTCATAAAATGCTATTTTTGATATAATATAAGGTGAAGCTATCGCATGCTGTTATTTTAAACAAGGTATCATAAGGAGGAGACCATATGAGCTTAAAAATAATTACTAAGCGTTGCAAGGGCTGTGGTATTTGTGCGGCCTTCTGCCCGAAAAAAGTTCTGGCAGTCAGCGAAGTCGGCAAAGTCGAAGCCGTTGCTGAAGAAAATTGCATCAAATGCGGACAATGCGAAATGCGTTGCCCCGACTATGCTATATTTGTAGATAAATAAAAAGGAGTGAGGTAACCCATGTCAAGAATCCTGCTGTTACAAGGTAACCAAGCGGTTGTTGAGGGTGCGATTGCTGCCGGTGTAAAATTTTACGGCGGTTATCCAATCACCCCTTCTACCGAAATTGCTGAACAATTAGCTCTGCGTCTGCCGCAGGTTGGCGGTAAATTTATGCAGACTGAAGATGAAATCGCCGGTCTCGGCACTGTTATCGGTGCATCTATGGCCGGTAAAAAAGCTATGACCGCAACCAGCGGCCCGGGCTTCTCCCTGAAACAGGAAATGCTCGGCCTCGCCTGCAGCGCCGAAATCCCCTGTGCGGGGGAGGTTATGCAAACCCGTTGGGGCACCCACGGTGACCACTGGCTGATTACCGTTTCTCCGTCCAGTGTTCCCGAATGCTTCGACCTGACTTTGCGTGCAGTAGCATTGAGCGAAAAATATCGTTGCCCGGTTATTCTCCTGATGGACGAGGTTATCGGCCATATGCGCGAGAAAATCGAGCTTCCCGACAACTATGATGAAATTCCGCAGGCAGAACGCAAGCGCCCGACCTGCGCACCCGAAGATTATCTGGCTTACGGCTGCGAGGAAGGCTCCAAGGTTCCTGCTATGGCAGACTTCGGCAGCGGTTACCGTTGGCACGTATCCGGTCTGGTACATGACGAAACCGGTTTTCCGAAAGGCACCGGCGAAGCAACCCGCACCTCTCAGGACCGTCTGCGTACTAAATTAGAAGATAACTTAGAAGACATCGTACAAGTAGAAAACTATCGTATGGAAGATGCCGAATTTGCTGTTGTAGCCTTCGGCGGTGCTGCCCGTACTGCTTATGAAGCAGTTGACATGGCACGCAAAGAAGGTCTGAAGGTTGGCTTCGTCCGCCCGATTACCATCTGGCCGTTTGCCGAAAAGCAAATGCAGGAGCTGGCAGGCAAGGTTAAAGGCATCCTCGTACACGAGCTGAACTGCGGCCAATACGTTCTGGAAGTTGAACGTGCTGTAGCAGGCAAGGTTCCTGTAAGCCTGTACGCTAAATACGATAACGAATCTGCTACTCCGGCCGAACTGTTAGCTGAAATCAAAAAGGCTATGGCCTAACGGATGAGAGGAGAAAAAACGATGAGTGAAATGGAAAATTTAATCAATAAATATTTCCGCCCGGGCCGTCTGCCTCACATCTGGTGCCCCGGCTGCGGCAACGGCGTTATCACCGGCGCCATTGTAAAAGCAATTGATAAGCAAGGTCTGGAAAAAGATGACGTTGCAGTAATCAGCGGTATCGGCTGCTCCAGCCGTTCCTCCGGTTATCTGGACTTCAACACTGCCAACACTCTGCACGGCCGTGCTCTGCCGATTGCTACCGGTGTAAAAATGGCTAACCCTGCACTGAACGTTATCGTTTGCAGCGGTGACGGTGACTGCACCGCTATCGGCGGCAACCACCTGATTCATGCAGCACGCCGCAATATCGATTTAACTCTGGTTGTTTTTAACAACAGCATTTACGGCATGACCGGCGGTCAGTATTCTCCGATGACCCCGATTCATTCCAAAGCAACCACTGCTCCGTACTATACTGTTGAACCGAGCTTCAACCTGCTCGATTTGGCAAAGGCTGCCGGCGCAACCTATGTAGCACGCGCAACCACCTACCATGTTCCCGTACTGGTTGATGTTATCGCTAAGGGCATTGCTCACAAGGGCTTCTCTATTATCGAAGCTGTCAGCGCTTGCCCGATTTCCTTCGGCCGTCAGAACAAGATGGGCGGACCTGCTCAGATGATGGCTTGGCAGCGTGACCATGGCGTTATGAAGGCTGTTTGGGACCGCATGGATGAAGAGAAAAAGGCAGAAGCAATCGCTGCCGGCAAATTCCCCATCGGCGTTCTCTACGAAAACAACGACGTTATGGAATACACCAAGGCATATGACCAAATTATTCAACGTGCACAGGAGGGTAAATAATTATGAGACATAGCTTTCGTTTCTCCGGTACCGGTGGTCAGGGCCTGATCACTGCAGGTATTATTTTAGCCGAAGCTGCCCTCTTAGACGACAAGCTGGCTGTACAATCCCAATCCTATGGCCCGGAAGCCCGCGGCGGCTCCTCCAAGGCCGAGGCTATTATCAGCGATGAGCCCATTTATTTCAGCCGTGTTATCTGCCCGGATACTCTGCTGGTAATGAGCCAGGAGGCTGCCAACAAATTCATTGCCGACTGCGATGAGCATACCACCGTTATCACCGATACTCTTTTTGTAAATGATGTTCCCGGCAAGTACGGCAAACGCGTTGACCTGCCTATCACCCACACTGCCAACACTGTTTGCGGCAAGACGCTGTTTGCAAACATCGTTGCTCTGGGTGCAGTAGTTGCACTCACCAAATGCGTTTCCAAAGAAGCAATTCTCAAAGCTGTACTGAACCGTGTTCCGAAAGGAACCGAAGAAGCTAATACCAAGGCTCTCGAAGCTGGTATGGCACTGATTGAGAAATAAAATCTGACCTATACAACTAAAGCTGTTGCTTTCGGCATTCACGCCGGAGGCAACAGCTTTTTAATTTTTAGCTGGCTAATTATGCAAAATGTCATGCAAATGCCACAAACTTACGCTATAATATACAAGTACAATAGGCTTTTAACTTCAAGGAAACGAGGAATCTACTATGAAGATATTAAAAATATTATGTTGTATGGCAGCCATCTGCCTCACAGCCTTCAGCCTGAGCGGTTGCAGTCTGCAAAAAACGGAAGGCAGTCTTGGCAGCGGCACAATCAGCATCCCGACCTATGCGGTCAAGGCTCCGACAGCAGGCAAGCTCATAGGTCTTATCAGTGAAAAAGGCGAGCGCATCAGCAAGGGCCAACCGCTTTTTGCTATCGGTGACGCACAGCTTGATAAGCAGGTTAAGGACCTGGCAACGCAGGTTGCCAAGGCCGAAGCAGATTTAAAGCGTATGCAGCAGGGCACGCCGACGGCAGCACCGATTGCCGACACTTCTCTGGCGCAGGCCAACGTAGCGGCGGCACAGCAAAAGGCCGCTAAGATGAACAGCCTGCTGGCACAGGGTGCAGTTTCACGCAATCAGGCACAGGCTGCCCAGGACGAGCTGCAGCGCGCTATCGCGCAGCTGCAGGCGGCAAGCAGTGTAAGTGTCAGCTTCAAGCCCGCTTCTCCGGCAGAAATTGAGGCACAGCAAAAGCTCATCGTCCAACTCAAGGCACAGCAAGCCGCTGCAATAGCACAGCAGGAAAAAAATGAAGGCAACAGCCCCTGCACCGGCATCATTACCGATTTACAGGCCGCCAACAACGCTACCGTGCAAAAGGATCAGGTAATCCTGCACATCAAGGCTGTCGACAGCTGCAGTATAACGCTTAATGTCAGCGCAGCTCAGGCCAAGGAACTTAAGGCAGGCATGCCGGTAAACATCAAAGCCAAAGAAAACCCAGCACCCTTCAGCGGTAAGATAAGCAGCATTGACGGCACTAAAATCACTGTTACTTCAGACCAGAAGCCCGAGGATCTTAAGGACGGCGCTAATGCTGAAATCAGCTTAGCAGCTTAAGCTGCCAATATCCAAAACAAGAAATTTTACGCAAGGAGATTCATATGCTTAACCAGTTTTCACGCACAGAGCTGCTTTTCGGCAGTGAAGCAATTACGCGTCTGCAAAATGCCCATGTCGCTGTTTTCGGTATCGGCGGTGTAGGCGGTTATACAGTTGAAGCACTCGCCCGTAGCGGCGTCGGCAGCTTTGACCTCATTGATAACGATACCGTTGCTCTCACCAATCTCAATCGTCAGATTATCGCTACCCTTGATACTGTCGGCCAGCCTAAGGTGGAGGTCATGGCCAAACGTATTGCCAGCATCAATCCCGATGCCAAAGTAAATTGCCGCCAATGCTTCTTTTTACCGGAAAATCAGCACGAATTTGATTTCTCACAATATGATTACGTTGTCGATGCCGTAGACACTGTGGCAGCAAAAATTGCTATCGTACTTGCAGCCAAGGCAGCAGGCGTGCCGGTTATCAGTAGCATGGGAGCAGGCAACAAGGTTAATCCTGCCATGTTTGAGGTAGCAGATATCTATAAAACCAAGGTTGACCCCTTAGCACGTGTTATGCGCCAGGCTATGAAGAAAAACAACATCAAAAAGCTCAAAGTTGTTTATTCACAGGAGCTGCCGCTTTTACCTATAAATGAGGAAATAGAAAGCGAATGTCACGCCGAAGCACCCAAACGCCGTGCGCTACCCGGCAGCAATGCCTTCACACCTTCGGTAGCAGGGCTGATTATTGCCTCCGAAGTTATTAAGGACCTGGCAGGCTGGGATGACAGCCACCGCAAGGGATTAGCTTAACAAAAACAGAATTACAGGCAAAATAAAAACGCCTCTGCCCACAGCTCAAAGCGTGGTCAGAGGCGTTCCCTCATTACAATTATTCAAAAATGCACATAACAGTCAGGACGCCTAAGAAAACTAAGCTAACACCAGCGGCACTAAACATAGTAACTCACCTCCATGCATTCGCACTTTTTATTTTTTTGATACTGTATTTTTACAGCCTGTGGGGTTTTTCCCTCATCTGCTATCTATTATAGCACTTTTTTGTATTTTGTATACAGTATTCTCAAAAAAATTTTAAAGTTTTTCTGATAACTACAATTGCTCGTCACAAAGCCCTCAGCATTGCCTCATACTTGCAACTTTACCTGTTATAGTATATAATAGCGTTATGGTATTTTTATCTGCGGGTATAGTTCAGCGGTAGAACATCAGCTTCCCAAGCTGAGTGTCGCGAGTTCGATTCTCGTTACCCGCTCCATTTATGCTTATCAGCTTCAAGCCTTTGGCTTGGAGCTTTTTTATTTGCGCTCACAAAAAAAGTCTGACGACAAAGCATTTATTGCTTATCGTCAGACTTAAAATTATCGGGAAATTTATATGGCAAGGCATTTGTGACAATGCATATGGTGCTTCTCCTCTATCTCAAAGGCTGGCGAGAAAGTGCCGAAGGCGCGGAACGGATGCCGCCGGCGTACTACTGCTACGTCAAGGCATTCGTGACAATGCATACGGTGCTTTATCGGCGGCCTTCCCTACCATGCACATTTTAGAAGATAAAATATAGCCCCCAAAAACGCACCCATAACCGTACCGTTAAGGCGAATACGCTGCATATCGGTATTAACCTTACTGCGCACCATCTCCGTCAAACGTTCATCGGCCATTGCCTGCAAAATACGCTCCACAATATCGCCCAGCATCGTCTGAGCCTGCAGCAGACCTAAGCCAAGTATATGCTGCAGATACGCCTCTGCTTTAGCCTTAAATTGTGCATCGGAACGTAAATCCGTTTCAATAGTTTCCAACGCCTCTTGCACAGCCTGCAGCAGAATCGTCGGCTGCGCTGCCGCACTGCCTTCCTGCGCAAGCGGACGGCACAGAGCCTTAATCATATTATCCAAAAGCTGCTTCAAGGCAGACTGCAGAGAAATATCATGCAAAGCACGATTCTGCAGTGACTGCACCAGTTCACGCCACGCTTGCGTACCATAAACACTGCCTGCAACACGCTGCAGCTGTGCATACAGCCAGGAGCGCCACTGCTTGTCATCCTGCAGACGGTGAGCAGTTCCCACCAAGGCACGGCAGATGGCATCTGTTGCATCATCAACATTAACAACATCTAGCTTTTTGGCAGCCCACAGCTTCAGGCTGCTCCATAAGCCTTCGCTGCTACGCTGCTCCACCTGCTTTTGCAGCTCTTTGTGCACACGCTCCCTGATGGCAGGAGATTCCGCCAGCGCAACCAGCTGCTGCAGCAGCCATTCGTAGCATTGCTCATCCCTACGCTGTGCAGCCAAGGCTTTAAACAGCTTATCAAGCTGTTCGTTAGCTTCTACATCAGCCAAGGCTGTTTTTATTTTACCCTCAAGCTGCCTGCTTAAAGCCTGGGTATCGAGCTTATGCAGAACGCCTTCGGCAAAATTGGTCAGCAACCCCTGCAAACGCGCCTTATTCTCCGGCTTTTCCAGATAAGCTATAAATTTATCCATAATTACCAGCTGCTTTTTTTGCAGCAGCAAGGCCTTTTTCGTCAAAAACTCCTGCTGTACCATTTGACCGCAGCCACGCACAAAACCCTCTCTGCTGCGCGGCAAAATCGCCGTATGCTTGGCCATAAACGGCAGCAGACGGCATATCCAGGGCACCTTAAACACAGCAGTCACGGCAAACCAATCCGCAAAGCTGCCAATCAACGCCGCTTCCGCCATATAGTAGCCCAAAATCAGCCAATCCCACTTAAGCTCGCTGAAATGCCCCATGTACAGTCCGGCATAATGCAGCCTGAGATATAAGAAAAGCAGATAGATTGCACCGGAAGCAAGAAAAGCGCTGTCTGCATATGTCCAATGTTTTTTCAGGCTATCCATCCTACCCCACCAGCCTTTCTGCCAACGTCGCAATAATAAACAGCACGGCTCCCATCAAGCCGCCTATACAGGTGCCGCTCTTGCGGATATTTTGCAAATCATCGCCCACGCGCTGCTCCATTTTTGCAATCAGCTCATCCCTGTCATAGCTCTGCAGCTTAGTCAAAACCAAATCATATACCGTATCATGCTGCATTGCCAAGGCCTGCAGAAGCAGCTCCTTCAACGCACCGTCCAGCCTGCTCTGCTCCGCCTCGCTGTCAGCCAGCAGCTGCAGCCTCTTTTGCAGCAGAGTCAATAAAATATCTACGTCCTGCGTTTGCAGCAGCTCCTTAAAAGCCAGTGCCTTCGCCGTTGCCATCTGTGACAGCTTGCTGTTGAGCCAGTCCGCAAAAGCAATATCATGACGATAATCCTCCATACGCGCCAACAGCCAGTTATCAACCTGCCGCCGCAGCTCACTGTCAGGATCAGCCAAGGCATCCAAAGCCTTTTCCAGCTCCTGCACAAAAAGCGGTGCCAGCTTTGCGGCCTGCCCGCTCACAAATAAATTGCGCAGCAGGCTGTCCTTATTGTATTCTTCCTCCGCCATCTGCGTCAGCCCTTCCAGCAAAGCGGTAAATTCCGGCTTATGCAGAATCTGCTTGGCCTCCTGCGTCAGCAGCTGCCAAATACCGTTAAAGCTGCCGTTGGCCACAGCCTTCTGCAGCGCGTCCACCAGAATCTCCGGAATACGCAGGCTGGCAATATACTTAGGCAGCTCCGAAAGCAAAAGCTGTTCTGCCTGCCTTGTATTGAGTGAGCGCAGCGCATGCTGCGCCAACGGACGCACCGTCTGCCACAGGCGTTCCACATTCTGCTGCTGCGCAAAATGTGCCAACAGCAGCTTAGCAAAATTTTCTCTGCCGACAGCCCGCATAACATTTTCTGCCGTCAGCAGGTCATTGCTCACAAAATCCACCAAACCTGTCGTCAGGCGCTCATAATTATTGCGCAGTACATCCGTGCCGGGCGCATTGATACCCAGCGGACGTTTAAACAGCGCCGTCACACCCCACCAATCTGCCAAGCCGCCAATCGTCGCAGCCAATGCCGTATGATGTATAAAATCAGCCGCCAAACTGCCCTGCGCCCAAGGCCAGGCGCAGACAGCGACAGCTGCGGCGCCGGCCAGCAGGCAGTGCGCCTGTGTTTTTACTGTAGCCATAATTATTCTCCTATCAACAAACGCTTTATAATAGTATGCTATAGAATTCCTTTCCTGCTATTTTTAATTATAGCACAAAGCAGATTACAGAGTAAGCAAAGCTATCTAACCAATTTAAACCACATAAAAAATAGCCGGTGCAAGGAACTCTCACTCACCTTGCACCGGCTATTTAAAATTCTCTCTCTCCTCGTAAAGCAGAAGTGCTTAACCTTTTTGTTTTAACAACTTTACAATTTGCAGAACTTCTTCCAGGCTGATATCTTTATCTTTGGCCTCAGCCTGTTCATCTAAATCAACAAAGAAACTGCTCATGTTGCACTCTAATAAGCTGTGCAGCTTAAGCAGATTGGGCAGAGTTACAGGAACACGGCCACACTCTATATTACACAGGTGTGTCTGGGAAATCCCCATCTCCTTTGCCAACCCTGTTTGTGTCAGATTTTTTGCGGTACGCAGCAAACGGATTCTGCGACCAATAAGTTTAATTTCCTCTTGCAATTTCCTAGCACCGCCTTTCGGTTTACTTGCGACAAATTTTTTTAAACTAATAAAGCACTTATTTAAAGTTTACCACGTTTTTCAGATTTCGCAAGAGTTTTTTCGTATATTTTATTTACTTTCCTCTATATTTTAGTTATGAAGCTATTAAATTTCTAGTGAAATGCTAAAATTCTTTTTTTATGGTACTCTTGTTTACCTATCGTAAACTTATGTCCACATTGAGAATTTCAGCCTATCAGCCAAGCAGCAAACGGTCACTTGCCATCTCGGAGCCGCTTGCCTTTTCAAACATATCCAGCAAATCGGCTATCTGCAAATGCTGCTTTTCTTCTCCCTTAACGTCGATAATTACTCTGCCGTTATGCAGCATAATCAGTCGGTTGCCGTAACGCAAAGCATCGCGCATATTATGGGTAATCATCAGCGTTGTCAGCTGATCACGGGTTACGATTTTTTCCGTAAGCGCCAACACCTTCGCCGCAGTTTTTGGGTCCAATGCTGCCGTATGCTCGTCCAAAAGCAGCAGCTTTGGTTTTTTCAGCGTTGCCATCAGCAGGGTAAGTGCCTGACGCTGACCACCGCTCAAAAGACCGACCTTCGCAGTCATTCTGTCCTCCAGACCTAAATCCAGCTCCTTCAGCAGCTCATAAAAACGGTCATGCTGATCGCTGGAAAGGCTCCAGCCCAGGCCGGGAGTTTCTCCGCGACGGGCTGCCAGAGAAAGATTTTCTTCTATCATCATACCGGCAGCAGTACCAAGCATCGGATCCTGGAATACACGGCCGATATATTTGGCACGCTTATGCTCCGGCTTTTTGGTAATATCCTCACCATCAATAATAATCTTGCCCTTATCTATCGGAAAAACACCGGCAATCGCATTCAGCGTAGTAGATTTGCCGGCACCGTTACCGCCGATAACGGTAGCAAAGTCACCGGGCTCCAGATGCAGAGATAAATCCTGCAGAGCCTTCTTTTCATTGATTGTTCCGGGGAAAAATGTTTTGGAAACGTGTTCTACATGCAGCATTTAACGCACCGCCTTTCTGGCACCGAATTTACTTTTAATCAGCGGCATGGACAACGCAATTGCCACCAGCACAGAGGTAAAGAGCTTCAGATCGTTTGGCGGCATACCCATAGCCAGTACAACTGCAATTACAATACGATAAACAATAGAGCCTAAAACTACGGAAATCAGGCAATTTTTAAAGCTGCGTGTACCGAAAAGCACCTCGCCGATAATAACGGATGCCAGACCGATAACGATTGTGCCGGTACCCATACCGACATCGGAAAAGCCGTTGGACTGTGCAACCAGAGCACCGGAAACAGCAACCAGAGCATTACTGATGAGCAAGCCGAGAATAATCGTTACATCGGTATCTACGCCCTGAGCGCGGATCATCTGTTGGTTGAAGCCGGTAGCACGGATAGCAGCGCCAATCTGTGTACCAAAGAACCAGTACATGAAGCAGCCCACCAGAACGGTTACAGCCAAACCGACAACAAGCGTTGTCTGCGCCATAGTCAGATTCAACATAAACTTGGCAATTTTAAAGGTAGTATCCACACCAAGCAGGGATAAGTTAGCCTTACCCATAATGCGCAGGTTAACGGAATACAAAGCAATCATTGTCAAAATACCGGCCAACAGAGCAGGTATTTTCATTTTAGTATGCAAAATGCCGGTTATAATACCTGCAAGCATACCGGCAATGCAGGCACCCAAAAGTGCGGCCAGAGGACCGAAGCCCGCAACCATCATAGAAGCAGCTGTTGCCGCGCCCAGCGGAAAGCTGCCTTCTACCGTCAAATCAGCAATATCCAGCACTCGGAATGTCACATATACACCAAGAGCCATCAACGCCCACAGTAAGCCCTGTGCCACTGTAGGTATCAACAAACTAATCATTTCCCAATTCCTCCCAATCTTCTTAGCGAAAAAAGAGCCTGCTTTTTTAACGGCAGGCTCCAAATTTTAATTATTTAATAACCTCTGCACCCTTCAGCAATTCTTCAGGAACCTTCAAACCAATCTTAGCTGCTTCCTTAAGATTGATGGTAGGCTTAAATTCTTTTTGTGCCTGAATAGCCATATCAGCCGGTTTAGACTTGCCGCTCAGAATATCAGCAGCCATCACACCGGTTTGGAAGCCGAGCTTGTAATAATCAACGCCCAGGGTTGCAAGACCGCCGGCTCTTACCATACCGCCTTCAGCACAGATAACCGGTAATTTTGCTTCCTCAGTTACACTAATCAGAGTAGGAATAGCGGAAGCCAATACATTGTCGGTAGGCACATATACTGCCTGTACATCACCTGCTAGGCTACGGGCAGCCTGTTGGATATCATTAACAGTAGAAACAGTAGCTTCCTTTACGGTAATTCCCTTAGCAGCTGCAGCCTTCTTCAGCAGCTCAACCTGCAGTTGGGAGTTAACTTCGCTGGAGCAATAAATTGTGCCGATGGTTTTAGCATTCGGAACCAGCTTCAGCAGCAAATCCAGCTGCTCGGCAACAGGGTTCATATCAGTCGTACCGGTTACATTAGTGCCCGGTTTAGCGTCATCCTTAACCAGCTTAGCGGTTTTGTAGTCGGTTACCGCAGTAGCAACGATAGGAATATCGCTGGTAACATTTGCTACAGTCTGGGCTGCTGGAGTTGCGATAGCACAAATCAAATCAACCTTATTATTTACAAAGCGATGAGCAATGTTCTGCAGATTAGACTGGTCAGCCTGAGCATTTTGTTTGTCAAAAGTAATGTTCTGACCTTCCTTATAACCCTTAGATGCCAAACCGTCAACAAAGCCCTTGTTAGCTGCATCGAGCGCTTCATGCTCAACCAGCTGTACAATGCCTACATTAACCTTTTCAGCCTTTGCACCTGCTTCCTTTTTGTCACCGCCGCAGCCTAATGCCCCCAAGGCGAGGGTCAGCATCAGACCGGCTGCCAATGCTTTAAGTTTGTTGCTTTTGAGAGAAATCATTTTCTACCATCCTTCCATGCTACAAATTTCGTATAAATGTAGTTAGGGTTATTTTATGCTTTTATACTTTATTTGTAAAGTTTTTTGAAAAAATTTCCTCATTTCTGTTTTCAATGTATATTTACTGTATAAAAAGTTACATGTTCTGCTGTAAAAAGCAAAACTGCCCCACACCTATAGTGTGAGGCAGTCAAGCATCAATAAAATTATTTCAGCAAAGCCTTAGCCTGCTCTTCGCTGATAACAAGATGCGTAAAAAGACCTGTTGCCAAAGCACCCAACATCGCCTTATTACCGGCATTCAGTCCTATGCCTATCAGCTTCTTGCAACGGCGCAGCTGTGCCAACGGAATATGCAGACAGTAATCATTATTACCGCTGATGAATTCACCGCGCTGATTATAATAATATGACAAAAAGCTTCCTACGGCCTTTTGCTGTTCCAACGCATCGCCGAAACGGGTTGCCGTTGCTTCATCAGGCACGGCAGGATAACCGCAGATGGAAACAACAGCAGCATCCAGACTCTGCCATTGCTGCAAAAGCTGCTGATAGACCGACCTGCTTTCCAGCTCTGCGCGTTCCTCCTCGGAATCAGGAAAGGCACTGCAGCCAAGCATATAACAGCTTCTGCCACAGGCGCTTGCCCATATTTTCACCAGCTCATCCGGATGATAACCCTTATTAGGAAAATTCGCCGTACCGATCAGCGGATATACCATACCATCCTGCGTATAACTGCTGCAGTCCGCAGCCTTCAGCACAACCTCGCCCAAGGCATAACCCCAGCCCAGAGCCAGGCTCTTGTCAGCTGTTGTTTCAGCCATAAGATAATGCATAGCCTGCGTCAATGCGTCCTGTTCATCTGTAAGCACACAGCCACCGGCCAAGGCATATTTAGATTGCAGACGCTGCAGCAAATCCGCCTTTCCCTCATCTCCGGCCCGGATTTCGATATGCACAATTCCCAGCTCACGCGCTCTTGCCAGCATCTTGCTGACAGACGGACGTGACACATTAAGGCGTTGCGCAATTTGCGCCTGCGTCAGATTGCTTTCATAATATAAACGGGCAGCAGCTACAAGCTGTGCCCGTTCATGAACCGATAGCATTTATTTAACTTCTTCCATTAATTCGAACAGGATTCCGTCCTTCATGATGAAAGCAATGCGGGTATGCTCATCAGCCATCCAGGGCTCAACAATAACCTTATTTTCTGCCAGCTGCTTATCAAGGTCATCAACCTTATAAGCTACATGCACTAAGGTCTGCAGCTCTTCCGGCAACGGAGTATCTTTTTCGAAACGCAGGTATTCAATATGAAATTCATTGGTATCAGGAGTAATGAGATGTGTCTTTATGCCTTCTGCATAAATCTCGCCTTCTCTTGCAACAGTCGTCGGTACGCCGACATGCATAAATTCTTTCATTTAATCCACATCCTTCTGCCATAACTCATAAGCATGGTAAGCTGCTTCCGGCGTTGCGTTTTCATGTACAACCATGCGGATTGCACGCAGCATAGCCTTCGGTGCGGCAGCCTGCAAAACGTTGCGTCCCATATCAACACCGGCTGCGCCTTCATTTACGGCACGATAAGCCATTTCCAGTGCGTCACGCTCAGGAATCTTCTTGCCGCCGGCAATTACGATAGGTACGGGGCATGCAGCAGTAACCTGTTCGAAGTTATCACAATAATAGGTTTTGATGATATGTGCGCCGGTTTCGGCCAGCAGACGTGTAGCCAGGGAGAAATAACGCGTGGTACGCTCCATCTCCTTGCCAACTGCTACAACACCGAGAACAGGAATTGCAAAACGTTCACCCATATTTACATAATAAGACAAATTGCGCAGGGAGTCAAGCTCGCCTGCAGAGCCTACAAAGCATTGAACTGCCATGCAGGAAGCATTCATGCGAATAGCATCTTCAATTTCTACGCCTACATTACCAAAGCTCATATCGTCCTTGAGCACGCTGGTGTCTGCAGTGCAGCGCAGAGCAACAGCCTTGTGATGGTTAGCGGGAATGCAGGTACGCAATGCGCCTCTTGTTGCCATCAGGCAATCCGCATATTGCATCAGCGGCGGAATTGTCAGATCAAGACGTTCCAAGCCTGCGGTAGAACCCATGATATAACCATGATCAAAAGCCAGCATAATAGTGCGGCCGTCATCAGCAAAAATCTGTCCCAGACGCGATTGCATGCCCCATCCTGCGGATGCGTGCCCCTTTACCGGGAACGGACGCTCCGGCGGAGCAATGCCGATGCCATAATCTTTTGTCAGTACATTACCTTCTTTATCTGCCATATTCAGTCACCTGCTTAATTTCTGTAGTACGGAGTGCGGCACGGAGCATTCCAGTAGCCAAGCAGCTCGTCATCCATACGTGCAATGAACATCTGGAAGCCTGCGGTTTCCTGTACGGTAAGGATTTCGCCTACAGCACTTGCCACAACCTCAATGCCTTTTTCTGCCAACAGCTTATAGCAGGCACGGAAAACAATAAGCTGTTCCATCAGAGTAGTAGCACCGCTGCCGTTGATAACAACCATCAGCTTTTCGCCTGCTTTTACGTCCAGATCCTTCAGCAGAGCGTCCATCATAATAGCAGCTGTTTCGTCAGCAGATTTCATCGGCTGGGTACCGCCGCCGCCTTCACCATGCTGGCCCATGCCGACTTCCATGGTGCCTTCGGCAATATGAGCGATTTCCATACCGGTTGCCGGATGAGTAGCGCCTTTGGTAGCAACAGCGATAGTTGCCATGTTATCAGCAAATTTTTGTGCAATAGCAGCAACCTCTTCCAAGGATTTGCCTGCAGCAGCTGCAGCGCCGGCAATTTTATACAGAGGAACGCAGCCAACCAGACCGCGGCGGTCGTCAGCGTTTTCACGCGGAGCATTGGCAACGTCTTCCTGAGTTACAACCTTAACAACATTAATGCCCAGTTTTTTCACCTGTTTCATAGTCAGGTTGCCGGTCAGCATATCACCTGCATGATTAAGTACAACGAAAAGTACGCCATGACCTTTATCAGCCATCTTAATTGCTTCTACGCAAGCCTGAGGGCCGGGTGCAGCAAAAATATTACCTGCAACAGAAATATCAATCATACCTTCGCCGACAAAGCCGCTGATAGCAGGCTCATGGCCGGTGCCGCCCAAGGTTACGATGGTTACACGATCTGCCTCTGCCAATTTCTTGTTTACAATGAGGTTTCCCTGCTCCAGAGTGATGATATCAGGATTAGATAACACAAGACCTTCCAATAATTCACTTGTCAGATTTTCCGGATTGTTAATGAATTTTTGCATAATGACGCCTCCGTTTTTATTTATTTTATTGTTTTTTAAGCTTGCGCTTTATCAGCAAATCAGATTGCGGCAGCCATTGCTGTCAGCAGAATAGAAATAGACGTTGCACCGGGATCCTTCGTACCCAAGCTGCGTTCACCTACGTTTTTGGCACGGCCGAAACGTGCTACCATGTCAGCAGTTTTTTCTGCGCCCTCGGCTGCTGCCTTGCCCATAGCCGCAAAGACAGCCTTCGCATCACCTTCGGCAGCCATACCTGCTTCAAGTGCGGGATACAGAGCATCAACCATTGTCTTATCACCGATTTTAGCTTTGGAAATATCCTCAAAATCCTCTTTAGCCTGAGCCAGCATAGCGTGAAGCTCTTCCAAAGAAACCTCCTTGGCATCCTCAGGTGCAGCATCGGCAAGTCCGCCAAAAACAGTGCCCCATAAAGGTCCTGCACTGCCGCCGTTGCTGTTCATAAAAGCCATGCTCAAATCATCAAGCAAATCTTTAATATTAGCGCTGTCATGTGCTTCTACCTTGTTTTTCATGGATTCTGCCATACGCGCAATAGTAACGCCATGGTCACCATCACCGGCTACGCTGTCCAGCTCGCACAGCATTTTGCTTTTTTCTTCAAGCTCAACTGCTGCTGCCAAAAGCATTTTTTCCAGCATTTCTAAAGTAAGCATAGTTCATCCGCTCCTTTCGTTATCCTCATTGTAGCATTTGTCAGAACATATGTAAATAATATTTCTGAAATTTATTTCTTTTTTGCTTAAAAAAAGTTCGTCGCACAAAGCACGACGAACTTAAAGATTTTCAATATTTACTTATCAGTCACAATTACATCAGGCTGGAAGGATCAACCTGCTCGCCATAATGAATAACTTCAAAATGCAGATGCGGACCGGTGCTGTAGCCGGTGCTGCCGACATAACCGATAATCTCGCCTTTTTTCACATATTGTCCTGCACTGCAGACAACACGGCTCATATGACCATATGCTGTCTGATAGCCATAATCATGGTTTATACGTGCATAAATTCCATAACCGCCATACCAGCCTGCCTGTTGTACATAGCCTGCTGCACTGGCATAAACCGGCTCGCCATAATCAGTAGCAATATCAATACCCGGATGCCAGTCACGACCATAACCGCCAAAGGGATTAGCACGACCGCCGAAAGAAGAGGAAATATAACCGCCACTGGTAGGCCATTGGCTCGGAGTAACCTCACGACGATAATTCTCAGCTTCAATAGCGCTCAGCAAATTTTCCAAATCAACTTTTTTCGCATCGGCCTCAAGACCGATGTTCTTTTCCTGCTCCAGCACAATGTTTGCCGGGTTAGCAGAACCCAATACAGGACCGCCCTGACCTGCGTAATCGGAAGCATTGCTCTTAGGAGGAAGCTGTGCACCGCTTTTTTCCATCTGGCTGCGAACCTGGTCTTCCAGCTTAGACAAAGCTGCCAGCTTCTTCTGGTTAGTTTCTGCCATCAGGCGTAATTGTCTGATAGTCTGCTCCTGCTCGGATTTTGTCTGCTTATAAGCAGCCAGCTCCTGCTTCTGCTGCTCGTTTTGCACAGCAAAATGAGCCAACACACCGATAGTACAGGATACAAAAACAAGGAAGGAAGCAACTGCTGTCATAGCATATTTCAAATGAGTCTTTTTTACATTGGTTTTAGCGATATTCTGACCGTCTGCCGGAATAAACCAGAAGGTGAAATGCTGATTACGGCGCCATGTACTGCGCAGCGCATAGTAGCGTGCTTTCATACGTCCAACAACTTTACGCTGTTTAGCCTGAATACGTCCGACAATCTCCTGCTGCTTAGCCTGCACCTTGTTTGCAAAGCTCATAGCCTGCAGACGTACACGACGTTCGACCATAGCCAGTTGAATTTTTGCAACAGCTGCGGCAACAGCTATTACTGCCTTCACCTGTGCAACAAGCGCAGCTATTTTTTCTAAACAGTCATTGTATAATAACTGCACTTTCTCTAAAAGCATAGCGTAAAATTCGCGTGCTTTCACTTCACAGTGATTATATAAGGACTGTACTGCTGCCAAAAGCTCGGCATACAACTGCTTAGCTTTTGTTCCGCAGTAATCATATATTGATTGCATTTTCTCATTACATCGCTCCAAGAAATTTTGACTCATCCTGATACTCCTTTTATTTTTAATATCTATTAAAATGCTATGCTTTTATTTTTTACGAAGCTAATACAACGTTTATATTTTAATACTTTTCACGCATTTAGTCAAATTTTTGACTAAAATTCCGCCCGGACTGTCATTAAGCTTGCGAAATAAATTATGCACAATATATTTTTCTGAGCAACTGTTGCCTCCCCGCAGATTCTCGGCTTTTATTTTATATAATAGCATCAAGCAGGAAATTAAATTATATAGTAATTTTAAAAGTGCATCTGTTTTATACTGTATGAAATATTTCTGCTCATACATTACTTTGCGGATTAATAATGCTTTTGCTTACTTGACAAACACCGCCCTCTTTTGTAAGATAGATATATAATATGGGGGTATAGCTCAGCTGGGAGAGCGCTTGAATGGCATTCAAGAGGTCAGCGGTTCGATCCCGCTTATCTCCACCAGAATTTACTAATCCGTTGGTTTGACCAACGGCTTTTTTATTGCAGACTAACTCTTGCTGTGATAGTACGACTTTAAATTGGTATTTCAAAAATATCACTCGCCTCATATGATAATATCTTATCATGTTTTTTAATTTTATAGTTGACACTTTCCTCTATATATGGTATTATAATTTCAGAAATTCCAATTCGATATCAACGACACGATAAGGAGGTATTAATTATGGAAAATGTAAAAAATTCTATCAAAGCCGGCGGTGCCAGAGAGGGTGCAGGCCGCAAAAGAGAGCTTCCCGAGGGAGCAAGAGTAACTTCCTTTAAACTGACCGAAACCGAACGCATCGCAGTAAAAAATTTTATTGCCGAATTACGCGGAGGTAAAAAATCCCAAGCTGAAATGCTTGAGGCAAAGAGAGAACAAAAAGTACACGAGCTTATAGCAGGAACTACAGACCCGATTACCGAGGCGCTGTATGAAGTCATCAATCTGTACGGCGGTCGCGGCAAAGGCTTCCGCGAAGCTGAACGCGTTGGAAAAATCATCAGCGTAATTGCATTCAAGGATGCTGTGCAGAAATGGGAGAAAGAAAACCCCAGAGATTAACCTAAAAACACAAAAACAGCACCCACGCGAAACCCGCATGGGTGCTTGATTTTTTAATGGAGCTACTGACGGGATTTGAACCTGCGACCTACTGATTACGAATCAGTTGCTCTACCAGCTGAGCTACAGTAGCACATAAGCTATATTAAAATTCCATCTGCATAGCAGCTTCTTCGGCTGCCTTAGCTGCTGCCATCTCTGCCTTAGTACGGCGCTTTCTGACCTTCTTGGCACTGTTGATGCCGGCCTTTTTGATGACCTTTGCTAATTCAGAAATAATATGCAGTTCATCTACGGAACAATCCTTAACCAAGTCAGCCAGCTCATTGCAGTAAATCTGCTCACTGTGATGAATGTTGTCACACAGCAGCTCGTCCACAGAAACATCCAGTACATTAGCCAGATGAATAATTGTAGGCAGGCCAAGCTTAGTATTACCGGTTTCTATATTGCTGATATGCGGAGTTGACAGACCAGTTAGATTAGCTATATTTCCCTGAGTTAATCCTTTTCTGGCACGAGCGGCCTTTATCCTCAGTCCTATAGCCTTATAATCAATATCTAACTTCACAAACGTTCTCCCCTTCTACTTAATCACATACTAATAACATTACAATTATATATGATATCATCGTAAAAGGCAAGAGTCATTTATTTTTTTATAAAATTTTATTTTTTCAACACAGGCACTGTCAGACTGCCCTGCGGCATCAGTAAAACCTTATAATCTTTGCCAACATATTTTTCTGCCAGCTTCATAGCAGCATCTACATCATCCACAGATTCAAACAGCAATTTTTTTGCAAGCTCTTTATCCAAAGCGGAAACAAGGATAAAATGCGCCTTCTTCATCAGGCGGGTAATAGCAAAAGCCTTATGCGCACCGATAACAAAATTCTTTTCCAGCTCAGCTTTTATAGCATCCGGAGAAGGATTTTCTTCCAACGCTTTTTCCAAAGCGGCACTGCCGCTGCCTTCCTCACATTCACCGAGGATAATGATTGCGCCGCCGTCCTTAACTGCGCACCAGGCATTATCCATCGTCTTTTGCAGCTGATAAATATTGATATCCTTAGGATAACCGCCGCAGCTGGCAATAACTACATCCGCAGGCTCGCTGATAGGTACGCCGTAAACCTGCTCGACAAATTTGCAGGCCTCAAGATGTGCTTCATACCAGTCACCGGCAAAAACCTTCAGGAATTGCTTTTGCGCATCCAAAATAGAATGGAACAGGAACATCTTGTGCTCCTTGGCAAAAAGACGCACACCCTCAACCTGATCATCATATACAGGATTGCCATGCAGCTTGCCTAATTTTGCCTCCGGGCTCATCATCAGGCTATGGTTTTTGCGTACCGTTTCCATAGCGGCAACACCGGGCAGCACAGCCTTACGTCCGCCGCCAAAGCCGCTGAAGAAGTGATAAACAACGGTACCGGTCAAAATAACCAGGTCGGCATCACAAACATGCTTATTAAGCCATACAGGAGTGCCATGCTCTGTTTCGCCGAAATACTCAAAGTCATCCTGCACATGACAGTCGCTGTTATACATTTTCAGGCGTTTGGCAACATCCTCGCCGACCTGCTCCACCATTTCATCATGGCTCATGCAGCGATGTGTACCCAAAGCAAAGACAATATGCATATCCTCATCCTTAACGCCCAGTTTATTCATTTCGTTAACCAAAATGGGCATAAAGGAATGCGTGTTGGCAACACGGGTTGAATCGTTACAGATAAAGGCAATTTTCATTCCGGGCTGCACCAGCTCATCAATCGGTGCGCTGGCGATAGGATGATACAAAGCATCCAGAACAGCTGCTTTTAAATTCTCCAGCGGCGGCATCTGCTTCATTTTCAGTTCGCCCAGGACATGCTCCTCCGGCAGAGAAAACTCCTTGTAGCCATGACCATATTTGTACTTATAATCAGTCATCTCCGTACCTCCTCCTGCTTAGCTTAAGCAATCTTACTTAATTCTATTCTATCATATCTGCTATGAAAAATGTTTATTTTTTGGGCAGTGAAAGTAATAAAACCGTGAAAATAATGCACGCCATACCGATATAGTCAGCAACTGCCAATTTTGTGTTCAGCAGCAAAACTACGGAGATAATAGAAGCCAAAGGCTCGGCGCAGGAAATCAGGCTCGCCTTAGTAGGACCGACAATTTTCAGGCCTGCCAGATATAAGGCATAGCTCGCAATAGTCGCACCCAAAAGCAGATACGCAAAAGCCAAATAACCGCTCATATCCCAATGACCTGCGGGAGCAAAGGGATTACGCCAGATAATCAAGGCCACGCCGCTGATAAGCTGGCCCCAGCCGATAAGCGTTGCCGCAGTATATTTTTTGAGCATTTGGCCCGGCTTAATGCTGTAATATGCATAGGAAAGCGCAGACAATACACCGATTGTTAATGCCATTGGCGAAATCGCCAGGCTATCCAGGCTGCCGTGCGTTGCGATAAGAAAGACACCGACAAGTGCGCCGACAATGCCTATCAGTTCACGCACGTCAGGAATTTTTCTTGACTTATAGCTCATCCACAGCATTACATAAATCGGTGCCATGTACTGCAAAACCGTCGCCGTCGCCGCATTGCACAAACCGATGGTGTAATAAAAGCCCAGCTGCGCGCCCAAGATACCTAAAAACGAAAACTCAATAATATTCCAAGTATCTGCTTTAAGAATAGCAAAGATATCCTGCTTCTGTACAACGGCCGCAAAAAGCAGGAATAAGCAGCCTGCCAGAATCTGACGCGCCATGCAAAGCCAGATCATATCTGCCTGATGATATTGATACAAATACTGTCCTGCTACGCCGCCCATGCCCCAGCAGGTTGCGGCACCTATAATTAAAAATATACCCTTAAGCATACCGATAACCTCTTTCATATATGATGATTATCAATAATATAACACCTAATAGAAATATTTACAAGACAAATAAACTTTAGTTGAAAAAGAGTATGTAAAAGAGCTGCCGCACCTGCGTGCGACAGCTCTTAAAAGCATTTTACAACGTAGCAATAAAGTAAGCAATGCTGCTTACCAGCACCGTCAAGGTAATCATCATCGGGTCAGCAATAGATGTACGGTAGTTTTCAGGATTATAATGCGTGCGTTTACGGAACGGTTTGGCATCGAGGAAATCCATCGGATTGCTCGTAAGATCCATAAACTTTTCATACAGTACGCCCCAGGCACTGCCCAAGCCGCCGCTGATTGCACACAGCAGCATGCTGATACGGACGATGACAAAATCAATCGGCTTACGGTAGAACCAGTCTGTATCGAGGCTGAGCGCTGTATGAGGCTCCATGCGCGGCAGGAACATCATAAACGGAACCATAGTTACGACAAGAATTTCTACGTAGCTCAGCATATGTGCTGCAGTGAACGGCTGGTAATCGGGATAACCGAACGGCAGATAACGATACAGCAAATCCGGATATACGCCGTACAGGAAGCAGAGCGCTGCGCCGAAGCCCATGCCGATATACATATTCTTCGGCAGAGGATTTTTAATTTCTACATTCTTATCGGCATCACGCAAGAAGATGAAGTAACCCATCTTCAGGGTAATGGACAGGAATGTACCTATGCTGGCAAGCTCCAGCAGTGCATATACCCAACCATAACCGGCAGCGGATGCAGCGGCAATCGTAATCGTTTTGCTGATGAAACCGTTGAAGAACGGTACACCGGAAATGGAGAACCCCGCTACAAAGAAGCACACAGCCACGAACGGCATCTTTTTCGCCATACCGCTGAGCTGGTTAATCTTACGGATACCGGTTGCATAGATAATAGCACCGGCACACATGAAGAGCAGGGATTTATACAGGATGTGCGAGAAGGCATGAGCCGCAGCACCGTTCAGGGCCATCGCCGTACCAACGCCTACACCGGCAACCATGAAGCCGACCTGGCTGATAATATGGTAACCGAGCAGACGGCGCATATCGTTTTCCATAATCGCATAGGCAGCACCGTAAAGCGCCATGAAGCAGCCAAAGCCCATCAGGAAATCTGTTCCGGCAAAGATACGGATTAAAGCGTAAACAGCAACCTTCGTAGTAAAGGAGCTTAAGAATACACTGCCTGTAATCGTGCCTTCGGGATAAGCATCAACCAGCCAGGCATTAACCGGCGGAATTGCCGCATTGACAGCAACACCGATTAAAATTGCCCAGAACGCCAGGTCATGCGGAGCTTTAGACAGATTTGCAATCAGAGAATCACCGCTGCCAACTTTCAGGAAGATACCGAGCAGCAGCAGGTTACCGCCAAGCATGTGCACCAAGAGGTAACGCAAGCCTGCGCGACGGGACTGAGGAGTATTGCGGCACCAGATCAGGAACAGAGAGGTTACGGCAAGTGCTTCCCAGAAGAAAATCAGCGTCAGCCAATCCTTAGCCAGCGTTACACCAAGAGCGCAGCCGGCGTAGGACATGGAGCACAATGCTTCCATACGGTTCTCGTTATGGCAGGAATAAATACCGCCGATGCACGCCATCAGCGCAAAAATCATGCAGAATACATAGCTGAGCTTGTCTACAAACATGTAACCCAAGTGATAGCCTGTACCCAGAAAATCAACGCTCAAATCCGTTCCCAAGGGCATAGAAAGTGCAGCCAAGAGGGCAAAGAACGGACCTACGGCCAGGACGACCTTGCGCAGCATTTTCGGCACGATCATTGCAAGCACGCCTACAGCAATGAGAATCAGACCGGGATGAAGCAGATTACTCATCGTCCTCACCTCCCTTAGGATCATCATAGTAGGTTTCATCACGCTGCAGCAGCGGCGTCATGATAATTTTTGCCAGAATAATCAGCAGCCAGCAGCCGACAAAGCCGAAGAAAATATCGTAGCCAAACGGCAGCGGCCACCACGCAGGACTGTGCAGATGTACGCCGCAAAGCTCTCCGATTGCGGAAAGTACGAGCACGGCAGCAGCTATCATGTAAACAGTTTTCTTGCTCATTACATCCAACCTCCATTCCAGCCTGCGCAAATAGCGTTGGAGGCCATTGTTGCCAGCTCATAGAAGTGCGGATAAATATCCGGCACGATACCGAGGACAACAGCAATAATCGTTGTAATGCAGATAGGAATCAGCATCGAGTAGCTGATGTCGCCATATTCACGGAACTCCTCCTGCGGGTCCTTGCGGAAGTATGCCATCTGTACAACAGGCATCAGATAGCCGGCAGCCAAAAGCGCGCTGGCAACCCAAACGAGAATGTACAGAGGCTTGCCTGCCTGCAAAGCACCGAGTGCCAGATTCCATTTGCTGACAAAGCCAACGAGGAACGGCGTACCGGCGATACCCAGGGAAGCAATCGTGAAGCAGGCCATAGTTACCGGCAGCTTCTTGCCTATGCCATAAAGCTCACTGATATTATTTCTGTGTGTACGCGCGATAATCAGACCGGCGCACATAAAGAGGGTAATCTTCATAACAGCATGAGCTACCAGATGCAGGTAAGCACCCTTGATGCTCAGCGGAGAAATAAGCGCAGCACCTAACACGATGTAGGAAAGCTGGCCGATAGTGGAGAACGCCAAGCGACGTTTCAGATGATCCTGACGCAGAGCGATGAGCGAGGAAATGATAATGCTCGCCGCAGCAGCCCACGCCAATACATCGACAACACCGATTTCCGCCAGCAGCTTCGGACCAAAGACGAAGCCGATGATACGCAGTACGGCGAAAACGCCGGTTTTAACAACGGCAACAGCATGCAGTAATGCAGATACCGGAGTAGGCGCAATCATTGCTGCCGGCAGCCAGCCATGCAGCGGCATAACCGCAGCCTTTACGGAGCCTGCCAGAATCATCAGTACGAAGATAGCCTGCAGCACCCATCTCGGAGCCATGTCCGTAGTCAGGAAGCCGCCGGGAGTAAAGTCCATCGTACCGCTGATGCAGTAAACGGCGATAACGCCGGCCAGGAAAAGCTGACCGGAAATCAAGGTATAAATCAAATACTTACGGCTGGCCATCAGGGCTTCCTGGTTACGCTTATGCAGTACCAGCGGATAGCTTGCCAGAGTCAGCAGCTCGTAAAAGATGAAGAAGGTCAACAGGTTTTCGGCCATCGCAATGCCCATTACGGCACTCATGCAGATAGCAAAAGCAGCAAAGTAACCAGTCTGCTCGCTTTCGTTATTGCAGCGCATATAACCGATGGAATAGAAGTTCATCGGTACCCAAAGCATCGAAGCCAGCACCGCAAAAATCATGCCGGCCGGATCGGTACGCAGCGTCAGTCCCACGGTATCGGTAATTTGGCACAGCGTCCACTGATACTGATTGCCGTCGAGAACAGCGGGCAACATCGACAGGATGATACCGAATTTAAGTACGGAAGCGATAACGCTCCAGGTTTCACGCAGGTTAGGCCAGCGTCTGCTGAACGCGATAAGTACAGCAGCTATAAAAGATACACCAACCGCCAGAAATGGTCTGCAATCTAAAATAGTCATCTCAGAAACACCTCCGGCAATCCTAACTTAACGACATCGGTAACGATGTCAACACTGTAGAAGCCAAGTACCAGAATCATGATACCGCCGACGAGAATCGGGATAACCATGGAAAGCGGTAAGCCCAGCTTGCCCTTATGCGGATGTACCTCAGTCAGCGAAGCTTCACGCTGAATAAACATCTGCTCAATAATGCGGAAGAAATAAATTGCGTTCAGCAGAGAGCTGATAACAAGTACAGCGATGTAGAAGTACTGTGCACCGGTGTAGGCACCAAGCATAAGATACCATTTACTGAAAAAGCCGCAGGTCGGAGGCAGACCGATCATAGACAAAGAAGCCAGCAGCACGGTAATCGTACTGATAGTCATCTTTTTGTTCATGCCGCCTAAGCGGTACAGATTAACCTCACCGAAGCGATACTCAATACCGCCGATAACCAGGAAGAGGCTGCTCTTCATAAAAGCATGGTTGATAGCGTGCAGCACGGCGCCGATGAAGCCGTACATATTACCCATTGCCAGACCGATTGCAATGTAACCGATCTGTGCCACAGAGGAATATGCCAGCATACGGCGGAAGTCATACTGAGCCATCGCCATAATAGAACCGATAAGAATACCTGCTACACCGAGAATGCCCAAAACATTGAGTGCACTCTGAACTACAGGGTTATCAACCTTAAAGATATAATATACAAAACGGATTAAAGCATATGCCGGAGCCTTACTCATGCAGCCTGCGATAAAAGCAGCAGCGCCCGGATGAGCGAAGGTGTAGGCATCAGGCTGCCAGCCATGCAGCGGGAACAGCGCCATCTTGATACCGAAGCCGATGATAAAGCAGGCTACAGCAATCGCAAACAGCGGCGAATTCAGATGCGGAACTACGCGTGCAGCAAGGTCAGCCATGTTCAGAGTACCGGTCATAGCGTACAGATAACCGACACCAAGCAGATACAGAGAAGCACCGATGGTACCGATTAACAGGTAACGGAAGGCTGCTAGCATTGACTTTCTGCCGCCGAGGGCAATCAGGCCGTAACCGGAAAGTGACATAATCTCCAGATATACATAGAGGTTAAAAACGTCACCAGTGATAATCATACCGGAAAGACCGACCGTCAGCAGACCGAACAGTGTATAATAGCCGCCTACATGCAGCCAATCCTCATCCTTGACGAACGGACGGCTGTAAAGCGAAACCATCAGGGAAATAAACGTTACCACTACTGCCAGAATACTGTTCAGCGGATCAAGAGCAAATTCAATACCAACAGGCGGTTCCCAGCCACCCATCCAGTAATGCCAGGTTTTGCCGCCGGACTCCAACACTCTTTGCAGTACGATGCAGGCATTGGCAAAGGCACCTGCGATAGAAGCCATAACTATCCAGGAGCCTAAAAACTTGCTGATACGGGAAAATAACATACACAGCAATGATGCTGTCAAAGGTAAAAGTACAATTAGGACGGGAGCATGCTGTGTCATTTACTAGCCCTCCTCAATACCTCTACTTCTTCAACAGAACCGTAGATTTCTTTAATACGCATGAGGAGTGCAATTGCTACGCCTGTAGTACCAAGACTTACAACGATTGCTGTCAGCATCAGGCCATGCGGCAGAGGGTTAATGTAAGCATTAGGATCTGTTGTAAGGCCGTTCTGGATAGGAATCATTGCGCCATCCTTCTGTGCAAAACACAGATAAAAATAGATTACGGCAACCTGCATAACATTCATCGCCATCAGCTTCTTCATATAGTTCTTGCTGAGGACCATGCCATATACACCCAGGAAGAAAAGAATCATGACCAGGGAATAAATGCCTTTTGTTTTCAAAAACTCATTGAGCACTTCCATCTTCGTCACCCCTTTTCACAATTGCATCAAGCAGATTAATAATTGTCATCATTACGCAGATGGCAACGCCGATTTCAATAAGGAAAATGCCCATGGCATGCATTTCGTGCTGAGGCTCCATATGAATTGGCATATAATTGTAGTTCAGGAAAAAGTCTGCGCCGCCGAACAAGGTCAGCCAACCGGTGAAAGCATACAGGAAGGTGCCAACGCCGGCAAGAACAACAGAGGTTTTGCCTAAGACATTGAACTTTGTATCAAAGCCCAGAATAAGACGTGCCAGCAGCACGCCTACAGAAAGCAATGCGCCTGCCTGGAAGCCGCCGCCCGGAGAAAACTCACCCAGGCAGAGAACGTAAATGCCGTAGGTAATCGTGAACGGCACCAGCATTCTGAAGGCCACATTCAGGATAAGACCGCCAAATGGTTCTTTCATTTGATAATCTCTCCTTCCTCCGGATCCTCCGGCTCTTCCTCAGGTCTGCGTCCTACCGGATTGCTGGTCAGCACCAGCACCGTTGTCAGACCGGCAAGGAACATTACCGAGGTTTCCCACATAGTATCGAAGCCACGATAGTCGATGATGACGCCCGTTACGATATTGGGCGAGCCTGTATCCTCCGCACTACGGGAGATATAGGTCGGAGTAACATGCTGGTTAGGCGCAGTGTTCGCGTCACCAATTTCGGGCAGGTAGGTTACGACAGAGCAAAACATGCCTGTCATAATCGCCAGGATAACAGCAACTAATCCACGCATTATTTACACCACCTATCAATTTTTTTCAACGAAGCTACGAAGAAGATGGTAGAAATCGTACCGATAACAGCCTCCGTAAAGGCCACGTCAGGGGAACCCATCATCAGATACAGCAGTACAGCGCAGAAGCTGAACGCACTGTAGATAATCGCAGCACTAAGAATATCCTTGCAGAAAATAACTGCACAGGTAATGAGAATCAGGAAGACAAGTAAAAGAGCTTCAATAGTATAAATCTCCATTTTATTTATCTCCTTTCTTCTTATGATATTTATGTACCTGATTACGATTTGTTTTTGCAGGCTTCTTGCGGATATGACCGACAGGCTCGTCAGCACTGTGGTCAACTTTTTCCAGACCGACAAGCTTTTTGGCTCCCTTGCTTTGCAGTGTCCAGACAGGATGCCCGGATTTATAGGCTGCCTTGCTCAAAATATGCGAGCCGATCGGATTCGCCATAAAAACAAGTAAAAATACAAAAGCCATCTTTGCCGCTGTAAGTGTAGGTCCTTCATAAATCATCAGACCGATAAAGGAAAGCGTACAGCCAAGAGTTTCACTGTTACCGGAGGCATGGATTCTGGAATAGAAGTCCGGCAGGCGCAGCATACCGATAGCTGAGCCGATGAAGAATACCAAACCGCTTAACAGGAACAGTGCAGCGATAACTTCGCGTGGAGAGGTAAAACCGAATTGTTCAATCATATCCTTTTACCTCCTATAAATTTAGCTACAATCAGCGAGCCGATAAAGCCTAAAATTGCATAAGAAATCGCTATATCAACATACATATCCGGACGTTTGTCAATATAGCCGAAAAGCACCAATAATAGAATTGTATCGGCACCGATAACGCCCAAGGCGTTCATTCTGTCAAAAATTGTCGGTCCGTTAAACAAGCGTTGCAGCATCGTACCGATGATCAGAAGAATGGCTACCATCATAATATAAAATATAATCTGCATAATCATTCCTCACTCTCTACTACTGCAAAATCAAATTTTTCGCCATATAAATCGGCAACCTTTTTCTGCATGCCGCCATCAAGCACGCCTGCGGCCGCACCAACGGTCAGTGCATGAATCTCATACACACCGTCGTCGGTAACATTCATTGTTACTGTACCCGGTGTCAGCGTAATTGAGTTCGCCAAAATAACAGATGCCATAGGATTATCAGCTCTGAAGCGGAAGCGGACAACCTTAGGATCAATGTTCAGCTCCTGACCTGTAGTTGCCAGCAGCACGTCAATATTGGCGAGCACCAGCTGCCACATCAGCCAGAAAAAGTACATAATCATTTTCGGAATCGAAAAACCGAAAACATAATACTTTTTACTGCCGTCCTTATTCGGGACCAGCAGAAGCGGGTATGTAACCCAAGTCGTCACCACAGCTGTGAGGATACCGTATACGACAAATTTTGTTTCTGTTCTGCCTGACAAAACCATCCAGAATGCAAACAGCACCAGAGCAAGACCTGTCATATGCACCATAGGCGAGCCTACAATTTTTTTATCGTTCAATACTCCCTGCTTTTCCACAGCTACCACCTTTCTTTATATTATTTTTGAATATAATAGCATTTGCGTAACCAGTCATCTGCCGATACAGATGACATAGCTGCGAAAATATAAATACCGCTTTCACAGTATCATGAAACCGGCATTTAGTAACATAAATACCTATTTAGACAACTCTCAAAGCAAGCTATCTTAATAGAAAGCCTTCTCACTCCTATTTACTATAAATTAGACATAAAAAAGAAAATTCCTGCTATTTTTTACGAACGGAATAAAAGTTATGCAATCAATTCTCCTTTAAATCAATTAAAGAAAAGTCGCAATCGTCGACAGGCAACATTCTGCCTGCCAAGCGCTCTACTCTTGCCAAATCAGCCGTGCAGCAAACCTGCAGACGTCCCTTGCCTTCTGTACGCAGCAGGCCTTCCTCTTTAAGTGCCGCAATGGCGTCGGCACTGGTGGCAGCCGCCGGGTCAAGCACCTTTACCTTCGGTCCTAAATCTGCTTCAATTTGTTCTTTAATAAAAGGATAATGCGTGCAGGACAAAATCACTGCTTCAACGCCCGCTTTTTTAAAAGGCTCGGTATACTCGGCGATAGCCTGCTGCAGCTTCGGGCTGTCAAACTGCTCACCTTCGATTAACGGTACAAATTTGGGGCAGGCCACAGGATAAACCTGCGCTTGCGGGTCAGCAGCAAGAATAGCCTTTTTGTGGAGTCCGCTGGCAATAGTAAACTGCGTTGCCAACACGCCGATTTTCTTATTCGGACTGGCCGCCAGCAGCTGCTGCGCCCCCTTGGACATCCCGACAACACTGAACGGATGCGTCCCCCGCAAACTGTCTACACCAAGCATCGTCAAAGTATTGCAGGCTATAACTACCTGCTTAACGTTTTTTTCTGCCAGCCAATCGATTATTTCGCCCACAAAACCACGGATTTCTTGTTCACTGCGTGTGCCGTAAGGTGTACGCGCAGTATCACCAACATAAATAAAATCCTCATGCGGCAGCATCTGATGCAGGCATTTCAAAACCGACAGACCTCCGACTCCTGAATCAAGTACGCCAATGGGCTGCATTTTATCCATAAAAATACCCTCCCGTATTTTTTATACTTTAATACATTAATTATATCACTTATATTCGTTTGCGTATATAAAAAACAGGCAAAGAAAATTTCTTTACCTGTTTTACAGCAATTCAATATTTACAATATTCATCCGGCTGTCAGGCCGCCGTCAACAGTTACAATGCTGCCGGTCATAAAGCTGTTGGCAGGAGACGCCAGACTGCAGATTACGTGAGCAATCTCACCGGCTGCAGCAATCCGCTGCAACGGATAGGCTGCAGCCACATCTGCCAGTGTATAACCGCCGTTCGCATCCGCAAGCTGCTGCGCCAGCAGCGGCGTATCCACGTCTGCCGGGCAGACGCAGTTCACGCGCACGCTCGGCGCCAAATCCAGCGCCAGCGCTCTGGTAAACGCCACCACCGCACCTTTAGTCGCACAATAAAGCGCACAGCCGTAATTGCCGCTGACAGCAGCATCCGACGCAATATTCACCACGCTGCTTTTGCTGCGCAGATAAGGCAGGGCTGCCTGCGTCAAAAACATCATACCTTTGACGTTGACATTCATCATAGCATCAAAATCTGCTTCCGTAAGCTGCTCCAGACGCTGCTCACGATAAAAGCCGGCGCTGTTGACCAAAATATCCAATTGCCAATCAGGCTTGCCTTCATGCTCGGCAATCTTTGCCACTGCAGCCTTGCATTCAGCCTGCTTCGTTACATCACAGGAAATATACACTGCCTGCTTTCCTGTCTGCTCCTCAAGATAACGCAAAGCCTGCGCGCCACGCTCCTCGGAACGTCCCAAAATATATACCCGCGCGCCGTCCGTCAAAAAGCGCAGCGCCGCCGCCAGCCCGATGCCTGACGTACCGCCGCTGATAGCAACGCAAAGTCCTTCACAGCCGTAATTCATCTTATTCATCAGCATACTCCTTTTCCTTCAGCTCGGGCGGCAGACTGATAATAATTGTTGTGCCTTCGCCGAGCTTGCTCTGCAGCTCCAGCTGCATATCATGGCGCTGCGCAATCTGCTTGGCAATTGCCAGCCCCAGACCGCTGCCACTCTTATTATGCTCATTGCGCGCCTTATAAAAGCGGTCGAAGGCATGCGGAATATCCTCTTCCTTAATACCGCAGCCATGGTCAATCAGCTTCAGCCTGTTGCCTGCCAGCTCCAGCTTAATTTCACTGCCTTCGGGCGAAAACTTGATGCTGTTATGCAAAAAAATCATCAGCATCTGCCGCAAGCGTCCATAATCACCGTTCAGCATGTAAATATCCTTATCCGCACTGCCTGTAATCTGCAGCTTTTTATCAGCACCGAGCTGCCTGCCGCTGCGCACTGCATCATGCATAACATCGACAAGGTTCAACGGTGATTTTTCAATCGGGAAATCCGTATTCTGCAAACGCGACAAATCCAGCAGATCATTTATCAGTCGCTGCAAAAACAGGCTTTCCTTATACATCTGCTCATGGAATTCCTCTACATCCGCCTTTTCCGTAACTACTCCGTCGCGCAAGGCCTCCAGACTGCCGCGGATAACCGTTACAGGCGTACGCAGCTCATGCGAAATGTTGGCAATGAACTCGCGGCGCAGCTTTTCCAGCTTTTGGCTTTCTGCATCTGCCAGCTCCAGCCGCTCTGCCAAAACATCCAGTGTACGTGCCAGCTCGCCAATTTCGTCATTTTGCTTAATGTTGGTGCGGGCGCTGTAATCACGTTCCGCCAGACGCTCGGCAATTTTTTTCATTTTTTCTATCGTGCCGGTAAAGCGCCAGCTGAGCACTACCGAAAGCAACATGCCCAAAGCCATTGCCACCAGCAGACTGATAAGCAGAATGCGCAGACCGGACCAGATAGCATCTTGCAATCCTGCTACCGGAGAATGCAGCAAAAGCACAGCCTTTACCTGTCCCTTGCTGTCATAAATCGGTCTGCCTACAGTCAGCATAATGCCATCCAGAACAGGATTATATTCTTCTATAATAAACTCTTTGCCGCTAAAGCCCTCTTCAACCTTTTCTCTGACCTGTGCAGGCAGTCTTTCATAGGCTTCCTTAGAAGTCTTAGTCGGTTCCTTCCAGGCAATCGGCGGCAGCGGACGCTTAAAAAGGCCAAAGCCGCTATGCTCATGATGCTTTTGTACCTCACGACGCTGACGCTGTACCCTGTCCTTATTGATGCTCAGCTGACGATTGCTGTCCACCACCCAGACGATTTCCTGCGTCACATTATCCAGATAGCTGATAAATTTGCTGTTGGCAATACCGTCACCATGACGGCTTTCCATGCGCTCCATATTATCACTCAGCACTTCGGCAATTTTCTCTGCCCGCAGACGCATTTCCTTTTCCTTGATTTCAATCGTCTGCTGTTTGAAGAACTGGTAAAAAACGCCGCCGATAATCAGCGCAAAAACAAGCAGCACCGCAGAAAAATACAGTGTCAGCTTTAAAGCAATTTTATTATTCATCCTTGTGTCCCTCAAAACGGTAGCCTACACCCCAGATAGTTTTGATTTCCCATAAAGGATGCTCATACTTATCCAGTTTGGCGCGCAGGCGCTTGATATGCGAATCAACCGTACGGCTGTCACCGAAATAATCGTAACCCCAGATGCTGTCCAGCAGATTATCACGGCTGAAAACCTTCGTAGAATTTTTCGCCAGCGTCCATAAAAGCTCGATTTCCTTTTTTGTCAGCGGCACATCCTCACCGTTAATCTGTACTGCGTATTTTTCCAAGTTAATGTACAGATTTGCGTAAGACAGAGTCTGAGCGTTCGCCGGCTCCTGAGCGCCCAGGCGGCGCAAAACCGCACGCACGCGGGCCATTACCTCCGGTGCGCTGAACGGCTTAATCACATAATCATCCGCACCGATATCCAAACCCATAATCTTGTCGTAATCCTCACCACGCGCCGTTATCATAATAATCGGCACCATGGATTCCTTGCGCAGACGGCGGCAAACCTCAAAGCCATCTATTTCTGGCATCATAACATCCAGCAGCACGACAGCTATTTCATGCTCATACTGCAGATATTTATCCAGTGCCTCCGCTCCGTCCAGCGCAATAACCGGCTCAAACCCTTCCTTTTTGGCATAGCCGGATAAAATTGTCGTAATCTGTTTATTATCATCAGCGATAAGTATTTTCTTCATCGCAAAACCTCCTTAAGCTGCTTTTCTTTCATTATATTACATTTTAACGTCTATGTGTGTTAAAAGTATGACGCAAAAAAAGATATTTTTCAGCTTAAATTAAGTCAAAAAACATAAAAAAGTCATAATATGCCTGTACAATATAAGCAAAGTTAAGGAACAGCAAAAAGCAACACCTTAATCAAAACAAAATTCCACTAAGCGATTAAAAATATAAGGAGTGATTCTGATGTTGAATATGAAAAAGATTCTCGTTACCGGTACAGTTTTAACAGCCTTCTGCACCAGCGCTTTTGCTGCCTCTGCAGATTGTCCGCCGCAGCCTTCTATGAGCGAGCGTGTAAATGCTATTCTGCACGAAAATGACGCAGACCGTCCCTGCCCGCCGCCGGTTCACAGAATGCATCGCCAAGGCCACAAGCTCACACCGGAGCAGCGTGCCAAATTTCAAAAAATGCGTGAGGAATGGAAAAGCATGACGCCCGAGCAACGTGAAAAGGCTGTAGAAAAAATGCGCAAAGAGCGCAAAGAAACTCACGAAAAATACGCCAAGGAAACAATGGCTAAGCTCACTCCCGCCCAAAAGGCAGAAGTACAGCAGTTCATCAAGGACGATATGGCACAGCGCAAAGCTCGTCACGAACGCCTGCAGAACATGACTCCCGAGCAACGCGAGGCTATAAGAGCCAACAGACCGCTGCCGCCGAAGCCGCCCAAACATCATAAAGGTGAATACCGTGGCTACAAGCACCATAAGGAAGAATTCCATGGCTACAGACATCACAACGGCGAATTCCCCCAACCGCCTCAAAATTAACGCAAGACAAAAATAGTAAAAATTAATTAATTCTCTTTCCCTTCAATATAACCGTAAAAAGCTTCATCCCCTTACAGCTTTTTGCTATATACTCTGCAGCCTGTGCGGCAACACAAGCTGCAGCTCAACCCTTTTTTCTACTCAATACTCATCAAATACAAAACCCCGTAGCCTTTTACAGGTCACGGGGTTTTGTGTTTTTGCGCACGACGCAAAAAGCGTCCGTTTGCCGCCGGACGCCTTTTACGTTTTTTGATGAGTATGAGTATATCATGAAGCGAAGTCAAGTTCTTGACTAAACTCTATGTATATGATAATCTAAATTGGGTAAAAAATCTATCTACAAAAATCGAGATTCGTGCTTTAATGAACACTTTTCATAAATTGTACATTATCGGGAAAGGAGCACTGCATACAATGGACAGAAGACAAAAGAAAACCAGGCAGGCAATTATCGACGCCTTTGTCAAACTGCTTACCAAAACAAGCTATGAAAAAGTCAGCGTTAAGGATATCATCGATGCAGCCGATGTCGGGCGCAGCACCTTTTACAGCCACTTCGAAACCAAAGACGATCTGGCACGCCAAATCTGCTTCGAGCTTTTCGACCATATCTTCAGTCCGGTTGTTCCTCCCTGCTCCACACATAATTTTTCCGATATGCCGCAAAACACAGAAACACGTATTACGCACATTCTTTACCACCTGCGCGACAAACGCGAATACTACCTTGGCATCATCAATTACGATGACGGTACGCTGTTCTTAGGCTTCTTCCGTGATTACATGCTGCAGAACGTCAGCATCAAGATGAGCGGTTCCTACGATGAATACTCACAAAGAGTGCCGGAGGACTTCTTAATCAACAGCCTCACCAGCAGCTTTGTCGGCATGATACGCTGGTGGCTCAAAAACAAAATGAATCCTGGTCCCGAGGTTGTCGCCGGTTATTATATGGCATTGATTAATCCTGCCATTGCCGAATTCCAGACCAAGGGAGAATAAAAATCGTTTACGCAACAAAAAAAGAACTGCTAAAGCTTTGTACAGCAATACACTGCACAGAGCTTTCGCAGTTCTTTATTTTTTTAAAGGTATTTAATCCACAGCGGATAAGTACTCAGCACTACTACCAAAAGCAGTACGAAAATATCGCCGAAGCGCAGCGGTGCCGGCGGCATATTCTTGTAGGTATTGCCACCAAAGCCCTTCAGCTCCATGGAAAGCGCCAGTGTTTCCGATTTAGCTACCGCACGCATAACCAACGGACGGATAACAACCAGATAAGCAAAGAAACGCTTGAACATATTGCCACGGTTGGAATAGCCGCGACAGCTTTGCGCATCCAACGTAATTCCACTATCGGTAAGGAAGTTAGGCACAAAGCGCAGCGCCGTAGTCAGCATAAAGGCATATTCGCAGGGCATATGAAAACGGTCTACCAAAGCCTTGGCAATGTCCTGAATACGGCTCGCTGCCAGCAGGCACAAAAATGCCATCGTCATAACCAGCATACGCAGGCCGCCGGTAAGCGATACATCAAGCGGTGAGCCGAAAAGCAGCTGCAGTAAAATCATCATACCGGTGAAAACTGCCAGACCGCCGATAGCAGCCATCGTCATTCTGTCATGCTTAATGTATAACAGCAGCGCCAGCTCCAAAACAAGAATCGTGGCCACTGCTTCTACCGGCAGAATGAAAACCCAGGCGGTAACCGCCAGAGTAACTATAATCTGTGTAAAGGCTGTCAGCTTCATCTGCTTCCCTCCTTACAAATAACTTGCTTGCAAAATTCTTCGGCAGTTGCGGCCTCAATGCCTAAGGAAGCAGCCAACGCTGCTACCGTAGGACGGCACAGACCCCAGCGCTCTACCGGTTGGCTGCCGTCAAACAGCTTCGCCGGCGTACCGTCGTAAACCAGCTTGCCGTAATGCAATACAATTACACGCTTAGCGTAACGACGTACAATATCCATATCATGCGAAATCAGTACAATCGTAATGCCGCGCTTTTCATTGATTGCCTGCAGGTAGCTCATCATGGCTTCCTTTTCCAACGCATCCTGTCCATTGGTAATTTCGTCCAAAATCAGCGTGCGCGGATTAAGTGCCAGTGCCGCCGCAACGCCAAGGCGTCGCTTCTGACCGAAGGACAGAAGGCGCGGATATTCGTCCTTCAGCTCTGTCAGGCCCATAGCCTCTAGTGCTTCGTTTACCTGACGCTCTATAGTTGCTTCCGTCAGCTTTTTGGCACGCGGGCCGTAAGCAACCTCATCAAATACCGTATCCTCTAAAATCTGCAGGTCCGGATTTTGGAACACGTAACCGATTTTGTCGGCCAAATCTGCCGGCTCACGCTTAACGATATCCTCACCGTCAACAAAAACCTGACCGCTGCGCGGATGGCACAGTGCCATAAACAGACGGCTCAAGGTTGTTTTACCGCTGCCGTTATGTCCCAGCAGCGCCACAAATTCTCCGTCCTCTATCTTGCAATCCATATCCTTGATTACAGGCTGTCCGCGCATATAAGCGAAATTGACATCCTTTGCTTCTAACATCAGTCAGCTCTCCCTTCTGCCGCAACAATCCCATAGGTGCGAAAATCAGCCAGCGCATCCTCTTCGCTGCGCCAATCTCCCAAATCCACGCCAAGCTTTTCCTCCAGGCCCAGCTTAATCTGCCACAGTGACGGCAGCAACGGACGTAATGCGGGATTTTCGTACATTTTAGGAGCTGCAGCCTCAAAGGCATCAGCCGCCACCAGCTCGCCCTCGTTCAGTACAATCATATCCGTTACGTAAGGCAGCACATAATCCACGCGATGTTCAACGGCAATAATCGTTGTACCATACTGCTTATGGATTTTGTCTACCAGCTTATACAGGGAACGTGCACCGTCCGGGTCCATTGCGGATACAGGCTCATCCAGCACAATAATCTCCGGATGCACGGCAAGCGTTGCCGCCAAAAGCAGACGCTGGCGCTGACCGCCGCTGAGCTCGTCCAGCTGATAGCTTTCACGCCCCGGCAGGCCAACATCCTCCAGTGCCTGTCTGGTACGCTCCGCAACCTCATGCGGTGCGAAGCCGTGGTTAAGCAGGCTGAAAGCAATTTCCTCGCCGGCAGTTAAGGAAACAAGCTGGCTTTCGTAGTCTTCCATAATAAAGCCCACGCGCATAGCAATATCACTGACGCGCTTGCCCTTAGTGCTTTCGCCGTTAATTTTAACATCGCCGCTGTAGCGTCCGCCCATGTAATAGGGGACGATACCGGTCATAGCCTTGCACAGCGTTGTCTTGCCGGCACCGCTCGGTCCGGTGATAACGGTGAAGCTGCCTTTTTTTATTTCAAAGTTGATATCACGCAGCACCAGATCCGATTTTTTATAGGCAAAGTAAAAATTCTCTACGTTAATTACGCTTTCCATTATTTTTCATCCTCCTGAAAGTAAAACAGCTTCCGCACGGGAGCGTACAGGAAGAAGGTTATCAGACCATTGAGCAGGCCTACAATCGCAACAACCGGCAGCATAGCATAAATCCATACGTGCAGCGGCAAGCCTAAAATAAGCTTCAGAATAAAAGTAAACAGACCGCCGCTGGTCATCGTAGCAACAAAGCCGGTGATAAACGGGCGCAGCTTCCATTCGCTGATACCGGTTTTGAACATAGCCTCCACCAACAAGCAGCAGACAGTCGCACCGGCAAGCTCGCTGGCAACATTGCCCAGCGGGAAAGCAGATTTGGAGGACGGCACCAGCGTCAGGCCGGCGATAAAACCGATACCGATAGCCTGCGACAGCTTGGGACGCGTCAGATTGATAACAATAGAATACATAGCAATTGTCCAGTTAGGCGTTACACCGCCGACATTAGGACTTACAGTGTGCAGAATAATACCGATTGCCAGCAGCATCGCCGTAATTGCGACCCAGCGGTAGCCATCCTGCATTGGCTCAACCTCTATCAGCTGCGGCACAGGCTTATTATTTCTTTCATCCATGAGTAATTACACCTCTCCCTAAAATAGTGCCAGAAAATAATATGTTATCATTATACTATATTTAAATGCTTTTGTAATGCTTTAGCGAAAAAAAGTATCCTGCGTTATAACAGGAGAAGAAAATTGTTACAAAGGTAATAAAAAATCTGCCATGCTTTCGCACAGCAGATTCTTTATTTTATGACGGGTTACGCTCTCTTGCCCCCAAGCTCACGCAGCAGCTCCTCCGGCGTAATGTTGTGATAAGCCAGAAGCACCAGGCAATGATACCACAAATCTGCCATTTCGTGCAGCACCTTATCCTTCTCGCCGTTCTTGGACGCGATAATCGTTTCTGTAATCTCGTTGCCCAGCTTTTGCAGCAGCTTATCCTGACTGCCGCTCATGAGGAATTTCATCTCCGCATCATCAGCCTGACGCTTGTACAAAATCATGCGGTACAGTTCGCTGATAACCTTCGGCAGGCCTTCTACCTCTGGTACCGGCAGATTGGACGTATGCCACAGCGGATTATGGAAGCAGGAATATTCGCCTGTATGGCAAGCTACTCCCTGCTGCTCTACCTTTACGAGCAATGCATCACCGTCACAGTCATAGAACAACTCCACAACCTTCTGCAGATTGCCGCTCGTCGCGCCCTTGTTCCACAGCTCCTGACGGCTGCGGCTCCAGAACCAGGTATAGCCTGTTTCCAATGTTTTGAGCAGTGACTCCTCATTCATATACGCCAGCATAACAACATCGTTCGTGCGTACATCTACAACGACAGCAGGCACAAGTCCTCTGCTGTCAAATTTAATTTTAGAAATATCGATCTGCATTATAACCTCACCTCTATACCTCGAGAACGCAGATACTCCTTCACCTGCTTAATGGTGAAGGTTTTATAGTGAAAAACAGAGGCCGCCAGCACAGCGTCAGCGCCACCTTCTGTCAGCACATCATAGAAATCCTCCAACTTGCCTGCACCGCCGCTGGCGATAACAGGCACATTTACGGCACTGCTCACGGCCTTCGTCAGAGCAATGTCATAGCCGTTTTTCGTGCCGTCGGCATCCATGCTTGTCAGCAGGATTTCTCCGGCACCGAGCGCTACGCCTTTTTTCGCCCATTCCACGGCATCAAGGCCCGTCGGCTTACGCCCGCCCTGCACATAAACCTCCCACTTGTTCTCACCGCATTTACGTGCATCAATTGCGAGAACAATGCACTGATTGCCGAACAGCTTGGCACCGTCGGCAATCAGCTGCGGATTTTTTACCGCAGCGGAATTGAGCGAGGTTTTATCGGCACCGGCACGCAGAGCGTTTTTGATATCCTCCACGCTGCTGATGCCGCCGCCGACTGTCAGCGGCATAAAAACCTTGGCCGCAGTTCTGCTGATAACATCCAGCATCGCCTTGCGCTCCTCAAAGGTCGCAGTAATATCAAGGAAAACAAGCTCATCGGCACCCTCGGCGTCATAAGCTGCCGCACGTTCCACCGGGTCACCGGCATCACGCAGGCCGACAAAGTTCGTGCCCTTGACAACACGTCCTTCCTTAACATCAAGACAAGGAATAATTCTCTTCGTAAGCATCTTATTCCTCCTTTGCCGCAGCAATTTTTAAAGCGTCCGGCAGGTTAACGGCACCGGTATAAATTGCCTTACCGATAATACAGCCTGCTACGCCGTCCTTTTCGTATTTTTTCACATTGCGGATATCATCGAGCGAAGCCACGCCGCCGCTGGCAATAATCGGCACGCCGCAGGCACGCGCCAGCGCCGCTGTCGCTTCGGCATTTACGCCGCTGAGCATACCGTCACGGCTGATATCGGTAAAGATAATCGTTGCCACGCCGTAGTCCGCCATTTTTTTGGCAAGCTCGGTTGCGGCAACGCCGCTGCCCTCGCCCCAGCCTTCGATAGCTACATCGCCGTTCTTCGCATCAATGCCGACAGCGATATGTCCGGGATATTTGGCGCAGGCCTCCTTGACCAGCTCAGGATTCTTTACGGCAGCGCTGCCCAAAATCAGGCGCTCCACACCCAGCTCCAAAAGCTTTTCCACTGCCTGCAGATTGCGGATACCACCGCCAAGCTCCACCGGAATTTTTACAGTTTTAAGAATGCGCTCAATCACAGGCAGGTTTTTGCCCTCGCCCGCCAGCGCACCGTCAAGATCAACAAGATGCAGCCATTCAGCGCCACAAGCCGCCCATTTGGCTGCCATCTCTGCCGGATCATCGGCAAAAACTGTTTCCGCATCAAAGCGTCCCTCTGTCAGACGCACGCAACGTCCGCCACGGATATCTATTGCAGGATATATAATCATAATTTTCCCCTCATAATTCAACAAAATTTTTCAGCAGGCGCATGCCTACTCTGCTCGACTTTTCCGGATGGAACTGGAAGGCCTGTACATTGCCGCGTCCTACGGAAGCAGTAACCTCCATGCCATAGTCACAGACCGAGGTAATAATGCTTCTGTCCTCCGGCTCCGCATGAAAGCTGTGCACAAAGTAAACATATTCACCATCCGCACCCTCTAAAAGCGGGGACGGACTGCGCAGCTCCAGCTTATTCCAGCCCATATGCGGAATTTTCAGCTCGGTATGCAGCAGGCGCACCTGTCCTTTAAAGAAGCCCAGGCCCTTAACTCCCGGTGCTTCGTCACTGCCCTCAAATAAAAGCTGCATGCCCAGGCAGATGCCCAGAAAAGGCTTGCCGCTGTGCAGGCTGTCCATAATCACGGGAATCAGGCCCGATTTTTCCAGGTTAGCCATGCAATCGCCAAAGGCACCCACGCCAGGAAGCAGAATCTTTTCAGCATTCGCGATAACCTCTGCATCGCTTGTCACCACAGGCTCTGCGCCGATGGACCGCAGCGCATTCTGCACGCTGTAAAGATTGCCCATGCCATAATCTATAATCGTTATTTTTTTACTCATATATTTTCCCTCATGCTAACTTACAACATATGTGAAGCAACGGTGCTTTATAGTGTGTCTTAAAGTGTACCCTTGCTGCTCATAACACCATGTACACGGCTGTCAAAGGCTACCGCCTCGGCCAAAGCTCTGGCAAAGCCCTTGAAAATTGCTTCGATGATGTGATGCGTATTCTTGCCGTAAAGCACGCGGATGTGCAGCGTAAGGCCTGCCTGCATTGCCAACGCACGGAAGAATTCCTCCGTCATTTCGGCATCGTAAATGCCAAGCTGTACCTTAGGAATATCCGCATCAAAAACAAGATACGGACGGCCGCTGAAATCCAGGCACACCTGCACCAGCGCTTCATCCATCGGCAAAAAGCAGTTGCCGTAACGATGAATGCCTGCCTTATCACCCACAGCCTCCTTCAGCGCCTGACCGAGGACAATACCGCAGTCCTCCACTGTATGATGGCTGTCAACATCTAAGTCGCCCACAGCATGCACCACCAGATCACTGAAGCTGTGCTTCGCCAAAAGCGTCAGCATATGGTCAAAAAAGCCGATGCCTGTATTTATTTCGCAGCTGCCGCTGCCATCAAGACACCATTCGGCGCTGATGCCTGTTTCCAGTGTTTTTCTTTCTACATTACCGCTTCTCATGCTTTTACCTCCGCACACAGCTCGGTGATTTTAGCAATAATCTGCTTGTTTTCTTCAGGTAAGCCGATGGTGATACGCAAGCAGCCCTGCAGCACCGGATGCGTGCTGAAATCACGCACCAGAATACTGTTGGCCAAAAGATATTTAAAGATCAGCTTGCCTCCTGCAGCCTGCTCCGGCAATCTTTCGCTAAACTTAGCCGCATAAGCCTTGGCAAGCTGCTGCATCAGCTCACCCTCCGCACGGAAGGTAACGAAATTAGTTGCCGTCGGCCATACGCGAAAGCCTAAGGTTTTCAGACAGTCCGCAAATTTATCGCGTTCCTCACGGATTGTTTTGATGCGCTCCTTATACAGCTCCTTGTTTTCGTAAACTGTTTTAGCGGCCATCAGCGTAAAGGCATTTACATGATACGGCAGCAGTGCCTTGCCCAGCTGACGCACCAACCCCAGCGCACCCACTGCGTAACCGCAGCGCAAGCCTGCCAGGCCATAGGCCTTAGAAAAGGTGCGGAAGACCATCAGATTGCTGTAGCGTCCAACTAAGCTAAGTGTAGAGCCTGCTACCAGCCACAGCTTATGCATAGGGCGCAGGTCATTCGGTGCCAGCTCCTTGCCATCGGCAAATTCCATATAAGCCTCATCCATAATAACAGGGCAATCTACATTAGCAAGAATTTTTTCCATAGCTGCCAGGCTGTTATAGTTGCCTGTCGGGTTATTCGGATTGCAGACAATTAAGAGCGACGGCTGCTGCTCCTTGCAAAAGCTGATAACGCTGTCAGCATCAACAAAGCCTTCGGCTGTCAGCGGATAGCGCACCTCTTCGCTGTCGGAAAGGGCAGCGTACTCGCCGTACATGGAAAATGACGGCCAGGGTACGGCAATCTTTTTGCCGGGCCCGCCAAAAACATAGCAGGCCTTTTCCAACAGCTCGCTGGAGCCGTTACCGATTTTTACACAGTCAATATCTACATCCAGCTCTTTGGCAATAACCTCGCACAGGTTTTCCGATTTAATCGGCGGATAACGGTTAAAAGGGAAGCGCGCGGTGCGCTGGGTAATTTTTTCTGCCATCTCCTGCGGCAGCTGGTAATTGCTTTCGTTGGCGTTAACAATAATATCCGCCGCCACGCTTTCTACGGCATATTCCTCCATCGCCTCAATACTTTGGCGAACAGTAAAGCTACTCATTTTCTGCCTCCTTATTTACCCACACGTTTACGGATAGCGTTGGCATGAGCCTGCAGGCCCTCTGCCTCAGCCAAGGTAATAATATCGTCGGCAGCGGCCATAAGTGCCGGAGCAGTGTAGGCAATAATGCTTGTTTTCTTCATAAAGGTTTCTACGTTCAATACGGAATAGAATTTCGCCGTGCCGCCGGTAGGCAGAACGTGGTTCGGTCCTGCATAGTAATCGCCCAGTGGTTCCGGTGAATAAGCACCCAGGAACATTGCGCCGGCGTTACGGATATACGGCATAATTTCAAACGGTGCCTTAGTCATGATTTCCAAGTGCTCCGGTGCGGAAAGGTTAGCCATTTCGATAACAGTAGGCATATCCTTGGCAAGGATAATCTTACCTGCCTGCTGCAGAGAGGTACCGGCGATTTCCTTACGCGGCAGCTGTGCCAGCTGTACTTCGATTTCCTCGCCCACAGCGTTGGCCACGCGCTCGCTGTCGGTAATCAAAATAGCGCAGGCCAGCGGATCATGCTCAGCCTGGCTCAGAAGGTCTGCTGCCAGATAGGTCGGGTTGGCGCTGTCATCTGCTACAATCAGTATTTCGCTCGGACCGGCCAGCATATCAATATCAACGTGACCGATAACTGCTTTTTTAGCCAAAGTTACGAAGATATTGCCGGGGCCGGTGATTTTTTCTACCTTCGGTACGGTTGCTGTGCCAAAGGCCAGCGCAGCAATTGCCTGTGCGCCGCCCATTTTATAAATTTCGGTAACGCCGATTAATTTTGCCGTTACCAGCACGTTCGGATTAACCTTGCCGTCCTTTCCGGGCGGTACGGCCATCACAATGCGAGGAACGCCTGCTACCTTTGCCGGGCAGGCATTCATCATTACAGACGAAGGATAAGCGGCAGTGCCGCCGGGAACATAAATACCGACGGAATCAACCGGCGTAACCTTTTGGCCCAACAGTGAACCGTAAGGACGGTTCGTAAGCCAGGTTTTCGGCATCTGCTCCTCATGGAACTTCATTACGTTGGCAATGGCACGCTCCAAAGCAGCCTTTACTTCCGGTTTGACGATAGCTTCCGCTTCCGCAAATTCTTCCTCGGTTACGCGGATATTTTCCGGTGTCAGCTCTACGCGGTCAATCAGCTTAGTATAGTAAAAAAGGCTTTCGTCACCGTTTTTGCGCACATCAGCAACAATCTGGTCAACAACCTGTGCTGCCGTCATGTGTCTGCCAAACATAGCATCCGTGCCTGCCTGAATGCGCGGAGATAATTCCACCTCGTCAAAAGCTTTCTTCTTCATCAAAGCAGCAATCTCTGCTGCGCTCATCTTTCTTGCGTCTGTAACCTGCATTTTATTTATCCTCCTCATTTAAAACAATACGTAAATCCTCAACCAGCTTATGTAAGCGGGCAAATTTCAGCTTGAAGCTGGCGCGGTTGGCAATCAGTCTGGCGGTAGCGGTAAAAATAGAATCAACCTCCGCCAGTTTATTTTCTTTCAGGGTGCGCCCTGTTTCTACTATATCTACAATCATTTCGCTCAGGCCTACGATAGGTCCCAGCTCAATCGAGCCGTTGAGCTTGACGATTTCCGTCTGAATGCCCAGCTTATTGAAATAAGCCTTGGCGCAGTTAGGATATTTCGTTGCTACTCTCAGATGAGCGTAATCCGTCAGCTTGGCGCGTCGCTTAGCCTCCGGCACTGCCATCATCAGGCGGCAACGGCCAAAGCCCAAATCCAGAAGCTCCACCACGTCTTTATCCTGCTCCAGCAGTACATCCTTGCCGATGATGCCGATATCCGCTGCACCGTATTCAACATACGTCGGCACATCAACGGTCTTGGCAATAATGAAGCGTACCTTGGTTTCCTCGTTGCTGATGACCAGCTTACGCGAATCCTCGGTAACGTTTTCGGCGCTGTAACCTACCTTCGCCAGCAGGCGTACAGACTTATCGAAAAGCTTGCCCTTCGGCAATGCTATAGTAATGTATTCGTCCATAAAAATACCCCTCTATATTTCCCATCTGTAAGCTTAATGAGTCTAATGTTTTTCTGTTAAGCTTATTCTACATATACTAACGATTTACAGCCATATTCCTTTACTGCGAGCGCTGCTCCCTGCAGGTCCGCAGCCTCGGTCAGCAGCTTCACGCTGCGGCCTTCGCGGCGCAATGCTGTCGCTTTGGCAATCGCCTCCGGCAGCTTGCCTTCGCTCCAGGCTACCAGCACGTCCCAGGTGCGGTTATTGGTAGCAACGCCGTTGCGTTCCAAAGCCAGCAGTACACGGTCCACGCCAACGGCAAAGCCTGTTGCCGGGCATTCCAGGCCGAAGCGCTGCATCATCTTGTCGTAGCGGCCGCCGCCTGCCACCGGATAACCCATTTCCGGCAGATACACTTCAAAAAGCATACCCGTGTAATAATCCAAAGAACGATATAAGCCAAGATCAAAGCTTAAATAGCCTGCAGCACCGTAAGCCTCCACCAGCCTGTAGATTTTGCGCAAATCATTCAGCGCGCCTTTGCACTTAGCGTTAGTTACTATTGCAGCAACCTTGTCCAAAAGCTCTATGCCGCCCTGCAGGAAAAGGAAATCAGCAAAAAGCTGCTTGATTTCCGGACGGATATTTTCCATTGCATCTGCCATCTGCTGCATGCCCACAGCATCATGACGGCGCAGGCAATCCTTCAGCTGCTGCAGCTGAGCAGCATCAAAGCCCGCTTCCTCCGCCAGGCCGTTGATAAAATCAACGTGGCCCAGGCTGATAGCGAACTTCTGCAAGCCTGCAGCCTGCAATGCTTCGGCTGCCAGCACGATAACCTCGGCATCGGCAGCGGCACCGCTGGCACCCAGCATTTCTACACCGGCCTGTTCAAATTCGCATTGGCGTCCCGCCTGAATTTCTTCATAACGGTAAAGGTTTGCCAGATAGCAAAGACGTTTAATCTTTTCGCCGCCCTGCAGGCGTGTCGCTGTCAGACGGGCAATCGGTGCCGTCATATCATTGCGCAGCGCCAGCAGATTATTGCTGCGATCAAAAAAACGGAAGTCCCCTTTGGTACCGGCAGCACCAAAGGTATCAACATATTCGAAATCGGGTGTTTTTACCTCATCATAGCCCCATTTGTCAAAAACGTTGATAATCGCATTTTCAATTCCGCGGCGTGTTTTCATCTCTCCCGGCAGAATATCCTTGGTTCCGTAGGGAACCTGATATACCTTGTTAGTCATCTTCTTTCTTCCCCTCTTTTATAACTTGCATAACAGAATTATAACCGTCAGCGCCATAAACAAGACAACGCTTAACGCGTGAAATCGTCGCGGTGCTGGCACCAGTTTTCTCTACGATAGTTTCGTAAATACAGCCTTCATCCAGCATGCGCGCTACCTCCAGGCGCTGTGCCATGGCCTTCAGCTCGCTGATAGTACAGATATCTTCAAAAAATTTATAGCATTGCTCCTCATCCTTTAAGCTGAGAATCGCTTTGAATAATTGGTCTGTTAAATGATCATGAATATTTGCTGCCATTTTTTAGTTTCCTCCTGTGCGTTACGTGCATATAACGATAGTACTTTAACTCACTAACTCGTAAAAATACTTTAATACTTTATCTTGTGAAAGTCAAGAAAAATTTACAAAAAATCTTTTTTCCGCAGGTTTTGTAAAAAATTTCGCATTCCGCTTTACAATTACCTAGCATTTTGATATAATTTGAGCAATCCCTGAAATCCATTGGACGCAGCTTTACAGCTTTACAGTTTTTCAGTAAATTTTACGCAAAACTGTTGACAATATCCTAAAATAGATGTATGATTATTTCATTCAAACTTCACAGAGATTTCATCAAGAGTAGCCGAGGGACTGGCCCGATGAAGCTACGGCAACCACACATCAGTGAACGGTGCCAATTCCAACGGATAATTCCGGCAGATGAAGATTACAGATGCAACGTATCCTTCGCCGTGCCGGTGAAGGATTTTTTTTACGCAGCCGTCAGTTATCCGACGACAGACGTACACCGGAGAATGCGACTCTCAAGCAGCATCCGCCTTCTATTGGAAAATAATCTCTCACACTCAAATAAAGACCGCTGAAACTTGCGGTCACATTAGAAAGGAACACAAGAATGATAGAACTAGTTAATGTAGAAAAAACCTACTACAGCAAGGCCGGCGACATCCATGCTCTGCACAAAACAAGCCTGAGCATCAAGGCCGGCGAAATTTTCGGTATCATCGGTCTTTCCGGTGCCGGCAAATCCACCTTGGTGCGCTGCATCAACATGCTGGAAAAACCGACTGCAGGCCAGGTATTCGTTGACGGCCAGGAACTGACCGCCATGAGCGAAGCACAGCTGCGTAAAGCACGCCAGAGCATCGGCATGATTTTCCAGCACTTCAACCTGCTGGCAAGCCGTACTGTTTATGATAACATCGCTTTTCCGTTGGAAATTCAAGGTCTGAGCAAGAGCGAAATCGATAAACGCGTACGTCCGCTGCTGGAGCTGGTACAGTTGGAAAGCCGTGCCAACTACTATCCCAGCCAGTTATCCGGCGGCCAGAAACAGCGTGTAGGCATTGCCCGCGCTCTGGCAAGCAATCCTAAGGTACTGCTGTGCGACGAAGCAACCAGCGCCCTCGACCCGCAGACCACTAAATCTATTCTGCATCTGCTGCAGGACATCAACAAAAAGATGAATCTGACCATTGTGCTGATTACGCACCAGATGGAGGTTGTAAAAACCATCTGTGACCGCGTTGCTGTTATCGAAAGCGGCGACATCATTGAGGAAGGCCCGATGATTGATGTTTTCACCAATCCGCAGCATCCCACTACCAAAGAATTTACCAAGAGCGTTATCAACGCCGAGCTGCCTGACATCGTTAAGCAGATGAAATTAAGCGATACCTATACCGAAGGCAGCAAGCTGCTGGTACGTATCTCCTTCATCGGTGACAGTGCCAGCGAGCCTATTATTTCCGGCATGGTAAAACATTTTGATGTTGACGTAAGCATTATTTCCGGTAATACCGACCAGCTGAAGGATGTCCTCTTCGGCACCCTGTTAATTGAGATTTCCGGTAACCGCGAGCGCATTAAAAATGCATTGGAATATCTGCATCAGCAGCATCTGAAAACGGAGGTAATTGGCTATGAGTCCTGATATGATTGACCTTTTAATAAAATCCTTTTGGGAAACCTGCTACATGGTTTTCGCTTCTACCGCACTTTCCACTTTAATCGGCATTCCGCTGGGCGTAATTCTTACCGTAACCCGCAAGGACCACATTCTGCCGAACCAACCGCTTAACACTATTCTGGGCGCGATTGTCAACGCAACGCGTTCCACTCCTTTCATTATATTAATGGTAGCAATTATTCCGCTGACACGTATGATTGTCGGCTCTTCCATCGGTACTACCGCAGCAATTGTGCCGCTGACTATTTCCGCAGCACCGTTCATTGCACGTATCATTGAATCTTCTCTGCTGGAAATCAACCCCGGCATTATCGAAGCAGCACAGGCTATGGGTGCAAGCCCGATGCAAATTATCACTAAGGTACTGCTTCCCGAAGCAATGCATTCCATCGTACTGGGCGTAACACTTGCCATCATCAGCTTAATCGGCTATTCCGCAATGGCCGGCACCTTAGGCGGCGGCGGTCTTGGTGACCTGGCAATCCGCTATGGCTACCAGCGCTTCCAGATGGATGTTATGATTGCCACCGTTGTCGTGCTCATCGTCATGGTACAGGCAATGCAGTCCTTAGGCGACTACGCATCCAAAAAGCTTAACAAAAACAAACTGTAATCTACAAGCCAAATGAGGGTTTACAACGATGAAGCGAGTTTCATCGACGTAATAAAGAAAAAAGCCGCTGCTGCCTGGCAGCAGACCACCATTATTTTAGGGAGGAATAACTTATGAAGAAGATTACCAAACTTTTACTCACCGCTGCGCTCTGCGCACTGACCATCATCGCCGCAGGCTGCGGTGGTGACAACAAGGCAGCCGACAAAAAGGCTGACCCGAATGCACCCGTTAAAATCGGCGTAACTGCAGGTCCGCATGCTGAAATCATGGACAACGTTAAAAAGCTGGCTGAAAAACAAGGCCTGAAAATTGAGGTTGTCGAATTCTCCGACTATGTAACCCCGAACGTATCTCTGGCACAGGGCGAGCTGTTTGCCAACTCCATGCAGCATGCTCCGTATCTGGCAGCAACTCTGAAAAAAGAGCCTAAATTCGAGCTGGTTGAAGCTTTCAAAACCGTAAACTTCCCGATGGCTATCTATTCCACCAAATACAAAAAGGTTGAGGATATCCCGGCAGGTGCAACCATCGGCATTCCTAACGATCCGTCCAACGGTGCTCGCGCACTTCTGGTTCTGGCTGACAAAGGCTTCATCGAAGTTAAGGATAAAAACGATGTTTCCACCTCTGTAGCAAGCATCACCAAAAATCCGAAAAACTATAAAATCCAAGAGTTGGACGCCGCTTCTATTCCTAAAGCAATGGGTGACCTTGATATTGCCGTAATCAATGCCAACTATGCACTGGTTGCCAAGTTGAATCCATCTAAGGACAGTCTGCTGGTTGAACGCGCCGATAACCCGTTTGTTAACATCTTCGTAACCACCAAGGCTAACGAAAAGGATCCGCGTATGGAACAGCTGAAGAAGATTTACACCTCCGCTGAAAACAAAAAATTCATCGAGGATCACTTCAAGGGCTCCATTACTCCGGCATTCTGATCTACCGAAGCATAGTACAAAAGCTCCCGCAGACTTCTGTGGGAGCTTATTTCTTACCTTAGCGCAATTTCTAAAAAAAATTTGCATTTAACACTTTACAAATTTAGCATACTAAAGTATAATGGGAACATAGTTAAATGCTAATCAACAAATGAGGTGTGAAAAATGAAAAAAATAGTTGCTTTAGTAATGGGCCTGATGATGATGCTCATGATGGTTGCCGGCTGCGGCAGCGACGGCCCGAAAAAAATGGTAATCGGCCTGGACGATAACTTCGCTCCTATGGGTTACCGCAATGAAAAGAATGAAATCGTCGGCATGGATATCGACCTTGCACGCGAAGCCTGCAAACGTGCCGGCATGGAAGTAGAATTCAAACCTATCGACTGGGGTGCAAAGGAAGCAGAGCTCAAATCCAAACGCATTGATGCTATCTGGAACTGCTTCACCGTTAACCCGGACCGTGAAAAGGTATATGGCATGTCTAAGCCTTACATCACCAACTCCCAGCTGATTGTTGTTCCTAAGGATTCTCCGATTAAAACTATTGCAGATTTAAAAGGTAAAGTCGTAGCAGTGCAGGATGACAGCACAGGCTCTTACCTCCTCGAACAGCCTGCACACAAAGAGCTGGCAGCTTCCATGAAGGAAGTTCGCAAATATCCCGACTTCGCAGCTATTTACATGGAAATAGACAACAAACGTGTTGATGCTGCTATCGTAGACGCAGTTCTTGCTCGCGGCTATTATGACAAAAAGAAACCCGGTGCCTACAGAATTCTTGAACAGACCATGGGAGATGAGGTTGTAGCAGTTGCCTTCCGTAAGGATGATAAAGACTTCAAAGACCGCATCGACAAAGCTATGGACGAAATGAAAAAAGACGGTACCTGCAAAAAGATTTCCGAAAAATGGATGGGCGCAGATATCACAAAATATTAATTTGTTATCACTTGAGGGCTGTCGCATTTAGCGGCAGCCCATATTATAATTATATGGAGAGAAATAGTTTATGGATTACGTTTTAAATATCATTCCTCAGATGATCGATGGCTGCCTAGTATCATTTCAAGTTTTTATTATCACCATCGTCCTGAGCATTCCTTTGGGCATTCTGCTCAGCCTTGGCCGTGTTTCCGGCATTAAACCCCTGCAGGCCCTTATCGGCGGCTACGTTTGGATTCTGCGTGGCTCCCCGCTGATGCTGCAGATTTTCTTTGTTTACTTCGTACTGCCGTCCGTCGGCATCCGCCTGCCGGACTTTGAATCGGCCATCGTAGCCTTTGTATTAAACTACGCTGCCTACTTCTGCGAAATCTTCCGTGCCGGCATTCAGGCAATTCCTGCAGGCCAATATGAAGCAGCGCACACTCTGGGCATGAACTATGTACAGACCATGCGCCGCATTATCCTGCCGCAGGTTATCCGCATCATCCTGCCGCCTATCAGCAACGAAACCATTACTCTGGTAAAGGATACATCTTTGGTATACGTGCTGGCAATGAACGATCTGATGCGTACCGCACGCAATCTGGTACAGCGCGACTTTTCTATTACCCCCTTCATCGTTGCTGCAGTCTTCTACCTGTTGGCAACTCTGATTTTAACCCTTGTTTTTGAACGTCTGGAAAAACGCTTCTCCAGATATGACCAATAGGAGGAGTAACCATAATGACAACTAAAATCAAAGCAACCAATATCTGGAAAAAATTCAATAACCTGGAAGTACTCAAGGGCATTGACCTTGAAGTAAATGAGGGCGAGGTTGTTGCCGTAATCGGTCCTTCCGGTGGCGGCAAAAGCACCCTGCTACGCTGCCTCAACAAGCTGGAAACAGTTGATAAGGGCAGCATCACCATCGACGGCGAAGAGCTGTGCCGCGAAACCTCCGGCGGTACGGAATATGTCAAAAACAATGATGTCCGTCGCATCGCCTGCAAAATGGGCATGGTATTCCAGCAGTTCAACCTTTTTCCGCACATGACTGTTCTGGAAAACCTGATTGAAGCACCTGTCAATGTACAAAAGCGTGATAAAGCAGAAGTTATCAAGGAAGCAGAGGTTCTGCTGGCAAAGGTTGGTCTTTCCGACAAGCGCGATGTTTATCCGCGCAAGCTCAGTGGCGGTCAGCAGCAGCGTGTAGCTATCGCCCGTGCTTTAGCCATGAAGCCTGCTATTATGCTTTTTGACGAGCCTACATCTTCTCTGGATCCGGAGCTGACCGGTGAGGTTTTGCGTACTATGCGCGAGCTGGCAGACGAAAAAATGACCATGGTAGTCGTAACTCACGAAATGGGCTTTGCCCGTGAGGTTGCCACCAAGGTTGTTTTCATGGCTGACGGTCATGTGCAGGAGCAGGGCAGTCCGGAAGAAATTTTTGTTAACCCTAAAAACGAACGTCTGAAATCCTTCTTAAAAGTAATTTTAAAGTAATCAGATAAAGGTTTCTAAATTAATTCACAGATTACACCTACCTTTGTCATATATGTTTGTTACAATAATACTCGAGGATGAAAGGAACCTATTGAACAAGGCAAGCAAAGAAAGGTGATTTCAATGCACGTTAAAATTCTTGGCCCCATGACTAAGCAGGCAGAGCTGCTGCTGCAGAATACTGCTATTGCTTTAAAGAAGCTTAAGGTTAAGGCTGAGTTTGAAAAAGTTTCCGAATTCCAAAAGGTAGTAGCCTATGGAGTGATGGCCTTCCCCGCTTTAGTCATCGACGAAAAGTTAATTGCTGTCGGCAGCACGCTTTCGGTAGATGAAGCCATGACTCTTATAAAGCAACTCTCCTAAACATATCTTTTCATCATACACCTCTCCTTAAAATACACCGCACCGTGCGAAATGTGCGGTGTATTTTTTTCTTTGAAAGGATTTTGATTAATGTTAAATTTATGTAAAGTTCCTTACGCACTTTTAACATCATAAAATTTCGAGTATAATAGGTATAGGTATATGCTGTTTTTACAGCAATTATGGATGCATACAAACTAAAAAAGGGGTCTTATTTTTTATGCTTGCTTATTTCTTGGCATTTTTAGGCGGTATCGCCTTATTTATGTATGGTATGCAGCTGATGGGTGACGGTCTGCAAAAGGCTGCCGGCGCCAAGCTGCAAAAGATTCTTGAAGCCATGACAGGCGTGCTCGCCATGGGCATTCTGTTGGGCGCAGTTGTTACTGCTGTGCTGCAGGCCAGCGGTGCTACCACCGTTATGACCGTAGGCCTGGTAAATGCGGGCCTGCTCACGCTGAAGCAGGGCTTCGGCATTATCATGGGCGCCAACATAGGTACCACTATGACGGCACAGCTCATCGCCTTCAAGCTTTCCGACTATATCACAATTTTAATCTTCATCGGCTTTTTGATGCAGCTGCTGGCGAGAAAAAGCCGCACAAAATATCTTGGCCAGGTTATGCTGGGCTTCGGTATTCTGATGCTGGGCATGGATATGATGGGCAAAGCTGTTATGCCTCTGCGTAACTATCCCGGCTTTGTGCATTTTATAGAGGTTTTCTCCAGCAATCCGTTGCTGGGCATCGGCATCGGTATGATTATGACTGTACTGATTCAGTCCAGCAGTGCTACCATCGGTATTCTTATCGCCATGGCCGGTCAGGGACTTATTCCGTTGGAGGGTGCGATTCCTGTACTGCTCGGCGACAATATCGGTACCTGTATTACTGCCGTACTCGCTTCGCTGCGTGCTAACCTTACGGCTAAGCGTGTAGCTGCAGCTCACGTAATGTTCAACGTTATCGGCAGTATAATTTTCGTAATCTTGATGCCGTTCTTCATTAAATTCGTGCTGCTCGTATCACCTGACGGCGACATTGCGCGTCAGATTGCGAATGCGCACTCGGCGTTCAACATTTTGAACACGCTGCTCTTTATGCCCTTTGTCAACCCTTTCATCAAGCTGGTAGAAAAGATTGTGCCGGGCAAGGCAGAAATCATCTCCATGCGCCCTGTTTATCTTGACAAAAACATGCTGAACACTCCCTCCATCGCTATCAGCCTTGCTGTCAAAGAGGTTGTGCGTATGGGCGAGCTGGCACGCAAGGACGTGCGCCTGGGCATGGAGGCTATTCAAAGCTTTGATGCCGACAAGGTAAAATATGTTCTGGAGCACGAGCCTGTTGTCGATGCGCTGGAGCGAGATATTACCGACTATCTGACGCAGATGAGCTCATCTGAAATGAGCGAAAGCCTGACGACACGCCACACCGGTCTTTTGCACGCCTGCACGGATATCGAACGTATCGGTGACCATGGTGAAACATTGGCTAAACGCGCACGCAAGCTTGTTGAGGAGGACGTGGTTTTCTCTGACGAGGCTAAGGCCGAGCTGCTGCAGCTCAGCGAAATGGTACTGCGTGCCTCCGGACGTTCATTGGAAGCACTGGAGAAAAATGATAAGGTTATTGCGGAGGACGCTGTGCGTCTGTGCCGTGAGGTTAAGCAATACCAGAAGGAAATCCGTAAGAATCACATCACGCGCCTTAACGAACATATCTGCAATCCTACTGCAGGCTTTGTTATGATGGAGCTGCTGATTAATATGAAGCGTGTATCCGATCATTCCAAAAACATTGCCCAGCTGGTTCAGGGAACATTCTAAGAGCTATAAAATAGCCACAAGCATACAGACTACTGCTCAACATAGTCTGTATGCTTTTCTTTTGCGTAAAAGCATCAGCTAATAATAGTCTTATCCTTACAAACCTATTTTGCTGTACTTATAAAATCACAGCTTTTTCACAAATTCTTTGCTATAATTTAAGTAAGCAAGGACTGCGTTTCCGACTGCTACAGTCTTAGCGCAGTCCTTTTTGGTTACGCGTAGAGCCTCAAACGGCTTTACGGTTTTTTATTATACCTATTGCGGCAGAGATTTTTATAATATATAAGCTTATAAAATATATTATATATATTGAGCACAACATTTCTCCGCTGCAAAACGACGAAACGCTGCAGCGTTTCACACTTTTTTTACTTTAATTATTGATGACACCTTTTACTAATTACAGGTAAAGTATTACAATATAAGATGAGTATTTATCAGCTTAGATTCAGATTATAAAAAAAGAATGTGAACATGCTTCAGACATGGCTCTGAACGTCATATTCGCAGGAGGTTACTATGCAGATAGGATTGGATATTGGCAGTACCACAATTAAAATCGCCGTACTGGACGATGCAGGCAATCTGCTATTCCATAAATACGAAAGACATTACAGCCAGATTGCAGAGAAGATTCTGGCCCTACATAAAGAATTGATGACGAAATTCCCTACACTGCATAGCGCACGTCTGGCCATCAGCGGCAGCGGCGGTATCGGTGTAGCGGACAGCTGCGGCCTGCAGTTTGTACAAGAGGTTTTTGCGGAAAAAATCTGCGCCGAAAAGCTCAATCCCGGAACTGACGCCGTTATCGAGCTTGGCGGTGAAGATGCCAAAATTCTCTTTTTAGGCCGCCATTTTGACGCACGCATGAACGACAGCTGCGCCGGCGGTACCGGTGCTTTCATCGACCAGATGGCTTCCCTGCTGAATGTAGAAACACCCCAGATGAACGAGCTGGCACAGCAGGCACAGAACACCTACACCATTGCCAGCCGCTGTGGTGTTTTCGCCAAGAGCGATATTCAGCCACTGCTCAACCAGGGTGCGGAAAAAAGCGATCTGGCAGCCAGCATCTTCCACGCTGTAGCAAGCCAGGCCATCACCGGTCTTGCCAAAGGCCGCCCCATCAGCGGTAATGTGCTGTATCTCGGTGGACCGCTCACCTTTATGAGCTGTCTACGCGATGCCTTTGACAGTGTTCTGAACATCAAAGGTGTTTGCCCGGAAAACAGCCTGCTTTATGTGGCAATGGGTGCAGCCTTCTGCGCCGAGCATGAGGTGGACCTTACCACGCTGCCAGAAAAGCTGCAGACAGCAGCAGCGCAGCACAGCTTTGAGCATCTGCCGCCGCTTTTTAAAAACGAAGGTGAATATACCGTTTTCAAGATGCGTCACTCTAAAGAAAGTGTCGCTATCGGTACCCCTGCGGAGGCAGGCGAAGCCTTTATCGGTATCGATTCCGGCAGTACGACTATTAAAATCGCTGTTATGAGTCCTGACGGCAAATTGCTTGATTCCTTCTATCAAAGCAATAAGGGTAATCCTGTTGTTGCCGTCCGCAATTATCTTACCGATTTCTATACAAAATATCCGAACTGCCGCCTGCTGGCAGGTGCAGTCACCGGCTACGGCGAGGAGCTGATTCGCCACGGCTTTGGTGTTGACTATGGTATCGTAGAAACCATGGCGCACTTTTATGCTGCCCAATATCTGGAGCCGGAGGTAGATTTCATTCTGGACATCGGCGGTCAGGATATGAAGTGCCTGAAAATCCACAACGGCGCTATCGACAACATCTTTCTGAACGAAGCCTGCTCCAGCGGCTGCGGCAGCTTTTTGCAGACCTTTGCCGAAATTTTGGGCTATACAGCCGAGCAGTTCGCGCAAATCGGCCTTAAAGCAGATATGCCGGTAGATTTAGGCAGCCGCTGCACCGTGTTTATGAACAGCAGCGTTAAGCAGGCACAAAAGGACGGTGCCTCCGTTGCCAACATCAGCGCCGGCCTGTCCATCAGTATTGTCAAAAACGCTTTATATAAGGTTATCCGTCCGGCCAGCAAGGAGGCCATCGGCAAGCACATCGTTGTTCAGGGAGGCACCTTTCTCAACGACTGCGTACTGCGCGCCTTTGAGCAGGAAATGGATTTGAACGTTATCCGCCCCAACATTGCAGGCCTTATGGGAGCCTACGGTGCCGCTTTGTACGCACAGCGCCGCTACAAGGATGCACCGCATCAGACAACGCTGCTCAACCTGCAGCAGCTGGGTGAATTCGTTCATACAGTCAAGGGCATAACCTGCGGACTGTGCAATAACCATTGCCACCTCACCGTCAACACCTTTGCCGGCGGCAAACGCTTTATCAGCGGCAACCGCTGCGAGCGCCCCATCACCCACATGGCCCCCAAGGATGAGCTGAACCTGTACCGTCAGAAGCTGCAGCTGCTCAAGGAATTGCCTGTTAACGAAACGCCGAAACGCGGCATTATGGGTATACCTATGGGCCTGAATATGTATGAGTTGCTCCCCTTCTGGAATGCCTTGCTCTCCAGCCTGGGCTTCAAGGTTGTCCATAGTCCGATTGAAGATAAAACAATTTACCGTCTTGGTCAGGGAACCATCCCCAGCGACACCGTCTGCTATCCGGCCAAGCTGATGCACGGCCATATCAAATGGCTGCTGCAGCAGGGAATCACCAATATCTTCTATCCCTGCATGACCTACAATATAGATGAGCAGGGCACGGAAAACTGCTATAACTGCCCTGTTGTAGCCTACTATCCCGAGGTGCTGCACGCCAATATCCGTGATTTGAATAAGCCCGAGATACATTTCTTCTACGATTATCTTGGCCTGCTCCATAAAAAGAAGCTGGTCAAAAAGCTGCAGGAGATGTTTGCCAAGGCTTTCCCGGATATCACCAAGGATGAAATCCGCAAGGCTGTTGATGCTGCCTTCACTGCCTTTTATGACTATGAAGCGCAGGTAAAAGCTAAAGGACAGCAAATCATCAGCAAGGCACGCGAAGAGCATAAGCCTATCGTTGTACTGGCAGGCCGTCCTTACCACATCGACCCCAAGGTTAACCACAGTATCGACCGCCTGATTACTAACATGGGCGCTGCCCTCGTCAGTGAGGATGCGGTAAGCAGTCACATTAAGACCAAAGAGCTCAACCGCGATTTACAGGTGCTTAATCAATGGACCTATCATGGCCGCCTGTATGCGGCAGCCGAATATGTTGCCCAAAACCCTGATATGCATCTGATTCAGCTTGTCAGCTTCGGCTGCGGCTGCGATGCGATTACGGCCGATGAATGCCGCCGCCTCCTCGAAGAACGCGGACGCATCTATACACAAATAAAAATAGACGACATCGACAACCTTGGTGCTGCCAAAATCCGCATCCGCAGTCTGTTCTCCGCAGCCCAGCTTTTCGATATAGATAATAATTAAAGGAGATTTGCATATGCTACCAGCAGCTAACGTTAAGTTTACCCCCTTCACGGAGGATATGAAAAAAACGCATACTATACTTGTACCCGGCATGCTGCCTATGCATTTTTCACTGCTGCAGGCAGCACTCGTAAGCTGCGGCTACAAAGCCGAGGTTCTGCACAACACCGGCCGCGAGGTAATCGAAACCGGTCTTAAATACGTCAATAATGATATCTGCTATCCGGCACTGCTGGTTATCGGCCAGCTGATAAACGCTTTGGAAAGCGGCAAATATGATTTGGAGCACACTGCGCTGATTATCACTCAAACCGGTGGCGGCTGCCGTGCCTCCAACTATATCTATCTGCTGCGCAAGGCTTTGGAAAAAGCAGGCCTTACGCACATCCCTGTCATCAGCCTCAACGTCAACGGCTTGGAACAGCAGCCCGGCTTCCATCTGGATGCATCCATGGTGCATAAGTTTTTGGCTGCCGTTGTTTATGGCGATACCCTGATGTACCTGACGAACAAAACCCGTCCCTATGAGGTTGTACACGGCGCTGCCGACAGACTGGCGCAAAAATGGCTGGCACGCTTGAGCGAAGCCTTTAAAAGCGGCAAGGCGCAGGCCTTGGGCACCATCAAACAGCTTACTAAGGCAATTGCGCACGAATTTGCGGATTTGCCTATCACCAACAAGGAAAAAATCAAGGTTGGTATTGTCGGTGAAATCTATATCAAATATGCCGCATTGGGCAATAACAATCTGGAAGCCTTCCTGCAGCGTCAGAACTGCGAATATATGCTGCCCGGTCTGATGAATTTCATCATGTACTGTGTTGATACCTATCTTACGGATTACAAGCTTTACGGCGGCAGCCTGCTCAAATACAGTGTCAACAAAGGCGCTATGTGGTATTTAAAGTACATGGAAGGCATCCTGCATCAGGCTCTCAGTATCGCTCCCTTCAGCGCCCCCGCCACCTATGAGGAAACTAAAGCTATGGCCAAGGGTGTTATCGGCTACGGCAATAATATGGGCGAAGGCTGGCTGCTGACTGCCGAAATGCTGGAGCTGGTACACAGCGGCTACACCAATATCATCTGCGCTCAGCCCTTCGGTTGCCTGCCTAACCACATCGCAGGCCGCGGTATGATCAACAAAATCAAGGAGATTGCCGAAGAGGCCAATATTCTGGCATTGGATTATGATGCCAGCGCCGCCCGCGTTAATCAGGAAAACCGCATTAAGCTGATGCTGGCGACAGCGAAGTAAAAAAGCATAAAAAGATTCAAAGGCGTTCTACCGTACTTAAGTAGAACGCCTTTACTGTTTTTGCCCCTTAACGACAGCCCTTTTCAAAGAAAATCTCCGCAACATCCCACAACAAATAATTTACAATTTTTTTGCTTGTAGTACACAAATATGCTGTGCTATAATATACACCGCAATTTTATAGAATGAAAGTCAGGTGCTTTATATATATGGAAAACAAAATCACTACCCGCGAATGGCTGCCGTTAATCGGCATGACCGTTTCCGCCTTTATTTTTAACACATCGGAATTCATGCCCATAGGCCTTTTATCCGATATCGCCGCAGATTTCCGCATGACGGAAGCGCAGGCCGGTATGCTGATTACCATTTATGCCTACGTCGTAATGCTCATGAGTCTGCCGCTGATGATTGCCGCTTCCCGCTATCCACTGCGCAAGCTTTTGCTGGCTACCATCAGCCTGTTCGCCGTATCGCACGTAGCCTCCGCCTTTGCTACAGGCTTTTGGACGCTGTTGCTTTCGCGTATCGGCGTAGCCTTCGCCCACTCCATTTTCTGGTCCGTCGCCTCGCCTATCGCCGTGCGTCTGGTCAAAGGTCCCTTCAAAGCACTGGCTATGAGTATGATTGTAACCGGCACGGCCATCGCCATCATCGTCGGCCTGCCCTTAGGACGCATCATCGGCCTTTACGTCGGCTGGCGTATGGCCTTCATGTGCATCGCCGTTTTAGCCTTCATCGTACTGGCCTATATGTTCTTCGTTTTCCCCAAGCTGGAAAAAAGCGAGCCGTTTACGCTGGCACAGCTGCCGGTAATGCTGAAGAATCCCGTGCTCATCGGCCTCTATATGATGTCCTTTCTGCTCCCCACCGGCTATTACACTGCCTACAGCTATATCGAGCCTTACCTAAAGCAGATTGCGCTGATGGATGAAGCCTGGATAACCATAACCCTGGTTATTTTCGGTGCTGCCGGACTTTTGGGCAGCGCAGCCTTTTCCAAATGGTATGACAAATGCCGCTATCACTTCTTCCGCATCACCGTCCTTGGCGTAGCAGTTGTTTTGCTGCTGCTCTACCCCGTAAGCATCAATCATTATCTGCTGGTGCTGCTCTGCGCAGTCTGGGGCATTTTCGTTACGGCTTTCAACGTTGTAGGCCAGGCAGAGCTTTTGCGCACAACTACCATGAGCACCTCCGCTGTAGCTATGTCGATTTACTCCGGCATTTATAATCTGGGTATCGGCAGCGGCAGCTATCTGGGCGGACTTATCTGTACGCATGCTTCCATCGCTTATATCGGTCTCGGCGGCGGTGCAATCGTGCTGCTTTCCTTTATTTACTGTGCCTTTTTCCTGATTCCTGCTATGCGCCGTCAGCAAGCGGAGGCTGAAAAATAAATTTAACCGCTGAAAAGCGTACAATAAACTGTATATTAAATTTCCTCACTTGCTATATTTCCTGTTTTTATTTATAATTAAGAGATACGTAAGATTACAAAGAAGGAGATTTTCTATCAATATGTCTGCAAGTACAACCAAAACTAAGAATCAACCATCCCGTAAGCCTGTATTGCTGGATTACTTAAAAGCCTTCACTAAGGATAAATTGATTTTTGCAGCGCGTCAGCTCTGCATCACCTACAGCAAGCTCAAAAAGGACGAGCTGGCAGAAAAAATCTGCACAGAAATGCAAAAGCCGGAAATTGCAGCAAAACGCTTTGCTATCATGCCGGACGAAAATATTCAGGCCTTTGAAGCAGCCCTGGAGAAAAAATGCTTCCACCCTACCTACAGCGAATATGCACTGCTGCTGCCCTTTATTTCTATGGGCTACATTGTTTCCTATCCCGATGACTGCTTCGAAGCTGTAAGGGAAGCACGCACCGTCTACAAAAAAATCAACACCGCAGACTTCCAGGCACACCGCCAGCAATTAGCATGGCTGTTGGACTGCATCACCGCTATGTCCAGTCTGCACCTTATCCTGCCGGTAGAATTTTTCTGCGAAATGTACAATCAAAAAGCAGGCTTTGAGCTTACTCCGGAAACTCTGCCGCAATTACTTGCCGAGGTTCCAAACAACTTTAACCCCTGCGCAATTAAAGACGGCCGCATCCTGCTCAAGAAAAATGACAGCGATGACTTCTACACCAGACTGGAACAGGGCAGAAAGCCCTTCGGCCTGTATAAGCCTACCGTAAAGGAAATCACCATGCTTTCCCACTACGGCTATCTGCAATCTACCACCGCATATCAGGATCTGCATGACTTTTTCACTCAGGAGCTGAATGTTGCGGCATTGGATGCACATTACTGGTGCCAGTACATCTATGAATTCGAAAACTCCAACACCGACGGTAATACCTCTGAGCTGATTCAGAAGCTGCAGGCTAATATCCCCGCATGGAACAATTACAGCCATCTCGGCAGACTTTCCGTACTGCTGCAGAACGCCCGCAACAATGCTACCCGCATGTTCTGCCTCGGCGGCCACACTCCCAACGAAACTATCAAGCTGCTGCGCGATGCACAGCAGGCAGCTCAGCAAAATACCCGTGTAGGTGCCAAAGCGAAAAAGGTTTATCCTAACGACCCCTGTCCCTGCGGCAGCGGCAAAAAGTATAAAAAATGCTGCGGTAAAAAGCACTGAGCAGCAGGCTATGCTTTAGTATAAGAAGGAATTGCAATGAAGAAATTTTTAGTCGTTGATTTTGAATTTACTACCTACGAGCGCCCTGTCGGCCGTCCGCGCGGCTTCTTTTCCGAGATTATAGAAATCGGTGCAGTGAAGCTGGACGGCGAACCGCTCGCCGACTGCGGCCGCATCCAAAGCTTTGTCAAACCGCATTTTTATCCCAAGCAGGCCAAGGATTCTATGGATTTTTGCATGATTACTGCTAAGGATATGCAGCAGGCCATTGAGTTCCCTGCCATGGTGCAGGAGCTGGCAGCGCTGTACGAAAGCGGTGAAACCTACTTTGTAGCCTGGGGAACCGAGGATTACAAGGTACTGCAGACAGGTTGCGAGCGTCATAAAATTGAAAACCCCGTAAAGTACGAGGACTATCTTGATCTGGCACTGGCCTACCGCCTGTGGAAGGGTGATGACTACACCACCGGTCTGAAAAAGGCTACCGAGGAGCAGGAGGTCAACACCGCCGGCCTGTGGCACACCGCCTTTGATGATGCCAACAACACCGGCAAGCTGCTGATTGAAATGTTTAACCGTGGCTGGAAGCTGGAGGATTTCTTCGCTGCCCGCGAGGTTTACGAAGCGGAGCGTGCTGCCCGTCAGGCAGAGCGTGCCAAGCACCATAACGGTTACAGAAGATGGTAAAATTTTAAAGCGCATTAAAAAAGCTATCATCGGGCTTTGCCCGCTGATAGCTTTTTGGCTTTATATGCTGTTTATTTTTTAATAACGATTGAAAATACCCTGCACCTCACTACGCTCCTGCGTCCGCAAAAGTGCCAGCTGCAGCAAAAGGCGTGCCTTTTGCGGATTAAAATTATCCGCATACAGGAAGCCCTGCTCCTGCCAACGCTCCAGACCTGCGGCAACAATACCGCTGCCGGTGCGGCTGGAACGCACAACCACAACGCCGCGGCCTACAGCCTCCGCCAGCGCCGCTTCCACGGCCTCATGAATGCTGCCCATACCGCTGCCGGCGTAGACAATACCATGCGCGCCTGCTGCCAGTGCCGCATCCACAAATGCGCGGTCCTCACCGATATGCGTGTAGATGATATCCACGCGCGGCAAAGCAGTAACACCAGTTACGTCAAATTCGCTCTGCAGTGTGTGCGGACGCACGCTGCGATAATAGTAATGTACCTCACCGCCAACGATAAAGCCTAAAGGACCACCGTTCGTTGCCTTGAAGGTTGCCACATTCGCCGTGTTCGTCTTGGTCACGTCACGCCCGCTGTAGATTTCATCGTTCATCATCACCAGCACGCCCTGTCCGGCGCTTGCAGCATCTACAGCAACCTTAACAGCGTTGATGATATTCAAAGGTCCGTCGGCACTGACTGCGGTGGCAGGACGCATTGCGCCCACAAGTACCACCGGCTTAGCACTCTTTACCGTCAGGTTCAGGAAGAAGGCCGTTTCTTCCATAGTATCGGTACCATGGGTAATAACAACGCCGTCGACATCATCCTGCGCCAGCAGCTCATTGCAGCGCTGCGCCAAGCGCAGCAGCAACGCATCGGTAATACTGCTGCTGTCGATATTGCACAGCTGCTCGCCGCTGATATGCGCCAGCTTGCCCAGTTCAGGCACACCTGCCAGCAAATCGGCAACGCTGTAGGCACCGGCAGTATAGCCAGTCATCTGGGTACCGGAAGCAGCCTTGCCGGCAATAGTGCCGCCGGTTGCTAAAATTACAATGTTCTTCAACTCAGTTTTTTCCATCAGCCTGACCTCCATCAGTCCTTCTTTCAGCTTCGCAGCCAATGCTTATTTTACCAGGCCCTTTTCCTGCAGATAATCGGATACCATGTCTGCCGCTTCGGCAGTAATCTTAATACATTTAGTTCTGTATTCCGGTGTACCGAAGCTCAGGCGATTCAGTGCTCTGCAGCAGGAAGTGCCGAAATGCTTGGTAAAGCGCTCATGAAACTCATGCGTATATTTATAGACCTCTGTCTGATGCTTTTCAGACGGATCCAATCTGCCAACGATAGAACTGATAACCAGGCAGGAACCGCTCAGCGCACCGCACACGCAGCCACTGCGGCCGATACCGCCGCCCATGCCGGACACCATGCGGATTGCTACATCCGGCAGACCCAGCTCTAAGCCGTCATTGCACGCCTTAACTACGGATTCCACGCAGTTATTGCCCTCGTTATGATATTGTTCTGCTAAATCATAAATTCCCTTCATATTCTATGCCTCCAAAAAATAACCTAATCCTGTTTATTTTAGCAAGCATAGAACAAAATAGCAAGAAAAATGCTGTGACCGAAAAGCCACAGCATTGTATATCAAAGACCGAACATAGTCTTTGCCAGCTTTATTCCGCTCTCTGTTTTAAAAATCCGCTCCACAGCCTTGGCAATATTCTCCTTCGGCGTACCGTCCTCATAAAAATTTACTATAAAATCAGCTTCCACAAGCAACTGATAATCAAGACCGTCAATGATATTATACGTATGGTGATGAGCGACAAGATAGCAGATGCGTTCAATTTTTTCAGGGGCATAGCCAAACTTTTGCAAAAGTTTGCGTGCTACCGCAGGTCCTTCCTGCTCCTGAATTTTGCCTGTGCAGTGACCGGCACCATACTTGGCCTCGCCGGGTTTAATACCGCAGTCATGCACAAGACCGGCCGCCTCCACAAGCTCTGTCAGCTCTCCATCCGCAGCCTCGCTCTCAGCCAGCTGCTTGGCCAGGCTGGCAACCTTGATAAAATGCTGGCAGCGGCGTGCATCTCCGGCAAAAAAAGCTATCATCTCATTATATAAAACAACGTTTTTATTCATAGCATTCACTCCAATCCGACTAAAATACGATTCAATCTTATTTTGGCCTAAACAATGCAGTTTTGCAAGTTTTTTCGCCATAATAATATTATAAAAGCATTCTCCCCCAACACACAGAAAAGCGCTCTTAGCCTGCATTACGCAAGACACCGAGCGCCTTCCTGTTTTATTAGGGAGTTTGATTAGGGAGAAGCAAATTATTTTTCCTCAATAGGATAATCCTGCAGAGCATCATAGCCTGTTTCACCGGTACGAATCTTAACAACATCCTCAACATCATAGATGAAGATTTTGCCATCGCCGTACTTGCCGGTGTACAGAACCTGCTTAGCAACATTGACTACTGCTGCAACAGGAATTGCGGAAACAATCATTTCAACCTTTACCTTCGGCAGCAGGTGAGCAGCAACCTCAGCACCACGATACATTTCAGTGGAGCCCTTCTGGATGCCGTAGCCCAGAACCTTGGTAACAGTCATGCCGGTAATTCCCAGTTTATCCAAAGCATTCTTCAATGCTTCGAAACGATTTTGCGAGGTGATAATAACAACCTTGCTCATCTTTACTGCGCCTGCAGGCTTAGCTGCAGTTTCTTTGACCGGAGTAACATAAGTAGTAGTAACAGAGGTTTGTGCCTCCAGCGGAGTTTGCATAAAGTCGGCATAGCTGCTGAGCAGACCATGCTCTTCCATATCCAGGCCTTTAATTTCTTCAGATTCCTTAACACGCAGGCCGAAGAGCTTATCAAGAATTTTAAAGATAATCGTCATGGTAACCGCAACATAGATTGCTACAGTAACAACACCGATAATTTGTTTTACCAGGAAATCAGTACCGCCGCCATAGAAGAGGCCGCCGTCAAGAGCGAAGAAACCGGTTGCGATAGTACCGAAGGCACCGCAGACACCGTGTACAGAAATTGCACCGACAGGATCATCAATCTTCAGCTTCTGATCGAAGAATTCAACAGCAGCGACTACCAGCACACCAGCAATCAGGCCGATGATTAAAGCGCCGGCCGGGCTTACCATGTCGCAGCCTGCGGTAATTGCTACCAGACCTGCAAGCACGCCGTTCAGTGTCATGGAAACATCAGGCTTGCCGTAACGAATCCAGGTGTAAATCATAGTTGCGGTAGCAGCAGCTGCTGCAGCCATGTTAGTAGTAATGAAGATGGCACCCATGGAAACCAGAACATCATCACCGGTTGCACAAACGGTAGAAGCACCGTTGAAACCGAACCAGCCGAACCAGAGGAGAAAAACGCCCAAGGCACCGAGCGGAATGCTGTGACCGGGAATAGCGTTTACCGTACCGTCAGCATTGTATTTGCCGATACGTGCGCCAATCATCTTGGCACCGACAAGAGAAGCAACACCACCTACCATATGAACGGCAGTAGAACCGGCGAAATCATGGAAGCCCATTTGTGCGAGCCAGCCGCCGCCCCAAATCCAGTGACCACTAATCGGGTAGATAATAGCGCTGATTAATACGCTGTAAATGCAATATACCAGGAAGTTGGTACGTTCTGCCATAGCACCGGAAACAATTGTTGCTGCGGTAGCACAGAACATGGTCTGGAAGATGAAGTAGGCTGTGCTCGGATAGCTGGCACCGTAATCACCTTTTACGAAGAAGTCCGGTGCGCCGATAAAGCCGCCGATATCGGTACCAAACATCAGGCCAAAGCCCAGAACCCAGAAAACGATGGAGCCAAGGCACATATCCATGACGTTCTTCATGACGATGTTGCCGGCATTTTTAGCTCTGGTAAAGCCTGTTTCAACCATTGCGAAGCCCGGCTGCATAGAGAATACCAGGAAGGCACCTATCAGCACCCATATAGTATCGGCAGATACATATTTGTCCATTTGTAAACACCCCTCAAATTATAATATTTTTTAACGCGTCATTGAGCAGCGCTCACATGGCATTAGCTAAAGAAAGAGGGGCGTACCCGATTTTTCGGCTACACCCCATTGTGTATGAGTTTTTATATATTATTTTATCAACACACCTTACTCAAGGCTGTCGAGAAGGCAGCCGCCGCTTACTCATTTACACCAAACAGCAACTCACCATAGGTAGGATAATCCAAGTACTTACCACCGGTCAAAGCTTCGGCAGCATCAACAGCACTTCTCAGCTTGCCCATTTCTTCAAGAACGGTATCGTGATAGTACAGAGCCTGTTTCTCGCTGTCGCCGATTTCTGCTGCTTCCTTCAAGCCATCTTCCAACTTCAGGGAGGATGCATACATATCGCCGCCCAGCTTGCTCAGCTTATCAGCAAGTGCGCCTTCAAAGCCTGCGCTGACGCCGGCAGCCTTTTTATCCAGTACTGCTTTGGTCAAATCTTCGGTATAAGCGGTAACTGCCGGGAGGATATCCTTGTGGAACATATCCAGCATGGTTGCTGCTTCGATAGAAATCGTGGTGCTGTAGTTCTCCAGCAGGATTTCTACACGAGATTCAACTTCGGCTTTAGTGAAGATGTTATGTTTTTCGAACAGCTCGATGTTCTTTGCATGTCCCAGATACGGCAGAGCCTCCGGAGTAGATTTGAGGTTCAGTAGGCCACGTTTGGCAGCTTCCTCAACCCATTCATCGGTATAACCGTTGCCGTTGAAGACGATGCGTTTGTGAGCCTTGTAGGTTTCTTTAACCAAATCATATACTGCTGCTTCCAGGTCAGGAGCATCTGCCAGTTTATCGGCAAATTCATCCAGTTCTTCGGCAACAATGGTGTTCAGTACGATGTTGGGGCCGGCGATGGAGAACATGCTGCCCAGCATACGGAATTCAAATTTATTGCCGGTGAAGGCGAACGGAGAGGTTCTGTTTCTGTCGGTGTTATCCTTAACAAGAGCAGGAATGGTGTCATCGCTTACTTTAATGTAGCTTTCCGGGTTTCCGTTGTAAACCTTGTCTGCTGCAATAGCTTCGAGAACTGCAGTCAGCTCAGTGCCAAGGAACATGGAAACGATAGCCGGAGGAGCTTCGTTAGCGCCCAGACGATGGTCATTGCCGGCGCTGGCAACAGATACACGCAGCAGATCCTGATATTCATCAACAGCCTTGATAATTGCTGCCAGGAAGGTCAGGAAGCGCAGGTTTTTGTACGGCTCCTTGCCAGGATCCAGCAGGTTCAGGCCTTCTTCCGTAGATAAGGACCAGTTGTTATGCTTACCGCTACCGTTTACACCATCAAAAGGTTTTTCATGCAGCAGGCAAACAAGACCATGACGCAGAGCAACACGTTTCATGAACTCCATCATCAGTTGGTTATGGTCAGATGCTACGTTAGTAGTGGTAAAGATTGGCGCCAACTCGTGCTGTGCCGGAGCAACTTCGTTATGCTCGGTTTTTGCAAGTACGCCCAGCTTCCACAGCTCATCGTCCAAATCCTTCATGAAGGAAAGAACTCTTTGTTTGATAATGCCGAAGTAGTGGTCGTCCAGCTCCTGGCCACGCGGAGATTTCGCACCGAAAAGGGTACGGCCGGTGTAAACCAGGTCTTTACGTTTTTCCCACATTTTTTTATCTACGAGGAAATATTCCTGTTCCGGACCAACAGTGCTGTTGACGCGGACGGTATCAATGCCGAACAGCTTCAGCAGCTTGCAGGCTGCTTTGCTGGCTGCATTCATGGAACGCAGCAGCGGAGTCTTTTTATCCAGCACTTCGCCAGTGTAGGAGCAGAAGGCTGTAGGAATGCACAGGCAATTATCTTTGATAAAGGCATAGGAGGTCGGGTCCCATGCTGTATAGCCACGAGCTTCGAAGGTTGCACGCAAGCCGCCGGACGGGAAGCTGGAAGCATCAGGTTCGCCCTGAATCAGCTCTTTACCGGAGAAGTCCATGATAACACGGCCTTCGGCAGTAGGAGAAATGAAGCTTTCATGCTTTTCAGCAGTAATACCGGTCATCGGTTGGAACCAATGGGTGAAATGAGTGCAGCCATGCTCCAGAGCCCAGTCCTTCATAGCATTGGCGATGATATTAGCAATTTCCAGATTCAGCGGAGTGCCTGCCAGCACTGCTGCCTTATATGCCTTATAGGTTGCAGTCGGCAGACGGTCCTTCATAACGCTTTCGTTAAAAACTAAGCTGCCAAACAGTTTCGGTACATCATTCATTGTAAAACCTCCCTAATTTCTCTCTGAGAATTTCCTTGGGTTTACGAAGTGTAAGCCCCTCATTTGAAATACATTTTTTGTGCTTTACAGATTTTCTTCTCTCTTGCTCTGTAAATAAGAAAGCACCGTCAGCTGCGCCTTGCGCTGCTACGGTGCTTCGTTGCACTTATCATGGGTAAGAGAATAATTCTCACCGCTGATATAAAAGAAAAAGCAACTACGAAGTTTAGATTTTTCAATCCAACAACCACGTCGTTGCTTTATGCGCTTATTATAATACTAGGATTTGAATTTGTAAAGGGGGTAAGAGAAAAAATTTTAATTTTTTCTGCGTATACTAAAAAAGTATGCTTATTTTTGACTACAACAGCAGCATTTTTATCAGATATAACTGATAAAAATCTAAAATCACGAAAAGTTTCAGTTATATCTGATAGAAATCCTAAATCCGGAAAAGTTTCAGTTATACCTGATAAAATTTCTAAATCTGAAAAAGTTTCAGTTATATCTGATAGAATTCCAAATATCAAAAACAGATGACAATACTTATACCAACCATGATTTATCTCCTACCTCAGCAGGATTTTTGCGTTCTGTAAAGAATTGTACAGTATAGAGTATGTAATGCAAAACGCAATATAACTAATTGCCAAGGAGGAACCCTTATGGAATTAACCGCTGTTGCGCAGCTGCGCCGCATGGTGCTGGAGCATTTATCCCGCTACACCTGGAATAACGAGTTGCCTGACCACGTCTACGATATTCTGCAGGAGGTACGCGAGGACACTCCGCGCTACCGCTGCTGTGTTTATAAAGAAAGAGCCGTACTGAAAAACCGTATTGATATGGCGCTGGGCCAGGAGTGCTCCAGCAATATCATCGAGGCTGCCAAGCTGACGCTGAACGAGCCTGAGCGCACCGATTTACCGATTATCGACGTGCTCCCCGCAGCCTGCGACCAATGCCCGATTGATGCTTATTACGTTACCGATATGTGCCGTCACTGTATCACCCACAAATGCATGAATAACTGCCCGAAAAAGGCTATCAGCATTATTCAGGACCGCGCCTTTATCGATAAGACCAAATGCATTGAATGCGGTCGCTGCAAGCAGATGTGCCCCTACGGTGCGATTATCGAAATCCATCGTCCCTGCGTGCGTGCCTGCGCCATCGGTGCTATCAGCATCGGTGAAAACCGCAAGGCTGTAATTGACCACGAAAAATGTGTTTCCTGCGGTGCCTGCCGCAACGCCTGCCCCTTCGGCGCTATCGACGAGCGCAGCAATATCATCCGCGTTATCCGCGAAATCCAGCAGGGCAAGCAGGTTATCGCCCTTGTGGCACCTTCTATCGTAGGTCAATACGGTTTGAAGATTACCATGGCACAAATTTACGAGGCACTTCAAAAAGCAGGCTTCGCCGAGGTCGTAGAGGTTGGCGTCGGCGCCGATATCACCAGCGTTAAGGAGGCAGAGGAATATCTGGAGAAGGTTCCTGCTAAACAGGGCTTTATGACCAGCTCCTGCTGCCCTGCCTTCGTTAAGTTGATTAAAACGCAGGTGCCGGAGGCTGCAGACAAAATTTCCGACACTCCCTCCCCTATGCTTACCTGTGCTGAGCTGATAAAGGAAAAATATCCTTATGCCGTTACCGTGTTCATCGGTCCCTGCATTGCCAAAAAGGTGGAAGCACGCGAGCACCGCGAAACCATCAACTACGTGCTTTCCTTTGAAGAGATTATGTGCATGCTGGAGGGCAAGGATATCAAATTTGCGGAAATGAGCGGTGATACCGCTTACGAGCGTGATGCCTCCAAGCTCGGCCTGAGCTTCCCGCTGACAGCCGGCGTAAGCGCTGCTGTGCAGGATACGGTTGCCGCTATGGGCGGTGAGGTGCATAATGCACAATACTGCTCCGGACTTGATAAATGCCGTGATACGGTTAAGGCTGCTGCCGAGGGCAAGCTCGACTGCAGCTATATCGAAGGCATGGCCTGCCCCAACGGCTGTATCGACGGTCCCGATACCGTAGGCGACTTCCACATCACGAAGGTTGCCCTGACGAAATATGCTGCGGCTGCCCCCAATAAGCAGGCTGCAGAAGACAAGCACACAAAATAATAATTTAAAGCCTATCCCTTCTGTCATACCGGCAGAGGGGATAGTTTGTTAATAGCAGGATTTTAGTCTGCTAAAATCATAGAGTGTACTTTACTGTGCACTAAAAAGAACGGAGATTCCCAAGCAAATGCAAAACACTCGCTACATCGGTCACCTCGCTGCCCTCATTACGATTGCTACCTGGGGCACGACCTTTATTTCTACCAAGGTTTTACTTACCGGCTTTCAGCCGCTGGAAATTCTTTTTTTTCGCTTTATTATGGCCTTTTTCGCCCTTTGGCTTGCCTATCCTAAAATGCTGAAAACAGATAAAAAGCAGGAGCCTGTTTTTATGGCCGCAGGCCTCTGCGGCATCTGCCTCTACTACCTTTTGGAAAACATCGCTCTGACCTACACACAGGCCTCTAACGTTAGCGTAATCGGCAGCACAGCGCCTTTCTTTACCGCGCTGCTGGCGCATTATTTTATGCGCTCTGCCGGCAGATTAAGCAAGCAGTTCATCATCGGCTTTTTCATCGTAATAAGCGGTATTGCCTGCATCAGCTTCAACGGCGCAGCCATGCAGCTCAATCCGCTGGGTGATTTGCTGGCGATTTCCGCCGCTGTCGTATGGGCGTTTTATGCTCTGCTGACGAAAAAAATCAGCAGCTACGGTTACCCGGTTATCCTCGCCACACGCAGAACCTTTTTCTACGGCATTCTCTTTATGGTACCGGCGCTCGGTTTTCTAGATTTTGAACTGAACCTGGCGCGCTTCGCCAATACTACATATCTTTTTAACATTATCTTTCTGGGACTGGGAGCTTCCGCCCTCTGCTTCGTCACCTGGAATCTGGCAGTAAAGGACCTGGGCGCAGTCAAGACCAGCGTTTATATTTATATGGTTCCCGTTATCACAGTCATCACCTCAGCGATTATCCTGCAAGAAAAAATTACTCTGTTGGTAGCACTCGGCACCGTTCTGACGATGACCGGTCTGTTTATCTCGGAATACAGACCGAAGAAAAAAATAAAGTAAAAAGGCAAACAAATACGCCCTAGGCATAAAACAGCCTAAGGCGTATTTTTATTTATTCTGCATATAATAATTAATAAAGGTCTGCGCAACCTGCGATAGCTCTCTGCCCTTAACTATAGACAGCGTCATCTCCAAAAACAAGCGCTTATCCTTGATTTCCTTGCGAACCAGGTCCATTGGAAACAATTCTACAGCCGGTGCCGGTACAATTGCCACACCGGTATTTTTTTCTGCCCAGGCTATGGCCGAAAGCTTTGTAGTATTAATACTCATAACCTGCGGGAAAATGTGTGAATCCGAGCAAACAGAAAAAAACAACTCAGAACAGCCACGCGACAGACATAACGGAATGTCCTCCAAATCATCCAACAGAATATTAGGCTTATCATTTTTCAGATACGGGCTATCCTTATGAAAAAGCGCAACCAGACGCTCTTTACGGCTGAACAGCGTTTCAAAGCGTTTAGACTGCTTTAGGGGTGCATTGGCAATGCCTATTTCCGTTTTCCCCTCCAACAGCTGCTGGGTTTGTTCGTCAATCGGCACCTCGTACAGCTCATAATTAATATGCGGAAACTCTCTGTAAAAATCACTCAAAAAGTTTTTTATAAAATTTATTGACATCGAAGGTGACAGACTGATGCGCAGCGTACCGCTAAAGCCTGCCTGACAGTCAACAATCTCTTTCAGCGCGCTGTTTTCTGCCGAGCAGATATACTTAGCCTTGTTATATAAAATACAGCCTGCATCCGTAAGCTCTATGCTGTGACCGCCACGGCGCACATGCAGCAGCTGCGTACCAAAACGCTTCTGCAGCACCTTAAGCTGATTACTCAGCGCCGGTTGGGCAATCGCTATCTGTTTAGCTGCAGCCGAAATACTGCCGGCCTCAACTATGGCAATAAAATTGCGGTAATATTCTATGTCCATATATGGTTCTCCTTTACTTCTCTCTGCCTTTATTATACTATACAGCAATATTTCTGAGTACTTTTTTAGTTTTTAAAATTAAATTTTTCATAAAAGCAATGACAGCATATGCAAAACATATATAACTCCAATAGATTACTTTTATAGGCAATTTGGCACAACACCACAATGATTTCGTTTTTTTCTAAAAAAAGACAACTATATATCATGAACTATCCCATTTCCGCACCAAAGACGGTTTGTCATATAAATGCTTTTTATATGTAAGATGTGTTTTCCGTATTTTACTTTATATGTTAAGAGGCTTAAACTGTAAGCAGATAAGGAAATTTCCAAAAAAGAAAAGAGGTTTTTGAAATGCTGGATGCATCACGTTTGCGCACCCCCTGCCTATTTGACAAAATAGTCAGCGCGGACGAAGCAGCCACACTGATTACCGATGGTATGAATGTCGGTGTCAGCGGCTTCACCCCCTCTGGCTATCCTAAGAAAACCACACTTGCTCTCGCTAAAGCCATCAAGGCCGGCAAAAAATGCCGTATCAATATTTGGAGCGGTGCTTCCGTCGGACCGGAAATCGAAGAAGCACTTGCTGAAGTCGGCGGTATCAGCGGACGCATGCCTTATTATGCAGCCTCCAACAAAACGCTCAGCCGCCAGATTAACACCGGCAGCGTAACCTATATTGATCAGCATTTAAGCCACTTTGCCCAACAAATTGACTACGGCTTTTACGGCGATGTTGATGTTGCAATCGTTGAAGCCGCTGCTATTAATACAGACGGCAGCATTGTTCTCGGTCCGGGCGTCGGCAACACTCCTATGCTTGTAAAGCATGCAAAAAAAATTATCGTTGAGGTCAACACATCTATCCCGCTGACGCTGGAAGGAATGCACGATATTTACATCTGCAGCAAACCACCAAAGCGCACCGAAATTCCTATTTACCATGTCGGGGACCGCATCGGTTCTCCTTATGTAAGCTGCGGACTTGACAGAATTACCTGCATCGTCGAATCAGACATTGTCGACCATGTACGCAATTTAAGCGATCCTGATGAAACAAGCAAAAAAATTGCCGCTAACCTGGTTGATTTTCTGGAGCACGAGCAGCGCCACGGTCGTCTGCCACAGCAAATGCTGCCGTTGCAGTCCGGCGTAGGAAGTATAGCCAATGCTGTATTAATGGGTTTGGCAGAATCTAAATTTGAAAATCTTACTATGTACTCGGAGATTTTGCAAGATTCCGTTTTTAAGCTGATAAAATGCGGTAAGGTCACCCAAGCCTCCGGCTGTGCCTTCACTCCATCGCCAATAGTTTGGGAGATGTATAAAGAAGATCCCGAGCTCTACCGTAACCGCATTGTTCTGCGCCCGCTCGACATCAGCAATAATCCGGAGGTCATCCGCCGCCTCGGCGTTATCTCCATGAATACACCGCTTGAATTTGATATTTACGGTCAGGCAAATTCTACCCATGTTATGGGCAACCGTATGATGAACGGTATCGGCGGCAGCGGAGATTATATGCGCAACGGTTACCTGACAATATTCTCAACCCCGTCAACTGCCAAAGGCGGTAATATCTCGAGCGTAGTTCCCATGGTTTCACACGCAGATCATACCGAACATGATACGATGATTTTTATTACCGAGCAAGGTGTAGCCGATATCCGCGGTCTGAGTCCTCTAAAACGGGCCAAGCTGATTATCAAAAAATGCGCCCACCCCGATTTCAGGGAACAGCTTTATGATTACCTGAAAATGGCGCAAAGAAAAAACGGCCATGAGCCTGTTGACCTGGAACACGCCTTCGACATGCACATAGCGTTAGAAAAAACAGGCACGATGAAAGAGCAATCCAAGGAGGAAGATCATTATGACTACACGAGAAGATTTACAGCTTAGCTTAGATGCCTATGATGCCAAGGTTGCCAAGGCAATCGCAAAATTCCCTGAACGGCAGCATTTAAGCGAAAAGCGCTTATATACACCCTTAGATGTCGATGAAAACTTTGATTATAACAGTAAACTCGGCTTTCCCGGTCAGTATCCCTTTACCCGTGGCGTGCAGCCCACAATGTACAGAGGACGCCTTTGGACTATGCGTGCTTACGCAGGCTTTGCCACTGCCGAAGAAACGAATGCCCGTTATAAGTATCTGCTGCAGGCAGGTCAAACCGGTCTTTCCGTAGCTATGGATTTACCGACACAAATCGGTCTGGACAGTGATGCACAGTTATCCGAAGGTGAAGTCGGCAAGGTTGGCGTAGCAATTGATTCTCTCGCTGATATGGAAAAGCTTTTTGAAGGCATTCCCTTAGACAAGGTCAGCACCTCGATGACCATCAACGGTCCGGCAGCCGTACTTTTGGCAATGTATGTTGCTGTTGCCGAAAAGCAGGGCGTAAAGCCGGAGCAGCTGAAGGGCACTATTCAAAACGATATTCTCAAGGAATATATCGCCCGCGGAACCTATATCTTCCCGCCACGTCCTTCTATGCGCCTGATCACAGATACCTTTGCTTATTGCTCGCAGAATATCCCCAAATGGAATACTATCAGCGTAGGCGCTTATCACATCCGCGAAGCAGGTGCTTCCGAGGTACAGGAAATCGCTTTTGCCTTCGCTAATGCCATGGCCTATATTGATGCTGCAATCAAAGCAGGCCAAAAGGTTGATGATTTTGCTCCCGGTATCAGCTGGATTTTTACGGCAGGCCTGAATTTCTTCTCCGAAATAGCCAAATTCCGCGCTGCCCGCCGCCTGTGGGCACGCATCATGAAAGAGCGTTACGGAGCCACCGTTCCCAAGGCACAGATGCTGCGCGTACATGTTCATACCGCTGGCAGCGTGCTGACAGCACAGCAGCCTTTGAACAACGTTGCCCGCATTACCTGGCAGGCTATGTCCGCTGTACTTGCAGGCATTCAGTCGATGGCCTGCTGCGCTTATGACGAAGCCATCGCCCTCCCGACGAAAGAAAGTGCAACGCTCGCACTGCGTACCCAACAGCTCATCGCTTACGAAAGCGGTGTTGCCGATACTATCGACCCCATGGCCGGTTCCTATTATGTTGAAGCACTCACTGACAAATTTGAAAAAGAAGCTTATGAATATATCCAAAAAATTGATGCCATGGGTGGTGCGGTTGCTGCTATCGAACAAGGCTATATGCAAGGTGAAATGGCTGCCCATGCCTACGAATATCAGACAGATATTGAAAAAGGCAAGCGTACAGTCATCGGCGTCAACAAATTTGCGGACAATAAGGCTGTCAAAACAAATGATGTTATTACGGCAGATTTAAGCGTTGCAGAACGCCAAATTGCCCGTGTAAATGAAATGAAGGCTCATCGTGACCAACAGGCAGTAGATTCTTCCCTGAAAGCTCTGAAGGAAGCTGCCAAAGGTGAAGCTAACCTTATGCCTTACCTGATTGATGCTGTCAAAACCTATGCAACCTTAGGCGAAATCTGTGGCGTACTGCGCGAAGTATTCGGAGAATACCAGCAGGGTGGTAATTTGTTTTAAGGCTAAGGCAGGTGTTTACGTTGCATTTGGCGAATACCATGGCAATAGTTAAAATTAAAGCAAAGGCAGGTATTTAAAATGACAACTAGAGCATTAGCAAAATTTACCGCAGAATTGTGCTACGAAAAGCTTTCTGCTCACAGTATCGAAATGGCTAAAAAGTGTCTGCTGGACTGGCTGGGAATAGCTATCCGCGGTTCACAGGAAAAACCGGTGCGCATCATCCATGATGTTATTCTTCAGGGTGATGCACCGCAGGCGAATATTTTCGGCAGTATTCCTGCAAAAAAGGCCGGTGCCCTGAACGCAGCCTTTATCAACAGCGCTGCTTCCCACAGTCTGGACTTCGATGACCTGCATAACCCATCGATTATCCATCCGGCCTGCGTTGTTGTTTCTCCGGCACTGGCTGTCTGCGAAGCGAAGCACAAAAGCGGCAAGCAGCTCATTGCCGCTATCTGCGCAGGCTACGAAGCCAGCGGCCGCGTAGGCGAAGCTGTTATCCCGGAATCCTACTTCTTCTGGCATACTACCGGTACTGCAGGCACCATCGCCGCCGGTGCTGCTGCCGCCAACGCCCTCGGGCTTGACGCACAGCAGACACTGATGTGCTACGGCAGCGCCGGTACCCAGGCTGCAGGTCTGTGGGAGTTTTTAAAAGAAGGTGCCATGAGCAAGCCGCTGCACACAGGCAAAGCTTCCTACAGCGGTGTTCTCAGCGCTTATCTGTCGCAAAAGGGCTTTACTGCCGCCAGCGAGATTTTAGAAGGCGAAAAGGGCTTCTGCCGTGCCATGGTCAAAGAACCGCATCTGGAAAAGCTTACTGAAAACATGAGCACTGATAAGCTGAAAATCGACATCAACTCCTTCAAGCCCTACGCCTGCTGCAAACATGCCCACGCCGCTCTTTACGCCATTCAGGAGCTGCGCAAGGCTCATTCTCTGCAGTCTGAGGACATCGCTAAAATTAAGCTTTACGTCAACGATATTACTAACTATCTGATCAACAATCCCCAGCCGCAAACTCCCTACGGCGGCAAATTCAGTATTCAATATTGCTCCGCTGCTATGCTGAAGTTCGGCGAAGTAGGTATTGCGCAGTTCAGTGAGGAATGTATCCATAACCCGGAGCTTACGGATTTAATGCAGCGCATCGAGGTTATTCGTGATGAGGCTATGGAACAGCTTCATGCGGCAGATGCTTCTAAGCTGGCTTCCAGAGTAGAAATCCAGCTGCAGAACGGACAAACACTGACAATGCAGGTTGATTATCCTAAGGGAGATCCGGAAAATCCTCTGACCTGGGAGGAGCTCTGCGCTAAATTTATGAGCCTTGCCGTACCTGTCTACGGTGAAGCAAAGGCATTACGTTTACAAAATTGGGTAGCAAGCCTTGAGCAATGCAGTGACGTTGCCCAAGCGCTGGACGCCTGTCTAAAGGAGGAATGATTTATGCAACCGGAAGAAATTATCCGAAGCGTAAAAGATATCTACACGCATAACGCTTTTATGCAGCACTGCGGCATAAAGGTTCACAGCATCAGCTGCGGAAAAGCTGCAGTAGGCCTGCGCATCGACCCTGCCATCCACACAAACCTCAACGGCAAGCTGCACGGAGGCTTGCTTACAACACTGGTGGATAATGCCACCGGCATCGCCTGCGCCGCTATGGGCAAGCGCGTGGTTACGGTATCGATGACCGTAGATTTCATCAAGGGCGCTCCTTCCGGTGCAATGGTAGAGGCACAGGCTGAGGTTGTTTCTCATAATGACCAGTTGATTACTATGCAGATTCATGTATATGATACTGATGCAGATACATTGTTGGCCACCGGCAGCTGCTGTATGCTGACAATTGCCAACTTCCCCGGAATTCCCGAAAAGTGGTAAGTGTCAGCTCCGCAGGTAGTCTGTAAAGCGTATACCATAACAGCTTAACTGCTTTCGTTAGAATGTAAAAAGGCGTTCTCCCCTGCGGGAGAACGCCTTTACTTATAGCAACTTATTAAATTTGTTCAGCCTTAATCGCTTCAACCTGCTCAACAGAAAGCGAAGTAGCCTTAGCAATATCCTCTACAGATAATCCCATACTTAAAAGACGCTTTGCAGTTGCAGTCTTTTCTTCTGCCTTGCCTTCCGCAAGACCTTCTGCCTTGCCTTCGGTGAGACCCTGAGCCTTACCCTCAGCCAGACCTTCGGCATGTGCTTCGTCACGCAGGTCTTTCATACGCATTTCGTAAGTCATATAGGCATCCCTCACTTTCTTGTCATTTTTAATTTCTACAATCGTGTCAGCAACCTCACGTGTAAAATTACTGGTAATAGTATTGCTGTTGATGTAGTCAAACAGACTTTGAATATCCGGTGACACATCACCTTTGGTTCCCAAGGTATTGAGAAACATAATAACTGCTTCATCTGCCAATTCAATATTCATGTTTTCCAGACAACGCTTTTTAAAGGTATAAATACGCTGGGAATCCTGAAAAAAATCAAACAGACAGAAGAAAATTATATACGTAGGAGATAATTCGTCATAATCCTGACCTTTTTGCAGCATATCCGTATCAAGCATAGCCTGATAGTAGCGGGTACGCTTAGGCAACAGAAATTTTCCTGTAGCACGATTAACAGGATTTTTTACCTGCATTTCCAAATTGTAATGCGTATCGGTATCGTCAGCAATTCTAACGTCTAAACGAATACCATGGCTGTCCGGGTAAACATCAAGCGTTTGCTCTGCTTCAAGATAGGTGATATCTGCAATTTGGGTGTGTAAAAGTTCCTCCAGAATATGCTTGCAGATGCGCTTTCTGAGCATAACGTGCTTGAAAAGAAAATCGTTGGAAAGAGTGAGCTTGTCAAGATTAGAAATTTGCTTTTGCATTTGTTTCCTCCTTTGATTATAGCATAAAGTCAGGCAAAAATATATAAGCCGGCGCTTGCAACTGACGTAAAAGAAAAGGCGCTTGCCGAAAGCTCGACAAGCGCCACTGGTCCGCATGACCAGGCATAAGCTCCGCAAAAATGCGGCTACCTATGCAACTAAGGTAATTATAACACAGATGTATTGTGAAAACAATAGTTCGCAAAAGAAAAATAACGTTGCAATTATTGATATACTCCCTATGAGAAAAGGCGTTCTCCCCTGCGGGAGAACGCCTTTACTGTTTACTGAGCTTTATTCACTTGTCACTGCCGACAATTTATTTTGCCAGCTTGTTGCCGTAATGGTCGCGCTCGCCTTTAGTATCGTTTACGCGTACACGTTCGATCTTATCGCGATCGCCATCTTCACCGCTGATGCGGTCTACACGGATGCGGCCCAATTCAGGCTCAAATTCTTTGATGATCTTTTCTTCCAGAGCTGCGCCGTTTTCGATTGCACGATAGAGCATTGCAGCAAATTCATAACGTGTCATCAGGCGGTCACCGCCGAAGTTGCCGTCAGGATAGCCTTCAATGTAGCCGTTGCCTGCCAGCTTAGCGATGTATTCATATGCCCAGTGATTAGCCGGAACATCCGGGAAGAGTTTGGTCTTGGTTTCGTCCAGCATACCGAATGCTTTTTCCATCTTAGCCATCTTAGCGCCCATTACTGCCAGTTGACCGCGGAGATCGATAACCTCACGAGCCAAAGCGGTACGGCTGTTGCTTACATGGTTGGTGCGGTCCAGAGCGAAGGATACGCCTGCGTTAACCATGTTTTCACCATTGCCTACAGTACCTGCAACACTGAACATTACCTTTTCGTCAGGACGATAGTAAGCGCCGATTGCAGCAGCGTTTTCACCGCCGTAGTTGCCATAGCCTGCGGAGAAGGTCAGTTTGTCGTCCGGATCAAAGTCCATCGGATGCAGAGCTGCCAGAGCTGCTGCGCCTGCGCCAACCTTGTTTACACGGCTGCCAAGCTTGTTGATGCGGTTGGTGTTGTTAACAACCTGATTTTCAACGCCATCAATGCGGTTGTTAATCGTTTTTTCGCTTTCCTTCAGCTGACCTACGTTAACTGCATCGCTATTTTCTTTACCATCTGCTACATTTGTAATCTTATGACCGTTTGCATTCAGACCATCAGCACTGATATAGGTCTTGTCGCCAACTTTTACGCCTTCATCGCTGATGGAGGTTTTGCCTGCGGTTACAGCAGTTGCGGTTACGCTTACATCTTTGCCAACCTTCAAACCGTCATTGTTCATTACAGTTTGACCGGTGGTTACGCTGTTTGCAGTTACAGTATCAACATCGATGTCTTTATTCAGCTCTACCTTATAGTTTGCAGCTTCACCTTCTTTAGCAGTGTTGGTAACAGTAATATTGCTGCTGCCTTCTACTTTAGTGTGTTTAGCTGCGGTTGCTGCTACATCGGTAAGTTTTTGATCCAGTTTGCCGATTGCGGTAGTAGTACTATCGCCATCTTCAATTTCACCTTTTTCTACCTTGCTGTACTGCAAATCGCCAACTTTGTTGTTCAGGTTATTTACAGCGTCAACAACAGTAGTATGGCTACCGTCTTGGTTCTTAATATCGCTGGCAATATTATTAACATCGCCTACGTCACTTGCTTTTGCTACGTCTTTAATGGTAACGGTATCAACCTTGTTGCCGTTTTTATCAACAACATCCATATTTACGGTATTGTCAGCACCAACGCCGTATTCACCCGGTTTGATATGGGTATCGGTGTTGCCTGCTTCAACAGCTTCTTTCAATTGGCCAACGTTGACAGCATCATTGTCGTTAATGCCTGCAGCTACGCCTGCGATACGGCCATCCTTGTATACGGTTACTGCATTGTTGATGGTAGTGGTATCACCGAACAGTTTTACGGATGCGCCCTGACCGTTAGTCAATTCGGTTGCAAAGCCGTTCATAGTCAGGCTTGCACCGCCGTTGCTGATGGATTCAATGCCTACCAGATCCTTGTTCAGATTTACTTTGTAATCGGTATGACCGTCTTCAGCCTTGGTAGCGGTAACGGTGGTGTTTACGCCGTCAGATACGGTTGTTGCGGATGCTGCTGCTGCTTTTTGCAGTTGGCTTACGTTTACTGCATCATTAGCATTAACGCCGTCAGCTACGCCTGCAATACGGCCGTCTTTATATACATTTACTTTACCGTTAATGGTAGTAGTATCACCGAACAGTTTTACGGATGCGCCCTGGCCGTTAGCAAATTCGCTTACCATACCGCCCATTGCACCCAAGGTCAGTGTTGCACCGCCGTTGGAAATAGTGTTGCCGGTTACGTCAATATCTGCCAGTTTGGCACCCTTATCAGCGTATACACGATCTTTAGTTGCAATGTAGCCGGTGGTTTCGATAGTGCCGTTAGTACCGCTGATGTTTACATATTTGCCGGTCAAATCGCCAAGCATGATATCCTTGTTCAGGTTAACCTTGTAAATCTTTTGACCGTCAACATCAGTTTCTTCAACATTGATGTTGGAGCCATTTACAACCTTGCTGTGTTTGCCTGCTTCGGTTGCTACTGCATGCAGCTGGCTGCCGTTTACAGCGTCAGTGGAATCAGCGGTTACTGCGCCTGCTGCTACGCCGGAAATCTTGCCGTTCTGATCGAAGGCAACCTTGCTGTTAATTACGGTATAGCCATCCTGCATGTAAACAGATGCGCCCTTACCGTTAATCATACCTGCAGTTCCTGCTGCACCATTCAGTGCCAGTTTAGCATCACCATTGGAAATAGTGTCGCCGGTTACGTCGATATCTGCCAGTTTTGCACCCTTATCAGCATATACGCGATCTTTGGTTGCAATGTAGCCAGTGGTTTCGATAGTACCGTTGGTACCGCTGATGCTTACATTTTTGCCAGTCAAATCGCCAAGCATGATATCCTTGTTCAGGTTAACCTTGTAAATCTTTTGACCGTCAACATCAGTTTCTTCAACATTGATGTTGGAGCCATTTACAACCTTGCTGTGTTTGCCTGCTTCGGTTGCTACTGCATGCAGCTGGCTGCCGTTTACTGCGTCAGTAGAATCAGCGGTGATTGCACCTGCAGCTACGCCGGAAATCTTGCCGTCTTCAGCAACAGTTACTTTACCCAGCTTAGCGCTCTTAGCATCAATGTAGCTGTGGTTACCGTTATCATCGGTGAGTAACAGGCTGCCATCCTGCAATGTGGAATGACCATAGTATACGCCATTCTGCAGAACTACGTTGCCGATTTCGCCTGCAGTTGCGGTTACTTTGCCGTCTTTATCTACGTGGAATTTATTGTGTGCTGCGTAGAAATCGCCGGTGCTGTTTACAAAGAACGGCATGATTCCGTTTTCAGCCATAGTACCTACGGACAGGCTGCGAGGGCAATCAAACTGAAGTACCAAAATAAACTGTTAAGCTTAGCTTTATTTTTCCAAGCTATCACTATCCAGCAAAAAATCATATATGTTCACGGTAAGAATTCCGTATTCATCATAATAGGACGGGACAATATCCTTGGTAATGATAATTTTTTTGAAGGTATCATCAATATTTTTCAAGGGGCGCACCTCCTGTGCACGTTTCATTTCATCCGGCAAGGAATATGCAGACTGAATATAATACCTGACTGAGCCCATATTGCAGACAAAATCAACCTCCAGCTGTTTTCTTACTACATTGCCGCTGTCATCTCTCACAGCAATAGGCACTACACCCACATCAACGCTGTACCCACGCATGCAAAGCTCATTGTAAATTACATTTTCCATAGAATGAGTTTGTTCAAACTGCCGGAAGTTAATGCGCGCATTACGCAACCCCAGATCAGAAAAATAATATTTTTTCGGAGTATCAATATAGGCTTTGCCCTTTACATCATAGCGCGAAGCCGCTTCAATTAAAAAGGAATCTTCCAGGCAATCCAAATACTTTTTGATAGTGGTAGAAGTAATTTTGGATTTTTTGACACTTTTAAAGGTATTTTTCAGCTTTTCATAATTAGTTAAAGAACCAATGGCCGAAGCCAGTATATTGAGCAAATCCTCCATTTCTCCCTTATTACGGATACGATTACGTTTATAAATATCGCTCAGATAAATTTCACTCAACAAATTCTGCAAAGCGGCAGCCTTTTCGGCGGTTCCTTCACGCAGCACAACCACCGGAATTCCTCCGTAAAGCATATATTCCGCCAAGCCCATATACTTATCACCGGGATAAACACTCATAAATTCGGCAAAGCTAAGCGGATACATATGCATCTCATCACCGCGTCCGGCAAATTCCGTAATAATATCCTTAGAAAGAAATTTAGCATTACTGCCGGTAACATATACATCCATATTCGCCTTGCGCAGATACCCGTTAAGCACAGCTTCGAAACAATCCATTTCCTGTACCTCATCGAGCAGCAGATAATACATACCATCATCAGCAATCCGGCTGTTAACATAAGCCATAAACTTTTCCGGATTTACGCCACGCTTTTCCTTTCCCATTGCAATAAGACTTTCACCTATCTTTTGCAAATCATCGGCAGAATCGAAAGCAAAACGGATAATATGCGCATCATCTATACCGCATGAAAGCAGATGCTGATAAAATATGTTGTTCAGCAGATAGGATTTACCGCATCTGCGAATACCGGTAATAATTTTAATCAATCCGTTATGCTTGCGTTTTATCAGCTTGTCCAAATAAAAATCTCTGCGTATTTCCATTAGCTCACCTTCTTTAGAAGAGATTTTTGCAACATGTTGCACTTTTCTCTTCTATTATAGCCTTTTTTCTCCCTGCATTCAATCTCAACACCATTCCTACAAGAGATTTTTGCAGCATGTTGCATTTTTCTCTTCTAAATCTGCCTTTTTCCTCCTAACATTCACCCTCAACACCATTTCTACAAGAGATTTTTGCAACATGTTGCACTTTTCTCTTCTAAACTTGCCTTTTGCTTCCTAATATTCACCATCAACGCCGTTCCTGCAAGAGATTTTTGCAACATGTTGCACTTTTCTCTTCTAAATTTGCCTTGCAGCGCCAAAGCGCCCCAACGCAAAAGCCCCCGAAGCAGAACAAGCCTGCTTCGAGGGCAATCATGATAAATTTTATTTTGCTTTCGGTCCCAAGCCGTACTTCTTCAGATAACGGTACAGGGTTACACGGCTGACATCAAGCATTGTTGCCAGCTTACTGATATTGCCGCCGGCAGATTTCCAGGCTGCAATAAAGGCTTCCTTGTCATACTTCCAGGAGCGCTCCAGAGTTTTGTCACCGGGCAGCTTAATGTTTTCTGCTTCGATGATGCTGCCGGGAGTGTGGAAGAAGGCCTGCTCAATAACACCCTGCAGCTGCTTGATGTTACCCGGCCAGCTGCAGGACAGCAGCAGGGAAACAGCCTCGGGAGAAAGACGTTTTTGCGGCAGGTTGTGCTGTGCGGACATTTCCACCAGAATATGCGAAGCGATAACCTCGATATCCTTCACACGCTCGCGCAGAGGCGGCACGCGCATGGTGGTATCCAGCACCAGCTCATACAGATTACGGGAGAAAAGTCCCTTATCTGCCAAACGCTTAAGGTTGGAATCGCAGGCAGCGATTACGCGCACGTCGAACATACGCGGCTTGCCGCCCTTTTCCGTTGCGGGCAGGCCGTGCGTCAACGCATCAGCCAGCTTGTCGCCCATTTCCAGCGGCAGCTTTTCTACCTCATCAAGGAACAGCGTACCGCCGATAGCAAGCTCCAGCTTACCTGCGGACTGCTGTCCATCCTCATTCGTGCCGAAGAATTCGGCCTCCAGCTCTGCCATAGATGCGTTGTGGCATTTTACCGCAATCAACGGAGCGGCAGCGCGGGGGCTGGCCTGATGAATGCCGTGTGCCAAACGCTGCTTGCCGGTACCGGGCTCGCCCTGCAGCAGGATGTTATGGTCGGTGCGGGCAACGCGGCTGGCCTTATGCTGCAGCGCCAAAAATTCGCTGGTTTCGCCGACCATGCTGTACAGGCTGTAACGGCTGCTGTAACCGGTGGCATGGGCGATGGTAGTTTTCAAATCCTCAATGGACATGGAAAGCACCAAAGCACTTTCTACCTCGCTGCCAACCTTAATCGGCATAACAGTGGTAATATCCTCAAAGGTTCTGTCCTGAGTAATCCAGGTAATTTCACGACGCTGTGTTGCTACGCCATGCAGCGCTTTTTTGATAGGAATATGCTCGTAGTTCAGGAACACGTCCTCCAGGCGCTCATGTCCTTCCAGACGCTTGCGGCCGTTTTCGTTGCAGTATTTTATGCTGCCGTCCTTGCCCAACCAGTAAACGGTTACCGGCAGCTGCTCCATCATAATGCGGTTGATGCTCCAAGCCTCCAGCATGTTCAGGTGCTGCTCGATGGAATATTTCATCGTCATCAGCAGGCTCAAAAGCAAATCATAGGGCAAATCGTTCTGATCCAAGGAAAAGAAGGAAATAATATAGCGGATTTTGCCGTTTACGCAGATAGGCGCACTGCAGGCATCGCCGGAATGGCTGTCCTTAATCCACATTTCCGGACCGAACATCAGGAAGGGCACGTTATGCTCGCGCGCAATGCTGATGCTGGAGGTACCAACATCCTCCTCCAGAACGCGCATGCCCTGAATATCCTCGATAATGCGTTGGAAGAACGGCATAGCGTAGTTTTTGATTACATAGCCGTTTTCATCAATCAGCAGCATGCTCAGGTTGTGGATATTGAAATGCTGCTTGCTTTGCTCATAAAGACCGTCAACGTATTTGACGATGAACTCATGCGTCTTTTGGTGCGCGATAATTTCCTCGCGGCTCAGCTTGTTGATTTTGGGCATGGTTTCGTGCGGCAGATGCATAGCACGGCAACGCTGCCAGCTGTCGGCAACCCACGGATGCACGTTGGGGTCAACAATGCCCTCTTCCATAAACTTTCTGTAATAAGAAGCCAGCTTATCCTTATTTCTTCTCTCGCGAATCATATTTTATACCCTCCCCCGCTGTCCGGCAGTCGGCTGCCGTCAGCAGAACTTTTATTTATAAACCTCGCCGTTCGTAATCAACACCCGGCGTGCTCCATAATAGCGTTGTTTCCAGTAATCGTCCTTCAGTGACGAAAGGATTACACCCTTGGACGAGGATGCGCTCCAAAATTGTCCGTCACCGGCATAAATGCCCACATGCGACGCGCCTGCGGCGTAGGTGGTAAAGAATACCAAATCGCCGGGCCGCAGCTGCTTTTGCGTTACAAAAATCCCCTGTAACGCCTGTTCGTCTGCCAGTCGCGGCAGCTTGGCCTTGCAGTCCTTAAACACATACTGCACGTAACCGGAGCAGTCAAAGCCCTTGGTCGTGGTTCCGCCGAACACATAGGGAACACCCTTGTATTTGGCGGCACGGCTGACGATTTCCTTGCCCTGCACCTTGGGGATACCCTCCTTGGCAAAGGCCTCCCAGGTCAGCTTATGATAGGTAGCATCATTCAGCTCGCCGTCCGCCTTCAGCTTGTGCTGCTTCTGGAAGCTTTTCAGCGCAGTGCTGGTAGCCTCCGTCATACGTCCGCTGGGGCGTTCGTCACTGAAGCCCAGCACCTGCAGCTTTTGCTGTGCCACCTTCAGGCGCCAGTTGCTTTGCTGCACCTGTACCTTGGACTGCTGTTTTTCCTTCGTTTTTTTAGACTTTTTCTTTGCGGTTTTCTGCGCCTTTTTCTCAGGCTTTTCCTGTTTGGGCGCCTTCACCTCGGCAGCAGGCTTAGCTGCGGTATCGGCTTTGACGGCAGCAGGCTCCGGCACCGCCTTCACAGGCTGCGACTCGCTTACGGCCGGCGGCGTTGCCACCGGTGCCTTATGCGGTTTGTTGCTGACAATAGGCGCTGCAGCCTGTGCCTGCCAGGGCAGGCTGCAGGCCAGCATGATTACGGTCAGCACAGAAGCCAGCTTCTTTTTCATCTTCATCAGCCCCGCTCAAATGCAAAATTAAAAATTAATTGTAGTTGTATACGTCCCAGCTTTTCAGCTTGCTGAGCTGAGCAATACTGTAATCAATATCGCGCAGCAGCCTTTGCTTGTCATGCGGCAGTGTTGCTGCCAGCTGAACGTAGTTCGATACATGGTTGCTGCGGAAAAGGCAGTGCCTGTCCGCAGGTAAATCTATATTTTCTATTATCAGCTTCAGCTCGCGCATCAGTCCTGCCGGTGAAAGCGGATTGAACTTGCCTGCCTCGTACTGGTCCAGCAGCTCGCTGCCGCGGTACAGCATCAGGCAAAGTGCGCTCAGATGCGTCGGCTTGATAATGTTAATAGCCTTAGCAGTTGCCAGTGCGTGGCGTTCGCTGCCCTCCGCACCTGCCAGGCCCAGAATAATCATCATGGAAAGCTTCATGCCGCTGGCGGTAACTCTGCGTCCCGCTTCTACCGCCTGTTCGCCGTCAACACCCTTGTTGACAGCCTTCAGCGTAGCATCGTCGCCTGTTTCCATGCCGTAATACAAAAGCTTCAGGCCTGCTTCCTTCAGCTGGCGCAGCTCCTCCTCGCTCTTGCGCAGGATATCCTTGGGCGCAGCATAGCTGGCAACGCGCTGCAGATGCGGAAACTGCTCGCGCAGTACCTGCAGAATCTTCAGCAGCTTGGCCGTGGGCAGTACCAAAGCATCGCCGTCCGCCAAAAAGACGCGGCGCACCTTGTTCTTGCCGTAATGGGCCGCCAGCGCTATCTGACGGGAAATTTCTTCATCCTTTAAAATCTGAAAGGGAACACCTCTGTACATGTTGCAGTAGGTGCATTTATTATGTGCGCAGCCGCGCGTAACGCGCAAAATAAAGCTGCGTGCCTCACTGGGAGGTCTGAAGACTGGTGTCTCATAAGAATCAAAAAACATTTCTACTATTCTACCTCATTTTACTTTGATTGATTTGGCGCCAGTTGGAGATTTCAGAGATTTTGTAAAGTATAGTACACTTTAATATTATTATACTAGATTTTTCGCCATTTGTAACGTCCAACTGAAAACTTTTTGTTACTTTTTTTACAGAGATTTTGTGAAACATTGTCAGAGTGTAAAACAAGTGTGATTTCCCACGCCTGCAGGCAAGAGCAAAGACGCGTAAGAAGGCAAATTTACGCATAAAAAAGCACGCCGGCGGCAAATGCCGGCGCGCTAAAAGACAGACGCCTGTCACACTATATTATTGTTTCGGTAAGCATAACGCTTTACAGCATCAGCTTATCATTTGCGTTTTCTGCGCAGGAAGAAGAAGGCAGCGCCACCGATGATAATTACGCCGCCGATAATCGTCAGCAGGCCAAAGCCGTCATCGTCATCCTCGTTTTCTTCCTCATCCTCGGCAGCAGGCAGCTCCGCCGTGCCCACAGCCACCGGCCATTGGCTCTTCATCTCGCCGTGGACTGCCGTAACGGTAACGACGCCATCAGCCTTGCCGATCAGCTTGCCATCTTCGATAACGGCAATTTTTTCATCGCTCACGCTCCACTCCGGTGTAACGCCGTCAGCCTCGCCCACAACGTAGGCCTCCAGCTTCAGCGCCTCGTCTATTCCCAAGTGCGCCGGCAGATTCGGAGCCTCCAGCTTCGGCTCATAGGCAGTAATTTGCGTCACAAAGGCCTTTTCGCCCTTTTCCAGCAGCAGCTTACCGCTAATCGTCGCAGTTCCCGGCTTCACAGCCAAAAGCTGCACATCGCCATCAACCTTTACTATATCACTGTCAGAGGAACGCAGGTCAGTTACATTATAGCCTACACAGCCCGGCAGCGAAGCAACTATGCGTGTACGCTCGCCCACCTTCAGGCTAGCCTCCTCCGGTGCCACCGTCACCAACGGGCTAAGCTCGGAAGCTGCGGTTGCAGGCAGGTCGGGGGCATCCTCGTCGCCCTCCAGCTCGCCGCTTTCGATTGCAGGGCCTTCAAGCTCCTCTTCTTCTACAAGCGGTGCTCTTTTAGCTGCAAGCATATTTATCGGATCACCGTAAATAAGGCTTACCTCACCCTCCTTATCGTTGCGGTACACTGCGCTCAAATCGGCAGCTACCAAAAATTTGGCGATAACCTCACCCTCATCATCAAGCGCCATCAGTTGGTAGAACCAGCCGTCCACAGGCTCCTCCGCATAGAGCAGCTTATAATCATCAGCATCCTCCGGCAGTCCCGTCTGCTTTTCCGGCAGACCGGCAAGCAGCGCGGCGGCCGCAGCCTCGGATACATCAAAGCTGTCCTCATTAAATCTGTATTCACCCTGAACATCAAGTGGCAGCGGTCCGTCCTGATAGGCGGTAATGCTCTTGTCCTTCAGCACGAAACGCAGCTCTACCGTATCATTATTTTGGTAATCTACCTCGGCAATACCGTCGCCGTCCTCGTTGATTTCAAAAACACCGGCAGTAACGAAATCCTCCGCACTGTCCTCTTCCTCACTGCCGCGCAAAACCTTCAGCTCGTAAAGATATTTATCATCGCCCAAGGGCTTGATATTCAGCACGCCGTTATTATACTGGCTGCTTTCGGTCCACACATAGCAGCCTGCCGTATTCTTCCAGTCATTTTTGGAGGCGGCGCCTGCCAGCAGCGTCAGACTGCACAGCAGCAGGGTAAGCATAACAGTTACGATAATACGCATCATTTTTTCTTTCATTATGCTCCCCTCCTCAAATGCTCAGACGGAACTTGGCAGTTTTGGGATTAACGCCGTCCATCCAATACTTCACTGTATATACGCCCTTAGCGCATTTTTTGCCGCTGTTGCCGCTCGCCCAGCCGTTCCAGCTGAAGGCAAAATCCTGATTGGCATTTTTCGCTTTATATTTCGTGCTGTAGACCAGCTTGTTGTTTTTATTGAAAATCTGGGCATAGCAGGTCTTGCCCGTGGAATTATTCTTTTTGAAATACAGGCGCTGATAAACATCACCATTGCCCTTGCGGATAATCTTGGATGCACGGAACTGCACCTTGCTCTGCGGCTTGTAGCTGATGTTGACAGTCTTTTTAACCGCACCGCCCTTGCCGAAGCTGCTTGTCGTTACCAAGCGATATCTTCCGGGCTTCAGGTTTTTCATATCATAGCTGTAGGGCACAAAGCGGAAATATTTGTCACCGTCATAGTACCATTTTTTCAGCTCGCGCTGCTTCCAGCGCACAACAACCTTATTATCCTTGTTGAGCAGCACCGCCTTATCCTTCATAGGCCCCTTGCCCTCTACATAGCGCTGCACATTCAGCTTCGTGCCACTTACCTTGATAGTTGTTTTGTACTGCGTTGCCGCCCACGCCAATGCCGTGAAGGCCACGAGCATTGCCAGGCACGCCCCGAGCACAACCTTCAGCCGTTTCATTGTTCCGCCTCCTAACCGCCGGATATAAAAAGACCCGGCATATACTTCTTCATTTACAGTATATACCGAGTCAAGAATAACTATAAGTAACCTTTAGTTAAGAGTTGGGGAAAAAGCGCTCCAACTGATGTCTTTTATTTTTGGCCGCCGCATCAATCTGCAGCTTGGCAAAAATTTTATTGAGATATTGCTTAATTGTCCCCTCCGACAGCGACAATCTTTGCGCAATCTCCCTGTTCGTATGGCGAGCTGCCGCCAGCTGTGCTATCTGCAGCTCCTGCTCCGTCAGCTCCTGCAGGCCTGCTTCGGCAAAGCGCACGGACATAATCTGCCCCCGGCCCGCTTCCATCTGCTGCCCCAGGTGCAGCGCCGCTGCCGCCATTGCTGAAAATTCACCCTGCGCCTCCTGCTCCAGATAAGGACGCAGCAGTGCTATGTTCTGTGCCAACGGCAATACCAGCTTGTCCGCTGCCGCCATTGCCAGCGCCTGCTTCAGCGAAGCGCGGCAGCTCGTTACATCGCCTCTGCCGGCAAAGGCCGCCGCCCTTTGCACCTGCAAATACAGCAGGCACAAAAAATTACTGTAGGGACGACATTCCTGCTCCCAGTCGGACCAGCGCACCAAAAGCTCCGTATACTGCCCTTGTGCCAACAGGCACTGGGCGCTGATATAGTTGCGGCAGGGGCGCGCCGGATAAAGCACCGAAGGCTGCTGCCCGTTTTCGTCCGTCAGCCAGCTTGGGATATATTCCGGCTTACCCAAAAGTGCATAGTAAAACCCTGCGCACATATCGGCAGTATTCAGCAGCATGCTCTGCTTCCAAGGCTGCAGCTGCCACTGATGGCGGCTGTAGGCCTCCGCCTTACTGCTGTAAACGCCGCGGAAAAGATCGCGCTGCATCTCCAGAAAATCACAGCAGATAGTAATACACTCCTGCCCGTGCTTTTCCGCCTGATAATACGCCTTCTGCAGAGGCATATCCATTTCGTCGATGCGTCCCTGCAGCAAAAGCGCTTCCGCCTCCGTCAGCTCGGCGGCACCGGCACCATGCCAGCCGCTCAGCAGATAGTACGGGGGCATGCATTCCTGCATATCCTCCACCGTCTGCCGCAGACTGCAGCCCGTGCGCAAATACAATCCCAGCACACTGGGCGCACCGAAGGTCCAGATGCCCTGCTTGCTTAGCGTCTGCGGAGCGCCGCTCAGCAGCTTGTAGGCGCGCCGGTGATGCTCGCTCATGCCGGTGATGCTGTTGAAGGCCAAAAAGCTCAGAATAACCTCCAGCTCGCCGTAATAATTATCGCGCTCACGCTGGCTGAGCGCAGTATTGCGCTCCAGCGCCGTCACATACCATTCCTTAACCTGCAACATTTCCGGCACCATATTCAGCGAAAACATGCGCCGCATAATTATCAGCACCGCCTGCGGATACTGCCACAAGATTTCCGGCGGACATTCGCGTAGCCAGTCGAAAAGATGCTGCCTGTGCTGCGGACGCATCGACCAGTCGCGCAGCTGCTGCACTGCAGCCAGCAGACCGTCAAAATCACGGCCGCGGTACAGCCAGTCCAGCGCTTTCTCGTACTCCTTCTGCTGTGCGTACCATTGTCCCAAACGACGGAAGTACATTTGCTGCTCTGCCTCCGGCAGCAGGCCGAAGGCATGGCGCGTTGCCTGCTTCAGCATATGGTGACAGCGCAATCTGCCGTTCGCCAGCCTGATAATGAAGGCATTGCATTCCAGCAGTCTGCTTACAGATTCCTTGCAGTTTGTGCCGTAGGCATAGGCCACCTGCTCCGGCGTAAACTCCTCCGGCTGCCCCATAAGCAGCAGCAAGCGCTGCTGCTCCGGCGGCAGCGGACGCAGCAGTACATCGGCAATCATCTCATAAACGCTGCCTGTATCAAGGCAAAAGCGCTGATACCTGTCGTAGTTCAAAAAGTTAAGATAGGTAACGGAAAACCAGCCCTCGCAGGCCTCATGCAAAGCATCCAGCTGCTGCGCCGTAAGCTGCAGGCCGCATCTGCCGCTGTATTCCGCCAGCTCGTCACGCTGCAGCGCCAGGTCATGCTTATCAAGACAAAAAACCTTGCGCCCCAGCTCCAGCAGGCGGCTGCCGTCAAAAATCTGCCCTCTGCTTACCAGCAGCAGGTGCAGATCAGCAAAGCCGGCCTTGCTCAGAGCAAAGAGAAAATCAATTGCCTCGCCGCTTTCCAACAGATGCAAATCATCTATAAACCAATAGACAGGCTCCTGCGGCAGCAGCTGACGGAACAGCTCCAACACCAACGTTCTTGCGTTGGCATCGGCAGGCAAAGACTGCTGCAGCAGCGCAGCGCCCAGCTCCGTACCCTGCCAGCTGTGGCACACTCCCTGCCAGAAGGCCTCGGCACCGGCGCCGTAAATGCTTTGGCGCAGCACCTTGTTGCCGCAGCGCTCCTGCTCCTGCAAAAAGTATTGCACAGCCAGCGTTTTGCCGTAGCCCATGGGCGCAACAACCAGCGTTGTTCCCGCAGTCTGCAGCTCTGCCAAAAGCTCTTTTATTCTCTTGGAATAATATAAATTATTGAGCCTTTTCATGATATTTTTACTTAATTACGTTCTGCGGTGCTCCTGCCAGCCATTTTTCGATGTTGGCAAAAACGATATCGGCACGTGCAGCCAATGCTTCAGCGCTGGCGAAAGCAACGTGCGGTGTCAGCACAGTGTTCTTGGCATGGCACAGCGGATGCTCCGGTGCAATCGGCGGCTCGCCCTCAAATACGTCAATGCCTGCGCCGGCAAGGCGTCCTTCGTTCAGCGCTTGCGCCAGCGCCTCGCTGTCCACAACAGGACCGCGCGCAGTATTCAGCAGTACGGCCGTCGGCTTCATCTTGGCAATAGCCTCGGCGTTAATCAGTCCGCTGGTTGCGTCCGTCAGCGGCACATGCAGGCTGACAAAATCGCTGGCAGCCAAAAGCTCATCCAGGCTGACAAAGCTTACACCGGCAGCCTGCAGCTCTGCTTTCGGGGTGCGGCTGTAGGCCAGCACCTTGCAGCCGAAGGCAGCGGCAATCTTCGCCACTCTGCTGCCAATCGCACCGGTGCCCACTACGCCGAAGGTTTTACCGAAAAGCTCAAAGCCTACCAGGCCATCCTTCGTTCCTGCCTGACGGCAGCGGGCATCACAGGGTACAATATTGCGGATAACGCTGATAGCCAGGCCAAAGGTCAGCTCTGCTACCGCATTGGTGGAATAGCCTGCGGCATTGCACACCATCACGCCGCGCTCACGGCAGGCAGCCAGCGCAATATGGTCTACGCCGGTAAAGGCTACAGACAGCATTTTCAAATTAGGGCAGGCTTTGATAATCTCCGCACTCAGCGGCTGGTTGGCCAGCATGATAATGTCAGCCTGCTGCACACGCGCTAGCAACTTCGTCTGGTCGGTTTCCTTCTCAGTATAATATACAAAATCATGACCTGCAGCCTGCAGCGGCGCTGCCAGTGCATTTATCTGCTCCATCTTTACGCCTAACGGCTCCATAACTACTATTTTCATCAAAGCACCTCCGAAAAAGTCTGTAAAATTTTTGCTTATCACTTACATATTACTACCGCAGGAATTGATTAGCAAGGAAGAATTTTTCAGGGCCTGTATCCTCATTTATAAATATTTGCGTCTGCAAATACAAAAAAGCCGTTCTTCTTTCGAAGAACGGCATATTTTCGTTGGTGATCCACCCGAGACTCGAACTCGGGACACCCTGATTAAAAGTCAGGTGCTCTACCAACTGAGCTAGTGAATCATTTGTTACCATAAATTAGCAACATTAATAGTATACAGACTAACGCAAGGAAAGTCAAGTACTTTTTTAAAATATTTTTGCTGTTTTTTCAGCAGCCTAAGCTTACAGCAGCTCTTTCAGAACGATGGTCTGCTCGCGGTTAGGACCAACGGAGATAATACCCAGCTCAACACCGGATACCTCGCTGATTTTAGCCAGATATTTTTTAGCGTTTTCCGGCAGCTCGTCATAGTTACGGATGCCGCTGATGTCGGTCATCCAGCCGTCGAACTCTTCGAAAATCGGCTCAACCTTAGCCAGAACGTTCAGGCTTGCAGGAATGCGTTTGAGAACCTCATCGCCAATCTTGTAGCCAACGCACATTTTAATCTTCGGCATATTGTCGAGGATATCCAGACGGGTAATTGCCAGATAATCCAGGCTGTTCAGGCGTGCGCTGTAACGCAGCATGAAAGCATCCAGCCAGCCGCAGCGACGCGGACGACCGGTTACGGTGCCGTATTCATGGCCGGTTTCGCGGATTTGGTTGCCGGGGCCGTCGGTATCCAGCAGCTCGGTGATGAAGGGGCCTTCACCAACACGGGTGGTATAAGCCTTAACTACGCCGACAACATGGTCGATGAAGCGGGGACCTACGCCACTGCCGGTGCAGGCATTACCTGCAGTCGGGTTAGAGCTGGTAACATACGGATAGGTACCATGGTCGATATCGAGGAAGGTAGCCTGTGCGCCTTCGAACAGAACGTTTTTGCCTGCGCTGAACAGCTCATCCATAACAACGCCAGTGTCGGCAACGTACGGACGCAGCTCTTCTGCATAAGCCAGGTATTCCTTCAGTACGGTATCATAGTCAAACGGTTCTGCACCGTAAATTTTGGTGATAATAGCATTTTTTGCTTCCAGGTTAACCTTCAGCTTGTCAGCAAAGGTTTCGGGCTCCATCAGGTCGCAGATACGGATGCCTACGCGAGCAACCTTATCCATGTAGCAGGGGCCGATGCCGCCTTTGGTGGTGCCGATTTTGTGATTGCCCAGTGCTTCTTCCTGCAGCTCATCAAGACGTTGATGATACGGCAGAACAACGTGTGCACGGTCAGAGATAACCAGATTGCTGCAATCAATGCCCTTTTCCTTCATGCCGGCGATTTCAGCCAGCACAACGCCGGGGTTGATTACAACGCCGTTGCCCAGAACGTTAGTCTTATCATTAAACAGTACGCCGGAGGGCAGCAGACGCAGCTTATAATTAATGTTGTTAACTACAACGGTATGGCCTGCATTGGAACCGCCGCTGTAACGAACTACAGCGTCAGCCTTTTGCGCCAAATAGTCAACAATTTTACCTTTACCCTCATCGCCCCATTGGGCACCTAAAACTACAACAGATGACATTAGCAGTCACTCCTTATCAAAATTATAAACCAAATCTAGCAAAAATCTCGTCAACGTGGCGCAGCATCGGTTTCGGATCGAAGCAATGCTCAACCTCTTCGTCGGTCAGATATTTTTTGATATCCGGGTCAGCTTCAACATTGGTCTTGAAGTCAGCGCCTTCCAGCCAACGTGCCATAGCATTGCGTTGTACCCATTTGTAAGCGTCCTCACGCAGTACACCTTTGGTAACCAAAGCAATCAGCAGGTTTTGGCTGAAAATCAGACCGCCGGTTTTGTTCATGTTGGCAATCATTGCATCAGGATATACCAGCAACTTGTCGATGATGTTGGAGAATTTACGCAGCATATGGTCCAGAGCAATAGTTGCGTCCGGCAGAATAACGCGTTCTACGGAAGAATGGGAGATATCGCGTTCATGCCACAGGGTTACATCCTCCAGAGCTGCTACTGCATAACCGCGCAGCAGGCGAGCCATACCGGAAACCTTTTCGCAGGTGATAGGATTACGTTTATGCGGCATAGCGGAAGAACCCTTTTGGCCGGGTGCAAAATATTCTTCAGCTTCACGGATATCGGTACGCTGCAGGTTACGGATTTCGGTTGCCATCTTATCCAGAGAGGAACCGATGATTGCCAGAGTAGTCATGAAATGTGCATGACGGTCACGTTGGATAACCTGAGTTGCCAGGCGAACCGGAGTGAGCTCCAGCTTTTCGCAGACATATTTTTCTACAAACGGATCAATGTTGGAGTAAGTGCCTACAGCACCGGACAGCTTGCCAACTGCCATCATTTCACGCGCTTGTTTCAGACGTTCGATGTTACGCTCGATTTCAGCGGACCACAGCAGGAATTTCATACCGAAGGTCATCGGTTCTGCGTGGATACCGTGAGTACGGCCGATCATAACGGTATATTTGAATTCAGCGGCACGACGGCGCAGAATTTCATGGAAGTTTACCAGATGACGCATAATCAGGTCTGCGGATTGTACGGTCATGTAGCACAGTGCAGTATCCTTTACGTCGCTGGAAGTCAGGCCTTTGTGAATGTATTTGGACGCATCGCCTACATACTCAGCCACATTAGTCAGGAAAGCAATAACATCATGGTTGGTAACTGCTTCAATTTCCTTAATGCGGTCCAGACGGAAGTCAGCCTTCGTCTGAATATCCTTCAGCGCTTCGTCAGGCACAATGCCCAGTTTGTTCATAGCCTCGCAAGCCAGAATTTCTACCTTCAGCATGGTACGGAATTCATTTTCGAGTGTCCAGATATTACCCATTTCAGGATGAGTATAACGATCAATCATTTTTGTATGCCTCCCAAGACAATTTTATTCATGAAAAAACATCTGAAAGCCACAGATATTACCTTCAGATTCTTCACTACACTTTGTTGCATAAATATCATATCATTTTCCGCGTCTTATCGCAAGCTTTATGAACATTTTTTGTTGATTTTAGGTAAAATATTCGGTTTTTCTTTGCGGTTTTCTTGTAAGCTTTTTTACACTTATCAGAAAAAATCTTTGTCCGGAGAATAAAATTCATGCTTTTGACCCCAAACAGGCAATGCTCCGTGCAATACTCAAAAAGTCCCGAGATGTTAAAATCCCGGGACTTTTATTATGTCGCTGTATTTTATACTCAGCTTTCGCGCTTCGTAAAGCCGACAAATTTGGTGAACTGCTTTTGGAAGAACAGATTAACGGTATCTACCGGACCGTTACGATGCTTAGCAATAATCAGCTCGGTATGCTTGTTTTCCGTTTCCGGATTGTAGTAATCCTCGCGGTACAGGAATGCTACAATATCCGCATCCTGCTCCAGAGAGCCGGATTCACGCAGGTCACTGAGCATGGGGCGCTTAACCTGACGCGATTCTACACTACGGCTCAGCTGTGACAGCGCCAGCACCGGCACATCCAGCTCACGCGCCAGAGCCTTCAGTGAGCGGGAAATTTCCGAAACCTCCTGCTGACGGTCGCCGGAATAATTGCGCTTGCCGCTGCCCTGCATAAGCTGCAGGTAATCGACTACAATCAAATCCAGACCATGCTCTGCCTTCAGGCGGCGCGCACGGCTGCGCATATCCATCGCCGTAATGCCCGCCGTATCATCAATATAGATTTTCGCACGGCTCATCGTATCGCAGGCATCCCAAAGGTGCGTCCAGTCCTCGTCATGCATCTCGCCTACGCGCAGGCGCTGGCTGTCGATGCCTGCTTCGGCGCACAGCATACGGTTAACCAGCTGCTCCTTGCTCATTTCCAGGCTGAAGAAAGCTACACTGCGCGGTTCGCCGCCGATAACCTTGTGCGCACGCAGTGCTACGTTCTGCACAATGTTCAACGCCAGCGCAGTTTTACCCATGGAAGGACGCGCTGCCAGAATAATAAAATCGGAAGGATGCAGACCGCTCGTCAGCTTGTCCAAATCCGCAAAGCCTGCCGGCAGACCTGTAAGACCGCCCTTGTTCTGCAGCAGACTTTCGATGCTCTGCACGCTGTCCATCAATACGTCGTTAATCGCTGTAAAATCCGTCTTTTTCTTGCGGTTGGAAATTTCCAGAATGCGGCTTTCCGCTGTATCCAGCAGCGTACCGACATCCTCATTGGCCTCATAGCCCATAGCCGCAATTTCGGTAGAAACGCGCACAAGCTGACGCAGAACCGATTTTTCGGCAACGATATCCGCATGGTATTTAACGTTGGCCGCTGTCAGTACCACGTTCGCCAGACTGGTGATGTAGGCAATGCCGCCGATGTCCTCCAGCTTATTGTCACGCTTGAGGATTTCCGTAACAGTAACCATATCTACTGCTTCATTTTTATTATAAAGCTCCAGCATCGCACTAAAGATAACGCGATGCGCTTCGCGGTAAAAATCATCCGCCGACAGCACTTCGGTCGCCTTGGCAATAGCTTCTTTATCAATCAGCATTGCACCAAGCACAGCCTGCTCCGCTTCTATATTTTGCGGTGGCACTCTTTCTTCAATCACTCGCTTCTACCTCCTGTCAGTAATCTTTTCATTCATATTATTATACATTATTTGCTACAAAGCTGAAAGCTTTTTATTTAAACAGTATCAATGCCAAAACAAAAACAACCTCCCGCAAGCAATAGCCTAAGGGAGATTGTTCGTAAGTTTTTCCTATTAAAAGCTACAGCGCCACCTCAGCGAACTCTGTGCCCTCCTGCTCCAGCTCTATCTGCTGATTAAGGTTCTCTGTCAGCCAGGCCTCGGCCTCAGCCTTCTGCTCCGCGCGCATTTTCAAAATCACCTTGGCGCGCAGGTCATACTGCACATCGGCAATTTCAAACAGCTGCTGCTGATAAAGTACGTTCAGAATGCGGCCGACGCTGTTCACATCATATAAAAAGCTGTAATAGCCCAGCAAAATTTTCTGCGCCAGGCCTGCTTCCTTCACCGCGCCTGCCACGCTGCCGCTGTAAGCGCGCACAAGTCCGCCTGCGCCCAGCTTAATGCCGCCGAAATAACGTGTCACCACAGCAGCGGTTTCCGTCAGTCCGTTTTTACGCAGCACCTCCAGCATCGGAATGCCGGCAGTACCGCTCGGCTCGCCATCGTCACTGGAGCGCTGTGCCAGGTCATCCACGATATAGGCGGAGCAGTTGTGCGTTGCATCCCAGAACTCTTTTTTCACGGCCTTAATGAACTCCTGAGCCTCTGCTTCGCTGTGCACCTTTTTCAGCGAGCAGATAAAACGTGATTTTTCAATCACAATTTCTTTGCGGTAATCTCTGCTTATAGTATACAAGTAGCGTACCTCCGTCCGTATTTTTCGCAATTTATATTAACATTATAACACATTTTGACCATTTATAAAAATTTTTACCGTTTTTTACAGCAAACCCTTTATTTACTGTTCCATCTTTGTTATAATAATGGACACTTACAGATAAAGAAGAGAGCATTGATGCTACTCTCTAAAATTATTATTTTTTTATTAAGGGAAAGAGGTAATTTCATAATGAAACAATTTTGTGCTTTAATCGGCAAATTCTTTGGCATCATCGCCATCGTTTTTCTGGTTCTCGGCCTCACAATGCCGCAGAACTTTTTGTGGGTATTGGGTAAGGTACACGGCATCAGCGTCCTGAGCTGCATGCTCGGTATCGTAATGTTCGGCATGGGCACCACACTGAACCTGAAGGACTTCGCGCTGGTTCTGAAACGCCCGCTCGATATTCTCATCGGCTGCTGCGCTCAGTATTTCGTAATGCCCTTCCTGGCATACCTGCTGTCCGTTGCCTTCAATCTGGACCCGGCACTGACCACCGGCGTTGTACTGGTAGGCACCTGCCCCGGCGGTACCTCCTCCAACGTAATCACCTTTATGTCCAAGGGCGACGTTGCACTTTCCGTAACCATGACCAGTGTTTCCACTGTACTTTCTCCGATTCTGACTCCGTTCATCACCTACATGATTATCGGTGAAAAGATTAACTTCGATCCGGTCGGCATGTTCTGGAGCATCGTACAAATCGTTATTCTGCCTATCTGCTTAGGTCTGGCTGTTAAATCCTTCCTGCCCAAGCTTGCTGAAGCAGCAACCGACTATCTGCCGGCTGTATCCTCCATTGCAATTTCTCTGATTATCGCAGGTGTTATCGGCGCCAGCCGCGACCTGATTCTGAAGGCTCCCGGCCTGATTCTGCTGGTAGTTATTCTGCATAACTGCTGCGGTTACGCTCTTGGCTTCGCCATCGCCCGCTTCACCGGCCTCAGCTGGAAAAAGGCTGTTGCTCTGTCCATCGAGGTTGGTATGCAGAACTCCGGTCTGGCAACCGGCCTGGCAAAAGCACATTTCGCTGCTCTGCCTGCCGCAACCGTTCCCGGCGCAGTCTTCTCCGCATGGCACAATATTTCCGGTGCTCTGCTGGCATGGGCTTACCAAAACTACCTGAATCCGAAATTTGACCCGGATTACGCTAAGGAAGAAGCTGTTGAAGCAGAGGCTGCAAAAGCTTAAAAATTAAATTTGGTTGAAAATACTAATCCCCTTGAGATTGAAACTCAAGGGGATTTTTGTATGCCAAAAACTTACATATTCACATACTGCTGAATATATTCAAAAAGCATGTCTGCGCCCCATTCGCCCATAAATGGCAAATGGTTAGCAATCGTCCTATGACTGAAGCAGGGATGGCTGACACAGATTTTAAAGTTTGTCGCATCAGCTTTTGCGATAGTATCCTCATCAGCCAAAACAAGGCAATGATGAATATCCTTCAGCAACTGCAGATATTCCTTCTCTTCCTTGAAGTACTCTATGTCTTCCGCAGCAGTACCGCTTATTTTATGTGCGCATACGCTGTGAGCTACATTAAATCTCAGCTCCTTGAAGAATGCACCCAGGCCTTTAACTGTATCATAATCTCCCTTTAAAAATACAGTACCGGGAGTTCTGCTCATCAGCGGAGAATTTAAAAGCATTTTCAGTCTGCGGTTCTTTTCCTCTAAACGCTGCAACACAGCTTCCTTAACAGGCTTATTGATAACTGCGGCAACGCTCTTTAAAAACTCCGTTGTCTGACTGTAGCCATAGGGAGGCAGGTAAACAAAAGGAGTGCCGGTAACTCTTTGGAGATATTCCGCACAGGGAACAGCTTCGTTCGTCAGAACAATATTCAGCTCGGCACTGCCAAGCTCGGCAAGCGCCTCCGTAGTCGTATTCATGGCAAGACAATGCAGCAGCTCATAACCAAAGCCCTCGCGCAGCAGCCTTGCTATTTCACAGATATCGGCTTCTGCTCTGTAATGCAGAAGCGAGGCACCTAAAATATTATAGCGTTTGCTTTGCTTGGCTGCGTCAGGCTGTACAAACAGTTCTGCCAACTGCAGGTAGATTTTTCGCAACCCGGCGCTGTAATCGGCACCAAGACCGGAGGTATTTACAGGAATCAGCCTGCTCTGAACCTTGCTCTGCAGACTGTCGCAGATTCCCGCAATATCCGTACCGATGATAGAGGTTACCGAAGAAGTCAGCACAAAAATCGCCTTAGGCGAATATAAAGCATCCAGCTCCAAAATGCCTCTTTCCAGATGTTCGGTGCTGCCCATAATAATATCACTGTCATCTACACCGGTAGTAAAAAGTCTGTCAGGATATTCCTGCCCCAGCTTATTGAAAAAATTCATGCTGAAATGCGTAGTTCCTTCCGGTCCGTACTCCAACACAACAGCATCCTCTATATTCAGCAGCGTGCTGATGATGGCCATTCTGTCAGAAGGTACCGGAAAATTTCTTATCAAAGCCATAATCACTTCTCCTCCATCTGAGTCTGTGCGAAATCCAACAGGCGCTTCAGCAAGCTGCGGCAGCCCGCAAAGCCTAATACATCCTGACCTGGCATACTGTCTATACCGAAAATCCCTTTTCTTGCCAGGCTGTCGGTAAAGCTTCTGCCTATATACAGCTGAGGCTTTAATTTAGCATAGACAAATTCCATCGCTGCCAGATTGGCACTCTTGCAGACATAAGGATCCGCATATTGCAGCAGCTCTTTTTTTGCTTCCTTGTTTTTCAGAGTACTCATTTGTATCATCAGCGGCTGCAGTCCCAATCCTGCCAGATAGGTATTCAACTCCCAACAGTTATACGGACTGTTGCCATATATATAGCCAACTCCCTGCAACTTATCCTGCACCTGCTGCTGCAAAGCAAGGCATTCTTCCCAAGACTCTTTAACAATCTGCGGCAGCTCCATTTTCAAAGCAGCTGCAAGCTCCTTATAGGCCTGCAGCACCTTGTGCGGATTACACATCGGCGGGAAATAAACGTAAGGCACAGCAAGCTTTTCCTGCATCTGCTTTGCCAGCTCCAATCCCAGCTCATCAACAACGATATTCAGCTTCGCTCTGCCTGCAAGCGCCAAATCCTCCAGACTGCATTTGCCGGGAAGCTGCAGTCCTAACTGTACGTCGGCCTGCTCCAACAGCTGCAGCAAAACGGATTTTTTTTGCAAAGGCGCACCATTGCCAAGAATATTGACAACATTTTCCGTCGGCATTTTCCGCATAAGCTTCGCAGTGGCAGTCAATGTTCTTTCAATACCCGGCAGGTGATCCCGACACTGAAAATGCTCCGTACGCACCAGCAGAATCGGCACATGGTACTTTTCTTCCAGCTCATCAACGAGTGCATCATAATCATCACCGATGATTTCCAGAACGCAGGTTGTTACCAATACTATGCACTTAGGCGCGCCTGTCTCAAAAATTTCGGCAACAGCCTTTTTTGTTTTCTTAATCGTACCGAAGGTCACATCATAATCATCTATTACTACGGAAACACAGCTTTCCTTAAGACTGCCGAAAATTTTCATATTCGCCAGCAGCTTGGAATAATATGTGCATTCATCTGTACCGATGATAACCGTAACTGCCTCCGGCATCTGTCTTACGGTCATCAGGACGCCCATCAGCGGGCAATGAGTTCCCGGGAAGGATGTTGCCATCAGCGGTTTGATATCCCTTTGCTCATTTACTTCGCTCAAGCGTCTGATATTATGTAAAATATCGGCGCCATAGTTTTTCTTTTGCAGCATATTTCTTCTCCTCAAAAAACAAGGGGCAGCAGATAAAACCGCCACCCCCATAAAATGTTATTTAATATCACACAAAGACCTTTGTGTCTATTTGCCGTAAACTGCCTCATGCAGAAGCTCTACACTGTCAGCGGCATGTTGCGACAGACAATTTACATAGCCCTGCGGAATGACAATCGCCTGTTTTTTCTTTACAGCGGTTACCGTAGCCAGAGCAGGATCAGCATAGAGTTCTTCTAATTGCGCATTGCCGGCCTTATAGGCCCCGCCCTGAGACCAGGTGCCGATAATTATGTAGTCAGGATTTGCCTGCACTACTTCTTCCTTACTCAAAATACGGCTCGTTCCAGGTTTGTCCGCAATTGTATGACGTGCTGCCTCATAGCAGTCCTCTACGCCGGCAGCAGTCATGATATCGTTAAAGATAATCCCCTTGCCACCGATAGCGCCAAAGCGCAGAAAGAGCAATCCTTTTTTCCTATCCTCAGACGGCATTTTTTTAACCTTAGCTTCAACCGCACTGATTTTTTTCTGCATCTCGGCAATCAGCTTTTCAGCCTGCTCCGGCTCGCCTACAGCACCGCCGATAGCCTTAATCGTCTTGGGAATATTGCTCAGTATGGATGCGGCGGGATAAACAAAAACCTTAATTCCCACATCCTCCAAGCTGGAAATCTGCTCCGGCTTACTGCTGTCCGGCAGCAGCACCAGATCAGGCTTCAGTGCAAGAATAGCCTCCGGATTGCTTTCCGCAATTTTGGTAACATCCTTAGCCTCCTTGGCACCCATGGCCAAATCCTCATCATGCACCCATTTGGACAGGCCTGCTATGCGCTTATGGTCAACAAGGCCTAAAAGCACCTCATCGCCATAAACATACAGGCTGATTATTTTTTGAGGTTTAGACTCAAAGGACAGCTTCTTGCCGCGTACATCCTGCACAACATAGCTTTGCTTTTTAGCAGCATCATTCTGCTTGTCAACAGTACCGGCACAGCCGGAGCAATAAACAACAGCCAGCAAAGCAAGGATAAGGAAAAATAATCTACGCATAATCAGCCAAGCCTTTCATCAGAAGCTGTGCTCGTAAGACAGCATCCAGTTGCGTTCCTCCAGCATAGCACCGGTGCCGCTGGAAGAACCGGTTCTGATATCATCACGGTCAAGCAGGTTATATACGGCAAATCTTAAAGCATCATTTTTGGTAATCTGCTGTTTTACATTCAAAGTAAGGTCTAACATAGGTTTAACGCCGTTAATTCTTTCTGCCATATAGTTAGCATAAATATTGGCATTGGTCTTGCCTAAGCTATAACCTACTCCTGCATGCAGACCTAATTTAAAGTCAACTCTCTGCCAATCGCCCTTAGCAAGCTTTTGCTCGGGATTGCCATAGGAAACGCCTACATTGTAACTGAACTTTTCAGAAGCAGCTTTTTCATAGCTTACCTCAACACCGGTATTTCTGTACTTGTTGGCGTTCAGGTACATATTCTTGCCGCTGCCGTTATAGTTGCGTTGGCTGTAGATACGGTCATTGATATCCATATGATACAAATTTACCTTGAAGAGTTCATCGGCAGCCAATTTCTTTTTCCAGCCGAATTCATAGTTCCAGCCATTTTCTGCCTTCAGATCAGGGTTCATCAGCTGTGTTGAAGTACCCCATTGCTCGTTGACATGTGGTGCGCGCATAGAGCGGTTCACATTCAGGTAAATATTATCATCGTTGCCTAAGGAATGCATTACCTGGAATTGCGGACAGAACTTGCTGCCGGATTCCTCAACATAAGCTTCACGTGCACCGAGGAAAATCTTAGTTTTATCGGATACCTCGGTTTCCGTCATAAAGAATACTGCAGCACTATCGCGCTTTGCTGCCTCTATATTGTTACTGTTTTTTGTATTTTCATTTTCATAGTTGGCACCGACAGTCAGCATGGTATTGCCCAATTTGAATTTATCCTGCAAATCGGCACCATAGTTATGACCTTTTTGGTGTGTAGAGGTATTGAATTTCCAATCTCTGTTTCTGAAGAACACGGTAGCCTGTAAATCATCATTTACATATCTGAGCTGGCCGAAATTATATTTAATGTCACTGTGGAAACCGGGCTGGTAAACACCCTTAACGGATTTGGAGCAGTCAGAAACCTTCTTGCTGTACATATATTGCAAGGACAGGTTATCACTGATAGCATATTGCAGATTCAGACTGTCCTTTTCCAGCTTATCACCGGTATAATAGTTGCTTGCACCGGAGTTTTTATAGACAAAGCCTCTGTCCTTAGACTGCTGTCTGGAATAGCTCAACTGCAGCTTATCGGTAGCTACATTAACAGCACCTTTAAATTTGTTTTTATCGCCAAAGCCAATCAATACTTTATTCTTGGCTGCCTTTTTGTTAGTAATAATGTTGATAACACCGGCACTGGCATTAGAGCCGTAAAGAACAGTAGCGCCGCCCTTAACAACCTCAATGCGGTCAATAATATCGGCAGAAATTGATTCCAGGTCATAGTTGCCGTCCTGGTTCAGAGGAATTCCGTTTACTAAGATAGCAACGTTATCCTTAGAAATGCCTCTGAAGCCGATGTAAGTATTACCGGTCGGAGAAGCAGTTAAGGTAAAGCCGGGAATATTTTTTACTACTTCCATAACGTTGTTAGCACCCAGCTTTTCGATTTTCTGCTGATCATAAATTTCTGTTGCAGCAGGAATATCTACATCTCTTTTCTCATAACGGGCGGCAGTAACCATTATGGGATCCAGTACATACTCATTTAATGCTTCATGTGCCATAACCGGCGCAGCAAACAGCAGGCAGCCTAAAGCTACAGCGCCGTTTACCATTTTCTTACTCATCGAACTCATCACTCATACACTCCTTGAAAATTTTAATAATATGGCGTAAAATAATAATATTGGCTTTTGATAACTTATATCACGTTATCAGTATTATCTTACAATATACAACGCTTATACAGTCAAGAGGTTTTTTATGAAGGATTCACGTTATTTCACTCCCGGTGAACTGGCAAAGTTATTCGGTATATCCAAGCAGCTTCTGTTATATTATGATAAAAACGATATTTTTTCACCGGAATTCGTGGATGAAAACGGCTACAGATTTTACGTTTTATCGCAGTATTTCACTCTGCAGATTATCATCTCTCTCAGAAAGCTTGATGTTTCCTTAAAGGAAATTAAAGCTTACTTAAAGAGCAAGGACATAAACCTGCTTAAAAACATATATCGCAACAAGCAGCAGGAATACAAAAAGCAAATTGAGGAGCTGCTGTATTTAGAAAAAACAATGCAACAGAAAATCTCTTTTTTAAACGATATTCAAAATCTGCCGCTTAACCAGATTCTTCTGGAAATCCAGGAGGAGGAATATCTATATTTCAGTGAAGATATCAGCTTTCAACAGCCTATAAAGCAAAGGATGAAAATTTTAGCAAATCATATGTTGCCGGTATTCTCTTATGAATCATTTCAAGAATATCTGATGGGCTTTCACTATGACAGCAACGATTTTTTCCACGGGAATCACTTGACTCAATACAATGTATTTATTACCGCAAACAGCAAGCTGAATTATGATAATCCAATAAAGGTAATTAAAGAAAAAGGTTTGTATCTGTGCGTTTACTGTAATGCACACTACGGCGTAATAGACAGCAAAATCAAAGAACGGATTGTAAAATTCATTCGGCAAAATAATTTGCTTTATCATGGCGGTATATATCTTTTCCCTTTGCGGAACTTTTGGTCCACATCTAAACCTGAGGAAGAGCTTGTTAAGCTCTGCTTAAGAGTAGAATATACTGATTGAGGTGTATAGCTATTATATACCTTGTTTTTCAACCTAAAACACTGAAAAGAAGCTTGTAACACTTCGAAGCTGACGCATTTGCGCCGGCTTCTTTTTCTTCTGCGAACTCAATGCATCCGTAAGGTTATTTTTGTGCTATAATATTAGTTACAAAAATTCGAAGAAAAGAGTTATATTTATGGACGATAAAGAACAAAAATTCAAGACCTACCGTTCGCTCAGCAACATGCACAACTTCCGCCTGCGCCTGTTTGCGGAGGGCATTCTCACCGGTATCTTAGCCGGTATAGTCATCAGCTTCTTCCGCTTCGCCCTCTCGGAGATGGAATACCTGCGCGGAGCACTCTACAATCGTTTGTGGGTAAGTGACTGGAGCATCAACGCCTGCTGGTTCGCCGTGCTCATCGCCATCGCCTTCATTCTGCACAAGCTCAACTGCATTGAACCCATGGCCGCCGGCAGCGGTATTCCGCAGGTTAAGGGAGCAATTTTAGGCTTGATGAAAATGCGTTGGCTGCACATTCTCTGGGTTAAGCTCACCGCCGGCATCATAGGCATCGGCGCCGGTCTTTCTCTGGGACGCGAAGGCCCTTCCATCCAACTGGGCGCAGTAACTGCGCAGGGCGTCAGCCGTCTTATGGGACGCACGCGCATGGAGGAACGCTATCTGCTGACCAGCGGTGCCAGCGCCGGTCTGGCGGCAGCCTTCAACGCTCCGCTCGCCGGTGTTATCTTTGCTTTGGAAGAACTGCACCGTAACTTTTCCATCATGGTTCTGCTTCCCTCTATGGCCGCAGCCTTCACTGCGACAATTATTTCCCGCGCCATCTTCGGCCGTGCGACAATTTTTGACATCCCAGACTTACAGCTGCTTCCTATCGGCTATTACGGCATTGTCATTCTTGTTGCTCTCGCCAGCGGTCTGGCAGGCGTCATTTTTAACTGGGGACTGCTGAACATCGGCCGCTTTTACAGTCTGCCCTGCTTCAAACGCCCTGTGCAGAAGATCGCCTTCGCTCTCATCTGCGCCGGTATTCTGGGTTACTTCCTGCCGGAGGTTTTAGGCGGCGGCAACGATCTGATTAATCATCTGGCCAAAGCTCCTGTATCATTGCAGCTTCTGCTGCTTTTTCTTGCAGGCAAGCTGATTTTTACGCTCATCAGCTACGGCTGCGGCGTTCCCGGCGGCTTCTTCCTGCCGATGCTCGTTATCGGTGCTCTCTGCGGCAGCATCTGCGCTCAGATTCTGATTATGTTAGGCTGGATTGAGCCTGCATATGCCACAAATATCATGGTTGTTGCTATGGCGGCGCTTTTTGCTTCTTCCGTCCGCGCGCCTATCACAGGCACCGTACTGATTATGGAAATGACAGCCAGCTACCAGCAGCTGCTTTCGCTGGCAATTGCTGCTATGGTGGCATTTGTCATTGCGGAGCTGTGCCACAGCAAGCCTATCTACGAGGAGCTGATGCAGCGCATGCTGCGCAAAAAAGCGCCGGAGCCGGCTGTACTGGAACAGCGCAATGTTATCGAGCTGGCTGTTTGCAGCGGCAGCAGTGTAAGCGGCAAGCTTATCAAGGATATTCCCTGGCCGCCCAATACACTCTTGGTAGACGTCAAGCGCGGTGAATCTCAGCTCATCCCGGCAGGCGACACACGCCTGCTCAGCGGCGATTTCATCTATATTCTTACTGCTACCGAGCATGTAGAAGAGCTTACCAAAATGGTAGAAGAATAACTATATATCAGATACAAAAACAGAGAGCCTGCGTAAACCGCAGACTCTCTAATTTTTTGGCTTTATTACAGGCCAAGCATTACATCAATAATTTCTTTATCGGTTTCTACCATGCCCTGGCTGGCAATTTTGCCGACTGCAGCAATGGTTTCATCGGCAGTATTTTGGACAATGCCGTCACCGCCGGCAAAGTTACGCTCTGCCACGGACATATCAACGCCCATCAGACCGCCTTCAACAGCCATAGCAATCTTAGCTGCGCAGGAGGATTTTGCACCGTCGCAGATAATACCGCTGTTGATAGCCAGAGCATTTTCTACAGCATGCTCGATTTGGTCATCGGTGCAGTCATACAGGAAAGCGATTGCCGCACCGGCACCGCAACCGGCGCTGATAGCACCGCAGTAAGCGGACAGCTTACCGATACCTTGCTTCAGGTAGATGGTAACAAGATCGCTCAGCAGTACTGCACGCAGCATTTTCTCTTCGCCTGCAGCCAATGCATGTGCATAAACAACAACAGGAACGGAAGCGGTAATGCCCTGGTTGCCGCTGCCGGAGGTAATTACTACCGGAAGCTCGCAGCCGTTCATACGCGCGTCGCTGCCTGCAGCAGCGCTGGCACGTGCGCGGATACGCAGGCTGTCCGGGTCGCGGCGCAGCAAAATCTTGCCGATGCTTGCGCCGTAATCGTTGGTCAGGCCTTCCTTGGAAATAGCCATATTGAAATCAATCTGGCGCTGCAGCAGATGCTTAACATTATCTAAAGGCATATTGCGGGCCGCATCCAGAACGTCTTCAATTCTCCACAGGCTCTTAGCCTCTTCTTCGGCAGGAACAATCGGTTTTTCTAAAACAGTAACGCCGTTTTTCTTGATGCAGGTAACATTAGTGTGGTCCGTACGGATAGTTACCTCGGCATTATTGCCGCCTGCTGCCAGGAAAATGCGGATATAGAAAATATCCGGTTCTTCGGAAACGTGAATATTAATCTTGCCGGATTCAGCCAAAGCTTTAATTTCAGCCTTTTCCTCCTGGTTGATATAAGCCAGAACCTCCAGCTGACGCTCGGAATGAGCAGCAACAACACCGGCAGCGCAGGCAACCTCAATGCCCTTCATCTTGTTGGTGTTCGGTACAACAACGCTCTTAACGTTTTTGATGATATTGCGGCTAACCCAGATTTCAATCTGCTCCGGGAAAGCTCCTAACTGCTCGCGACATACAGCAGCACAGTAAGCAATGGCGATAGGCTCGGTACAACCCATGGCGGGAATAAGCTCCTCCGCCAGCGCCTCCTCGTAAACAGCATATTTATTTTGCATAAGCACATCCTCCAAAATTCGGCTGCGTTCCCTCACAGCCTGATATTTTTCCGGAAGCATTATTGCCTAAAGCTTCCGACAATTCATTATATATTGTAAATCAAAAGCAGCTTTCAGGCAAGTGCTTATATCACACAATAATAAAGGACTGAAGCCCTCAGGCCTCAGTCCTCATGAAACAACGTCACTAAGCGTTGTTTTTTACATTTTAATCTTTGCTTCTTCTGCCAGCTTCGGTCCGTATTCGCCAAAATCGAAGGTAGCAAAATAATCTGCCGGTGTTTCCGCACGGCGAATCATTTTAACACTGCCGTCCTCCTGCAACAGCAGCTCTGCACTGCGCAGCTTGCCGTTATAGTTATAGCCCATGGAGAAGCCATGTGCACCGGCATCATGGATAAAGAGCAGATCGCCGATATTAATTTCCGGCAGCATTCTGTCTACGGCAAATTTATCGTTGTTCTCGCACAGGCCGCCGGTTACATCATACTTATGGTCGCAGGGAGCGCTTTCCTTGCCCATAACGGTAATATGATGATAGGAACCATAGATAGCGGGACGCATCAGGTTAGCAGCGCAGGCATCACAGCCGATGTATTCCTTATAGATATGCTTTTGATGAATAGCGGTGGTTACCAGAGCGCCATTCGGTGCCAGCATGTAACGGCCAAGCTCGGTGAACAGCTTAACGTCACCCATACCTGCCGGAACGAGCACCTCTTCAAACACCTTGCGTACGCCTTCGCCGATTGCCAGTACATCGTTATCCTGCTGCTCCGGCTTGTAGGCAATGCCGATACCGCCGCTGAGGTTGATAAAAGAGATATGCGCACCGGTTTTTTCCTTCAGTTCTACTGCCAGCTCAAACAGAATACGTGCCAGCTCCGGATAGTATTCGTTAGTAACGGTATTGGAAGCCAGGAATGCATGAATACCGAAATTCTTTACGCCCTTGCTCTTGAGAATTTTATAAGCTTCGATAATCTGCTCATGAGTCATACCGTATTTTGCATCGCCGGGGTTATCCATAATGTTGTTGGCAATAGCAAAATGTCCGCCGGGATTGTAACGGCAGCAGACGGTTTCCGGAATATCGGCAACCTTTTCCAAAAAGTCAATATGAGTAATATCATCAAGATTGATGTTTACATTCAGTTTACGAGCCAGCTTGAAATCCTCTGCCGGAGTTGCATTGGATGAGAACATAATCTCGCTCTCCTTAAAGCCTACGGCATCGCTCATCAAAAGCTCGGTATAGGAGGAGCAGTCGGCACCGCAACCCTCTTCGCGCAGAATCTGCAACAGATAGGGGTTAGGAGTAGCCTTTACTGCGAAATATTCTTTAAAGCCCTTGTTCCAGGAAAAAGCCTTGTTCACCAGACGCGCGGTACGACGGATGCCGGCCTCATCATACAGATGAAACGGAGTAGGGTATTGGGAAACGATTTTTTCTAATTGTTCTTTAGTAACAAACGGAATTTTCTTAGACATTTATATCACCTTTCTGTAATTTAATCAGCGCAATTTCATTCTGCAGCGCTTCCTTAAATAAATCAACTAAATTGCGTTTACAGGAATACAAACAGGTTGAATCCTCATCATCCTGTAAATCTCCTGTCAAAACGGTGTGTGAATCGGCAATCAGACGAATCTGCTCGCTTTGCTTATTGGTACCGTAGCAGATTGCTCCCGGCAAAGAAAAACTTTTATCGCCGATAACTACTACCTTCAAGCCTCGCTGCAAAGCAGCCTGCAGCTCCGGCAGCAGCAGCTCCAGCATTCTGCTGTTAGCCGACAGATAAATTCTTGCCTGTGCCTGACGCACGGTATTGCGCATTTTATTTATAATCTCTTGCGCACCCTTGATGGTGATATACCCCTCAGGATCATTGTTCAGCACCGGCAGCTGCTGGAGTATATCTTTTTTTATCTCCTCCAGACAACTGATTTTGTTGCTGCAAAACTCAGCAGCAGGCACCGGAGTATAGCGAGTTACCTTGCCCTCCTCCAGCACATACGCTGCTCCCTTATCCACCAGTCCTGCCAGCGCAGTATAGGTGTTGGAGCGCGAAATGCCGGTCTGCTTGGCTGCTTCGTAGCCGGTCATCTGACCGGACTTCAGCAGCAGCACATACAGCGTTGCTTCCTGCTTTGTTAAGTTAAAATTAGTAAGACCTTCAATTAAATTCATAAAACCCTCATTCAGCCCTTCGGCTTTTGCGACGGAACTTTTATGCGCTTTGTGCGCAAATTTATATTATTGTTCCTGTTTAAGACCACTATACTACGATTGCGACGAGTTGTCAATAGCTAACCGCCGTTTTTTTATGTTTTTTCACACAAAAAAAGACGGAGATAACAGTAATTTAATCCGTTATCTCCGTCTTGTATTTTCAGCTTAGTTTCTGTCGAAAACCATTACTCTGTCAAAGTCCAGATATACCTTGGAACCGTCAGGAATTGCATCCAAATCTGCGCCCTTAACGATAACGCGGATGTCATGGCCGTGAACATTTACACGATAGTCAACCGCATCGCCCAGATAGAAGCGGTGAGTTACCTGACCTTCCATCTGACCGCCGCTGAGAGACATGGTAATATTCTCAGGACGTACGGCAATTGTAGCTTCACCGGTAACCTTAGCGGTATTCGGGAAGGAAACGTTGCTGCCCTTAATGAATACTCTGTCACCCTTAACTTCGCCATCGATAAAGTTAACCAGACCGATGAAGTCAGCAACCATTTTGTTGGCAGGCTTGGTATAAATTTCGTGCGGTGCGCCGATTTGCTGTACAACGCCGGCACTCATAACAACTACGCGGTCGCTCATTGCCATTGCTTCGCCCTGATCGTGGGTTACATAAACAACGGTGATGCCCAGTTCCTTTTGAATAGCAAGGATTTCAAAGCGCATGGATTCACGCAGCTTAGCATCCAGGTTAGACAGCGGTTCGTCCAACAGCAGCAGGCCGGGCTGTGCTACCAAAGCGCGCGCCAAAGCTACACGCTGTTGCTGACCGCCGGACAACTGATGCGGATAACGCTTGCTGTATTCGCCCAGATGAACCAGCTCCAGCATCTTCTGTACGCGCGCCTCGCGCTCCTGCTTCTCTACCTTTTGAATTTTCAGCGGATAGCCTACGTTTTCGGCAACAGTCATATGCGGCCAAACAGCATAGGACTGGAATACCATACCGATATCACGTTTTTCCGGCGGAGCGAAGCTGCCCTTAACGGAAGAGCTTACGCAATGGTCGCCAATATAAATTTCACCTTCGGTAGCACGCTCAAAGCCTGCAATCATACGCAGGGTAGTGGTTTTACCGCAACCGGAAGGACCAAGGATGGAAACAAATTCGCCATCCTTTACAACTAAATCGAAATCGTTTACGGCAGTTACAGCGCCGAAACGTTTAAATACATGCTCAATTCTTACCTCAGCCATTTATTACACTCCTTTAATTAAATACCTACGTTACCCTTGGAAACCTTGTTCAGAATCAGGTTACCAATCAAAACAATCAGCAGAATAATTACAGAAAGCACAGAAGCGTTCTGCGTATCTGCATAGGTCTGCAGTTCATACAGCAATACACCGATGGTCTTGGTATCACTGCCGTACAGGAGCAAGGACATGGTCAGCTCGTAGAAGGACGGCATGAAAATCAGGAACCAGCCGGCAACTATAGACGGTGCAATAAGCGGCATGATGATATCCTTGCAGCAGCGCAGCCAGCTGGCGCCGGAGTTCAGTGCAGCCTCCTCCAGAGAGATATGCACCTGGCTCAGCGAAGCGGCGATGGTACGCACAGACATCGTCATGTATTTTACCAGATAAGCAACTACCATAATCCACATCGTGGAATACAGGTTCAAGCCAAAATTACCGCTGAAGGTAATAATCAAAGCCAGCGCAATAACGATGGACGGGGTGCTGCCACCGATAACTACCAGCAGGTCCGGCAGGCTGCGGCCTTTGATTCTGGTTTTAACTGCGAGATATGCAATAAAGATGGAAATAAGTGTGCCGATGCAGGCAGCAATAACAGCGTAAACAACAGAATTCCAAACGCTTTCCATGTACTGGGAGCTGGTGATAACAGGAATCCAGGCATCAAAGCCCAGATTGTCCAGACCAATCGGCTTGGACAGGGTGATAATCAAGCTGGTAAGCACGATGGAGCCCAGCGGAATGATAATGGAAATCATGCTGTAAGCGCCAACCAGGCAGAAGCAGGGCCATTTCCATTTGCCCAGCTCTACAATATTCGGACGGGTGCTCTTACCGCTGATAGTAGTGTAATCCTTTTTGCCAACCATCCAGGTCATACCGAACAGCAGGATGTTGGCCAGGAACATGAGGGAAGCAGCCAGAGCGGTAGCATCACGTACGCCCGCAGTATCGCCCATGTAAATATAGGTTACGATACGCGTTGTCATTACTTCAATGTTGCCCGGCATACCTACGATAGCAGGAATACCGAAGCAGCTGCCGGCAGCAATAAACACCAGCAAGCCGCCTGCCAGAATGGACGGAGCCATCAGCGGCAGGGTTACGTCAAAAACGGTACGCATCGGAGAAGCACCGCTGACACGCGCTGCCTCCTCCAGAGTCGGATCCATTTTCTCCATAGCACGGGAAATGGTGATGAAAGCAAAGGGAGAGTAGAACAAAGTCAGTACCCAGCCTAAGCCGGCCATAGTATAAATGTCAAAGGGTGCTGTTTCCAGACCAAAGACAAATTTAAGAATCTCATTCAGATAACCTACGCTGGGGTTCAGCAGCTGTACCCATGCAATAGCGCCTACATACGGCGGAATCATGTAGCTTGATACCAGCAGAGTACGGTAGATTTTTTTACCAGGCATATCAGTACGGCCAACCAGCCAGGCTAGCGGGAAGGTAATCAGCACACTGACAATCATAACGCCCAAAGACAGCTCGATTGTATTCGTCAACGCACGCCAGTTGACATCCTGGCTATATACATTGCGATAATTTTCCAAGTTAATTGCGCCATCCAGCATGATGCTGTCATACAGCAGAATTCCCATCGGGAAGATAACAAAGTATAAAAGCAACAGCACGGAGATAGCGATAACAATAAATTTACTGTTTATTCTTGACATAGAACGCTTCTTTCTCCTTTTTTAATACCTCAGAGCAACACCAAAAGCAGACTTTCGGCCCCTCTTTATTGAGCAGAAAACAGGGATGGCCTGAAAGGTCTCCCTGTTTCCGCTATAATTTAACTTAGCAACGCATTATTTATCCATAACTCTCTTACGGAATTCTTCTTTGATTTGAGCATTGTTGTTAGCCAGCTTCTGCCAGTCAACTTTAATTCTGCCCTCAACAATTTTCTTGGTTTCTTCAGCACCGGTAGGAGCTTTTACGTCGCCACGAACGGAGTGCATCCAGCCCTTAACAACTGCTTCCTGACCTTCTTTGGACAGCCACCAGTCAACCAAAGCCTTTGCACCATCAGGATTCTTGGTATCCTTGAAGATAGCAATCGGGGAAGGAACGTTGATTACGCCGTCGGTCGGGTAAACAATCTTCAGAGGCTCTTTCTTAGTGTTAGCCAGCTTCAGGATGTTTTCTTCCAGAATCATTACAGCTGCATATTCGCCGGTCAGCAGCTTGTTCTGAATAGCGGAGTTGCCTTCTTCAACGCGCAGGCCGTTAGCTTTCAGTTTATCGAAATATTCCCAGCCGTATTTGTCAGCCAGAGCGCCAACTGCTACATAAGCAGTACCGGACAGCATCGGGTTAGGCATAGCGATTTTGCCTTTCCATTTCGGATCGGTCAGATCGGTCCAGTTTTTCGGAGCTTCTTCAGCTTTCAGCTTATTGGAGTTATAAGCAATAATCATGTTGGAGATACGAACGCCGTACCAGTTGCCGTCTTTGTCTTTTTCGCTGATAACGTTAGCATCTTCTTTGGATTTATAAGGCAACAGCAAGCCTTGCTCCTGCAGTTTCAGATAGTAGGACGGATCCGCAACCATCAGAACGTCTGCAGCAATTTTTTTAGCTTTGATTTCGCCGGTAATCTTGGTGATAACTTTTTCAGTACCGCCTTGGAACCAGTTAACCTTCATATCCGGGAAAGCTTTTGCAACATTAGGTTTGCACATATTGTCGATAATATCAGGATAAATAGAGGTATAAACCATCAAGTTGCCTTTTACGCCGGCAGCCTTATTGTCTGCTTTTTTGTCACCGCCGCCGCAGCCAGCCAAAGCTACGGATAAAGCCAACATTGCTGCTGCACCAAGCATCCATTTAGATTTTTTCATTCACATACACTCCTTTTTTTTGCATCGTCGTTAAAAATTATATTTTAGCGTGTTCCATTCTACACCCATATTTGATAAATTCGCTGCAGGCCGTTTTTCACCTGCTTACACTTTACATTATTTTTACAAAGATTTGACTTTTTGTGTCACCTTGACACTTATTGAACGGACATTCCACCACCATATTACATTTGACGTTTTTTGTCCTATATGGACTTTTATTGTCCCGCTATTTTTCGATGCAAATAAAATTCAATTCCCATGCAGGGACATAAGGATGCTTACGCAAATAAATCTTATACTCCGGCACCAGCTCCCATAAAAGCAGCGGCAGGCGGAATAAATCAACATCATAATGATAAGCTGCGACAAACAGCTTCGGCTTACATTTGCCGATTGTCTGCCTTCCGCCGGCAATAGCCTGCACCTCCGCCCCCTCGACATCCATCTTGATCATTGTCACCGGGCGTCCCGCCGCTACAGCATCAATCGTCGTCACCGGCACTGTTTTCTTCTCCGCACCGATAAACGTTGACTGTCTGCCGCCGCTGTCGCTGAAGCCCAGCTCACCCTGCTCGCTCCAAATGCCTGCCTCGTGTACCTCGGCAGCAAGTCCCTTCGCCGCCAGCTCGTCTGCCAGCAGACGCAGCTTGCGGCAGTTACGGCGGTCCGGCTCTACCGCCAGTACCTCGCGCCATTGCCAGTCAGTAAGACGTCCCAGCTCCTGCATGGTATCACCGTTATAGGCACCAAGATCCATATATACCTCTTCGGCTGTCGGCGCAAGCAACGTCCTGATATCCTCCTCACGCTGCGTTTCGCAGTCAAAAAGATAGCTTATCTTGCCGCTGAGCTTATAGTTAAGCGTATCCGCAAAAACTCTGCGCGACTGTTCATCCGCCAGTCTGTCGTAAACCTGCGTCAGCTGCTCTTCGTAACGCTGCAGCCAGGCGGCGCTTACAGTTTCCTCCTCATCAAAAAGCGACAGATGCGGCGCCACCACCTCCTGCTCGGCAGCCAGCTGCGCAAAGCGCTCCAGCACCTCCGGTCTTTCGCTGGCAAAGGCGATAACAACCAAAAGCTCATTGCCCAGACGCGCGCGCAGCGCATCATAACGTTCTACCGTAAAGCCGCGGAACTGCTGCCCGCGGACAAACTCGTCACTGGCAAATACACCCTGCACCTGCACTCCGTTTGCTTCGCACCAGTCGATAATTTTATCGGCTCCGTTGCCCATTCCGTAAAGCACTATCGGCTTTTTTGTCTTTTGCAGAAGCTCCCAGACACTTAGCGTTTCCTGCATAAATTTTAACATAGCACTACCTCTTTCCGTCTAATCATCTATTTTAGATAGCCACAGCTTACTCATCTGACTATTTTGTTTGTTTTTTATTATACACTATCTCAGCTAGTGACGTTAAGAATTAAATGTGTTAAAATAGTAGTAATCGAAATATTACATCTGATACTGATGGAGGTTATAAAAATGTCACTGCTGGAATCCGGAGAAAATTACTTGGAAACTATCTTAGTTCTGACCAAACGCAATGGCAGCGTACGTTCTATCGACATTGCGGAGGAAATGAATTTTACAAAAGCTAGCGTCAGCCGCGCTATGAGCATTCTTAAACGTGATAACTATATTATCATGGAGCCGGACGGACGCATCCTGCTTACCAAGGATGGTCAGAAAAAAGCTGCTGCCGTCTACGACCGTCACGTAACCCTCACCCGTTTTATCAACGAGGTTTTGGGCGTAGACGAAGAAATTGCGGAAAAGGATGCCTGCCGCATCGAGCATATTATCAGCCCGGAAACCTTTGCAGGCATTAAGGGCATGCTGAAGGATTAATTTGTCGTAAGCTTTCGAGAGGTTCGCTATGAAAAAATCAGTTTTGTTTCTGCTTACATTCATTCTGCTGCTCTGCGTCAGCATTTCCTGCTTCGCTAATCAGCCCTATAAGCATCCTGATTACAATCTGCGTACAGTCAAAGAAATTCATATTACCCAAATTACTAATCTGGAAGGAGAGCCCACTCGCTATTTCAAATCGGACGAAAACGCCGAAACCAGGGTGCTCGCCGCTGTTTTGCAGGCTGCAGGCAAACAAAAGCTGATTGCTACGGACGAAACGCAAAAGCCGCTGCCTGAATATAATAATGATAAGAATACCGGCCGCAAAGCCTTTGCGCCCCGAGATTTGGAAATGCGCATTACCGTTAATCATTGCGGCTATAGTGTAGTTGCTGTTCCCGCTCATTTTGAAGATTACACTACTCAGGAAAGACATTATTACTATGACAAAGACGGCAAACGTCACTACTGGACCGAGGACGTTGTCCGCCAGCGCTGGGTACCGGAAAGCTTTCATCCTTATGCGCAGCTAAGCCTGATTTATAGCTTTTATGATATGAACGACGGCACACTTGTGGCCTCCTTCAGCGACAGCCGTAACCGTGAATACGAAAACGATCCGGCGGACGGTATGCTTAACCGTTCCCTAAAGGACTGCTTCAAAAAAATTTTCAGGAAATAATCCTGCAACAGACTGCTGATAACAGCGGTCTGTTTTTTTATCACAGCTTCATAATAGCAATTCTTATTATTTTTGTTGACATCTCAACTATAAGTGATATAATACAGAGAAGTAAGGTTTATAAAACAACCTTCTACTATTTTTGATGATTATGAATTCAAAAGGAGTGCTATCAAAATGAAAAGTCTGAAAAAATTTGCTGTTGCATCTATGACTTGCGCTGCCCTCTTAGGCTTTGCTGCTACCAGCCATGCCGCATACCAACTGAACGACGAAGTTAAAGACGCTACCCCGGCTCTGCTTATTGCATCCCAAATCGGCGTTAAAACCAATGTAAACCCTGCTCTGGCAAACCTGCCTGACAAAGATGCTATCGTAGTTATGAGCTTCGGTACTACTTTCAAAGACAGCCGTGCCAAAACTATTGAAGCAACTGTAAACTCTATTAAAGCTGCTCATCCTGGTGTAAAAGTAGTTACTGCTTTCACCTCTCATATTATTATTGACCGTATCAAAGCTCATGAAGGTCTCACCATCCCGACACCTGAACAAGCTCTGGCTCAACTGAAAGCTGAAGGCTACACCCGTGTTGCTCTGACCTCTCTGGATATTATTCCTGGCATGGAATATGCATACAAAGATGCAGTTTACAACCTGCACAAAAACGACTTCAAGAAAATGACCTTCGGTACTCCGCTGATGTACTGGCAAGGTCAGGAAGAACAACGTGATGATATTACCGAAACCATGAAGGCAGTTGCTACCCAATTCCCGAAAACCGGTAAAAAGGATGCTGTCCTGATCATGGCTCATGGTACTCCGCATCCGTCCAATGCTTACTATGCAGTAATGCAAGATCGTCTGAACGAGCTTGGCTACACCAACGCTTACATCTTCTCCGTAGAAGGCTGGCCGCATCTGGATACTGTTACTCCGCAACTGAAAGCTAAAGGCATTAAGAACGTAACTCTGATGCCGCTGATGATGGTTGCAGGCGACCATGCTAATAACGATATGGCCGGTGACGAGCCTGATTCCTTTAAATCTCAACTGGAAGCTGAAGGCTTCAAGGTTTCCACCTACATCCATGGTTTGGGCGAAAACGCAGCAGTACAAAAACTGTTCGTTGATAGAGCAAATGAATCTTGGGATGCTCTGGAAGCTAAATAATTTACTGAACAAGTAATTCATTTCTTTCACACCTTTTTACTCTCCGTCCGCTTTTTGGGCGGAGAGTATTTTTATAATATAATATAATTTAGGAAGAAGAGGTGCTATAATATGGATAGCAAAAAAGCTCTGGTGGTTATCAGCTTCGGCTCCACCTTCGACGAAACCAGAACCCACGATATCGGCGGCATTGAGCAGGCACTCGCCGCAGCCTTCCCTGCCTATGACCAGTACCGTGCCTTTACCTCCGTAATTATCCGCAAACGTCTGGCTGAACGCGGTATTAAAATCGACGATACGGAAACAGTACTGCAAAAGCTGGTTGACGCAGGCTATGAAGAGGTAGTACTGCAGCCTACACATCTGCTGCACGGCGAAGAATTTGAACAAAAGATTCTCAGCCTCAAGGATAAATTTACCGCTAAATTCCAAAAGATTATTATCAGCCAGCCTCTTATCGTTAACGATGAGGACTATAAGCTGGCAGCAGCAGCCATTGCCGTTCAGGTTCCGCCCTTAGCGCCGGGCGAAGGCGTAGTTCTGATGGGCCACGGCACTCCGCGCAATAACAACAAAGCACATGGCTACACCTACGTTAAGCTGCAGGAAATCTTTGATTCTATGAAATTCCCTGTTATTGTAGGAACAGTAGAAGAAGAGGATACTCCTAATTTTGAAGCGGTTCTGCAAAAGCTGCAGGAGCGCAAATACAAGCATGTGCATATGTATCCCCTGATGGTTGTTGCCGGCGATCACGCCAACAACGATATGTACAGTGATGAGGAAGACAGCTGGAAAACTCAGATTGAAGCTTTAGGCATCAAAACAACCGGTCATCTGTGCGGTCTTGGCCGTTCCAAAGCTATTCAGGCTATTTATATCCAACATGTTTTACGTGTTTTGTCTCTAGAAGATTGACATTTATTAATAATTAACTAAAGAAACCTGCATTCTGTCCCCTTCGCGGGGAATAATGCAGGTTTTTTTATTGCTTAATGCAACAAAGTTATGCTATAATGGAATTGCCTAAATTTTTGTAAAATAAATTCATAAGAGAAAGGGATGATGAAAATTGGGTATTGTTATTTCTGCAATTATAACTTTTTGGGTTGGCTATTTGATTTACAAAAAGTACAAACCACAGCCTGTGCTCTTCATGGGCGGTATTATCATGATGTATATCGCTGCTATGCTGGGTTACAGCCAGATTTTAGGAGCTAAGGCTACAACAGGCTCCGTAATTTTCGATGCCTTTGAATTTATCCGCGCAACTTTCAGCTCTAATGTCGGCAAACTCGGTCTGAACATTATGTCTGTAGGCGCTTTTGCTAAATACATGGATAAAATCGGCGCTTCCCGCTCTTTAGTACGTTTAACCATCAAACCGTTGATGGCTTTAAAATCCCCCTATCTGGTAATGAGCGGCACTTGGATTATCGGCATGCTCATCGGTCTGTGCATCAACAGTGCCTCCGGTCTGGCAATGCTGCTGATGGTAACCATGTTCCCCATCCTGTTGGGCTTGGGCGTAAGCCGTCTGTCCGCAACCGCTGCTGTAGCAACCACCCTCTGCTTCGACTGGAGCCCCAGTGACACCGGTACCATCCTCTCCGCTGAAACCGCAGGCGTTGACCCTGTAGTTTACTGGAGTCATTATCAGGTTCCTATCGTTGCTGTAGCCTTCGTAGTTGTAGGCGTTCTGCATTACCTGACTCAGAAATATATGGATAAACGCGACGGCCATATCGTGCAGCCTATGGAAGTTGAAAAAGTTGAAGAAGAAGCAGATAATGCACCGATGTGGTACGCTATCCTGCCGGTAATTCCTCTGGCATTGATCCTTTCCTTCAGCTCTCTTTGGATTACCACTATTAAGATGAACATCGTTATGGCAATGTTCATCGGCATGACTATCGGTGTTATGTGCGAGTACGGCCGTTGGCGTGACGGTCAAAAAGTTCTGGGCGATATTCAGACCTTCTTTGACGGTTTAGGTATGCAGATGGCTAACGTTATTACCCTGGTTGTTGCAGGCCAAACCTTTGCTAAAGGCCTCGTATCCATGGGTGCTATCACCACTCTTATCGACGGCAGTAAAAACTTAGGCTTCGGCCCGATGGCTATGATGCTGGTTATGGTAGCAATCATCGCTGTATCCGCAATTGTTATGGGCAGCGGTAACGCTCCCTTCTTCGCATTCGCCGCACTTACTCCGGCAGTTGCAGCGCACAGCGGCCTGCACCCGGTACTGATGCTGCTGCCGATGCACTTTGCAGCTTCCATTATGCGTAACTGCTCCCCGATTACCGCAGTTATCGTAGTATCCTCCGGTATGGGCGGCGTTTCCTCCTTTGATCTGGTAAAACGCACCGCAATCCCCATGGCAGGCGCTATGATCGTTACCATCGGTATGACCTTCTTCTACTACTACACCGGTTGGTAAGAAGCAAGTACCCTTAACTGTTAAGTAAAAATTTTACAGTATTAAAACCCCCGCTGTTCCACGTTCGGGAAACGCGGGGGTTTAATAAATTCTGAAAGGAGTTTTCCCTATGTTTATCTGTGACTGTCACTGCGACACCCTTACCGAATTATATAAGAAAGGCACCAGCCTTTATGCCAACGACCAGCATTTTGACATTCAGCGTCAAATCGCCCTCGGCGGTGGTCTGCAATTCTGTGCTATTTTCGTACCCACACGCGAATTCCGTTATTACGGCGGCCTGCGCTACACCCTGCAGCTGCTCGATAAATACCTGCAGGAGGTAAAGAAGCTGCATGCAGACGGTATCGACGTGCTGCAGGTGCTTACTAAAGAGGATGCTGCCGATGTACTCAACCACAAGGCTGCAACTCTGCTCGCCATTGAAGAAGGCGGCGCTATCGACGGCAGCCTGGAAGCACTGCGTTGCCTCTACGCCTTAGGCGTGCGTGCAATGACTCTTACCTGGAGCAACCGCAACGATATTGCCGACGGCGTTAACGAAGAAAGCAGCGGCGGCGGACTCACCGTTTTCGGCCGTCAGGTAGTTGCCGAAATGAACAAGCTCGGTATGCTGGTTGACGTTTCCCACATCGCACCCGCAGGCTTCTGGGATGTTATCGAAGCCAGCAGCAAGCCTATTATCGCAACCCACTCCAACGCCAAGGCTCTGTGCCCGCATCCGCGTAACCTGGATGACAAGCAGATTCTGGCAATCAACGAAAACGACGGCCTCATCGGCGTTACCTTTGCCGGTCAATTTTTGGAGCACGATTACAACGATGCCTGCATCGAAAGCATTTACCGTCACATCGACTATATGCTGAACCTTATGGGCAACGATGACCATATCGGCTTCGGCAGTGACTTCGACGGCATCAGCCATCCGCCCTACAACCTCCACGGCGTGCAGGATTACAGTGCGGTTTACGAATACCTTTCTAAAAAATACAGCGCCAGCACTGTTGAAAAAATCACCCATAAAAACGTGCTGAACCTGCTGCAAAAGGTACTGTAAAGTAATACTTAAAGCAACTAAAAAGCCATACCTCGCTAAGCAAAACGCTTAGCATGGTATGGCTTTATTTATTACTCAAATCCGCTTATTTCTTTTTAGTCTTAGCATCATTGGCATTGGCTATCTGAGCCCAATCACGCAGCATATCAACGCAGGCTGCGGCATAAGCGCCGGCACTGCCAAAGGCACCTGCATCCTGAGTATACAGACGGAAAACCTGAATATCGTCATAATAGATATCTGCCGTACTGCCGTTGTCATAAACCACAAAATGGTTGGGGTTTACAGGTCCGCGCTGACGCACGTTCCACAAGCCGCCGGCAAGCATATAAGCACGATATTTGCCCTTCGTATTGCCAATGCTCTGACTTACGTTAAAGCTCCAGTTGCCCTCGGTAACAGTCGCATGGTCATCATCTTTAACAACAACGTCGGGATGAATGTTATATTCCTTGAGCTGTTTCATAACACGTTTTACGCGTTCCTCCGGCTCTGGATGGCTACTGAACAGACCGTATTTCGCACCGCCGCCCTGCTTGGACAAATCATCCAGCTTCCACACGGTAATCAGCATGCTGTAAGGGTTATAGCCTGCTGCGATACTGTTTTTTACGCCTTCCTTATCGGCACCGCGCTCATCAGTACGGCTGTAGCCGGCAAACAGCGCCTGCTGCGCTGCCTGCACAAGTCCCATGCCCTGTCCGCGGGTGGCAGCTATCAGAATCAGCGAGGTCCACATCTGCTTTTCAATCGCATTTACTGTATGCTTCTTGGCTACGTGTCCCACCTCATGGCCAAGTACGCCTGCCAGCTCCATGTCTGTCGGCATGTAGTCAATCAAACCCTTATACACATAAACAAAGCCGCCGGGGCAGGCCAATGCATTGACCTCATTATTGTTGAGCACCTTGAAGGAAAAGGTGATATCATCACGACCGCAAACATTTGCCAGTCTTTGGCCGATGCGGTTAACTCTTTCCTGCAGCGCAGCATCCTGCGACACACCGTATTGAGCCTCCAGCTGCTGCGCAGTCTGCTGGCCCATTTCAATTTCCTGCTCTCTGCTGATTAAACCTGCTTCTGCAGGATTAACGCCTACGAACAGGCAGCAGGCAAAAACAAATGTCATAAAAAGCTTTAATATTTTCCTCATATTGGCCTCCTGCTTCATAAACACACTACAATCAAAAAATCTTAGATTGCGCCCTCTTCATGCAAAGCGCTGATTTCATTATCATTATATCCCAGTTCCTGCAAAATATCCAGCGTATGTTCGCCGAGCTTAGGTGCTCTCATACGAATGGTACTTGCGTCTTCGCTGAACTTTACCGGTCCGCCGATATACTGCAATTTGCCCAGGTCACTGTCAGCCTCCTGCAGGATATGCTCCTGCGCCGTCAGCTCACTGTCCAGCGCTTCCTCCAGACTGCATACGGGCGTTACACAAAATTCTGAGCCGCCGATAAGCTCCAGCCACTGCTGCTGAGTTTTAGCGGCAATTTTAGCAGCCACCAGCTGCTGCAGCTCATCCTCATGAGCAAAATCATATTGGCGTTTTTCCAGCTCCGGGCATTCAATCAAATCGCAAAAGCGCTGCCAAAACTTAGGCTCGATAGTGCCTACCGTCAGATATCTGCCATCTGCTGTACGATAAATATTATAGTAATGCGCTATGCGTCCAAAGGGCTTTTCGCCGGTTTCTCGGCAGCCCCACAAGGCGCTGATGCCCGTCACCTGCATAGACAGCGCCGTAGCATACAAATTGACATCGAGCCACTGTCCCTTGCCGGTGCGTTCGCGCGCCAGCAGCGCCATCGAAATCGCACTCAAAGCATTCAGACCGCTGCCAACAGCGCTCACCTGCACCTCAGATACGCAGGCTCTGCCGATATCATCAAGATTGTTTAATCCTGCAAGTCCCACAACATTCAGATCATGCGCAGGCTTATGCGATTCCTGGCCGAAGCCGGTAATCGAGCAGTACACAAGACGCGGATTGATTTTGTGCACGCTTGCATAATCAAGACCGTAACGCGCCAAATATCCCGGACGGAAGCCTTCCAGAAAAACATCTGCCTCCTGCAGGAGCTTCAGCAGCAAATCCCGTCCGCCGTCCTTTTTAAGATTCAGGGCAACGCCTCGCTTATTGCGGTTCAGCATCAGATGCCAATAGCTCATGCCTTTAGTTTTTTCAGGCCAAAAGCGACGCGTAGCATCGCCCTGCAAATCCTCAATCTTGATAACATCCGCGCCGTAATCACCCAACAGCATACCGCAATATTGTCCCGGCAGCCACTTGGAAAAATCAATAACCTTAATACCTTCTAACAAAGCCAAATTTATCACTCCTGTTCTGCTTAATAAGCTTTTATATTCTGAAAAATTTTCTTATGAATTTATTCAGATATGTTCACAAAACACCTATTTAAATGCTATAATATAGTTATATCATTGTTAGCCATACACAACTTTCATATGGAGGTTTTTATATGCAAACCCGCAAGCTGACATCAGCAGCGCTTCTGATTGCCATCGGCACACTGAGCGCACATTTAATTTATATCCCGGCAGGTGTTTCCAAATGCTTCCCTGTGCAGCACGCCATCAATGTTATGGGCGCGGTTCTCTTGGGACCTGATTACGCCGTTGCTATCGGCTTCATCATTGCCTGTCTGCGCAACATGCTGGGCACAGGCTCACTGCTGGCTTTCCCCGGCAGTATGATCGGTGCAGCCCTCGCAGGACTGGCCTATAGCCGTTACAAAACATTGCCGGCAGCTATGGCCGGTGAAATTTTCGGTACCGGTATCATCGGTGGCTTCGTTGCCTGGATTATGGCCACTCTGCTTTTAGGCAGCAAGGCTGTAGCCTGGTTCTTTATCCCGCCGTTTTTGGTAAGCACCATCGGAGGCAGCGTTATTGCCTGCCTGCTGCTCAAAACCGGCTTTTTTAAGCAGTTCAGCAGCAAAGAAGGTAAGTAAGATGAACTTCGGCGAAATTGTTAACCTTCTTCTTTATGCCTTCAGCGGCATTTGCTTCGGAGCCTTTGCCTCACGCTACAGCGTTTTCAGTGCGCTGCACATTAAAAGCAAATGGCAGGAGGAAGGCATCAGCTGTCTTTTCAGCTGCTTGCCGCAGCTGCTCTTTCTCAGTGTAAGCTTTTTCCTTTTTCCGACATGGTTTATCAGCAAGACTCCTACCGGAGGCTTCTTTTATTACGCAGTACTCGCATTCTTTTTCAATAAAGGTCTGCGCTTAAACAATAAAAAATAAAGTAGGTGAAAAAATGACACACATCCACAATCATGCCTTGCCTCTCCCCGGCAATGATGACGAAAAATATATCCAGCCTATGGCAGATATTTTTAAAGTTCTCAGTGATCCCACCCGTATCCGCATTCTCTCCCTGTTAGCACACGAGGAAATGTGCGTTACCTGTATTGCCGATGCCCTCGGTATGACTCATTCCGCTATTTCGCATCAGCTGCGTCTGCTGCGTGCCACCAACCTGGTAAAATTTACCAAGGACGGCAAAGAGGTTATCTATTCTCTGGATGACAGCCACGTGCTCAGTCTGTTTGACCAGGCACTGGACCATGTAAAGCATAAGGTATTATAATGCTGATTGGCGCTGTAAAAGCGCCAATTTTTTTATGCCTTTAAAGCGCACCGCGCCATTGGCGGATAATCTCACTCTTATAGACCGAGGTCCAGCTTAAATCATCTACCGGCACGCGGACATTGCCTATAAGCTCCCTGCGGCCGTCATTATAGGGATATTTTTTTACATGCCACATATAATGATAACCGTTAGCAGGCAGCAGCTCTACTCCCGCATCACTCATCAGATAGTCTAAGAAGGCACGTGCCTCATCCGGATGCTCTGCGCTGCGCATCATAGCTGCACCGGTAAGCATCGTGCGGTTGGCATCCTTCACCACCGTCGCAAACAGATGACGGTGACGCGCTTCCATCAGCAAAGCATAATCCAACGGCACTACAGCAACGGTTTTTTTGCCGATATACACAAGGTCCACAGCCTCGCCAAAGCCCTTGGTATACACAGGCTGCTGCGCATTAAGCTTAGCCGCATAGGCCATGGCCTGCTCCTTACCGCGCATCTGCCAGATGCTTGTAATCATGCCGTAGCTGGCTCCGCCCAGCTCAAAGTCGGCAATCGCCAGCTCATCCTTAAGCTGAGGCGCCAAAAGCTCATCCCATGTTTCCGGAGCATACAGACCATAAGCATGCAGATTGTTTTTATTGCTCAGCAAAGCAATATAGCTCAGATACAAGCTTGTCCATTGACCGGTGCGGTTACGCAGCTCCGCAGGCACCTTATAGGAATCCTTTGCAATATAAGGTTGCAGGATGTGCTGCTCGTCCGCCATGAAGTATTCCTCACTCGTACCGCCCAACCAGACATCAAACCTGTGCTTACGCAGGTAATCCAAGCGTTCCTGTTGCGTGCCTCCCGGCAGATAGCTTATATTTACCTTTACACCGGCAGCCTTGCTGTAGCTGTCGGCAATAACCTCCGTCAGCTTGGTACCCATGCTGCTGCAGAGCTGCAGCTCCTTCGGCTGTGGCTGTTGGCTGCCGCAGCCTGCTGCCAGCAAAGCCAGCAGCACCAAAATATATATTATAAATTTTCGCATTATCTTTTCCGCCTTTCGCTATGCTATTATTATAGCATGAACGCCAAGCTTTCTCCATATTTTAGGCAGCTTGCGGCTTGCTACAAATCCTTTGTTGACTTATAATAAAATACATCGATATATATAATTATTGCAAGGAGATTGTCTATGAGTTTCGCCAAGAATGACATCTGTGATTTGTTAAACGCTAAAAACATACCGTTTACCTGTACGGAACACCGGCCGGTTTATTCTATGGAGGAACTTGATGCACTGGAAATTCCGCCCAACGCCGTTATCTGCAAAAATTTATTCCTGCGTAACAGTAATGGTAAGCAGCACTTTCTGCTGACTGTTCCCGCAGCTACGCCGATTGACTTAAAAGAGCTTGCAGTAAAGCTTGACAGCTCCCGCCTCAGCTTCGCTTCGGCAGAGCGTCTGGAAAAATATCTCGGACTGCAGTCAGGCTTAGTTTCTCCCTTCGGCCTGTTGAACGATACAAGCAAAAGCGTTATCTTCGTCAGCAGCAAAGACTTGCCGCCATCTGCCATCATCGGTATTCATCCGAACGATAACACCGCCACAGTATGGCTTACCTTCGGTGATTTGCTGTCATTATTGTCTGAGCTGAGGGTAGAAGTAAAGCTGGTAGAAATGTAAGTATATGATATATGTTAAAATTAAATCACATTACATCAAATTAGCATAAGATCACTTAACTTAACTTAACTAAACTATACTATACTAAAAACAAAATCACGGAGGATTGCTTAATGTCATTATCCAAACATTCAACTACAATTATCTATAGTTTATTTTTAACAGTTATAAACTATATCATTGCTTATTTACTATCATCAAAAGAGGTCTTATTCGATTTCAAAAACATCTGTCTTATATTTCTCTTTTCCTATATTTGGTTATCACTATACAAATTATATGGCAAGACAAAAACAATTATCTGCCTATGCGTTATCTCCTCTTTAATAGGCTTTATTATACCGGCATTAGCTTTCAAATCAGAAGCTATGTTTCTGCAACGCTTGATGAAAGATTTTTTATTTGGATATACTCTACTTATACTTCCTATTCTTATCAATCAATTGCTTAGCATGTCTATAAAACACAAGAAAAAAATAGTTATTATAGACACATTATTCCTGACGACGGCACTTTTCCCCTTATTATTGTTCACTGCATATTACACTATTTTTGGCGTCCCAATTTCCGTCGACAGTTTACTTGCAGTATTTCAAAGCAACAGACAAGAAAGCCTAGAATTCATTTTAACCTATACTAAACCATCAATTATATTTCTGCTTATCGCTTTTGGAGTTTTAATCTTTACTGTTATAAAGTTTTTATATTCCAAGTTGATACCCCATACTCTTGTACCCCCCCCAATTTACAAGCGTCCGTCTTACCTGCCTGTTGACAATTGTCCTAGTTGCTTCAAACATCGCTTTTGCTGAAAAAACCTATTGGGCAAGAACTCTTCAAGACACTATTAAACGCCATAACCAAATAGAAAGTTTTACCGCCGAAAGTGCTATCCGTAAACAGCAATTAAATCGCGATAAGCATATTCTTTCAACCTCTTCCGAAGGTAATTTTGCTTTAATAATAGGAGAAACTCATGCCCGCTCTAATATGTCTGCTTATGGTTATAGACGAAATACTACACCATGGCTAACAAAATCTGCTGATAACGATAACATAATACTTTTAAAAAACGGCTTCTCCAACTCTGGTGTAACAACATCATCTTTAGAATATGCCCTAACAGCTAAAAACCAATATAATAATATCAGCTATGCAAATGCTGTTACAATTACTGAAATAGCGCAAGCAAGCGGCTTTAATGTAGTCTGGATTAGCAATCAGGTTGATGATAATATAGTTGGCCGTATAGGTCATGAGGCTGATCAACAATATTGGTTAAATAAAAATCATAATGACACTTGGCTAAGGCAAAAAAATCAAACTTTTGACGATCGCATTATCAACTGCTTAAATTCAATAACTAAACCAAGCAAAAAGACTTTATATGTAATCAATCTTCTAGGTTCACATGCTTCGTACAATTGCCGTTATCCCAGTGATTTTAATAAATGGGATGATTCAGACAATCTGCTAAATGCTTACGATAACAGTGTACTCTACAATGATTATATTATGTCGAATATCCACAAATTACTTTTTGAAAAATTTGCTGTTGATGGTATGCTTTACTTCGCTGACCACGGAGAAGAATTAAAATTAAAATTCTGCCACGGTACAGAATACTTCTACAATAACTATAAAAAGCATCCTTCTGTCAAAGAAATTGTTAAAATACCTATATACTTCTCTTTTTCAAATAAGTTTAAGCAAGAAAATCCAGAGTTAATCAGTAATTTAAAAAACAATCAGGAGAATTTTTTCACAAACGATATGATATACGACACTATGCTTGGATTAATGCAAATACCAACCCCCTATTATCAGTCAAACTTTGATATTACCTCCAACAACTACTCCCTTACGTTAAAAGACCTAAGAACAATTCATGGTAAAGTTAAGTTGGAAGATTGTCTATAATACATGGTTTAAATCTAAGCTAATCAAACACACAACGCAAAAGACTTCTTAGAAAGCAGCAAAATATAAACTGCATCTAAGAAGTCTTTTTATTACAGATTACAAAGCGTTAGCCACATCCCTGCGGCTCAAAAGCCAACCAATAACTTTATCTTTGCTCAAGCGCACTTAAATCAAGCTTATGAATGCTTCCCTTCGGAATCTGCGCTTTTTCCATAAACATAATCATATACCATGGCAAATAAATAATACCAGCCTCTTTTTCCACATTCCCCTTGCAAAAAACAACCAGCTTGCCAAAGCTCCATTCACTGACCGCAGCCACCTTATTTAACGCTGCATGCTTCTTATAATCTTTACCTGATTTTATTTCCAGCAAATCAACCTTGTCATTATTCTGCAAAACAAAATCCAGCTCGCCAAAGCGTTTTGAATCGAAATAGCGTAAATCAAAGTTCTTGCTTTTCAGTTGCTGTGCCATAACATTTTCCAAAATACTGCCCATATTTAACTGCAAATCTCCCTGTAAAATAGCAAACTGCACATTTTCCATACAGTTAGCACACAAAAGTCCGGTATCTCCCATATATAGTTTGAATAAATTATGTTTCGTATTCAAGCTCAAAGGCAACTGCGGAGCTGTTACATTATAGCAAGGCAAGGCTACGCCAGCATCCTCCAGCCACTTAAAGCTGTCCTGATAGCGGTTCATACGGCCATTAACATCCAACCGGCTCAGCATAAAGCGACGATTTTTGTCATCAAGCTGAGCAGGAATATTATCAAAAATTGCTGTTATCTTTACTTTGTCAGTAGAATCAGCATATTTAGTAATATCCAGCCTATATTGTGCAAGAATATCCTTCTGCTGCTTTACAACCAATCCTATATCCTGCGTATCTACATATGTTTGGACAACTCTCGGCATACCGCCAACAACAATATATGTATAAAACAATCTGCACATAACCTCATGCATTGCCAAAGGCACAGGATGCATAAGCTCCATACACTGCTTAAGATATGCCAGAGTTTGTTTTTGCACACCATTAGCCAAAATAAATTCTTCAAAATCCAAGGGATACATATGGTAAATTTCTTCAAAGCCAACCGGGAATGAACGCACCTTATGATAGCTCGTCCCTAAAAGAGAACCTGTTTCTATATAATCGAAGCGACCATCCTCTACTAAAAATTTTATTGCTGTACGCGCCTCAGGACATTCCTGTATTTCATCTAAAAGCACAAGTGTTTTGCCAACAGGCAAGGGCTTCCGCGCATAAGCAGATAAATTAGCAATAAGCGTCTGTGCATCAAGGTCATGCGCAAAAATATCTGCTGCCGAAGGCTCTGTAACAAAATTTATTTCCAAAAAAGCCTCGTACTCTGCTTTAGCAAACTCTCGTACCAACGTTGTTTTGCCAATCTGCCGCGCACCAACAATGCATAACGCCTGCTTAGCGCCTGATTCTTTCCAGTCTAAAAGCTTTTGATAAGCCTTACGATACAACATATCAGCTTACACTCCCTTCTGCATTTGTCACGTTTTTCCATGTTTTTATATGTTTATTGTAACGTTTTTCCGTACTTTTCGCAATCATTTTGTCACGTTTTTCTGTACTTTATCATTGCTTTCTGTAACGTTTTTCCGAACTTTCCGCACCTCTTCTGTAACGTTTTTCCTAAAACATAAAAACCGCACCAACGTTAAACGCTGATGCGGTAATAATTCTATTTTCATTTTGCAGCCTGAGCTACAGACTGATTCATCTCAACGCGGCCAACGGCGGCAACAGGCTCAACCTCAGCCTTTACGCGTTCCCAGATAACGAACTTAGCCTTGCTGAAGCCGTTAAAAGTAGTTGCACTGGCAGAAGTATAGGCACCGCAGCTGGGAACCAGCAGCAAATCGCCAACCTGCAGCGGCACGGTCAGGCGTCCGCGGAACATAATATCCAGGGAATCACAGCTCGGTCCTGCAAACGTCGCTGCCACCTTTTCCTCACCCTCCCGGAAGCTGATGAGCTTGAAATCCCATTGATCAAAGAGGACACCGGAGAAGGTTCCATACAAGCCCTCATCGAGGAAGTACCATGGCTGACCGCCGCGCTCGGTAACACCGATGACGCTGGTAATCAGGTTTACCGCCGTACCGCAGATATAACGGCCCGGTTCGGCCCAGATTTCGGCATCGGCAAAATCCTCGTCCAGACGTGCGTTAATCTGGCGCAGCATTTCCGGCAGGTTAAATTTCACCTTCGGCTCAGGAATAGGGAAGCCGCCGCCGATATCCAACACACGCAGCTTCAGGCCTGCTGCCTCAGCCTCCTCAAACAGCTCACGCGCAATATCCAGCGCATGCAGATAGGGTTCAGCGCTGACAGTCTGGCTGCCTACATGAAAGGCAATGCCGGCCATATCCAAGCCCGCTTCCTTAGCCTGCTGCATCAGTGCCAGCGCATTTTCACGTGCAGCACCGAATTTTTTATTCAAATCAACATGTGCCGAGGAATTATCGATACGCAGTCTGAGCAGTACAGTCGCATCCGGGCACTGTTTTTTTATTTTATCTATTTCACTGGCGCTGTCAAAAGTCATCTTGCGTACGCCACAGCTGCGGCAGGCCTCCAGCCCTACGCCCGTCTTTACCGGATTAGCGTAAATCAGACGACCGCCATCCACACCCATATCATGCAGGGTGCGGATTTCTCCGTCGCTTGCTACGTCAAAGCAGGAGCCCATATCTGCCATCACCCGCAAAATTTCCGGATGCGGATTAGCCTTAATCGCGTAATGAATCTTGACACGCGGCATATATTTTTTCAAAACCTTGTAGTTCTTTTTGATTTCATCAAGAGAAAGTACTAACAGCGGTGTCCCGAAACGTACCGCTAATTTTTCTACAGCCTGCTGGCTTATTTGGAAATGTTTTTTATTACTCATAACACTCTCCCCTTGCTATTGCATTATTTTTTCTTCTATGATTGTACCACAATAATCTGAAAGTACAATAGGAAAACGGCAAAAAATTGATTTTTTTCGAGGAGAACGGGAAAATTTTCCAATAATCACGGATTGGCTCATTTTTGACTGTAAAATAGCGAAAATTTCGCCATAAAACATATAAAACAACAGAAACATATCTGAATACGGCAAGCAAAAATAAAAGCGTTGAAATGCCTGTTAAAGAACATCTCAACGCTTATTCTTATTCAGCTGTATCTGCGCAGCTTATTTTTTCGGAGCGGGAATTACATCGCAGCCCATGTAAGGACGCAGAACCTCAGGAACAACTACGCTGCCATCAGCCTGCTGATAGTTTTCCAGAATAGCAGCAACGGTACGGCCAACAGCTACACCACTGCCGTTAAGGGTATGTACAAATTCCGGTTTGGATTTTGCATCACGACGGAAGCGGATGTTAGCACGGCGTGCCTGGAAGTCCAGGAAGTTGGAGCAGGAAGAAATTTCACGGTAGCAGTTTGCTGCCGGCAGCCATACTTCGAGATCATAGGTGGTAGCGGAGCTGAAGCCCAGGTCACCGGTGCACAGACGTACAACATGGTACGGCAGGCCCAGTAATTGCAGGACTTCTTCAGCATCGTTGGTCAGCTTGTCCAGCTCAGCCCAAGATTCTTCCGGTTTGGTGAATTTAACCAGCTCAACCTTATTGAACTGATGCATACGGATCAGACCACGGGTATCACGGCCTGCAGCACCAGCTTCTGCACGGAAGCAAGCGCTGTATGCGGTATATTTCAGCGGCAGTTCGTCACCGGTCAGAATATCGTCACGATGATAGTTGGTTACAGGAACCTCTGCAGTCGGAATCAGGTACATATCACCGTTTTCCAGCTTGTACATATCCTCGGCAAATTTCGGCAGTTGGCCGGTGCCCTGCATGCTTGCACCGTTAACGATGAACGGCGGGAAGAATTCGGTATAACCATGCTTTCTGGTGTGTACATCCAGGAAGAAGTTGATAACGGCACGCTCCAGACGGGAACCCATGCCACGATAGAATACATAACGTGCACCGCTAACCTTAACGCCACGTTCGAAATCCAGAATGCCCAGGTTTTCACCGATATCCCAGTGAGCCTTAGGTTCAAAATCAAATTTAGTCGGTTCGCCCCAGGTGCGGATAACCGGGTTGCAGGTGTCATCCTTGCCTACGGGAACATCTTCAGCAGGAACGTTAGGAATAGTCAGCAGAATGCTTTTGATTTTTTCTTCAATCTCTTTCAGTTCCTTGTCATCTGCAGCAATTTTATCGCCGAGAGCACGAACTGCAGCCATCTGCTCAGCAGCATCCTGACCGGCTTTTTTCAGCTTGCCGATCTCCTGAGATGCAGTGTTGCGTTCTTTTTTCAGTGCTTCTACCTGTTGGGTAATTTCACGACGTTGTTTATCCAGTTCCAGGAATTCAGTCAAATCAAGGCTGCCATTACGGCTTTTTACAGCCTCTTCGACCAGCTTCGGATTTTCGCGGACGAATTTTAAATCTAACATAATATAGCCTCCAAACAATTTATCATAACTTATATTGTAGCATAAATCCCGTCGGGATAAAAGATTTTACTGCAATTTTTAATAGCCGATTCCCTCATCGCGACGTGCAAGATAGCGGATTGCCGAAAGAGCAGCCTTTTGGCCCTGACCGGCAGCACGGTTTACCTGCCAAGGCTGACCTGTGCAGTCACCGCCAGCAAAAACGCCTTCAATATTTGTTTGCGCCTGATCATCAACATAAATGCTGCGGCCGCGGATTTCCAATCCCGGCAGGAAGCTGTTGAGCGGATCGCTGGCGCGGAAAACAAAAGCAGCCTTAACGCTGTAAAAATCATCGCCTGCACGCAAGCCGGTAACCTTGTCGGTACCGGTAATTTCTGTCGGCTTATCCAGCACTACAGTAATATTTTTCTTTTTGGGCGGAACAAAACCGGAATACAGCGGGAAGAAGAATACATGCTCGCACTGGTCTGCCAGATATTCAACCTCTTCCAGAGCATCAGGTACAGTAGCAATAGCAGCCACGGACTTGCCCTTATATTTATCAGCATCAACAACAGCGCAGTAGCTTACGCCCTTACCCAAAAATTCCTTTTCACCCGGGAAAAGGGTAGAGCGGGAAATACCGGTTGCCAATACTACGGAATCCGCAGAATATTCACCATGCGGCGTACCCAGCATAAAGCCTTCGCCTACTTCACGCAAAGAAATAATTTTGGCCTCAATAATATCTACTTCCATCTGCTTGAGATGATTTACAAAAATATCCATAAGCGCAGTACCGGAAATATCGGGTATACCCATATAATCTGTAATCTGCGCTACACTACGCAGACGGGGGCTGAAGCCATGGGCTTCAAACAGAACAACCTTACGTCCCTTGCTGGCTGCAGTAATCGCTGCAGATACGCCGGCAGGACCACCACCAATAATAGCTATATCAAAGTTCATAATCGTATCTTTTTAGTAATAATACGATTATAACAAATGAGAGAAGAGATTAGTTGTATGACAGACCAATCATCCTACTTGATCGTCAGCTTTTTGAGTTCTTCTAATGTACCGTTGAATACATTGAGGTCTACATCTTCTTTAATACCGGGTACATTTCCGACATCAGTATGTTGCCAGAAATCCCATTTACCTTGATATTTCACAGAGTCCACATAATAGTGGGCAATCCAATAAGGATATGCGTTAAAGATAGAATCGTCCAGATAACGGGTTTTAAATTTATAAGAAGTATAAAGAATAGGTTTTACCCCATAATAGGCCTCCACACGGTCGAGCCAGCGCTTGATACCTTGCTGCAATTCTGTCTTATTCTTTCTTCCGGTCACTTCTACATCAAGCACAGGGGGCAAATCTCCGGTATCCAGTTTTACCGTACGAATAAAAAAGTCAGCTTGCTTCAAAGCATCTGTACTCGGAATATAAAAATGATAAGCTCCACGTATAAATCCATGATTACGCGCATTGGCAAAGTTTGCTGAGAAAGTAGTGTCACCATGATCGCCTCCTTCTGTCGCCTTCATAAAGACAAAATGCAAAGGAGTCACTGTCTCCTTGTTTTGCCGAAGTTTCTGCCAGTCTATTTTTCCCTGATAATGAGAAACATCAATTCCATGAACATCGTAGCCGTCAGGAATACAAACTCCATATTCTTTTAATCCGTGGCAAGGCTTCCAACGATAAGCATAAGGGCGAATAAAGAAATAATAGAAAGCAACAGAGAAACAACCCACAATCAGTACTGCCAGAATATTACGCAACCAGACAGGCATACCATGGCTCATCTTCATCTGCACCCTTTTCGGGGCACGGGAAGATTTAGAAGAAGCAGTTCCCTTTTTTCGAGTGGCGGAAACCGTCTTTTTCTTCTGAACTGCAGCTATCGGATTATTACGTGACGACAAATGACTGAATGATTAAGGGTTAGTGAAAAACGATGAACGATAATCTGTCATACGACACCTACCGTCCATCGTTAATTTATTATTTACCGTTAATCGTTAACCGCTAACAGTTAAGATTATTTCTGTTGTTCCAACTGCAAAGTCTTTGTTGCCTGGTCGCAAACTTCCGTAGGACCAAAGTACTGAATCGGACCCGGATATACATAATCCGTTTCAATAGCCCAACGGTCACGTTGTGCGGCAAATGCTTTGAAAGGAGCACCATCCAGTTTCACCAATGCTTTCTGGATAACCGGTTTCATTTCACCGTGACGACGTTCCATATTCATCATCATTGTGATAGGCACACCACCTGCAATCCATTCGGCAG
>OLYB01000033.1_pt1 | contig 150327 bp, 130 predicted proteins | sample 1674481 | NCBI WGS metagenome assembly OLYB01 (sample SAMEA103958167, study PRJEB25191) | human gut metagenome
ACATCAAATAATCAAAAAAATGAGGTATCAAATTTATGAAGCAAAATCCGTTAAATATGATGCCCAACAACGAGTGGGAATAATATCAATAGTTGCGTAAACCCGCATAAACACTGGGTTTTCGGTTCTTAAATTCCCGATTTGATAGCAAAATGATAGCAAACCATAAAACGACTTTATTCTAAGTGTTCTATCGGTTTACAGGTACAATTATCTTAATACTATAAAAGGCATTACTGACTTTTGCAGTCGGTAATGCCTTTTTTCTATGCTTGTTTTAAGCGACTTGCTCAAAAATATTTTTTTGCATATTCAAATAGTATTGTAGATCGGAATAGTTTTTTTTCTTCAAAATCTTGGGCTTGCTAATAAGTGTCGGACTTATATTATTTGCTTCAGCCAAACATACGGTGTAATCAAATATGTTTTGTATCAAATCACTAAATTGGGAAGGCGTGATTTTCAAGTTTACTGCCTTAGAAGTATCGTCATTTGAAAGTTCATCAAGGGAGTTTATTAAATTATCTAAAATTTCCACAGTTAGTTTGCCATCTTTTGCGGCATCTAAATAAATCTGAAGATTTTGGGCAAATCGCTTTTCAAGGTTTCTTTTATCACGGGTTGCAATGTAACCGATGACACCGGCAACAGCACTACCTATTATGAGAATTCCACTAACAATAACAGTACCCTTTTTATGAACACGAATAAAATCAATAGCCTTAGCTGCACCTTCTTTAGCAGCATCTGCAACAGCGGGAATATGCTTTGCAACTCGTTTGTTGTCAATATTTTTCGCCATACCGCAGAGTTCCAAAACTCCGGCTTGAACAGCATCATATGTCTTTTCGTCAACTAGTAAATTAACATTTACTACAGGCATTTTTATCCCTCCTTACGATAATTGAAAGCTACGCTTTCGGGATAGTTATATCTCCAGTTATCGTATTCCTCTTTCGTGATTTCTCCGTTTTTGAACTTTTCGGCTTGTTCCTGCCAAGCGGAAAACATATCAAACATTGTAAGATAATTTGTTCCCATACCCTTATCAAGGCGTATGCAAAGTTCGTCATCAAGTTTATCAATACGGAAGCCATATAAATCTTCAAGTGTAAACAGCGTGTGCATTAAGCCGTTGTAACTGTCAATATCCGGCACAGTTAAAGCACTTGTTGATATGCCAAACACATTTGCAAGATTGTTTGTTAAATCAGCCTTAGGCGTTCTACTTCCGGATTCATACTGTGCCATACGAATGTCAGCGGTTTTCTCCGGAAAGCCCACCTGCATACCGAGATACTTTTGAGTCATACCTTTTAAATTTCTGAAAAATCTTATTCTTTCGCCGATAGCCATACTATAGCTCCTCTCACCTTACTGTTAAATATCATAGCATAACAAGTTAAGTAATGTCAAGCAACACAAAACAAAAAAGTTTAATGTTTTTGCGAAAACCACTTGACATAACGGAATATGCTTAGTATAATCATTAAGCAAATAGCGTTAAGTCTATTTGCAAACAACTGAATAGCCGTCATACATCACGGTAATGGTGTATCCGCTCGGGCAAATCGGAATGCGGTCAGAAAGTTTTCCGACACTAAATAATTATGAAAATTAAGAATGAAAGGATGATGTTAATGTCAAACAAAATGTTTATGCGTGTTGAGGATGTGGCAGAAGAAATGGGCGTTTCCGTTTCTTACGCTTATAAACTTATACGCAAATTAAATAAAGAATTGCAGTCAACCGGGTGTATTACAATTCCCGGCAGAATTGACCGTAAATTCTTTCACGAAAAATTTTACTCAACCAAAACAATTGAAAGGAGCGATTAAAATGGGAGCATTTAAAAATGAAAAAAACGGAACTTGGTATGTGCAGTTCCGTTACACAGACTGGCAAGGCTTGCGACAGCAAAAATTAAAGCGTGGCTTTGCCACCAAACGAGAGGCACAGGAGTGGGAACGAGCATTCCTGACCGAAAAGAAAGCCGATGTCACTATGCCATTTAAGACTTTTACGGAATTGTACGAAAAAGATGTTCGACCGAAGTTAAAGGAAAACACTTGGCTTACCAAAGAGCATATTATTAAAACTAAAATATTGCCGTATTTCGAGCATAAGCGATTATGCGATATATCGGCGAAAAATGTTATCGCTTGGCAAAACGAGATTAGAAAAATGACAAATTCAAGCGGTGAGCTGCTTTCTCAGGGGTATTTAAAGACCATTCATAACCAGTTAAGTTCTTTGTTTAATCACGCAATCAAGATTTATGGTTTAAGATTAAATCCGGCATCTACGGTCGGTAATATGGGTAAGGAAGAACGCAAGGAAATGAGTTATTGGACTGTGGAGGAGTACAGCAAGTTCTCTGATGAAATGATGGACAAGCCCATTTCATATTATGCGTTTCAAATGCTTTATTGGACAGGTATTCGTGTAGGTGAGTTGCTTGCATTAACTGCCGGTGATTTTGACTTTAAAAACAATATGCTTACAATCAACAAATCTTATCAAAGATTGCACGGAGAAGATGTTATTACTCCACCGAAAACGGAAAAAAGCAATCGAACAATAAAAATGCCGCAGTTTTTATGTGATGAAATGCAAGAATACTTGAAAATGTTTTATTCACCGAATAATAGCGACAGGATATTTCCTATTTCAAAAAGCTATCTTCATCACGAAATGGACCGAGGCTCAAAAGCCGCAGGTGTAAAGCGTATTCGTATTCACGATTTGAGACATTCGCATGTTTCACTTTTAATAAATCAAGGCTACCAAGCCGCTGCTATTGCGGATAGAGTAGGTCACGAAACCGTGGAAATTACCGATAGATATACACATATATATCCGTCAAAACAAAGCGAAATGGCAAACACACTTGACGAATTATGGAAGGAGAGAAAATAATATGTCACTTAAAAACAAAGATGAACACAATCGTTGGAGAAATAAGACTGTGGCTTTTAGAGTTTCGCCCGAAGAGTGGGAACAGATTGAACGATATGTTCAGCTTTCGGGTTTAACAAAACAAGATTATATCACAAGGCGACTTATAAACAAAGAGGTTGTAGTTCAAGGCAATCCGAGAGTATATAAGGCTTTGCGTAATAATCTTGCAGATGTACTTACGGAATTACAAAGGATTGAAAACGGCGGTGAACTCGATGACGAATTGCTTGACTTAATCGAAATGATTGCCGATATTCTCGGCGGATTAAAGGAGGTATCAGAATGACAGAAAAAGAAAAGACCGCTCCGGTTGTATCTGTTGGCGCAGATACAGAGCAGTCAATCCTAAAACAAACTAATAACAGTATAACCGATTTTAATGAGAAAGGCAAGAGCTTAGATGATTATCTTGAGGAAATGCAAAAAGAATTTTTGCAACAGCTCGATCCATCACATTTGAAAACGATTTCTATGCGTGAGTTATATAACACGGTGTATCAAAGCAAACCGCCATTGGTTGACGGCTTGCTTTACCCCGGAACATATATTTTTGCAGGAGCTCCGAAACTTGGCAAAAGTTTTCTTATGGCACAGCTTGCTTACCATATCAGCACAGGCACATCGCTTTGGAATTTTGATGTAAAAAAAGGAACTGTTCTATACCTTGCTCTCGAAGACGACTACCACAGATTGCAGGAAAGATTGTACCGAATGTTCGGAACGGAAAGTGCGGATAATTTGTACTTTTCTGTTTCGGCAGGTCAACTTGGAAATGGACTTGACGAACAGCTTACAAGATTTATGACCGAACACACCGATACAAAATTGATTATCATAGACACACTTCAAAAGGTGCGTGAAGTCGGCGGAGACAATTACAGCTATGCAAACGATTATGAGATTATCACAAGGCTCAAAAAGTTTGCGGATAGTTATGGAATATGCTTGCTGCTTGTTCACCATACAAGAAAGCAAAACTCCGATGACAAGTTTGATATGATTTCAGGAACTAACGGATTGCTTGGTGCCGCTGACGGTGGCTTTATTTTACGGAAAGAAAAGCGTACAAGCAACTCGGCAACGCTTGAAGTTTCAGGCAGAGATCAGCCTGAACAAAAGATTTATCTCAATCGTAATCCCGAAACCCTTGTGTGGGAACTTGAGAGAGCTGAAACAGAACTTTGGAAGTTACCACCTGAACCATTACTTGAAAATATAGCCGGCAAAATTACAAATGAAAACCCCGAATGGTATGGCAGTCCGACGGAGCTTGTTGACTTTCTCGGCATTAATATGAAAGCAAACGCTTTGACAATGAAGTTGAATATCAACGCAGGGCGTTTGTTTAACGAGTATGGAATTACTTATCAAAACAAACGCTGTCACGATGGGCGTAAAGTCAGTTTGAGTTATGAACAGCGTGACGATGTGTGACGGTTGTGTCGCTGTTTTAGACGGTGGCAAAATTACCGTCACTATCGACACAGACCGTCACGCAATAAAGTTTTTGCAAGGTGCAGGAGGCTTTTTTCAAAAAGCCTCTCCGTCTCGCCTGCCGGCTCGGTCGGTGCTTCTGCCGCCCACAGTCGGCAGAGGTCGCCACCGGCGACCCGCACCCTCTCGGAGAGCGCAAAACCTGCTTGCAGGTTGCATTTTTGATAGCTCCGCTGTCAAAAGTGCTTTTGCGTTACTCTTGACAAGAGTAACAGAACCGAGGACGAGCAAGTTTATAAGATTGGAGGTATTTATAATGCAAAGAACGATAAGTGCAATGGTGGGTAGAGGCTCTGTAAATCATAACAGCCGTAAGTTCAAGGCTGAAAATGTTGACGGTGAACGAAGTCATCTCAATATAGACTACTGTAACGAGCCGATAAAGAAAATCTACCACGAATTGTTTGATGAAGCGCTAAAAAGATACAACGAAAAGCAGACAAGAGCCGACCGCAGAATAGAAAACTACTATGAGAAAATCAGAAACTCAAAGCAAGAAAAGCCGTTTCACGAACTGATTTTACAGATTGGCGATAAGGAAAATATGAGTGCCGAAAGCGAAAACGGGCAGCTTGCAAGGCAAATTTTAGATGAGTATTATCGTGGGTTTCAAGAGAGAAATCCTAACCTAAAGGTGTTCTCTGCTCATCTGCATATGGACGAGGCAACGCCCCATTTGCACATTGATTTTGTTCCGTTCACAACCGGCAGCAAGCGAGGACTTGATACAAGAGTATCACTCAAACAAGCGTTAGCCGCACAAGGTTTCAAAGGCGGAACTCGTGGCGATACCGAGTGGAACCAATGGGTGAGTGCAGAAAAATCCGCACTTGCGTTCGTTATGGAACGGTATGGAATCGAGTGGAAACATAAAGGAACGCACGAAAAACACCTATCTGTTCTTGATTACAAAAAGCAAGAGCGAGCGACAGAACTTGAACAATTAGGTGCTGAAATCGAAGAAAAACAGACTGAATTCAATGTGTTATCCGAGCGAGTGTTAAATTATGATGATGGTTTGGAAAACTTAAAAAATGTGGAAGAAATGCTCGATACCGCACCCGAATATCAACTGTCCGAGCCGCAGGGCTTTATGACTGCAAAAGCGTATAAAACTAAAATTGCAGAGCCGCTTATTCAAAAGTTGAAAGCATTGGTTAAGACTGCATTGGCTCGTTGTTTTGAGGGTTGGGACAATTACCACAGGCTAAATATTACAAATGGCAACCTATATCGTGATAACGAAATGTTGTCGAAAATCAACAGCAAACTAAAAAGCGAAAACGAAAATCTGCGTTCAGAGGTCAAGGATTACAAGCTTTTGCGTAAAGTTTTCGGGCATAAACAGATTGATGAGTTGCTTGAACAGGCAAGAAATATCAAAGGTCGTAAGCGTGAAAACCCACGCTCAAGATAAATAAATTTTTGGAGGTAAAACAAAATGGCAAACACAATTTTTGAAAAGCAAGGCGGTACTTATACGCAGGTGGGCGACTATATGTTGCCCGATTTATTACCGGCGGAAGAAGAAACACAAGCTAATATCGGCGTATGGGGTATGAGGCATAAACGGTTTTTGAAAGAAAATCATCGTGTACTTTATGCTAGCCTAATGACTTCAGGCAAACTTGTCACATACCTTGATGACATAGAGCAACAGGCAACCGATATGTTTCTCCGGCTGGTAAAAGAACTTGCCGAAAAAGAAAATGTAAACGAAGAACTCAAAGCAACTGATATGATGTTGTGGGTGCAGAAGATGAATAATATCCGTAATCGTGCAACGGAAATTGTAAATGCAGATATAATTTACGAGGTATAAACGCAACGATGGCAGGGAGCAATCCCTGCCGATTTTTTTGTTGCTTAAAAACAGTTGACTTATTTGCGGATTAAACATATAATTAAACTGTATAAATATAGTCTGCGGTATGTGCAATTTAATATCGAGGGTACATTATGATTACAGATAAAATTGGTAATAGAATACGAGAGTTAAGAAGTCATACCGGATTGAGTCAAGAAAAATTTGCTCAAAAAATAGGTATGGACAGAACTTATTTTGCAAGCGTTGAACTCGGTAAACGCAATATTTCAATCGTCAATATTGAAAAAATCGCAAACGGCTTGGATGTATCACTTTCCGAGTTTTTTAAAGATATTTGAATCCAGTCCGATTTAATGGACGATATTTAATTTATAATTAAGATTAAGTTAGAATAAATCAGCGGAGGAATTACAATGAGTGCAACTGAAACAACATATAAAACCTCATTGATAAACAATAGACGTTATTTAGGAAATAAATACAAGTTGCTTTCGTTTATCACTGGCGTTGTAAATGATGAATGCGCCGATATTGAAACAGTTGCAGATATTTTTGCGGGAACCGGTGCAGTTTCTTCTGCTTTTGTAGATAAGGCCCTTATTACAAATGATTTGATGTATAGTAACTATATTTGTAATTATGCTTGGTTTGGCGCTGAAAGCTATGACCAACAGAAAATAATTGATTATGTTGTTAGGTACAATGCAAAAACTAATTGTGGAGAAAATTATATGACACGCAATTTTGCAGATACCTATTTCAGTAAAAAAGACTGCGCTAAAATTGGATATATTCGAGAGGATATAGAACGAAATTATAAAAAAGGCAATTTAAACAATAGAGAAAGAGCAATCTTAATTACATCGTTACTGTATGCAATGGACAAAATTGCTGTCACCTGCGGACATTACGATGCATACAGAAAAGGAGCAAAATTCGAAGGTTCGTTGGAACTTTATGTTCCCTTGGCTGAAGTTAACAACAATCCCAAAAATCAATGTTTTAACGAGGACGCTAATAACCTTGTTAAGAGGATTGAGGCTGACCTCGTTTATATAGATCCACCGTATAATTCAAGGCAATATTGTGATTCATATCATTTGCTTGAAAATGTTGCACGTTGGGAAAAACCAGAGGTTTTTGGTGTCGCCAAAAAGATGGATAGAAGCGGAATGAAGAGTAAATATTGTACAATCGGAGCAACAAAAGCATTTGAAACACTGATAAACGATATTAAAGCCAAATACATTCTACTTTCATATAATAATATGGCTGAAAAAGGAAATTGCCGTTCTAACGCCAAGATTTCCGACGATGATATTATGAGAATACTGAGTCAAAAAGGAACTGTAAAGGTTTTTGAAGAAAGCTACAAAGCATTTACAACCGGAAAATCTGACATTTCAGAAAATGCCGAAAGATTATTTTTGTGTATTTGTTTTAACGAGGAGTAAATTAGATGATACAATCACCGCTTAATTATACCGGCGGCAAATATAAATTGTTACCTCAAATATTGCCGCTTTTTCCAAAAGACATAGATGTGTTTGTAGACTTATTTTGCGGTGGATGTAATGTTGGTGTCAATGTTGATTGCAACCGAGTTATTTATAATGATTTAAATGAAAACCTACTTTATTTGTATAATACGTTTAAGAATCTTGATAAAGAATCTGTTTTAGAATGGATTTATGAAATTATAGAAAAGTACAACTTATCACTTGTAAGTGAACACGGATATGACTACTACGGCTGTGAAAGCAGCAAAGGACTTGGTAATTATAACAGAGAAGGATATTTAAAGCTGCGTGCAGATTTTAATCAAAAACATGCAAATGAAAATTTTGATTATTATTATTACGTTATGCTTTATGTAATAATCGTATATGCATTTAATAATCAAATTCGATTTAATTCAAACGGCGAGTTTAATTTACCGGTTGGAAAAAGAGATTTCAATAAAAAGATGGAACAAAAACTCATTGACTTTATTGACAAAATCCAAGAACAAAACTGTATTTTTACCTGCCGTGATTTTAGAGAATTTGATACATCAAAATTAACACCAAAGGATTTTGTATATATTGACCCGCCATACTTGATTACTTGTGCCACATATAACGAGCAAGGCGGTTGGAGCGAAGAGGATGAAAAAGACCTACTCTCTTTTTTAGACGAATTGAATGATAGGAATATTCGATTTGCTTTATCGAATGTATTGAGAAGTAAAGGTAAGGAAAACAGTATTTTAATTGAGTGGCTTGAAAAAAATGCTGAAAAGTTTAAAGCAATACGACTTAATTATAGTTATTCAAATTCAAATTATCAAACTAAAGATAAGACTTCTTCTACCGAGGAAGTCCTGATAATAAATTATTGAGGAGAATACGGCTATGCCGAATGTAATTCCATATAAGAGTTTTTGTTGGAGCTTGGGAACAACCAGCTTCAGAACAAAAGATTTTAATAAGACTATTGAGGAACAGCTTTTATTGTTAGATGAGTTTTGGAAACTTGATGAAAATAAGGATGAAAACTGGTCCGGAAATAAAGATTTACAAACTCGTTATTATGATTTTATGCAATCTAAAGACTTTGTCGAAGGTAATGCCGGAAACAAGCCAAAAGATGCTCGTGAAAAAACATCGGGTTTGGTTGATATTGGGTTAATAGATGATGGAAGAAAACTGAGCAATGCCGGTAAAGCACTGCTTAAAATTACTTCTGAAAATGATTTTTCTTCCGATAATCAATTTCAAATAGCAAAAGACAGCTACATATATTTAAAGCAGTTGCTGAAAACATATTACAACGTGGACGGACATACTGTGCGACCATTTATGGTATTGATTCATTTATTGGATGAATTTGATTATTTGACACTTGATGAATATACATATTTATTGCCTTTGTGCATCGGACAAGTTGAAACGTCCGAGATTATTGATGGTATTTCTCAATTGCGTTGCAGAAATATATCTATTGATGAAATCATTGTAAATCGATTGATGGGAATGCTTAATTACAAAACGGCTTTGGATTATTTTATTGATAATGAAGTTACAGAAGAGTTGATATGTGAAATAGGACTCAACAGAAAAAGTCGACAATACGATAAGCCGTATTTTAAGTTGTATCAAGCATTACACCGAGTTTTCGTATTGAACGATATAGATAACTTGATATCTGTTTATGATGCAACAAGAGATATAAAAATAGGGAAATGGTGGCGCAATTATTTATTTGATACCACCTCTGAAAAGGCAATTAGTAACCATCCTGTGGCACATTTGAAAACAACCCTATTTAACGAAGTTGAAGATGAAAACACCTTCAAAATTGCTTTCTTTAAAATAATGCACTTATTTAAGGCTAAAGCCACGCTTTCAGACTATCTTGACCTTAATCGTAGGTATATTAAAACAACGGATGTAGTGTTATTTGAGGATGATACTATAAAATTTGATATAGTGCCGAAGCACTTTTTCAAATCAGTGGCAGCGAAATTATATCAAGATGCATTTACTTCTTCTGAATTGCTGTATGAAGATTGTGATATGCCAGAAATATCAGAATGTCTCATAGTTAATGATGACACTATTGTTGCAGGAATTAATGAAGAACTCGGCATAAATGTTTCAGATATGCAATCGGCCCGTGCTGCTTTGGAGGATACACGCTACCAGAGATTACAGCACCTTATAGATACTAAATTTACTGATGACAAGATATTGTCACTTTTGGATTGCTTTGAAACCAGAAATGATGATGAAATCAGAAGTATGGTTACCGATAATGCCGATGTACCTACGATTTTTGAATATGTGCTTGGTATTTTGTGGTACAAAGCAAGTGAAAGGCACGGTAAGATTCTTGATTATATGAAGCTCTCGCTGGACGCTGATTTACTACCTAAAACTCACGCAGCCGGTGGCGAGGCAGATATAGTTTATGAATATGAGGCAACCGAGTACTATCCTGAACATACACTTTTGCTCGAAGCAACACTTGCCGACAGTACAAACCAACGTAGAATGGAAATGGAGCCTGTATCAAGGCATTTAGGCATGCATTTAATACGCACCGGTAATATGAATTCTTACTGCGTATTTGCTACAAACTATCTTAATATAAATGTTATTTCTGATTTTCGCAGCAGAAAAACAACGCCGTTTTATGATCCACAAGACTATTCAAAGTCTATAGCAGGAATGAAAATAATTCCTTTGCAAACATCCGAATTGAAGAAAATAGTTTCCAACAGAAAAACATATAAGGAACTGTATTCTTTATTTGAAACGGCATATAATTCAAATTTACCGCCACATAAGTGGTATACAAATTCTATCAGAATATAATTTATGCGAGGTTATATAATGACATTCTCTAATATATTGTTTAACAAAATTGAAAACGGTCTCATTTTCACATCGGATTACCGCACATTTGTTAAAAACAACACTATTTCTTTTTCAAATGCAGGAATTGCCGTTGTATATGGACCTAATGGCACAGGTAAAACCAGCTTAGCTAAAGTTTTTAGTGGAGAAGAAGGAACAGCCATCTCTTGTGAATATAATTCGATTGTATATGAAAACGGAAATGATTTATTTCACGTTATAAATGACCAAAATAATAGAAATATAATTTCAGGTACAGCAAAAGATTTTTTACTTGGAGATAATATACGAAAAGAGTTTGAATTACAGAAATTTACATCAGAAAAATATCAAGAGGTTCTTTTAAAAGTTATATCTCAATTAAAAAATACTTTTAAAATTTCGACTGTTTCCAATCCATTGATAACAATCATAGAAAACCATAAATTATCAGCAATTGTAAAAGACTTAGCAAATAAAAACTCCAAAGGTTCCAAAACAGCAATTAAAGATTTTTTAGCTGTTATATCATCTTTGTCAGATAAAGGGTTGCCAGCAGCCTTTACTGAAGAAAAGTTCATTTATTTTGTAAATGAGTATTCTGATAAAAAATCCATTATTCATAAGGTTTTAACAATAACTGAACCTGATATTACCAAGGTACATAATGCTCAAGAAATAGAAGAAGATAGTGTTGCTATTGATATTTTAACCCACTTTTCTCATAAAACAAAATGCATAGTTTGTGACACTGATGGGATAGACTCAGAAAAGTTAAAAGAGGAAAAAACTCAACACAGAAAGTTTGTGATAGATTCTTTAACCAAGCAATTACGTTCGTTTATAGAAGACATTATTGCACTCGCTTCTTCAAACGACCCATATTCGATTAGAGAAAATGTATTAAAAGCATTGGAAGATGGTGATTTTAAATATATCAAAGCTCTTCAAGATGATATTAAACAATATATAGACTTTTTCAATATGAAGCTTAATTTACTTTTAAAGAACGATATTGATATAAGTGAATTAAAGGATAAATATGACGAATACGAAAAAATAATTTCTGAGAAGCCTGATATTACGGAAGAAGATTTTATATACATTGAAGAAATTTTGTCAAATAGTATGGACAAAAAAATAGCCGTTGTTCGTGATTCAAACAAAAACTTGAAAATTTTGCTTGAAGAAAAAGAATTTTTGGGTTTAGATAGAGACGAATTGCCTCTTAGCACAGGCGAACAAAATTTTCTTTCTTTATGTTTTGAATTTTTAAAAGCGAAGAATTCTGAAAAACAACTTATTGTATTAGATGACCCAATTTCAAGTTTTGATTCAATATATAAAAACAAAGTTGTTTTTGCTTTAGTAAAAATGTTGGAAAATAAGCCTCGTATAGTGCTTACACATAATTTGGACCTTCTAAGATTATTAGAAAGCCAATACAAGCACTCCTTTAATTTATATCTCCTGAATAACACTGAAGGAGAAGATAATGGATTTATTCCACTTTCTAACAATGAGCAGAACATGCTAATTAACCTAAAGGAATTGTTGAATACCTTTAGACACAAAATTTTTAACGAAATACAGTCAAAAGAATTATATTTAATATCTATGATTCCTTTTATGCGAGGATATGCTACTATTATTGATGATAAAAATAGTATAGAGAAATTAACGCAACTGATGCATGGATATAAAACAGAAAAAGTAGATATTGCTAAAATTTATTTTTGCCTATTTGGAAATGATGGTAATGTAAAGTTACCAAGTTCTTTGGTAGTGGATGTTCCTGATATTCTTTCCAGAACCGTTGACGGTGTTTGTATAGTTGATCCAGTTAAATATCCGCTTTTAGATAAAACACTTAAACATTCTTTCGTGTATTTGTTTTTACGCTTATTGGTGGAGAAAACTTTAGTAGAAAAATATGCTATTGATACAAATAAGTGCGACCAACTCGGTTCAATTATCAATCAAGCATTTCCTGGAAACGATGTTGATAGTATTAGAAAAAGGGTAAGACTCACTTCGAAAAAGACTTTGATAAATGAGTTTAATCATTTTGAAGGAAATTTAAGCATTTTCCAGCCTGCAATAGACATTACAGAAAAAGCATTAGGATCTGAACGTACTGACATAATAACATTTGTGAATACTATAAAAAAATCATAACAATAGTTCAATTACAATATATTACAATTTAATTGAGCAATATTCATTTATGACTAACACATATCGTAATTGATATAAAAACTTATGTTAACAAAGGAAAAAATTAATGGACGAATTTAGATTTTTGGATATTATTGATGAGTTGATTGATTTACTATTACTTCAAGGTTGTGCTACTGAAGGAGATTTTATACAATTATATTCAATTCAGTTTCAAGGTGCTATGGACTCATTAAATGAAATACTTCATAAATACGGGTACACTGGAACAGTGTTGCCTATTGGAGGTGTATATTCCGGTATGGCAGTATATGGAGTATATGATCCTGAAGTTATAGATTATTTAGATGCAAAAAATTTCGTGGATATAGAAGGAAAGAGGCAAGAAAGAGGCTTATGAGGCATAATTGATAGCATCCAAGTGATAGCTATTTGATAGCAAAAGCAGAAATACCTAATAGAACTGAGATAACCTGTACCAAATTAAAGCAAATCAAGTTAAAATTCCTAAACAAAAACAGTTAAAGTCTATTTTACACTTAGGAGTGGGAATAAATTGAAAAAGTCTGAAACCCCAGTAATATCAAGGGTTTCAAGGTTTTCGAAGAGCCCGTTGATAAGATTTTGATAAGATTCTACTCGGTACCCTTTATCGTGTGTATCGAGTGGTTTGTGAGTAAAAAGTAATATCTTGTGGCTCGCAAAAATACCATATTAACATTAAACCCCGTACTGACGGATTAAAGTCAGTACGGGGTTTTTGTCGTTTGCAATTATTTTAACTTATCCTTAAACGCTTCAACCATAGCATCGCTGAGATTCTGTGACGGTACTTTCACAAAACCGGAAGCTTCATCATACTTCGGATAATTGTAGCGCCACTTGTCATATTCGTCACGGTTAATGTCGCCGTTATGATATTTCTCGGATTGTTCAGCCCACGCATTAAGCATTTCCGAAAGCTCGGCAGCGTCATTTCCCTTGCGAGGGTCTGCATACATTGAAACACCGTTTTCAGTCTTTACTATTGTCAATCCATATCTGTCCTCTAATGTAAACAAGGTGTGCATTAAACCTATGTAGCTGTCGATGTCGGGAACAGAAAGAGCCTGCGGAGATATATCGAAAACCTCTGCAAGTTTATTTGTTAAATCTATTTTTGGTGTTCTTGAGCCGGATTCATATTGTGCCATACGAATGTCAGCGGTCTTTTCAGGAAATCCGACCACCTGTCCTAAATATTTCTGTGTCATTCCGCAAAGATTACGAAAGAATCTTATTCTCTCTCCGATTGCCATAAAATTGCACTCCTTACTTATGTAATGTGCAATCAGTATATCATATATGTTTAGTATATGTCAAGCAACATAAAACAAAAAAGTTTAATATTTTTACAAAAACCACTTGACATAACGGAATATGTTTAGTATAATCGTTAAGCAAATAGCGTTAAGTTGCTTGCAAAAACTGAATATCCGTCATACATCACGGTAATGGTGTATCCGCTCGGGCAAATCGGAATGCGGTCAGAAAGTATCCGACAATAAATAACCAAAACAATTATAAAGGAGGTGTTTTTTATGACAGAAAAGTCTTTTATCAGAGCCGATGAGGTTGCAGAAGAATTGGATGTATCGAAATCTTATGCATATAAGGTTATAAAACAGCTCAATGATGAGTTGAGTGCAAAAGGATATATCACAGTTGCAGGACGCATCAGCCGACAGTATTTTAATGAAAGAGTTTACGGAGCAGAAAGGAGAGAGGTATAATGCCGGCTTACAAAAACAAAGATAACGGAACTTGGTATGTGATGACTCAATACACAAACTGGAAAGGCGAACGCAAGCCAAAGTGTAAGCGAGGATTTGATACCAAACGAGAGGCGCAGGAGTGGGAGCATACTTTCCGACAACAAAATTCGGGAGATTTGGATATGCCCTTTTCCGCCTTTGTTGAAATTTATTGCCGAGAGCAAAAGCCACGATTAAAGGAAAGCACTTGGCAAACAAAAGAAAATATTATTCAGCAGAAAATTCTGCCGTATTTTGAAAATTACAAAATCAATGAGATTACAACCAAAGATGTACGAGCGTGGCAAAATGAAATGCTTGCATATCGTAATGAGGAGAATAAGCCCTATTCATCATCCTACCTGAAAACGCTGCACAATCAACTTTCCGCCATATTTAATTATGCGGTAAGATTTTATGACTTGCGTAGCAATCCCGCCGCAAAAGCCGGAAATATGGGTAGTGAAGAACGCAAGGAAATGCTGTTTTGGACAAAGGAAGAATATCAAAAGTTCTCCGAAGTAATGATGGATAAACCGATTTCTTACTATGCTTTTCAAATGCTTTATTGGACAGGTATCCGTGAGGGAGAATTGCTTGCTCTTACCCCTGCTGATTTTGATTTTGAAAAAGGAACGGTAAAAATCAGCAAAACATATCAGCGAATAAAAGGTGAAGATATGATTACTTCACCGAAAACAAAGAAAAGTAACCGAACGGTGCAAATGCCGGATTTTCTTTGTACTGAAATGCAGGAGTTTTTCAATATGCAGTACGGGCTGAAAAGGAAAGACCGCATTTTTAACATAACGAAAAGCTATCTTCATCACGAAATGGACAGAGGTTCAAAAGCCGCAGGTGTAAAGCGTATTCGTATTCACGATTTAAGGCACAGTCATATCAGCCTTTTAATTGATATGGGATTTTCGGCAGTCGCCATTGCAGACCGAGTGGGACACGAGAGTATAGAAATTACTTATCGCTATGCGCATCTGTTCCCGTCAAAGCAAAAAGAAATGGCAATAAAACTTAATTTTATGAATAAAGGAGTGTGATATTATGTCAGCCAAAAATGTTGATAAGTATAATCGTTTTCGCAGTATTACCGTAGCTTTCAGAGTATCTCCCGAAGAACAAAAAGAGCTGAACAGAGCAATTGCTCTTTCGGGATTGCCCAAGCAGGAATATTGCTATCGCAAATGTATGGAGCGTGAGGTGGTAGTTCAACCGAGTCCGAGAGTTTACAAGGCTCTTAAAACTCAAATGGAATTCATCCTTAATGAATTGCAACGAATTGATGTTGGTGAGAGCATTGAGCCGGAACTTCTTGATACTATTGACCTTATCGCTACCACAATGAACGGATTGAAAGGAGATGGTAACAATGGAAAATAAAAAAATGACCACTCCAATTGTATCTGTTGGCGCAGATACGGAGCAGTCACCAAATGTATGTAATGATAGTATAACCGATTTTAATGAGGATGGCAAGAGCTTAGATGATTATCTTGAGGAAATGCAAAAAGAATTTTCAAAGCAAATGAGTCCGTCGTATCTCAAAACAGTTTCGATGAGCGAGTTGTATGATACGGTTTTTAATGTTCAAACACCGTTGATAGACGGTTTGCTACAAAGGGGTACTTATATTTTTGCAGGCTCTCCAAAGGTGGGTAAAAGTTTTATGATGGCACAGCTTGCTTATCACATAAGCACAGGCACACCGTTATGGGGTTACAAAGTGCGAAAATCAACCGTTCTTTACTTTGCGCTTGAAGATGACTATCCCCGCTTGCAAAAGCGATTGTTTCAAATGTTTGGAGCTGAGGAAACAGATAATCTGTATTTTGCCACGCAATGCAAAACATTGAACGAAGGCTTGGACGAACAAATTAAAGGCTTTATGGAAGAACATTCAGATACAGGCTTGATCATTATCGACACATTAAAGCGTGTTCGTGAAGCCGGCGGAGCCGATTACAGCTATGCAAGTGACTATGATATTGTAGCAAGGCTAAAATCATTGGCGGACAGCTATAATGTTACAATGCTCATTGTTCACCATACTCGCAAGCAAAAAGCGGAAGATATTTTCGATATGATTTCAGGAACAAACGGATTGATGGGAGCCGCCGACGGAGCGTTCGTTCTGAGCAAAGAAAAACGAACTTCTAATAATGCCACACTTGATGTTGCCGGTAGGGATCAACAAGATATGAAAATTCATCTTGTGAGAGATGCCGAAAAACTAATTTGGAATTTTGAAAAGTCCGAAACAGAATTGTGGAAAGAGCCGCCTGAGCCGTTACTTGAAAAAATTGCTACAACTCTTTTGTCGGAAAGTAAAGTGTGGGAAGGTACTGCTTCCGAACTATGTGACATTCTCGGAGAAGATGTTAAACCAAATGTTCTTTCATTGAGGTTAAGTATAAATGCAAACCGACTGCTTAAAGATTATGGCATTCACTACAAAGCAAGTCGAACGCATAACGGACGAAAACTATCTCTTATGAAATAGGCGTGTCAATGTGTGACGACCGTGACAAACATTTTAGTAGCGTGCGTAGTCATAAAACATTGTCACCACCGTCACGGTTTGTCACAGCAAAAGTTTAGCGGAGTGTGCAGAGAGTGCCTTTTCAAAGGCGGCTCTTTGCCTCTCAGGGAGCGCAAAACCTGCTTGCAGGTTGCATTTTTGATAGCTCCGCTGTCAAAAGTGCTTTTGCGTTACTCTTGACAAGAGTAACAGAACCGAGGGCGAGCAAGTTTATGAGATTGGGGGCGTATATAATGCAAAGAACGATAAGCGCAATGGTGGGTAAAGGCTCGGTCAATCACAACAGCCGAAAGTTCAAGGCAGAAAATGTTGACGGTGAGCGTAGTCATTTTAATATAGATTATTGTAACGAGCCGATAAAGAAAATCTATCACGAATTGTTTGATGAAGCACTCAAAAGATACAACGAAAAGCAGACAAGAGCCGACCGCAGAATAGAAAACTACTATGAGAAAATCAGAAACTCAAAGCAAGAAAAGCCGTTTCACGAACTGATTTTACAGATTGGCGATAAGGAAAATATGAGCGCCGAAAGCGAAAACGGACAGCTTGCAAGGCAAATTTTAGATGAGTATTATCGGGAATTTCAAGAACGAAATCCCAACATAAAAGTGTTTTCTGCTCATCTGCATATGGACGAGGCAACGCCTCATTTGCATATTGATTTTGTTCCGTTCACAACCGGCAGCAAGCGTGGACTTGATACGAGAGTAAGCCTCAAACAAGCGTTAGCCGCACAAGGTTTCAAAGGCGGAACTCGTGGAGATACCGAGTGGAATCAATGGGTGAGCGCAGAAAAATCCGCACTCGCATTCGTTATGGAACGACATGGAATTGAGTGGGAACACAAAGGAATGCACGAAAAACATTTGTCTGTTCTTGACTACAAAAAGCAAGAGCGAGCGGCAGAGCTTGAACAATTAGGTGCTAAAATCGAAGAAAAACAGACTGAATTCAACGTATTATCCGAGCGAGTGTTAAACTATGATGATGGTTTGGAAAACTTAAGAAATGTGGAAGAAATGCTTGATAATGCATCCGAATATCAGCTCTCCGAGCCGCAGAGTTTTATGTCTGCAAAAGCGTATAAAACTAAAATTGCAGAGCCGCTTATTCAAAAATTAAAAGTTTTAGTCAGGACGGCATTGGCTCGTTGTTTTGAGGGCTGGGACAGTTATCATAGGTTAAACATTACAAACGGCAACCTCTATCGAGAGAATGAAATGTTGTCTAAAATCAACAGCAAGCTGAAAAACGAAAACGAAAATTTGCGTTCGGAGGTCAAAGATTACAAGCTTTTGCGAAAAGTTTTCGGGCATAAACAGATTGACGAGTTGCTTGAACAGGCAAGAAATATCAAAGGTCATAAGCGTGAAAATTCACGCTCAAGATAAATAAATTTTTGGAGGTAAAACAAAATGGCAAACACAATTTTTGAAAAGCAAGGCGGTACTTATACGCAGGTGGGCGACTATATGTTGCCCGATTTATTACCGGCGGAAGAAGAAATGGAAGCGAATATCGGCGTTTGGGGAATGAGGCATAAACGATATTTGAAGCAACACCATAAGGTACGTTACTACAATTTGCTGACAAGCGGTAAGCTCAATCCATATCTTGCAGATATTGAACAACAGGCGCAACAGCTTTTTCTCCGGCTGGTAAAAGACTTAGCCGAAAAAGAAAATGTAACCGATGAACTCAAATCAACCGATATGATGTTGTGGGTGCAAAAGATGAATAATATCCGTAATCAAGCAAATGAAATAGTAAATGCATCTTTAATATTCGACATTCCACAATTAAAAACAAATAGAGTGTGCTGTTTTCACAAGTTGGGCGAAATTGGCCGATGGGGAAGATTACATATGGACTATATAATGAAGGCAAACCAAACATTATATCATAATTTGTTGCGTAAGAATATGTTGATAGAATATTTGACGGTTATTGATAAGATTGCGCAGTGCAGATATGAAGAAGAGGAACGTAATTATAGTTTGCTTGGATTTGACCAAAGCAATTTAATTGCAGAGGAAATAGTGTTACAAAACATTATATATTGTTGATAACCTGGGGCTTTAGAAATAAAGCCCCTTATCTCTTGAAAAAATGAAATGATTATGCTATAATAATGCTATAATTTTAATTGGAGTTGTAACTGTGGAATTTGGTGAAAAAATTAAACATATTCGTGTACAGTCATTACTTAGTCAAGAAGCGTTTGCCAAAGAACTTGGCGTATCGTATTCGACAGTAAATCGATGGGAAAAGGATAAAACCAAGCCCAATTATCGTGCGTTAAAATCAATCGATAACTTTTGCAAAATTCACAAGATTTCGTTCGATATTTCCGAGTATGCATTGGAGGGGCATATATTATGAGCTTTACACATATAGACTGCTTTAGTGGACCTGGAGGTATCTGTACCGGGTTGTGTGCAGCGGGATTTGATACAAAAATAGCCATTGAATATATTAAAAGCTGCGTTGAAACGTATTCTGCTAATCATCCATCAGTTCATATGATCCATTCTGATATCAGGGATGTTACTGAGGATGACATTCTTCCATATATACCATCAGATGGAATAGATCTAGTCACTTCAGGGATGCCGTGCGAGACATTTTCAACTGCTGGAAATACATCACGCTCATTTTATGATGACAGACAATTCTTATTTAGGGAAGGTATTAGAATTGCAAAAATTTCAAAAGCAAAACTTCTTCTATTTGAAAATGTGCCTGCAATAACAACTAAAACTGTTGAGAAAAAGTCTAAAGCTTTGATTGTTGATTTGCTAAAAAAAGAACTTGTAGAAGCTGGATACGGTAATTATATTGAGGTTGTGCTTAGTGCAGATAAGTTTGGAGTTCCACAACGTAGAAATCGTTTTTTTATATTGGCAAGTAGCAATCCGAACATTAGATTAACTGCACCTATTCCTGAAAATTGCAAAACGACTACTGTTAAAGATGCTTTTGCAGGACTGCCAAATGTTATACCGAATAGTGGAAAAGAAAAGAATAAATATACGGGTAAAGAATCGGAGTATTCACTTTTGTTGAAAAACGATTCATTTTGGAGAAGAACGTCAAATGTTAATAAATTAACATATCAAATGCCTATGAAACATAGAGAGTGTACATTAAAAAGATTTGCACTACTTCACCAAGGAGAAAGTCTAAAAGATTTATTTGAACGATATGATGGCAAAGAACGAGAAACTTTGCAAGAGCAACGTATATTACCCAAAAAGATGTTCATTAAGCGCAATTATAGACTTATGGAAAATGAACCAGCCCCTACTGTTACAAGTCATTGCCTAGATGAATTCGTTCATCCGAAATATGATAGAGCATTAACCGTCAGAGAATGTGCACGACTTCAATCGTTTCCTGATTCATATGATTTTTGTGGTGGACCATATATAGTTCCACATATAAACCGTGATGTTCAAGATAAGTATGAGCAAATAGGAGATGCGGTCCCGCCATTGCTTGCATATGCTTGGGGAAAAGAAATAGATAAAATTTTAAGAGGTGTAAACAATGCCTGAAAATCAAGATTACAAAGAATTTTGTAAAGAAATATATATGCAAACATATGAGACAACCTATCCAATTGAACTCGGCGACAGAACTTCAGATGCCGCCAAACAATCTGCCAGGTTGAGCGCTCAGAGAAAAGCTATCGATAAAGCTTTAGTTGAAGGCCTTTTGCGCTTTTCACCACATATATCTGAAAGTGAAATTTGGGAAGCTATAGGAATAACGCATAAAATTAATGTTGCAAATCTTGGCGATTTCAATATAGCAGAGGAACACCAAGAATCGGTAATAAAGAGAAGTTTATCTGCACATCAAAGTTGGATAAAATCAAGTGGTCTTTCTTTTGAACGTTATATATCCAATATTGACAGTGATGACTTACAACGTAATGAAGTAAGATTCATCTTACAGTCTGAATTAACCAAAATGATTAAGGAAAATCGTTTAGCCAATACAACTGAGGATATAGCAGGTTTGAGTTCTTGGGGGAAGGATTTTGATTTATATGCTATACAGTCAATTCACGGCGAAACACACGTTTTTGGCTGTATTCAATCAAAAACAAGTATAAGAGACCGAGTAGGTAGAGACGTTACTTTTTCAAGGAATGCAATGGATGGACTGTTTTGGTCTGCGGCTGTAACATTAGATGGTGCGTTTCTTAATATGCCAGAATTCATACATATGGTTAATGGTGGCGGTTCATATTCCTTAAACGGTTGGCATGGAATGTATGCTATGTCAGGAATTCAGGAGTCAAATGAACGTATATATAAAGTGGATGATTCACTTAACTTATTCGTTGACCATGCCATTGCTGCTGCTCGTCAATTTATTTCTGATAGAAGAATGCTGAATCACGAATGGAAGGCTTAAACATTTTCTATGGCAACACTATGGCAACAAAAAATCGGATAGCGTATGCTTTACCGATAATTCAAATAATATAGACACTCTCTGATAAATTCCATAAATAAAAGTGTTTAAGGTTGATTTACAGGGAGCGAGTGAGAATAGTTTCCTTTGGTTTAGATGTGCCGAAAAAACCAGTATTTATGCGCTTTTCGGGGCTTGGCACTTTTCGGGTAACCGTTTTTGCAACACTTTTTTCAAAAACGTGTTTTCGGGCAGATGAAATAGTCACCCTTGGCTTGCAACTAAACCTAAAAATCGCATAATTTTTAAGGCTTTTGCCCTGTTTTGGGCAGAAGCCTTTTTGTATATTTGATAAAATTTTCTCTTTAATATATCATCAAATCAGATAAAAACAGCGAGGTGGACAGTATGAAAACAGAAAAATACCATATATATTTAAGTACAAAAGAAAGAAACGAAATTGTTGCAGCATATCAAGGCACACCGCAAATGTTTTTATACGCCCCTGCTCACAAAATGCGAACTGAACAGACACCTTGCCGATGTAAATAAGCAGGCTGAGGATATGTTTTTTTGGCTCGTAAAACAGATGGCAGAGCGTGAGGGTGTGACCGAAAAACTCAAAGCGGATAATCAAATGGAGTGGGTTACTCGGATGAATAGCATCCGTAGCAGAGCTACAGAAATGGTAAATGCGGAATTGATATTTGTGTAAAAATTAACGAGTGTGACTTGGTAACAAACCACACTCGTTAATTACTTTCAGCAAAAATATTTAGTTAATATAGTTGATAATTTTTTCAAATCGCTATCTTTCAGTTGCGATAGGTTTATTTCTTTTGCTATGCACTCTCTTGTCTTACTCCTAACAGTCTTATTTTCGGAAAGTATTTGAATCATTTTATCTTGCCAATTTAATAACCAAGTGACATCAAATTTCTCAAAATCAAATTTCTCAAATTTATAAAACAAATCAAACATCGGACTAATATTTAAAAATGCGGAAAAATCTATCCTCTTTAATGAACCGGCTCTACAAAAATAGCCTACAAGATTTAAGGCTTCAAAATGATCATGCTTAGGATATGTTTTAATTGGTGATTCTTTTTTTGAGAGTTCAATTTCATTTTTTAAATACTTTTTCAATGCTCGCAATGTTTTTTTATCAATCTTTATATCGTAATTTACCAAGAACAAAAAGTCGTCAAAATAGAACTTGTTTGCCAATCCGTTACATATCCACTTTACGACACTTTTTTGTTGAGAAGAAGAAAGATAGGAATAATAATGCCATTTTATCTGTTCCTTGAATTGTGTATAGGAGTTATTGATAATTTTAGTAATGCGATATGCTAATTTTCGAGACTTAAAAGAATCATCGGTATGGATATAGTGTATCAAATTTGGGTAATTCAAGTTTGAATGTTTAGATAGTAAATCGAAGTTTTCGTTATTGGCTATCGCTTTGATATGCCTATCAATATAGTAGATTAACTTATTTTCAATAACAGACGCAGTTGTTTCACTATATCTTTTTCTTTTCCAAACCTGCGAATCTAAAAAGAGAATCTTATCGCCAATACAAATTTCACGAAACTCATATTTAAAAATAAACGAGCAGACAAAATCCACAAGCTCCTGTGAAATGTCCATATAGCGCAATAGATTCAAGCATCTTTTAATCTTGTTTTGTATAGACAGAATTTCTATCCTCTGATTGGTTTTTAGTACCGTACCATAGTAGGAACAAAGATTTCGCACAGAGGACTCTATTATTTCAATATTTTTGAAATCTAATGTTTTTATTGAATGCTTGCGAAGCAATCTATCTAATTGTTTCGTATCAAAATACTCAATAAAACAATAAAAATCAATATTGTCGAAATAAATCTCGCTTGACGCATTACCAAAGAAGTCATCATCAACAGCTTTCTTAGCCTGCACAGAGTATTTATACACTAAGGTTGACATCAAATTTCGTATGGTTGTTTTAAACTCTGTAAACTCCTCCATATACAAACCATTCCCCAAGAAAAAGTGCAAATTTTGGTTTATTCTTGAAATAACCTTATCTACACTTGTGATACCCCACTCTTGAGTGTTGGAATCAATAGCATCTTGCAATTTCATTCCATCTTGGAAGGAATAGTATGAGTTTTCATATAACATATTAAAAGATGCAATTTTCTTGAAACACTGGTACTCATTTTGAAACTCAATAGGCAACCTTTCAAATATGTGCTCAACTTGCTCAGAACTAATGGTGCCTCCTTTTAGTCCATCAAAGTCAAAAGAATTGTAGTACATCAAGTTGTTGTTCGCACTTTTCATAGCTTGATATACTACATAACGATTTGCCTGTGCCAAAAAATGCAAAAGATAATCGCTTGCAATATATGCCTCTGTAGCAACATTTACAAACAACTCATAAGATTCCTTGTAACGAGATAATTTTGCTAAATAGTACGCCTTTCTATAATTATCTTGGTAATCATCATATTTCTTAGCCACATACTCTTGCATTTCAGTATAATAAAATTGCATACAACACGGATTACCAAAAACAAAATTGTCATCAGAAATAGTCCGTTGCTTATGATCGGCACAGTGAATCCCTCTGATCTGTGCCTTTGAAAGCACGGAGACAATAGTTTGGTATTTTTGTAGTGTATCAACATTGAGTTTTTCCCTGTCATCTTCATTCATGTCGTTTATAGCAACAAAATGCTTAAACAATATGTTTTCACCAACGGATATATTGATTACACCGTGACTCTCAATAATAACCTTATTATGAAGTTTTTCTTTAATGTCTTGTATTCGGAGCGACTTCATTTTGTCCAAAGGAGCCAGCAAATCATACAGCAATTCGAAAGCTTCTATTTCATCTTTCCCTTTAACTGAAAACTTTGAAGAATCGTTTATGGCATTCAGGACGCACTTATATCTATCAACAAAAGCAGTTGGTTCATCCTCAACACAGTGTCTATAATCAATAACGCGCAACCCCTTAGACTCATGATATCGCAATTCGTCTTTCGAAAGTTCTGCATCATCAGTATATATGAATACAGGCTTGTTAAATTTCTCCTTGAGAAGTGTTTTTGTCCAATTCAAAATTAGTTTGATATTGTAGTCATTGAGCCCATAACCAATAAACACTACTGTGTTTGTTGCGAAGATAGACTTCAAAAGAGTTTCAACTAATTTGAACTTTTCACTGTAGTTAAGATAGTCCTCTTCTTTCAGAACAATGTTTCTGTGGTTCAAATCTCCGTGGAGCTTTAGAATAAACCTATTCCCGTTAATTCCAGAAATTTCGTCATCACAAGCAACTACTTTAAAACTTTGGCAGTTCTCTGAGGCCGCCGTTTCAAGTAAATCGTCAAAGTTTGTCGTAATAAATGCATACGGATTTAGGTCAAGTAACATTTTATGAATTGTGTTGGGGATAAGCTTTTTATTTCCGAAACAGTTGTTTATAAAATCGTAATACCGACATTCATCTTGATTTATTGAGTAATAATACATCTGAGGTATGCTCAAGTATTCTTCATTACTGTAATCCGACTTTTTAGCACGCCCAAGGTTATCACAAAATGCATCTATCAATTCCGACCATTTTGGTGCATTGGAAAGTTTTGATATGCCTGCACCAACAAAAAACGTTAGCGATTCTGTTTGTGAGGCCTCAATAATTCTCTTAAATATATCTCGATACATAATAGCCTCCCACTATTTCGTCAACTTTTGATACATCTTCATAAGCTCTGAAACGCAAGTGCTCTCGGTCATGCTCTTTACATCAAAACCATAAGCCTGCATTACGGCACGGTCATTTGCTTGGTGAGCCTTGCGCAGTTCGGGTGGCATAGAAACTTCGTCATACAAATCTGCGAGAGAACAATCGGGATACTTTGATCTTGCGTCCAGAATTGCCTGTGCAGTATGCTCGATTTTTGCTTTTTGCTCGGCGGTCGGAGTAGGCCATGGAAAATTGTTATATACGATATTAACTGAATACCTAAAATCGCTCTTAATTCTTCCACTTGCCTGCGCCTTATTCTTTAATCTTGTAAGCACAGACGCTGCAATATCAGCCATTCAGCAACACCTCCATCAGTTCGGTAACTTTTTTATACACACGCAATTTTTGGGAATAAGCAGAAAGATTATTCAGATTCTTTTTGTCGTCTTTTACATAAGCGTTAATGGCCTTGTTAAAAATTTCGTTATCTAATCTTGAACGATATTTGAAACAATCACATATTGTTCGCTCACGGTCATATACAGGCAGCTCAACTCCGTTGAAGTTGTCGTTGATTTTCCCAAGTTCATACAACTCAGGCTGCATATAATAAGGTTGAATAGCAAGCGAATCGACTTTTAGTTTTGTTCTTGACATTGAACGAGGCACAGCTATTGACCATTTTCGTGGTGCAAAGTCGCTGTAACCATAGTGAAACAACGCAGATTCAACACAAACTATTCCTTTTGGGATGAGTGTTGCAAGCAATTGTTCTTCTGAAGAAACACCTTGTTCGGCAAGCTGATAGTATCCGTGTCGTACACGATTAAGAAAGCCTGCGTTACACAGGTTTACGACATCAACAGCTCTGATTCCGGCAGCAACAAAGTCGGCAGATTTTGCAATACCATTATTGTCTACAACCACTTCTTTTGCTCGCTCTTGAAGATTCACTCATTCACCCTCTTCCTTTAATAAAATTCACGCACAGCGAATACGTAATTGTGTGCAGATTTTATTATACCTGAGACAACTAAAAAAATCAATTAAAATTTAAGCACATTTTTTGAAATATGTGCGTAAAATTAAAATATATCTTGCAAAACAAAAAGAAATCAAGTATAATATAAATTGTAAAACCAATCCGGTTGCGATTATTCTTTTCTTGCAACCATCGGTTTTATCGCACCTGATAAGAAAATGATAAATTCTCGTCATACAGGTATGATAATATGGATTATCAAAATACTGCGAAGACTACACGATACATTTTATAAACAAAATGCGTTAAGTTTAGCCTTTCGGCAACGAGTGGGAATAATTCCCCTTGGTTTAGATGTGCCGAAAAACCCAGTATTTATGTGGGCTTCGGGACTCGGCACTTTTCGAGTAACCGTTTTTGCAACAGATGAAATAGTCCCCCTTGGCTTACAACCAAACCTAAAAATCGCATAATTTTTAAGGCTTCTGCCCTGTTAGGGGCGGAAGCCTTTACATATTCGATAAAAATTCCGTTTTGACATACCGTTTGACATACCGTCAAGGCGGAGAAAAATATATTAAATGAGAGAAATTTTCTTAGCATAAGCATGAAGAAATCATAGAACAACTTGCCTTATATGTTTCTTAGTAACATATAAGTTCTCGCTTTTCTAAGTAAAAACACAATATTTTGAAGCGGCATAGCTTACTGTTATCATAGCTGTAGGTCGAGTGTTATCAGTCTCGATAACAAACCGATAACACTGCCGGTATAATCATGATAATTCGGATATCTCAAATAATCAAAAACGCCGCGAACAGTACGCTCTTTCTATGTAAAAGCTTTTTTGCTGCTTGCCGTCCGTTTATTCGGCCGACGCAAACTCCTTAAAATGATTATATAACTGATTGACATTGAGGCTTGCTATATCGACAAGCGAGTATTGCCGTTGCAAATATTTGACGAACTCGCAGCCCAGATAATAGCCCACGTCGCTGTGATTTTTGTAGCTGCACCAATCCCCGAAGAAATCCTGCGTGCTGATATTTTTGTCGACGCGTCGGAGATATTCACGCTTTATTTCGGCTTCGTTTTCCTTGCACCAATCGAGCCAGCCGTTTTGATTTTGATGATAGTATCTGTCATCTTGGCATAGAATATGCTCGCAGACCATGGCAAGTCCCTCTTGATAGAGCTGAACCAGTGAATTTTCGCCCTCTGACCGAGCCTCGGGATAGAGATTTCCGTAGGTTTTATGCCATATGTGGCCTATTTCATGAAAAATCAGAGTCTGCATGGCGGATTCATCCTGCCAATTCAACTCGATAATTTTTTCTATTCCGAGCAAAACCGCGTCTCTGCCGTCAAGCGATGTCGCCCAGCCCGCGCCGTTGCACAGCCCCAAATAGAGAATAATATCCGTCTCGACGCCGTTTTCAAAAAGCCGTCCGATATTTTCCGCAAGCTTGTCGGTCACGGCGACAAAGGAGTCGTTTGCCGCAATCGCCGCGTCCCTGTTGAGCAGCACGTTATTGACTACGGGCAGCACGTCGTTATTGAAATCATATTCCCTCGAATTCCGTTCGCATTTTTCGTCAAGCTCCGGCGAAATCGCGCGGGCGTATACTCTCCATGCATCCAAATCAAAGGAGCTGTTCTTAAAGCAGCCGGGTATTTTATCAAAAGTATTTATTATTCTCATAGCTCTGTTCCTGCGATTCTCTCAAATTATTTTACCTGCTTTGACATATGCATTTCGCCGTCGCACTCGAAGCCGATGGCGGAGTAGAGCTTTTGCGCGGCAGTGTTATCGCTGCCCGTCAGCAGCTCAAAGCTGTGGAGCGGGTATATTTTCTTGCAGTATTCCTGCGCGAAGGTCAACATTTCCCGCGCGATGCCCCGCCCGCGATACTCGGGGCGGACATAGACCTCCGTTATCTCGGGCATAAAATCTTCGTAGCAGAGCGACTTCTTCAGCTGAACGCAGACGAAGCCGGCGAGCCGTCCTCCGCTGCCGTCCGCAACGATGACAATCTCGCGCCTGTTTGTAAGAAGCGAGGCGCGAATGCTTTCTTCCGTAGTCTTGCCCTTGCCGTTGAACTCTGCGTTGAGGAGCTCAAGCTCCGCCGCGTCGTCGACCGATGCCAATCTTATCATCTTATTGTCTCTCCCCAGAGTTTTGTGCCCGCATTATAGCATATTTTTTCCAAAATGTAAATGCTCGGAGGAGGTGAAAGGCTGCTGATGGGCTGTGAGTATTAGGCGGATAGGAATTTGCGGATATAAGTATCGGCGACGGTCAACCGCCGTAATATTGGAAATCATCACAACCTTGCTGAAGCTGATGTTATCCGCCCGCGAAGTTCGCACAATTTTATTGATGTGAAACTTGTAGGGTGCGGCAATTCGACGCACCGATGCCGCGATAGCGGCACAGAATTTCCGCAAAGTTTATTTTATATACCGCCTGATTTTGAAGTCTACATATCTGCAAACAACGGAAAGATTGTTTTTCCCCACAAAATCAAAATCCCGCCTACGGAAAAACCGCAGGCAGGATTTTTTTGCTTTGAATACGGGTTTATATTATTCTCTTCTTCCAATTTTCGCCGTCGCGCTCATAGAAAAATTCGGTCAGCGACGGGTTTTCCATGACATGAACCATGTCGATGAAATCCTGCGCGAGTTTATACTGCGTCAGCTCGTCGCGCTCGATCCAGAATACTCTGCCCTCGGCGGAATTTTTGAGCTCGCCGCTGAAGCGGTCGGCGCGGAAAAACAGCACTATGTACCGCGTGCCGTCATCGCGGATAAAATCGTTGATTCCGCATACCGTCGGGCGGAAGATATCAAGTCCCGTCTCCTCTTTGACCTCGCGGCGCACGGCGTCGGTGAATGCCTCGCCCGGCTCAACATGACCGCCGGGGAAGGTTACGCCCGGCCAGTCCTTATTCACTCTGTCCTGCACGAGTATCTTCGTGCCGTCGCAGATCATGCACATCACGGTAAGCTCTGCCTTTTCGGTGTTTCCCATTGCTGTCATTTCTTCCTTTCGTCTTCTACAAAACTGTTTTCAACCGTCATAACGGCGTAGTAATTCTCGCCGATCTCGGTCGATATTTTGTCGCTTATCAGCTCTTTTATCTGCCCTTTCGTGAACGGATATTTGTGCGGCACGACGAGGTCGAAAATGAGGTTGGTGTGCGTAGGACCTTCCACCATTCTGAAGTCGTGCATCGTGAATCTCGGGTCAACTTCCTTTATCAGCTCGCCGACCTTTTCGCGCAGGGCGTTTATATGCTCATCATCAACGACTATCGGATCCATATGCAGGACAATGTTTATGGCGAATTTCTTCTTTATGTCGCGCTCGATGCGGTCTATGGTGTCGTGGCACGCCATTATGTCGCAGTCGGACGGCACTTCGACATGGGCGGAGGCGAACATTCTGCCCGGTCCGTAGTCATGAACCATGAGGTCGTGGACGCCGATAACGCCCTCGTATGAGAGAATGTCGCTCTCGATTTCCTGCACCGTCTCCGGCGAAGCGGGCGCGCCGAGCAGTTCGTTCATCGTGTCCTTGAATATGCCTATTCCGGTCGCGATGATAAACAGGGCTACTACTATTCCCATGTACCCGTCGAGCGGCACAGAGGTAAATTTCGAGAGAATAAGGGCTATCATCGATACGGTCGTCGCCGCGGTGTCGCTGACGCTGTCCATAACGACCGCTCCGACGGCGGTCGAGTTTATCCTTTTGCCGATGCTTCTGTTAAAAACCGCCATCCATATTTTGACCCCGATCGAGGCGATGAGCACTATGAGTGCAGTCATGCTGAACTGGAGCGGCTCCGGGTGGAGAATTTTATCTACCGACGAGCGGATCAGCTCGCCGCCCATGAGCAGGATAATAAACGAGACTATCAGCGCGCAGACATATTCTATCCTGCCGTGGCCGAACGGGTGCTCGTCATCGGCGGGCTTATTTGCCAGACGGAAACTGACGAGCGTCACCGCGGACGACCCTGCGTCCGAGAGGTTGTTCGCGGCGTCCGCGGTTATGGCGATACTGCCAGTCGCCGAGCCGACAATGAACTTTGCGGCGGTCAGCAGAATGTTGCACAGTATGCCGACGATGCCGCTGAGTGTGCCGTAGCGCGAGCGCACGGCAGGGTCGTCGGTTTTTTCGCTGTCCTTGATAAAGAGTTTTATCAGAAGCTTTGTCATGATAACCTCCGGGGTAATATGCAGGTATGCGGATACAGGCGCCGAAATGATTTCGTGCCGCTCACGCGGCAGCGGTGCGTCGAGTCGCCGCACCCTACAATCGCTCGATTACAGCCTTGCGCCGCTTGTATGCAGGAAAAACTCCGCATTTTAATATTCCGCAGGAACGCCGGGCCCCTGCGGAATGATTTTTTGATTCTGTTTTTTTACATTCTCTCCGGTACGCTTATCTTGAGCAGTGTCAGGATGTTCTTGAGAACTTCCTTGACGCACAGGCACAGATATATTCTCGCCGCACTCAAGTTCTTGTCGTCACAGTTGACGCGGCAGGCGTTGTAGAACTTGTGGAAGAGGGTCGCAAGGTCGATGCAGTAGCGTGTGATGCGCGCGGGATCATAGTTTTTGGCGGAGAGGGCAATCTCGTCGGTGAGCGACGCTAAGTGCCTGATTATCTCGCGCTCCTCGGGCGCGGTGAGCAGGTCGAGCTGCTCGGGCGTGCACTCGGGGATGTCACAGCCCTGCTCCTTGAGCTTTCTCAGGATGCTGCAAATTCTCGCATGGGCGTACTGGCAATAGTAAACCGGGTTCTGCGAATTCTCGGCGACGGCGAGATCGAGGTCGAACTCCATCTGCGTCGCGGGCTCGCGGAGATTGAAGAAGAAACGCACCGCGTCTATCGGTATCTCTTCGAGCAGGTCGACAAGGGTTATCGCCTTGCCGGTACGCTTGGACATGCGCACGACTTCGCCGTTTCTCGTCAGGCGCACGAGCTGCATGAGGATTATGTCGAGCCTGTCTCCGTCAAGACCCAGCGCGTCGAGCGCGCCCTTCATTCTGGCGACATGGCCGTGGTGGTCTGCACCCCAGACATCTATCGCCCTGTCAAACTTTCTGACGGCGAGCTTGTTGCGGTGATATGCGATATCCGCCGCGAAATAGGTCGGGTTGCCGTTCTGGCGGATGAGCACGTCGTCCTTGAGACCGAGCTTGTCGATCTCATCCTGCGTCTTGCCCTGGGCGAGCAGGCGCTTTGTCTGAACCTCGATGTTCTTGTACCACAGCGCACCGTCAAGCTCGTAGGTGAGACCCTTTTCTTTGAGCAGCTCTATTGTGTCGCGAAGCTCCGTGCCGTTGTGCAGGGTGCTCTCCTTGAACCATGTGTCGTATTCTATTCTGTATTTTGAAAGTATCTCGTGCATCGAGTCGATGTTCTTCGGCAGCGCGAAATCGACGAGCGCCTTGCGGCGGACTTCCTCGCTCTCGGAGATATATTTGTCGCCGTAGACATCGGCAAATTCCCTGGCACGCACGGCTATGTCCTCTCCGTGGTAGCTGTCCTCGGGCAGCTCGGGCGCGTCGGCGCCTTTGTATATCTGCTGATAGCGGATATCGAGCGAGAGGGCGAATTTGTCTATCTGATTGCCGGCGTCGTTTATATAGAATTCGCGGCTGACATTGTAGCCCGCAAAGTCCATGACCGCCGCGAGGCAGTCGCCAAGAGCGCCGCCGCGGGCGTTGCCCATGTGCATCGGACCCGTCGGATTGGCGGAGACGAATTCAATATTTACCTTTTCGCCCTTGCCAAAGTTGGAGCGGCCGTAGTCGCTGCCCTTTTTGCGGATATCCATGAGAATCTCCGAATAGAAGCGGTCGGCGAGACGGAAGTTTATGAATCCGGGACCCGCCGCCTCGCAGGATGAGAATGCGGTGCCCTCGAGGTCAATGTTCTTTGTTATAGCCGCGGCTATCATAGCGGGCGCGCGTCTGAAAGCTCTCGCCCACGCCATGGCGGCGTTTGTGGAGTAGTCGCCGTTCTTTCTGTCCGCCGGGATTTCGACCTTGAAATCCGTGAGCTCGGCTTCGGGCAGTTCACCTGCCGCCATCGCCTTTTTCGCGGCGTCCCTGACAAGCTCGCAGAGCTTATCCTCGACCTGTTTTACAAGCACTGACATAAAATTTATCCATCCTTTCGTGTAACCGCAGTTTCTGCGGGCAAACCGTCTTTTTTACTGTCCGCTGACCGTTATCTTCAGCTCGTTCGATGCGGCGAGATCCGCGTTGACATCGATAGTGTAGTTGAGCAGCAGCTCTCCGCCCTCCTCCGTCACGGACGACTCGACCTTTTTGGCGAATATGCCGAGGAGCATATCGCCGAAGGGTGTCGCGTAGTGGCAGACATGGCGCCTGCCGCGCTCCATGACCATCTGTGTAGTATATGCGCCGTTTCTCGTCATTGTGACGAGTCCGCCGTCCTCTATGAGCAGGGTGGTCACGCAGCCCTCCATCTCGGCGGCAGGCTCTTCATATGAGAGCTCGTAGCCGTTTTCGAGCAGGCGCAGAACGCCCTGCGTGCTCGTCTGCGACGAGTAGCTGTCGTCATGCCCGGAGTGGCTGTCCTCAATATTTATAAACACCTTTTTTTCCATCGGAAAAGTCCTTTTCTTTCTTGCTCTGAGGCTATGAAAAACCTCGTTCTTTTGATTTTTTATAATACCACAGTTATACGCCTTTCGTCAACCCGTTTTATTTGAAAACGGGCGCAGTATTTTTCTGTTAGAGCATTGCAAACGCGCCGACATTATGATATATTATATTAGTATATATAATATATACTCTGTGCAGAGTATTTTTTAAGGAGAACAGTTATGATCGATATCCGTATAGCGATGAACGACATCTACAAGAACCTCGAGCCGACCCTCACGAAGTGCGGCTTCAGAATCACCACTCCCGCAGATATCTCCGACGGTATCCCCGTCTCCGTCACGAGCGGACGCGCCGTTATGGATTTTTCCGGCGACAACAAGGCTCTGCGTATCGAGCACTACGACAACAAAATAGCTCTGCTCTGGGCGCAGAAAGAGGGCGCGAACGAGACGGATTTCGCGAAGATCGCTCACTCTCTGCTCGACGTTGAGACCGCCGACGACAAGGACATCAAGTTTATCTCGGACGAGTATGCCGAGCTTATCGAAGAAAGCTTCGGCAAGAACGGCACAGCCGATAAGAAAAAAGTGAAGCTCCCCACCCCCGTGTCTAAGGCGGCGGCGAAGAGCGGCGAGGCGTGCTATGACGCGAACACTTTCGCGAACCGTCTGAGCGTTATCTATCCCGAGCTGCGCGACGAATACAGAAAGAATATTGAGACCTACGGCGAGTTCCTGCCCGAGGATTTCTTCAAGAATCACGCCGCTCCCGTGGTTATCAAGGTCATAAAAGAGAACGACCCGCAGAAGATGAGGAAGCTCTTCAATCTCCTCAACGAGATTTATGACGACGGCACGAACGAGATTCAGAGCATCATAGCCGTCACCGTCCTCGGCGAGCTCAACAACGATCAGGATCTGCTCGCAAACTGCGTTGATTACATGAGCGCGGACATGATCTCTCCCGTTGTCCAGGTCAACAAGTATCTCGCGAAGTCCAAGAGCGCGAGAATGAGACTCGAAAATCCGCCGAAGTACAAGCCCAAAAAGAAAAAGAAGAAAAAGAACATGTTCTCCACCCTGACGAATCAGTAAATTCGTTTTTATAGCTTTGGAGAAGGAGGATGAAAGCTTTGGATAACAATGAGAACAACGAGATCCTTGAAGAGAACGCCGAGAATCAGGACGAGCTCGTGCTCGACGAAGACATTGAGCTTGACAAGGATATGAACACCAAGGTCACCGAGGAATACGACGCGAGCCAGATTCAGGTTCTTGAGGGACTTGAGGCGGTCCGCAAGCGCCCCGGTATGTACATCGGCTCGACGGGTCCGCGCGGCCTGCACCACCTTGTGTATGAGATAGTCGACAACTCCATAGACGAAGCTCTCGCGGGCTTCTGCACGAATATCGATGTTGAGATACTCCCGGGCAATGTTATCAGCGTCAAGGATAACGGACGCGGTATCCCTGTGGGCATGAACGAAAAGATGGGCATCTCCACCGTGACGGTCGTTCTGACCGTCCTGCACGCCGGCGGTAAGTTCGGCGGCAACGGCTACAAGGTCTCCGGCGGTCTGCACGGCGTCGGTTCGTCCGTCGTCAACGCCCTGTCCGAGTGGCTCGAAGTTGAAGTTGCGCAGAATGGCCATGTCTATCAGCAGCGCTTCTCGAACGGCGGCCACCCCGACTATGACCTCAAGGAGATAGGCACATCGTCGGCGACCGGCACGACTATACGCTTCAAGCCCGATCCCGAGATTTTCCGCGAGACCACGGTCTATGATTTCGAGACCCTTGAAAGACACCTGCGCGAGTCCGCGTTCCTCAATGCGGGACTGTGCATAACCCTTGCGGACAGGCGCGACCCCGATAATATCATCGAGCGCACCTACTGCTACGAAGGCGGACTTTCGAGCTTCGTCGAATATCTGACCACAAGCCGCGGTCAGACTCCCCTGCATGAAAAGCCGATCCATTTCTCCGCCATGCACGGCGACAGAAGCGCGGAGATCGCCATGCAGTATACAGACAGCTACAACGAGACAATGCTCTCGTTTGCAAACAACGTCCACACCGTTGACGGCGGTACTCATGAGACCGGTTTCAAGACCGCTCTGACCCGCGTTTTCAACGACTACGGACGCAAATATTCCATTCTCAAAGACGGCGACAAGAAGCTCTCGGGTGACGATGTCCGCGAGGGACTGACTGCCGTTATCAGCGTCAAACTCACCGAGGCTCAGTTCGAGGGACAGACCAAGGGCAAGCTCGGTAACACCGACATAACCCAGCTCGTCTCGACAACGGTCTATGAGAAGCTGATGACCTATTTTGAAGAGAATCCCGCAGTCGCAAAGGCGATATTCTCGAAGGCTCTCGACGCTTCGCGCGCAAGAGAAGCTGCGAGAAAGGCGCGCGAACTGGCTCGCCGCAAATCTGTTCTCGATTCAAACTCCCTGCCCGGCAAGCTTGCCGACTGCACCGAGCGCGACGCAGAGCGTACAGAGCTCTACATCGTCGAGGGAGATTCCGCAGGCGGCTCCGCAAAAGAGGGACGCGACAGACGCTTCCAGGCGATTCTTCCCCTTTGGGGCAAGATGCTCAACGTCGAAAAGGCGAGACTCGACAGGGTTATCGGCAACGAGAAGCTCATGCCTATTGTCATCGCCCTCGGCACCGGAATCGGCGACGAGTTTGATATAACAAAGCTTCGCTACAACAAGATAGTTATCATGGCGGATGCCGATGTCGACGGCGCGCATATCAGAACGCTGCTGCTGACCTTCTTCTTCCGCTATATGCGCCCGCTTATCGAGCAGGGTCATGTCTATCTCGCTCAGCCCCCGCTGTTCAAAGTCAGCAAGGGCAAGAAGATAAGATACGCTTTCTCCGACGAGGAGCGCGATCAGTTCATGGCGGAGTTCGGCGGCTCGGGCAGCTGCGATATCCAGAGATACAAAGGTCTCGGCGAGATGGATGCCGAGCAGCTCTGGGAGACGACAATGGATCCCGACTTCCGCACGATGCTGCGCGTCAATGTAGAGGACGCGATGCTCGCGGACGAGACCTTCTCCATTCTTATGGGCGACAAGGTCGAGCCGCGCCGCGAGTTCATCGAAACCAATGCAAAATACGTCCAGAACCTGGATATATAACGGAAAGGAGTAGATCTCTGTGAGCTTTGACGAAGCATATAACGAACAAAAAATAATCAATGTCGAGATCAATAGAGAAGTGCGTAAATCCTTTCTGGATTACTCCATGTCGGTCATCACCTCGCGTGCTCTGCCCGATGTGCGTGACGGCTTGAAGCCCGTCCACAGACGCATACTTTACACCATGTACGAAAACGGCCTCTATCCCGATAAGCCGTACCGCAAATGCGCGGACACGGTCGGTTCGGTGCTCGGCCGCTACCATCCTCACGGCGACGCCTCCGTCTATGACGCCATGGTGCGTCTGGCGCAGGACTTCTCCATGAGATATACGCTCGTTGACGGCCACGGCAACTTCGGTTCCGTCGACGGCGACCCGCCCGCCGCCTACCGTTACACCGAGTCAAAGCTCAAAAAGCTCTCTCTCGAAATGCTGACGGATATCGACAAGGACACGGTCGATTTTATCCCGAACTACGACGACCGACTCAAGGAGCCCACGGTGCTCCCGTCGAGATATCCGAACCTGCTTGTCAATGGCTCCGTCGGTATAGCGGTCGGTATGGCGACAAATATCCCTCCGCACAATCTGCGCGAGGTCGTAGCCGCCATGAACTGCCTGATAGATAACCCCGACGCGACTCTCGAGGAGCTTATGACTCATCTGCCAGGCCCCGATTTCCCGACCCGCGGAATAATCATGGGCAGAGCGGGCATACGCGCCGCCTACGGCACAGGCCGCGGCAAAATTATAGTCCGCGCCCGCGCCGAGATAGTCGAGACAAAGGGCGACCGCCACAAGATAGTTGTCACCGAGATTCCTTACGGCGTCAACAAGGCGAAGCTCATAGAGAGCATGGCGGATCTCGTCAAGGATAAGCGCATCGAGGGCATATCCGATATCCACGACTATTCCTCGCGCTCCGGTATGCACATCGACATCACCTTGAAGCGCGACGCGAATCCGCAGGTAGTTTTGAATCAGCTCTATACCTACACTCAGCTCCAGTCTACCTTCGGCGTGATTATGCTCGCCCTCGTAAACGGCGAGCCGAAGATACTCACCCTTAAGCAGATTCTCCAGCAGTATATCGACTACCAGTGCGAGATAGTCACCCGCCGCACAAGGTACGATCTGAAAAAAGCTCAGGAGCGCGCCCATATTCTTGAGGGCTTGCTCACGGCGCTTGATTTCATCGACGAGGTCATAGCTATCCTGCGCGCATCGAACAGCGTCCCCGAGGGACGCGAAGCGCTCATGAACCGCTTCGGTCTCGATGAGATTCAGGCGCAGGCGATAGTCCAGATGAGACTCGGCCAGCTGACCGGACTCGAGCGCATAAAGGTCGAGGACGAGATGGCTCAGCTCAAGGCGAAGATAGCCGACTTTATAGATATTCTCTCGAACGAGTCGAGAATACTTACTATAGTCCGCGAGGAGACTGGCGCCATCGCCGAGAAGTTCGGCGACGACCGCCGCACCGTCATTGAAAATGTCAGCGGCGAGGTCGATATCGAGGATCTTATCCCCGAGGAGACCTGCGTGTTCACCATGACGAACCTCGGCTATATCAAGCGTATCCCCGCCGACGCATACACGATCCAACACCGCGGCGGCAGAGGCGTCAAGGGCATGACAAGGCGCGAGGAGGATGTGGCAAAGACCATGTTTACCTGCTCGACCCACGATTACGTCATGTTCTTTACCACCCGCGGCAGAACTTACCGTCTCAAGGGCTATGAAGTACCCGAGGGCTCGAGAAACAGCAAGGGCATGAATATAGTCAACCTTCTGCCCCTTGAAGCGGGCGAGAAGGTGTCGGCGATGATAAGAGTGCCCGAATATGACCCCGATGCGTTCCTCTGCATGGTCACGCGCAAGGGCATTATCAAGCGCACGAGCCTCGACGCTTACCGCAACGTCCGCAAGAACGGCGTTATCGCGATAAATCTCGACGATGACGACGAACTCGCATGGGTGCGCCTGACCTCCGGCAACGACGACCTGCTCATAGCCACGCGCAAGGGCATGGGCATCCGCTTCAATGAAAACGACGCGAGACCGCTCGGCAGAACGGCGCGCGGCGTCAAGGCGATTGAGCTGCGCGAGGGCGACGAGGTTGTCGGCATGGAAGTGCTCGACGATGCAAAGGCTGTCCTCACCGTCAGCACCACCGGCTACGGCAGACGCAGCGAACCTTCGGATTACAGACTCCAGTCGAGAGGCGGCAAGGGTACGATAAACTACCGCACCGAGACCTACGGCGACGTTGCCGCAATAGCGGTCGTTGACGAGAGCGAGGATGTTATCTTCATCTCGTCCGACGGCATTATAATCCGCATCCCCGTCTCACAGATAAGCACATTTGCAAGACCCTCCAAGGGCGTCAGAGTCATGCGTGTGTCCGAGGGCGAGCAGTTGGTTACCGTCGCCTGCACTCCGAGCGAGGAAGATCAGGAAAAGCCGGAAGAAACCGCGGCTGAGGAAGTGTCACCTGCCGAAGACAGCGAAAATTCCGAAACAGAGGAATAATCGGTCGGGTTTTTATTAAAATTTTGTAAGAAGTTACAAATAACTCTTGTCATAACCCGGTTTCTCTGATATGATATTAACATGACCAGCGAAGTCAACAATTCGGAAAAGGGGGATACACAATGAACATCGCTCTCATGGCTCACGACTCAAAAAAAGAACTTATGACCCAGTTCTGTATAGCTTATTGCGGTATCCTGAGCCGCCATTCCCTGTGCGCGACCGGCACTACGGGCAAGCTCGTAGCCGAGGCAACGGGACTTGAGATTCAGCGCTTCCTCAGCGGAAGTCAGGGCGGCGACCAGCAGATAGCTTCCAGAATAGCCTGCAACGAGATCGATCTTCTGCTCATGTTCAGAGATCCGCTCACACCCAAGCCGCACGAGCCCAACGAAGCAAATCTTCTCAGACTCTGCGACGTGCACAACATCCCCGTTGCCACCAATATAGCCACCGCTGAGGCTCTTATTCACAGCCTTGCGCGCGGCGACCTTGATTGGCGCGACATAGTCAACCCGAAATAAGCTTTGACCCGCCCCGGCGGTATTTCCCGCCGGGCGGCTTTTTCCGGAGCTTTTTCGCTCATCCCGCCAACGGCGGGATTTAATGTTTTTATGGAAGGAACGAAAACATGGCTCTTTTTACGAAAGCTGTCAAGGGCACTCAGGATGTGCTGCCCGCGGCGAGCTATAAAAACCGCTTTCTTGAAAATACCCTGCTCGATATAGCCTCGCGTTTCGGCTTCAAGGAGATTCGCACTCCCGTGTTCGAGCATACGGAGCTGTTTGCCCGCGGCGTCGGCGACACCACCGATGTCGTGCAGAAGGAGATGTACACTTTTCTCGACAAGGGCGGACGTTCTATAACGCTCCGACCCGAGGGCACTGCGGGCGCTGCGCGCGCATTTTTGGAGCACGGGCTTTTCAACGAGCCCCTGCCGCAGAAGACCTGCTATATAACCTCGTGCTATCGCTACGAGAAGCCGCAGTCCGGCAGATACAGGGAGTTCCACCAGTTCGGCGTTGAGGTCTTCGGCACTCCGGCTCCTGCCGCCGATGCCGAGATAATTTCCCTCGCCGCCGAGATATTCGCTTTCCTCGGAATCGAGGACTTGACGCTCGAGATAAACTCGATCGGCTGCCCGACCTGCCGCGCCGAGTATCACAAGGCGCTCAAGGCATATTTTGAGCAGTATAAAGACGAGCTGTGCGGTACCTGCCTCGACAGGCTTGAGCGTAACCCTATGCGTATTCTTGACTGCAAGAGCCCCGTCTGCTCGAAGATAGCCGAGGGCGCACCCGTTATGCTCGATTATCTCTGCGACGAGTGCCGCGAGCATTTCGAGAAAGTCAAGAGCTATCTTGACGCGCTGATGATAGACTATGTTGTCAACCCGCACATCGTGCGCGGACTTGATTACTATACAAAGACCGTTTTCGAATTCGTCTCGCACAACGACAAGACCGACGGACTTGTCTGCGGCGGCGGCGGACGCTATGACGGACTCATTGAAGAGCTCGGCGGTCAGCACACCCCGTCGCTCGGCTTCGCAATGGGACTTGAGCGCCTGCTCAGCGTCATCGAGGCTCAGGGCATTGAGCTGCCCGGCGACCAGAAGTGCGATATCTATATCGGCTCTATCGGCGACGCCGCTTCGCTCATTGCGGCGAAGCTCTGCACGGATCTCCGCTCGGACGGAGTCAGCGCGCAGTTTGACGTCGCGGGACGCTCGGTCAAGGCTCAGATGAAATACGCCGACAAACTGGGCGCGCGCTTCACCTGCGTTATCGGCGACGACGATATCGCCAAGGGCGAAGTCATCGTCAAGAACATGGAAAACGGCGAAAAGACCGCTTTTTCAATCGAAAACTTCAGCGATGAATTCTCGTCGGCTCTCGTTCAGGCTGCGGCAAACGCCTTTGCGGACAGCATCAACGACGGAGATCTCAACGCTGCCGATATATCAAATCTCTTTGGAGGGCTCAGATAATGGAGAGAACTTACATTGCGGACATCAAAAATAATCTTGGCAAACCCGTGCTCGTTCAGGGCTTTGTCGAGAACCTGCGCGACAGCAAGTATATGGCTTTTATCGTGCTCAAGGATATCACCGGAAAAATCCAGATAACCGTCGAGAAAGAGAAGCTGCCGGAGCTCTGCCCCGTGATAGCGACTCTGACTCAGGATTCCGTTATCTCGGTCGTCGGCACCGCCGTCGAGAACGATTTCGTCAAGATGGGCGGAATTGAGATTATCCCCGAGTCGATAACCGCAGAGTCGATAGCCGACGCGCTGCCGATAGTGCGCAAGGAGATCCCTGCGACCAAGAAGCGCCCGGGCGTCGAGCGCTCGAGCATCGACCAGCGCATTGACTACCGCTGGATCGACCTTCGCACCGACGAAAATCAGCTCATGTTCAAGGTTCAGACCGTCATGGTCAACGCCATGCGTCAGTTCCTGATAGATCATAATTTCATTGAGATTCACACCCCGAAGCTCATCGGCGCGGCGAGCGAGAGCGGAGCCGAGGTTTTTGAGGTCAAGTATTTTGACCGCCTCGCCTATCTTGCGCAGAGCCCCCAGTTCTATAAGCAGATGGCAATGGCGAGCGGCTTCGAGCGCATATTTGAAGTCGGCCCCGTTTTCAGAGCCGAGAAGTCATACACCAACAAGCACACCACCGAGTTCTCCGGCTTCGACCTTGAGTTCAGCTACATCACCTCTTTCAAAGATGTCATGAAGATGGAGGAGGAGCTGCTGACATATATGCTTAAATCGGTCAAGGAGAAGTACGGCGAGGAGATAAAGGAGCTGTTCGGCAAGGAGGTTGTCGTCCCGACGACCCCGTTCCCGGTCATAAAGCTTGCCGATCTCTATGACGAGCTCGAAAAGGAGTTCGGCTATACCGTGCCCGACAGCGAAAAGGGCGACCTCACGACCGACGCCGAGCGTCTGAGCTACGACTGGGTCATGAAGAAATACGGTCACGAGTTCCTGTTCATTACCGACTACAGCGCCGAGAAGCGCGCGTTCTACCATATGCGCGACGAGAACGGCGTGCCGCAGGGCTACGACCTCATCTGGCGCGGCGTCGAGATAACCACCGGCGCGCAGCGCGAGCACAGATACGATGTGCTCAAGAGCCAGGCGCAGGAGAAGGGACTCGAGAAGGATGTCGAGTTCTATCTCGAGTTCTTCAAATACGGCTGTCCGCCCCATGGCGGCTTCGGTATCGGCATCGACCGCCTCACGATGCTCATGCTCGGACTGCACATCAAGGAAGCAATGTTCCTCTTCAGAGGCCCGAACAGACTCACCCCGTAACAAAACAGAAATCCCGCCGAGTTTTGCCCGGCGGGATAATTTTATGCTTGTGCCAAAAGAAAAGGTAAAAATTTTATGCATTCCGACCGTTCAGACGGATATATAGACGAAAGACAAAGACGGGAAGTGAAATTGATGATAGGCAGGCAGTTGGATCTGTGTATTTGCGAAATCGCCGCGGGAGACAGAGACGCTCTGAGTCGATTATATCTTGACATGAAAGATCCGATCTTTCGGTTTGCGCTGTCGTTGGTTCGCAGCAGGCAGCTCGCGGAGGATGTAGAAGCGGAGACGTTTCTTAATATTATGCAGTCTGCCTGCGGCTACAAGCCCGGCACAAATGCGAGGGCGTGGATTTTCGCCATAGCGCGCAACTGCTGCATGGACTGCATGAAGGAAAACGCAAGGCTTTTGACGGTAGACAGCGAGAGCCTTGATTTGCTGCCCGGTGACACGGAGGGTTTTGAGCAGACCGAAAACGCGATGCTTGCGCTGGAAGCCTTGAAAACGCTGAGCGAAACAGAGAGGCAGATAGTATCGCTGTATCTGTATTCCGGCCTGAAGCAGACGGAGATCGCCAAGGTTTTGAACCTCCCCTATTTGTCTGTCCGTTCAAAATACGGCTACGCTCTCACTAAGCTGAGGCGTTATTTCGACCGAAAAGGAGTGCATACGGATGAGGCGTAAATCAACAGAAAAATTCATGAGAGACGCAATGAGTTTTAAAGCCCCGGAGGAGGTCTGGGATAAAATCAAGGATAAGCCGATTCAAAGTGTTCGGGAAAGCAAAGCCAAGGGTCATCCGAAAAAGGTTTGGTATGCCGCGGCGGCGTGCATTGCGGCTTGCACGGTTCTCATATCCGTTTTAGCAGTCGGCAAAAGCCTGGGACTTCCCGCTTCCGATTCGACTTTGAATACCGAAAACGGCACGGAGCGAGGTGGTCAAATCGCGACGGACAGAGCGGGAGAGCCCGAAAAGAAAGTGCCAGGCGAGACTGTTTCGCAGACGGCGGAGAAAACGACAGCGGCCGTTTCCCACGGCGGCAGCGTGGCGGGTGTTTGCATCCCGACATATAAGGTCTGGAATCACAGACTTTACGGGTATGCGGGCGACAACCTCGCGCTGACGGATTCCGATTTAGGTCCGCTGCACCGCGAAAAAATAAACGGCACGGAAATCGCCGTCTATTCGCTGAAAAATATCCCCATGGAACAGAGCATAGGGGACAAGAAAAACGGTATTGTCCTGCGCTATGACTGCATATTGGACGGCATTTTTGAGCTTTGCGGAAAAAAATACGGGATAGTGAGCGAAACGGCTTATATCTGTCCCGTCCCCGAAAAGGGCGAGTATTTAGGCGAAGTCAACGGTGTGAAGTGCTATGAATTTAAAGGAAAAGCAGACGCGATACTCGTTGACCTCGGGAAATATGTATCTCCCTCCGACGGGAGCATATACGAGAGCCTGTATGTTGCGGAGCTTATAGGATAAAAGAGCATAACAAAAAGCGGGCGGCATAATCTCGGTTATGCCGCTCGCTTTAATTTTATATTTTATTTTATTCCGTTGATGAACGAGAAGATCGCATCTATCCGCGCAAGGATATCGCGTATATCGTGTGCTATGCGGATAGCGGTGATGATATAAGCGGGGGTGAGATCGATCTTCGTGACGCCGGAATAGCTGCGGGTCACGGTGAAGCCGAAGTCGCGGGTCGCGTCCTTGCCGGTGACGGTCATGCGCTTGTAGGCAACGGTTATCTTGTCGTAGCTCTCGGTCGCGGGAACCTTTCCGGTGAAGGCTATCTCGGCGCTCTCGCCTGCTTCAAGAACTATCGGATAGGGCAGGGCGAAGTTCAGCGTGCCGTTCTCCGAGGTTATCGAAGAGATCTTTATCTTGTCCTTCTTCGACAGGTTCTTGACCATGACGGAGTTGCAGGAGAAGAGGTGCTTCGAGAGAGTCGGCAGGAACGAGGAGTTCGTGCTCTTGAAGAGAACGACTACATCGCTCGTCGGAGAGAGGCTCTCCATGAACTGGGGATATTCGATGTGCGAATATGCGTCCTTGATGTTGTCGGCGAGCAGGAGATCCATGAGCAGGGAGTAGGTGCGGGGATCCCATTCCGCCTGACCGTGATAGTGGCGGTTGACTACCCATGTGCGCTCGGGCATATAGCCGGTCGAGAGGTCAACCGTTCTGTCGGGCGAGATGTTGTTCTTGCCCGTCTTGACAGCCTGCTTGTAGTCGGCGGGGAAAGTCTCGCCGAAGGGCGCGCAGACGGCGCCGCAGGAATACTTCATGTTGACTATGCCGTCGCTGTTGTCAACGGTGCCCGATGCAAGCGGAACGCCGGAGCAAGCCTTTATAGAAACGCTGACGCCCTTCTTCTGCTGAGCATAGAGGGTCTCGGAAATGTGGGACATGAAGCCGTTCCTGACCTTCTCGACTTTCTCTATGAGCTTTGCGTTCTTAACGGAGTCGAGGCGCAGGGACTTGATATATTCGTAATTCTCCGGGTCGCACATCTCCCAGAATGCGGGGATGTTTATGACGCTCGGCAGGATCATGCTCTTGAGACCGTAATCGGCGATGTTGTTCGCGCCGTCGGCAGGGATGATGTCCATGACGAACGAGAAGTCCGCCTCGGTGTGCAGGATAGCTCTGAGAATATCGAGGGTGGTGTCGAAGTTCAATGCAAGGGGCTTGTCAGTGTAGAGATCGGAGACGAGGTTGCTTCCCGCGAGAAGCGGAGTGTCGAACACCGCGCGGTCGATATAGTTGTCGTTCGGATACTCATACATATAAGTGCCCAGCAGCAGGCTGCCCTGGCTGATGCTGTATACGCTGACCTTGTCGTGCCCGGTGAGGGCGCAGACCTCTGCGAGATAATCGTGGAGCTGAGCCGCGACATCGGCGTGGCTGAGTCTCCAGTCATAGAGGAAGTTGAAAACATGGTCGTCGCCTATCTCGTCGCCGATGACCTCCATGTCGAGGAACTCGGAGCCTGTGTAGGGGACGAGGTCGAGCTGGTCGTTCTTCGTGAACGCCTCAAGGCTCGTATCCTTTGCGCTGCTGAGTATCGGCACGATGTCGTAATAGGAAGTGCCGTCGTCGTTCATTCTGAGCGGCTCAACGATAGAAGTGATGATGTCGCGCAGCGGCTTTTCGATGCCGTCCGTGCCCTTCTGTGCGATGAGCTCGATTATGCCCGTGATGAGGTCGGGGGCATTGACTCCGAGGAGCTTGAGAATCTCTTTGGTGTCGGGCGGGAAAACGCGCTTCAATGAGCCGTCCTCCTGCTTCTCCGAGAGAATCGTCGCGCCGAATCCGGAGATCATGACAACGGGCGAATGGCCGCAGGCGCACTTGGTGGCGGCCGCCGCGGTCGAAGCAAATACCGAGCAGAGCATCACTGCGGCGATGACAATGCAGAGTATCCGCTTGAACGGATTTTTCTTCATTTTTGTATTCTCCTTTCGCAAGCACATATGTGCAACAGGAAAATTATACATTATTTTTACAAAATTGTAAATAATCTGTTTATACCTTTTTTCGACACAATGGTACCCTGTAACACCTATGGACAAAATTGAGCGAAGTGTGATATAATGAGCATGGAAGAAAAGCGGCAAAACAGAAAGGATGGTAATCACCAATGAAAAAGACTCTCAGACTGACGGCTCTCGTTATGGCTGTGGCGATAATCGTCTGCGCCTTTGCGGGCTGCGGAGCGAAAATTGACAAGCTTATAGTCGGCAAGTGGAGCGACTCGCAGAACAACGCGACTATCGAGTTCAAAGAGGGCGGCACTTTCCAGTATGATTCGAGCAACCTCAATATCCTCGGCATCTCCGTCGGCACTTCGGTCTCCGGTACATACAAGGTCGACACCGAGGCTGACCCCGCGACCGTGACCATAGTCCCCGAGATAGCTATCGCAGGCTTCAAGGCGGGCACGGAGATAACCTTCACCGCGTCGTATAATAAAGACAACAAGGTGCTCACGCTCAATAACGACAGCTGGGGCACTCTGAACCTCACCGAAGTCGAGGCATAAAGCTGAAAACAAAACGGGACTGCCGGGTAACGGCAGTCCTTTGCTGTTTATATGAACTTCCGCAAAACGGAAGTTTTATTTTTATATCAGCCTTTTGAGTGCTTCCGTGACTGCTGTCGCCGGGGCTTTGCCGCCGAGCGCGCGCATACACTGCCCGATAAGATACTGAAACGCCTGCGTCTTGCCGTCTCTGTACTGCGAGACGCTCTTTTCGTTTTCGGCGATAACGCGTTTTACCGCGTCCTCTATCGCCGCCGCGTCGGTCATCAGAGAAAGTCCGTTTTTTCGGACATATTCCGCCGGGTCGGCGTTTTCGGTCACTATTTTTGCAAAGACTTTTTTCGCTGTGCCGCGGTTTATCTCCCCTGATGAGAGCATATTTATGAGCCTGCCCAACGAGTCGGGGCTGAATTTTGCATCTTCAATGCTCATTCCCGCACCGCGAAGTACGGCGGGGAGCTCAACATTTATCCACGATGCGGCGTCCTTTGCGCTCTTGCAGAGCATAACCGTGCGGTCGAAGAGCTCCGCCGTGAACGGCGAGGACATCAGTGTGTCAACGTCCGCTCTGCCGAGATTATATTCTTCGCTCCAGCGGCGGCGCTTCGCCTGCGGCAGTTCGGGCATCTGATTTTTGATTTTCTCAATGTCGGGGGTTGAAACAACCACCGGCGGAATGTCCGGCTCGGGAAAATATTTGTAGTCGCTCGTGTCCTCTTTTGAGCGCATCGCGTAGCTCATACCCGCGCCGTCGTCCCAGCGCCGGGTCTCCTGAATGATATTTCCGCCGCTCTCAATCAGCGAGATTTGCCGCGCGCTCTCGCTTTTTATCGCGCGCTCAGCGGCTCTGAATGAGTTCAGATTTTTCATCTCCGTGCGCGTTCCGAGTTCTATTTCACCCTCCGGGCGGACGGAGAGATTTATATCCGCTCTCAGCGAGCCCTCCTGCATCCGACAGTCCGAAACGCCGGCAAAGCGCATCAGCTCGCGCAGCTTTTCGAGATATTCGACTGCCTCCTCTGCGCTTCTCATATCCGGCTCGCTGACTATCTCAAGCAGCGGCACTCCGCATCGGTTGCAGTCGATGAGCGTGCGGTTGTCGTCGGGGGAGTGCATGAGCTTCCCCGCGTCCTCCTCCATGTGCATCTCTTTTATGCGTATAATTTTGCCGCTGTCGAGTGTGACCGAGCCGTTTCGGCATAGCGGCAGATATAACTGGGATATCTGATAAGCCTTCGGCAGGTCGGGGTAAAAATAATTTTTGCGGTCAAAGCGGCTTATCCGTGTTATCTCGCAGCCCGCCGCGAGTCCCGCGCGGACGGAAAGCTCAACGGCTTTTTTGTTCAGCGTCGGCAGAGTGCCGGGCAGTCCGAGACATACCGGGCAGACATGCGTGTTCGGCTCGCCGCCGAACTCAGTCGGGCAGGAGCAGAATATCTTTGTCTCAGTCAGCAGCTCTATGTGGACCTCGAGCCCGATAACAGTTTCGTATCTCATTTGAAAGCCTCCCATAGTACCCTGTAACACCTAAAACTTCACAAGCATTGCGTTTAGCTGTGTCTTCAAACTTGTTCAACACGATCATACTCTGTAAATTTTTAAATGTTACAGGGTCAGACATCTTGCCGCGCCCAAAAGATTCTCGTCCGCGAACGGTGCCGCCATGAGTTGAAGCGCGGCTGTTTTTCCGCACGGCACGCTTATCGCCGGGAGTCCAGCGAGGTTAGCCGGAACGGTGTATGCGTCGCCGATATAAGTTTTCAGCGGGTCGTCAAGGCTCTCGCCGAGCTTCGGCGCAGTTGACGGATAAACAGCGCCCGCGATGAAATCATATTTTTTGAAAGCGTCCGAAAGCGCGTCGCGTATAACCCTGCGCGCTCTCAGCGCCTTGTTGTAATATGCGTCGTAGTATCCCGCACTGAGCACGAAATTGCCGAGCATTATCCTGCGCCTGACCTCGCGCCCGAAGCCCTCGGAGCGGCTTTTGACATACATTTTTGTCAGGTCGTCTGTATTTTGCGCGCGCCGTCCGAAGCGAACCCCGTCATACCGCGCAAGATTCGAGCTTGCCTGCGCACAGGCGATTATATAATAGGCGGGCACGGCAAATTTGAGCGGCGGAAGCGAGAAATATTCAACCCTCGCGCCGAGCGATTCAGCTTTTTTGAGCGCATTATTCACTGCACTGCGTATATCTTCGCCGCAATTATCAATAAATTCATTCGGCACGCCTATAATTTTGCCGCAGAGCGAATAGGACTCGACAAAATCCGAACGGACGGGAGCAGTATCCTCTGTTGTAGAATCACCGCAGTCGCGCCCGGATATTATCGCCGCGAGAGCCGCGCAGTCGGCTGCATTTCTCGCTATCGCGCCTATCTGGTCAAACGACGAGGCATAGGCGACAAGCCCGTTTCGGGAGACGGTGCCGTAGGTCGGCTTGAAGCCGAATACCCCGCAGAACGCCGCGGGCTGTCTGACCGAGCCGCCCGTGTCCGAGCCGAGCGCGAGCGGGACTATCCCCGCCGCGACTGCCGCCGCCGCGCCCGAAGACGAGCCGCCGGGCACGCGCGTTTTGTCAACGGGATTGAGCACCGCGCCGTAATACGAAGTCTCGCCCGTCGAGCCCATGGCGAACTCGTCCATGTTGAGCTTGCCGACTATAATAAGCCCCGCTTCTTCGAGCTTTTCTACCGCCGCCGCGCTCACGGGCGGCACATAATTTTCGAGCATCCGCGACCCGCAGGTCATTTTGACATCTTTTACCGCGATGTTGTCCTTTATGCCTATCGGCACGCCCGCGAGCGGCGAGATATATTCGCCCGCGTCGATGCGGTTTTGTATCTCCGAGCCTTTGCTATATGCGCGCTCGCGGCAGAGCGTGATGAAGCAGTTGAGTTCTTTATTCTGCTTCTCGGATTCATATACGGCGTCTAAGACTTCGACGATTTTTATCTCGCCGCACCTGATTTTTTCTGCCAGAACGAGGGCGGAATCTTTAATAATATCTCTCATAGCGCACCTCATTCCACTGTTTTCGGGACGCAGAAGCAGCCGCCCGCCGTTTCTGCGGCATTCGACAGAGCCGCTTCTACGCCGAGCGTCTCGCCCGGTTCATCCTCGCGCAGGACATTCACCGTGTCGGATAAATTGGTCAGCGGCTCAACGCCGTCGGTATCGAGCGCCGACAGCGTGTCCATATATGATATTATCTTTTCAAAATCTCTGCGGCAATCCTCGCGCTCGTCGGTGTCAAGCTCAATATGCGCGAGCGATTCGAGATGCGATATGAGTTCGTCGGATATTTCCATCTGCTGACCTCCGTAAGCTTTCTATTATAAATTATATCAGAAAAAGGCAAAAATTTCATTATTTTCAGGCTCATAAAAACGCGAACCGGGGGAAAGAATATAAAATGGATTTGAAAAAATCCTAATTTTCCCGCGAAGGGATCTATGGAGTGTGCTCTCAATGGAAAACCGCAATCAGCAGAACAAGCAGGGTCAGAACCAGCAGAATCAGCAGCAGAACAACAAGCAGCAGAATCAGCAGGAGAACAAGGCCCAGAACAAGCGCAATAAGCTCAACGAGGAATAAACCTCACCCGCCGCGCGGCGGGTACATATCCGAAGCCTCCGTATTCTTTTGCAGGGGCTTTTTGTTATTGCAACTGCGGACTTTTTATGATAGAATACTCCTATATAAGGCTCATATAAAAATGAAAGGAATGAATTTCAGTGGGAAAGAAAAGTTCATCTGAAAAGCTTGTCATAGCAGCCGCTTCCGCAGGTGCAGCAGTCGGCGCGGCGTATCTTGCTGTCGGCAACGCGATTTTCAACAAGACCATGAGCAAAAAGTCCATCGCCAAAAAAATGGACGAGAAAAAGAACGAGTATGACGGTATCACCAAAGAAGGCATGGAGTGGTTTGACTCCGCGAGTCCCGCAAAGGTGAAGATAGTCACTCCCCGCGGCGGATATGTCCACGGCGAGATAATCCTTGCAGACGAGCCGAGCGATGTCTGGGTGATAGTCATCCACGGCTACACCGGCTCGCCCAGAAGAATGGGCTCGTTCGGCAAGAGGTTCCATGAGATGGGCTACAACTGCCTGTTCCCGTATCTCTGCGGCCACGGCGCGAGCGAGTCGAACTATGTCGCCATGGGCTGGAACGACAGAATCGACATCAAGGCGTGGATCGACTACATAATCAACGAGAATGCGAACGCGAAGATAGTGCTCTTCGGTCTCTCGATGGGCGCGGCTACAGTCATGATGACCACCGGCGAGCCGCTCGAATCGAATGTCGTCTGCGCTATTGAGGACTGCGGATATACATCCGTCTGGGACGAGTGCAGAGCCAACATGAAGGACGCTTACGGTCTGCCGACCTTCCCGTTCCTCTCCGCCGCAAGAAGCGCAACGATGCTGCGCGCGGGCTATGATATGAAGAAAGCTTCGTGCATCGAGCAGGTCTCGCGCTCCGTCACGCCGACCCTGTTCATCCATGGCGACAAGGACGACTTTGTCCCGTTCTGGATGCAGGAGCGAGTCTACCGCGCCGCCGCGTGCGACAAAGAGAAGTTGGTTATCCCCGGCGCACCGCACGCAGAGGCCTCGACCGTCGACCCCGAAAAATATTGGTCAACAGTTGATAAGTTTATCAAAAAGTATCTTTGATGAAAAGCGAAAATGAACCCCGTTGATTTGACGGGGAGTGAAAAAATCCTACCCATCTCGGGTAGGATTTTTTATGTCGGTTGTTTTGAATGGAGACGGGTGTATGAATCGGAAAATATCGCCATCAGCAGCTCTCATATGCCTCGCGGATAAGATCTGTTTCGCCCTTGAATAGAGCGTTGTCGCTTTCAATATTGTATTTTCTGTAGTCCCATTCGGGAGGCTCGAAGCGCGGCGAGAGATCATATTTTGAATAGCGAATGCCCGAGTTTTCGCCTGCATCGATTCTTTTTATTACTTCAAGCAAATCCTCTGCACTTCACTGTCCGAAAAGGCGCTCTCATAGGCGTACATTGTTTTTTTCGTCCTGCAATATTCCGCACAGATTGAATTTTCTCAGCACGAGCCTGTCGGTCTGAGCAAAAATTCTTTATTCATCGGCATTTTTCATGCTCCTGCGGATATGCTCTTTTATCGCCGAAAACGATTCGTCGCTGATGTCGTGCTCCATCTTGCACGCATCCTCCGCGGCGGTCTTTTCATCAACGCCGAGACGGACGAGAAATTTCGAGAGCAGAGTGTGGCGCTCGTATATTTTCTTAGCTACATCGAGCCCCGATTCGGTGAGGGTCAGATACCCTTCCTTGTCCATGAGAAGATAGCCGCCCTGTTTGAGAAGCCCGACGGCGCGGCTGACGCTCGGCTTTGAAAAGCCCATATATTCCGCGACATCGAGCGAGCGCACAACGCCGTTTTTTGAAAGCACATATATAGTTTCGAGATACATTTCGCCCGATTCCTGAAGGTGCATATCTGTTCCTCCCTTTTAGGTGTGTATATTGTTATGTATTAAAGGTATGATATCACTTCACTTAGGAAAAATCAAGGGCGGGAGGATATGTTTGAAATGTCCAAAGCAGGCGGTTAGCATAAGCTAATTGTTTGTGGATGTCGCCGAAATTGTGTTTTGCGGCAAAAAATTGAAAAAACTCTATTGACAGGGAACAACTATAGGAGTACCATATATCACGGTTAGCTGGTGCTAATCAATTTTAAAGCCCCAAGGTTAGCGTATGCTAATCCCGGAAATACAAAAGAGGAAGAGGGACTCAATATGATGCCTTTGATGCTCGCGCAGGTCGGCGAAGAGAATATCATCAAGAAGATAGGCGGCAGCCCGGAAGTAAAACAGCATCTCGAAAATCTCGGATTTGTCGTCGGCGGCACTGTAAAGGTAGTCAACGCCCTGGGCGGAAATGTTATAGTCAACGTCAAGGAGTCGCGCGTTGCCATCAGCGAAGAGATGGCGAAGAAAATCATGATATGACGGCGCTGCGGCGCAGTACATATAGTGTTGTGCCCAATAGGTACAAACCGCCCGATAAACGGCTGATTTCGGATGCAGAGCAGTTTTGAAGCAAACTTCAAAACCGATTTGTCCCCATTGGTCACAACACCACCAAGAGAAAAAGCACAAAAGGAGGATATAAGCAATGAAAACTCTCAGGCAGGCTAAGATCGGCGAAACGGTCAAGGTAGTCAAGCTCCACGGAGAGGGCGCAACAAAGCGCCGCATCATGGACATGGGACTGACCAAGGGCGTGGAGGTCTATATCCGTAAGGTCGCGCCTCTCGGCGATCCGGTCGAGATCACGGTGCGCGGCTATGAGCTCTCGCTCAGAAAGGCCGACGCGGACATGATCGAGGTCGAATAAGACCCCGCGCAGAAAAGCTGATATAATTTCAAGAAAGAGAGGCTATCAAAATGGATTTACGCATTGCTCTTGCGGGTAACCCCAACAGCGGTAAAACCACATTGTTCAACGCTCTCACCGGCTCGAACCAGTTCGTCGGTAACTGGCCGGGCGTTACGGTTGAGAAAAAAGAAGGAAAACTCAAAAAGCATGACGGCGTTATCATCACCGACCTTCCCGGTATCTATTCGCTCTCGCCCTACACCCTTGAGGAAGTTGTCGCGAGAAACTATCTTATCGATGAGCGCCCGGACGCTATACTTAACATAATCGACGGTACGAACCTCGAAAGAAACCTCTATCTCACCACCCAGCTGACCGAGCTCGGCATCCCCGTTGTTATCGCCATCAACATGATGGACGTCGTTAAGAAGAACGGCGACAAGATAAACGTCGATGAGCTCTCCCGCCAGCTCGGCTGCAAGATAGTTGAGATCTCCGCCCTTAAAGGCGACGGAGTCATGGACGCCGCCGAGGCGGCAATCGAGGCGGCGAAGAGCACCAAGACCCTCCCGATGCACACCTTTGAGGGCTCCGTCGAGCACGCTCTCGCGCACATTGAAGAGGCCGCCGTCCACGGACTCCCCGAGGAGCAGCAGAGATGGTACGCTATAAAAATCTTCGAGCGCGACGACAAGGTGCTTGCGAAGCTCAACCTCGACAAGGCGACCCTTGAGCACATCGAGGGCGACATTCAGGCAGTCGAAAAAGAGATGGACGATGACGCGGAGTCGATTATCACCAATGAGAGATATATCTATATCGCATCTATCATAAAAGCCTGCTACAAAAAGAAGAATGTCGGTCAGCTTTCGACCTCCGACAAGATCGATAAGGTCGTCACAAACCGCTGGCTCGGACTTCCGATATTCGCAGTTATCATGTTCCTCGTCTACTACATCTCCATGGTCACTGTCGGCTCGTTCGCGACCGACTGGATGAACGACGGAGTGTTCGGCGACGGCTGGCACCTGCTCGGCATCGGCTCGAAGGCTTATTCGACCGACGCTGACGACTACACCGCAGCTACCGAGGCTGTCAGCGCATTCACCGGCATTGACTTCGGCGCAGAAGATTTTGACGCCGACAAGGCTCTTGCCGAGATGAAGGCTTATCAGCCCACAGCGGACACCGCAACGGTTGATGTTGAGGATGAGGAGACCCTCGCCGTCAACGCCATGACCGCTTATTACTCGGCAATCCCCGCAAACCTCTCCAAGGCTGACAAAGAAGCAACAGTAGGCATGACCTATGTTGACGCTGTCAAGTACCTTGAAGAGAAGGGCTTCGACGAGCCCGATCCCGCCGCTTACGGCGTGTGGGTGCCCGGCATTCCGGTTCTCGTCGGCAACGGACTTGAAAAGGTCGGCGCGGCCGACTGGCTCAGCGGACTTATCAACGACGGTATCGTAGCGGGTGTGGGCGCGGTGCTCGGCTTCGTTCCCCAGATGCTCGTCCTGTTCCTGCTCCTCGCATTCCTTGAGGCGTGCGGCTACATGGCCCGTATCGCATTCGTCCTTGACCGTATATTCCGCAAGTTCGGTCTCTCCGGCAAATCCTTCATCCCGATGCTTATCGGCACCGGCTGCGGCGTTCCCGGAATCATGGCTTCGCGTACCATTGAAAATGAGCGCGACCGCCGTATGACCATAATGACAACAACCTTCATCCCCTGCGGCGCTAAGGTACCGTTCATCGCCATGATCGCAGGCGCGCTCTTCGGCGGCTCCGCTCTGGTATCGACCTCCGCTTACTTCATCGGCATGGCGGCTATCATCTGCTCGGGCATCATGCTCAAGAAGACCAAGATGTTCTCCGGCGATCCCGCTCCGTTCGTTATGGAGCTTCCCGCCTATCACTGGCCGACACTCAAGAACGTCCTCCGCTCCATGTGGGAGCGCGGCTGGTCCTTCATCAAGAAGGCAGGTACAATCATCCTTCTTTCAACTATCGTTGTCTGGTTCACCTCTTACTTCGGCTTCGTAGACGGCCACTTCGGAATGCTTGCAGAGGATCAGCTTGATCAGTCCCTGCTCGCAAAGGTCGGCTCGGCTATCGCCTGGATCTTCGTTCCGCTCGGCTGGGGCAACTGGCAGGCTACCGTCGCTTCAATCACCGGACTTGTCGCAAAGGAGAACATCGTCGGTACGATGGGCATCCTCTATGGCGCAGAGGGCAACGTTTATGCAACCCTTGCAAAGGCGTTCACCGGCATAACCGCTTATTCGTTCCTCGTCTTCAACCTTCTGTGCGCTCCCTGCTTCGCAGCTATCGGCGCTATCAAGCGTGAGATGAACAGCGCAAAGTGGACCTGGTTCGCAATTGGCTATCAGTGCGGCTTCGCCTATGTTATCTCCCTTATGATAAACCAGTTCGGCAACCTCTTCACCGGCAACATCCACGGCGCGGTCGATATAGTGAGCCTTGTGTTCGCGTTCGCGTTCCTCGCCCTGATAATCTTCATGCTCGTGCGCCCCTACAAGGAAGCCACGAAGCTCGCATCCGATGTAAAGGTCACAAAATAAACCAAGCTATATGCTGTGAAAGGAGTCTTCCGAAATGCTTGCGTGGTTATCAAAGAATATTGCAACCATTATAATATGCCTTGTGCTTGCCGTTATCGTGGCGCTGATAATATTCAGCCTCGTAAAAAATAAGAAAAAAGGCAAATCCTCCTGCGGCTGCAACTGTGCCCACTGTGCTATGGCAGGCTCCTGCCACAGCGCGAATCAGCAAAAGGGCAAAAAGCACAGCTGATAAGCACAACAGAACAGAAAAAGGACGCAGTGCAAACTGCGTCCTTTTTGCATATCCCGATGGATTTTTCCGCGCTTTGCTGATATAATCAAAGAAACCGCTCATATCGGAGGTGCAAAACTTGATATTTCAATTCGGCGAATACAAAATCGATGTTGATGTTGAAAAGACACGGCAGTTCTATGACCGCGCCAAAACGGTCAGCGAGGGGTGCCAATGCGACGGGTGTCTTAACTTCGAGAGAGCCGTCGACAAACTTCCGCAGAATATCCGGGACTTTTTCTCCGCGCTCGGCGTTGACATGAAAAAAATCTGCGAATGTTATGTCTATTGCGCCAAAGACGAAAACACGCTGTACTACGGCGGATTTTGCCACATCTGCGGAACTTTACTCGGCGGCAAAAGCGCGTGGAAACCGACAAGCGACTCTACAGCCTGTTGGGACGAAAAAGCAACATATCCGCTCTCGCCGAATTTTGGCGTTTCGTTCAGCGACCGTATCGACATGCCGGAGCCGGATTTTCCTCTTCCTGTTATTCAGCTCGACTTCGATGCGGATATCCCGTGGGTGCTCGGAAAGAGAAACAGCTATATTGACGAATAATGAGGCGAAAAAATGAGCAAATACAACGCACTTTGGGAATATGTCAAAAACAGCGGTAAACAGTCGCTGAAGCTCACTTTTGATGAAATACAAAATATCGCCGACGTGCCGATAGACCACTCGTTTCTGAACTTCAAAAAGGAGCTTACAAACTACGGCTACCAGGTCGGGAAAATCTCGATGAAAGAAAAGTCCGTGAGTTTTGAGAAGAAATAAAATTGCGCAGATTTCGCGTGCGAATGATATCCGCTGATATCGCGAGCCTTTCCACTGCTCACTTTTACTTGCAACAAAAAATCCTACCCATCCCGGGTAGGATTTTTGCTTTGTTTTATATTTTATTCCGCCTCTTCGATTAGTCCGTAGTAGCGCGCGAACCAGTAGGGGTGGGTGTAGTTTGTGCACGCCATGAGATACATTCCGTGGTCGTCGCCCGTGCCGGGGAACATCGTGAACGCCGTCGGGTCGTCCGACTTCGTGAACAGGCGCTCGGCTTCGCCGGCGATGCCGGAGTCCGCGATGAAACGGTTGCTGTCGCAGCTGTTAATGCGCCTTTCGTGCGCCGGGAGCGGGTGATAGAGCTGCGGGATCATGCCGACCTCCGTCGGGCGCATGTCCCAGTCGAGATCGCGCCAGCTGTTGTAGAGCGTCCAGAGAATTTGATCCATCGGGTAGTCCGCAAGCTCGTCTACGGAAGTCTCGATGTCGCACTGCTCGCCCGTGCACGCGCCGTAGACGAAGTTGAAGAACGCGTTGTGCTCCGCCTTTTCGTCGTCCCAGTGATGCGTCAGACCCATGGCGAACACGGAGCGAAGCTTCGGGTCGTCAACATAGCGCATGAGCAGCGATATCATGAGGAAATCGTGGTTGTCATCAATGTGGAGCAGGTGGCCGTCAAGGATTTTGTACTGCATGAGGTTCATGGCGAAGTGCTTGTCCCTGATGAGATATTCAAATGCATCTTCGTATCTCTTATCGCCGGTGATATGATATCCCGCCTTGAGGAAGGTCAGAATCTGAAGCGAGTTCGTGCCTTTTTCGTATATCCACTTGTGGTCGTTGTTGAGCAGATCGGGGTCCCAGTTCGCCCATGTGGTCGGCACGCCGTCGGTGTCAACGAGTCTGAACTTGTTGTCGAGAATATGGTCGAGAATCTTTTTGACAACGGAGGCTATCAGCTTCTTCTCCTCATCGTCCGCGACGAGATCGAAGTAGTTCGAGTATGCGTAGAAATGACCGACCATCTCGTCGGACGAAGTCTCGCCGAGCCACTCGAGCTCGTTGCCGTCCTTGTCGGCGGTGTGATGCCATTCGTGGCGCACGCCCGTGCCGTAGCCGGCTTCGTCGATGTATCTTATCGAGCGGGCGGTGAAGCCCTCAATGCCCGTTATCTCGGTGAGCTTTATCATCGCGAGCAGCGAGCGGTGAGCCGCGGCGCGAACCTCCGGGTCCTTTGTGCAGGCGTATTCAAAGCACAGCGCGCCGAGATAGAGCCCCGTCCAGAGTCCGTCGTTGTCGCCGGTGCAGACATAGCCTTCATTTTCGGACACAACGCCCTCATGCTCAAGCGCGCGCTCGAGCACGAAGCCGTCCTTGCGGACGTTGTATTTCTCGCTGAATGCGCGAAGTCTCTTTGCCTTCTCTTCGAGCGTCATCATCTCAGTCTTGAAAACGCTGATGCCGCCGGAGGCGGTGGAGACGCAGAAGCTGCCGTCGGGCGAGAGGACGATGCCGGTTGCATGCATATCAGGCAGCCAGCGCTTGTAGCCGTAATATGAGAGCTTGCCGTTGTGGAGGATTATGAGACCGCAGGAGGTCGTGAAGTATCTTCTGCCCTCGCTGTCGGTCACCATGCCGGTTATCTCGCCATTGGGCAGACCGGTTATCTTTGAATTGTCAAGCCAGTAGCTGTTGTCGTCGTAGACGCAGACGCCCTTGTCCGTGCCTATCCAGACATCGCCCGCGGGGTCAATGTCGAGGCAGGATATGTTGTTGCTGAGTATTCCGGTCACGCCCTCCATGAGTTCCGACCAGTGCCATCTCTTGCCGACGAGCGCGTGGAGACCGTCGCTCTCGGTTCCGACATAGACTTTGTTGTTGCCGAAAACGGCGATGCAGCTGCCCTTGCCGGGCACGCCGATTTTAAGATCGAATTCTTTAGCTCCCTGCGGGAAGCGGTAGAGAACGGTCTTTGTGAGAATCCATGTGACGTTGTCGCAGTCCTGCTTCATTGCGACGGCATCGGACGAGAACTCGCGGGACGCTATAATTTTTTTGCCGCTGAGCTCGATTACGCTCTTGCCCGTGCCGACGAAGATATGCCCGTCGTTTGCGCAGAAGAGCATGGATATCGGCGCGTTTTCAATGCCGATATCGACCGTGGTTATTTTCTTTCCATCTATCTTTGAAAGACCTCTGTCCGTTCCGACATAGAGGCAGTTGTCCGCGCCGTAGCAGAGCGCGGTTATGTTGTCCGACGCGAGACCGTCGGCGGAGGTGAATACCGTTCTCGTCAGCTGGGGAAACTTTCCGAGTCGGCATACCATACTGCGTTTTTTCATTTATCTGCTCCTTTTGTAAAAAAAAATCGAAGCCGCATCGGGCGGCATAAATATCAATAATAATTATATCGAAATCCGTAGTTTTTTCAAGAGCAAATGCAACAATTAGCCTTTTTCTATTGCATTTTTGTGCATTGTGGAGTAAGATATCAGCGTTGGAAAAAACAATATCCGGAAGGTGGAAATAATGTTTACTGATAAGCCTGAGAGCTACAGGGGAGTTTATTCCCTCCTGCTCACACCGTTCAAAGAGGATAAGTCGATAGATTACGATGTCTACGCGCAGTATGTCGAGTGGCAGGTCGAGAGAGGAACCCATCATCTGTTCTCCGTCTGCGGAAGCTCCGAGATGACGACGCTCACTCCCGAGGAGAGAGTCAAGTGCGCGACTATCGCCGCAAAGCACTCCGGCAGCGCAGAGGTCGTCGCCACGGCGAACCTTGAGCCGACATGGCATATGCAGGTCGAAGAGGTCAAGCGCATGGAGCAGACCGGCGTTGACGGACTCGTTTTCGTCTCAAAGGGCTATGCCGATAACGATGAGAGACTTGTCGAATATCTCAGCGAGCTCGCGGGATATACTACTCTGCCGATAATTCTCTATGAGTTCCCGGGAATGCAGCCGTGCAATATGTCCGGCAAGGCATACGGCGAGCTGGTCAAGACCGGCAGATTCCACGGAATAAAGGACACCACCTGCACCATGGCGGGAATAAAGGACAAAATCGCCGTTCAGGGCGATTCCGCAGTGCTCCAGGCGAACATCCCGCTGCTGTTTGATGCATATATGGCGGGCGCGCGCGGCGTGTGCGCAACCCCGACCTCCTGCGGCGCAAATCTGTTCCGCAAGATGTATGACGAGTTCTTCGTCGAGAAGGACATAGCCAAGGCGAGAGAGACTTTCAACGAGATAATCCTGCTCGACAACGCTATCGACAGCGGCTTCAACGCGAGCGCAAAGTATCTCGTCAGCCTGCAGGGCATCCCGATGACGACCGTCACCAGAACCGGTTCGAGCGTCAACGAGGCGAGAAGACGCAGCATCGAGGCATATTACGAATATGCAAAAGAGCACGGCATGCTCAAATAATTAAAATACATAGCGGCACTCTCAATCGGGAGTGCCGTTTTTTAATTTGCAGCGTATAAATGTTTTCGGGTTGCGGAATGATTTAAACTATATTATAATTGAATCACACAGAAAATAATTTAAACATCGCCGAAAATATACCCGGCAATTTCTGCGGGAGATGAGAAAATGATAAAACCGAACGCGCTGAAAAAAGGCGATAAAATTGCCATCGTCAGCCTGTCGTGGGGCGGGCTCGGCGACGCAGGGCTGATCCACAAATACTATATCGCAAAAGATAGGCTCGAAAAAGACTTCGGCTTGACCGTGGTCACCATGCCAAACGCCCTCAAGGGAACCGATTTTGTGTATAACCATCCGGAGCTGAGAGCGCAGGATTTAATGGAAGCCTTTTGCGACAAGTCAATAAAGGGCATCTTCTGCGCCATCGGCGGAAGCGACTCGATAAGGCTTCTGCCATATATAGACTACGATGTTATACATGACAATCCCAAGATATTCATGGGCTATTCGGACACGACTGTGAGCCATTTCGTGATGAGAAAAGCGGGTATAGTTTCTTATTACGGCCCGTCCGTTATGTGCGAATTCGGCGAATATGTGAAGATGTTCGACTACACTAAAGAGGCGGTAGAGAACATATTGTTCAAAGACACAGCGGGCTATGAAGTGAAGCCCAGCAAATATTGGTCGGATGATTTTGTGAACTGGGAAGAGAAGAATATAAACCATCTGAAAAAGCTGCGTGAAGATGAGCACGGCTATGAAGTCATAAACGGCTCCGGTATAATTTCCGGCGAACTGATCGGAGGATGCATCGATGTTTTTCCGATAATCACAGGCACGGAGATCTGGCCGGATACTTCCGAGTGGAAAGAAAAAATACTGCTTATTGAAACGAGCGAGGACAAAGCGAAGCCGGATTATATTTTATACTATCTGAGAAATTTGGGAGCTCAGGGCATATTGCAGAAGATAAACGGCATTATCGTCGGCAAGCCGCAGGACGAGGTGTACTATGAAGAGTATAAAAAAGTATACAAAAAGATAGTCAAAGAGTTCAATTGCGAACACTTGGGGATAATCTACAATGTAAACATCGGTCATGCGGCTCCCATGGGGCTGCTCCCCCTCGGAATTGAATATCAAATCGACCTCGATAACAAAAAGATTTGCTTTAAAGAGAGCGGCGTCAATATCTGACTGAACTAAAAAAGCCCATCGCAGCAGCTTCGTCCGAAGCGCCGCGGTGGGCGTGATTTTATAAAATAATGCTGCCGTCCTGCAAATAAATATATCACAGATACGGTCTGAGTCCGCTGAGAAGATCCTCTTCTATCCCGATTAGGCGGCGCGCCGTGCTGCGCGAAGCGCCGTCCGCGCCCTTATATTCATTGAGGTAGCGGGTCAGGCTCTTTATGCCCATGTCGCACCCGTCGGTCATCAGCCCTGCGACCGTCCTGTCCGAGTCGTTCATGCCGAGCTTGACGTTGGTTTTTATCCACGACATGCTCTTCGCCATTATCCCCGGGTCTTTGCCGTCGTCGCCGAGCGATGCCAGCTGTTCTTTTATCGTGCCGCCGAGCTGGCTGTGCTCCTCCTTGCTCTTTTCGAGCAGGTTTTTGAGATCCTCGTCCTTTATGTGTCCGCTCACTTCGTCAATGCTGCCGACCGCCATCTTTATTCCGCTGTCGCATTCTCGCAGCAGCTCAAGTGTGTCTTTGCTCATTTTATGCACCCTTTCTGTTCTTTTTCGCTGTATAGTGTGCCCGGAATGCGGCGAATTATTATATATTGTATAAAGAACGAATATAATATATAGTGCACAAAAATCGATAAAAAATTATGGAAATTATGGAAATATAAAATAAAGTTTATTCTCTTGACAAACGAATAAACATAAAGTAAACTTGAATCGTAGCATGGCAGAGGATGCTCTGCCGAAAGATGAAAGGAGACAAACTATGAAGAGAATTATTGCTATCCTGCTCGCGCTGATAATGATATTTGCATTTGTGGCATGTAAGGGCAAGGACGACAAGAACGACACAACGGCTGAGAGCTCGCAGGACGCGAACGCAGACGTTCAGGACACCCAGACGGGCGACGCGGAGAGCAACGCGGCAGAGAGCACCGCTGACGACAGCACGGCAGTCGCACCCTCCGAGGGCGGCAGCGAGGCGGCCACACAGGGTCAGCAGGGCGGTTCTCAGGGCGGCCAGCAGGGCAACAAGCCCGCAGCGGAGATAAAGGCTCCCGTCAACGGCAGCAAGGCTGAGATCGTTGCGTTCTTCAACAAGTACGCTTCGGCTATGAAGAGCTACACCGGCAAGGTCTCTGTCAAGAGAGTCCAGGGCACTACCTCGAAGATCAACAGCATCACCGGCGGTTCGGCTATAGCGAACATCGCAGAGCCCCTGCTTCCCAACGACTATCCGAAGACCGACAACAAGACCTTCAACGGCGGCAAGGCTTCCGACGGCACAACTCTTGCAAGCTTCCTGCCCGCGGCAAAGCGCGCTTCCTATAAAGTTGATCCCGCAGGCGTCAAGTCTGCTTCCTGCGTCAAGCAGGGCAGCGGCTGGAAGGTCAGCATCACTCTCGTTACCGAGAGCGGCGAGGGACTTACATATGTTCCCAAGTACCACGGCTCCTGCTTCGACACTCTCTCGCTGACGAAGGATTCCTTCGGACCGTTTGAGCCTGTCAGCACCAAGGTCAACTATCAGAGCGGCACATTCACTTTCGTGCTCAACGCGAACGGCACTCTTGCGAGCATCAACGTCAGCGAGCCCGCAAACGTTGTCTGCAAGCTCAAGAAGGGCATCTCCATCGACGCCGACTTCACCGGCACATGGCAGCAGCAGTACACCTTCGCTTATTAATAGGAATTTCATAAAGACATGGGTCTGTCGATTCGCTCGGCAGACCTTTTCTGCCTTTAATGTCGGATAATTTTTTCATAAATATATTGACTTTCGCCCGCAAAGGGATATAATTAAGCCACAACCAATGGGGAGTAGCTATGGGTTACCCATCCGCCTGTCACCAACCGCACAGGAGCTGTGCTGGCAGCGGACATTGGCGGCGTTGGCCGTGAATGAAGCAAGACCTTTGGCAGACCGATTCTGCCGAAGGTCTTTTTTACGGGATACGAGGTGAATTATGAGAAAGCTGTTAAAAAGAATGTCGCCTGCAAGAATAATTGCGCTCGGTTTTGCAGCCGCGATATTTATAGGCTCGGGTCTGCTGATGCTGCCGTGCAGCGTGCAAAACGGCGTAGACTTAAAATACATAGACGCGCTTTACACTTCGGCGAGCGCCGTCTGCGTGACGGGACTCGTGACCGTCGATATAGGGGATACGTTCACCGCGTTCGGTCAGTTCGTTGTTGCGGCACTGATACAGATAGGCGGACTCGGAGTCGCGTCAATGGGCGCGGGAGTCATTCTGGCTGTCGGAAAGAGGATAAATCTGAAAGGTCGGCGTGTTTTGCGCGATGCGATGAATCTCGACTCAGGCAAGGGAATAGTAAAATTTATAAAAAGCGTGTTTTTGACTACGGCGGCATTTGAGCTCGTCGGTGCGGCGCTGAGCTTCATTGTTTTCGTGCGCGATTACCCGCCGCTCAAAGCTCTCGGAATAAGCCTTTTTCACTCCGTCGCCGCGTTCAACAACTCCGGCTTCGACATCCTCGGAAACTTCCAAAGCCTCTCTGCCTACAAAGAGGATGTGTTCTTAAATCTCGTGACCTGCCTTTTGATATTCTTCGGCGGAATCGGCTTTCTCGTTATCCGCGAGATTGTTGAAAAGCGATTTCGCTGGCGCAGATTTTCCATGCACACAAAAGTAGTGCTCACGATGAGCGTCGCGCTGACGGTCGGCGGCGCGGTGATTTTCAGAATTACAGAAAATATGCCGTGGATAGGAGCCCTTTTCAACAGCGTGACTGCGAGGACGGCGGGCTTCTCGACATATTCGCTCGGCGAATTTTCAAACGCGGGACTGCTCGCTATGATCTTTTTAATGTTCGTCGGCGCGTCGCCCGGCTCCACCGGCGGCGGAATAAAGACGAGCACGCTGTTTGCGCTGATCCAGGGCATAAAGACCGCCGCGACAAACACCTCGGGAAAGGCTTTTCACTATTCTGTGCCGCACGGTGTGTTCCGCAAAGCGTCGGTCATAGCGGTCATGGGTATAAGTGTGATAGCAGTGGGAACGTTTATGCTCTGCGCCTTTGAGCCGGATATAGCAATAAGGGATGCCTTGTTCGAGATGACGAGCGCGTTCGGCACGGTGGGACTCACTACCGGGATAACCACGGGACTCTGCACCGCGAGCAAGCTTACATCAATAGTCATGATGTATATCGGCCGCTTGGGGCCGCTTACAATAGCGACTCTCTGGTACTTCACAAACGGAGATCGAATAAAATATCCCGACGGAAACATAGCCATAGGCTGAGAACGGAGGACAAAGATGTTTAAAAAATCAAAAAGCGACAGCAAATCTTACGGAATAATCGGACTCGGGCGCTTCGGCTCTGCTCTGGCTGTGGAGCTTGCGAAATCGGGCGCGGAGCCGCTCGTAATCGACGGAAACGAAGAAAAGGTGCGCGAGATGCGCGAATACACGGAGAACGCCTTTGTCGTCAGCAGCTTTGACAAAAAGACTCTCTCGGAGACCGGAATACAAAACTGCGACGTCGTGGTGGTCTGCATCGGAGAAAAGATGGACACTTCGATTCTGACTACTCTCAACGTTGTCTCTCTCGGCGTGCCGACGGTCATATCAAAGGCCGCGAGCGCCGAGCAGGGCGAGATACTCAAGAAGCTCGGCGCAGAAGTCGTCTACCCCGAGAGGGATATGGCAGTCAGACTCGCCCACAAACTGGAAACTCCCAATATGCTGGACTTTGTTCAGCTGAGCCGAAAGCTGAATCTCCTTAAGCTTGAAGTTCCGCGTAAGATCGTCGGAATGACGATAATGTCCGCCGATATGCGGGGAAGGTTCGGAGTAAACATAATCGCTATAGAAAACAACGGAAATTTGACAGACAATGTGCATCCCGATTATATGTTCCGTGAGGGCGATATTCTCTATGCTGTCGGCAGCGAAAAAAGCATGACGCGCCTGTCCGATTGGATGGATGAGACAAGATAAAACTACGGGCACCGTGAAACCGGTGCCCGTCTTTTATGCAGTTTTGTGTGTCGGCCGGATTTTGAGCTTATCGCGAACATCTTTTTACGATTCTGTCTGCTGTTTTGTATTTTTCTTTGCGGTAGTTACGGAAGCGATAAGCTTTCTTCTAATTACTCTTCAGTTTTCGGAATTTCATATCGCTCGAGACAGCAAACATACCGTCTCAACATGTTCATCATTGTCCAAACTCATCCTACACTAATACATAAAATCTGTTAAGATTCAATTTAATTAGCATTATTTATTTTTAGGGTACTTTAAGCAAAATTCTTCGTTTATCTTTATAACTATAAGAATCATGATTCGAAGAAAAATAAAGTAATCCTGTTTATTTTGATTTTCATCTACTCTTTGTGTACCATGTGTATAGCTATTACGAATATCTAGTCCATTGTCAAACTCAGACTTATTAAATAAATAATTATAATAATCCTGTTCTGGTCTAGAAAATAATGATGACGAAAACTGTACCAATCCCATTTTATTTAATTCCATAATAATAGATTGATACTTTTTCATATAGCTAAAACATACTACATCGTGTTGGTATAACTCATTTAATATCTTTATCTTTTCCCAATATGGCATTATTCTTTTTTTGTTATCAATTTTTATAATATTATGATCAATTAACCAATCAATGCTAGGTATTTGATAATCCTCAAACATATCATAATAGACATTTTCTTTTTCCAATAAACAATAAAACGAATTATAATTATTCGACAATTTAGGAAGGTAATGAATTATTGATTGATCCGAAAACAATAAATTACTTATCGTTTGATAGTCATTTCCACATGGATAAATATATTTATTACTTAGCATGCTTGGTATATCTTTAATAAATATATGCTCTGTTGATATATGTAATAATTCATCATCAATTTCTCCATCTTCGCAATAAATTTTAAATCTCTTTAAAATATTATCAAATTCAGCAGCAATATTCCTACATTTTTCAAGATATGACACTGTATGTGAAGATTTATTAAAACAAAATCCTTTCACATTGAATTCTTCTTCTAAATAATTACAAAAGAACCATTCGATAATGTCTTCCAAAAATATATTATACTTTTCTAATTCATTACAATATCTAATCATTTGAAGTTGTGCTAACATTTGAATTTGTTGAAATGCAATTCCAGTGGGATATTCTTTTCTACCTTTAATTCCTAAGTATTTTTCTATAATGCTCATTTGAGATTCCCTAGAAACACGAAGAGATCTAAATTGCAGATCTGTATATCCAAATAAATAAAATTATTTAATAATGTTGGATAATCCAAATTTTCTTTTATCCATTTTGCACTGTACAAAACCGATAAAATTCTATTATCATCTGTTTCAAATTTAAATTCTTCATCTATCTTATTAGAAAAAGAAACCTTTGCACCATATTCAAATCCAGTTCCTTCTTTGAATAAAGTCTCTATCTCTTCATAATATTTTCGTTTTGCTTTTAACTTTAATCTATCGGGCAAACGCAGGTTATTCGTACTATTTGATTCAAAAATTAGTTTTAGATAATTGATGTTAGATGAGTTGCTTGCTATATACTTATCTAATATTAATGTTTTCTTTTCATTTGATAGTTTAACTGGAAAATATAAAGATTCTATATTTCTGTCATGCTTTTCCAAGTAGTAACTCAATATAATTTCAGCACAAAATGGATTTTTTTCCATGTATGTAATTATTTCATCTGAAAACTTTTTAACTATATTTTTACATTTCAAAACATCATTTAAGATAAAATGTTTATTCAAAATTATTTTTCTAAATTGCTCGACTGAAATTTTATCATAAACCTTATACTTTTCTATAAGTTTCCAAAAGTCATTTCTATAATCATAATAGATAGTATCAAACATACTTTCTATTGTATCTATATTAATTCCCGAAAAAAATTCACCTATTACTCTTGAAAAGCCACTTACAATCTCACTATAGTCGTTCAACTGCTGTTTTGTCCAATGTATAGAATAAATTCTATTATGAAAAAACTGTTGTATATTATATAATTCAATAATTTCGTTAATATCGACTATTTTTTTCTCAACCACAAAATTACAAATAATATCTTCTATTCTCTTCAAATAAAATCCAGCGCTTAAATCATTTGTAGAATAGTATTTTACTCTTAAATCATCATTTGTATCCATAACTATATCAAACCTTTCTCAAATCATTTGAAAATACCTAAATGCATCTTTTATTGCCTCTTCTTTTTCTATTGGACATATTGGTTGCTTCGAATCGTCATTTTTAGGTTTGTTATAATTTTTTCTTTCTTTAATTCCACACTTTTCTTTTACTTGTGCAATATATAAATTTGAAACTTTAAATCCAAACTTATCAAAAACATACTGTTTTATATCGTTGTAAGTAGCCTTGCTTTCAGCTGATGTCAAATCTAATTCATCCGTATGTAATTCAATGTTGACATGTTTTTTCGTCATAAGTTTGGAAAGTAACACAACCGTCTCCACATGCGCCGTTCTCGGGAAGAGATCAACGGGTGTCGCTTCTTCGACTTCATATCCAAGCTCTTTGAACACAGCGCAGTCGCGTGCGAGCGTGGCCGGGTCGCAGGAGACATACACTATCCTGTCGGGAGCCATTTTTGCGGCGGCTTTAATCGTCTGCTCCGAGCAGCCCTTGCGCGGCGGGTCGAGGACTATCACCTCGGGGCGCTTGCCCTCGCCGAGAAGCTTTTCGGCGGCTTCGCCCGCGTCCGCGCAGATAAATCGCGCGTTTTCTATGCCGTTTGCGGCTGCGTTCTTCTTTGCGTCCTCTATCGCCGGCGCGACGGTCTCTATGCCGATGAGCTCCTCCGCCTTGTCTGCCATCGAAAGCCCTATCGTGCCCGCGCCGCAGTAGAGGTCGAGCAGGAGCTTTGTTTTTTTGTCTCCGGCGTATTCGGCGGCTTTTTTGTATAGTTTTTCCGCCTGCGCGCGGTTGACCTGATAGAACGACAGCGGCGATATGCGTACCTTTACTCCGCAGAGTATGTCCGTTATGCAGCCGTCGCCGAGGAGCGGGATGCACTTTTCGCCGAGCACTGCGTTCGTGTCGTCGGGGTTTATGTTTATCAGCACGCTTTTTATAGCTTTTTCATCTTTGAGTGATTCGATGAGCTTGTCGGTGTGCGGCAGGTTTTCCTGTGCGCTTACAAGGCAGAGCATTATCTCGCCCGTCGCGAACGCTTTTCGCAGATATATGTGCCTGACAGCCCCGCTTCTGCTTGTTTCGTCGTAGACGGAAATATTATATTTTTCTATCCAGTCCGCGACCGTGCCGAGTATTTTTTCGAACTCCGGCGGCGCGAGGCGGCACGCGCGGCAATCGACTATCCTGTGCGAGCGGCGGGAGTAGAAGCCGATTTTTAATTTCCCGTTTTCGCGTCCCACCGGGTACTGCGCCTTGTTGCGGTAGCCGTCCGGCGAGTCCGCGCCGATTATCGGCTTTAAATCGACCTCGAGTCCGCCGATGCGGGAGAATGCGTCGCGCACGGCATCGGATTTGAGCTTTAATTCCGCGCCGTAGCTCATGTGGCGGAACGAACAGCCGCCGCAGCCGGGATATGCAGGGCAGTCGTTGTCGGTTCTGTCCGGCGACGGCTTGATTATTTTCGTGCACTTGCCGACGGCGTAGCTCTTCTTCGCTTTGATTATGTGCGCTTCTATTATATCTCCGGGCGCGGTCGCGGGGACGAACACGGCGAGCCCGTTGTATCTGCCGACTCCGCTGCCCGTCAGCGAGACGGAATCTATATGAAGTTCAATGTCGTCATTTTTGTTGAGAAGCAAAATATCACCCCGAAAAATCTTTATTAAAGTATATCAAACGGCAGTCGATTTTGCAATACGGGAGAAAATCCATTGACAGCGGGCGGGCAAAAATATATACTTGACTTGGATAAAATTTCTCCCGAAAGGAACTGATAAAATGATAAGAGTTACCGTCTGGAACGAGGGCGTTCACGAGGCTGAATCGCCCGAGATAGCGGCAGTTTATCCCCACGGAATCCACGGCCAGATAAAGAGCTTCCTCGACACGCAGGAGGATATCGAGGTGCGCACCGCGACCCTCAACGACCCCGACTGCGGTCTGCCGCCCGAAGTGCTCGAAAACACCGATGTGCTCATCTGGTGGGGACACAAGGCGCACGACGAAGTGCCCGACGAGCTTGTTGAGCGCGTTCACGACAGAGTTCTGCGCGGCATGGGCTTCATAGCGCTGCACTCCGCGCATTTTTCAAAGCCGTTCAAGCGTCTCATGGGCACCTCCTGCGCCCTGCATTGGCGCGACGGCGATTTTGAGCGCCTCTGGACAGTCAATCCCGCGCACCCGATAGCAAAGGGCATCGGCGAATATGTTGAGATACCCGTCGAAGAGATGTACGGTGAGAGCTTTGATATCCCTGAACCCGACGAGCTTGTTTTTATGGGCTGGTTCTCCGGCGGAGACGTGTTCCGCTCCGGCTGCTGCTGGAGAAGAGGGCGCGGAAAAGTATTCTATTTCCAGCCCGGTCATGAGGCTAACCCGACATATTATATCCCGCAGGTTCAGCAGATTTTAATAAACGCCGTGCGCTGGGCGGCTCCGCATGAAATCATCGACGAGATAGTCTGCCCCCACGCCGAAATCTCGCCCGAGCAGGCGAGAAGAGAACGCGGCGAATAAGTAAAATATTATTTATTGCGAAAAATATTGACTTCCCAAACAGAAACAGTATATAATAGCCTTATGAAAAAAGAAGCTAGGCTGTGCGTCAGGCGTGCAGCATCTATTTGGGGAGAAGACAAGCGACCGTCTGATATCTGTCAGCCGGCCGCTTCCCTTTTTTGAAAAAAGACAGCTGATAAGTCAGCTGTCTTTCTGTTTATTCGCGGTGTTCATGAGCATGAGCACTTTTTCGAGCAGGTCGAGCATCTTATCCTGCGGCATGATGCGCACTGCTATGTGCGGCTTGCCTGCGGCGCTGACTGTCACCCTGCCGGGGAAGCCCGCGGCTATGGCGGAGATCTCCTGCATATCGAGGTCGTCGATATAGAGCAGCAGCTTGTCGCCCTTGCGCCCGATCTCATAGATGTTGTGCTGAGCGGAATACGCCCGGAGCAGTGAAGTCCTTATCAGTCCGAGCACGGGAGCGGGCGGCTCGCCGAAGCGGTCGATGAGCTCATCCGTTACATCGTCCGCGTCCGCGCGCGAGGTTATGTCCGCGATGCGGCGGTAGATGCCGAGCCTCTGCGGCACGCTCTCGATATATGTCGGCGGGATGTGCGCGTCTATCGGCAGATCGACAAGGCATTCCTTCTTCGGCTTCTTTGTCTGGTCTCCGCGCTCCTCGCTTATCGCCTGTTCGAGCATCTGGAGATACATCTCGTAGCCGACAGCTTCCATGTGACCGTGCTGCTGTGCGCCGAGCACATTGCCCGCGCCGCGCAGTTCAAGGTCGCGCATGGCTATCTTGAAGCCCGAGCCGAACTCCGTGAATTCTCTTATCGCGTCGAGCCTGCTCGTGGCTATCTCCGTCAGCTCCCTGCCGGGTCTGAAAGTGAGATACGCGCTCGCTCTGCGCGACGAGCGTCCGACGCGCCCGCGTATCTGATGAAGCTGGGCGAGACCCATGCGGTCGGCGTCCTCAATTATAAGGGTGTTGACATTCGGAACATCAACGCCCGTTTCGATTATAGTCGTGCATACCAATATATCTATCTCGCCCTCGAGCAGCTTGCGCCAGACTTCGCTCAGTTCATCTTCGCTCATCTTGCCGTGGGCTATGCCGACAACGGCGTCGGGCAGCATATCTTTTATCGCCGCCGCCGTGTGCTCGATGCTCTCAACGCGGTTGTGCAGATAATATACCTGACCGCCGCGCCTGAGCTCCGCGTTCATCGCCTGCGCGAGCATCTCGGGATTGTGCTCGACAACATAGGTCTGCACCGGCGAGCGGTCGTGCGGCGCTTCTTCAAGTATTGACATGTCGCGTATGCCGGAGAGCGCCATGTTGAGCGTTCTCGGTATGGGCGTCGCGGTCAGCGTCAGAACGTCGACCTTGGGATAGAGCTCCTTGAGCTTCTCCTTTTGAGCCACGCCGAAGCGCTGCTCCTCGTCTATTATTATCAGCCCGAGGTCGCGGAACTGAACATCTTTTGATATGAGTCTGTGTGTACCGACAACGATGTCGACGCTTCCGCGGCGCAGACCGTTCAGAGTGTCCTCTATCTCCTTTTTCGAGCAGAAGCGCGAGAGCATACGCGCTTCGACCGGGAAGCCCTCTATTCTCTTGAGCACCGTCTGATAGTGCTGGTAGGCGAGAATTGTGGTCGGCACAAGAATAGCGCACTGCTTGCCGTCCGCAACGCACTTGAACGCGCCGCGAAGTGCTACCTCCGTCTTGCCGAAGCCAACGTCGCCGCAGAGCAGTCTGTCCATGGGGCAGCTTCTCTCCATGTCGCCCTTTATTTCATCGATGCATCTGAGCTGATCCGAGGTCTCGTCGAACTCGAACCTGCGCTCGAAGTCGCTCTGCATATCCGTGTCGGGCGAGAATGCGTGACCCTCGATTTTGAGCCTGCGCGAATACAGCTCCGTGAGCTCCTTTGCCATATCCTTGACCGCACTGCGCACGCGCGAGCGGGTCTTCTGCCAGTCCTTGCCGCCGAGCTTATTGAGGCGGACGGGCTTGTCGTCGCCGGACGGACCGATGTATTTCGAGACCTGGTCGAGCTGAGTGACCGGAACATATAGAATGTCGCCCTTGTCATAGCGAATTTTGATATAGTCTTTTATCGTGCCGCTCGCTTCGAGCTTGTTTATACCCTCGAATATGCCGATACCGTGCGCGACATGAACGACATAGTCGCCGCGGTGCAGTTCATCGAGGCTGTGGAACGCGTTTGAGCTTTTGCGGACGTTTCTCTTCGGCTGAGCGACCGCCGCCCTGCCGGAGTGGGTAAATACGGTTATTTTTGCCAGCGGATATTCAAATCCCGCCGAGAGACAGCCGGGCACAACGGTCAGCGTGCCGGGAGCCAGTTCGTTCGGCAGTTCGTCCATGTAGAGTGCGCTGTAGCCGTCGTCTATAAGATCGCCGCGCAGTGCGTCGGCGGCCTTGCGCGTGCCCGCGAAAATAACGCAGGTGCGCTTAGTTTTATCCGTCAATGCGTCGAGGTCGTCCTTGAGAACGGAAAACGAGCCGTTCCACGCTGTTATCTGCCTTGCGTTGACGCCGATGAGCTCCTTTACGGGCGTGTCGAATCCGCCGCGCGGCAGATTGTCCATGTATATGGCGCCCATCTGCTCATAGTTGTTCAGCAGGTCTGAGAGATGCAGAGAAAATCTGTCGAGTCCGGGGCAGAGCTCGCCCTCCTCGAACATCGCCTTCATCGCCTCGTGCATGAGTCCGATGGCGGCGTTGAACCGCTCTTTGACGGAAAAGCTCTCGCTCACGCAGAGAATATAGCCCTTAGCGTAGTCGAATATCGAAGCCACATCGTAGAGCAGGGGCATATATTTGTCCGTCGATTGCAGGCGCAGACCACCCTTTATTCTGTCGATATCCTTGTCAACGCACTCGCGCGCCTTGACAGCACCCTTGCCGTGTATCTCCGAGCGAAAACGCTCGAGCAGCTCGACGAATTCGTCCGTGTCGGTCGGGAGAATCTCGTTTGACGGGGTTATTTTTATCTTTTCAATGTTGTCCGTGCGGCGCTGAGTCTCAATATCAAAATACGCCATGCTGTCTATTTCGTCGCCCCACAGCTCGAGGCGGCAGGGGTATTCCTCGCCGGGCGTGAAGAAGTCGAGCACTCCGCCGCGCACCGCATACTGACCGACTCCGTCGACCTGCGCCGAGCGGGAGTAGCCGGCGCGAAGCAGCGCTTTTACTATATCCTCGAGCGGCATCTCGTCGCCGACGGCGAGTTCAATCGTGCGGTTTTTAAGCTCTTCGGGCGGCAGAGTCAGCTGCGACGCCGCCTCTGCGGAGCAGATTACCGCCTGCGCCTCGCCGCGCAGCATCTTGTCGAGCACGCCGAGCCGCCTGTGCTCATATTCGCGAGACTGGCTCTCCGTCGAGCGGAACGCAAAATCCCTCGCGGGATAGAGCAGGGCGCGGCAGCCGAGCGTTTTCATGTCGAGCGCAAGGCGCGAAGCCTGCGCCTCGTCCGCCGTTATCACGAGCACGGGTCTGCCGCAGTCCGCGTTCAGTGCGGCGGCGAAATGCGCCTTGTGTATATGGGAAAGACCCGTCATGCCTATGGGCAGACGGGTGTTTTTGACGCAGTCGAGCAGTGCGCCGTATTCTTCTATTTTCTTTGCAGATGCAATAAGACCGTTCATAATACCTCTTTATACCCCTGTGATGAAGTATATTTGATTTGCCTAAAATCCAATTATACTATGCGCGGCTGAAAAATTCAATGATACAAAAAGCAATATTTGCAAAATTTTTACTGCGCGACTCCAGCCGTTTTGCAGTTTTTCAGATGCTCCTGATAGGTCTTTGCAAAATAGTAGTTGCCGTCGTTGTCGGTGACGAAGAAATAGTAGTCCGTGTCCGCCGGGTTCAGCGCGGCGTTTATCGCCTCGATTCCGGGGTTCGTTATCGGACCCGCCGGGAGCCCCTTGCGGTCGTAGGTGTTGTAGAACTCATCGTATTTGTCCGCCTGATCCTCGCTTATATACGGCTTGACGCTGCGCTTTAAATAGAATATCGTCGCGTCGCACTGCAGGCGCGGATAGCCCGATGAATTGAGCCTGTTGTGGAGCACGGAGGAGACATTCGCCATGACCGACGGCACCGACGCCTCCTGCTGGATTATCGAAGCGAGCGTGATTATCTCGTCCATGGACATGCCGATTTCCTGAGCTTTAGCATACATATCGTCTGTGAGCTTCGATTCAGTGTTTGCGAGAAAGCGTCCGAGCGCCTTTTCCGCGCCCTCGCCGACATAGAAATCATATGTGTCGGGATAGATATAGCCCTCGAGCAGGAACGGGCGCTCCTGCGGATTGTTTATAGCTTTAACGAATTTGTTGTCCCGTTCGGTGTTGTTGACCGCCGAGATAAACTCGTCCTTTGTGCATACGCCGCCCTTTTCGAGCTTCTGCGCCGCCTGAATGACAGTCGTACCCTCGGGAAAGGTCAGCCTGACCGTCTCCGGCGCGGGAGCGGGCTTGAGACGATCAATCAGCGAGCACGAGCAAAGGCTCAGCGCGAGAATAAAAATCAGCAAAGCGGCGATATATTTTTTGAAATTTTTCATTTTTTGCACCTCCGTCTTTCGGACAAGATGATTCTATCAAAAATAACGAGCAAATTCAACTTTCTTCTTCGCGGAATATCGGCGCGCCCGCGCGGAAAGCTAAAAACGCAAACGCAAAGAAAGGAGAATTTTTTGTGGACAAGCCGAAAAAGCAGAAGAAAAAGATAATCGAAATTCCGCAGTACAACGACCCGATGAACAAAGAGGGAGTTATCCCGACCGATGTTCTCGGCAGTTATTCGGGCACTCCGCTCGACGGCTCGCAGCCCGTGCAGGATGTAGACGACCTGTAAAAATAAAAAAGTTCCCCGAAAAAAGTTAAAGCCGAATGTGTGCAGCATTCGGCTTTAGCTTTGGGGAAAGAGAAAATAAAAATGAAAAAAGAAGTTGACAATTATTAAAACCAGATAGGTAGTTGTCTCTTCGGTACCTCTTGGGCACAGATATAGAATAATTGCGCCGTGTTGCATCAAGTATACATAAATATGAACAAATTGTAAACAATGCTTGCTTTTTCAATCGTGTCTGACATTTTTAGGCATTTTTATTGAAAATTCTCGCCGGGGAGTTCGTTTTTTCTGAGGATGTTCGAGCGGTAATTGCGAGTATTCGGTTGTATTATTTACATTTTCGGTATAAAATAACATTTGGTATATTTTTATATATCCGGCAGTATATGCTGCACAAGCAAACGAAAGGTTTGATACAATGGATTATTCACTGACAAAGAAGGCCGCCGAGGAGCAGATCACCGCAAAGCTCTCGCATTTTTTCGGCGTAACTCCCGAGGAGGCCAACTACGAGCAGTTTTACAAGGCTATCGCGATGATAACCCGCGATATGCTCAGACAGGGCAGACACGAGTTTGAAAAGCGCTGCGAAGAGAGCGGCTCGAAGCGCGTGTACTATATGTGCATGGAGTTCCTCATGGGACGCTCGCTCAAGAACACGCTCTATAACCTCAATCTCATCCCCGTCATGGAGGAGGCACTCAAAGACTTCGGCATAAAGCTCGACAAGCTCTATGACTGCGAGCCGGACGCGGGTCTCGGCAACGGCGGTCTCGGCCGCCTTGCAGCGTGCTATCTCGACGCTTTGGCAACCGACGGATATCTCGGAATGGGCTACTCCATTCTCTACGAATACGGTATCTTCAAGCAGAAGCTCGTTGACGGCTGGCAGACCGAGATGCCCGATTTCTGGCTCCCCGGCGGCGAGGTATGGCTCGTTGCGCGCGAGGAGAAGAGCGTTGACGTCAGCTTCGAGGGCAATGTCGTCGACCGCTGGGAGGACGGCTATCACAGCGTCGATATAGAGAACGCGAAGAAGGTTCACGCCGTTCCCTACGATATGATGGTCGCCGGCAAGGACGGCAAGGGCGTCAGCGTCCTGCGTCTCTGGAGCGCAAAGAGCTCCGAGATAGATATGAACTCCTTCAATCAGGGCGATTACCTGCGCGCCATGGAGCAAAACGCCATGGCGGAGGTCATAAGCAAGGTGCTCTATCCCGCGGACAATCATCCCGAGGGTAAGAGCCTGCGTCTGCGCCAGCAGTATTTCCTCGTCTCCGCGTCCGTTCAGGATATCATCAACCGCCACCTGCGCAAGTACGGTTCGCTCGACAATCTCTGCGACAAGATGGCTATCCATATCAACGACACCCACCCGACTCTCGCCATTCCCGAGCTTATGCGCCTGCTGCTTGACGAGTGCGGCTACAGCTGGGATGACGCATGGGATGTTGTGACGAAGGTTTTCGCCTACACAAACCATACCGTCATGAGCGAAGCTCTCGAATGCTGGAGCGAGGATCTCTTCCGTCGTCTGCTGCCGAGAATCTATCAGATAGTCAAGGAGATAGACAACCGCTTCCGCAGCAGCGTCTGGGAGCAGACCCACGACGCTAATAAGGTCGAGAGAATGGCTGTTATCTCGAATGGCGTAGTGCGTATGGCCAATCTCTGCGTCGCCTGCTGCCACAGCGTCAACGGCGTCTCCGCTCTCCACAGCGAGATACTCAAGGACAGCGTGTTCCATGATTTCTATACCCTCACGCCCGACAAGTTCTGCAATGTCACAAACGGCATCGCCCACCGCCGCTGGCTCTGCCAGGCAAACCCGCGCCTGACCTCGATGCTCAGCGACCTTATCGGCGGCGAGTTCGTATATAACGCCGAGTGCCTCTCGGAGCTTGCAAAATATAAAGATAACCTCGCCGTGCTCGCGGAGATAGAGAAGATAAAGACCGCGAACAAAGCGGACTTCGCAAAGCGCGTCAAGGCGAAGACCGGCATAGAGCTCGACCCGAACTCCATCTTTGACGTTCAGGTCAAGCGCCTGCACGAGTATAAGCGCCAGCACCTCAACGCGCTCAACATCCTCGCGAAATATCTCGCGATAAAGGCGAATCCCTCGGGCGATTTCACGCCCCACACCTATATCTTCGGCGCAAAAGCGGCGAGCGGCTACTTCATGGCGAAGAAGATAATCAGTTTCATCTGCGCCCTCGCGGATCTCATCAACAACGACCCCGATGTCAAGGGCAGGCTCAAGGTCGTCTACATGGAGGACTACAACGTCTCCATGGCTGAATATATGATGCCAGCCGCCGATGTCAGCGAGCAGATATCTCTCGCCGGAACCGAGGCGAGCGGCACGGGCAATATGAAGCTGATGATGAACGGCGCGATAACTCTCGGCACGCTCGACGGCGCGAATGTCGAGATTCACGACGCAGTCGGCGACGAGAATATTGTTATCTTCGGCATGACCACCCCCGAGGTCAACGAACTCAAGAGCAAGGGCTATGTGCCGATGAATTTCTACAACAACAATGCGGAGCTTCGCAATGTTATCGATTTCATAAACCGCGGCTTCTGCGATAAGCAGTTCCCGGAGATAAGCGGAACCATCGTCTATCACGATCCCTATATGGTTCTCGCGGACTTCGCGGACTACCGTCAGGCGCAGAACAGAATCGACGAGCTCTGGGCGGACAGAACGCGCTGGAACTCGATGTCGCTGATGAACACCGCCTGCTCCGGCAGATTTGCCGCCGACAGAGCGGTAAACGAGTATGCAAAGAACATCTGGCACACCGTCCCCGCAAAATAAGGGCTGTCACATTCGGCGCAGACCAAAGAGCAAAAAAGAGAACCGCAACTTGCGTTTTAGCGTGGGTTGCGGCTTTTATCATAGTTTGCGGCTTTTGCCATATTTACTTTTGCTCTTTTAAGCGCTTTTTTGCCCACTCGCGGTATCTGCATACAGCTTCGAGGCAAAGAAAACGCTTTCTGCATCCGACTGTGACAGCCCGGAAAGAGGATGGCCACATTCGGCGCAGATCAAAGAGCAAAAAGAGCCGCAACTCATGTATTCGGCGTGGGTTGCGGCTTCTATTTATAATCCCTGGTTGTCCTGCCACCAGTCAAACTCGTCGTAAAAATCCCTGGGGTCTTTTCTGTTTTCGGGCGGGTTCGGTCCTGAAAGACTGCGCAGTATTTTAGCCGCCAACCAAATCAGGGCGACTGCTACAAAAATGGGAATCGTCAGCCAATCGTAGTCCGGAAACCAAGCGGACATGGCGCAGACAAGAAGAAATCCGAAAATAGTGAGTTTTATCATTGATGGTCACCCCGCAATTTGCTTTTCTGATTTCATTATAGCACGCACTTTTGCTTATTCAAGGCATTTGTGCGACTTTACATTTCACTGGGTGATTTATAGGACTCATCTTGCAAAAAAACAGCCCGCGAGGATATCCCCGCAGGCTGATTATTTATATTTACGCTTTGTGATAGAGCTTCTTGACTTGATAATGCGGCTCGCAGGTCAGGTTGATGCCGAGCTTGCGGTAGACATCCGCGTCGACCTGGGAGAGTATAACCGAGGAGTGTGCCTCGCAGCCGCGCAGGAGCGAGAGCGCGTCGAACGCTTTCTTTGCGGGCTCGCTCTGTATCGCGCTCATGGTCAGCGCGATGAGAACTTCGTCCGTGTGCAGGCGCGGGTTGTTGTTGCCGAGGATATTCGTCTTGAGCGACTGTATCGGTTCGATAACGCCGGGATCGATGAGCAGCTGCTCCTTGGGCTGATTGCTGAGCAGTTTTACTGCGTTGAGCAGCGCCGCCGAGCTCGCGCCGAGCAGGGACGAAGTCTTTCCGGTTATCAGTCTGCCGTCGGGCAGCTCGATTGCGACCGCGGGAGCGCCCGTCTCTTTTGCTCTGTCGAGCGCGGGACGTACGCAGCGGCGATATTCTTCAGTGACTCCCGCCTGGTTCATCAGGCTCTCTATCTTCGTCAGCTCCGCGTCGCCGGTCAGACCTTTTTTGTGGTCGCACAGCGCACTGAAGTAGCGGCGGATTATCTCGTTCAAAGAGGCGTCGCGGGTTGCGGCGTCGTCGGAGATGCAGTAGCCCGCCATGTTGACACCCATGTCCGTGGGCGATTTATAGGGGCTCTTGCCCTCGATTTTCTCAAATATAGCGTTGAGCACGGGGAAGACTTCAACATCTCTGTTGTAGTTGACGGTGGTCTTGCCATATGCTTCGAGGTGGTAGGGGTCGATAACGTTGACATCGTTGAGGTCGGCGGTTGCCGCCTCATATGCGAGGTTGACGGGGTGCTTCAGGGGCAGGTTCCATATGGGGAACGTCTCGAACTTTGCGTATCCCGCCTTGATGCCGCGCAGGTTGTCGTGATAGAGCTGGGAGAGGCAGGTTGCCATCTTTCCGCTTCCGGGGCCGGGAGCGGTTATAACGACGAGCGGGCGCTCGGTCTCGATATATTCATTCTTGCCGAAGCCCTCTTCGCTGACGATGTGCGGGATATTATAAGGATAGCCCTCAATGGGATAGTGGATAAAGACGCGCACGCCGAGATTTTCAAGCCTGTTCTTGAATGCAAGCGCGGCGGGCTGACCCTTATACTGCGCGATAACGACGCTGCCGACGAAAAGACCGATCGCGCGGAACGCGTCGATGAGGCGCAGCACGTCGCTGTCATAGGTTATGCCGAGGTCGCGGCGGATCTTGTTGTTCTGGATATCGCTCGCGTTGATGACAATGACTATCTCAACATCCGAGCCGATATTCTTGAGCATCTGCAGCTTGCTGTCGGGCTTGAAGCCGGGCAGGACGCGCGAGGCATGGTAGTCGTCGAAGAGCTTGCCGCCGAACTCAAGATAGAGCTTGCCGCCGAATTCCTTGATGCGTTTGCTTATCTGCTCGGACTGCTTCTGGATATAAAGGTCGTTATCGAATCCCACTTTGAACATTGTAAAACCTCACAGTATATTTTTTGCGCTTGACGCGCTTTGTCGCCGCAAAATGCGCCGCCCCTCGACGCGAATTTATCAAAATCAATTAATTATACAACTTCCGCGCCGCCATTGCAACTCTTTTGAAGCATTACCCCCCCGAGCCTTAAAAACAAAAAACAGCCGCAGCATTTTCGGCGGCGCTTTGTATATTAACCTGTCCCCCTTGACAACCGGCGGAGCGGTTATATAATTAGACTGTTCGTTTTTTTGCATGCATGGGGGTAATTAAATGGAAAAAGATAAATCGTTTCTCGGCACTCAGCCGGTCGGAAAGCTGCTTTTCAAGCTCTCGCTGCCTACGGTCATAGCGCAGATAGTCAATATGCTCTACAATATCGTCGACCGCATATATATTGGTCATATGCCCGGCGACGGCAGCCTTGCACTGACAGGAGTCGGCGTGTGCCTGCCGATAATCATGATAATCTCGGCGTTCGCCGCGTTCGTCAGCGCGGGCGGCGCGCCCAGGGCGTCGATATCCATGGGCAAGGGCGACAACGGCTCGGCGGAAAAAATACTCGGCGGCTGCTTTTTCATGCAGATAATAATATCTGCCGTTCTGACTGCGCTGCTGCTTATCTTTGACCGCGACCTGCTCCTCGCCTTCGGCGCGAGCGAGAACACTATCGAATACGCGGTCGATTATATGAATATCTACGCCATAGGCACCGTCTTTGTCCAGCTGACGCTCGGCATGAACGCGTTTATAACGGCGCAGGGCTTCGCGAATATCGGCATGGTGACCGTTATGATAGGCGCTGTGTCGAATATTGTGCTCGACCCGATATTTATCTTTGGGCTGCATATGGGAGTCAGGGGCGCCGCGCTCGCGACGATTATATCGCAGTGTATCTCGTGCGTCTGGGTCGTGGCGTTCCTCTTCGGCAAAAAGACAATATTGCGCCTGAAGGCGAAGAATTTCTTCGTTTCTCCTAAAATTATCCTGCCGTGCATTACGCTCGGGCTCGCGACTTTTATCATGCAGTCGAGCGAGAGCGTTATCTCGGTCTGCTTCAACTCGTCTTTGCTCAAATACGGCGGCGATATCGCCGTCGGTGCGATGACGATACTGACGAGCGTCATGCAGTTTGCCATGCTGCCGCTCAACGGCATCTCACAGGGCTCTCAGCCTATCCTCAGCTACAACTACGGAGCGGGAAACAGCGAGCGCGTCAAAAAGACATTCAAGCTGCTTCTTGCCGTGTGCCTCACCTATTCGTTCCTGCTCTGGGGATTCATCGAGCTGTTCCCGCAGGGCTTTGCAAGGATGTTCAGCTCAGACGCCGCGCTTATTGATTTCACCGCGCACGCCCTGCGTATCTACTGCGCCGTGCTCTGCCTGTTTGGCATACAGATGTCGTGCCAGATGGCTTTCGTATCGATAGGCAGCGCGCTGTGCTCGATATCGGTTGCGGTCGTTCGCAAATTTGTGCTGCTCCTGCCGCTTATTTATATCATGCCGGCGTTTGTCGCAGACAAGACGATGGGCGTTTATATGGCGGAGCCCGTGGCTGATGTTATCGCGATAACTTTCACGTCCATACTCTTCACAATTCAGTTCGGCAAGGCAATGAAAAAGCTCGAAGCATAGAAATATGGGAGGCAAAATAAAATGGCCGACGAAATAAAAATCCGCGTGGCAACGCCCGACGACGCGCCGGCGCTGCTCAAAATATACGCGCCCTATGTCAAAAACACCTCGATAACATACGAATACGATGTGCCGAGCGAGGAGGAGTTCCGCAGGAGAATCGAATCTACGCTCAGGAGATACCCGTATCTCGTGCTCGAAAGGGAGGGCGATATCCTCGGCTATGCCTATGCGGGTCCGCTTCATTCGCGCCCGGCGTATGATTGGGCGGTTGAGACATCGATCTATCTCGATCAGAATGCGCGCGGCGGCGGGCTTGGCAGAAAGCTGCACGACGCGCTCGAAGCCGTGCTGCGCGAGCAGGGCTTTCTCAACATGAACGCCTGCATAGCTTATCCAGAAGTTGAGGACGAATATCTGACGAAAAACAGCGCGGAGTTCCACGCGCATCTCGGCTACCGAATGGTCGGCGGCTTCACAAAATGCGGATATAAATTTCACCGCTGGTACGGCATGGTCTGGATGGAGAAGCTTATCGGCGAGCATCTTGAAAATCAGCCGCCGGTTATCCCGTTCCCACAGATAGGAAATGTCATCCACGAGAAGTACGGAATAGATTAAAAAATATACACGCCCCGAAAGAACTGTGCACTGTCTTTCGGGGCGCATATTTTTATGGGTTGCAGTTTCCCTTATTCTCAGCCTTGATTACCCTCAGGCCGATTGTAAAAAAATCTTATTTGATCTTTATCTGCCAGTATGCGATGTAGTCTCTCTCGTAGGTGTAGGTGATGTGGATGGTGTCACCCTTGACGACAACTGAGGGATAAGAATACTCAGCGAGACCCTTTTCGAAGGTCTTTATCTTTGTGAAGGTCTTGCCGTCATCGGTCGAAACGGAGAGGACAAGAGGAGTACGGATGCCGGGGAGACCAATGTTGTTATAAGCAAGGAAGATTCTGCCCTGATCGTCGGTGTCGAGGTCGATACCGCTGTTGTTGTTGGGAAGCTTGGTGGCATAAGCGCGGCACCAGGTCTTGCCGTTATCATAGGAATCGCTGCGATAAATTTTGCCGACCTTTGTTCTTGTGAGCATATGGACAGAGCCGTCAGCGGACTGCCAAAGGGTGGGCTGAATCATCGGAACCTTGAACCATGTGCAGTATTTGGAATCGACATTAGCGGTCTTTGTCCAAGTCGCGCCGTCGTCGGTGGAAATGTCAACGAATGCTTTCCACTCGCCGTCGATCTCAGTCGAAGCGGGTGCAAGAACGGTGCCGTCCTTAAGTCTGATGGGCTTATTCTTGACGGGTCCTCTACCGCCGCTGTTGTCGCCGGGGACAAGCTCTCTGGGAGTGCTCCAGCTTCTGCCGTCGGTCGAGGTTGCGTAATAGGTCTTCCAGTAATCGGTGTCGGTGCCGACCTTGAAGTAAAGAACGACAGTGCCGTCTTCCTTCTGGAACAGAACGGGGTTCCAGTGAGCTATGTCATCAGCCGCGGAAACAACGATGGGATCGCTCCAGCCATCCTCTTCGGTACGAACTGAGGTGTAGATCTTAACATCGCTCTTCTTCTCGGAAGAGCCGCCGAACCATGCTGCGATAACGGAGCCGTCATCGAGGGGCAGAACCGTTGAAGCGTGGCAGGAATCGGTTATCTTCTTGTCGAAGATCATTTCTTTTGTTGCGGAGACGATGATGTCATCGCTCGAACATTTAGCCATGCCTATGGATGCGAGAGCAAACATGAGGCTGATTGCAACGAGAACCGATAAAATTCTCTTGGTCATTTTACTTCCTCCTAAAAATTTCCTATATTATGCCGCGCTTCCACAACGCTCAGAGGGTTTTGAGCGATTGAAAAGCACGTAAAAGCCGCAGGAAAACATCACTTGATCTTTATCTGCCAGTAGGCGATATAGTCTCTTTCATATGTATAAGTGATGTGGATGGTGTCGCCCTTGACAACGACTGCGGGATAAGAGTACTCCGCGAGTCCGGTCTCGAAGGTCTTTATCTTCGTGAAGGTCTTGCCGTCGTCAAGCGAAACGGCGAGGGTAAGGGGCGTTCTGATGCCGGGGATGCCGACGGGGTTATAGACGAGGAAAATTCTTCCGCTGTCGTCGGTGTCGAGGTCGATACCGCTGTTGTTGTTCGGCAGGTTGGTCGGATATGCGCTGCACCAGGTCTTGCCGCCGTCATAGGAATCGCTTCTGTAGATTTTGCCGACCTTTGTTCTTGTGAACATGTGAACCGAGCCGTCCTTCGATTCCCAAAGCGTGGGCTGAATCATCGGGGTCTTGAAGAAGCCGAGGAAGGTCGAATTGATTTCGGGAGTTCTGTTCCAGGTCTTGCCGTTGTCGGTCGATATGTCAACGAAGCATCTGTATTTGCCGCCGAGCTCGGTCGAGCCGGGAGCGAGTATAGTGCCGTTCTTGAGTCTGATGGGCTTGTTCTTGACGGGACCTCTGCCGCCGCTGTTGTCGCCGGGGACAAGCTCTCTGGGAGCTGCCCAGTTCTTGCCGTCGGTCGAGACGGAATAGTAGGTCTTCCAATATTCGGTGTCCTTGCCGACCTTGAAATAGAGGGTTATCGTGCCGTCGTCGTTCTGGAAGAGAACGGGGTTCCAGTGGGCGACATTCGGATCGGCGGAAACTCTGATGGGCTCGCCCCATTTTCCGTCCGTGCCGCGCACGCTTGTGAGTATCTTGACATCGTCGTCGCTCTCGGACGAGCCTGCGAACCATGCCGCAACAACTGTACCGTTGTCAAGAGGCAGAACGGTCGAAGCGTGGCAGGAGTCGGTGGGCTTTTTGGTGAATATCCATTCTTTTTCAGCAGAGACGATTATCTTTTTGGGGTTCGTTTCAACCGCTGAGGGTTTGCTGTCGTCCGGCTTGGAGGGGACGGTAGTCGAGCCGCTGTTGTCGCCCGATGCGGGCTTTGTGGTGTCGGCAGCGGGGGTTGTTTTTGTGGGGCCTCTTCTGACTGAGGGCGCGGCGGAAACGGCATCGGTGCCGCTCGTCGCAGGCTCGGTCGTCTCGGGCGCGGCGGTGGTGTCATCCGCCGCAGGGGCCGTTGCCGCATCCGTCTTGATGTCGGATGCCGCGGTGGTGTCGCTGCCGTCGCTGCCGCTCTTGTCCGAAGCGCAGGCGGCAAATGACAGGATCATAAGAACTGCAATGGCTAAAGCTAAAAATCTTTTCATTTCACAAATCTCCGTAGGGTCTCGATTTTTTCCGGCTATCCGGTCCTTTAGATGTTTCGAGGCTGCGGATATTCATTACCTGCGCCATATAAGCGGTAATGGAGATCGGCAGCCACCGTTTATATCGTAACTATTATACATCGTTTCGACAGAAAAAGTCAACTTTTTTTAGTAATATTTAACTAATTTTTATCTGAAATTTCGTTAATTTTATCAATTGAATTACAAAATACAATTCTCGCACGGCAGATACACAAATTCAGGTACTTTGCATTAATATTCATACAATATATATGGTGGGGAGCGAAAACCCGCCAAAACGAAAAGAATCCGTGCCGCCGGGCGATTTTACGCTCTGCGGCACGGAAATATATTTATTTGTAGTTTCTCAGAACCTCTTTGTAGAACTCTATCGCCGCGCCGATGGCGGAGAGGTCGATGTTTTCATCTACGCTGTGGACGCTGTTGAACTGCTGCATGTTGATATCGATCGGAGCAAAGCGCAGCGTGCACGGGCAGACATCGCTCATCCAGCGGGCGTCGGTTCCGGCGGCGAGGACGAACGGGGCAACTGCGGCGTGCGGGAACACATCTCTCGCGCAGCGGCAGACATATTTGAATGCCCTGCTGCCTGTATCAGCCGGTCGGTGGAACTCGTGCCCGTCGGCGGGCTCGGTTATTTCAAGCGCATATTTCTTCGCGAGCTCTCTTATCTTCTCCATGTCGCCGACAAGATCCTCTTCGTCGATGTATCTTATCAGCGCGCTCGCAGAGCACTCGTTGTCGCGCGGGGTCTTGCCCTTCTTTGACTCGATGCTGCCGAAAACGCAGGTCGTGCCGAGCATCGCTGCCGCCTGGGAGTTTATCTTCGGCATGAGCTTTATCAGCAGCGGCTCGAAACACCATAGGTTCGCGAAGATAAGTCTCAGCGGGAAGTTCATATAGGGCAGGAGCGCCGTGAACATCTCGCGCACCTGAGCGGGCATTTTTATCGTCAGCTTCAGCGCGGAAACCTCAGCGATGAATTTTGAAACTCGGGTCACGGGATTGTCGCTGAGGGTCAGCCCTTCGGAGTCGCCCTGAACGGCGCGGACATTTATTCTGTGGTAGCCCTTTTCGTGAACAGCTATCATCGCGCACTTGCAGTCTATCCCGTCTATCGGTGCGCTGATGACCCCGCCGCCCTCGTCGATGGCAAATTCGAATTCGATGCCCTGCTTTTCAAAATATTTCACGGCTTCGTGTATTCCGTCGCCGAAAATCTCTTCATTGTGTCCCGAGGCTATATATAAGTTGCATGCGGGTTCAAAATCCTCGGCGAGCAGCTCCTCGACTGCGGAGAGCTCCGCGAAGAGCGAAGTCTTTGTGTCTACCGTGCCGCGTCCCCATATCTTTCCGTCGGATATCTCGCCGAACTTTTCGTGAGTCCAGTCGCCCGTCGCGGCAACAACATCGTGGTGCGACATGAACAGTATATTCCGGCTCTCGTCGCGCCCGGGGATTTTATAGACCCAGCAGTCCTCGCTGAAATATTTTATCTCGGCGCGCTCGTGCAGCAGCGGAAACAGCTCTTTGACCGCCGCGCGCAGCTTCGCAAACTCCGTGTCGTCATATATTTCGCGGGACGATACGGTCTGACATTCTATCATTTTCATCAGCCGTTCGCCGTTTTCGATATCCTCCTGCTCGGTTGTATAGACCGGCTTTTCGCCTATCGGCTCGGCTTTTTTCGCGGCGAGCGCGGCTCTTATCAGCAGTATACATATAAATATAACAAGAACTGCAAGCACGGCGAGAAGTATATAAAGTCCCATATCGTTCACCCTTTCTCTTTCTGCCACTCATTTTATCATATCCGCGTATTTCATGCAACTTGACTTTTTGGCATATCAGATGATAAAATATAGATACCATGAGTGGCGCATCTATAATATGCGGCATAATAAAAAACATAAAAACGGAGGGATTCGGTGAGCAAAGAGGGAAATACGGGCGCGAAGATACACTGCGCCGTATGCGGACGCACGTTTGACGCGGCCGCGGATAAATGCCCGAACTGCTCGGCTCCGGCGTCGCTTTCACAGCCCGTCTCGGAGCCAAGGGAAGAGAAAAGAGAGCCTGTATTCGTCTGCACGATATGCGGACATGTCCACGAGGGCAAGGCTGCGCCCGACCGCTGTGAGAACTGTGGAGTCGGCGGCGAGCTGATTGAAGAGCGCCGTCCAGCGCTGACAAGAACATGGGTCTGCACGGTCTGCGGGCTTAAAATAAAGAGCGAAAATGCGCCCGAGAAGTGCCCGAAGTGCGAGTCGCCCGCCGAGCTGTTCAAGGCTCAGAAGGACGGCATCGCGCGTATGCGCTGCTCGATATGCGGCTTTGAAATCGAGGGCGACACAGCGCCCGACCGCTGCGAAAACTGCGGCGTTGACGGGGACATGTTCGAGCCCGTGAAAAACTGACGGAGAGACTGATATGAACGTACTTGTTATAGACGGACAGGGCGGCGGAATAGGCAAGCTGCTCGTTTCCGGGATAAAAAGCGAATATCCGGACTTCTTCGTGACCGCCGTCGGCGCGAACAGCATCGCGACCTCCGCCATGCTCAAGGCGGGTGCCGATGCCGCCGCGACGGGCGAAAACGCAGTGTGTGTCGGGTGCCGCAAGGCGGATGTCATAGCGGGTCCCGTCGGCATAGTCATAGCCGATGCGCTGCTCGGCGAGATAACGCCGAAGATGGCGGCGGCGATAGGGCAGAGCGACGCAAAGCGTGTACTCGTCCCTGTCAACCACTGCGACAATATAGCCGTCGGCGTCGGGGATATCCCGATGGCGAAGCTCGTTCAGTCCGCCGTGAAAGAAATCGGAAAAGGGTCTTGATTTTCGCTTGAAATGTGATATAATAATCGCGATCTCATGAAGGGATCGGGCTTTCAGAAGAGAGCGAAGATTTTTTTAAAATAACGTGAAAACATTGCCGCGAGGGTAACTGCGCTTCCAGAAGGGAGTGCCGTACCCCCGCTTTTTGTCTTTTGAAAGGACGATCCCCATGACAAACAAGAATTCAATGCGAATCAGAAAGACGGTCATAACCGCGCTGTGCGTCGCGCTGTGTATCGTGCTGCCCATGGCGTTCCACATGGTCAAAAACGCCGGAACGATATTCCTGCCGATGCATATCCCGGTGCTGCTGTGCGGACTTATCTGCGGCTGGCAGTACGGACTCGTGTGCGGTCTGCTCGGCCCCCTGCTCTCGTCGCTCCTGACTCAGATGCCGCCGATGGCTATCCTGCCGTCGATGATGGCGGAGCTCGCGGTCTACGGTGCAGTGACGGGTCTTATGATGTATGCGTTTAAATATAAGACTACATATCTCTCGCTCTACACGAGCCTCGCTGTCGCGCTCATCTCCGGGCGCGTCGTTTCGGGCATACTCAAAGCCCTCATCTTCTCCGCCGGAAACTATTCGTTCTCCGTCTGGGTGACTGCGTCGTTCGTCACCTGCCTGCCGGGTCTCGCTATCCAGCTCGCGATAATCCCGACCCTCGTAAAAGTTCTTGCAAAAGCTAAGCTCCTGCCGCGCAGACAGGCGCAAAAACAGGCTTGACTTTGATTTTTCTTCGGGGTATAATAATCCCATATTATAAAGGCTGTGACGAAGAACACGGATCTTTTCGGGACGATCAGAGAGGGAAATGTTTGCTGCGAGTTTCCTTCGTCCGCAGGGTCTATTCCGCTTTCGAGCCGCAGGGCGATGAGTTCTGCCGCGTGCCCGCGTTATGGGCTGAGAGTTAAACACAAGGTGGTACCGTGCTTATTGCACCCTTGGGACGGCGGGAGCCGTTCTGAGGGTGTTTTCTATTAAATATGATGCAGGAGGATATAAAATGCTGGATCTCAGATTTGTCAGAGAAAACCCCGAAATAGTCAAAGAAAACATCAAAAAGAAGTTTCAGGATCAGAAGCTTCCGCTCGTCGACGAGGTCATTGAGCTTGACAAGCTCTGCCGCGCCGCAAAGGGCGAGGCTGATGAGCTGCGCGGCAGCCGCAACCGCCTGTCGAAGCAGATAGGCGCGCTCATGGCGCAGGGCAAGCGCGACGAGACGGAAGAGGTGAAGGCTCAGGTCAGCGCGAACGCCGCGAGACTCGCTGAACTCGAGAAGCTCGAAGAGGAGCTCGGCGAGAAGATAATGAAGATAATGATGGTCATCCCGAACATCATCGATCCGAGCGTGCCGATAGGCCGCGACGACAGCGAGAATGTTGAAATCCAGCGCTTCGGCGAGCCCGTAGTGCCCGATTTCGAGGTTCCGTACCATACAGAGATAATGGAGAAGATGAGCGGCATCGACCTCGACTCCGCAAGAAAGGTCGCGGGCAACGGCTTCTATTATCTCATGGGCGATATCGCCAGACTCCATTCGGCAGTTATTTCATATGCGCGCGATTTCATGATCGACCGCGGCTTCACTTATTGTGTGCCGCCGTTCATGATAAGAAGCGATGTCGTCACCGGCGTTATGAGCTTTGCCGAGATGGACGCGATGATGTATAAAATCGAGGGCGAGGATCTCTATCTCATCGGCACGAGCGAGCACTCGATGATAGGCAAGTTTATTGATACAATAATCCAGCCTGAGACTCTGCCCCTGACCCTCACGAGCTACTCCCCCTGCTTCCGCAAGGAAAAGGGCGCTCACGGTATAGAAGAGCGCGGCGTTTACCGCATCCACCAGTTCGAGAAGCAGGAGATGATAGTTGTCTGCGAGCCGGAGGACAGCAAGATGTGGTTCGACAAGCTCTGGCAGAACACGGTCGATTTCTTCCGCACTCTCGATATCCCGGTGCGCACCCTCGAGTGCTGCTCGGGTGACCTCGCGGATCTCAAGGTCAAGTCTATAGATGTCGAGGCTTGGTCGCCCAGACAGAAGAAGTATTTCGAGGTCGGCTCATGCTCGAACCTCGGCGACGCACAGGCGCGCAGGCTGAAAATACGCATCAACGGCAAGGACGGCAAGCACTTTGCCCATACGCTCAACAACACCGTTGTTGCCCCGCCGAGAATGCTCATAGCGTTCCTCGAAAACAACCTCAATGCCGACGGCAGCGTCAATATCCCCGAAGCCCTCAGACCGTATATGGGTGGCAAGGAGAAAATAGGCGGCTGAGAATAACAGCATATAAAATCGAAGCCATAATTCACTCTTCAAAGTGAGTTATGGCTTTTTGCTGTTTTGTGCGGGCCAAGTAGCGGAGCTGTTTTTTACGGTTCGGAGTCAGATAATGGAAGGCTTGAGTATTTATAAGAAATGTGATAAAATCGAGATATCAAAAAAATATAATTGGGTGGTAACATGAAGACATGGAAAAGAAAAAATACTGCCGTTAAATGGATAATCGGAATATTGGCAGCCGCAGCGGCGGCGGTGCTTATATTTATTTTGTCTATATTCGCAATAGACCCGATGTTCCATTATCATGCTCCGCTGAAGTTTCTGTCGTATCCGCTTGTGAACGAGCGCTATCAGAATAACGGAATAGCCAGGCACTTTGACTATGATTCGGTTATCACCGGAACCTCCATGACGGAGAATTTCAAAACGAGCGAGGCTCAGAAGCTTTTCGGCTCTGACTTTATAAAGGTCGCGTTCTCCGGCGGCGGATATACGGAAATAGGTGACAATCTCAAGGCGGCGTATGATTCCGGACACGACATCAAATATGTCATATGGGGTCTTGACTATGACAAGATGATCTACGGCAAGAATTACCGCTATACCGAAAAGGGCGATTTCCCGGACTATTTGTATAACGACAGCAGCCTCGACGATATAAAATATTTCTTCGACCCGGTCGTTGTAAAGCTCGCCGGAAGCGTTGTGAAATCAACAGTTACGGGCAGAGCGGCAACCTCGTTTGATGTTTATGAAAACTGGAGCGCCGGCTATGAATACGGGCGCGACGAGGTTATAAAGTCGTGCGAGCTCAACGCCTCTGCGAGCAAGATGCAGCAGCTGACCGATGCCGACCGCGCCGTTGTAACGGAAAATCTGAACGAGAATGTTATCAGTATTGTTAAAGCGCATCCCGAGACCACATTCTATTTCTTCTATCCGCCTTACAGCATAGCGCACTGGGGCATGGAGATAAATAACGGTCAGCTCGACAGGACGCTCGGAGCGGAAAATCTGATAACAAAAGAGCTTTTGAGATATGACAATGTCAGACTGTATTCATTCCGCTGCAACTCCGAGCTCATATGCAACCTCGATAACTACAAGGATGCAAAGCACTACGGTGAATGGGTGAACTCGCAGATGCTGCAGTGGATGAAGAATGACGAATACCGTATCACAGAAGAGAATCTCGCCGAATACGAAAAGAACGCCGACGATTTGATAAAATCTTATGATTACGACCAACTCTTCAAATGACGGCGAATATCAACAAACATAATTTTATAAAAGAGCCTGCGGACAGCGGGCTCTTTTGCTTTTACACGGATTTTACTTTCGCTTTACCAAAAGTCGGTTGATGCTTCGGCTTCTTGCGGGTTAAACTGATAGCGGAAGGGAGAAACCGGGCATATAAACCAACGAAAACGCACGCGCCCGGCAAATAAAGTCATGAAAGAAACCAATGCCGTCAAGAAGGGCGGAAGCTTTTTTGAAAAGCACGCAGAGATATGGAAATTCATAAAATTCACTTTTGCAGGCGCATTCTCGTCGCTGATAGAGCTCGGGGTGTTCGCTCTGCTCCAGTATGTCGTGTTCAAGGCCCTCAACGATGTTCCTGTGACGGACAGTCCCATTCTCGCGTTCCTCGGCGTCGAGTATAAGGGCTATATGTATTCGTATTTCATCTCGACCGTCGTCGGTTACGCGATAGCGTTCGTCATGAACAGAAAGATAACTTTCAAGGCGGACGCGAATCCGCTGCTCTCGACTGTTTTGTATGCGATAATGGTCGTGTGTACGATTATTTTCAACACCTGGTTTGGCGCATTCCTCGGCACGCTCATCAAGAACAGCGGCCGCAGCAACGCGCTCATCGAGCTGCTGACAAAGGTCGTCGTTATGACCGTGCCGACCCTCTGGACATATCCGCTCAACAGGTTCGTTATCCACAGAAAGAAAAAGCCCGTTGCAGAACAGGGGGAGTGAATATGCGCTTCAACTCCGACGGAAAATTTAAAATAATGCAGATAACCGATATTCAGGAAATACCGGATGTGTCGCCCGATACGATAAAGCTCATCAATGCGGCTCTCGAAGAAGAGAAGCCCGATCTCGTCGTGCTCACCGGCGATCAGATAAAGGGCTACGGAGTCTCGTATAAGGGCAAGGGCGATGCGCTAATAGAGAGCGTCGCCGAGACTGTCGGCAAGCTCTTAAAGCCCGTGACCGACAGGCACATCCCGTTCGCCGTCACTTTCGGCAACCACGACAGGCAGGTCGGGATAAGCAACAAAGACCAGTTCGAAAAGATATACAAAGCCCTGCCCGGATGCGTGTGCGAGCAGGCGGAGGGCATCGACGGAGGCGGAACATATAATATACCGATCTTGTCCTCCGACGGCAAACGCACCGCGTTTAATCTCTATCTTTTCGACAGCGGAACTGACGCAAAGGGCGGCGGATATGAGCCGTTTGACCCGCAGATAATAGACTGGTATAAGAAAAAGCGCGACGAGCTGAAAGCCAAAAATGGAGACTACATTCCGTCCCTTGTATTCCAGCACATACCGATGTTCGAGCACTACAATGTTCTCAAAAGAGTCGGCAAGCGCGAAAAGGGCGCGATACCTGCGTTCAGAATACACAAGGGCGAGCATTATAAAATAGACGAGACCAAGTGCGTTGAGGGTTCTGTATTATTAGAGCCTCCGTCGATACCGGACATCAACACCGGCGAGTTCGAAGCGCTCAGCGAAAAAGACGATGTGCTCGGCGTATATGTCGGTCACGACCACAAAAACTCCTATGTCGGAAAAGTCGGCAATATCGATGTCGGCTTCACTCAATCGGCGGGCTTCAATGTCTACGGCAACGGAAAACAGCGCGGCGTGCGCTGCTTCGTCCTCGACGAGAACGATCCGCGCAATTATAAGACATATACCAAGACATATGAGCAGCTCTGCGACGGCAAGCTCAACACGCCGATAAAAGACGCGATATGGCGCGTAGTCCCCACGACCGTGGACATGGCAAAGCCGATGATAGCAAAGGCGCTTGCCGCTCTTGCGGCAGTTGTCGCGCTGATAGTCATCGCTGTCAAATTTCTTTAAACAGACAACTTCTATTTTCATCATGACTCTTCTGCGAAGCCCCGGGGCAACATCCTCCCGGGGCTTTGCGCATTAAAAAAGACTGCCTCAAGGGCAGCCTTTAATATTATTTATCTTTTTGCGCCGGAGACCACAAATTTTTCATCGTCCGAAACGGCGACATCAACATCAAAGTACGGTGCGAACACTGCTGATAATTCCTCGGCAGTCAGCATCTCGCGCGAGACGCTGTCAGCTCTGCCCTTGTGGTGCATGCGCAGCGCGTCAAGGCTCATGCCGTGCGCCACGGTCAGCCGTCCGCCGCTTTTAAGCCAATGGGACAGCCGCTCAACGAGCCTCTCCGGGCTTTCAAAATGCGGGAAAGCGTTATAAACAACGCAGCAGTCGCACAGGCGCTCAACGGGAATCTCCTCAACATCGCCGCAGATCACCTCGACTCTCTGGTCGTGCATCTTCGATGCGGCTATCCGCGCCATCTGAGCCGAAATGTCAACGCCGATAACGCGATCCGCGCCGCGCGCGAGGTAATACGGGAACATGACCCCCGTGCCGCAGGCAACGTCGAGCACGACGGAATTTTCTTTCACTCCGGCGGCGTCAAGTATGAAATTTATCTTTTCGTCGCTCTTTATCATGTTGGCGTCCCACTCGGACGCCATGCGGTCAAAGAACGCGGCAATCTCTTTTTTGTTCATGCGTCAGTCTCCCGAAATTTATGCTCATATGATACCACAAGACCGCGCGATTATCAATATCGGTGTGGGATAAAAATGCCTGCGGAATTGGCGATACGGAGCGGTGATTTTTTGAACGGGCGCCGGCGTGCGAAAACAGATACAGCGACAAATTAGGGGGTGCTATGTCTTAAGCGATAGAGAACTCTCAATCTATAAAACAACGCTTTGCACCCCACAATCACTCCCGCAAAATTAAAAAGGACTGCCAAACGGCAGTCCCTCTTGAAAAACTATCAATAATCTGTAACTCTTATCGTCGAGATGATTTCGGCGCCGAGAAGAGTTTCGAGCTTTGTGCGCAGCTCGCGCTCCGAGGCGACGGGGGTGACAAAGGCGAACTCGTCCTCCGGTGCGCCGGCGCGCTTGAGGAGCTTTATCTCGCCGAAAGTCTTCTCCGCCGATGATATGACCTGCTGCTTCTGCTGAGCGCGTGCCCTGACATAGAGCGCCGTAGGCATGTCGAGATAGTCGGAGACATAGCCCTCTTCGCTGTCCGCCCAGCCGAAGAACTTCTGCTTGTTCTCGTGGCGTGCGCAGTCGATAACGTCGCCGACGACCGCGCTTGCGGTGGGCAGCTTGCCCGCGCCTCTGCCGTAGAATACGACATCGCCTATCGCGTCGCCGCGCACGAGAATCGCGTTGAAAACATCGTCAACGCTTGCGAGCTGGCTGTGATGATCGACGAATGCGGGGCTGACTATCGCATAGATGTGCTTGCCGTCCTCGCTCTTGCGCGCTCTGCCGAGAAGCTTTATAACTCCGCCCCAGTCCTTGGCGTATTCGACATCTTCGAGCGTTATTTCGGTTATGCCCTCGGTGTGAACCTGGTCGGGATAGACATGCTTGCCGAAGCACAGGGACGCGAGGATGCATACCTTGCGGCAGGCGTCGAAGCCGAGAATGTCTGCCGAGGGGTCGCGCTCGGCATAGCCGTTGTCCTGCGCGAGCTTGAGCGCGTCTTCAAACGCCATGCCATCGTTTATCATGCGGGTGAGAATGAAGTTCGTCGTGCCGTTGAGAATGCCCGCGAATTCGTTTATCTCGTTTGCGGCGAGGCACTGGCTTATCGGTCTGATTATCGGTATTCCGCCGCCGACCGACGCTTCAAAGAGGAAATTTACATTGTGCTCTGCGGCGTATCCGAGCAGCTCGCAGCCCTTCGCCGCGACAAGCTCTTTGTTCGAGGTCACAACGCTCTTGCCCGCCTTGAGGCAGGCGGAGACGAACTCATACGCCGGATGAAGCCCGCCCATCGTCTCGACAACGACCTTTACCTCGGGGTCGTTGAGGATAATATTAAAATCTTTTATAAAAAGCTTCTCATTCGGGTCGCCCGGGAAATCCTTGCGGTCGAGAATATATTTTATCTCAAGCTCCGACTGCGTGCTCTTGCGCACGATGCTGTCATGATTTTTGTTGATGACTTCGGCAACGCCGCTTCCGACAACGCCGTAGCCCATTATCGCTATATACATGATAACTGTCTCCCCACTGTCATTGGTTTTTATTATTTTATCACAAACAGCCCCGGCGATAAAGACCCAAAGGAAAACTTTCTTACATTTTTATGAAGTATTTTTCAAACTCATTGAGTTTTAAGATAAAATAGTATAATATATATAATAAATTATGCTGTTTTGTCATTGGACGCAGGAAAAAACGGTTGAAAGAAGAGGTGCAGAAAATGTCCCCTGCCACTGTGGAAAAGAGAAGAGCGGTACTTATCAATGTCGCATATATCGCGCTCGTGCTCGGCGCGTTTTATCTGTTCATGAAATATGCATTCTGGACAGTCGCTCCGTTCTTGTTCGCATTCTTGGTCGCCGCCGCGCTCCAGCGCCCGACCAATTTTATCTCGAAGAAAACCCATATCAAAAAGGGAATTGTCTCGGTTATCGCGGTGCTGCTGATAATCGCGCTGCTGATAACAATAGTTGCCCTGACCGGCGCAAGGGTCGTGTCCGAGGTCAAGGGACTCGCCTCGACACTCACCGAGTGGCTCAAGAAAGTTCCCGATTATGTAAAAAGCTGGGAGACTTCGCTCTATCGCTTCGCAGAGCGTCTGCCGGACGGACTTCAAAGCTCAGCCGAGGATGCGATAAAATCATTCTCGGACAAGCTCCTGCTATCATCAGAAGAGCGTGCGGCTCAGCGTGCGCAGGGCGGCGAGCAGAACTCCAATATCAATCTTTTGTCTATCCTCAAGACTCCGCTCAGCGGCGTCTGGTCAACCGCGAAACAGATTCCGAGTATTTTGGTCGGCGTGCTCCTGTTTATTATCGCCGCCTGCTTCATGACCGCCGGATATGACGGAATAGTCGGCTTCATCAAGAATCAGCTGACCCCGCAGAAGCGCAGAACGCTCTCGAAAACTAAACAAATCGTGTTCTCGTCCATGGGCAAACTCGTCAAGTCATATGCGCTGATAATGCTCATAACTTTTGCTGAGATGTCGATAGGTCTTAGCGTGCTGAAAGTCATCGGCGCGTACAAGAGCGGATATATATTTATTATCGCAATAATAACCGCAATAGTCGATATCCTGCCCGTGCTCGGCACAGGTACTGTCGTTATCCCGTGGGCGGTGTTCTCGCTGATAAACGGCAGCTACGGACTCGGAATCGGACTCATTGTCATATATGCCTGCATAACTGTCATACGCCAGATAATCGAGCCGAAGATAGTCGCGAGCAATCTCGGCATCCCGCCGATAGTCAGCATCATGGGCATGTATATCGGACTCCAGCTCTTCGGCTTCATCGGAATATTTATTATGCCGATAGTTATAACCGTGCTCAAGGTGCTCAACGACGACGGCGTTATCCATATCTGGCGCAGCTCGAAGAAATCCGTTGAGGCGGACGCCGCGGCAGTCCAGCCGGAGGATGTTTCAGCCGAAGAGGAAAATCAGGAGACCGACGGCGAGCCGAAAGAGTAATTTGTTGACTTTTGGGCTTCTTGTGTTATAATTGAACTGTAGTACAAAATTGTTCGCAAGCACAAATTTGGATTTTATCGTGAAAGGACGGTTTTCATGGATATTTTACAGGCAAAAAAAGAAGTTATCGCAGCCGGTCTGCGCCTTGTCGAAAAGGGACTCATCGCGAGAACATGGGGCAATGTCAGCTGCCGCGTTGACGAGAACAGCTTTGTCATAACCCCGAGCGGAAAGCCCTATGAGGGACTGACCCCCGACGATATCGTCGAGGTCAAGATCGACACCTTGAGCTACGAGGGCAATGTCAAGCCCTCCTCCGAAAAGGGCGTTCATGCCGAGGTCTACAAGGCTCATCCCGAGGCGGGCTTTGTTATTCACACCCATCAGAAGTTCGCTTCCATTATAAGCGCGACCATGCAGGGCATCCCGACGCTCAGCGAAAAAGGCCGCAAAGTTATAGGCGACAAGGTTCTGCTCGGCGCATACGGTCTGCCCGGCACAAAGAAGCTCAAGAAGGGCGTCGCCGCCGCTATCGCTGCCGACATGGACAGCAAGGCTGTTATCATGGCGCACCACGGAGCCGTCTGCTACGGCAAGGACAGCGAGGAGGCGTTCAACGTTGCCGCCACGCTCGAGCGCGAGAGCGCACTTTATGTGCTCGACCAGTTCGACCGTAAATTCGGCGAAAAAATTGCCGACCTGAGCGAAATGTGTGTTTCCTGGGCACAAAAACACGGAAAAACTATTGTAAAGCATGACGAAACCTGTTATAATAACTCGTACAGAGACGCAAGCGGAAAGATAGTATTTTACGCTGCAGGCGACAAGGAGCATACCGTCACCGTAGATCCCGTGACCTCGGCGGTCAGCGGCGAGGGCGAAATTCCGACAGCCGAGCTTCATCGCGCCATATATGCTTCACGCGAGGATATCAATGCTATTCTTTATTCCCAGGCTCCCGAGGTGCTCGCAGTTGCCGCCATGGGCAAGACTGTTAAACCTCAGCTTGATGACAGCGCCCAGATAATCGGCGTGAGCCTCAAATGCGCGAAGAATTCGCCCAAGAAGGTCGTCAAGGCGCTCAAGGGTCGCCACTGCGTTCTCGTCAAGGACGGCGGCGCGCTCTGCTGCGGCTCGAATGAGAGCAACGCAGGTGCGGTCGAGATGATCGCAGAGAAGAGCTGCCTTACCTACATAGGCTCCGGCCTCTTCGGTAAGTGCAAGCCGATCAATCCTATCGAGAGCCTGCTCATGAGAGTTATCTATCTCAAGAAATACTCGAAGCAGGCCGAATAAATCAGACACCTACCATCTTCTTGCCCCCGTTTTATACAAAGAAAATCCCGACCTTAACCGGCCGGGATTTTCTTTTATCTATCTATATATTTTTTGATAAAACTTTCAACCGTGCTCCAATATAATTCCGGGTCAACCGATGACGAGAGCGCGTGTCCCGCACCCTCAACGGTCAGTTTTTCTTTTTCGCACGCCGCCGCTAAGTACAGCTCGCCGAGCATTTTATACGGCACGAGCTCATCCTCCGAGCCATGTATAAACAGCGTCGGTATACGGCTCTTTTTGACCTGGTCAAGCGCGCTCGCCTGCTTGAAATCATAGCCGTCGCGAAGCTTTGAAAGCAATGACGCGGCGTTGAGCACCGGGAACCACGGGATGTGCAGCGTTTCCGCTTCCCAGATGAACTCATCCCACTCCGAGGTGTAGCCGCAGTCCGCGATAACGGCCTTGACATTTTCGGGCAGCGTCTCGCCCGATGCCATGAGCACCGTCGCCGCGCCCATGGACACGCCGTGCAGGATTATCCGCGCGTCGGGATCCCATGAGAGAATGAGCCTTATCCACTCTGCTATGTCCCTGCGCTCGGGCCAGCCCATGCCGATTTTTGCGCCCTCGCTGTCGCCGTGGGCGCGCGCATCGACCGCGAGAACATTGAAGCCGCGATCATAGAATTTTTTGACGAACCCCGCCATGTGCTTCGCCTTGCTCGTGTATCCGTGGCAGACGAGCGCGTAGTCAGAGCCGGAATTTTTGAATCTCTTGCCGTGCAGGCGCAGAGAGTCGGAAATTATATAGACATCCTCGCCCTCGTCGGCGTACCACTTTTTCATTTCGGGTGTCCCGGTCATGCCGCTGTATTTTGCGCTCGCCTCTTCTTCATCGGCGCTCGTGTTTGTCGCCTTCTGAACGAGGTTGTTGAGCTTGCTCATATGTATGGGCGATTTCGTGTTTATCGCGAAGTTATAGAATATCTCCGCCGAAGCCGCGGTCAGAGCGGTCAGCCCGCCGAGAGTTCCGAGGATGGCGCCCGCTGTTTTTCTGCTGTTCATAAACTTCCTCCTGCTTTTTTTCAAGATTATAGCATAACCGCAAATGCCGTTCAAGCATCTCTGCGTTTTTTATATAAAATCATCGGCGCAAAAAAATAAAAGTTTGACAATTACTGCCTTTGAAAAATACGGCAAAAGCTGATATAATTTTTTCATCGTGTAGCCAAAGGCGTAAATCCGGATGGGTTTGCGCCTTTTATTTTTTTGCAAAGGAGACAACCATGAAAAATAACGATCAGACCTTTCTCGGGCAGGAAAAGCTCGGCAGGCTCATGGGCAAATATTCGGTACCCTGCGTGATTTCTCTGCTCGTCGCGGCGCTCTATAACATTGTCGACCAGATCTTCATCGCGAACGCCGCATATCTCGGCTCGGACGGCAACGCCGCAAACACTGTCGTGTTCCCGCTGACGGTCATAGCCCTTGCAATAGCCGTTATGATAGGCGACGGCTGCTGCGCGTTTGTGAGCATATCCCTCGGCGCGGACAGGCGCGAGGATGCGCACAGGGGAGTCGGCAACGCAGTTGTGCTCTCTGCTGCGGGCGGCATAGTGCTGTGCATATTATATCTGATTTTTTCGGATGAATTTATCGCCATGTTCGGCGGCACGGTCAACGAAAAAACATTCGCGTTCGCGAAAGAATATTTCTTCTGGATAGCCCTGGGCATCCCCGTCTATGTTTTCGGTCAGGCGATGAATCCGGTCATCCGCTCGGACGGAAGCCCCCGCTTTGCGATGGTGTCTACGGTCGCGGGCGCGGTGGTCAATATTATTCTCGATCCAATATTTATTTTCGTGTTCAAATGGGGTATGATGGGCGCGGCGGTCGCTACGGTGCTCGGCCAGCTGCTCACGGCAGCGATGGCGGCATATTATCTGTTCCATATGCGCTCCGTGAAGCTCGAAAAAGAGTTGTTCAGGCTCTGCGGCGGCGTGATAAAAAGATTCATTCCGCTGGGCATTTGCAGCTTTTTGGCGCAGATATCCCTCGTCGCGGCGATGGCGGCGACAAATAATATGATCAGAAAATACGGCGCGCTCGACCCGGTTTTCGGGCTCGCTGAATATGCACAGATACCCATGGCTGTCGTCGGAATAGTGATGAAATTCTTCCAGATAATTATGTCCGTGTGCATCGGCATGGCGGCGGGATGTATTCCTATCGTCGGCTACAACATGGGCGCGGAAAAATACGGCCGCGTGCGCGGTCTGTTCACCCGCCTGCTGATATGCGAGGCGGCTGCGGGCGCGATAGCGACGCTCATAGTTGAACTCTTCCCGACCGGGCTTATAGCTATCTTCGGCGCGTCGAACGAGAGCGCGTATTATACCGAGTTCGCGGTGAAATGCTTCAGAATATATCTGTGCATGATGCCGCTCGCCTGCGTCAACAAGGCGGCGTTCATCTTCCTGCAGGCGATGGGCAAGGCGGTCGCTTCAACCGCGCTGTCGATGATAAGAGAGATAGTTTTCGGCGTCGGGCTGGTGCTCGTACTCCCGCTTGTGTGGGGGCTTGACGGAGTAATAATTTCGATGCCTGCGGCGGATATCCTCGCATTTATCGCCTCGGCGATAGTGATAATTTATACTTACCGCACGCTGAAAAAGGATGAGAGCAGAAAGCTCGCTTAAACAAAAAGTCCCGGAAGTCAAATCTTCCGGGGCTTTCTTGTTGTTTTATTTACGCCATGTTTTCCAGCGCGTTCATGAACTTCGGGTTGCTGGGGATGAACATATAGTTGAGAAACAGGACTTCGTCTATCGAGTTCGTCTTGACAAAATCGGCGAGCTTGACGGTCAGCTGGCGCGGATCGAGGACATATATTGTTTTATAATTCGCGCAGAGCCACGGCACAAAGGCATTTGCGTAGCTCTCTTTGATAACAACAATGCTCTTGTCGCTCTGTGCATCGGTCGTTATCTTGACAACGCCGTGGTCGCCGCCGACAAAGGCTAAGTATTTGTTCGACGAAGTAGTTTCGGTGTTGATGACTTTGATGCTGTAGCTGTTGCTCATCGCGGCGTCGGTGTCCGAGGCTATAGCCGTTGTGTTGACGGGCGGAATGAAATATTCGACATAGTCGGGGTCGTTCGAGAGCGCGGTGCTCTTTGTGTCTTTGTAGAAAAGCCCGAGGAACGGCGAGAGCTTGCCGGTCTGGAGAGTGTTTTTGTCAACGGGCGTGAACCCCGCGACTTTGGCGAAGGTCCGATAGGCGTAGTACGCGCCGAGGGTGGTCCAGTGGTGGTCGCTTCTGAAATAGAGATATTCGTCCGTGTGCGCCGCCATCTCGGCATAGGCGTTGACGGGCGTTATGTCCTTTAACTGCTCGTAGATGTAGCACATGCCCTCGTACTGCGACTTCGACACGCCGGTGTTATATTTGCTCGGGGCGTAGAACTCAATGGCGGTCGGCGCCATGAGGCAGTAGGCTTTGGTGTTCGGCATTTCCGCCTTGAGGCGGTTGAGCGCGTCGGCGTAGGCTTTCATGTTTTTATACGCGTTGCCGTAGGGCTCCATGACGCGGTTGCCGATTTCGATGAGCGAAGTGCCGCTGTAGGTCTTGATCTTCACATCGTCGGAGACCGAGACGGCGTTTTTCGGCTTGACGAGACTGCCGTCCTCGTTCGTCTGAGGCTCGGTGGTTCGCTCCTCGGTCGTCTGCTCTCCCGCAGGCTCGGAAGAGTCACCCTGAGTGTCCTTGTTCGCGCATCCCACAAACGACAGCAGCATCGCCGCCACCAGAACGGCTGCAAAAATTCTCTTGAGTTTCATGGAATACCTCCCCTGAAAGTTTTTTTCGTCTATATAATAGCACATTTTTTATAAAAAATGTGCGGATTTTGATTTTTCGATTCACAAAGTGAAAAAATCCCGACGCGAGGCCGGGATCTCTGTTTTGTAAAATATCAGAATATGCGCGAATCGTCCAGCATAATGCTCTGATTCTTATGATACTCGTATATCTTTTTGCTGCCGTCGTGCTCGGTCACGGTTATCCGATTGGATTCGTACTTATATGTATAGGGATAAGTATGCGAGCTTACGGTTTTGCCGTTTGCGGTTTTTGTGACCTTTATGTTGACGGGATTTCCGTATTTGTCGTTGGTGTATACGGATTCCTGCGAAGAGCCGTCCGAGCTTTTCACCGTCAGCTTTATAAGCGCGCCGTTTTCGTCATATTTGTAGTCGGTCACATTCTTCAAATAGTCATCCGACTGCTTGACTTCCTCGGTCTTGCGGGAGATGTCGTTACGGCTGTTGTATTCGTATTTGTACGATTTTACAAGACCGCCGGAATAAACTTTCTCTTTCTTTGAGACTCTTCCGCTGCCGTCATACGAAACGGTGATTTTGTATTCGGTGCCGTCCATGCCGGCAACCCTGCCGCTGTCAACTCCGATGAGCTTTCCGCTTTTGTTATATGTGAACTTGTACGAGTTCATAGTGTCGCCGGATATAGGCTCAACAACGGAGATTTTGGTGATCCTCTTCGCAGAGTCGTATTCATAGCTGTATATGTAGCCGTTGCCGCCGTCGGTGCGGATCTCTTTTACGGTGCCGTTGCTGTTATAGGTATATTCGTATGTCGTTGTAATGGAGGGAATGCTTTCTCCGTCAAGAGTTTTGTATGATACGCGCTTTACAAGGTTGTCGTGAGAATCAAATTCCTCTGTCCAGACCTTGATATAATTTGCGCCTTCATTATAACCTTTTCCGGCAAGCGCCCAGTTGTACCATCCGTCAAGGTCGGTGCCGAGGAAATATTTTGACTTCTTTACGTCGGGCTTGTTCGGCCTTGCGGTCGCCGCGGCGGTCGGCTTCTGCGTTTCTTTTGCAGTTTCGGCGGTGCCGGACGAAGAGGCTTCATTGCCGGCGGCTTCGCTTGCCGTGTCGCTTGCCTGCGCGTCGGTGCTTTCGGGCTGATTTTCCGACATGGCTTCGTCTGCTTTCCCTCCTGCGGCGTTGAGAGGCTCTTTGCCCGTGTCTTTTTTTACATTGCATCCAACAAATGACAAGAGCGCCAGAACTGCGAGAATGACGGCTAAAAGTCTTTTGATGTTCATAAAACACCTCCTGTGAAATTTTTCTTTCCGCCTATATAATATCATATATTTTGTAATTTTGTTGCTGTTTTAGATTATTTGCATCTGGAAAAGTAAAAATGATGTCAAAAGCATAAAAACAGCTCTCAGAAATGAATCCGAGAGCCGCTGTGTGACTGTATTATATTTATTTTGCAATCTCGCAGGTCTCTGCGTTGATTATGTGCTGGAACACCGCGATGTGGGACGAGGAGATGAACTTGTCGATATGCATCGAGCCGAAGAACCAGTGCTTGTATTCGCACGCAGCGCCGAGCTCCTCAAAATATGTATTGAGTCCCGTCACGCGCACGGGCTCCTTGTCCTTGAGCCTGAGGAAGCCTTTTATTTTCATCGGCGGCTCGTGGGTGATGATAATATCAACCTTGTTGCCGAGCCTCTTTAGATTCTGTGCGCCCTCGGTCAGCTCCGCTTCGGTGGGTATCTCGTCGCCCGACCAGGAGTTGAGATCGGAGCGGATATCAATATCCGGACTCTCGCCGCCGCCCATTGCAAAGACGCTCACGCCGTCGAAGTCATAGACTTGACCGCGCATGAGATGATAGAGGTTGCCGGTGATGTGATGGACTTTTCCGCCCTTGAACTCCGAGACCTCGTAGCTTCTGAGTAGCTCGAAATTCTCGTGCGTGCCGTCGATAAAGCAGACGTTGTATTTGAGCTTGCCTATCTTTTTGAGCAGCTTCTCTTCGCTCTTCGAGCCGTCCCAGATGAATCCAAAATCGCCGCAGATGAAGAGCGTGTCGCCCTTTTTCAGTTTTTTGAGCGCGGAAGATGTGAATCGCTCGTAATCTCCGTGGGTGTCTCCCGTAACATAAAGCATGATTTTTAATCCCCCTGATAAACAAAATCCGTTTTATTACTTTATTTTACAGCCTGAAACTGGTATAATCAATTAGTGTCAGGACAAAGTTGTCTTCTATCGTTTATATATATAATACAACATTCGGCGGTGACTGTCTATGAAAAAACTCATAAAAATTTTATTTTGTTTTATTCTTATCGCGTCGGTGCTCTGCACCATGCCTGCCTACGCTAATTATAACGCGGTATACGAGAAAAGTTTGACAGACAGCGGAGATAATCCTATTTATGCCCAGATTTATCTGCTCGTCAACCTCGACAACGACACGGTCATTTTTGAAAAAGACGCGGACAAGCAGGCGGCTCCCGCATCACTGACTAAAATAATGACCGCCACCGTCGTGCTCGAAAACTGCAAGGATCTCGATGAAGAAGTCGAGGCGAGCTACGAGGCTATCCACCTGCTCGACGGCACCGGAAGCTCGATAGTCGGGCTTGAGCCGGGCGAGAAGATGAGCATAAAGAATCTGCTCTACTGCCTGCTCGTGCGAAGCGGCAACGACGCGGCGAATGTCCTCGCGATGCACGTCGGCGGATCTATCGAAGGCTTTGTCAAGATGATGAATGACAAGGCGACGGCTCTCGGCTGCAAGAATACGCACTTTGCGAATGTCCACGGGCTCGACGACCCGAACCACTACACCACCGCGCGCGACCTGATGACGATAACAAAGCACGCGCTGACCCTGCCGTATTTTTCGGAGATAACTTCGACTACAATATATAAAGTCCCCGCAACAAACAAGAGCGAGGAGCGCACCCTGCGCAACACGAATAATCTTATGAACAAGGCGTATGCCGATTATTATTCGCCCTACGCCGTGGGTATCAAGACCGGCTCGACCGACAACGCCGGACGCTGCGTCATATCAAAGGGCACCGGCAACGGCTACAACTATCTGTGCGTGATAATGAACGCGCCGATGCAGAATATCGACGACGATGAGCCGCTCGAAAACTGCGCGTTTGTTGACTGCCGCAGGATGTTCAACTGGGTGTTCAACCACATCGAATTAAAGTCGATAGCGAGCCCGACTCAGATAATAACCGAAGTTCCGCTCAAACTCTCATTCAGAACCGATCATATTTCGCTCGTTCCGGGCGAAGAAGTGCTGGCTCTCGTCCCGACAGGGGCTGACGCCGGAAGCGTGCTTATCGAGCCCGTGCCCGAGACCATGCCGAAAAGCGTTGACGCGCCGGTCAAAAAGGGCCAGGAGATATGCGAGGCTCGCGTGCTCTATGCCGGCGAGGAGATAGCGAGGATAAAGCTCGTCGCGTCCGAGGATGTGTCGAGAAATGTCCTGCTGTTCATAGGCGCAACGATAAAGAAAGTCGCTTCGAGCACTATATTTAAAATTATCGCATCTATAGTCGCCATTCTCGTTGTCGGCTATATTGCGCTGTTTGTCTATGAAAACTACAAGCGCCGCCAGAGACGCAAGCTCAAGCTCGTCAATCCCGGAGTCAAGGGTAATGAATATACTGAGAAAAAGGGCAGAAAGAAGAAATAATTCCGGGTTTGCAGAGCTGTAAGGAGGGAGGACATGAGCGAACAGACCAAGAACAAGCCGAATACGGCGGAGATAGTTGTCAGCATAATATGCGCGCTTATTTTGATCGTCACGCTGGGGCTTTTCGCGAGAAACGTAATAAATGCCGCCCGCGAGGACGAATCACGCCGGCAGAGCGAGGCCGACGAGAGCCTGTACCAACACGATACGGCGGACGCCGAGCAATTGAGGCTCAGAGAAGCATTTGCCGCCGTCTGCAAAAAGCACAAGGTCAACGCGCAACTGACGGTCAAATCAGTTATCCATGAGCCGTACAGCAACAAATACATCTACGACGAAACCGAGGACCCGATAAAATATGAAATTGAAGTATCGCTGAAATTAGACCCGCCCGAAAAAATAAAGGACTGGAAGAAGTTCTATTATTTTCTCGACGAGCTCGATGGCGTGAAGTCCGACTACCCGTTTATCTGTATCTCCCTGCATACATATTATGTCGGCGAGTATGTGACGGGGTCGGGCGAGGAGCATGAAATAAACTACAGTGCCTACATCAGCAGACAAAACCTGATATCGGTCAATGACGGCAGAGAGATTCACTTTCTCGGGATGAAAACCGACAAGGGGATAACCCCCGTCTCGGAGATTCTGCCGTATGAGGGAATGCCGGAGTCACTGATAAATTCGACAAAGCTCGGCAAGGCGACCGCCGTCAACTATGACCCGCTCAAATATTCAAAGTTCTACGATCAGACAGTTGCCCGCCGCGAGGGGTATCATGAATATTATTGGAAGATCCCCTATTACGCAAAGCAGTCGGAGTATTCTGCTTGGTTATACGCATATTATGCGGTAGATGTGAGAAACGGTGCCGTGGAAAGCGTGTGGCATTATCCGGAATATGAGACCGTGCCGAAGCAGACCTCCTCTTCCGGTGGTTCATCCTCCGGCGGCTCGTATAGACCCTCCGGCAACCGCCCGGTGACTACCACGAAAAAAGCCTACTATGACGACGATCCGTATAACGCCCGCGACTTCAATGACCCCGAGGACTTTTACGACTATTATTACGACGACTTCGAGGACTACGAAGAGGCGTATGACTATTTCTATGAACATAATCCGGATTGATATCAGAGAGTGAATATAACAGAAATCCTACCCGCGCAGCAGCATCGGGTAGGATTTTTTTGTTGAAAGATTTCGAGTCAAGGCACGAAATGAATGGGGAGCGGGCTATCACTTGAATCATAGTAAAGTGAGCAACTCAAATAATTTTTATAATCGAGCCTCCAAATAATACAAATCTTAATTTGTCTTTCGTCCACATCTTTGACCCGAAAGACATACATTATATAATATATAATATATGCTATTCAAATCTTGTAAAAATCTTTGTACCAGCGGGCAAAATTGCGAAGCCCGGTTCTGAGATCTGTCGAGGGCTTATAGCCGTAGTCGCGCTCGAGCGGGGTCGTGTCCGCATAGGTCACGGGGACATCGCCGGGCTGCATCGGGACGAGCTGTTTGTGCGCCGCAAAGTCGTAATCGTTCGGCAGAACTCCCGCGGCGATAAGCTCCTGCTGGAGAATGTCGACGAAGTCGAGCAGGTTTTCGGGGTTCTGGTTGCCTATATTGTAGACCGCATACGGCGGAACGGGCAGACCGTCTTCACCGTCTTTGCGCTCAGGCGCGCCCTGCATGACGCGCACGACGCCCTCGACTATATCGTCGATGTATGTGAAGTCGCGCTTGCAGTTGCCGTAGTTGAAAATGCGGATTGTCTCGCCGCGCAGAAGTTTGTTGGTGAAGCCGAAATACGCCATGTCCGGGCGGCCTGCGGGTCCGTAGACCGTGAAGAAGCGAAGTCCCGTCGAGGGGATATTATAGAGCTTCGAATAGGCGTGAGCCATCAGCTCGTCGGATTTTTTCGTTGCGGCGTAGAGGCTGACGGGGTTGTCAACTTTGTCGTCGGTGCTGTAGGGCACTTTTTTGTTGCTGCCGTAGACCGACGAGCTCGAGGCGTATACAAGATGCTCGACGGGTGTTGCGCCGTTGTCGTATGAGTGGCGGCAGGCCTCGAGGATATTATAAAAGCCGATTATATTCGATTCGATATAGGCGTCGGGATTCGTTATCGAATAGCGTACCCCCGCCTGCGCCGCGAGGTTGACAACTATCTGCGGCGAGTATTCGCGGAACACTTCGCTCACTTTGTCCTTGTCCGCGAGGTTCGCTTTGATAAAAATAAAATTTCTATGCTTTTGAAGCTTTTCGAGCCGCGATTCTTTCAGGCGGATATCATAGTAGTCGTTGACGCTGTCGAAGCCGATGACGCGAATATCTTCAAAGTCCGAGAGCAGACGCTCCGAGAGAAAAGAGCCGATGAATCCCGCCGCGCCCGTCACGAGCACGGTCTTGCCTTTTAAATCAATTTTTGCCTTGACTGATTTTTCCTGCATATCCGCTTATCCTTTCAGAAAGGGGCTGTCGCATTCTCAGCGCAGCCCCTGCTACCCTGCAACACCTAAAACTTTACAAGCATTGCGTCATCTGATTGCGTTTAACTGCGTCTTCAAACTTGACAGGCGGCAGCCTGCCTGCGTTTTCATCCTTCAACCGGATGTAGACTTTTAGATGTTACAGGGTAGTATATTTATCTTTTGAATTTTTCCAGTATTACGCTGAAAGCCACTATCGCGGTCTGAACTATAACCGCCGTCAGGGGCGACACAAACGCGAACGCCTTCAGCGCGACGCAGAGTATCGCACCCGCCGCCACGACCGCCTGCACGATAAGGGCGAACACTGCCCAGCGCGAAGCGAAGTTTGCGAGCCTGCCGCACGCCGCGATGCTCTTGAAGTAAGATCGGGCGGAGCCGTCGTGCATGACCTTTGCGGGGGCTGAATCAACAACGCTGTCGCGGTATGCGCTGAATATGCGCGCGCCGTGGGAGAGCGTCATTTTGATATCTTTCTGCGCTATGCCGAAGCGGGCGGCGATGAGCTCGTCGGTCACATTCGGGTCGTCCGTGCGAACGACAAGGCTAAAGCCGTTGTCCGCCATCTCGTTTATCGAATCCTTGAGCGATGCGTCCTCGGCGTAGTTGAAAACGAACATCGCCGCGACCTGCGAGTCGATCGCTATGTAGAGAATCTTGCGCCCGTTGCGCTTTACCTTGTCCTCCTCGGACTTGAGCGGCACTTCAATATTGTGGTGCGTGAGCAGGTTGCGGTTGCCGAGCAGCACGCGCTGATTATATATTGTGGCTGAAAGACCGAGTCTGTCTTCGTATATCATGTCGCGCACGGGCGGCAGAAGCTCGGTCGAGCCGCCGATAATGCGGTTGAAGACATCTGTGAGCGGACCGCCGGATTTGAGCACTATAGCGACTGCGTAGAGCAGAACATCGTCTATGCGCACGGTGTGGAAGTCCTTCATTCCGTGCATCTCGCACGCCGCGCGGTCGAAGAGATCGGCGCTGTCAACGGAGGCGGCGACCGCCTCGGAACATTCGAGAGCCGCGTCGTAGCCCGCTATCATGCCGCCCTCTGAGTTGAGCTTCCTGTTCTCAAGATAGAGCGGAATCATCAGCGCGAGTTCAATGGCGCAGGGCGAGGTCAGGCAGAACGCGCCGGTGAGCACGCCGAACGCCTGGAAGATATCTTTTGTTATTATGCCCGATATAACCGCGAGCAGCACGGAGACGGCTGAAGAGATTATCAGGCTGCGCTTTATGCAGCTGTCCGCAGGGGAGTTGGCTTCGGAATTTTTGATGAAGTCGGCGGGGAACTCGACCCTGCCGGAATATAAAATGTCCGGGTTGCCCATCTTGAGCGCGCGTCCGACTTCAAATGCGTCTTTCTCGCTCTCTATAGCCCTTATGCCGTAGAGCCCTGATTTGCGTTTTGCGGTGCAGAAGAGGAAATTCTGCATCACGCGCGCCGTGCCGCGGCTGCTGTTTTCGGCGGTCATGAGCAGAGCGAATATCGCCGCCGCGCAGTAGAACATGCCCGAAGCACCCTCGGGTGATTTGTTGAAGAACGAGAGTATCGTCTGGACGAGGGCGAGTATAAATGTCAGCCCGCCGACTGCGCCGCCGGTCACGCGGCCGTTTGCAAGCGCCTTTACGCCGGATAAAATATTCGGGAACGCGAGATAGAACGACGCGAGCAGAAGCACTATATTAGCTGCCGCGAGTCCTGCGCCTCCGCGGTCGAACGCGGGCGCGTCTATCGCCGCCCACTCGAGAATTTTCGGTATGAGCAGCAGAAGCAGCGACACGCCTTCAAGCACGCACAGACCGATAACCGAGGTCTTGAACTGCGATGCGGCGTTCTTGAGGCTGTTATAGACTCTGCCGCGCTGTTCGGGCTTCTCGTATTCGAGGGGAGCTTTCTCGGAGTGCTTTCTCTTTTTCTCGGGCTGCTCCTCCGGCTCGTCCTCTTTCTCTTCGGGCGGATTTTCGTCCTCCTGCGGCTCATCGTCGCCGAGTCCGCCGAGCAGAACGAACTTTTTCTTCTTCTCCGCCCTCTTTTTGTCGAGCTCGCTGCGAAGCTCGTCTTCGTCTATTTTTTCAGTCTCCGGCTCTTCGCCGAAGCCGCTGAGCATCATCTGCTCCTCCTCCGGCTGATTGCCGGCGGCGGGATTAGTGAAAGGCTGATCCTCTATCGACGCGGGCTTATCGTCCCCCGAGCCGACAAATTCTTCGGCGGGAATGACCTGCGGCAGGGGCTCGAGCCCCGATGTCTCGGAGAGCGGACCGCGCTTTAAGATAACGCCGGGCTTCTCTATCGTCTCGGCGCTCTGCGGCGCTTTTGCCGAGCCTATCGCGGTCATGAGCTTTGTTTTATATTCGTCGTCGGGTTTATTCTGCGTCGGCTCGGAAAGGGATTTCATCGGACCGAACACAACTGTGTCGCCGAACAGGCCGGGTATGGCGCGGCTCTCACGCTCGGAGTCCTCCTCCGGCTCTTCTGTCGGCTCGCCGAAATATCTCGAAGCGGGCGCACCGAAAAGCTCCTCTACCGTCGGCTTTTTCTCGGCTTCATCCTCGTCCTCGGATTCTTCTTCCTCGCCGTGGAGCGTCAGAATGTTATCGCTGTTGTCGGACTCGTCGGTTTTATTTGATTCGTCCGTGTCAACTTCATCTTTAGGTTCCGATTCCTGTATATCATCATTTTCGCCGTCGGCTTTCACAACAGACAGCTCGAATTTTGAATCGGAGTATATATCCTCGCTCTCATCGGCGGGAACATTTTCAGCCTTAACTTCCTCGGCTTCCGGCTCAATTTCGTCGGCAGACTCCTGCGCCGCTTCGGTTTCTTCCGGCTCTGCGGGAGCTTCTGTTGCCGCTTCGCTTTCAAAATATGATTCGCCGGCTGATTCCGTCTCTTCAGGCTTCGCAAAAGACACTTCGCTTACAGGTTCTTTGTTTTCGACGGTCTGCTCCGCCTCGTCTGATTCTGCGGGCTCGGCAGGCTCTTCGGCTTCTGCTTCTGCCGAAGCCTCCGGTTCGTCCGCCGGATTTTCGGGTTCGGTTTCTTCCGGCTCGGGCTCTTCGTCGGGCTCGGATTCCGGCTCTTTCGGGTCTGTATATATAGTCTCATACTCCGACGATATGTCATCGTCAGAGTATCTGTTTTTATAGTAGGCGATGCTCATCAGAAGCTCATCGTCGTCATCGTAGTCAAGTGCTGCGGAATCGGCGTCCGTGCTCGCTATCAGATCGTCTATGTCGGTTATTTTCCAGATCTTGTCCGGTTCGCCGCTGTCGTGTTCAATCTTCGCCACTTGGTAGAGAACTTTGTCAAGCGGCATGTTGCTCCGCTTATCGGAAGGTTTGTTTTCCACTCATCTCACCCCAATTTATATATGCTTATATGCTGAAAAAATCGGATAAAAGTCAGTTTCTGTGTTTCGCCGCTTCGAACATGAGGATTCCCGCCGCGACGGAGGCGTTGAGAGAATTTATCTTGCCGCGCATCGGCAGGGAGGCGATGAAGTCGCATTTTTCGCGCACAAGGCGGCCTATGCCCTTGCCCTCGGAGCCGATGACGAGAGCGATGCTGCCGCTGTAGTCGAGGGCGGTGTAATCCGTGCCGTCCATGTCCGCGCCGAATATCCAGACGCCGCGCGATTTGAGCTCGTCTATGGCGGCGGGGAGGTTCGCGACTTTTACTACGGGGACATATTCAATAGCGCCCGCCGAGGTCTTTGCGACTGTGTAGTTGAGGGTCACGGAGTTGCGTTTCGGGATAATTACCCCGTGAACTCCGGCTGCCTCCGCGCTTCTGAGGATAGCGCCGAGGTTGTGCGGGTCTTCAAGTGAGTCACACACGACTATGAACGGGCTTTCGTTCCTGCTCTCGGCGAGGGCAAAAATATCGTCCATCTCGGCGTATTCGTGAGCCGCGGTAAATGCCGCAACGCCCTGATGCGCCGCGCCGTCGCAGAGGCGGTCGAGCCTGCGCTGATCGGCAAATTTGACGGGGATCTTGCGCTCGCGGCAGATGTCGATTATTCTGCCTGCCTGTCCGCCGCGCTGACCCTGTGCAACGGTCACGCTGTCTATCGTTCTGCCGCTTTCGAGAGCCTGAAGCACTGCGTTGCGCCCGACTATGAGCCCCTCTTTATGATCCATTGAATATACCTCTCAGCCAAAAAGTCTCTATATAAGCTTTATTATATCATATACTGTTATAAAACGACAATAGAAATGCTAAAAATTTACGCGGAATATTTTTCCTTTCTGCGCATTGCGATTGAGTTTACTATAAGAATTATGAGCGTGAGGATAAGTGTACCCGTCAGTGCGCCGAGGGTGTCGACTCCGACATCGAAAATGCGGCATGCTCGTCCGGGGACGAAATACTGGTGTATCTCGTCGCTGACTGAATAAAGGGCACTGCAAATGACGGAGATAACGGGCGAAAAACGCCTGCGGCTGAGGAAAAGCGCGCAGCCGATAAGAAATCCGAGCGCCGCATATTCAAAGAAATGCGCGAATTTTCGCACAATGAAGCTGCCGAGCGGCGAGCCGAGAATTTTGGCTAAAATTCCACGTACATTGTCGCTCATGTCCTTTGACTGGTTGCCGTCACGGCTCGAAAACCAGAATATGCATCCGGCGCACGCCGCCGCCAATAACCAGAAAAAGACGGCGAGCACGATGCGCACCGTCCGATTTTCGGGGAGTATATATCTGAGTCTGTTTTCCTTTTTCATCTTGTCAGTCCTTCGCCGTTACGAAAACAAAATCGACCGCCGAGCTCTCCGGGTCAACGCTCAGGCCGTTGACGCCCTTCGCCGTTGCAAAATAGCTCGGGGTTATGAACATCGGGAGCACCGCGCCGAGCGAGAGCAGTCTGCCCTCCGCGCTGCGGCAAGCCTTGACGAGCTCAGAGCCGCTCAGCGCCTTGAGGTTCTTGACGGACGCGTCAAACTGCGCGTCGCTGAGTCTGACTATATTATTCGTCCCCTGCGAGGTGAGCGTCGAAAGGAAACCTGCAGCGTCCGTTATGCCCGCGGACATGGAGGTCAGGGCTATCTGATAGTCGCCGTCCTGCACACGCGAGGAAAGAGTCGCGCTGTCGAGCGCAGTGACTGTAAAATTGACGCTCAGACCGAACACTTTCTGCCAGCCCTGTATCATGCGTCGCATGGCGTTTTCGTGCTCGTGCAGGCAGATTATCTCAAGGCTCAGTTTGCCCGTGAGATCTTTCTGCGCCTGAGCCCAGTATCCGGCGGATCTGTTCATGTCGTAGCCGAGAATGCTGACGGGCTCGCTGCCAAGATCCGCTCCCTCGCCGACAGAGCAGGCGGGCGGGATTACAGAATAAGTTTTTTGCATATCCTCGCTTTCGAGCGTCAGCGAGTTATAGTCGACCGCCGTGCAGAGCGCGCGGCGCAGCGACACATTGGAGAGCGGCGCGTCGGCGCAGTTGAAGCACAGCGCCCAGACGGTGTCGTAGTTCTTTGTTACGGAGAGGCCGGACGAATCTGGCGCAGTCGTGCCGAGCTGGGCGGCGCAGTAAGTGCCGTCGAGCAGGGAAGTGAGCTTCTGCTCGTTGTCGCTGTCAATTACGAGCGACACGCTCGCGGGCTTCGCCGGGAAAGGTCCGGTGTAGTCGTCGTTGTTTTTTATAGTCAGTGCGGAGTCGTGCAGCCAATATGAGAGATAGAACGGACCGTTGCACAGGAGCGTCGAATAGTCGAGCCCGTAGCGCCCTTTGGTCGCGTTGAAGAAAGTCTCGTTGCAGGGCATGCATATTGCCTTTGTCAACAGATCGAGAAAAGCCGATTCGTCCGTTGCGCTTTCGAGCGTTATGCGCAGCTCAAAGTCGCCGACCGCCTGCACGCCGAGCTTGTCGGAGGACATCTTGCCGTTTATTATGCTCTTTGCGTTCTTTATGACGCCGAGGCTCAGCGCTTCGGGCGCACCCGTTGCGGGGGCTACCGCGCGCCTGAGCGCAAAGACAAAATCCGCCGCCGTGACGCGGGAGTCGAAAGTCTTGTCTATGTTGTCGCCGAGTATCGGCTTGAATGCCTTTTTCATTATGACCCAGCGCGCGTCCTCGCGGAGCTTAAATGTATAGGTGAGAGTGGACGCGTCATAGCTCCAGCTCTTTGCCGCGGCGGGGGAATACTTGCCCTCCGCGTCCTTGCGGACAAGCCCCTCGAAGCAGTTGAGCACAACGGTCTTTGCCTCCGCGCCCTGCGCTATCTGCGGGTCGAGACAATCCGGCTGGGCTGCTATCGGATAGCTCAGCGCCGCGCCCGAGCCGTCCTTGCCGCAGGCGGCGGCTGTGAATATCAGCGCGAGCGAAAGAAATATTGAAGCCATTCTTGTGATTTTTTTCATGCTTTTCCTCCGTATATTAAAAACCGCGGCGTATTTATACAAATTCTGCGGGCGGTCTGAGGCATAATTTTTTCGGGGCGCGCAGCCCCTTTCAGATACATTATATAGTAGCATAAAACCACTCCCGTTATCAACCGTTAATTGCAAAGATTATCCGGCAAATATAATATTGTTCAAAAAATTTTTATTGTTAAAAATATATCTGTATAAATGTTGCAATTTTTTTAAAAATCTGTTACAATTCTTTATCATATCTTACAGATTTTGGAGATTGGAATTATGGATGCTGTTTTATATATCGCGGCGGCTCTTTCGGCTGTCTGCGCCGTGCTGCTTGTGATCATTATAATGAAGCTCAACCGCCCCTCCGCGCAGGACGGGCAGATAAAGGAGCTTGAGCATAAAGTCAGCTCGCTCGAGGGTCAGCTGCGCGACGAGTTCGAGCGCAGCCGCAGAGAGAGCGCGGGCAATCAGAAGGACATGCGCTCCGAGCTTACCGAATCGCTCGACAAGATGAACGAGCGTCTCGCACTCATGACCGAGGCGAATTTCAAGCATCAGCAGCAGCTGACGGACATGTTCTCGAAGTCGCTCGACACTATCCGCCGCAACAACATAGAACAAAACGACAGACAGTCGAGAATTATTGCAGAGTCGATAGAGAAAATGCAGCAGAGCAACGAGAAAAAGCTCGATGAAATGCGCGCGACCGTCGACGAAAAGCTCTCCTCGACCCTCACTACCAGACTCGACAGCTCGTTCAAGACAGTTTCCGAGCAGCTCGAAAATGTCTACAAATCGCTCGGCGAGATGAAAGAACTCTCGACGGGCGTTACAACGAATGTCACGAACTTAAACCGCGTGCTGACGAATGTCAAGGCGCGCGGCACATGGGCGGAAGTCCAGCTCGAGGGTATACTCGACCAGACGATACCCAATATGTATGAAAAAAACTTTGCCACCCGCCCGGGCAGCTCCGAGCGCGTCGAGTTCGCTATCCGCATCCCTGCCGGAGACGGCGGCGCGGACGCATATCTCCCCGTTGACTCGAAGTTCCCGATGGAGGACTATGTGCGCCTCTGCTCCGCCGCGGACAGCGCGGACGCCGAAGAAGTCGCCAAGGCGCGCAAGGCTCTTGAAGACAGAGTCCTGAGCGAAGCAAAGCTCGTCACAAAATACATAAACGTTCCGGCTACGACCCCGTTTGCGATAATGTATCTCGCGACCGAGGGACTCTATGCCGAAATCGCGTCCTCGCGCACGGGAATAGCCGAGCGCATCCAGCGCGAATATAACATCATGATAGCGGGACCGACTACGATAACGGCGCTTCTCAACTCCCTCTCCATGGGCTTCAGAGCCGTGGCGATAAACGAGAAGGCGAACGAAGTCCGCCGCCTGCTCTCCGTCGCCAAGGCGCAGTATGAGAAGTTCGGCGATGTGCTCGACAAGGCGAAGAAAAAGATAGACGAGGCGGGGCGCACCCTTGTCGCCGCGCAGGACAGAAACCGTATCATGGCGGGCAAGCTCAAGGGAATCGAGAGCATGGACGCCGCCGAGGCGGACGCATATCTCGGCATAGCCGAGCAGACGGACGGCTCGGAGAATTAAGCATTTTCGTTTTTGTTTAATATAAAACCAGAAAAAAGGAGGAAACGAAATGAAAAACAAAGGAAGACTGGCAAGACGCATCATTGCAGTTATAGTCTGCATGACCCTCGTCCTTGCCGCCCTCCCGACCGGAGTTTTCAGTGCCTTTGCGCAGACCGAGAAGGGCAAGCTCAAAGTCACATCCATCTCCGACATTCACTATTTTGCTGATTCCGAAAAAGGAATCGGGGACACAAAGAACGGATTCAGCGAAGCCTACAACGAATGGAACGATAAAGGCTCCCGTCAGCACAACGAGGTTGACGCGCTCCTGACAGCGGCTCTCGACAAGGCCGCTGAGGAGAAGAGCGACTATGTGTTCCTTCCCGGCGATCTGACCCTCAACGGCGAGCTGGCGGGTCACAAGGCTCTTGCCGCAAAGCTCGAAGCCTTTGAAAAGGAGAGCGGAATACAGGTCATCGTTGTAAACGGCAACCACGATGTCAACAACTATAACGGCGTTACATTCAAAAACGGCGTCAAAGAGTCCGGCGAAGTCACCTCTCCTGAGGCGTTCCGCGAGATCTATAAGAATCTCGGACGCGACCTTGTGACGGACGAAAAAGAAGATGTCTTCACCCCCACCACAGGTCAGGCGGGTCAGCTCTCCTACGCTATAAGCCTCAAGGGCGGCTACAGACTCATCGTCATGGATACCAACAAGTATTCGTCCGATGTCACCGCCAAGGGCGACGATGTTCAGGAGACCGCGGGCAGCATCACCCCCGAGCTCATGCAGTGGGCTCTCAAGCAGTGCGAAAAGGCAAAGAAGAACGGCGAGACCGTCATAGGCATGGCTCACCACAACTTCGTTCCCCACATGACCATCGAGCCCGAAATATTCTTTGCTTTCGTGCTTGACGATTGGATGGAGTGCACCGAGACTCTCGCAGACGCAGGTATGCACTTCACCTTCAGCGGACATCTCCATACCCCCGATATCGCCGCCCACACCAATGATAACGGCGAGACCCTGTATGATATCGAGACAACCTCTCTCACGGCTTTCCCGAACAAGTTCAGAACCGTCACCTTTGACAACACTCAGGACGGCAAGATAATCTGCGATGCGAAGTCCCACGACATTGACGAGGACGGACCCATTGTCGTAAACTTCCCCAACGGCACATCGAAGACCTATGCCCAGCCCTATAAGAACAGCTTCTCGTTCTTCAAGACCTATGGCCCCGGCGATCTCCACAACTTCGCCATGACCATGATCGACAATGCCCTTTCCGGCATCTTCGAGGACATTCAGGAGGCAGGCGGACTCTATGCATATCTCGAGGCTTCGGGAATCGACCTTGAGAAGATAATCATCGACGCGCTCGGCACGAACGGCTTCGAGGTCGGCAGCGTTGAGATATTTACGGTCAGCAGCAACATTATGAGCTTCATCAAGGATCTGTGCGCGCAGGTCGACGAGGCTTATATCAATAACCCCGACCATGTTATGGAGGTCATTGACGGCGTAGTCACAAAGGCTCTCAACTATCAGGTCTCTGATTATAAATGCACAAAGTTCTATGAGGCTATGGGCATGGAGAGCAAGAACGAGAAGGGCACCTTTGAGGATGCCGCTTACACCGTTCTTTACACTCTTTACAACGCCAACGAGGATATCAGCGACGACAAGTTCATGAACGATGTTCTTGATTACTTCGAGAACAGAGACGGCGCAAAGGAACTCATCAACTTCCTTATCGACACTCTGCTCAACGATGTCGTCGAGGGTGAGATCCTTTCGACCCTCCAGTTTAACCCCGGCAAGCTCTTCCCCGTCGGTTCTGTCACCAGACCCATAGGCGTTGTGACCGATATCATCATGCAGATCATCTTCCGTGGCAACCCGAGCTATGAGAACGTTATCTACAGCGTGCTCAACCTCCTGCCCGAGAAGTACAGCAGCCTGCGCAATATACTCAACACCGTCGTTATGGATGAGTATATGACCCAGAGCCAGTATGACAGCATCGGCTACACTGTCGGCAGAATGCTTCGCAGCCTCGTCGAGGATACGAATCCTGCCGAGAAGTCCGACCTCGATGTGACTCTCGTCTATGACGGCCCCGTCGAGCCCGAGGTCACGCAGGACAATATGCGCCTGCCCTCGAATATAGGCACAACTTTCACCGGCGACGCATCGACCGAGAGAAGCATCAACTGGTATACAAAGTACAGCCTCAAAAATTCCGACATTCAGATAGCAGAGTATTCGGAGAACCCGACCTTCACCGATAAGCTTCCCAAGGGAGTCAAGGTCAGCACGGCCTCCGAGCTCGTCAAGAGGGAGTATCCCGGCGTCGATCTCGGCATTATCGGCTTCATCTCCTACGGCATCAATGTCAACCGCCACATCGCGACCATAACCGGTCTCAAGCCCGGCACGAAGTATTGCTACAGAGTCGGCGATGCAAAGTACGGCTGGTGGAGCGGTACGGGTATAATCGAGACCGCGGACAATTCCGATTCCTTCACCTTCTTCCATGTCAGCGACGAGCAGTCGCAGAACGCTGTTCAGTACGGCACATGGGGCAAGGTAGTCGATACCGCGCTCAGGATGTTCCCCGAGGGCAAGTTCTTTGCCAGCGCGGGCGACCAGGTCGATTACACCAAGCACTTCAAGCAGTGGCAGTGGTTCTTCAATGCCTCTGAGAACATCAAGAGCACCGCTATCATGCCCGCAGCGGGCAACCACGAGAAGAGCGGATATATGCTCGACCAGAACTTCGTCCTGCCCGAGACAGTCGATCAGGACAGAGAGAGCGGCGTGTTCTATTCCTATGATTACAACAACGCTCACTTCATCGTCCTCAACACCAACAACCTCAGCGAGGATAAGGCACTCAGCGACGATCAGCTCGCATGGCTCAAGGCGGACGCCAAGGCAAGCGACGCTCAGTGGAAGATAGTCGTTCTCCACAAGGCGCTCTATTCCAACGGCTCGCACTATGACGACAAGGATGTCAAGGCTATGCGTAAGCAGCTCTGCGGACTCATGCCCGACCTCGGCATCGATATCGTCCTCCAGGGTCACGACCATGTCTACCTGCGCACCGATGTCATGGACAACAATAAAGTTGTCAAGGCTGAGGAGCAGAAGATAACCTTCGGCGGCAGAGAGTACACCGCCAAGCTCAATCCCGAGGGCACCGTCTATGTCATCAGCGCATGCGCAGGTGTCAAGGACTACCAGACCAAGGACGTCAAGGATACCGACAAGCTCTTCCCGAGAGCCGAGGCTATCTACGATGCCCACAGCGCTGTGTTCTCTGCGATAACCATCGACGGCAGCAAGCTCTATTTCGACGCTTATATGCTCGACGATGAGACAAAGGACGGCGCAACGAGAATCGATTCCTTCGCGCTCTCAAAGGCAGAGAAGGAAGAGCCCGAGAATCCCGAAAAGCCCGAAAAGCCCGAGAAGCCCGGTCTTCCCGACCTGCCCGAGCTTCCCGAAATCCCCGGTCTGCCCCATTGGCCCGGAAAGCCCGAGAAGCCGGAAGAGCCCTCAGACCCGTCGAATCCGAGCGAGCCACTCGATCCCTCCGATCCCGCGAGCCCGATAGTCCCCTCGACGAAGCCCGATACAAATAAGCCCGAGGGCGACAGCAAAGTGCCGAACACCGGTGCGGCAGCTCCCGTAATGCTCATTGCATTCGCAGGCGCGGCATTCGTTATCGGCTGCTCTGCAAAGAGGAAAAAAGAGGACTGATAACAGCTCTCTGATATAAAACTATAAAGACGCCCGGAGAGTTCAGACGCTCTTCGGGCGTTTCTCTATAGATTTTCACGCGCGTTTCTGCTACAATAAATTCAAAATCACCGGAGACGATATTATGTTCAGACCTGTTCGCAGAATTAAAAACGCTCTCGGCGAAGAAGCAACAAAAGAAATTTTGCGCTCCGCCCGCCGCGGAGTGCTCGCAGTCAACGGCGACGGCGGATATCCTTACGCGATACCGATAAACTATCTCTATGCCGAAGAGGCGGGAAAGATATATTTCCACGGCGCAAAAGCGGGTCACAAGGCGGACTCGATAAATAAATGCGATAAAGTGTGCTTCACGGCTTACGGGGATGAGATTATCCGTGAAGATGCGTGGGCGCCGTTCATGCGCAGCGCCGTCGTATTCGGCAGGTGCCGCGTCATTGAAGACCGCGCTCAGACACTGATTTTGGTCAAACGCCTCGCGATGAAATATTATCCCGACGAGCGCCTTGCGGATGAGGAAATCGCCGCTTCGGGAAAGGCTGTGCGGATGTATGAAATAGCGATAGAGCACATGAACGGCAAGGAAATTCAGGAGCGATGATTTTTTATACAAAGAAAGCGTCGGAAATTTTTGTACTTTAGTACACTTTTTTGTCGTTTATCGCTTGACTATTACCGATATAAAAAGTATAATAAAGAAGCTAATGCAAATAAATTGGAGGTAAACAAAATGAAGGTATTTATGATTGGCGGCACCGGCCTTCTCGGCAGCGCCGCAGCACGTATTTTCATTGACAGAGGCCACAGCGTTAAGTCCGTTGCTCTTCCGCCCCTTCCTGAAGGAGCTCCCATCCCCGAGGAGATGGAGATCGTAATGTGCAATATTTACGAGAAGACCGACGATGAGATCAGAGAGCTTATGGCCGGCTGCGACTGCTTCGTTTTCGCCGCAGGCGTCGACGAGAGAGTCGAATTCCCCGCACCCGTTTACGATGCTTACTACAAGTACAACATCGCTCCCCTCAAGAGACTTCTTCCCATCTGCAAGGAGCTCGGTTATAAGAAGGCCGTTATCCTCGGCTCTTATTTCTCCTACCTTGCCAAAGAGCGTCCGGATATGAAGCTCTGCGAGAAGCACCCCTATATCAGAAGCCGTATCGACCAGGAGAACGTCGCTTTCTCCTATGCCGATGACAACTTCGATGTTGCCGTTCTCGAGCTGCCCTACATCTTCGGCACTCAGCCCGGCAGAAAGCCCGTTTGGGTTATCCTTATCGAGCAGATCAAGAGAATGGATAAGCTTCCCTGCACCCTCTATCCCAGAGGCGGTACAGCTATGCTTACCGTCCGTCAGGTCGGTGAGTCCATCGTCGGCGCGGCAGAGCGCAGCACCGGTGCAAAGGCATGGCCCATCAGCTGCTACAACATGAAGTGGGCTCCGTTCCTCAAGATAGTCTACGCCGCAAGAGGCATGGGCGATAACAGAAAGATCATCGGTATCCCGCCGTGGATGATGAGAATGGGACTCAAGGGCGTCGTCAAGGAGTATGCCGAGAAGGGCATCGACAGCGGTATCAATCCCATGGGTCTTCCGGATATCATGGATCTTGATCTCTTCATGCCCACTGATTATGCTTACAAAGAGCTCGGTGTTACTGAGGACGACATCAAGGCTGCTATCACCGATTCTATCAAGGTCAGCGTTGCTTCCTATGAAGGCAAGGTCAAGCTCCTTGAGATGAAGGGCGAATAATCAAAACATACACTCATTTTCGGCGGAACTTTTATGTTCCGCCGAAATAGTGCTTTTTAGAAGCTTTTATATTCCTGCCGTATTTGGCGGCGGCGCGGTCGTTTGACGGGGGTTTTTTCGTCAGGACGCACAAAGATGCGCTCTTGTTTTTGTGCGCGCTGACGGAAAAACGACCATCCGCAGACCGCTTTCAACTTTTATCATCACAAATTTTTCAGGAATGGGTGAATTCTTTTGGCAAAGAGAGAAGACGTAAGAAATATAGCCATAATAGCGCACGTCGACCACGGCAAGACTACCCTCGTCGACGAGATGCTCAAGCAGAGCGGCATATTCAGAGCCAATGAGCAGGTTCAGGACAGAGTCATGGACTCCAACGACCTTGAGCGTGAGCGCGGAATAACAATACTTTCAAAGAATACCGCCGTCCATTATAACGGCGTGAAAATCAATATCGTTGACACTCCCGGCCATGCCGACTTCGGCGGCGAGGTCGAGCGTATACTCATGATGGTCGACGGCGTGCTTCTGCTCGTCGATGCGTTCGAGGGCTGCATGCCCCAGACACGTTTCGTCCTCAAAAAGGCTCTTGCGCTCAAGAAGAAAGTACTCGTTGTTATCAACAAGGTCGACAGACCCAACGCACGCCCCGCAGAAGTTGTTGACGAGGTCATTGACCTGTTCATCGACCTCGGCGCCGAGGAGGATCAGCTCGACTTCCCCGTTGTCTACGCTTCGGCAAGAGACGGCTATTCCTCGCTCGATCCCAATGTCCGCTCGGGTGATATGCGCCCGCTGCTCGACTCAATTCTCGAGCATATCGAAGCTCCCGACGGCGACGTCGATGCCCCGCTTCAGATACTCTTCACGAGCCTTGACTACGATGATTATATCGGCAGAATCGGTGTCGGCAGAGTCGAGCGCGGCAGAGTGACTAAGAACGAGCCGATAGTGCTCTGCAAAACGGACGGCACTCAGGAGAATGTCAGGGTGTCGCGCCTCTATCAGTTTGAGGGACTCTCGCGTGTCGAGGTCGATTCCGCCGCCGCGGGCGATATCGTCTGCATCTCCGGTATCAGCGACATAAATATCGGCGAGACCGCCTGCTCCCCGGACTGCATCGAGCCGATGCCTTTCATAAAAATAGACGAGCCCACAATATCCATGAACTTCATGGTCAACGACAGCCCGTTCGCGGGCCGCGAGGGCAAGTTCGTTACCTCGAGAAATATCAGAGACCGCCTGTTCAAGGAGGTCGAGACGAACGTCAGCATGCGCGTTGAAGAGACCGATTCGACCGATACTTTCAAAGTCTCCGGACGCGGCGAGCTGCATCTGTCAATTCTCATTGAGACCATGCGCCGTCAGGGCTACGAGTTCCAGGTTTCGCGTCCGAAGGTCATTCTCAAAGAGATAAACGGCAAGACCTGCGAGCCTATGGAGCTGCTCATAGTCGAAGTTCCCGAGCAGTATGTCGGCGCAGTTATAGAGAAGCTCGGCTCCCGCAAGGGCGAGCTTGTCAACATGGGCACGCGCGACGGCGGCGCAACTCATCTTGAGTTCCGCATCCCGTCGAGAGGACTCATCGGCTACCGCGCCGAGTTCCTCACAGACACCAACGGCAACGGTATCATGAACCAGGTGTTCGACGGCTATGAGCCCTACAAAGGCGAGATAGTCACCCGTGAGCGCGGCTCTATAGTCGTTCACGAGACCGGCGTGAGCACCGCATACGGTCTGTTCAACACTCAGGACAGAGGCAGGCTGTTCATCCCCGCGGGCGTCGAAGTCTACGAAGGTATGATAGTCGGCGAATGCGCCAAGAATGAAGACATAGTCTGCAATATCTGCAAGAGCAAGCATCTGACCAACACCCGTGCATCGGGCTCCGACGACGCGCTGCGCCTCGTGCCCTATACGGAGATGAGTCTCGAGCAGTGCATGGAATTCATAAAGGACGACGAACTGCTTGAAGTTACGCCCAAGTCGCTCAGACTCAGAAAGCGTATTCTTTCGAAAGAAAAGAGACTCAAGCAGCAGTTCAGAGGCAAGTAATCTGAAAGGGGAGACAGGAATGACACAGCGCCGATCGGTTGCTCTGGGCAGCTTTGACGGACTCCATCGGGGTCACAGGGCTGTGCTCGACCTCGCTCTCTCGTTTGAAAAAGATGGATTCGAGCCGTGCGCCCTCGTCTTTGACGAGCACCCGCTGAAAGTTGTCGGTGCTGGAGCTCCCCCGGAGCTGATGACCCCGCAGGCGCGCGACGAAATGCTCGAAAACCTCGGCATAACCGTCAAAAAGATATCGTTCGGGCGCATCGCCGATATGTCGGCGGAGCAGTTCGTCAATGATATTTTAATCGGCGAACTGAACGCGGGTGCGGTATGCTGCGGATATAATTACCGCTTCGCAAAGAGCGCCGCCGCGGATTCCCGCGACCTCGAAGAGCTCTGCAGGGAGCATGGAATTTTATGCGCCGTGGCGGAGCGCACCGACTATAACGGCGCGGCGATAAGCTCGACGAGGATAAGAAACGCGCTTGCCGAGGGCAATGTTGAAGACGCAAACGCCATGCTCGGGCGCGAATTTTCCTATAAATTCACCGTCGTCAGCGGCGACAGGCGCGGCAGGTTGATAGGCGCGCCGACGATAAATCAGCATTTCCCCGAGGACTTCATTGTCCCGAAGTTCGGCGTATATGCTTCGGCAGTGCCGATAGACGGAGAACTGCACGCTGCGGTCACGAACATCGGACGCCGCCCGTCGTTCACCTGCGACGATCTGCGCAGCGAGACCTGTATAACCGACTTCTCCGGCGACCTCTACGGAAAAAATGTCGAAGTAAAATTGCTCAGATATATCCGCCCCGAAAGGGTCTTCGATTCGCTCGATTCGCTCGGCGACCAGATAGCCGCCGACGCGCAGACGGCGAAAGAGATTTTTAACAGCATAGAAAAATAATAACCGCAGCCGCCCGAGGATTGATCCCCGGGCGGCTGTTTTTCGATATTGGCTCCCCTGTAAGAGAACCGGCGCGGAATGAGCCGAGACTGAGGGGGTTGTTTCGCTTCGCTCAAAGTAATAAGTAAAAGTGAATAGTGAAAAAGTGCGCAATGTGGGCGGATATCATCCGCCCGCGAAATTCGCACGGATTTATTGGTACACAGCCCCGCATCCAAAATTCAATATGGAAAACGCCTGCGCGGCATGATATAATCGATATGTAAAAGCATTTTGACACGGAAAATGCGCGGAAGTAAAACGCTTTTGATAGACACACGACTGTTTTTTGCGTAAACTGAAAGCGAAAAAAGGAGGCGCGGCAGATGGATATCGGAAAGAAGCTCAGGGACGCGAGAAATGCTGCGGGACTGACTCAGGAAAGTGCGGCGGAGTCGCTCGGCGTGAGCCGCCAGACCGTATCGAATTGGGAGACGGGCAAGACCTATCCCGATATAGTGAGCGTCATAAGAATGAGCGACCTCTATTCCGTCAGCCTCGACTGCCTGCTGAAGGAGGAAAAAACCGTGTCAAACAATCTTAACTATCTCAACTATCTCGAAGAGAGCACAAACGTCGTCAAGAGCCGTCGCAGACTCGGAAAGCTCGTGCTCGTCGCCGCATATCTCGTCATATGGGCGGTGTCGGTCGCGTTTTTCTGGCTCGCCGTCTCCGGGTCGGACGCGGGCGCGTACGCCGTGCTCGTTATATGGGGCGCAATCCCGCTGACCACATTCGTCATCTCGCTGCTCATAGGCGCAAACGGCTATTGGGGCAGAAGAAAATGGTGGGCGGTGCCTATCCTCGCTCTTATGTACACTCTCATTCCGTTTCTGACCTTCACCCTCGCCAACGCCGCTTCAACGGGCGTTTCCGCAGGCGATATAGCGGTGAACCTCGACGATTTAATCACCTTGCCCATAGGTGCGGCCGTCTCCGCCGCCGGTCTTGAGATCGGCACTGGCATAGAGAAGCTTCGGGAGAGAAAGCTTAAAAGAAAGAATAATATCCTGACACAAGAGAGCACAAAAAGTCAGGAATAAAAAATTCCTTCGCTCTATAATGTTCTTGCACAGGGAGGGAAAGCATGGACTGGATAACAGGGATAAGCAAAGCGATAGACTATATTGAGGAGCACATCACGGAGCCCACGGATTACGCGCGGGCGGCGAAAGAGGCCTGTTCGTCGCCGTTTAATTTTCAGCGCGTGTTCGCTATGCTGTGCGGCTATACGCTCGGCGACTATGTGCGTATGCGGCGGCTCACCCTCGCAGGGGAGGAGCTGCTCTCGCCGGAGCTCGTTTGGGCTCCGGTTTTTTTTGTCTTGAGGAAAGGCGGAAAGAATGTTATACTTATTGAAGAAAGCAATATTGAAAGGAAAACGCCGATGAGAAGATTCTTGAAATTCTTTGCACGTCTATTTGTGCTTTTACTCGGGCTTTCGCTGTGCATCTCGCCGCTCGGGGGCTTTGCAGCCTATAATTTGGAATATGAGCAGGCGGTTGGCAATCCGCTCAAAGGCTTCATGCCGTTTTATAAACAGGGCGGAGCCGACAACAGCGTGCCTTACAGTATGGAGTGGTTCTATGTTCCGCTCTCCGCGCTCATGTCCGACAGCGGCGAATACACTATCCGCGAGGGGCTTGAGCCGTATCTTGAAGAGATATCGGCGCGCGGGAATCAGGCGGTTTTCAGAGTCTATCTCGACTATCCCGGATCGGGTATCGGCGAAAAAGCCGTGCCGCAGTTCATCTGGGATATGGGTATAAAAAAAGAGCACTACGACGAATACGGCGGAGGCTGGTGCCCCGACTATTCGGACGGCAGGCTCATTGATATCCTCTGCGATTTTGTGCGCGAGCTGGCACGCGAATACGACGGCGACCGCCGCATAGCCTATATCACAACGGGGCTTCTCGGCCACTGGGGCGAGTGGCATGTCTGCCTGCCGGAGCTCGAAGCTTCAAAAGAGCAGAAAGCAAAAATTATCTCCGCATTTGCGGAAAATTTCAAGACTACGCGCATTCTGACCCGCTATCCCGGGACTCCCGGCACTACGCGCGGCGGCAATGTCGGCTTCCACGACGATTCTTTCACCCACTCGACACTCTACGGCGAGAGCTGGTATTTTATGTCCAAGATGAAAAAGGCACATCAGACCGGGGCCTGGAAAAATCAGCCAATCGGCGGCGAGTTCCGCCCGGAGGGGCAGTCGGCGTTCTTGTCCGGCGCGCCGCTCGACGGATATCAGGACTACTCCGAGTGCGTCAATGTGACCCACTGCTCGTGGCTGATGATGGCGGGCGCGTTTGAAGAAAATCTCGGCGCGGACGAAATCGAGCGCGCCAAAACAGCTTCGGCGGCTCTCGGCTATGATTTTACTGTCACAGACGCGAGAGTGATGAAAATTTTCGGCAAAATTTATGCTTTTGTCACGATAAAAAATACGGGCGTCGCCCCGATATACTATGACCTCGGCGTGTCTCTCGGCGTCGGAAACGAGAAAAATGCGCAGTGGACTAAAGCGGAAAATCAAAAGCTCTGCCGCCTCATGCCTGGAAAGAGTGCAGTATTCTCGGCGCAGATAAGCATAGACGACGGGCAGTCGCTCTTTGTCCGCATAGAAACGCCGCTCGAAAACGGCAAGCCGATACGCTTCTCCAACTCGTCCGAGCTGCAGCGCGCCGACGGGTCGCTCGAGCTCGGGAACATGATGAGGTTTTGATATGGAGAAAAAATACAAGGTCTTTTATCAGGGCTCGCTCTATGGCCACTTCGGTCGCGACCGCGCGGGAAAAGAAATTGCAGTCAACAAAAGCTTCACTTGGGGCGGCGAAAGCTGGCTCGTGCCGTCTGTCTATTTTTGCGGCAAGGGACTTGTTGCAGATATGTTCAAGAAAGTGAGCATTGAAAGCTTCCGTGAGTTTATAGAAAATTTCGGACTCGATGAAAACAGCGATGGTGACGGCTTTTCAGACGAACAGCAGGCTGAAATAGAAGCTGAAAATCCGCTGAACAGCGATATCTTCGCCTCAATTCAGTTCGGCGGCAGAAAAAGCGACATGGAGTTTTCAAGCTCCGACTGCTGGAATCCGCTTTTCCCCGACAGCGGTGATGCGGCGGAAGCTCTGCTCGACAGATACGGGCTCGATAAATCTTTTTGCTGGCTTGCAGTGAGGATGAGTATCCCGTGGCGCGGCAGAAAACCGAAAAAATCAGATTCCCTGACCCTGCAACTTCGTGCGGAAAAGATACCCGTCCCGGGAGCGCATTTCAAGGCGAATTGCCCCGGCGACAAGACAGAATTTATAAATCCCGTGACCGGAAAAAAGCATACGCTGACGGTTACGGCTGTCGAACAGCAGAAGTTTTCAAAGCTGCGGCATATCGGCGAAAAAGAACCGCCGCTGTGTACAATAATGAATTATGACATCTCACCGAAAATTCCGAGGGATGAGATATCCGTGAATGACCGCTCGGAGCCGGAAAAACCGCGCGGGATTATCGCTCCATGCGGCAAAGCGGCGTCGGCAATAGGCATTATCGGCGGCGCGGACGGACCGACCGTCATCATCTCCGAGTATGAGAGCGGACACACGGCCTGCTCGTCCATGCACTTTGAGCCGGAATATGAGCCGGATTGGTGCATGACGTTTTACGACAAGCCGCGAGAGGACATCGAAGTTGAGCTGATATAGCACTCATATACCGCCGAAAGGCTCGGGATAATATTCCGGCTGCCTTTGGCGGAGTATTCGTAAGACATAAAGTGCTCCTTTATATCTGTTTGACAAATCGGGCGTCGTGCAGAGGGTAAAACTGCCGTTAGACAAACAATTTTAATATTGCAAATTGACACAATAGTGTAGAGGGCGGATATCATCCGCCAGCGATTTATGCAGCAGCTTGCAACAGTTCGCTTTGTAGGAGTCGGCGACTTGTCAAGAGAAACATGGTAAACAGTAGTGTAAGGACATGGTATACAACTCAAAGCCTGTGAATGGAACGGTTTAAAAGTTTACCGTAAGTTTGCGGGCGAACAAAGTAATTTTTGCAGTGACTTGCGGCTATTCACTTTGTAGGGTGCGGCGACTCGACGCACCGCTGCCGCCGTAGGCGGCACAGGGGGCAAGCCGCACGCAGAGAGCGTTTTGCACGACACGGATGAATAAATAGATTTTCGGTGACGCTGTCGCGTCAAAGGGTCGTCGAGTCGCCGACCCCTACAACTCAAAGTTTTCCGCATTTCCCTTGTAAAGGCTAGCTTAGCTCGCCTGCTGCAATCACCGCATAACCCGCGGGCGGATAATATCCGCCCTACACGGCTTAATGCATACAGGAAAAGCCCCGGCAGATATTATTCTGTCGGGGCTGAATCTGTTTTACGGATACTCTGAATTCGGCGTTTCTGTTTTTATTCCGGAAGCGAATCCATGTAGTTTTTATAGTGGGCAAAGACTATGCCCGGCTCCTGAAGGTCGGGGTTCCAGCGCTTGACCCACTCGAGGGAGAAGAAGCCGTCGAAGCCGGCTCTGTCGAGCAGCGTCACAGCGTCCGTGACGGGCACATCGCCGTAGCCCATCATACGGTATTCGACTCTTGAGCCGCGCATGACGGAGTCCTTCAAATGGACGTGCTTTATATAGGTGCCCAGCGCCGCAAAGGTCTCGACCGGGCTCTCACTGCCGAAGCGCACCGTGTGGTGGACATCCCAGAGCACGCCGCAGTTGTCGCTTCCGGCTCTGTCGAGAAAGGCGAGCATGGCCTTTGAACTCGAGAGGTCTCCGTTGGTCTCTATCAGCGGAGTGACGCCTCTCTTCGCGCCGTACTCGCACAGCTGGCGGTAGAGCCCCGCGCCGAGCGTGAAATCGCCGACGGTGATGTGCGGCTCGCCCGTGCCCATGACACGGATATATTTTACTCCGAGCTTTCTCGCAAGGTCAATGTAGCCGCACGCCTCGAGGAACGAGTCCTGCGCCCTGTCGCGCACGGCGAGCGTTGCGCCCGAGGTCAGAGAGGGAATGACAAGCCCAGTCTGAGCGATCTTTTCTTTCGTTTGCTCGATTTCGGCGTCCGAAAACTCGGGGATTTCAAGCGCGTTTATCTTGTCGCCTATACCCCTTATCTCCACGCCGCCGAAGCCTAAATCCTTGGCAGTCGCAACTATTTCTTTCAGCGTCCAGCGCGGACAGCCGAGGGTTGAAAATGATAGTTTCATCGTAACAGATCCTTTCGTAATATTCTTTTACGCAGTTTCTATTGAGTCGTCGCTCTGAAGCGAATATTTTTCGACCGCCATGTCGCGCAGAACGAATTTCTGGATTTTTCCGCTCGCGGTCATCGGGAATTCGTCCATTATCCAGACATATTTCGGGATCTTGAAGAACGCGACATTCTCCTTGTAGTAGGCCTTTATCTCCTCCTCGGTCATATCCTCACCCTCTTTGAGGATGACGCAGGCGCAGACCTCTTCGCCGTATTTCTTGCTCGGCACGCCGATGACCTGAACATCCTTGACGCGGTCATTATGATAGAGGCACTCCTCGAGCTCCTTGGGATATATATTCTCGCCGCCGCGGATTATCATATCCTTGAGCCTGCCCGTGACTTTGTAGTAGCCGTTCTCGTCGCAGACCGCGAGGTCGCCGAAGTGAAGCCAGCCGTCCTTGTCGATAGCCTGAGCGGTGGCTTCGGGCATCTTGTAGTAGCCCTTCATTATGTTGTAGCCGCGCGCGCAGAATTCGCCTATCTCGCCCGCGGGCAGAGTCTCGCCCGTGTTCGGGTCAACTATCTTGCACTCGACTCCCGGGAACGCCTTGCCGACTGTGGCGCAGCGTGTCTCGAGGGAATCCTCCGTCGTTGTCATCGTGCAGCCGGGCGCCGCCTCGGTCTGACCGAAAACGATGACGATATCGTGCATATTCATCTTCTCGCTGACATCGTACATCGTCTTTATCGGGCAGGGCGAGCCCGCCATGATGCCCGTGCGCATATGCGAAAAATCATATTTGTCGAAGTCCGGGTGTTCGAGCATGGCAATGAACATCGTCGGCACGCCGTGGACTGCGGTGCAGTGCTTCGTCACAAGCGCGTCCATGACCTTTTTGGCGTTGAACATATCAATTGGCACAAAGGGCGTTCCGTGGGATATGCAGGACATGAGCGCGAGCACCATGCCGAAGCAGTGGAAGAACGGAACGGTGATGCACAGTCTGTCCTCATGGGTGAACTTCATGCCGTCGCCTATCGTCTGGCCGTTGTTGAGAATGTTGTAGTGGGTGAGCATAACGCCCTTGGGGAATCCCGTCGTGCCGGAGGTGTACTGGATATTGACGACCTCGTGGCAGTCGCACGAGTCGCGCACCGCCTCGAACTCCTCGACCGGAGTCTGCTCAGCGAGAGTATAGAGATCCTTCCAGTCGACCATGCCCGCCGGGCACTCGCCCTCGCCCGCGTAGATAACGCTCTTTAAAAGGGGCAGCCTGCGGCTCTTGAGCTTGCCGGGCTCGCAGCTTTCAAGCTCGGGGCAAAGCTCGTTTATTATATCGATATAGCTCGTGCCCTTGTAGCCGTCAATGAGGACTATCGCCTCGGAGTCGGACTGCTTGAGCTGATAATCGAGCTCGAAAACTTTATAGCTGGTGTTGACGGTAACAAGTATACCGCCCATTTTTGCACTGCCGAAAAAGGTTAGCAGCCATGCGGGCACGTTTGTGCCCCAGATGGAAATGTGTGAACCCTTTTTAAGGCCTAGTGCCATGAAGCCTCTGGCTATCGTCTCACACTCGTCGTTGAACTCTTTCCATGTTCTGGAGTAGTCCCTGTCAGTGTAGTCGATCATGTTGTCGTCCGGGTACTTTGCCGCCATATCGGCGATCTGCTGTCCCAGAGTCTTTTCGAGAAACTTCTGCTGCATTGAAATCGATCCTTTCTTCAAAAATTCGGCTCGTGCCGTTAAGTATATTTCAACCGCTCAAGCGGCGATTGGCTCAATAGGTGTGGTCGCAGATTTCGTTTATCTTGTCGCGCAGGGCAATAAAATCCTCGAACGCCGCGGGCTTCTGGTTGGGATTGCGGAGCAGCGCCGCGGGATGGAAGGTACCCATATAGAGTATACCGTTGCGGTCATAGAAGAGTCCGTGCTCTTTTGTGACGCGAAAATCCTTCGAGATATATCTCTGTGCGGATATCCTGCCGACGCAGACGATTATCTTCGGACGCATCAGGGCTATCTGGCTGTCGAGCCATGCGGAGCACGCCTCCTGCTCCTCGGGCAGGGGATCGCGGTTCTGCGGCGGGCGGCACTTGACGGTGTTCGCGATATAGATATTCTTGTCCCTGAACAGGTCAACGGTCGCCATTAACTTGTCAAGCAGCTGACCGCTGCGCCCGACGAACGGCTCGCCTTTGAGATCCTCCTGCTGACCGGGTCCTTCGCCGATAAACATGACCTCCGCGTCCTCTTTTCCGACGCCGAAAACAACATTCGTGCGCGTCTGGCACAGACCGCATTTGCGGCAGTTCAGGCACTCCTGCCTGAGTTCCTCCCAGGTAGACATTGGCAAGCCTCCGTTTCATGTGATTATTTAGTAATTATAGCGTAGATTGTGCGGAATTAATATTTATACGGGAATAATTCTTCTTTTAAAGCCAAACAAGTATAAATTTTTTCTTTCGCATTGCAACATCCCGCGCGGATTTGTGGAAAAAATCGCAGACGAAAAGCAGCGATTCACCTCAAGTCGGGAGCTGAAAACCACGGGCTCTCGGCAGCAGACGCCGATAATTTCTCAAAAAATGCAAAAAATTCACAAATTCATGCTATACTGACCGTCGGGAGGGATGTCCGATGACTGCAAAAAAGAAAAAGCCGATAATCGCCCTCGCGGTTGTCTCGGCTCTGCTTACGGCGTTGATTATTTGGATAATTTGGGGCAACACGGCTCTGCAGCTCAACAAATACACGGTTTCGAGCGAGCGGCTGCCCCGAGCGTTTGACGGCTGCAAAATCGCGCATATTTCGGATCTGCACAACACCGAAATCGGCAAAAACAATGAAACTCTTCTTAATATGCTGAGAGAGACGAAGCCCGATATTATTGCTATAACGGGAGATTTGATAGATTCCCGAAAAACCAACGTTGCCGCGGCACTGCACTTTGCGGGCGAAGCGGTCAAAATCGCGCCCTGCTATTATGTCACCGGCAATCACGAGGCGAGGGCATCGGAATATGACGCTTTAAAGACCAGCTTAATAAAGCTCGGTGTAACCGTGCTCGAAAACGAAAAGACGGAAGTGGAGAGAGATGGCGAAAAAATCACTCTTATCGGTGTAGAGGACCCGAGCTTCAGCTCCGACTACTTATTCCATGACGAAGAGGCGATAATGGAGTCGCAGCTGAAAGCGCTTGTTGACAAGGATGACGGCTTTACTTTATTGCTTTCCCACCGACCGGAGCTGTTTGAGATTTACGTAACCTGCAATGCGGACCTTGTCCTGAGCGGCCATGCGCACGGCGGTCAGTTCCGCCTGCCGTTTATAGGCGGTCTGGCGGCTCCGAATCAGGGGCTGTTTCCGAAATATGACGCGGGACTGTTTTCCGAGGGAAAAACGAAAATGCTTGTCAGCCGCGGCATAGGCAACAGCATTTTCCCGTTTCGCGTCAACAACAGGCCGGAGATTATTTTAATAGAATTGCAGACGGACGGAGCTTGACTTTGTCCGTTTTTTGCCGAGCTTTTTGCAGAGCACGACAACCCGCCGCGCAATCGGCTCGATTTTGTGGCAAAACAGCCGCAGCAATAAATCTGCTGCGGCTGCCGTTCTCGCTTATTGCCTTTTTATTTCTTTCCGCGTCTTTTTCTCTTCGGCGCGGAATCTCCCGAACAGAGAATATAATCGGGCTTGAAGAAGATGCGGACTATTTTCGGGTTCAGCGTGTCCGCGTGCCGACCGGCGTAGATGCTTCCCGGTATGATGCTCAGCAGGAAGAGCATGAGCGCCGAGAAAAGTGCGATGATTTTCGGACGCTCCTCTTTTGTGTGGCGTGCGCGGACTTCGCACTCCTTCTCCTGCGTTACGAACATCTCGTTCGCTGTGCCCTGGGCGTAATATACTCTGTAATAGTCGGGGTCGTATCTCGGGCTGACCGACTGATAGCCGAGCTTCAAAACGCCGCCGTTTTTGTATTTTGCAAGAAAAGCGTCCACATCGGGGAGCACTTCGTCGTAGTGGACTATTTTGTAGTCCATGTCGCCGCCGGTGCGCAGCCACAGCTCGTCGCCATATACCTCACAGCTGTTGAACGCGACGGTGGAATAACGAAGATCGGTTTCCGGCGTCTGCGGACTGAACTCAACGAACAGCATTATACCGAAAAGCAGAGCGGCGTCGATCGCAATTATTATGTAAACCGCGATGAATTCGCCGGGATTTGCGATGTTGCCGTTGAACAGATCTTTCTTTTTTGCCGCCCGGAGCAGCGGAATGTTTTTATGTTTCAGCTCGCGGTGACGCTTGAGAGCAAATTCGATAAATTCCTTTTTGCCGACCGCCATGCGGTCAATAGCGATTTTTTTGTCGCCGATATATATCTTGACATCCGTGTTTCTGCCATAGCCCATTATTCCGCTTATGTCGCCGTAGCTATAGGTGCGCTTGACTCCCAAGAGGTTGCTGCTGACGAATTTGTCGGCGCTGTAATATATCCGTTGGTTGAAATATCCGATGATGAGAAAAATCCCGAGCAGGGCTAAAATCGAAAATATTACGGCGGGGATTATCTCTTTAAACCGCAGAGAAAAATATATACCAACGCCCATCGCGATAACGTCGAATATCCCGACACCGAGAAATATTTTCGGCATCGTGACGCGGCCGGGCTTTGAATTCTCACTCTCCGCGATAGCCATTATCGATTGCACAGCGGCTCTTGAGTTGTAAGTAGACATAGAATCCTCCGAATTTTCAGTATGTCTATTGTACAAGGCGGGCGCGGATTTTGCAACAGATTTCAGAGCGGGACATAATTTGCCGTCGGCTGTTGACAAATGCGCTGTATTGGATTATAATACTTCAAAAATGAACTGTCTAAATTTGAAGTGAGATGATAACATGAACATGGGAATAGACTTCCCGAAGAAACTTGCGGCGGCGTATAACGCAGTCTGCAAGCCGCTCTGCCGTGAGCTGAACATACCGCAGACGGCGTTTGATATCCTGATGTTTCTCGCGAACAACCCGGATTACAGCACCGCAGGCGACATAGTCAATGTCAGAAAGATAAAGGCGAATCTCGTCTCCGTCAATGTCGAAAAGCTTGCAAAAGACGGCTATATTGAGCGCACGAATATCGAGGGCGACAGGAGAAAAATACGCCTCTCGCTGACCGAAAAGGCTCAGCCGATAGTCGAGCGCGGGAGGCAGCTCCAGCAGTCGTTTTTCGATATGCTGTTTGAAAACACGACGGACGAAATGAAAAAAAACTTCACCGAGACGGTTGGGATTATTGACCGCAATCTCGATGAGATGCTCAAAGGGTGAGAGAAATGAAAATATTTATAACAGTACTCGTAACATTTTTCGCCGGAATGGGCGCGGGACTCGGCACGGGCTTTGCCGGCATGAGCGCGGCGGCGGTCATAAGCCCGATGCTCATAACCTTCCTCGGAATGGATCCGTATATGGCGGTCGGCATCGCGCTCGCCTCAGATGTGCTCGCGAGCGCCGTCTCGGCGTATACATACGGCAAGAAAAAGAACCTCGATATAAAAAACGGACTCATTATGATGGCGACCGTCCTCGCGTTCACAGTCGTCGGCAGCTATCTCGCGAGCCTGCTCCCGTCGGCAACGATGGGCAGCTTCTCGGTCATAATGACATTCCTGCTCGGAATAAAATTCATCGTCCGCCCGGTCATGACGACGAAAGAGGCGATGGAAAAAGTCTCGGCGAAAAAGCGTGCGATACAGTCCGTTATCTGCGGAACGATAATCGGTCTTATCTGCGGATTCGTCGGCGCAGGCGGCGGCATGATGATGCTGCTTATCCTCACCACAGTGCTCGGCTATGAGCTGAAAACCGCGGTCGGCACGAGCGTATTTATCATGACTTTTACCGCGCTCACCGGCGCGATATCGCATTTTGCGATAGGCGGAATGCCCGACATGACTGTGCTTATCTTGTGTGTCGTGTTCACGCTCATCTGGGCGCGCATCGCCGCAGTGTTAGCGAACAAAGCTCAGCCCAAGACCCTCAACCGCGCGACCGGCGTCGTCCTCGTCGTGCTCGGAATAGTCGTGTTCGTGTTCTCGCTGATAAAATAATATAAAATCTCCCTCGCGGAATTGCTCTGCGGGGGAGATTCACTCTGCGCATATCTTTCTGTCGGCTGATTTCATGCGCTTGCGGTCATATATTTTGCGGCTTTGCACAACGCGCGTCACGGGCGAAACCCCGTTCCACGACCCGCGCTTTGACGCATAATATTTGCGCCGCTCTTTTTTGCTCTGCTTCGAGAGCGGAACCATCTTTTTCATTTTTATTCTCCTTTCATGGGGGCAAAAAAATTTGCCCGGTGTATAAAATTTTCCTTGCTTTTTTCTTCGCTTTCTGCTATCTTATAGTATCACTCTTCAAGGAGGTGTTCATATGAACACGAAGTTCTTCCCGGTCATCGACCTCGCGGCAACGGGAAACAATATCCGCCGTCTGCGCATCGAACGCGGGCTGACGGTTCGGGACATCCAGAGCTATTTCGGCTTTGAGGAGCCCCGCGCCGTCTATAAATGGCAGAACGGCGAGAGCCTTCCGACTGTAGATAACCTCTACGCGCTCGGGAATCTCCTCGGCGTGCCCATGGATCAGATACTGGTTCCCGTCAAAAATATCAAAAGTTACAGCGAGCAGCAGGAAGATGCCTGCTGCTCGAGTCATTTCTATGCCCGGCTGTTTCGGATGCGTCAGAAGTCCGATGCGGCATGATCAATTTTGCGGCGTGTCGGGAAAATATTTCCCGAATGCCTGCGAATGAAGCCGGGGCTTCGATGCCGAAAGCGGCAAAAAACAAAGATATTGGGCGCGGCGTGAGTGGGATATAGAGATAGGAGCGCGTTTGCGTCAAAGCGAAAAGCGATTGAGCTTTTGGCGCGGACGGAAGCGAACATCGTTTTAATCAATAAGTAAGTAGTTGAGTTCTGGATTTCCGGGAGTTGACGTGCAGCGTTACAGTTCATCTGCACCTGAACCGATCCTGCGTTCTCTTATCCTGCCGCACCCGGAACAGCCGGGCATAAAGTCAGCGCCTGTTTTCGAGATAATTTTCGAAAGCGTCGGCGAATCCGGAGTTCACATCAAACGGGGGAGTGTAATCGACCGAGGATGTGACCATGCAGATGTCGAGCTTTGCGGACATCTCATCGGCGGCTCTGTCGAGCCTGCCGAGCTCGGCGCGGATGACATTGCGGTCGTAATTTATCGTCGTGACGCGGCGCACGTCGCAGCGGTAGGTGACCTGATTGCCGTCGGTGTTGAAGCGGTAGCCTGTGCCGCCGTTTGCAATGGTCTGCTCCGAGCTGCGGATGCCGTTCATCGTCCTGAAAATCTCGGCGACGGTCTGACGCGCGGAGTTGAGCGCGACCTCGCTGTCCATGTCTATGTCGAGATTGTTCTTCGCCCTGCGTATCGCGGCGGCGAGCGCCGACTTCTCTTCGAGAAGAAATACGAGAAACAGCGCGACATCGGTTATTTTGCCGCAGTATTCGGTCTCGGGAATTTCAACGACCGTCTCGTCGGATGCCTCCGGCATGACCTTGTGGCGCAGATTGGTGTTGGTGACTTTTGTTATGTTCGCCCTGTTGCGGAGAATATTCTCTGCCTCGCACATGAGCGCCTGGATTTTATTCTGATATCTGAATGCTTCTTTGAGATTCATATCTTTCACCTCGCTGTTTGTTATGCCGATATTTTACATCGCGGCGAAGATTTTGTCATTGAACCTGTGGTTCAAAATTATAAAATCGCTTGGCGGATTTATTGACAGAAAAATCTATTTATGTTATAAGTTGTATGATTTCATGCGGTGCTGCGCCGCGCAGACAAGGAGAACCCGAATGTATTCGTTTTTGCTCGCGCTTATCTATATCGCCTTTATCAGCCTCGGACTGCCCGATTCGCTTCTCGGCTCGGGCTGGCCGGTCATGCATCTTGAGCTCGGCGTGCCGATATCATATATGGGCATCGTATCCATGGCCATATCCGGCGGAACGATTGTGTCGAGTCTGATGTCAGATAGGCTCAACAGGAAGCTCGGCACGCGGATAGTCACGGTGATGAGCGTGTTCCTGACGGTCATCGCGATGTTCGGTTTCTCTTTTTCGAGCCGCTTCTGGATGCTTATTGTTTTCGCCGTGCCTTACGGGCTCGGAGCGGGCGCGATAGACGCGGCGCTCAACAACTATGTCGCCCTGCACTACAAGGCAAAGCACATGAGCTGGCTGCACAGCTTCTGGGGCGTCGGGACGATAGTCAGCCCGTTTATCATGGGCTATGCGCTGACAAACAAGACCTGGAACAGCGGCTGCCGCATAGTCGGCGCGATACAGCTCGCGATAGCGATACTCCTGCTCGTGACCCTACCGGTGTGGAAAGTCAACAAGGCGACGGACGAGACGGAGAAAAAGAGCGTCGGACTCGTCAGCACGCTGAAAATAAAGGGCGTGCCGTTCCTACTCATCGGCTTTTTCGCCTACTGCGCAGCAGAAACGACCGCCATGCAGTGGGCGAGCACATATTTCGTTGAAGTCAAGGGCATATCCGCAGAGCGCGCGGCAACATTCGCGTCGCTGTTTTATATAGGCATCACCGTCGGGCGGTTCATAAGTGGCTTTATCACGGATAAGCTCGGCGACCGCAGGATGATAATAACGGGGACGGCGATTCTCCTTTGCGGCATATGCTGCCTGTTCGTGCCGATGAATTCTTATTTCCTCGCCGCCGCGGCATTCGTTGTGATAGGTCTCGGCTGCGCGCCGATATATCCGTGCATCATTCACTCCACGCCGAACAACTTCGGGGCGGAGAACTCCGGCGCTATAATCGGAATACAGATGGCGAGCGCCTATGTCGGCTCGACATTCGTTCCGCCCGTGTTCGGCCTCCTCGGAAACTCGATAAGCTTTAAAATAATGCCGATATATCTAATTTTTTTCTTCGTCCTGATGATAACGATGATTGAGCTCACGTTCAGAATAACCGCGAAAAACGAAGCAAAATAAAATCGGGGCTTCGCATTCGGCGCAGACCGAAGAGCAAAATATAAAGGTCATAATTCACGTCTGCCGGCGCGGATTATGACCTTCTTTTATTTGGTTTTTGCTCTTTAAGCGCCTTTTGTTAAGCACAAAAATATATCGGTGCCGGAGGATAAGACGCCGCGGCGTTTTTATAAAAATAATTCCGTTCCGACAAAGCCTTATACTCACCCTTGAAATGCAGAGAGTTACCGTTTTTGCTCTCTCCGACGACCGACAGACCGAGATGCTCTAAAATTCCCTGAGACTTCAGATTTTCTTTTCGTGCGAATGCCTCAACATATCTTGTCCCGGCGGGGATCACTGTTGTTAAGTAATGATACAGTTCGGCGAATAATCCGCACCCCTGATATTCTTTCTTAAACTGTATTTCATCCATTCTGAAGGTCGTATCGTTTACGAAATATTGAAAGAATCCGCACAGCTTATCTTCGCAAAAAATCAGAATTACACTGCGCTTTCCTTCGCGCCATGCAGGTACTGCGCTTTTCGACCAGGTTTTGTAATCCTCGTCATAGGAATTCCCCGTCGGAGCAACAGCACTCATGTTGCTTGCTAAAATCTCAAACATCTCATCAATAAATACGGAAATATCTTCGTTTTTCATTTGCCTGAAACCGAAACGCATAATATTCTCCCGCAAATTACGATTTACCTCAATCGCTATATCATTTTATAAAGCTTTTTGCAATACGGACACTTAAGTCCGTACATTCCGCCTGCATAGCAAGCGTTTTTTATCGGCATAAAGACATAGCGGGCATGACCCGCTACGAAAAATCTTATCACTGTACTGTTTTTCGGACTCGGAATATGGTATTCTGTTAAAAAGGAGGTTTTATCATGGACTGGGATTACAAAACAAACGGGCATTACTTTTTCGATGATTCCGAACGCGGGGACTCAACCTGCGATATTGAGTTTCAAAAGGGAAGTGTCACAGATGAATCTCATCGTAAAGATTCCATGTATCTTTGGGATGACCATTTTTACTTTTTGGATCTTGAACCTTTGTTTTCCGAAGTCATACCGGAATTCGATATGTTTACATGCGGATGCGAAATTAATACGGAACAATGGGAAAAGATTAAAGAGGCCTCTGCAAACTATTGCGTCACAACAAGAGAGATTATTACAGAAATGGACGCGTGGATGACGGAAACACTGAAGGAGTACGGTTGCGTGACCGTGCTCGGAGTATGACAGAGACAGGTTCGACGAAAAAACGGAGCAGGCATAAACCTGCTCCGGACATAGCGAGAAAAAGCGGATGTAACTGAAATCAGTTACATCCGCTCGATATGTCTTTGTACTACATATTTGATACAATGTGACCACCTGTCCAAAAATGTGACCCTACGCCTAAAAATGTGACCACACATAAATAAAACAGTTTTTACGGATTACAAACAGCACAAGGTTCCCAACCTTTTCGTTCAGCTTCAGCCACAGTCATTTTAGCACCATTTGCATATCTGCAACCTTCAAGATGATAATGATTACCTGTCCTTGAACCATAAACGATTTTTTGCGAACGAGAAGTTGTAGATTCAGTAGTTTCCTTAGTCGTCTTTTCCGTGGTTTCTTTTGTGGTTTTTTCGGTAGTTTCTTTTTTAGTTGTTTCAGTGATTAGTTTATCAGTATTTGCGATTGTTGCTGTTTCAATAAATCCCGTTGTGGTTTGAGGTTCCGGATGTATTTTTTCATTTATTGAACCAACAGCTATAGCAATGACACATACTATAACAAATGCTACGATACCTGACAATAAAAATAATTTGTTTCTTTTATCGGTTTCAGCTTCTTTTTGCTTTTCTAAACCCTTTATTTCTTTTTCAAGTTTTGAGATTTTAGCTTCAAGCAATTTCTTTTCTGCTTTTATTTCCTCATTAAAATTCGTTTTATTTTTAACATCATACCACTTGAAACTTGTACTGTCTTTTTCAAACTTGATTTCATCAAGCTGCTTTTTGCAAGTATCTATTTCTTGTTTTTTAGACAGTATTTCGTTTTTTATATTGCTAACACTTTTAAAAGAATCTTTAAAATAATCAATCGGATTTTTCATATTTTTATCTATCCTTTTTTATTAAATTGTAACATAACTATAAAGCCATTATATCATTTCAGAACTATTAATTCAATGTATTTAATAGTTTTTATTGTCACATCAAAATGCAAAAATTAGTTAATAATACTCTAAAAAATATAATATAAAAACAGTGTTTGCTGATAAAACAAAAACATCAACAAACGCTGAAAAGCCTTTATTTACAAGGTTTTAGGCAAAAAATAAGACACTAAAAATTGTATCATTTTTAGTGCCCTATGGTGGTTGCGGAGGCAGGACTTGAACCTGCGACCTCCGGGTTATGAGCCCGACGAGCTACCAACTGCTCTACTCCGCGATATATTCTGTTCCTCAGTGCGTTATTATATTATACACACTTTTTCAGAAATTGCAAGCCTTTTTGCATAAAAAGTTCGGATTTGCCGAAAAAATCTCCCGCCGTGTGCCTGGCGGGAGGTTTGTACTGCTGCTTTTTGCTTTATTCTGCCTTTTCCTGCTCTGGAGCTTTCTTCTTTTTGAAGATAACGAGCTTGCTGAAGAAGTAGTTGAGAATAACCACGACGACTGCGAGGATTATTTTTGCAGTCATTTCGCCGCTGAGGTCGAAGTTTATCAGCGGAATGTGGAAAACCTTGCTGTCGAAGTGCAGGAAGTTTACGAAGATAATGAGTCCGAGCTCCTCGACGCCGAGGGAGAAGAGTCTTGCCGCGACGAACGACGGAATCTCTTTTGCGAGCACCTTGCCCTCCCAGCTCTTGCTCTCGAAGACGAACAGCTTGTTCGTGACATAGGCGAATGCGACCGCGAATATCCATGCGAGAACGTTCGAAATGTGAACGCCGAGCTGCGAGGATATGAGCTTGTCGAACACCATCGTGAACAGCTTGAACGCGACGAAGTTGACGAGCGTTGTCAGCACGCCGAAGACGACATAGAGTATCGTCTCTTTGTTGACTATCTTTTTGAATATTGCCTTTAGTTTTTCCATTCTTTACACCTTTATTTCAACATCAAGTCCGAGTAGGTCGGAGTATTTGTCAAGTATCGGCTGAATCTCGTTGTCCACAAATTCCTGGGTCTGCTGGGGAGCGCGGCCGACGAAGTTTTCGGGCTTCATTATGCCCTCGAGTTCCTCGCGCGTTACGCCGAATGCGCTGTCCGCGGCTATTCTGTCGAGCAGATCGTTCTTGCCGCCCTCGACCTTGACGACTCTGCCGGCGTCCATCGAGTGAACGCGGATTTTTTCGTGCAGCTCCTGCCTGTCTCCGCCGCGCTTGACCGCCTCCATCATGATGTTTTCGGTCGCCATGAACGGCAGCTCTTCAAGCAGGTGCTTCTCTATCATCTTCGGATATACTACGAGTCCGTCCGCAACATTGATGCACAGGTCGAGCACCGCATCGGCGGCGAGGAACGCCTCTGGGACGCTCATACGCTTGTTTGCCGAGTCGTCGAGCGTGCGTTCGAACCACTGCGCGCCGGAGGTCATCGCCGTGTTCTGTATGTCCGCTATGATATATCGCGAGAGCGAGGCTATGCGCTCGCTTCTCATCGGGTTGCGCTTATATGCCATCGCCGACGAGCCGATCTGATGCTTCTCGAACGGCTCTTCTATCTCTTTCATGTGCTGGAGCAGACGGATGTCATTTGAGAACTTTGTCGCCGACATCGCTATGCCGCAGAGGACGGTCAGCATCTGATAGTCGAGCTTTCTCGAATATGTCTGACCGGAGACTGCGAAGCAACTGTCAAAGCCCATCTTCTCGGCTATCATCTTGTCGAGAGCCTTGACTTTGTCGGTGTCGTTGTCAAAAAGCTCCATGAACGACGCCTGCGTGCCGGTCGTGCCCTTTGAACCGAGTAATTTGAGCTGCGAGAGCTGGAACTCGAGGTTCTGGAAGTCCATGAGGAATTCGTTGAGCCAGAGCGCCGCGCGCTTGCCGACAGTCGTGGGCTGAGCGGGCTGGAAATGAGTGAATGCAAGGCAGGGCATGTCCTTATATTCAACGGCAAATTTCGCGAGGACATTGAGCAGATTAACAAGCTCCTTGCGGATGAGCAGCATCGCCTCGCGCATGATAATAACATCGGTGTTGTCGCCGACATAGCAGGAGGTCGCGCCGAGATGGATTATCGGCTTGGCGTTCGGGCACTGCACGCCGTAGGCGTAAACATGGGACATGACATCGTGGCGAACTTCTTTTTCGCGGGCGGCGGCGACATCATAGTTTATGTCGTCCTTGTGCGCCTTGAGTTCGGCTATCTGCTCGTCCGTTATGTTGAGCCCGAGCTCCTTTTCGCTCTCTGCGAGAGCTATCCAGAGCCTGCGCCATGTTCTGAATTTGAAGTCCGGCGAGAAGATATATTTCATTCGGTCGCTCGCGTAGCGGGAGTTGAGCGGGGATTCATAGGTGTCTTTCATGCTGAGCCCATCCTTTGCCGTTTTATTTGAAGTCGTATTGACATACTATAAAATTATACGGCGAAACCCCGTCGGTTGTCAAGAAAGGCTTGCAAAATAGAGCGGTTGTGATAGAATATACATTACCGAATACAGGGAGGTGCGCCGTGGCAGCCGGAAAGAAAAGAATATATCTGCTCGACGAGCTTCGCGGGCTTGCCGTTTTCTGCATGGTGTTCTATCATGCATTTTACAGCATGTCCGAGTTCTTCAATATTGCAGTCGGAACGAAGCTGCTCGATTTTTTCACCCCTGCAGAGCCGTTTTTTGCGGCGCTGTTTATAGTCATATCCGGCATATCCTCACGCCTGTCTCACAATAATACTAAACGAGGCGTGCGCCTTTTAGGCGTCGCGCTCGCGCTGACCGTCGTGACGGCTGTTATCATGCCGATGATGCATTTCGAGGGCGCGGAGATATATTTCGGAATCCTCCATCTGCTCTCGCTGTCGATGCTTATCTTCTCGGCGCTGCGCGCGGGACTCGATAAGATAAACCCGATAGTAGGCATTATAATATGTATAGCAATATATATTTTCACCTACGGCGTGTCGGCGGGATATGTCGGCATAGCGGGGCTCAAGACTTTTAATCTGCCCGCCGTGCTCTACAGAACTAACTACTTCATGCCGCTCGGATTTTTCAACTCCTCGTTCCATTCGGCGGATTATTTTCCGCTGCTGCCGCATCTGTTTATGTTCCTGACCGGCACATTCGTCGGCGTATATGCGACGAACGGCAGATTCCCCGCGTTCACTTATCGCCAGCGCTCAAAGGCTCTGTGTTTTCTCGGACGCCACGCGCTCGTGATATACATAGCCCATCAGCCGATCATCTACGGTATACTCTGGGTCGTTGAAAAGATCATAGCAAAATAACAAGTTTCTCATATAAGCGCTTTTGTAGGGGTCGCCGACCCCTACGACAGAAAATGCCCAAAAGTCTCAATCCCAGCAATAAAAGGCAGATCCGATTTTATTGATAATCGATGCGTTGTCCATGCGGACGATGCATATACTAAAAGATATTCAACAGATATATAATCGAAAGGAAGTTTTAAAATGAGTGAAGGATGCACACACGATTGCTCAACATGCTCATCAAAGTGCTCTGAAAAAGACCTGCGCGTTCCGTGCGGTCAGTTCAGCAACGTTAAAAAAGTTATCGGCGTAGTCAGCGGAAAGGGCGGCGTCGGCAAGTCCCTTGTGACGAGCCTGCTCGCTTCTGCTATGCAGGCGCGCGGACACGCGACCGCTATAATGGACGCCGATGTCACCGGTCCGTCTATACCGAAGTCGTTCGGTCTCCACGGCAACGCCGTCGGCGACGAGCGCGGACTTCTGCCCATGGAGAGCAAGACGGGAATAAAGATAATGTCCGTAAACCTCCTGCTCGAAAAAGAGGATGCGCCCGTAGTCTGGCGCGGACCTGTTATTGCCGGAGTTATTCAGCAGTTCTGGTCGGAGGTCGTCTGGGGTGATGTCGACTACATGTTCGTTGATATGCCTCCCGGAACGGGCGATGTGCCGCTGACCGTTTTCCAGAGCCTGCCCGTCGACGGAATAATTATCGTCACGACCCCGCAGGATCTTGTCACGATGATAGTCAAAAAGGCTTTCAACATGGCAAAGATGATGAACATCCCCGTGCTCGGACTGGTCGAGAACATGAGCTATGTTCTCTGCCCGGACTGCGGCAGGCAGATAAAGGTGTTCGGCGAGAGCCACATCGACGAGACCGCCAAGGAGCTCGGCGTGCCCGTGCTCGGCAGGATCCCGATGGAAGAAAAGACCGCGAAGCTCGTTGACGAGGGTGCGGCGGAGCTTGTCGGCGACAAGTATGTAAAAGATGCCGTCGAAGCGATAGAGAAGCTGTAAAAAGAATATAAAAAATCCGCCGAAAAAATATTCGGCGGATTTTTCTCTCTGTGTTATTATTTGCTTTGAAGTCGAATGACTTCGCTGAGTCTCGAAGAGCAGTCTTTGCAGACTCGCTTGCCGGAAAACTCGATCGTGTCGTCGGACGAGCCGCAGAAGATACAGCGCGCGGCATATTTGCGGATAATGATCTGATCTCCGTCCGCAAAAAGCTCCACCGCGTCCGCGTTGGGCTCAAGCGCGAGCCTGCGCCTGAAATCCTTTGGCAGCACGATGCGTCCGGTCTCGTCGATCTTTCTGACGATACCCAATGATTCCATTTTTAAAGACCTCCTATACTTGACCTATACCCTATTTCGACTCCATTGTACCATTTTATGGCAATACTGTCAATGATTGAGAGAAAAATTTAAAATATAAATGTAATTTGCGGAAATGGTTCGATGCGCGAAATATATTGTTTGAAAATGAGTTGAAATTTGCGACCCGAAGTTGACATTCCGGGGCGCGGGATTCTATAATGATAACAACAAAAGTTAAGGTAAGGGATAAGCTTTGGAAGATTTGAAGGAATTTATATTTGAAAACAAGCCGACTGAGAGTTGCCATGCATCGACCGTTCTGCCGCTTGACGACGGCAGAGTTGTCGCCGCATGGTTTGCCGGCACGAAAGAGAGTGCCGACGATGTCGATATTCTGACGAGCGTGCGCAGCGAAAGCGGCTGGAGCGAGCCGGTCAGGGTCAGCGCGGACAGCAATATCCCGCACTGGAACCCGGTGCTTTTCCGACGTGCGGATGGGAAGATAATGCTCTTTTTCAAAGTCGGCAAGAAGATACCGATGTGGAAGACGTATTTTTCGCTCTCGGATAACGGCGTCGATTGGAGCGAGCCCGCCGAGCTTGTGCCGGGCGATATAAGCGGCGGCAGAGGACCTGTCAAGAACAAGCCGATAAGGCTCAGGAGCGGCAGGGTAATAGCGCCCGCCTCGGATGAGAGAAACACGCTCTGGGTCTGCTTTGTTGATATCTCGGATGACGACTGCCGCACATGGAAGCGTATGCGCACCGTGCCGACAAAGTCGCTCAGGGGCTTTTATGTCCCGATGATCCAGCCGACTCTATGGCAGAGCGAGGACGGAAATGTGCATATGCTCACAAGAACCTCGCGTGGCAGGATATACCGCAGCGATTCGTCCGATGAGGGCGAGACATGGTGCAGAGCTTACCGCACGAAGATGCCGAACAACAACAGCGGCATCGATCTTGTACTCGCCGGGAACGGGAAGATTTATCTCGTCTGCAACCCGGTCAAAAAGAACTGGGGCGGCCGTTCGCCGCTCGATCTGCTCGTCTCCGAGGACGGCGGTGAGACATTTAATTTGCTCATGCGCCTTGAGGACAGGGAGGGCGGCGAGTTCTCCTATCCCGCGATAACCGAGCGGGACGGAATATTGCACATAACCTACACATACGACCGCGAGTATATCGCTTATAGGCAGATAAAGATATAAATCTTTAAAAGAGCGACAACAAAATAAAAATAAAGGTCATATTCCACATTGTCAATCGTGTGAAATATGACCTTTGCTTTTTGCTCTTTGGTCTGCGCTGAATGCGGCAGTCCGTTATTTTACTATCAGGCTCTTGCCGGTCATCTGCGGAGGCTGCGGGAGATGCATTATCTCGAGCATGGTCGGCGCTATGTCGCCGAGCTTGCCGCCCTCGCGGAGCTTGCAGGGGTAGCCGACAACAACGAACGGAACGGGGTTTGTCGTGTGCGGGGTGAAGGGCTTGCCGTCGTCGCCTATCATGCGGTCGGCGTTGCCGTGGTCCGCTGTGATGAGCGTTACGCCGCCCTTGGAAGCGACGAGGTCAACGAGTCTGCCCACGCAGGCGTCGACCGCTTCAACTGCCTTGACAGCCGCATCGAACACGCCGGTGTGACCGACCATGTCGCAGTTTGCGAAGTTGAGGATTATCGCGTCGTAGATGTCCTCGTTTATCTTCTTAACAAGCGTGTCGGTGACTTCGTATGCGCTCATCTCGGGCTTGAGGTCATAGGTCGCGACATCGGGGGAGTCGATGAGGATTCTGTCCTCGCCCTCGTAGACAGTCTCTTCGCCACCGTTGAAGAAGAATGTGACATGAGCATATTTTGTGAACTCGGCGATTCTCAGCTGGCGAAGACCCGCCTTGCTGAATACCTCGCCCAAGGGCATGTCTATTCTCTCGGGCTTGAATGCGACTTCGACGTTGGGCATCTCCGCCTCATACTGAGTCATGCAGACATAGAAAACTTTAGGCTCTTTCTCGCGCTTGAAGCCGTCGAAAGCGGGATCAACAAAGGCTCTTGTTATCTCTCGCGCTCTGTCGGGGCGGAAATTGAAGAACACGATGCTGTCGCCGTCCTTGACGGGCTCGGCATCCTTGCTGACGCAGGGGACGATGAACTCGTCGGTCACGCCGTCGGCATATGACTTCTCCATCATCGCGGCTGCGTCGTCGAACTTCGGAGCGTCAAGGCTCGTCATGGCGCGATAGGTCTTTTCGACTCGGTCGAACTTGCGCTCTCTGTCCATGGCGTAGTAGCGTCCCTCGACAGTAGCTATCTTGCCGACGCCTATCTCCTTCATCTTCTGCTCAAGCTCCTCGATGAAGCCCTTGCCGGAGGTTGTGGAGACATCGCGTCCGTCCATGAGGCAGTGGACAAAAACTTTTTCGATGCCGAAATCTTTCGCCATCTTCAGCAGTGCATAGAGGTGGGTGTTGTGGCTGTGGACGCCGCCGTTTGAGAGCAGACCCGCGAGATGAAGCGCGGAGTTGTTCTTCTTGCAGTTCTCCATGGCGTCAACAAGAGCGGGATTTTTGAAGAACGAGCCGTCCTCGATAGCCTTGGTTATGCGCACGAGCTCCTGATACACAACGCGGCCGGCGCCGATGTTGGTGTGGCCGACCTCGCTGTTGCCCATCTGTCCGTCGGGCAGACCGACATCGAGACCCGATGCGCCGATATATGTCATCGGATTTTCCGCGAATATTCTGTCGAGATTCGGCTTCTTTGCCGCGGCGATAGCGTTGCCGTAGGTGTCGGGATTCTTGCCAAAGCCGTCCATGATGCAAAGAAGCACAGGCTTTTTACTCATTTTAACTTTCCTTTCAATTACCGCCGGTTCGGCATGTGACCGACCGGCGGCAAATCTTGTTTATTTTGCGCTTGCGGCGTTGACTATAGCGGTGAACTTCTCTGCGACGAGCGAAGCTCCGCCGATAAGACCGCCGTCGACATCGGGCTGAGCGAGCAGCTCTGCGGCGTTCTTGTCGTTCATCGATCCGCCGTACTGGACAACGATAGCGTCCGCGGCGTCCTTGCCGTAAAGTCTCTCGATAAGAGAACGGATAACGGCGCAGACCTCGTTCGCCTGCTCGGGAGTTGCGGTCTCGCCCGTGCCGATAGCCCAGACGGGCTCGTAGGCGATGATGATGTTCTTGAGCTCATCAGCGGATACGCCGCCGAGAGCTATCTCGGTCTGCGCGCTGACTATCTGAGAGGTGATGCCGTCCTTGCGCTCGGAGAGGACTTCGCCGACGCAGAGGATGACTTTCAGACCCTCGTTGAGAGCGGCTCTGACGCGGTTGCGAACGGTGACATCGGTCTCGCCGAAATATTGTCTGCGCTCGCTGTGGCCTATGATAACATAGGGCACGCCTGCTGCCTTGAGCATCTTCGCGCTGACTTCGCCGGTGAATGCACCTTTCTCTGCCCAGTGGCAGTTCTCGGCGCCTATCTGTATGTTGCTGCCCTTTGCAGCCTCAAGAGCCGCATAGAGATCGATATAGGGGACACAGCAGACGACCTCGCAGTCGGCGTCCTTTACAAGGGGCTTGAGAGCCTCGATGAGAGCGGTAGCCTCTGCGGGAGTGTTGTTCATTTTCCAGTTGCCCGCGATAACGGGTTTTCTGAGCTGCTTATTCATTCTGAAACTTCCTTTCTTCCTGAAAAATCCCGCGGGTTTGCCGCCCGCGGGCTTAAAATTTGCAGATAATTATTTGTCGTTGAGCGCAGCGATTCCGGGCAGCTCCTTGCCCTCGAGGAACTCGAGAGATGCGCCGCCGCCGGTGGAGATGTGGCTCATCTTGTCGGCGAAGCCGAGCTTCTGAACAGCAGCTGCGGAGTCGCCGCCGCCGATGATGGAGATAGCGCCGCTGTCAGCAACAGCGGTTGCAACGGCAATGGTGCCGCCTGCGAAGTGATCCCACTCGGCAACGCCCATCGGGCCGTTCCAGATAACGGTTCCGCTGCCCTTTATGGCGTTTGCGAACAGCTCGCGGGTCTTGGGACCGATGTCCATGCCCATCCAGCCGTCCGGGAACTCGTCGGAGTTGATGGTCTTGTACTCGGCGTCCTCGGCAAACTCGTTGCTGATAACGTTGTCGATGGGGAGAAGGAATTTGACGCCCTTGTCAACAGCCTTCTGCATCATTTCCTTTGCAAGCTCGACTTTATCGGCCTCGAACAGGGAGGTGCCGACATGGTAGCCCTTGGCGACAAAGAAAGTATAAGCCATGCCGCCGCCGACGATAAGGGTATCGACCTTATCGAGGAGGTTGTTGATGACACCGATCTTGTCGGAGACCTTTGCGCCGCCGAGGATAGCGACGAGGGGTCTCTTCGGATTCTCAAGAGCGCCGCCCATGAACTCGATCTCCTTCTGGATGAGGAAGCCGCAGACTGCCGGCAGATAGTCGGCAACGCCGGTCGTGGAGGAGTGAGCTCTGTGAGCCGAACCGAAAGCGTCGTTTACATAGATATCCGCAAGGGAGGCGAGAGCCTTCGAGAATGCGGGATCGTTCTTGGTCTCTTCTGCGTGGAAACGCACGTTCTCAAGGAGCATGACTTCGCCGTCCTTGAGATTAGCGGCAAGCTCTTTTGCGCTGTCGCCGATAACGTCCTTAGCCATCTTGACATCCTGACCGAGAAGCTCGGAAAGTCTTGCGGCTACGGGAGCAAGGGAGAACTCGGGCTTGAACTCGCCCTTGGGTCTGCCCAGATGGGAGCAAAGGATGACCTTTGCGTGATGATCGATAAGATATTTGATAGTGGGGAGGGAGGCAACAATTCTCTTGTCCGAGGTGATTTTGCCGTCCTGGAGCGGGACATTGAAATCGCAGCGTACCAGCACTCTCTTGCCGGAAACGTCGATATCCTTAACTGACTTTTTGTTAAGTGCGCTCATTTTGATCGTCCTTTCAAAAGTTGAATTTGCCAGCTTTTTACGCTTGCACCACTGATTATTTTATAACATAAATGTGAATATTTCAAGTGTATTTGTATGTATGATACCATGTAAAACAGGCAATTATCCCAAAAGTTTTTATATTGTTTTGCCCGAGCCGATTCTTCTTGACTTTGAAGAGCTTATCTGATAAAATATTGAGCGTCAAAAAGCATATACGCCTCCTTAGTTAAATGGATATAACAGCCCCCTCCTAAGCGGCAGATGGTTCGATTCCTTCGAGCAATGAAAATTGCATAAATCTTAAAAATGTCTCAGTAGCTCAGCTGGATAGAGCACACGCCTCCTAAGCGGCAGATTGTTCGATTCCTTCGAGCCTTGAAAATTGCATAAAACTTATAAATGTCTCAGTAGCTCAGTTGGATAGAGCACACGCCTCCTAAGCGTGGGGTCGGAGGTTCAAATCCTCTCTGGGACGCCAGAAAGCACCG
>OLYB01000041.1_pt1 | contig 129257 bp, 129 predicted proteins | sample 1674481 | NCBI WGS metagenome assembly OLYB01 (sample SAMEA103958167, study PRJEB25191) | human gut metagenome
TGCACCCCCTAACGACCAAAAGGGAGGGGCGCAGCCCCTCCTTTTTGGATTATCCTCCCCGCTCTTCTGACGGCGCGGCATTGCTGCGCTCGCCGCTTTGGCTGAGCACCAAACTACAACTTTTCTATTTCGATACGAAAAGCGTATTTTTGATAGACAGGAACTTCTTCTTTCTCCACCCTCATAAAATGTTCACAGCATTCAGAATCTGCCTGTAATTTCTTGCGTCTGCGGGCAACGCAATGTCCATAATTCAGCGGCACATATACCCCTGCACTAAGTACATAGTGCTGACGAAAATGCGTGCAATCCTTACAGGAATCCATATCGATCACCTCGAACTTATAATATGCGATTTTCGCATATATGTCAATATGCGTTTATTGCATATCCTATAATTATTGCGAGGTGAGAATGATGTATCAGCGACTTCGGGATTTGCGAGAAGACCACGATAAAACGCAAAAGGATATTGCCTCGATGCTCAATATCAGTCAGACGACATATTCCCGCTATGAAAGCGGAGCGCTCGACATTCCCAGCGCCACGATCATTCGTCTTGCACGGTTTTATCATGTCAGTACCGATTATCTGTTCGGACTGACGGATGAAGACCGGCCTTACCCCTGCGGAAAGTATGGTGGTTAACGGCGGCGAGCGCAGCAATGCCGCCTTGGCAGGCACTATCGAAACGGAATCATCCCAAGTAGGCGCAATGCTTACCGGAAGTGCCATGGGGTGGATAATCCAAAAAGGAGGGGCAAAGCCCCTCCCTTTTGGTCGTTAGGGGTGCAGGTGTGACGTAACGAGATCAGTGTCAAAAATGACGGAGATCGAGGGACGGGGCGGGAAAAGGTGGGATAAGCCGAAAAAGGCAGAGAAATCAAGGGATTGCGGGGGCGGTAAGTTCTGAAAACCGCCGAAAATTTGAGCCGACGCCACGACGGCGACGCGCACGTTCCGTGTCAATCACGACGGCCGCGCGACGCTGTTCGGGCGTCTTTTTTCGTCGTCGGCGCGTTTCTAACGCTTCGGGGCGTTCGCGTTTAACGCTGGGCGTTCGAGCGTTCGGACGCGCGTTAGAAAACGGCGAAAGCCTTGCAAACACTGGGCTTTTCCGCGTTCGAGCCGCCGAGCGGGAGAGCCACCGGACGCCGCCGCGCGCCGCCGCTGCTGAACGCGGGATTGGTCCGATTGGTCCGAGGATTGGACCGGACACAAAAAACGCCCGAAAACCCGCATGAATACAGGCTTTTCGGGCAAATACAGAACAAACAAGGCAGACAGCCTGCACGCGTCACCGCGTCGGCCGTCTGCCTTTTGCTGTGTATAAGTATGCAATATATACAGATATTATGCAATTATCACCGCGGCCCCGGCCAGGAGACCAGGAACGTCACTTTGCCGCGCGAAACTGTTCGCCAGCGAGGGCATCGGAAGCCATCGTCATGGCTTCCGCACGGCGATATATATCGCCGAGAATGATCGCTTTGCCTGCTTCGTCCAGGCCGTCCCATAAGCAGCCCACTTTGAGGGCGTCGTCGCTGATCCCGCGGATCGCGTCGGCGTCCTTCTTTTTATTCTGCGGCACCAGCGTGGAAGGGTCGATCTGCTCAGTTGGGTCCCCTGTCAACAAATACATCGGTGCGCACTGTAGACATTCCGCTATCCCGATGATGTACTGCGCAGGAATGTCGCGGCCTAATCGCAGCCAACTGTTAAGCGTTGACACAGGAACCCCGATGCTGTCGGCCAGGTCCTTCTGGCGAAGGCCAAGGTTGTGCAGTCTAATTTCAATAATTTCGCGGATGCGCTGTTTGCAATCCATAAGATTTGCCTCCAATAACACAAATATAGCACGAAAAGCCACATTTGTGACTTGACAGCACATAAGTGGCGTGATAACATAGGCATGTACCACGAATGTGTAACGCGGACAGCCTACAAAAAAGATACCACAAATCTGGTACGAAAACAAGACAAATTAACATGACACGGAAGGAGAAGTTCAAAAGATGGGAAATGAAGCCTTCACCGAAGCGCAGGAGAAGCAGATCGTCGAGGTGATCCGCGCGACCGTGGCCGAGGTGCTGCGGCAGCAGGAAGCGCAGAAGCAGTGCGGCGACACCGAGTCACAGGCACGCGTCGCCGCGCACATCGAACGGCAGCGCGAGCAGCTGGAGCAGATCAGAGCGGAGCAGGCCGCCGAACACGGCGACCCGATCCGCGCGATGTTCTACCGCATGGGCGCGGAGCTGCTGGGCGACGAGATCACGGCCACACCGGCTCGGTCCCCTGCGTCCACGCAAGCACATACACCAGTTCGGACCTGTCTTCGCCCCGCCGCTCTGCGACGCGAAGCAGCACCCAGCCAGCGTCCAGGTATTTGTTCGCGGCATAATCGTCGGCAGCTTCAAAGACCTGGCGCACATCGGAAAAATCGAAATCCATGAGATCACCCCCTTATGGGGATTGTAACACAAACAGGACAAGGAGGCAAGGGCATGAGACGGATCAAGACCTACAAGAAGTGGAGCATCTGGCGGCTGACGGCGGCGGAGGCCATCGACGTGGGCGGGCGCTTCGCGGCATTTTTGCCGGAGATGGACCCAGGCGCGATGGACGAGCCGGAGTGGGCAGCGGACAGCGTGCAGGAGCTGATCGACTTCATCGACAGCTACGAGACGTGAACGCGGACGGATGGTACAGGCCGGAGGGCTACGGCGGCTGCCGGAACTGCATGTTCCGCGGCGAGGGGCTGCCGATGTGCCGGAGGGCCGCAGAGGCAAAGGCCAGCATCCCGGTCTGCCCGTTCTGGCAGAGACGGGAACAGGAGAAAGGAGACGAAGATGGTAAACCGCAGGAAGGTATTTGTGCAGCAGTTCTCTGATCTGCTTCGCAGCGGACGGCGCACGGGCGTCGAGCGGCTGGAGCTGTCGGACGACGGCAATCTGGTGACGATCTGCTTCGAGGGCGGCGGCCGCCGCGAGGTCAACGTAGAATGCGACAGCGAGGCGGCGCTGGTCCTGGACGTGATCCGCCGCGTGCTGTACTAAGCCCACGCAGGGCAAGGCCCAGTCCCGTGAAAGCCGGGACCGCCCCTTCGGGGGCGCGGCGCTCATGCCTGCTGAAAGGAGGACACATTATGGAGAAGTACAAACCGGAGCCGGGCTACCGCGAGCCGTACACCGAATACGGCATGGAGATCGTCATGTTCTGCGCGAAGCACTGCCTGACCAAGAAGGCGCTGGCCGCAGAGGCGGGCATCCCCTACGACAGTCTGCTGGCGACGATCAAGGGCCGCCGCAGCGGCCACAACGTCAAGGCCGCCGTGGCCCCCGTCATGGCACGCTACGAAGCGGCCGCGAAGAAGCAGCGGAGGAAAGGCAGGGGTGCGTAAATGCAGAGCTACATCAGCACCAGCACCGCGGCCCTGCTGACCGGCGAAGACCGGCGACGCGTCTTCGAGAAGATCACAGACGGCACCTACGAGACCCGCAAGCAGTCCGGCGGCCGCGGCGGCAACGGCGGCGAAAGCTACCAGATCGCCGTCAGCAGCCTGCCGGTAGAGGCGCAGATCATCTATGCCCAGCGCGGCGGCGTGATCAACGGCCCAATCAACGACGACTGCGATCTGGCGGGCTACCACGCCCGCTTCGGCGACAACGGGATGCGGGAGCTGCTGGGCAAGCAGCGGGCCGTCCTGGAGGGGCTGGCGATCCGGAAGCTGAATCCGGAGGACGTGGTCGAGCAGCTGGCGGCGCTGGCCGAGGACCACGGCACGAGCCTGCGGACGCTCTACCGCTGGATGGACGCCTACGAGGAAAAGGGGCTGCCGGGCATCATGCGCGCGGTGAGCCGCAAGGACAAGGGTACACGGCCGAGCATCTGCGCGGCTGCCTATCAATACGCATACGGCCTGTACGCCGACAAGGTGAAGCGGACGCAGGCCACGATCTACAACAAGCTGGTGGACAAGGCCGCCGTGCTGGGGCCGGACGCCTGCCAGAAGTGCATCTTCTGCGAGGGCACCGAGGCCCGCGCCCGTCTGATGGAAACGGGCGAGATCAATCACTACCCGCCCTGCGCCGAGCCGGTGAAGGCGGGGATGCGGGTGCCGGAGTGCAGGCAGACGCTGTCGCGGATGCTGGCGGCGATCCCGTCCGATGAAGTGACGCTGGCCCGCCGCGGCGTGAAAGCCTGGAAGGACGACCACATGTTCATGGCGGTGCGTGAGAAGCCGCAGACCGTGAACGAGGTCTGGTTCGGCGACCACCACCAGTTCGACTGCTTCGTGCTGGACGAGACCGGCAAGCCGGTGCGCCCATGGCTGACGGCCTGGTACGACGCCGCGACCGGCTGCCTGGTGGGCTGGGTGCTTTGCACCAACCCGAACACGGAGACGATCACCGAGGCGTTCATCCGCGGCGTGGCCCACACGGAACACAGCCCCTTCTACGGCCTGCCCGCCCATCTCTACATAGACAACGGCAAGGACTACCGCAGCAAGACCTTCGAGACCGGCCTGATCAAGGAACACGACCTGGGCTATCTGAACTGCAACATCGCCAGCAACAGCGTGATCCAGTTGTTCAACGTGACGATCCACCACGCGCAGCCCTATCACGGCTGGGCCAAGACCGTGGAGCGATTCTTCGGCACGCTGGAGGACATCTACATCCGCGACGCGCCTGGCTGGTGCGGCGGCAGCCCGAAGGAACGGCCGGAGGACTTCTCCCGCGATCTGCGGCGGCAGCTGGAGCATGGGCAGCTGTGGACGATGGACCAGTTCTTCGAATGGCTTCGGGACGATGTCTTCCCTGCCTACCACAACCGGCCCCATGAGGGCCACGGCGGGCGCAAGCCTATCGACCTCTACAACACCCTTCCCCGCGCCCGCATGGACCAGCCCAGCTGGCAGATGCTGTGCGTAGCCCGCGACGACATGGCCGAGCGCAAGATCACGCAGCGCGGCATCAAGTTCAAGAACAAGCTGTTCTGGTCCGACGAAATGATCGGGCTGGCAGGCACGGACGCCGTGATCCGCTACAGCCGCAGCGATCTGTCCAGCGTGTCGGTGATGGTGGACGGCAAGTTCCTGTGCGAAGCCGGTCTGCACGAGACCTTCTCGCTGGTGGGCGAGGACGAGGAACGCGTGGCCGCGCACGTCGGCAGACAGAAGAAGCAGCTGCGCGAGACCCGATTCCGCATCGCTGTCGCCAGCCGCAGCGCGTTCGCCGACGAGGTGGACGTCAAGAAGAACACCGGAACGATCACGGCCATCGAATACGAGAAGGCCGCCAGAGCCAGAGAGAAGCTGCGCAGCAAGCCGCCGCGCAAGCCGCGCGACGACAACAGCGGCGACGTGGTGCGCTCCATGTTCGAGGCAATGGGCGAGGAACTGCTGCGCAGCGCACGATAACGCGCGACATCTGTGACAAAAACGAAAGGAGCGGACCCCATGAACGAACGCGAAAACGAGTACCGCGGATGCAGGCTGCACCGCTATCTGGTGGCCGAGGCCACCCCCACCGAGCGCCAGGCGCTGCGCGAGGCGATCCAGCGCGTGAACACCGAGGGCGCGACGCAGATCGTGCTGCTGTCCTGCTGCGAGGTTGACACCATCAGCCGCCTGGACGCCGCCAGGCTGCGCAGAGCCGCCGAAAAGCGACGGGCGCGGAGAATCCGCCAGCTGATCCAAACGGTCTGCTGCTGGCTGTCGGCGGCCTGCCTGTTCATCGCCTGGGGCGTGGCAGGCAGCGTGGAGTGCGGCACGCGCCCGATGTGCTGGGCCACGGCGCTGCACATGACCGGCTGGATCGCCGCCTTCGGCATCTTCGCCTGGATCGGCGGTCTGATGGATCGGTAGACCCGAAAAGGCCCAAGGCCCAGTCCCGTGGAAGCCGGGACCGCCCCTTCGGGGGCGCGGCGCTTACAGCCACAAACGAAAGGAGCGCTGACACAATGACGAATCTGGCAGAGAATCTGACGACGACTACCAGCCAGGGGGACCTGGCACGCGAATTGCAGCGGCTGCGCGACGCGGAGGGTGTGACCTTCGCAGCCATCGCCAACAAGACCGGCATCAGCCGGTCGGCCATCAGCCAGCTGGTGAATCAGGGGCTGCGGATGAAGCCCGAACACGAGAAGAAGCTGTGGGACGCCGTGAACGAGATCAAGGGCACGGAGGAACGGCTGGGGCCTGACGTCCCCGTCGCGCCGATCCACTTCAAGACGCGCATCGAGCTGTTCGAGACGAAGGAGTTCAAGGAGTGCATGGGCTGGTGCAACTACGTCTGCAGCAAGCGCAAGATGGGCGTCATGGTGGGCCACCCCGGCAGCGGCAAGACCACCGTGCTGCGCCACTTCGCGCAGACCCAGCCTGGCGTGCTTTACATCGAAGCCTGGCCGCAGATGCGCGTGGGCGATATGCTGGAGGCCATCGCGCGGCCGCTGGGCCTGTCCCTGCGCGGCAACAACTACCGCAAGACCCAGGACCTGATCGCCTACCTGTCGGGCCGCACGGACGTGCTGATCGCGGTGGACGAGGCCGAGTATCTGGCGAAGTGGGACGTGGACAAGTTCGAGGTCCTGCGCAAGGTGTGGGACAACACCGGCACGCCGGTGATCCTGTGCGGCACGGACGTGCTGGAGGGGATGCTGACCCGCGGCCGCGGCCGCCACGACAATCTGGCGCAGCTCTACCGCCGTAAGGTGGAATTGAAGCTGAACGGCATCGGCCAGACCGAGGCGCGCGCGATCCTGCGGGAGTACAACGTGAGCGACGACGCTGCCGACGCTCTGGCGACCATCGCCGCCGACGTGAAGCACGGCGGCATGGGCACCTTCGTGGAAATCCTGGACATCTGCCTGGAAGCCGCCGAGGGCGGGCAGATCACCGGCGACATCCTGGCAAGCGCCCGGAAATACAAACTGATGTACTAAGGAGGACAACGTGAAAACACTGACAATTATCTATCTGGCGGCGACGGCTGCGGTCTTCGCCTACGTCGGGGGCGTCTGCTTCTTCAAGCGGCGCGCCCCTGCGGCCGGAACGCTGGGGCTGATCATCGCGGCCATTGGGCTGGTCCTGATCGCGTGGATGGGGGCGATGGTATGAAGGCAGCCTACACCCGGATCAAAAAGCCGCGCCGCGTGACGGACGATCCCGTGATCTATGTTTGCAGCCCCTATGCAGCAGACCCCGAACGCAACGCCCGCCGCGCAGAGAACTTCTGCCGCTACGTCTGGAAAATGGGCGGCATCCCGCTGGCCCCGCACCTGCTGTTCCCGCGCTTTATGAATGAGAACAGGCACAAGGAACGCGAAGCAGGGCTGCGCATGGCTCGCAAGCTGCTGGGCATGTGCGACGAAATGTGGGTGTTCGGCGACGAGATCAGCGAGGGCATGGTCGGCGAGATCATCGAGGCGTCGGCCCGCTGCATCCCGATCTATCACTACGACGGCCCCATCACCCTGACCATCACCCGCGACGGGAAAGACCCGAATCGCTGGTCGTGGCATATTTGACATCAAGGAGGAAGACACAATGGCAAGAAAACGCGTAGAAGACACAGTCCCCGCTCTGGAGAGCTGGGACGACGTGAATCAGGCGCTGGCGACCATCGCGGACAATCAGCGCACGGTGGAGAACTTCGAGGCAGCGATGCAGAACAAGATCGACGAGGCGAAGGCCGAGGCCGAAGCCCGCAGCCGCGTCTTCATCGAGGCCACCAAGCGCCTGGAGCGCCAGATCAAGGAGTTCGCCGAGGCACACCGCGACGACATGGACGGCAAGAAGACCAAGACACTGAACTTCGGCGCAGTGGGCTTCCGCAAGTCCACGAAGATCAAGCTGCCGAAGGCCCCCACCAAGATGGCTGAGATCATCCAGCTGCTGCGCAGCAAGGGCATGGACGACTGCGTGAAGACGCCCGCGCCCAGCGTCGATAAGGACGCCCTGCGCAAGTACCCCACCCAGGACATCGTGGCCGTAGGCGCGTCCATCGAAGTGGACGACGTGTTCTGGTACGAGCCGGACCGCGAGAAGCTGGAACGCGGTTAACCGGCGAAGGAGGGCGCACGGATGGGAACGCAGGCCAATGTCCTGACGCCGCAGCAGATGCGCTGCATCTACGCGCTGGCGCGCGGCGGCGGGATCAGCAACGACGATCTTCACGCCGTCGTCTTCACGACGACGGGCAAGGACAGCATAAGACTGCTGACGACGGCAGACGCCAAGCAGGTGATCGACCGGCTGAAACGGCTGACCGGACAGGAGACGACCGCGCCGCACAACAGGCCGACGAAGGAGCAGGTGGCGAAAATCTACGCGCTGGCCGCGAAGCTGGGCTGGGCCGACGATCCGAAAAGGCTGCGCGCCTTCCTGGAGAAGCGTTTCGGCGCGTCCCACCCCACCTTCCTGGACGACAAGCACGCACGCAACTGCATCGAAGCGATGAAGGCCATGCTGGCCGGAGGACGCGGAGAGCGGAAAGGAGGCCACGATGGAGAAGTGGACGGACCGGCTGACCATTGACATGATCCCCGAACAGTACAGGCAGCTGGCGGAGATCACGGGCATCCAGCCGCTGCTGACGCTGGCGGCACAGTACGGCGGCTCCAACCTTTACATCCCAAAGGTGGACGCCCTGACCCGCACGGCGCGCGACCGGCTGATCCGCGAGAAGTTCACCGGCTACAACGCCGAACAGCTGGCGCAGGAGTTCGACCTGACGGTCCGCTGGGTGCAGGAAATCTGCAAGGACGCGCCGCCTGCCGGTCAGCTGTCGCTGCCGGACTTTGAATAGTCCGATTTTATCCACATTTCCCCCATAAACTAAGGGAATTGCTTCTTATTTACCCAACAATCGAATCCATTTACAATAAACTCCGTAAAGGCCGCGCGCCTTTACGGAGTTTCATTTTTATCTGGAGGGCGCAGCATGGAAAGCTGGATCACATGGATCATTCAGGTGGTGGCCTACGGCATCATCTGCTTCCTACTCAAGCGAGAGCTGAATCAGTTCGACCAGCGGGACAAGCGCCTGCAGGAGCGCATCGACGAAGTGGAGAAGAAGGCGTCGGCCGACACCAAGGCCCTGGCCGAGAAGATGGACAACTTCATCCAGGAGGCCCCCTTCAAATACACCCTGCGCGACGACTTCATCCGCGCCGTCGCGGGCTTCGACGCCAAGCTGGACAAAATCCTTGACCAGCTGACCAAAAGAAACTGACCCAAAATCTACAGAAAGCGAGGTGGGCCGATATGGCAGCCAACCTGACCGTCGCGGCGAACAAGCGCGTCCGCGGCGAAATCCTGGCCCTGCTGTACTCCGTTCAGCCTGTGCCGGTGGAGATCAGAACGATCACCAACAGCCTGCTGGAGTCCAACATGGTGAGCGTCCCCAGCATCGCGCAGCACATTGACTACCTGTCGGGCAAGAAGTACATCCAGGTGATCGGTGAAGAAGCAGCCGAACAGATCCTGCACGGTGTGGTCCCGCCTTCCGCCTTCGTGAAACTGACGCCGACCGGCGTCGATCTGGTGGAGGGCACCATTGAGGACCAGGGCGTTGACGTCTGATGGGCGACCAGAGAGAGCGCAACCGCATCAAGTCCCGCGTGGATGAACTGCCCGACGAAATCCGCGCACAGCTGGACGCGATGCTGGCAGACGTCAACTACACCTACCAGGACATCGCCGACACGATCACCGACCTGGGCTATGAGATCAGCCGCAGCGCCGTGGGCAGATATGCCATGCGCCACAACAGCGCAGCACGACGTTTGAAAGAGGCATCAGAGCAGACCACGGCGCTGTTGCAATTCATCCGCGAGAATCAGGACGTCGAGTCCACGGAGCTGGCCTCCGCGATTATGATCGACGGCCTGACCCGCAGGATCGCAACAGCAGATGAAGACTTCGACGCCATGCCGCTGGACAAGGCGGGCCGCCTGCTGGTCCAGCTGCAACGCAGCACCATTTACAAGGAACGCTGGCGCAAAGAGCGTCTGGCGGCCATTGAGGCCGTCGAGCGCAACGTGAAGGCACGGATGCGCCAGGCCGTTCAGAACGATCCGGAACTGCTGGCACAGCTGCAAAGGCTTGTCAGCGACGCGGCAGCAGAGGAGGCGGGACGCGATGAAGGCTGAGCTTCACTGGTACGTTGCACAGGTTATGACCGGCAGCGAGCAGGAGACGGCCAGGAAACTGACCGACGCAGGCATGGAGGCCATCGCCCCCGTCCAGATTCTCCACGAACGGCGTCACGGCAAATGGTGGCCGATCCGCCGCGTGGTGTTCCCCAGCTATGTATTTGTCCGCACGGGCATGACGCCCCGCTTCTATTACTTCATCAGCAGCCTGCCCCGCGTGATCCGCCTGCTGGGCGCAGACGGGCCGGAGCCGGTGCCGGACGAGCAGATGGAAGTAGTTCGCCTGTTTGCCCCAGGCGGCCGAGACTTCGGCATGTCGCAGGGTGAGCGCATCGACGGCAAGACCGTGATCACATCCGGCCCCCTGCTGGAGCTGGAAGGCAAGATCGTAAAAGTGAACGCCAGAGGACGCCGGGCGACCGTATCGGTCCCGATCCTGGGCGAGGCACATCAAGTGGACGTCGGCGTCATTGTGGCGCAGGCCGAGGCCGAAGACGCCACGAACAGAAACCCGAAGGAAGACGCGCGCTGATCCGTCGCCGTGTTCGAGATCGGGGGATATAACCGAGAAAGCAACGCCGCCCTGACAATCGGTGGTGGCGAAGCCTACATATCGGGGCGATCCCATCCGTGGGGACCACTCCACGCGCCCCGTGGAAGCCTCCTTTCGTTGCTGCGCCCCGACGTGTTTTCACGTCGGGGCGTGGTGATAAGCGCAGAAACGATTTCAAGGCCCCTGTGCGGGCTTTTGAGTTTGGGCGGGGAGCTGGAGGGGGTGCGGCGTCTAACGCCGTTCTAACGCGTCAGAGAGGCCAAGGAAAGCGAAAGGAGGGCGATTGACGTGCGAGACCTGCAAGATATACGGGAATTGATCAATCCGGAGGGCATCACGGACGGCAAAATCGTCGCCGCGCAGGCCCGATTCTACGACTACTGCAAAATGATGAATCCGAAGTTCTACCGCGACGACCGGCCGTACCAACGCGACCTGTGCGAGACGCTGCAGGCGATCTTCGAGGGGCGGCTGATCAACAAGGACACCGGCGAGCCGTACAAGAATCTGATGATCAACCTACCGCCGCGGCACGGCAAGTCCTACACCCTGACGCTGTTCGTACAGTGGTGCATGGGCAAGAAGAACGACACGCGCGTCATTTCAGTGTCATATAACGACATTCTGGCCGGGCGTTTCGCCCGAAACGTCCGCGATGGCATTGACGCCGACAAGATCGACAGCAAGGTGACGATCTTCCACGACGTCTTCCCGACGACGCGCGTCAAACAGGGCGACGCGGCGGCACAGCTGTGGAGCCTGGAGGGCCAGTTCTTCAACTACCTGGCGACCGGCTTCGGCGGTACGATCACCGGCATCGGCTGTTCGATGGGGATCATCGACGACCCGATCAAGAACGACCAGGAGGCGTTTAACGACCGCGTTCTGGACGAACAGTGGAGCTGGTACACCGACACCTTCCTGTCCCGTATCGAAGAAGGCGGGATGCAAATTATCGTTATGACCAGATGGTCCACGAAGGACCTGTGCGGCCGCCTGCTGGCAAGCGAGGACGGCGGCGACTGGTTTGTCTTCTGCCGCCGCGCCTGTCTGGACGAAGGCGAGCGCCGGATGCTCTGCCCTGATCTGCTGTCGTGGAAGTCCTACATGAAGAAGCGCCGCCTGACCAGCGCAGAGATCGCGGACGCCAACTACCAGCAGGAACCGGTGGACATCAAGGGCAAGCTCTACAGCGAGTTCCGCACCTATGAGCAGCTGCCGCGCGACGCCGAGGGGAAGCTGGACTTCACCGCGATCATCAGCTACACCGACACGGCCGACACCGGCAGCGACGACCTGTGCAGCATCGTCGCGGGCATCCATGACGGCGAGGGCTACATCCTGGATGTCATTATGACGGACGAGCCAATGGAGAAGACAGAGCCGCAGACGGCGGAGCAGCTCTACAGCTACCACGTCGAGACGGCGCGGATCGAGAGCAACAACGGCGGCCGCGGCTTCGCCAGAAACGTGGAGCGGCTGCTGTGGGAGCTGTACCAGACGCGCAGCGTGAACATCGAGTGGTTCCACCAGGGCGCAAACAAGCACGCCAGGATTATGACCGGCGCGACCTTCGTCATGCAGCACCTGCTGTTCCCTTCCGACTGGGCACAGCGGTGGCCGCGCTACTATGCGGCGATGGTGAGCTACCAGAAGACCGGCAAAAACAAACACGACGACGCGCCGGACGCTACGACCGGCATCGCCGAAACAATTCAGGAACGAGAAGGGAGGGGTACTCTTGACATCTGGTGGGTGTGAAATCCTGCACGCTGATTGCATTGAGGTGCTGCAAACGCTGGCGGAGAACAGCTTCGACGCGCTGATCACCGACCCGCCCTACAGCAGCGGCGGCCAGTACCGCGGCGACCGGATGCAGAGCGTGACCGAGAAATACAGCCAGAGCGGCGCGAAGGCCGAGTACCTGAAACACGCCTTTGAAGGCGACAACATGGATCAGCGCGCCTGGACCAGCTGGACGGCGTACTGGCTGGAACTCTGCCGCAAGGTGGTGAAGCCGGGCGGCGTGGCGGCGATCTTCATCGACTGGCGTCAGCTGCCCGCCCTTTATGACGCGATCCAGTGGGGCGGCTGGGTAGTCCGCGGTCTGATCCCGTGGGACAAGAAGAACGCCAGACCGCAGCCGCACCGTCCGAAGCAGCAATGCGAGTTCATCGTGTGGGCGTCTAACGGGCCGCTGGACGTCAAACGCGACGCCGAATACATGCCTGGCCTGCTGCAAGGGCTACCGCCTTCGGCGCAGGTCCGGACGCATCAGACGGAAAAACCGCTCGACGTCATGCGCCAGCTGGTCCACATCTGCGAGAACGGCGGCAGGATCATCGACCCGTTCGCAGGAAGCGGCACCACGATATGCGCAGCGTATCTGGAAGGCTTCGGCGGGCTGGGTATCGAGCGGAACAAGTATCACGCCGAAAAGGCACAGGAAAGATTAACGAAAATCGCGGGGGGGGGTACTGATCTATGGGCTGGCGTTTAGAAGCGTTCAAGGCTGCCATCAGTGGGCGGCCTGACCGGATGCAGCAGTTCTTCACGTCCCGCATGACGTCGCCGCCTGACCGGAACACGCAGGAGTTCCTGGCGACCTATGCCCGCAGTCCGCGGCTGTCGCCGGTGACGAAGATCGCCACCGATCTGTCGAACGTCCCCGGCAAGCTGTTCAGGGTAGCAGCCAACGGCGACAAGGACGAGATCACGGACCACCCCTTCCTGGACTTCATGGCACGTCCAAATCCGCTGCCGTTTATGACGCGCAGCGCATTGTGGAAGGTCCACGAGACCTACCTGATGATCAAGGGCGAGGGCGCAGCCATCATCGAACGCGACGCAGCGGGCTACCCCGTCGAGCTGTGGCCGATCCCGCCGCACTGGATGACCGACATCCCGCGGCTGGACTTCCCCTACTACATAATCCGCAGCCGCGACGGTCTGCAAATGACCGTCCCCATCGAAGACGTGTTTCTGGTGCGGCAGCTGAATCCGCTGGACCCCTACGGCCGCGGCCTGGGCGACGCCGAGGCGGTGGCCGACGAGATTGAGACCGACGAGTACATGGCGAAGTGGGCGAAGAAGTTCTTCTGGAACGACGCCACACCGCCCGTCCTTATGTCGGCCCCAGGCATCACGCAGGACGAATACAACCGCTTCAAGGCGGCCTGGGACGATCAGCACCGCGGCGTCGGCAACGCGCATAAGATGGGGATCATCCCCCGTGACGTCACCGTCAACAAGCTGGTGGACAGCCAGCGCGAAATGGACTTCACGCAGAGCCGCAAGGACCTGCGCGACGGAGTGAACGCCCACTTCGGCGTGCCGCCTGAAATCCTGGGCATCGTCGAGAACAGCAACAGAGCCACGGCGACCCAGGCGAAGATCATCTACGCAGAGAACGTCCTGACGCCGCGCCTGCTGGCGCGACAGGACGCCATCAACACGCAGCTGCTGCCCGCCTGGGGCGAGGACCTGCTGTGGGAGTATGACGACATCGTGCCGGAGGACACCGAGTTCCGGCTGCAAATGTCTAACGCCGGTTTGTCCGGCAGCGCCATCATGGTGGACGAATGGCGCGAGCAGAACGGCTTCGATCCGCTGCCTAACGGCGCGGGCCAGGTCCTGTTCGTGCCCTATGCTTCCATCCCGACGAAGCCGGAGGAATTGACACAGACCATGCGCGAAAGTGGCGGCCTGACGCCTTCGGAAGATCTGTTCCCCCCAAGCGGAACGCCGCCTGAAACGCTGACTGGAGCCAAGGGCGTCAGCAGACACCGCCAGCAGATCGCGCACCGCGACCGGATGCGGGCGCTGCTAACGCAGGAACGCGCGGCGCGTCAGACGGTAAACCGCTTCTTCGCATCGCAGCTGTCGGAGATCACCGCCGCCATGGAGAGCGGCAGAAAGGACGCCAGCGAGGACTTCTGGCAGCGGATCAGCAGCGGCCAGGGCCTGACGTTCGACGTGACGGCCATCAGAGCGGCAGCCATGGACGCGCTGAATCAGCTGATCGACTGGAATCAGCAGGACGAGGCGCTTCTTCGGACACTGAATCCCGTGTGGGAGGAAGCGTTCAACACCGGCGCGAAGTCCATCGAGCAGAACTTCGGCATCACAGCCGTGCGCACCCCCCGCCTGACGGACTACCTGCGCCAGCAAGGCCTGAAACGTGTGCGCGGCATCAACGAAACGACGCGCGACAAGATCGCCTCCGCGCTGGCGGACGGCATCGAGGCGGGCGAAAGCACCGCCCAGCTGGTGAAGCGCATCCAACAGCACCTGCCTGATATGCAGGCAGAACGCGCCGCGGCCATTGCGACCAGCGAAGCCCACACCAGTATGCAGGCGGGCAGCTTCGCGCAGATGCAATACGGCGGCTGCACAACAAAAACGTGGATCACGGCGGGAGACGAAGATGTCAGAGACAGCCACCGCAGCCAGAACGGCGTCACCGTCCCCATCGACCAGCCCTTCCCGAATGGGCTGATGTATCCAGGCGATCCGTCCGGCTCGCCGGGCGAGATCATCAACTGCCGGTGCGATATGATCCCCGGCGATCTTTAGGAGGTGATCGAAGGTTGAGAATGAAGCGGCTGCAAATCAAGGCAGAGAACGTAACGGATCAGGGCATCTTCACCGGCCACGCTTCGGTCTTCGGCGTCGTGGACCTGGACAACGACGTTGTGGAGCCGGGCGCGTTCGCAGAATCCATTGCAACCGGCACGGCTGCGGCTGGCGTGCTGATCTTCGGGCAGCATGACGACCGCAAGGAGCCGCTGGGCAGATCGATGGAGCTGCGGGAAGACGCCACGGGCCTGTTTGTCAAGGGCCAGATCAGCGACACCGCCATGGGCCGCGACTACCGCCAGCTGATCAAGGACGGCGTTCTTGATCAAATGTCCATCGGTTACGTCGCCCAGGAATACGACGTAGACACCAACAACGTCCGGCACCTTCGAAAGGTGGATCTGTTGGAGATCAGCATCGTAAACTACCCCGCGAACACAGAAGCAAAAATTGAAAGCTACAAAGGAGGACACACGCAAATGAAAACCGCAAAAGAGCAGACCCCCGCCACCAAGGAAGTCAAGGAAGAAACCGGAGCCGAAGGCCAGGCCGTCACCATGACCGAGGAACAGCTGGCGCAGCTGCTGGAGCAGGCCGCCGAGAGCGGCGCGACCAAGGCGCTGAAAGCTGCCGCCGACGCTGCTGACGACGAGACCAAGGATGACCCCGCCGCCGACGAGGCGAAGGAAGACGACGGCAAGGACGAAGAAGCCAAGGCTGCCGCCCCTGCCGCAAAGGAAGCCAAAGCCGCCCCCGCCCGCAGCACCGCGCAGCGCAAGTATGCGGGCATCTACATGAATACCGGCCGCACGGATAAGGAAGAAAAGTCCGGTCTTCCTGCTGGCATCGGCTGGGTGCGTTTCCAGAAGTGCATGATGCGCGCGAACAAGGACTACGACATCGCGGCCAGCATCGCCCGCAAGGAGTACGGCGACGGCTTCCTGGAGCGCCAGATCAAGGCCATGTCCGTCACGGCCCCGACTGACGGCGGCTACCTGGTCCCCGAAGTCTACGCCAGCGAGATCATCCCCCTGCTGCGCGACAAGGCCATCATCCTGCGCCTGGGCGCGACGGAGCTGCCCATGGATCGCGGCAACATCAACATCCCGAAAATGACCAGCGGCGTCAGCGCGTCCTATGTCGGCGAGCTGCGCAAGGCCAAGGCGTCCAAAGCCAAGTTCGGCAATGTCCGCATGTCCAGCAAGAAGCTGATGTGCAAGGTGCTGATCAGCAACGACCTGATCCGCTCCAACGCATACGGCGCGGACCAGCTGATCCTGAACGACGCCACCACCGCCATGGCGCTGGCGATGGACCGCGCTGCCTTCCTGGGCAAAGGCACCGAGTTTGAGCCGACGGGCCTGTTCAACATGGCTGGCATCCCGACCATCGACCTGGACGCGGCCCCCGACGAGACCACGACCGGCAAGATGCTGGCGACGCTGCTGCAGAACAACGCCGACACCAGCAAGCTGGGCTGGGCCTTCAACGGCTTTGCGTGGGAGGCGTTCTACAATGTCGTCCAGGCGGCGTCTGGCCTGTACCTGTACCGCGAGCAGATGGACAGCGGCAAGCTGAACGGCCACGAGTTCGCCGTCAGCAATCAGCTGCCCAACGGCTCTGGCAGCAACCGCCCCACCAACGTGGTGCTGGGTAACTTCTCCGAGTTTATGATCGGCCGCCAGGGCAGCATGGAATCTGAAATGTTCCGCGAGGGTACCGTCACCGACGAGGACGGCAACACCATCAGCGCCGTGGATCAGGACTGCACGATCCTGCGCATCATCGACCTGCATGACTTCGGCATCCGCCACGAGGAATCCTTCGTGATCGGCAAGAACATGCAGACGCAGAAATAAGGAGGGCAAAGACATGAAGAAGAAACTGATCGACAGCTGCCGCGTGCGCCCCTACACCAGCGGCGCGGCCATCGACCGCCAGAACTTCGGCAGCGCGGTGCTGGGCCTGAAAGTGGCAGCGGCCACCGGTTCGCCCACCGCTGCGGCGCTGAAGCTGGTGCTGACGGAGAGCGACACCAGCAGCGGCACCTTCGCCGCGGTAAGCGACAAGCAGGCACTGATCGGCGGACTGCTGGATGCTGACGGCGCTGTCACTATGGACATCCCTGTTGCAGGCAGCGAGGCACAGATCGGCATCGACCTGACCGGCTGCAAGCGCTTCGTCAAGATCACGGGCACCGTCAGCTTTACGGGCGGCACCACACCTGCGGCGACTGCCACCTACGCGCTCGCCCTGGGCGATCCTGCGCAGGAGCCGGTGGAGTAAGCCATGGGGACGCCTACGCTGCGCACCAATGCGCTGACCACGTTGGAAGCATTGAAGCAGCTGCTGGGCATCGACGAGACCGACACCAGCCAGGACGGCGTGCTGATCCAGCTGATCAACAGGGCATCTGCCTCTATTGAGAACGCCCTGGGCAGGAAACTGCGCCGGAGTACCTACACGGAACGCGTGAAAGGGACCGGCAGCCAGTACCTGCTGGTGGAGAACTACCCCATCGTCGCGGTGGAGGAAATCAAGCAGGCCGGGGAGATCATAGACCCCGGCCTGTACGACATCACCGTGCGCGGCAATGCCGGTGTGATCTACAAGGACGACGGCTGGACCTATTACGGCTTCCCCCACGGCCTGACCGGCGACGCCATGACCGGCAGCCGGAACATCACCGTGCGCTACACGGCGGGCTATATCCTGCCGTGGGAGGCGACCGACGAAGCGCCTGCTGATCTTCCGGCAGACCTGGAGGGGCTGGCACAGGAAATGGTGCAGTACATCTTCGGGAAGCTGGAGAGCGGCGGCAGCAGCGGCCTGAAAGCCTTCTCCATCAGCGACGTCCGCTGGGAATGGTCCGACGAAACCCCATCCAGCTGGCAGGACATCATCAATCAATACAAGCGGGTGTGGCTATGAGTTCAGTTACACGGACCCGCGACGACTGGACGCCATGGTATGAGCGGACGAAGGCAGAGCTGGCGCGGCTGGCCGGTGCTGAAATACATGTCGGCATCCTGGGCGGCGCAGACAGCGAACTGCTTCGCATAGCTGCCGTGCATGAGTTCGGCGCAACGATTCACCCGCGGAACGCCAAGAATCTGGCGATCCCGCTGCGGCCGGACATGAAGGGCAAAAGCCCACGCGACGTCGAGGGCGCTTTTTTTCTGGACAACGGCGAGAATCGCTTCATCTGTCGGAAGAAGGGCAAGAAGGGAGACCAGCTGGACTTTTTGTTCCTGCTGCTGCCGTCCGTGACAATTCCGGAGCGTTCCTTCATCCGCGCCAGCTACGACGGAAACAAGGATGTGCTGGCGAAGGCGTGCGAGAACGCCGTGCGCCGCCTGATCCTGGGCGAGCTGACCGCCGATCAGGCTTGCCACAACATCGGCACCGCTGCCGTGGCAATCGTGAAGCGATACATGCGCACCGTGCAGCCGCCGAAAAGCAGCCTGACGCTGGCAAGCGCACCGGGGAAAACCGCCCCGCTGGTCCAGACCGGACGGCTGCGCGACAGTATAACCTACGAGGTGACAGGACTATGAACAGACGCTTCGGGCAGCCCCGCCTGCCGCGCGGCATCCTGCACACCCTGACGGAGATACGCGCCCATGCCCCGACCTACGACGCCGAGAACGGCGGACAGTGGGTACCAGGGACACCGGAGCGCATCGACTTCGAGGGCTGCGTGCTGCCTGTGTCGGAGGACGACTGGAAAACGGCTGCAGAGGGCACCTATACGGCAAACAGCCGGAAGATTTACACAAACGGCCATGTGCTGCGCATCGGCGGGCAGGTCTACGATCCGCAGGACGGCGCGACCTACACCGTGCGCGGCGATCTGGATCACGGCGTGATCCACCCGCTGCGCCGCTTCGTGGCCGACCGCAAGGGGGAGGCTGCATCGAAATGACGCAACGCGAACTGCGCAACATCATTGTCAAACAGCTGCACACATATCTGGCGGGGCCGAAGGTGGTGCTGTCGGATCAAACGGCACCGGAGGCCGACTACCCCCTGATCTACTACCAGAGCGTGCAGCAGCACATCCCAGGCGCTGCAAATATCACCACCGCCGCAGCGGACGGTGGCACGCTGACAAAATACCGGCGCGAACACGCGGAGGCCACATTCAGCTTTACCGCGTGCAGCTTTAACCGGCAAGGCAAGGACGGCCCGATCAGCGGCGACGACGAGGCACTGGAGCTGGCGGACCGCGCGCAGGGCTTCTTCCTGTTCGCGGGGCGTCAGCTGCTGGCCGACCTGGGCGTCGTGGTGGTCCGCGTGGAAAACACGCAGAGCCGCAGCGCCTTCGATACCGACGAAACCGACCGGCGCTACGGCTTCGACGTGCTTTTCCGCTATGAGCGCGAAGACAAACGGGCGGTGCCTGCCATCAGCAAGCCGCCCATCACATTCACAAAGGAGGAATAACCTTGCAGGACATTATTGTTTATATCAGCCTGGACACCGCATCCAAAGAGAAGGAAACCCTTCTGCCGCTGATCCTGTCCTTTGAAGGCGCTTTTGCCTATAAGGAGTACAACAAGGCCGAGGACGTGGCGAAGGACTTCACCACCGCTTCGTCTCCCACACTGGCAGCTGCGCAGAAGCTGTTCGACCAGATCAAGGTCGAGAACTGCCCCGGCCGCACCAAGAAGGTGGCAATCTTCGGCCTGGCGTCCGATTCTACAGCGAAGGCCGTCACCGACGCGCTGGACACCCTGCGTGAGACCAACGACGACTGGTACTTCCTGATCCCTGCCGGAGCTACTGACACAATCATCACGGCGCTGTCCACCTGGGCCAGCGCGACGGTCCTGACCCTGGCGCAGCTGGAGTCCGGCATGGTGGAATCTGAGAAGCTGCTGATCGCGCAGACCAAGACCAAGTCCCTGATCAACACCGCCATGAAGGCAAACAAGCAGACCGTGATCTGCTACAATCACGACGCCGACAACACGTCCATCCCCGCGGCGTGGGTAGGCCGCGTCGCCCCCAACTATCCGACCAGCGTCACCTGGAAGTGGAAGGAGCTGTACGGCATCCCCGTCACCGACGAGAAGGGCACGGACCGCGAAGACCTGCTGGAAGGCCGCTACAACATGTATATCGAACGCCACGGGCGCGAGTATATGAGCGAGGGCATCTGCACGGACGGCGACTTCATTGACACCGTGATCGGCCGCTGGCAGATCAAGCAGACCATGCGCAAGCGCCTGGTGAACGAACTGGTGGACACCGAGAACATCGGCTACGACGACGACGGCTTCGCGGCCATCGCTGGCGTCGTGATCGCGGCACTTGATGATGCTGTAGACAACGGCATCATTATGAAGCAGAACGGCAAGGGCTGCTACAATGTTGTGATCCCGAAGCGCGCCGACGCCACCGACGAGCAGGCCCGCAACCGCGTGATCCCGCCGATTGAATGGGAAGCCACCGTCCGCGGCGGCGTCCACGGCGTCAAAGTTACTGGCACTCTGACCGTCGCACTGGTGACGGCCAACGAATAAGGAGGGAAAATCCATGGTATTTGATCCTGAGAAAATCTCCCTGATCGTAGCTGGCGCAAAAGTGACCGGCTATGCTGACGGCAGCAAAGTCAGCGCGGAGCATAACAAGGACGCCGTGACCCCCACAACGGGCATCCAGGGCGACACCGTGTACGCTCTGAACGCCGACAGATCGGGCACGATCAAGTTTACCCTGTTCGGCTCCAGCGCGTCGCTGGTCCGCCTGCGCCGTCTGGCGCAGGATCGTGCGCAGGTGGCTGTCACGCTGCGCAACGCAAACGACGACGGCGGCTTCATCATCAGCCATCAGGACTGCCGCATCCTGAAAGTCCCGAAGTTCGAGGGCGGCGACGACAGCGGCTCCATTGAGGTCTCTATCTACGTCCCGACGATGGTGTTCAGAGACTGATGGGCCGCAAGCGCGGCACCCCGCAGCTGCGGGGGCGTTTACCGAAATACAACGCGGAGGGCATGGTAACATGCCCTCCGAACATTCCAGAAAGGTGGTTTAGATTCAAAATGGCAAGACACGAGACAGTTAATGTGCTGGGGATCGACTACGAATTGCAGAGCGTTTCCCCGCAGTGGTACTTCGAGCAGAACGACAAATGCGGCATGACCGGCAGCGGCAGCCGCGACACGGCGCGCTATATGGACATCATGTTCAAGAACGTCGTCACAGCCCCGGCCAATGTGGCAAGCAAGGGCCTGAAAGCGTTCGAGGAAAACGAGGACATCGAAACGCCGGAGCTGCTGATCCGCGAGATCGAACGCTTTCTTCGACCGGGAAAGAAGTCCGGAAGCAGCGCAGCGGCGGGCGACAAGAAATAAACAGTTCTGGTTTATGCTTTTCGACGGCGACGGCCTGACGTACAGGGACCTGAAATCCATGGACATGGCCGAGTATTACGAGTGCATCGCCGCCAAGAAGATGTTTGTCCAGCAGCTGAAAGAACAACAGCAGAAAGAATAGGAGGGGTGTTATGGCAGATAGCCGCAGCCTATCCTTCGGGGTGCAGTTTGGAACAGACACCGCACCCCTGGACGAATTAAACGAAAAGCAGCGGAAGGTGCAGGAAGAAGCCGAGCAGACCGCCGACAAGCTGGAGCAGATCGGCACCAGCCTGACCGACGTCGGCACCCGCGCCACCGCTGCTTTTAACAACGTGTCCGGCGCGGGCACGAAAATGGGCACCAGCGTGCGCAGCGCCATGCTGGAGAGCATCAAGCAGGGCGACAGCCTTGCGAAGACGCTGCGCACCGGCCTGGGGGCCGCTGTCTCCAATGTTCAGGCGAAATTCAAGGGCATGGGGGCGGCGACCAAAAGCGTGGCGACAGACATCGGGAACGCCTTCAAGCACCCGATCCAGACCATCAAGGCCACGCTGGGCAAGGCCCTGAACGGCGCGGAGGAAGACGCCAGGGGCCTGGGCACCCAGGCGGACGACACCGGCCGCAGGCTGGATGATATGGGCAAGAAGGGCGCGGGCGCGGGTGAAAACCTGGTCGGCGTTCTGAAAAAGGTGGCGGCAGCTGCCGCGGGCCTTGCCATCATCAAGAAAGGCGTCGAAGCGATCAAAGAGTTCTGCAGCACAGCCATCGACGCTGCGGCCAATGCGGAGGAAACAAACTCCAAGTTTGAGACCGTATTCAAAGGCGCTGCGGACGCCACAAACACCTGGGCCGAGAACTTCGCGGCCGCTGCGCACCGCAGCAAAAACGAAGTGAAGGGCTTCCTGGCCGACAGCGGTGCGATCTTCACGGGCATCGGCATGGGTGCGGAGGACGCCTCCGTCATGTCGGAAATGATGACCGGCCTGTCTTATGACCTTGCCAGCTTCAACAATCTGGCCGACGAGGACGCCTTCAACAAGCTGCGCAGCGGCTTGATGGGCGAGACCGAGGGCCTGAAAAGCATGGGCATCGTCCTGAACGACACGGCCATCAAGCAGTCCATGCTCCAGATGGGGATCACTGACGAGTTCAACACGCTGGACGAAGCCACGAAGGTGCAGGTCCGCTGGAACGCGATCCTGGCGCAGACCGGCGACGCGCAGCAGGACGTCACCCGCACAGCAGGTTCTTACACCAACAGCGTCAAGGGCGTCAAGGGTATATGGGCGGACTTCCTGGCCGATGCTGGTGCGAAGTTCACCCCCGTGCTGACGACCTTCTTCAACACGATCATCGACAGCTGGCCCACCATTGAGCCGATGCTCATGCAGCTGGTGGACCTGCTGGCGGACGGTCTGTCGCAGGCGATCCCGATCCTGGTGCAGCTGGGCAGCCAGCTGCTGCCTGTGTTCTGCGACGCGCTGGCGCTGATCTTCCAAGTGATGCAGCCGCTGATCCCTGTGATCGGAAATCTGGCTGCGACGCTGCTGCCCCCGCTGGCGTCGATCCTGTCCATGCTGGTGGGTGCGCTGCTGCCCCCATTGACCACGATCCTGAACGTCGTGTGCAATGACATCCTGGTCCCGCTCATGCCGATCATTTCCGCGATTGCGTCGGCGATCCTGCCGCCCATCGCGCAGCTGCTGGGCGTCGTGGCCCCGCTGCTGCAAGCCATCGCCCCGATCCTACAGGTGATCGGCCAGATACTGACCGTCGTCGCCGATGTGATCGGCACGATCATCGGCTGGGTAGCTGACGGCGTGGGCGCTGTGGTGAACTTCTTCGACAAACTGTTCGGCGGCGCAAAGGAAGCGCAGGGCGGCATGGAGGACCTGGCCGAGAGTACCAACAGCGTGGCGTCGTCCATTCCGGACATCGGCACGATAGAAATGCCTGCGGTTGAAATTCCGGACACCAGCGCCTACACCGGCGCGATCCAGTCCGCGATGGACACCGCCCCGATCATGGCCGAGGAAAGCTGGGGAGCCGCCAAAGAGACGGCGACCAGCGGCCTGGAGGAAATCGGCACCAGCGCGAACGACACCTACGGCGCTATGGCGGCGCAGGCGGAAAGCGCGTGGGACCGCATGAAGACGGCGGCAGCCAGCGCTGTGTCGACGACGATCACGGAGCTGCAAAAGCTGAAAAACGCCATCAACAGCGTGGGCAGCATCACGATCAGCACGGGCGGCGTTACTTCGACACCCGTGCAGGGCCACGCCAGCGGCACGAACGACTTCAGCGGCGGCCTGACCCGCATCAACGAGCAGGGCGGCGAAATGGCAATCCTGCCGAGCGGCAGCCAGATCATCCCCGCGGATCAGACCGAGAACATCATCAACACGTCCCGCCACTCCAAGTCTGTCACCTTCGCCCCGCAGATCAGCGTTACCATGTCCGGCAACGCCAGCGACGAGGAAAAGGAGCAGACGAAGGCGTGGTTCCTGCAAATGTGCCGCGACGCCTACCGGCAGATGCAGAACGAGGACACGAACATTGAGGCGCTACAGGCGTCTCTGGCGTAAGGAGGGGTGACGAATGTCTTATATTCTGAGCGGCGACAGCGGGACGGTAGTGTTCGACCGCACGGGCACCATCACCAACGAGTCCCCCACCATGTCCAGCCAGGTAACAAGCAACCCCATTGAGGGCGGCGGCAAAATCACCGACCACGCCGTTCTGGACCCGATCAAGTTCTCCATCACCGGCATCGTCTCCACCGCCGCAGGCTACGCGACGCTGGAGGCGATGTGGCGCAACCGCGACCTTCTGACCTACAGGGGCGCGGAGGCGTTCAACAATTTATTGATTATCAACCTGAAACGGACCCGCACCCCTGACAACGCTGCGGGCTTCGGCTTCGCCGTGAGCTTCCAGCAGATCACGATCACGTCGGCTGCGTTCGTTGACATTCAGGCCCCAGCCATGAGCCAGCAGGACGCCAGCGCGCCGGTGGCGGCGTCAGCTGCCAAGTCTGCGAAGTCCACCACGCAGAACGGGCTGGTGACAACGGGCAGCGATTATGCTGCCTATGTGGCGAGCTTCAACAGCAAGAACACAAACCCGTCTGTGGCGACGGGACGGACAAACCCCAGCTATGCAGGGTACAACAGGGAGGCGATTAAGTGAAATTGATTGAGAGCGGACAGGAAATCCGCTTCATCGACGTTGACAGTGATCGTGTTCCCTGTTCGTTACTGGTGAAGCTGACGGACCGCACCTACCGCATGACGTTCGCCTACAACGAAGCGGCGGACTTCTTCACCGTCAGTCTGGAGATCAGCAACAGCGGCGGCAACACGCCGCTGGTCTACGGCGAAGTGCTTCGCTACGGCAAGCCGCTGTTTGAAGCCTTCAACGACGAACGCTACCCGCTGCCGGTGATCTGCCCGTTGTGTGCGACTGGCGACGAGATCGACACGATCACCTACGGCAACTTCGGCACGAAGGTGCGCCTGTACCTGTTCGACCGGCCAGGGGGTGAGAACTGATGCGCATGTGGCTAAGGCAGGCCACCCTGACGCTGGGCAGCAATCAATACACGCTGGACGGGCTGAACTTTTCCTTCAAGGTGCAGTTCGAGGATCGCGCGAAGGTATCGACCGCGCAGCTGGAGGTCTACAACCTGTCCCCGTCTACAAGGGCGTCGCTGAAAAAGGGCGACGCCGTCATTATCACCGCGGGCTATAAGGGCGACGTCGGCTGCATCTTCGTCGGCGCTATCGCGGACTATTCCCACCAGCACGAAAACCTGGACATCATCACCAAGATCACGGCGGCCGACTGCCTGGAGGAATGGCTGGGCACCTACGTCAACAAGACCTACAAGGCGGGGATGTACGCCAAGGACATCATCGACGACCTGCTGAACATCTTCGGCGTGGAGGTGGCGATGGTGAAGCTGGCGGAGAACAAGCACTACCCAGGCTGCCGCGTCTGCCGCGGGAAACTGAAAGACGTGCTGACAGAGATCGCCTGCAGCGACTGCAAGTCCAGGCTGGTGATCCGCTGCGGGCAGATCATCATAAACCCGCCAGAGGAAGGAATCACGACCGGCTATCTGCTGACGCCGCAGACGGGCCTGCTGAAATCGGCATCGACATCAGAAAGCCAGAACATCAACACGAAGACCACGGCGACGGAGAAGACGCGCAGCCAGCAGGCAGAAGACGAGGGCAACCTGTCCCGCGACTGCCTGCTGAATTATCACATCGGCGTCGCCGACAAGATCGTGATCCGCGACAGCCAGACCAACGGCACCTTTATGGTGGTCTCCGGCGTCCATGAGGGAACGCGGTCCGGCAACTGGAAAACTACTGTGGAGGTAAAACCGGCATGAGTTACGGAAGCAGACAATCGGACCTGCGCGCCGCTGAGAGCGAAAAGAACAGGGCAGGCGTCCGCGTCTCTATGCCTGTCAAGGTCCTGGCTTTTTATCCTGACAAAATGACCGTGGACGTGCAGCCACTGGTGAAGGAGAGCATCGACGGCCAGTACGCCAGCGCGGCTCCACTGATGGGGCTGCGCGCCGCCTGCCTGTGTGCGGGCGAGTTCACGATCCGCCCGTGGTACAAGCGCGGCGACGTCGGCTGGGTGATCGTTTCGGACTTCGACGCCGATGCAGTTCTTCAAACCGGCGCGGAGGCGGAGCCAAACACGGCCCGCAATCATGCGCCGGAGGACGGGCTGTTCGTCGGCGGCGTCTGCCCGGACGGGAAGGCCCCGACCGGCCTGCCAGGCAACGCCGTTGTGGTAGCAGCTGGCGGCACCTATATCGCCGTTTCTGCTGATGGTGTGAAGATCAACGGCAATGTCACCGTGACCGGCACGCTGTCGGCTGGCGGTATTGAAATGACGACGCACACGCACCAAGGTGACAGCGGCGGCACGACGGGCGGCCCGCAGTAAGGAGGCCAAATGGAGAACATCACACTGAAAATTGACCAGGAGACGCAAGACCTGGTACTGGACGACAGCGGAAGCCTGGAGCTGATCGGCGACGCCGAAACCGTCGCCCAATGCGTCCGGCTGACGCTGGAGACCTTCAAGGGCGAGTGGTTCCTGGACACAGACCACGGCACCGACTACGACCAAATCATCGCGGACGGCGACGGCGACGCTGAAACCGTCCTCCGCACGGCGATCTTCCAGGAGACCAATGTGCAATACATCGACAGCCTGACCGTGACGCGCAGCGGCCGCAGCATTGCCGCAGCCTTCACCGGACGGCTGAAAGATGGGACCCCCATCAGTCTGGAGGTGAAAGCGTGAACGACAACTGGGGATTAACTGAACGCGGATTCCTTCGGCCGAGCTATGCGGACCTGCTGGACGCCTTCGAGGTAAAGGCGAAGGAGCTGTTCGGCAGCACCGTCAACCTGTCCGTCCGCAGCCCGCTGGGCATATTCCTGCGCATCTTCGCGTGGTTTGCCGGTCTGACCTGGCAGCTGGCCGAGGACGTCTACAACAGCGGCTTCATTGATACGGCTGCGGGCGTCAGCCTGGCCCGCCTGGGCGCGTTCATCGGCATCCGTGTACTGGCGGCGCAGAAAGCGACCGGCAGTATCACAATCACCGGCGACGCCGGTGCGACGATCTATGCGGGCTTCATTGTGCAGGCTCGCAACAATCAGCGCTTCGTCACCCTGGAGGACGTGACCATCGGCAGCAGCGGCACGGCCACCGTACCGATCCAGGCGTTTGAGGCAGGACCGGACGGAAATGTGGCCGCGGGGACGATTGACACCGTTGTCACGCCGCTGGCGGCTGCGATCAGCGTCACCAACGCCGCGGCGACCGTAGGCGGCAGAAACCGCGAGACGGATCAGGAGTTCCGCGAGCGATACCTGTCGAGCGTGGACAAGCCAGGCGGTAGCAACACCGACGCCATCCGCGCACAACTGCTGGAGGTGCCGGGCATCGTCACTGCCGTCGTGTGGGAGAACGAGACGGACGAGACGGACAGCGACGGCCTGCCGCCGCATAGCATCGAGGCCATCGTCTACGGCGGCACCGACGCCAATATAGCGGCAGCCATCCACGCGCGGAAGGCTGCGGGCATCCAGACCTACGGCGGGCAATCAGCGCAGGTGCTGGACGCCAGCGGCAAGCTGCGGACGATCAAGTTCTCCCGCCCGACGCCGGTGCTGATCTATGTGCAGATCAGCGACCTGGTGACATCCGACGCCTATGCGGGCGACGCAGCGTTGAAGGCTGCCATCGTCGAGTACATCGGCAGCGCAGCTGGGGACATCGCGGAAAGTGGTCTCGCCATCGGCGAGACGGTTTATTATAACCGGCTGATGTGCCCTGTGAATAACACGCCGGGCGTGGTGGACTATACGTTGAAGGTCAGCACGGACGGCAAGACCTGGAGCAAGAACAACATCGCCATCGACGCCAGAAAGAAGGCAATCACCGGCACGGACAAGGTGGTGATCGTGACGTGATCGTTCTGGTGCTTAAAATGCTGGAGAAGCTGACCGGAGCCTACACGAAGGACCCCGACAGCCTGATCGGTAAGCTGTTCCAGCTGTTCGCGTCCGCCCTGTGGGGCGTGGAAGACACGCTGCAGGTGATCGCCGTCTGGCGTGGGATCGACAACGCCAAGGGCACGACCCTGGACCGCATGGGCCGGAACTTCGGCGTCCGGAGGGACGGAGCCGATGACCGCTTCTATCGCCTGATGATCAAGGTAAAAGTCACGGCGCTGCTGTCTGGCGGCGACGTGGACACCATCATCACGGCCACCAGCGTGCTGTTCGACATTGATCCGGAGCAGGTGGAGGTTGTCGAGCTGTTCCCCGCGAAGTGCCGCGTGATCATGGACGAGGCCGACATCGCGCCGGAGTACATCGCGTATGCGGCCAACACCGCGCCGATCATCAAGCGGATCATGGCCGCGGGCGTCGGAAAAGAGATTTACTTCCGCACTCCGGTGAAGACGGGCGGCACGGTCTACGCGGGGGCCACGCTTTTGGAGGACATCACGCTGACCATCCCGCCATACACGAACAGCTTCGCCACCGCGGGCCACTTCGGCATCGGAGTGGCGCTGTTTGAGGAAATCACAATGCAGATCAAAACAAAGGAGGACTAAAACATGGCAGAAGGATCTGTTATCACCGAAAAGGGCCGTGCGCTGCTGGGCAAAATCCTGGCAACGAACAGCACCCTGAACATCACGGGCGCACAGATCGGCAGCGGCGACCTGCCCGCGGGGACCCCGCCCGCCAGCATGACGGCGCTGGCGTCCTACGTTATGGACGCGACCATCGTCGCCATCAGCACCCCCGCGGCGGGCGAAATCAAGGTCGTGCTGCAGGTGCTGTCCAACGACGTGGAAACGGCGTTTCTTGCCAAGGAAGTTGCGCTGCTGGCGTCTGATCCTGACGAGGGCGATGTGGTCTATTGCTACGTCCCCATGCAGGACGATCCCGTGCAGATGCGCGCGGCCGGAGATGTGGTCGGCAAGCTGCTGACGATGGAGATCAGCATGATCGTCAGCAATGTCGCCAACGTTACGGCCGTGATCAGCCCGGAAGGGCTGGTCCGCCGCAAGGAGCTGGAGAAGTACGCCCTGGTGACGCACAGCCACGTGATCGCGGACATCCAGGGCCTGCAGGAGCTGCTGAACAGCCACCAGAACAGCATCGACCTGCTGACGGACCTGATCAGCGGCGACATGCCGGGCGGCATCAACTTCGCCCTGGACTTCGCTGCGCTGTCCAACGTCTCTGTGGCGGACGGCGTCTGGAACAAATCGGGCCAGTACGTTTCCGCATGATCAGGATCGCCTGCAGCGACAGCGAGGCCAGCTGCCTGATCGCATCCCTTATTACTGAAATCGCTATGCCCTGCCCCTGCGAGGGCGGCCCGCTTCGCATCTGCGGGACCGGGCCGGACGGCGCGCCTGCGGAGGTGCGCATCCTGGGCGGCGGCGTGTACGAAATCGAAGGGCCAACGGCTGAAACCGTTGCTATTATCCGCGAAAGAAGGTGCCTGTATTGAGTGAGCGCAAAGACCAGGAACTGACGATCATCACGAAGGCCAGAGACCTGGTGGACGAGACCATGAGCCGGACGAAGAAGTTCGACAAGCGGCTTCGCTTCACGCTATCCAACCGGATCGACGAGAAGGCACTGGACGTTCTGGAGGCCATCGTGGAAGCAAACGAGATCAACCCCGCCATCGAAACCGACCCGCAGCGGCGCGCCAAATTGTGCATGGTGCGCTTCGACCTGCAAACGTCTGCACTGACAGGCTGCAAGATGCTGCTGATCTTCCTGGACATCGCAAAGACCCACGGGCAGATCGACAACCGCGCCTGCGAGTTCTGGACGAAGCGGGTGCTGGACGTGAAGTACATGACAGCGGCCTGGAGAAAGAAAGACGCCGCGCGATTCAGATAGAGACCCGCAAAACCGAAAGGGTAGGCTTTATATGCACTGGAACTGGCGGCTGCGGTCCCCGAACTCTGGCAACGCGAACAACGTCCGCAACGTCAATTCGGACGGCAGCGAGAACAACAACAACGCGTACAACGGCAACGTCGGCGTCCTGCCGCTTCGATGGATTTACCGAGACCGAGTAGCCCGTGCGGCGAAAGCAGAGGCCCATCATCAAAGGAAAGCCTATCCTATCCAACGGAAGGAGGATAAACACATAGCACCGACGCCTGGCACCACGCAGCTGCGCGGCGCTGGGCTGCCAGCGGTGCTTCACCACTATGGGCAAAGACTACGAAAGAATATGTGAATGGGGAAACCTGTACGACGCGTATCTGAAAGCACGCCGCGGCAAGCGGTGGAAGAACAGCGTCGCCAAGGTGGAAGCGTCGGCGCTGGAGGCCGTCGCGCTGATCCAGCGGGAATTGCAGACCAGGACCTACCGGCCGGGCGGCTATCGCGCGTTCTACGTCTACGAGCCGAAGCGTCGCCTGATCCAGACGAACAGCTTCAAGGACAAGATCGTCCAGCACGCCTTCTGCGATCAGGTCCTCTATGACGCGCTGACCAAGCCCTTCATCCTGGACAACTACGGCAGCCAGGTGGGGAAAGGCACGCACTTCGGGCTGAATCGGTTGCGCGACTTCATGCGTGAATACTACCGCAAAAACGGCTTTTCTGCTGACGGCTGGGTGCTGAAAGCAGACGTCCGCCACTACTTCCAATCCATCCGGCCCGACGTGCTGAAAAAGGACGTTGCGAAGTATCTGCACGACCCTGACTGTCTGGCGCTTGCCTGCCAGATCATTGACAGCACGCCGGACCCGCTGGGCATCCCCATCGGGAATCAATCGTCCCAAATCTTCGCGCTGCTATATCTGAATCAGCTGGATCACCTCTGCAAAGAGCAGCTGCGCTTCCGGTATTACGGCCGATATATGGACGACTTCTACATCATCTGCGAGAGCAAGCAGCGGCTGCAGGAGGCCCTGGTGGTGATCCGGCAGCACCTGGCCGAGCGCGGGCTGGAGCTGAATCAAAAGACAAACATCTTCCCGCTGCGCAACGGCCTGGACTTCCTGGGCTTCCACACCTACATCGACGACGCCGGGCGTGTGATCCGCAAGGTGCGTAAATCCAGCAGAGACCGCATGAAGCGGAAACTGCGAAAGTATGCCGCGCTTTACCAACGCGGCGAGATCGACCGCGAGAAGATCGCGGAGAGCTACACCAGCTGGCGCGCCCATGCCCTGCACGGGGATTGCAGGCAGCTGGTGGCAAAATACGATCAGCAATTCCTATCAATATTTGAAAGGAGACCCGAACATGTCCAAGAAGATCAGCACTCTGGCCGTGGGTGCTAAGGTACGCGACCCGCTGTCGAAGTATTACGGCGTCCCCGTGGGCTTCCAGATCGCGGACAAAAATCACGCGGGCTATCCCGCAAACAGCACGACGCTGGCCGCGGAAAAGATCCTGTGCCTGAAAGCCTTCGACGCGAAGGAGAGCGGCGGCAACAGCGACCGGCAGAACTACGGGAACAACCGCTACAGCCTGGCGAATATCCGCCAGTGGCTGAACAAGTCCGGCACCAACTGGTACCAGGCGCAGCACAGCTACGACCGCGCGCCCGGCTCCAGCTACGTCTGGAGCGGCTACAACGCATACGACACCGAGGCGGGCTTCAAGACCGGCTTTTCTCCACAGTTCCTGGCTGCGATCCTGCCAACCACGCTGACCGTGGCGAAGCCCACAACGGACGGCGGCGGCAGCGAAACCGTGACCGACGACTTCTTCCTGCCGTCCAAGCAGGAAGTGGGCCTCGGCTCTGAGAACGGCATCGCCGAGGGATCGCTTCTGGCGCTGTTCAACAGCAACAACAGCTCCCGCCTGCGCACCTGCACGCCGCAGGCCATCGCAAACAGCAACTATACCAACAACCCCAGCAGCGCGGACAACTGGCACTGGCGGCTGCGGTCCCCGCACTCTGGCCTCGCGCACGGCGTCCGCATCGTCAATTCGGACGGCTGCGTGAGCAGCTACAGCGCGTACGACGGCATCGTCGGCGTCCTGCCGCTTTGTAATCTGTCCTCTGATACCTTGGTATCTGACGAGCCTGACTCCGAAGGCTACTACACGATTCAGTGGAATCAGGCCCCGACTACGCCCCCCGGCATCACCGTACCGGACAGCGTAAAGAGCGGGAAAGACGCAGCGATCAGCTGGGCGGCGTCCACCGACCCAGAAAGCGACGACATCACCTACCAGCTGGACCGCTGGAGCAACAACACGAACGCATGGGCCACGATCTACACCGGCAGCAACACCAGCTTTACCGACACCGGCATCACCACGGCGATGGACAGCGTGCAGTGGCGCGTCCGCGCGAAGGATAGCAAGGATGCGTACAGCGCCTATACGACGAGCCAGGTCAAGACCGTAACGCACAACGCCGACCCGACCGTTTCCGGAGCCGACGCCAACCTGGGCGCGGTGACGTCGCCCCCATCCAGAGCCTACACCGTGGGCGATGTGGACGACGGCGACACCCTGACCATCGTGGAGGCGCTGGACGGCAGTGAGGTGCGCACCATTGCGGACGCGGAGCGCGGAAAGACCTACACCTTCGGCCTGACGGCCGCACAGTTTGCGGCGCTGGCTGCTGGTGAACACAGCATGACGATCACCGTCACCGACAGCGCGGGAAACAGCGCGACGCGCGTCGTGACCTTCTCCCGCAGCATCACGATGATCAGCGTGCAGCGCGACGCCATCGAAACGGACGCCATGGCCGAAAAGGTCCTTATTTCCGTGCGCTTTTTGGGCGCGGAGAACAATCTGACCGTGGAGGCGTGCAACAACGCGAAGGACGCCGTGCCGACGTGGGAGGCCGTCACCCCTGGCCGCAAGCACCTGTTCACGAACAAGACGAAGACGGCAACGAAGTGGGCTGTGGGCGTCCGTGTGAAACTGACGAAGGCGAGCACCAGCGACACCATCGCGCTGTACGGCGTAAGCGGCTCTTACCTGTAAGGAGGGAAAAGCATGAATCTGACAGCAGCCAGAGAACTGAACAAGCAGGAAGAAGCGCAGCAGCAGCTGCATCTGTGGGCGGCAATTTTAGCCACCCACGACGCATTGATCGCGGGCGGTCTGACCGGCCTTCCTGCGGTCCATGTCGAACGCGCAAAGGCGGTGCTGCTTCGCGCCGGAGATAAGGACGCGGGCGACTACACAGACACGGAACTGCGCACGATCACTGTCACAAGCGGCGCACGCGTCTGGTCTGAGATCGACGACGGCGACCCGATCTTCCGCAACGAAGCCGTCGTCGGCAGCAACGGCGACCTTTACATCACCACGCAGCAACACTACAAGCGCAGCGACCTTCTGCCCGGCAGTACGGCGGCCAGAACGCTGTTCCGCCTGCTTCGCACAGAGCCGGAGGACGGCACCGTGCTGGACTTCGTGTGGGGCGAGTTAGTCCCCTATGGCGCGAAGCGCAGGGACCCGCAGGACGGCAAGGTCTACACACCGATCCACGAGCAGGGCGTCACGCTCTACGAGCCGCATTATCCGCATCTGGTGCCGTCCGAATACAAGCTGGTCGAGGACAGCAGCGGCGGAGACGGCGGCGACGACACCGTGCCGCGCTGGGCTGATCTGGAGGACGGCCACACCTTCAATGTCGGCGACAGATTCAGCGACGACGGCAAGACCTACGAAGTGCTTCGGCAATTCTTCAAAGCGGACAGCTACCGCCCACCCGCTCTGATCGGGGACTTCTACCAGCTGGCGGAGTAAGGAGGACAGCATGAACATTAAAGGCATCGACGTGTCCGTATGGCAGGGCAAGATCGACTGGAAGAAGGTCAAGGCGAACGGTATTGTGTTCGCCATGATCCGCGTCGGCTATGGCAGCAGCCAGGGCGACAACTGCAAAATGGACACCTATTTCAAGACCAATGTGGAGGGCGCACTGGCCGCGGGTGTGGAGGTGGGTATCTACTTCTACAGCTACGCAAAAAGCGCCCAGGCAGCCGCCAAGGAGGCGGCGTGGGTGGTGAAACAGATCGCCCCATACAAGGGGCACATCCTGTACCCCATCGCCTACGATCTGGAGGACAACAAACAGGCCGGGCTGGGGCGCGATGTGCTGACCGCTATGGTGACGGCCTTCTGCACGACCATTGAAGCCGCAGGCTATTATGCGTCGTTCTACTGCAACACCAACTGGTGCAAGAACATGCTGAACATGGACGATCTGAAAGGCTTCGATCTGTGGCTGGCACAGTGGACCAGTCAGCCGACGACGGCCTACAGCTTCGGCATGTGGCAGCGCAGCAGCTCTGGCAGCGTGGCGGGCATCAATGGGCGCGTCGATCTGGACGTCGCCTACAAGGACTATGCGGCCATTATCAAGCGTACAGGGCTGAATGGGTATAAGGAGACCGCGCAACCCGCACAAGAGCCGGAGAAGCCCGCACAGCCCACGGAAGCGCCTGATGTGAACGACACCCGCAAGAAGATCGTCCAGAAGGCCATCGGCGAGCTGGGCGTGTGCGAGCCGACCGGCGACGACAAGTATATCCGGTGGTACAACACGGAGGTCCTGAAAACATGGAGCCTGCCGCTTGATGCGGCGTGGTGCGCTATGTGGGTAAGTTACGTCACCAACTATCTGGCAGGCATCGCCCGCGACATTGTGAAGCCCTACTGCGGATGCAGCACCGGCATGGCCTTCTTTAAGGCGCAGGGCGTCTTCCATCCTTCGGCGGCCTGCGGCGGCACATACACCCCGCTGCCTGCTGACATCGTCTTCTTCAAGGATAAGAAATCCACCGCAGAAAGCACCCACACGGGCCTGGTGGAGTATGCGAAAGGCGGTGTTCTGCACACCATCGAAGGCAATACCAGCAACGCCGTGAAGCGTCGCCAGTACGATCTGAACGACACCTACATTGTGGGCTATGCGGCCCCCGACTACGGAAAGGAGAACATCGACAGCATGACCAAGGCCGAACTGAAACAGCTGATCCGCGAGGTGATCGCAGAAGACAACCCCACCTATGCGGACCTGAAAGACGTGCCCGCCTACTGGCAGGAGCAGGCGAAGGCGCTACTGGACGCCGGAGCCGTCAACGGCGGCACCCCTGCGGACGTCAACCCCACTGATCTGAATCTGCGCCACGAGACGCTGAAAGCTGTGATTATTGCGTCGCTTTACCACGACGCAAACACCCCCGAAAAGTGATCATAAAATCCCGCCATTCAGGCGGTAAAATAAGGAGGAAAAACACCATGAAAAACACCAACAAAAAGGCCCTGAAAGCAATGCTCATTTTGGCAATGATGGTGGCGCTCTGCATGTCGCTTGCAGCGTGCGCACAGACCACCGAAACGGGCACCACCGACCCTATCGTTCTGGAGCTGGTGAACGTCGGCCTGGACATTCTGGCGAAGGCTGCCATCGCGGCCATCGGCCTGGCAGGCGCGTGGGCGACCGCCAAGATCGGCCAGAACAACAAGCTGGCCAACATCAAGGCTGCCATCGGCCAGGTGACGCAGGCGGCGCAGACAACGGTCGGCGAATTACAGCAGACCACCGTCGAAGCGATGAAGGCGGCGGCAGCTGACGGCAAGCTGACCGAGGACCAGATCAGGACACTGAAAGCCGATCTTTTGCGCATGACCAGAGAGAAGCTGGCGGAGCCTACCGTGCAGCTGCTGGAGGCGGCGAAGCTGGACATTAACGCCATGATCCAGGGCGCTGCCGAGGACCTGATCAATCAGATGCACACGACGCAGCAGCTGATCGCTGGGGAACTGATCGTGGAATAAGGCGACAAGAAGGGCGACCGCAAAACGCGGCCGCCCTTCGCTTTTTATGCAGAATGTTATGCAGGCGTTATATTTGACACGGAACGCGCGCGGTTTGCCAGCGAGCGCGCGCCGCTACAGCAGGGGCGAGATCGAAACGCCCCTGCCGTTCTCTTGGGGGATCAAAAGGGGGGATTCTCTCACGTGAGAGAATCCCCCCTTTGCCTGCGCACCCCTGCGTCACGCAGGGTATTCCCGTCCCTCAGCGGGACAAGACCTTTCTTGCCAAAGGCCCGATTACGCCGCCGACGGCGTTGCCGACCGTCATCACGAGCAGATATAAAACCGCGCGGCCGCTCCACGCGCCGCCCATCGTGAAATAGTACATATTCGCCACGCAGTGCTCAAAGCCGCAGAGGATGAACACGCACACGCCGAAAAAGAGCGCAAGATACTTGCCGAGCTCGTGCGGGTTGGAGCGATAGCCCTCCACGCCGATGTAGATCATCACGTTGCAGAAAACGGCGAGGATGAACGCGCCGAACAGCGGCTCGGAGAGCTTCAGTTCACAAATGCCCTGCGCGCGGGCGCTGAGGGATACAAGCCGCGTGCACTTCTCGGCAAGCGCGATGAGCGATGTGCCGACGAGATTCCCCAGCCAGATGACCGGCAGCGTTTTGGCGTAGGCTGCGTCGTTGTCAAACACATAGCAGACCTTGCCGGTGAACAGATGCAGCCCGCGCGTACAGACGACAAAAAGTCCGATCGTGAAAAAAAGCGACCCGACGACCGTATTTTCCACCGACAGGAACACTGTGCCGCCAAAGGCGATGACCGCGCCGGCAAGGATCGCGGAGAGAAAGATCTTTTTCATGCGGAAACTCCTCCAGACCGTGTGATTGGGTCTATTTTACCGTATGGTGGTGAGCGTTGTAAACGCTTCTTCACGGAAAGGCGGAAAGTCCGCAGAAAATGAGGGTTTTTGTCGCTTTGGCTTTACAGAAAGCGGCATTTTGCGCGGCATGGGGGGAGGCTCGCCGTGATTTTTATTGCTTTTCCCTCCCCCGGATAGTACAATGGTCTTACCATCAAATTTTCGGAGGACTTTTCCCCAATGAAACTCATCTCATGGAACGTCAACGGCCTGCGCGCGTGCATCGGCAAGGGCTTTTTGGATTTTGTGAATTTCATCGACGCAGATGTCATCTGTCTACAGGAGACGAAGCTGCAGCCGCATCAGATCGAACTTGACCTGCCGCAGTACCACATCTACTGGAACAGCGCGGACAAAAAGGGCTACTCCGGCACGGCGGTGTTCACCAAGCAGGAGCCTCTTTCCGTCACCTATGACTTTGGCGAGGACATCCACCGCCATGAAGGGCGCGTCATCACGTGTGAATATCCGGACTTCTACCTCGTCTGCTGCTACACGCCGAATTCGCAGGACGAGCTGCGCCGCCTTTCGTACCGCATGGAGTGGGAGGATGCGCTGCGGCAGTACCTCTGCGAGCTCGACACGATCAAGCCCGTCGTGTACTGCGGGGACTTAAACGTCGCACACGAGGAGATCGACCTCAAAAATCCGAAGACGAATCACTTTAACCCCGGCTTTTCCGACGAGGAGCGCGGCAAGATGACGCAGCTTTTGTCCTCGGGCTTTCTCGATTCGTTCCGCACGCTGTACCCCGACAAGACGGACGCCTATTCGTGGTGGAGCTACCGCGCCCAGTCGCGCGCACGGAACGTGGGGTGGAGAATCGACTATTTCATCGTCTCCGAACGCCTGCGCTCCCGCATCGAAAACGCGGACATTCTGTCCGAGGTTATGGGCAGCGACCACTGCCCCGTGCTGCTCGAGCTCAAGGAGGAAGAAAAATGAAACTCAACAAACAGGAAATGACCGGAGGCACGAAGATCACCCTGATCATCAGCGGTGCGGCCATGCTTGCTGGCATTGTGATCGTTGTGCTGTTCGCCGCCGGCGCGCTCGCCCTTTCCGAACAGAGCCGCAACGTGCTCGCGATTGCGATCTCCGCCGCGCTGGTGGTGTTTTCCTACACGCTGTGCAAATCGTTGGGGGTACTTAAAAATCAAAAAAAGTGATTCTCACCCCCACGCCCACGTGGGGAACGGGTAAAAGGGGGATATTCTCTTTCACGAAAGAGAATATCCCCTTTTGAACCCCCAAGAGAAAGGTTTACATTGCCAGCTTTGGGCTTGAAGAGCTGCACGGCCTGCGGAATCGGGTGCCTGCCATGGGATGGTTCTACACGACTTGGTTTGCTTCTATCTTCGCTGTCGCTTTGCCTGCGATTCGTTACCCTTACGCAATCTCCGTCTACTTTGAATTTTATCAATCTTGCTTTTTCCTGCCAAGGCGGCTTTGCTGCGCTCGCCGCGATATACGCACTATCGGTAGATAGCGATTAGGCTGCACTTGCACAAGATCAGCAGAGCGGCAGCGGATGATAGAAGCAAATCAAATCGTCTATCAACACCCAACGCGGCAACGCCGCGCGCAGGCATTCTCATTCCGGAGGCACAAAGGCCATTCGAGCCCGAGACTGCCAATTTAAAACCTTTCTCTCGGGGAATCAAAAGGGGGATACTCTCTTTCGTGAAAGAGAGTATCCCCCTTTTATTCGCGCCCCCTGCTTGCAGGGGACCCTATTTCTCCACAGAATGTGGAAATCACTCACACCTTGGTACGGTCGTAAGAAACGACCACACGACGGTTCGGCTCGGTGCCGATGGAGAACGTTGTCACACTCGGCGTATCCTGGAGCGCGGTGTGGATGACGTGGCGCTCGTAGGCGTTCATGGGCTCGAGGGTGACATTGCGGCGGTACTTCGTCACCTTGCCGGCGACCTTTTCCGCCAGGCGCTCGAGGCTCTGCTCGCGCTTTTCGCGGTAATTTTCCGCATCGACCTGCACGCGGGCGCGGTTCTTCTCGCTGCCGCGGTTGATGCTGTAGTTCGTCAACTGCTGGATGGCGTCAAGCGTTTCGCCGCGGCGGCCGATCAGCGCACCGAGCTTTTCGCCCTCGAGGAAGACCTTATAGCGACCCTTCTCGCTCTCGTAGACCTTGACCTCAGCGGCGGAGTCCATGTGCTCAAGAAGGCCCTTGAGGAACGCGCGGATCTGCTCGCTCTTCTCGTCGTGGCACTCTTCGCCGAGGTCGACAATGGGCTTGGGCTGCGGGGTGGGACGCTCCGCGCGCTCGGCGCGGGGAGCGCGGTTCTCGCGGCGGTCTTCGCGCGCGGGACGGTCGCCGCGTTCTTCCTTGGCGGCGCGGGGTTCTTTCTTCTGCAAAACCTCGGGCGCGTACATGGGCACGGCCTTGGGCGCAGAAGCGGGTTCAACTTTCTTTTCGGGCTTGGGTGCGGCAGGCTTTTCCACCGGCTTGACCTCTTCGGCCTTGCCGTCGTCGTAGCTCACGCGAACGCGCGCGGGCGCGCTGCCGATGCCGAGGAATCCGGCTTTCGCGCGCTCAAGAATTTCAACAGAAACGTCGTCTCTGTCCATCTTCAGCTGCGCGAGCGCGCTCTGGATGGCCTCGTCCTCCGTCTTGCCCGTTACGTCAATAAACTTGATCATTCAGACAAGCTCCTTACAATTATTCTCCGTAGTGCTCGGGGTCGTAGGAACGGCCGCGGGCATAGGGGCGGTCGCCGACGCGTCCGCTTTCGTTCGTGGAATTTTTCTTTTTCGTGGCCTTGGCAGCCTGCTTTTCTGCGCGCTTTTCCTTCAGCGTCTTCTTTTCCGCCTCCTCGGCAGCGAACTTGCGCTGCTGCTCGCGGGCGGCTTCCATGCGGCGCAGACGGTCATCGCGCTTCTGCTTTTCCTTCTCGCTGAGCTCGTCCTCCATGTGGCTCTTATAGTACTTGGTCAGAACCTTCTCCTGGATGGCGTAGAGCAGCGAGTTGACGATCCAGTAGACGCCGAGAGCCGCGGGCAGCGTAAAGCCGATCCACAGCGACATGAGCGGCATCATCCACATCATCATGCGGTTGGAGCGGGCCGCGGCGTCGTTGCCCTCAGCGGCGACGTTGCCGGACATGGAGACCTTGGACTGCAGGAAGCTCAAAGCACCGGAAATGAACGGGATCAGCACAACGCCGATCACGGGCCAGCCGCCGGTGAAGAAATCCTTCCACACATCCCCCGGCATGACCGTGAGGTCAAGGCCGAGGAAATTGTAGTTCACGTTGAGAAGACCGTCAAACTTACCGGAAAAATCCGCGAAGTTGTCGGAAATGAACTTGGCAAGGCCGATCTCCTCATAGCCCTTGCGCACGAGCTCGGCATTGTAGCCCAGGGTGGTGGCAAGGGTCGTGATCTCCGTCACGACGTCCTTGGAGAGCATCATGAAGCGGCTGAGCGGCTGACGGATGATGGAATACAGAGCGATGAGGATGGGGAAGGGCAGGAAGCTCCAGAGGCAGCCGCTCATGGGGTTGACCCCCTCCTTGGCGTAGAGCATCTGGATCTCATCGTTCATTTTCTGGGGATTGTTGGCATATTTCGTCTGGATCTCTTTGATCTTGGGCTGGAAGAGATTCATGCGCATCATGCTCTTTTTCGACTTCATCTGGAAGGGCAGCGTGATGAGCTTCACGACGATCGTGAAGAGCACGAGAGCCCAGCCGTAGGAGCCGGTCAGCTCATAGAAGGTGCGCAGGACCCAGGCGAAGGGAACGCAAATGTAGTAGCCGATGGTTGACATTCTTCGGTTTCCTCCGTGGTTTTAGGTTCGGTCACGGGACCGGGTCGTAGATTTTTCCGCCCTTGTAGAACGGATGGCACCGCATGATACGCTTGAAGGCAAGCCAGCCGCCCTTGACCGCCCCGTACTTCTCGATCGCTTCGAGCGCGTATTGAGAGCACGTGGGGATAAAGCGGCAGCAGGGGGGACGGTAGGGTGAGATGGCCCTGCGATAAAACCGGATGAGAAAGAGCATGAGCTTTTTCATGCCTGAATCTCCCATAAATCGAGCTTTTTGCACGTTTTTTCAAACGCGCGCTTGAGCTCCCAGTAGTCCGCGTGGGCGGCCCTTGTGCGGGCGACGACGATGCAGTCGTAGCCCTGCTTCATCTTCCCCTGGCTCAGGCGGAAAATTTCGCGGATGCGGCGGCGGACGCGGTTGCGCACGACGGCGTGGCCGAGCTTGGTGCTGACCGTGACGCCGAGGCGGTTGTGTCCGAGCCGGTTTTTCCGGTAATACACCACAAGGCAGGACGAAACACCGGACTTGCCCTTGGCATACATCCGGCGGAATTCGTAATTTTCCTTGACGGTGGTGGTGCTTTTCACGCGTGATCTCCCTGCTTTTGCGGATTTCTCCGCATAGCCTGCAAGGGACGGCGATCGAAACACATTCTCATCGGCCGTCCCTCATTGTTTCATGTGTAGCATACGATACGCAAGTTGCTCCCGCTTTAGTGGGTCAGACGGGCGCGGCCGCGTGCACGACGGCGGGCGATAACCTTGCGGCCGTTGGCAGTGGACATTCTCTTGCGGAAGCCGTGCTCCTTGGAGCGCTGGAGCTTCTTGGGCTGATAGGTGCGAGAAGTAGCCATTTCGTTTTACCTCCTGAAAAAATTTTACCGGCAGCACCCCTTTTAGAGACGCTGCACTTACTCGACGGCGGGCGGAGAAAACTCCCCGCGGACCGCAGTTGATAAAAATAGTGCCGTATTGATGCGGCATACGGGGAGTATTATATCGGTTTTGCCGCATTCTGTCAACCAAAAATACAAAAATCGGTGCATATTTTCATTTCCCGCAAAACCTTGTAGCGCGTATCGAAACATGCAACTATCTCTTGTGTCCTTTTGCCTGTTTTTCATGGCTTTTGCACTGCAAAAAACAGCGTTTTATATTTAGAATATGTGTTGCGTTCATGCGCGTTTTTTGGTATAATGTAGGGAGTAAATTTTCGGCTGTCACAGCCGTTTATTCCAAAGAAAGAAAGGAGCGCTTCCGTGAACTCTGTTGCAGACATCTGGAAGATCGTTCTCTCCCGCCTCAGCCAGGACTTGTCCGAGACGACCATCTCCACGTGGTTCGACGAGGTGGAGGCCGTGTCCATCAAGGACCGCACGCTGTACCTCCACTGCCCGAACGATTTTAAGCGCAGCACGATCGAATCCATGTTCTCTGACCGCATCAAGGATTCCCTGCGGGACATTTACTCCGCCGATTTCGACGTCAAGCTCCTCTCCACCGCGGAGAGCACCACCCTTTTCGAGCCTGAGGTCAAAAAGTCCACCGCGCTGCTCGATTCCGGCGAATTCACGTTCGACACGTTCGTCGTCGGCGAATCGAACAAGATGGCCTATGCCGCCGCGCGCGCCGTGGCCGACGGCGTGGGGCACTACAACCCGCTATTTATCTACGGCGACTCCGGCCTTGGCAAAACGCACCTCATTTACGCCATCGCTCATCAGATCCGCACGACGCGCCCGTCGGCGAAGATCATCTACATCAAGGGCGATGATTTCATCAACGAATTCATCGAGCTCGTGCGCGCGGGCCGCGGCAGCGAGTTCCGCGCGAAGTACCGCGACGCGGACCTGCTGCTCGTGGACGACGTGCAGTTCGTCGCGGGCAAGGAGCAGGTGCAGAACGAATTTTTCCATACGTTCAACACGCTCTACGAGGCCGGCCGCCAGATCGTGCTGACCTCCGATCGACCGCCCTCTGACATGCACCTTCTCGACGACCGCCTGCGCACGCGCTTTGAGTGGGGCTTACTTGTCGATGTGCAGCCGCCCGATTTTGAAACGCGCCTTGCCATCGTGAAGAATAAGGCTGCGCAGTGGGGCACCGTCATCGACGACGACATTGCCAAGTACATCGCCGAGAATGTCACGTCCAACGTCCGTCAGCTCGAGGGCACGATGAACAAGATTCTCGCCTACCGCGATCTCATCGGACGCGAGATGGACGCCGACGCCGCGCACCGCGCAGTCGAGGACTTTATGAAAAAAAACGCGAATCTCGCCCCCACGGCGGCGATGATCATCACCGAAACGTCACGCTACTTCGGTATCGACGAAGAGGTCATCAAGGGCCCGTCTCGAAGCCGCGAGGCCGTCAACGCCCGTCAGGCCGCGATGTACCTCGTGCGCCGCATGACGAATCTGTCGACGCCCGATATCGGCCGCGAGTTTGGCAAGCGCGACCATACGACCGTGCTCCACTCGCTCGAGCAGATCGAAAAGAAGATGAAATCCGATCCCGTCTTCAACCAGACGATCAAAGAGATCACTATTAACATCAACTCCAAGAGATAACAAAGTTTTCCACATTATCCACAGGGTTGTGCAGAGGGAAGCTGTGGAAACATTTTTTCAAAATTTTGGGTGTGGAGAGTGGTAGAACTTTTCAACAACCCGTGAGGGATAAATTTTCCTTGCCATTTCGGGCAAAAATTGGGTTTTCCACATTTTTGCGCCCCTACTGCTGCTATTTCTAAAAACTATCCTTTTTCTTTTCCAAAAGAGAAAAAATTACCCGTTTTACGAAAGGAACGCCGCTATGAAATTCTCCTGCGAAAAGCTGCTGCTGCAGAATGCAGTCAATACCGCCTCCCGCGCCGTCGCGGCGAAAAGCTCCATCCCTGCGCTCGAAGGACTGCTGCTGACCTGCGGCGGCGAGAGCCTGACCGTTTCGGGCTACAATATGCAGACCGGCATCCGCACGAAGTTTACCGCCGAGGTCGAGGAATCCGGCGAGCTGGTCGTCAACGCGCGCCTGATCGGCGAGATTTTAAGAAGACTGCCCGACGACGTCGTGACCTTCACCGCGAACGACAAATTTTTGATCCACCTGACCTGCGGCGATGCGGATTTCGACATCATGGGCCTCTCCGCCGCCGATTTCCCCGAGCTGCCCGAGGTCGAGGAGAAGTACGCCGTCCAGATTGCCGAAAAGACGCTCAAGTCCATGATCCAGCAGACGAGCTTCGCCGTTTCGACGAACGAGGCGCGCCCCGTGCACATGGGCTCGCTGTTCGAGGTATCTGCCGAGGGGCTGACCGTCGTCTCCGTCGACGGCTTCCGCCTTGCGCTTCGCAAGGAAGCGCTTGAAAAGATCGAGGGCGGCGCGTTCTCGTTCGTCGCGCCCGGCACGGCGCTCAATGAGGTCGAGCGCATCTGCGAGGAGATCGACGAGGTCGTGACCATCACGCTCGGCCAGCGCCATATTCTCTTCGAGGTCGGTGAGACCGAGCTCATCTGCCGCCGCTTAGAGGGTGAATTCCTCGATTATAAGAACGCCATCCCGCGCAGAAACCCCATCAACGTCGTCGTCGACACGAAGACGATGCTCCAGAGCCTCGAGCGCGTGAGCGTCGTCATCAGTGAAAAGCTCAAGAGCCCCGTGCGCTGCCAGTTCGGCGAGGACAAGGTGACGATGTCCGCCAAGACCGCCAACGGCGACGCAAAGGACGTCTGCCGCATCGCGGGCGACGGTCAGGGGCTTGAGATTGGCTTCAACAACCGTTATCTGATGGATGCGCTGCGCTACGCGCCCGCCGACACCGTGAGAATGGAGCTCAACACCGGCATTTCGCCGGCCATCATCGTTCCCGTCGAGGGCGAAGAGAACTTCCTCTACATGGTGCTGCCCGTGCGCCTGAAGGCAAATTGAGAAAAAAACTGAATCCATATCGTATAAAATGGTACAACGATTTCTGATAGGAATCGCTTTGTAAAGGACTTTTTATGACTGACATTACCATCACCACGGAATTTATCAAATTGCAGGACCTCTTGAAGCTGGCGAATTTAGTCGGCACGGGCGGCGAGGCGAAGATCGTCATCCAGAACGGCGACGTTTCGGTCAACGGCGAGGTCTGCACGATGCGCGGCAAGAAGATCCGCCCGGGCGACACGGTCGCCTTCGACGGCAAAGAGCTGACGGTCTCCTATGCGGATTGACGCGTTGGCGCTGCGGAACTTTCGCAATTACGACGCGCTGAATGTCACGTTCGCGCCGGACTGCAACGTCATCGTCGGCGAGAACGCGCAGGGAAAGACGAACCTCTTGGAAGCAATCGTCTATCTCTCTTCCGCCCGTTCGCCGCGCGCGAGGGCGGAAAAAGAGCTCATTTCGTTCGGCAAGAGCGAATGCAGCATCAAGGCGAACGCGTTTGCGCGCAACCGAGATTTTCTGCTCGAGATCGCGCTCGCCGCGGGGAGAAGACGAAAAATTCTCATCAATAAGGTGCCCGTGAAAAAGGGGAGCGACCTCAGCGACGTGCTCGGCGCGGTCTACTTCTGTCCGGAGGATCTGCTGCTGATCCGCGACGGCGCAACGGCGCGGCGCAGGTTCATGGACGACGCGCTCTGCCAGCTTCGCGCGCGCTACGCGCAGGCGCTCAGCGACTATCATAGGGCTTACGAGCACAAGACGCGCATTCTGCGCGACAGTGAGGAGTATCCGTCGCTTCTTGATACTTTGCCGGAATTTGACCTGCGCATGGCGCAGAGCGGAGCGGTCATCATCTACTACCGTGCGCGGTTCTGCGAGCGATTGAAGGAATATGCGGGCATCGCGCACCGCGAATGCTCCGGCGGCAGGGAAGAGCTGGGCGTCGAATACCAGACGGTTTCGACTATTTCAGACCCGCTCGCGCCGATCGAAACGATTTACGACCAGCTGCGCGCGCATCAGGCATCGCACGCGGCGGCGGAACGGGTATCAAGAATGTGCCTTTCCGGCCCGCATAAGGACGATATCGCCGTGACGATCGGCGGCGTGAACGCAAGGCAGTTTTCATCTCAGGGCCAGACCCGCACGGCGGCGCTGGCGTTCAAGCTCGCCGAGCGGGAGATTTACCGCGAGATCACATCCCGCACACCGCTGCTGTTGCTCGATGATGTTTTGTCCGAGCTGGACCCACGGCGGCAGGAATATGTGCTCAACCGCATCCTTGGCGGGCAGGTGTTTATCACGTGCTGTGAAGAGGATCGGTTGGGGACACTTTTGAGTGGAAAAGTGTTCCATATCTCGCAGGGAGCGGTAGTTTAGCCGCACCTATGCGGCTGGGAGATGCCGCCTGCGGGCGGCAAGACCACACCCCCCATTTTCTTTCCCGAGAAAGAAAACGGGCGGTGTGACCGTCCAAAAGAAAGGCGTTTAGATTGGCAGTCTCGGGCTTGAACGGCCTTTATGCCTCCGGAATGGAAATGTCTGCGCGCGGCAAAGCCGCGTTGAAGTTGCTATACGATTTGGTTTGCTTCTATTATCCGCTGCCGCTCTGCCCATCTTGTAGAAGTACAGCCTAATTTCCGTCTACCGGAGCACTCCACAATGCGGCGAGCGAAGCAATGCCGCTATTTCGCACGCAGTCTGCCGCCAAGCAAACGTCACTCGCGCCTCACGACAGTAAGGCGCGGTTGAGAGTGGTGACGACTCGCAGAAGATTCATGGCGAAGCCATGTACACCGCACCCACACTGCGCAGCGCGTGCAGTTATTCAAGCTGCAATCCCGCAATGTCGGGGGTCGAGGGGGACTCCCCTCGCATTTCTCTTGGGGTTCCAAAGGGGGTATTCTCTTTGGAAAGAGAATACCCCCTTTGACTGCGCACTCCCATGCCAATGGGAGACCACCCCGCGCCCTTTGGGCGCGATATCTGAGGAGGTACCATGTACCTGCACATCGGCAACAATGTCATGCTGCCAGAAAAGCACATCATCGGCGTCTTTGATCTCGAGATCACGTCGCAATCGAAGAGAACATCAGAATTTCTCCGCCGGGCGGAGGACGAGAGTCTGGTCATCGACGCCTGCGAGGACATTCCCAAGTCCTTTCTGGTGTGCGACCACCCGTATCACCCGCAATTAGTTTATTTATCCGAGCTTTCGAGCCAAACACTGCAAAAGAGAATGGAGGAGCAGACATGAAGATCCCCGTTGCTTTGACAATGCTGGCAAGTCCCTTTTCCCTTCCACACAATGAGCGCTGGATACTGCCCATCGCGCTCGGCTTTTTCGCGCTGCTGACGGTGTATTTCACGTGGCGGCTCAAAACGGACGAGGGCGACAAGTGGCTCTTTCGGAAGAAAATGAAGGTGTCGGCGCTCTTCTGGCTTGCATGCGAAGTGCTCTGGCAGTTCCACGGTGCGGATTCGACGTTTCCCGTCGGGCCGATTACGGGCATTTTGTTCCTGTACCTAATGAGTCAGGCGCTGGTGTACGGTATTTACTGCGTGATTCAAAAGAAGAAAACAACAGCCGCGATGTAAGCGGCTTTCCCATCAAAATAGTGCTCGAGGCAGGGAGAAACGGGCCGGAAAGGGCTCCGACCCGGTTCTTCCTGCCTGATGACGAAAGGAGAACCCAAATGGCAGAAAATGAGATCCTGCAATCCACGGCGGTGGATGAAAACAACGACTATAACGCCTCGGAAATTCAAGTTCTCGAGGGGCTTGAGGCGGTGCGCAAGCGCCCGGGCATGTACATCGGCTCGACGTCGGTGAGCGGCCTGCACCACCTTGTCTATGAAATTGTGGATAACTCCATCGATGAAGCGCTTGCGGGCTACTGCACGGAAATTAAAGTGACGATCAACGAGGGCAACACCATCACCGTTGTGGATAACGGCCGCGGCATTCCGGTCGACATTCAGGCGCAGACGGGCCGTCCTGCGCTTGAGGTCGTCTACACCGTGCTGCACGCGGGCGGCAAGTTCGGCGGCGGAGGCTACAAGGTCTCCGGCGGTCTGCACGGTGTCGGCGCGAGCGTCGTCAACGCCCTTTCCGAGTGGCTGACGGTGCAGGTGCATAAGAACGGCAACATCTACGAGATGAAATTCTCCCGCGGCAAGATCACGCAGGAGATGACGATCATCGGCTCGACCGACCACACGGGCACGACCGTTACGTTCAAGCCCGATCCCGAGATGTTCGAAGAGCTCGAATACTCCTACGAAACGCTGCACACCCGCATGCGCGAGGAGGCATTTTTGAACGCGGGCCTTCGCATCACGATCGAAGATAAGCGCACGGCGAGCGCGGAAAAGAGCGAGAGCGAGCGCCGCGACTCGATGTGCTACGAGGGCGGTATCCGCGAGTTCGTCACGTGGCTCAACAAGAAGAAAGAGCCGCTGCACAATAACGTCATCTACATGAGCGGCATGAAGGGCGATTCGTTCGCGGAATTGGCGCTCCAGTATGACGACGGCTATCAGGAAAATATCCTGTCGTTCGCTAACAACGTCCACACGCCCGAGGGCGGCATGCACGAGACCGGCTTCAAGGCCGCGCTCACGCGCGTTCTGAACGCCTACGGCATCAAAAACGGCATCATCAAGGAAGGCGACAAGGTCAGCGGCGAGGACTGCCGCGAGGGCCTGACCTGCGTCATCTCCGTCAAGCTCACGAACGCGCAGTTCGAGGGCCAGACAAAGGCAAAGCTCGGCAACAGCGAGATCAGAACGCTGGTCGACAGCCTGGTTTCCGACAAGCTGATGCAGTTCCTTGAGGAAAACCCCGTCGTGGCACGCACGATTTTGGATAAGGCGATGACCGCCAACCGCGCGCGCGAGGCCGCGCGCAAGGCGCGCGAATCCATCCGCCGCAAGAGCGCCCTCGGCGGCGCGGCGATGCCGGATAAGCTGCGCGACTGCAACGAAAATAACCCCGAGCTCACCGAGCTCTACATCGTAGAGGGCGACTCGGCAGGCGGCAGCGCCACGCAGGGGCGCGACTCGCGCTTTCAGGCGATCCTGCCGCTGTGGGGCAAGATGCTGAACGTCGAAAAGGTGCGCGCCGACAAGATCTATGGCAACGACAAGCTCCAGCCCGTCATCATCGCGCTCGGCGCGGGACTGGGCGAGGATTTCGACATCAATAAGCTGAGATATCACAAGGTCATCATCATGGCGGATGCCGATGTCGATGGCTCGCACATCCGGACGCTGCTCTTAACGTTCTTCTTCCGCTATATGCGCCCGCTCATCGAAAACGGCTATGTCTATGCCGCGGTGCCGCCGCTTTTCAAGCTGACACGCGGCAAGACGCAGCGCGTTGCCTTCTCGGACGAGGAGCGCGACGCCGTTTCCGCCGAGCTGCGCGGCGACAATCCGAACGCGAAGGTCGATATCTCGCGCTTCAAAGGTCTTGGTGAAATGAACCCGCACGAGCTGTGGGAGACGACCATGGACCCCGAAAAGCGCACACTCAAGCGCATCACGCTCGAAGACGCGGTGCTCGCGGACGAGACCTTCACCGTGCTCATGGGAGAGAAAGTCGAGCCGCGCAAGGAATTCATCGAACAGAACGCGAAATACGCGGTCAATCTGGACTTTTAAGAGAGGAGGACAAAAAAATGGCACACAAAAACGTGGATTACAAACCCGAAGACATTCAATTCCCCAACCAAAAGATCGTGCAGAGCGAGCTCGTGCACGAGATGCAGTCCTCCTACATCGAATACGCGATGTCGGTCATCGTCGGGCGCGCGCTGCCCGATGTGCGCGACGGCTTGAAGCCTGTCCACCGCCGCATCCTGTACGCCATGTACGAAGACGGCCTGACGAGCGACAAGGCGTTCAAAAAGTCGGCGACCTGCGTCGGCGACGTGCTGGGCCGCTATCATCCGCACGGCGACGCGTCGGTGTACGACGCGCTCGTGCGTCTGGCGCAGGACTTCTCCATGCGCTATATGCTCGTCGACGGCCACGGCAACTTCGGTTCCATTGATGGCGACCCCCCGGCCGCCTACCGATACACCGAGGCCAGAATGTCGAAGATCGCCAACGAAATGCTGCGCGACATCGACAAGGAGACCGTCGACTGGGACCCGAACTTCGACGAGAGCCGCAAGGAGCCCCGCGTGCTGCCCGCGCGCTTCCCGAACCTGCTGGTGAACGGTTCTTCGGGTATCGCCGTCGGCATGGCGACGAACATCCCGCCGCACAACCTGACCGAGGTCATCAACGCCTGCGTCTGCGTGCTCGACAATCCCGAGGCGACGCTTTACGACCTGATGCAGCACGTCACGGGCCCCGACTTCCCGACCAAGGGCATCATTATGGGCCGCAGCGGCATCCGCGCGGCATATGCCACGGGCCGCGGCAAGATCATCCTGCGCGCGCGCACGGAATTTGAAGAATTCGGCCGCGACCGCACGCGCATCATCGTCACCGAGCTTCCCTATCAGGTCAACAAGCGCATGCTCATCAAGAACATGGCCGATCAGGTGAACGACAAGCGGTTGGAGGGCATTTCCGACATCCGCGACGAGACCGACCGCACGGGCATGCGCATCGTCATCGAGGTCAAGCACGACGCGAACCCGCAGGTGGTATTGAACCGTCTCTTTGCCCAGACGCAGCTTCAGACGAGCTTTGCCATCAATATGCTGGCGCTCGTCGACAACCAGAAGCAGCCGAAGATTCTGTCCCTGCGCCACATCATCGACGAGTATCTTGCCTTCCAGGAAGAGCTCATCACGCGCAGAACGCAGTATGACCTCAAAAAAGCGCGCGAGCGCGAGCACCTGCTGCAAGGTCTTCTCATTGCGCAGGACAACATCGACGAGGTCATCCACATCATCCGCACGAGCTACGACGACGCGAAGGAAAAGCTCATGGAGCGCTTCTCGCTTTCCGACGTGCAGGCGCAGGCCATCCTCGATATGCGCCTGAAGGCCTTGCAGGGCCTCGACCGCGAGAAGCTCCAGAACGAGTACGACGAACTCGAAAAGAAGATCGCGTACTTTGTCGAACTGCTCGCAAATGAGACGATGCTCAAGGGCGTCCTCAAGGACGAGCTCATCGAAATTCGCGACAAGTACGGCGACGAGCGCAAGACCGAGATCCAGGAGGTCGAGGACGAGATCGACATTGAAGACCTCATCGAGGAGGAGCAGTGCGTCTTCACCCTGACCCGCAACGGCTACATCAAGCGCACGAGTGCGAGCGAATACACCGCGCAGAGTAAGGGCGGCATGGGCAAGAAGGGCATCACCACCCGCGACGAGGACACGGTGGTCGACGTGTTCACCGCCTCGACCCACGACTATATCCTCTTCTTTACGGACACCGGCAAGGTGTACCGCAAGAAGGGCTATCAGATCCCCGAGAGCGGCAAGGCTGCCAAGGGCACAAACATCGTCAACATCATCCAGGTGGAGACGGGCGAGCGCGTGCAGGCGATGATCCACTTCCGCGACCTGAACGCCGAGAATCTGTTCCTCACCATGGTGACGCGCAACGGCACGGTGAAGAGACTACCGGTCGAAACGCTCAAGAACCTGCGCAACAACGGCATCCGCGCGCTGAACCTCGACGAGGGCGACGAGCTGGTGAGCGTGCGCGAGACGGACGGCGAGCAGAAGATTTTGATCGCCACGCATGACGGTATGGCGGTCGTCTTTGACGAGACCGACGTCCGTGCGATGGGCCGCACGGCGGTCGGCGTGCGCGGCATCAAGCTGCGCGAGGGCGACTATGTCGTCGGCGCCGCCCGCGCCCAGGAGGGCAAGGAAGTCCTGACCATCACCGAAAAGGGCTACGGCAAGAAGACGCCGGTCGAGGAATACCGCATCACGAACCGCGGCGGCCTCGGCATCAAGAACTATATGGTGACCGAAAAGACCGGCGGCATCGTCGGCGTCAAGGTCGTGGACGGCAGCGAGGATCTGCTGCTCGTCACGCGCGCGGGCATCCTCATCCGCACACCGGTCGAGGCGATCCGTACCACTGGCAGAGCCACGCAGGGCGTGATCGTCATGCGCTTCAAGGAAGAGGGAGATAGCGTCATTTCCATGGCGCTCACAGAGCATGAGGAGGATGACGAGGCGTAAGGCCTCGGCCCTCTTTTCCGCGCGTCGCGCGGAGGGGATGGCAGCGCCTTTGGCGCTGCACGGGAAAGGGGGCCATTCTCTCACGTGAGAGAATGGCCCCCTTAACCCCCCAAGAGAACGCAATGGGCCTTGCCCCTTGACCCCGCACATTGCAGGTTTGCAGCTTGAATGACTGCACACGCTGCGCAGTGTAGGTGCGGTGTACATGGCTTCGCCATGAATCCCTGCGAATCGCAACCTGACAGCAACCGCGCCTTACTATCGTGAGGCGCGAGTGACGATAGTTGGGCGGCAGACTGCTTGCGAAATAGCGGCATTGCTGCGCTCGCCGCATTGATTAGAGCAGAAGAGAAGAAAGACTGCCGAGCTTTAGGCCGACACACAGGCCGCAGCGAAAAGAAGCGTCGCGCTCAAGACCGATAATGTCAGAGCGATTGTCCTGTAATTTTTTGAAGAGAACGGACTGTTCGGTGTTAAGCATGGCAAGAAGTTCAAGATACTGTGAATTGTAATAGGACAAGGATGCCCGATAATCGTCGAGTTCATCTTTTGACAAAAAGCGTTCCGGATGTTCTCCATATCCGGCACGGAACAGGGATTCGTAAAGATGCAGCATACAATAACCTCAACAATAAACGAAGTTTTCTTCATGTTTACTTTATTGTAACACGAAGAAAACTTCATGTCAATAGGAAACAGAAATGAATTTTCCCGAATATATCTTAAAACTGAGACAGGAGCGCGGACTAAAGCAGAGCGATGTTGCGTCGTCGATCGGTGTGACCGTCCGCGCTTATCAGGCGTATGAATACGGAAAAAGTGAACCGCGGATGTCGACGCTCATTGCGCTGGCCGATTTTTATGATCTTTCACTGGACGAATTGGTCTGCCGAAAGGCAGAACACGGTGTGTAACACCAAACTTGCGGAAAAACTCTGCATGTAAACTTGAATTCGCACCGCCCAAATATTTCATCTGTTATTAGCGGTTATAAGCAACCGTCAAAATCGGCGCAAAGCATTGAAATCACTGGGTTTATTGAGAAATCAAGACCACCCGAAATTATCTTCTTTTATACGCTGTTACCCTTGACCGCGTGAGCTGATAAGGGCAAAATCAAGGGAAACCCCCATGCGGGAAACACAATTATTTGACAAACGGCTGACAGTGATGTGTTAAGTCAAACTGAATAAGAATCCACCGGCAGGTCCGGTTACGGTAAGGGAGCATTGCGTGGCAATGCTCCCTTTTACTATACCACAGACCGCCGTTGAGAGATAGATAAAATCTGTGGCAGAAAGGAGGTGTCAGATATGCCGCAGGCGATCTTTGCGTACCATCTTGGCATGGACGCCGAGCAATACGCCTTTTTCCGCATCCCCAAGCTCCTGATCACCGAGCCGTACTTTCGGCGGCTCTCCACCGACGCGAAGCTGCTGTATGGCCTCATGCTGGACCGCATGAGCCTGTCCATGAGAAACGGCTGGATGGACGATGACGGCCATGTGTACATCTACTTTACGCTGGAGGAGGCGTGCGAACAGCTCTGCTGCAAGACGGATAAGGCGGTCAAGCTGTTCGCGGAGCTGGACAGTGCCAAAGGCGTTGGCCTCATTAGGCGGGTCAAGCAGGGGCTTGGCAGACCGGCGAAAATCTATGTTCTCCGCTTCATGGGCATGGAGGACGAACCAGGCGAGGATACACCGAAAGCGGAGCCTCCGAGCTGCCGAAATCCAGACTTCGGAAAAACCGAAGTCAAGAGTTCTGAAAAACCGAAGTCTGAACCTCGGAAAATCAGAAGTCAAGACCTCGGAAAAACCGAGTGTAATAAGACTGATAAGAATAATACTGAGTTGAGTAATACTGATTCATCTATCCATCCGGGCGCGCAGCCGGAGGAGGTGATTGAGGGATACCGAAAAGAGATTCGGAAGAACATCGAGTATGACCACCTGCGCCGGCAGCATCCCTATGACGACATCGACGAGATCGCGGACCTCATGCTGGAGGTCCTCTGCACACAGGGCAGCTTTATGCGGATCGGCGGAAAGCAGCTTTATACGGCACTGGTGAAGGAGCGGTTTCTGAAGCTGGATTCCTCCCACATCGAGTATGTGCTGGACTGCCTGCGGGAGAGCACCGCGGACATTCGCAACATCAAAGCCTATCTGCTGGAGATGCTGTTCAACGCCTCGGCTACCTGCGGCAGCTACTACCGCGCCAAAGTGAATCACGACTTCCACGACAGCGGATAGGCAGAGCGAACAGCTCTGCTTTTTTGAAACCCATTTTACGACTGAAAGGAGCATCGAACCCGTGAAAACAATCGCACTGGCAAATCAGAAGGGCGGCGTGGGTAAGACCACCACAGCCGCCAGCCTCGGCATTGGTCTTTCTCGGCAAGGTAAAAAAGTCCTGCTGATCGACGCCGATGCACAAGGCAATCTCACGCAGATGTTAGGCTGGTCACAGCCTGACGAATTATCCCCAACGCTCTCCACGCTGATGGAGAAGATCATCGCAGAGCAGCCCATCGCCCCCGGCGAGGGCATTCTGCCCCACCCGTCCGGCGTCCACCTTGTCCCCGCCAATATCGAACTGTCGGCACTGGAGGTTACGCTGGTCAACACCATGAGCCGCGAAACGGTGCTGCGGCAATATCTGTCCACCGTGGCAGACCGCTACGATTACGCACTCATCGACTGTATGCCGTCCCTCGGTATGCTGACCATCAACGCCCTGACCGCGGCGGACAGCGTGATTATCCCCGTGCAAGCGCAATATCTCCCTGCAAAGGGGCTGGAACAGCTTTTGCGAACCATCACCCGCGTGAAACGGCAGCTCAACCCGAAGCTGGAGGTGGACGGCATTGTGCTGACGATGGTGGACAGCCGTACCACACTGGCGCGGGAGATCAACGCGCTCATCCGCAAAACCTATGGCGGTCATGTGTTCGCAAGCGAAATCCCCCGGTCCATCAAGGCGGCAGAGATCAGTGTGGAAAACAAAAGTATTTACGACCACGACCGCAGCGGCAAGGCGGCGCTGGCGTATGAAAATCTGACGAGGGAGGTGTTGAGCCATGGCAAGCAAATTAAGCGGCATCGAGCTGACCCGGTACGATGACCTGTTCAAAACAGACGCAGAGCGTGAAGCTGACCGGCAGGAGCGCATCCAGATCGTTCCCGCAGCAGAGGTTTTCCCATACTCCCGCCAGCCGTACACCATTGACCGCCCCACGCCTGACTTGGTGCGGCTCATGGACAGCATTGAGCACATCGGCATCGCTGAGCCGCTGATCGTTCGCCCCCGTGAGAGCAGCGGGTATGAGATCATTTCCGGCCACAGGCGCGATTACTGCGCAAAAGCGGTGGGGCTGGATACCCGTCCTGTCATCGTCCGCAATTACAGTGACGAGGAGGCGGACATCCTTGTTGTGGACTATAACATCAACCGCGAGGACTTGCTGCCCAGCGAGAAAGCCAAAGCCTACAAGCTGAAGCTGGACGCCATGAAACGGCAGGGACAGCGGACAGATTTAACTTCTCTCCAACTTGGAGAGAAGTTAAACAAGAAAACATCGGTAAGAATCCTCGCTGAGCAAGCGACTGACAATGTAACTTCAATCCAACGCTATGTGCGGCTGAACAAGTTAATCCCCCCTCTGCTGGACGCGGTGGACGCAGGAACGCTCAAGTTCGTTCCCGCAGCGGATTTCCTCTCCCACCTGTCCGAAAAAGAACAGACCTACCTCCTGCTGGTCATGGAGCGCGACGAGGTATCCCCGTCGCTGGGACAGGCCCAGCGGCTCAAGCAGCTCAGCGCCGAGGGCAAGTTGGAAAACAACATCATCGACCTCATCATGCGGGAGGAAAAACCGCTGGAACGCAAAGTCACCATCCGAAATGATCGACTGCAAAAATACTTCCCCGCCAGCTACACCCCAAAGCAGATGGAAGATGTCATCATCAAGCTGCTGGAAGGCTGGCACCGCAAGCGGCAGCAGGAGCAGGCGCGATGAGGAATGAACCGATGCGCAGGAATGACCTGCCGGAAACCTGTTTTTCCATTCTGCCGTCCAGCGGGCAGCTTATTATCATCCGGTGCGGTGAGCGCGGCTATTATCCCTCTGAGTGGGACACCGGCAGCCGGGAGGAAAACCGCGAGATCGCCAGCAGCCATAATGCGCGGCGCGGCATTACGGATATTCAGGAAGCGGCAATGCTGGCAGGCTCCATGTTCGGCTGGAATACACCGGGCGCAAACCCGCAATGGTATTTGGACAACGCAAGATATGTGAATTCCAGCATCGTCCAAGGCCATATCAAAGACCCAATCATGAGCGTGTACTATCCCGTCAGCAGTTTCTTACTGTGCTATGAGATCATGGGCAAACAGCACTTTTATCTGCCCATGGACAAACTGCCGCAAGAGCTGATGGGCCAAAGGTCTCAGTTCATCATGCTGCCGGATATGGTATGTGGAGTACCGGTCATGCCGGTGACAGCGACCTTTGCACAAAACGGGAGCTGCACCGTCCAGTTAGAACACGGCAGCTATGTAGTGGGGGAAATGGTCAATCAGGAATACCACATCACCGCCCGCGTCCGCGTCAGCAGTGCCGAGTTTGTCATGGGCGAATGTGAAAAAGCCCCTGCCCCCTTTGTCACATGGCAGCGCAACTGCAAAAACGATGGCGATGGTCCGCCCAACTTCTTTTGGGGCCATTACCGCTCTGACCGTTCTTCCTGCATCGAGGACTTCTGTGAACGGACCGGAAATGAGTACAAAAAGCAGAGAGATTATATAGCGCAGCAAGAACACCAGCACACCGCGCTGAAGAAAGAACAAGGTGAGGCCAGATGACGAACTATCAGAAACGAAAAGAAAAGAATGACGAATATCGCAGCAAAATCATGAGATTTACTTTCCAGCTTTCCCTTGGCGATGGAGAAGTCCGAGATTGGTTTGAACAGCAGCCCGAAAAGGGCGCGTATCTCAAAGACCTTATCTTGCGGGATAAAGCGGAGCGGCTTGGGTACAGGGAGCAGAAAAGCGCAGAACCCGACAAAGCCGGTGACTACGAGATCATACAGTCCATTCGTATGGGTGGGCGCGTCCTGCTTATGGGGTTCAATCCAAAGGACGAAACCTATATGACCTGCTATCAGCAGTACAATTTTCTCGGAGAAACAATGTATCCCGAAGCACTTGCCTGTAAGAGTTATCTGGAAATTGCAGAAACCTTTTTGAATCGCTTGCAGGCACAGGTCGAAAAAGTCAAAGCATTCCGTGCGGCCCGAAATGTCCCCTATGCCGTTTTAGGCGCGGAGGCTTGCCTTCCTCCATCAGAGGAATCTCTGCAAGGCAAGCTGATCGTTCTCCGCCCCACCAGCCTTGCTCCAGAATACCGCACAGCAGACTGTCAACTCGGCTTCGCGCTGAGTGGATTTGGCTGCACACCCGACGCACGCGGGCGTGCGGTTTACTTCGAGGAATTGTATTCCGGTGAACGATGCCGGTGGGACATTACCGATGTCCTCGGCGTTGCCAATCCAGAAAAGATACCGGATTGGGCGAAAGAAAAGCTGAGAGAATATGAAAAAAAGCGTACTGAGCCGAAAAAAGATAGAGGTGAAGCCAGATGACCAACCGTGAACCCGTAAACATCATGGGCGTTATCGCCTTTCCAAACCCTAATAAGGACCAACGCGTGATTCGCTTCATTGACAGCGAATACCACACGCTCTTTACCATCAAGGACGGGGAAAGTATCGTCATTACCCGCTTTGACGGTGAAAAGATGGTTTTGCCCTGTAAGTACATTGACGATTGCCATGTCTGCGTCGGCAACTCCGCCTATCATATTTGTGAGTTTGCAGAAATGCAGGAACGTAACGGCAACACCTATGTTCCCAGCGCGCCGAAAATCAGCGGCGAGATCGGCACCTATGAAATCTATCAAATCCCCGCAACCGCTGATGTGGACTACTATTTCCGGTCTTACGCGGCGGCAAAGGGGAAACTCCAGAGCGCTGATTATCAGCGTTCTTACGCCGGTATGTACGCAAAGGAAAATTCGCTGGAGAATCTGTGGGCAAAGCACAACAGGGATTCCCGCCCCTTTGCCCATCGGATGCGTTCCATGTCCGTAAGCGACATCGTGGTACTGACGCAAGGTGGAAAGAAAACCGCCTACTACGCAGATACCATCGGTTTCAAGGAGGTCCCGGAGTTTTTAGAACAACAGAGAGTGCAAAAGAAACACAAAGAACGAGGTGAAGCCAGATGAGCTATGACGCACAGAAGGTGACCTACCAGGAGGTCACGATTTTTGACCGACCGGCGTTGTTTACGGAATGCCGCATTGATCGGGCCACCGTGCCAGAGGGCGTATATCGCTACGAGCTGCGCCACGGGGATGAGGATTGGGGAGAACCGAGGGAGTTGGCCCGAAACCTCATGGTCAATTTCTATGGCACTGTCCTCACTCGTGAGCCGTTCCAGCTTCCCATTGATGGGTGGATTCCGCTGGAGAGCGGCAGCCTTTCCTTTCAAGATGGCGGATGCCGTACCCTTGCGGAATTTCAGGAGAAATATCCCGCCAGCGAGAAAGATGTCATTGACTTTTACAGCGTCAATGAGCCTGCGCTGCACGCTCTCTATTTCTCCCGCAGTGAGGAGCAGGACAAGTCTGCGGGCTGTGTGGGACACCTGCGTGGTGATTTTGGCAGCGGCAAGCAGTTTTATACAACATGGTGGCCCCACCAGGCAGACAGGCTGAACACACCGGAGTTTAAGGCCGACATTGACCGTACCGTAAACTGGCTGCGGGAGCAGCCGGGCTCCCCGCTGCGGGACTTTGACAGCATGAAACGCTACTGCAACCGGTATGAGCAGATCTGCGCCATCAAGGGTGCGTTGCTTCCCTCTTGCGGATTCATGGTGAAAACAAAGCGGTATGTGTATATGCTCCGCTGTACGCCAGTTAAAGGTGATTACCAGTTTTATATTTATTGCTATCAGCGGAAGCCATTTGAAAAGGCCCAAAAAGAACAGCAAAAGAATGACCGGCTTGCAGTAAAAAAGCGGGCGGAGCCGGAGAGATAGGAGGTGCCAACTTGCCTACCAAATTTCAGCTCATCACCGAGCTGTACGATCAGACTGTGCAGAGCGTTACCGGCAGCTATCAAAGCTGGACGGGCTTTCTCCGCGCGGCCTGCTATAACTACAAATGCCCCTTCGATGATCAAATTCTGATCTACGCCCAGCGCCCGGACGCCACGGCGGTCCTTGAGATGGAGCGCTGGAATCGTCAGTTTGGCCGCTGGGTCAATCGCGGGGCCAAGAGCATTGCCGTATTTGGTGATGACGGCCAAAACTGCCTGAAACTCTATTTCGATGTGTCGGACACCCATGCGTCCCGTTTTGCCCGTCCACTGCCCATCTGGACGATGCACCCGGCCTTTGAGCCGGAGGTCATCGAAACGCTGGAGGCCACCTTCGGCAACCTTGCCGAAAAAGAAAATCTGGCGGACGCGGTGCGCTCCGCCTGCCACAACGCCGTGGCGGACAACTTCACAGACTACCTGCAAGACCTGCGGGAGTGCCGCGAGGACAGCCTGCTGGAGGAACTGGACGACCTCAATTTAGAGGCGTTCTACCGGGACGCGCTGGAGGTCAGCGTGGCCTATATGCTGATGACCCGGCTGGGCTTACGGGCAGACGATTATTTTTCGCCCGATGAGTTTGCCCACGTTTATGAATTCAACACGCCCACCACCATCAATGCCCTGGGCATCGCCACCAGCGACATCGCGGAGATGGGCCTGCGGGAGATCAGCCGAACGGTCATACAGGCCCAGCGGGATCAGTTTTTTGCAAACCGCGAAAGAATCGGTTATGATGGCCGCACAGAACAACACGAAACACCCCATGAAAGGAGCGAACAGTATGGAGGTCACTTACAGGATGCAGAACGGCTATCAGGTGCCGAACCTGCTGATGCCGCAGACGCCGGAGGTGCATCTGGGCAAGTACGCGGAGCTGCGGAGAGCGTACCTGAAGAAGCACCGCAGGGTGCTTTACACCAACCTCAAGACCAGCGGCGCTCTGACGGAGCATCTGGCAGAGATCGAGCAGACCGCGCAGAAGATGGTGGAGCAGACCGTGGCGCAGATGGCGAGAGCCGAGGGCGTGACGGAGGAGCTGAAAGCGACCGATCCCATGCGCTGGACGGGCCTGATGAACAATCTCCGGCACAGCGCGGAGGAACTGGTGCTCAGCGACCTGATCTACGCCTGACAACCGAAGAACCCACAGAGGCAGGAAGTGATGAACTTCCTGCCTCTGCTGTTATAGATGCGGCACAACCAACCATAAAAGAACTGTTCGAGCAGTACAAGCAAACGGTTGCTGCTGCATTGGTAAAAGACACAGCATTTGTCAATGCCTGCCGCAATTCAGATCGTGAAAATGCCATTATGGAAGGGGCAGACGCAATCCGGCGCATTGTCAACGAAAGCGGCGATTTGCAGCTTGCAAAGCTCTACTTTGATATGCCAGCCTTCCATAACCGGCTGCATCAGGAGCTTTTAGAGGAAACTTATCCGAAGCTGGTAAACGCAGCAGACCATAGCCCGTTCAAGCCCTATCAGGTCGCAGCCTATCACCATTTTGAAAACGGCTTTGACGATAAGCTGGACTATCAAACGCTGGAAGAAGCGGAGGCCGCGGCGCAGGGCTATGTTGCCGGTACGATGGAGGAAGACGGTTTTGCCTATGACGGCGCTGCCGTCTATGATGCCGAAACACGCCAGTGCCTCCGTGTCTACGGTGATTACCCGGACGAAAAGGCGCAGGAACAGGCAGCAGCCTTTGCGCTGGAGCATGACACCGCACAGCAAAATACCGCAGAACTGCCCGCCTTTCTGGATATGCATCTCATTGAAGCGAATCTGCTGGACGACGGCGGGCGCAAGCACAAGCGGCAGGAGATCTTTGAATACTTTCAGGCGCACAAGAATCTTGCAGAACGGACGGAATTTCTCAAAAACAGCTACAACGATATATGGGTGGAAGTCCTGACCGACGGTGTTCGGACAGGCTACCATGCCGAGAAAGACGGACTATTGATGTGGGAGGGCAGCTACCTCTCCCGCACCTCGGAGTCCGTTTTTTCATGGTCGGTCATCACCGAAATGACCGAGGGCCTGATCGAGCGCGGCGAGTACAAGATCAAGCTGGGCCTGCAAAACGCCCCAATCGTCGCAGAGCAGCTTGCCCTATTCGATATGGGCGGCGACGCCCCGGTGTACGAGGCTCCGGCAGACACAGCCACCGGCATTCTGGCCCCGGCCCGCACGGTGCCGCAGGAGGTCATCGACCAGGCGCTTTACACAGCCGGAAACGAACCCGGCAGCGCCGAACGCATTGCGGTGTTCTATATGCGGGAGCATTCTGAACAGGAAAATATAGCGTTTCTGCGCCGGGAGTTTGGCACGGGAAATGGGCGCGGCATCGAGTACGAGGGCCGCAAATACGCCGTGTGGTTTATGGAAGATGGTATCCACCTCGCCCAAGGGGACAGCGTCCGCACTGGATACAGCAAAACCGTGGTCTCATGGGGACTGGCGGCGGGCCGCATCTTGGGGCTGCTACGGGCCGGGATCTATCTCTCCGCCGCCGAACTGGCGCAGGCCCCTGACAAGGTGCTGCACGAAGCGATGGACGCACTTTTGATGACAGCCCGCGACCTGACCAAGGAAGGCAGGGACATGGGGCTGCTCCCGCAGACTTTGGCCATCCACGACCAGCACAAGGGCTACCCGGAACTGGACGAGGACATGGTCGCGTTCGCAAAGACGGATGGTGGCCTACAAATGCTGGCGCAGGAATACCACGCTTTTCTCTACGCTTATTATGATGATCCATCCATTCTGCGTTACCGTCTTTCAGCGTATAGCACCCACCGCATCGGCATCATCCTCAACGACCTGCCATACGAGGAACGGCACTTTGATGCTCAGCCCAGCTTCCTGCGTCAGTGCAAAATGTTCATCACACAAGACGAGATCGACGGTTTTTTCCTCTGTGACCATCTGGATAGCCGACTGGCCGTATATTCTCACTTCTGCTATCCTCACACGCCGGAGGAACATCAGAAATTCATCAAGGGCAGCTTTGGTGAGTACAGCGGCGGTGGCCGTGCCGGATACCAGCACACGAAAACATCAAAAGGGCTGGAGTATGAGCGCGACTATAATTTCAAGAAATATGATACCGTCCATCTGACCATCCCCAATGTGGTCAAGGAGTATGAGCGCCTGATCGCGCAGAAACGATTCCCCGGCGAGGACGCCATCGCAAAGATCCCGGAATATGAGCGGAGACAGGTGGCGCGGGCCATTTACTCCAGCCTGTACGATGCACCGGACAATGTGCCGCGTCCCTATTACATGGGTATGGATTATTATCAGGCGGTACCGCTGATTGAAGAAGAATTGCAGGATAAGTCCACTGCAATGTGGCTCATGGACGCATTGAATGCCCGGTTGGGTGAAATGCAAAAAGATGACCGCCACTATGAATTTGTCCATGAAACTCATTTTCAACTTTATGCCTATGTAAACGGTGAGTTCAGCCTGTTCAATCACCGGCATGATGGGCAACTGACACCGACCGCACCCAATGAGCCGACAGCGGCGTTGGTGCGGGAAGCTGCGACACCCTCCGAGGAAAACATGCCAACGCCACCGGAGCCCGTAATGCCCATGGAACCGGAAGTCCCCGAACCGCTCTCCATCGGCACACGCCTGACCATAGATGGGCGGCAGTTTGAAGTGGACAGCGTAGACGATCATACGCAAAGGGTATCCCTTCGGGACGTGACCTTTGAGGCCGGAACGGGATTTCCTATCTTCCGAAAGGAATCCATCGACTATGTCCGCGCACACATGGAGCAGCCGGACATGGTGCGGGAAACCGCGGCACCGCAGACGGACGAGCCGCCTGCGGTACTCACCCCGCCGAAAAAGAAAAAGCAGAACGCGCTTGCCTATCCGCTGGACGCGGATGGCCGGAACTACCGCATCACCGATGACCATATCGGAGAGGGCGCGCCACTGGAGCGTTTTCAGCGCAATCTGGACGCCATCCGTACCCTGAAAACCGTGGAGGCGGAGAACCGAACCGCCACAGCGGAGGAACAGGCGGTGCTGGCGCAGTATGTGGGCTGGGGCGGTCTGGCGGACTTCTTTGACGAGAAAAATCCTCGTTACGCTGAACTGAAAGAACTGCTTACCGATGCCGAATACGCCGCCGCCCGTGAATCCACGCTTACGGCGTTCTACACGCCGCCTGTGGTCATCCGCGGCATCTATGCCGCCCTGGGGCAGATGGGCTTCACGCAGGGCAACATTCTGGAGCCAGCCTGCGGTATCGGCAATTTTCTCGGTATGCTGCCGGAAAGCATGAGCGGCAGCAAGCTCTATGGCGTGGAGCTGGACGATCTCTCCGGACGCATCGCCCGCCAGCTTTATCAGAAAAGCAGTATCGCGGTGCAGGGCTATGAGAAAACTGCCTTCCCGGATAACTTTTTTGATGTTGCCATTGGCAATGTCCCCTTCGGCCAGTTCCATGTGCCGGACAAGCGCTATGACCGGCTGAATTTCCCCATCCATGAGTATTTCGTGGCCAAAATGTTGGATCAGGTCAGACCAGGAGGCGTCATCGCCGTTGTGACCTCCAGCTACACCATGGACAAGCGCACCGCCAGCGCGCGAAAATACATCGCGCAGCGCTCGGAGCTGCTGGGGGCGATCCGCCTGCCCAACAATGCGTTCAAGGCCGCGGCGGGCACCGAGGTCGTTTCAGACATTCTGTTCCTTCAAAAGCGGGAACGAATGGTGGATATAGAACCAGAATGGGTACACCTTGCCACCAACGAGGACGGCATCCAGATGAACAGCTACTTCATCGACCACCCCGACATGGTGCTGGGCGAGATGAAGATGGTGTCCGGGCCGTTCGGCCCCACGCCTACCTGTGAGCCGTACCCGGAGCAGCCGTTGGAAGCACTGCTGGCGGAGGCCGTTCAAAATATCCACGGCGAGATCACCGCTTATGACCGGGAGGAGGAATTGGAGGGCGAGGATCATTCCGTTGAGGCCGACCCCGCTGTCCGTAATTTTTCCTATACACTGGTAGCGGGCCAGATCTATTACCGTGAAAACAGCCGCATGAACCCGGTGGAGGTATCCAAGACGGCAGAGAGTAGAATCCGCGGCATGATCGAGCTGCGGGACTGTGTGCGGACGCTGTTGGAATACCAGACCGAGGACTATCCCGATGAAGAAATCAAGGCGCAGCAAGCCAAGCTGAATGCCCTCTACGATGCCTTCACCCGGAAATACGGACTCATCAACTCCCGCGGTAACGCCATCGCCTTTGATCAGGACAGTTCCTACTTCCTGCTGTGTTCACTGGAAATTCTGGACGAGGACCGGAACCTAAAGCGCAAGGCCGACCTGTTCACCAAGCGCACCATCCGCAGCCACAAGCCCGCTGAAAAGGTAGACACAGCGGTGGAGGCGCTGGCACTGTCCATCGGAGAAAAGGCCCATGTGGATATGGACTATATGGGCAGGCTCACCGGCAAGGACGAGGAAACGCTGTTTTCTGACCTCAAGGGCGTGATTTTTTTGAACCCCGCTTACACCGGCGAGAGCGATGGGCATGAGAAATACCTGCCCGCGGACGAGTATCTTTCCGGCAATGTGCGTCAGAAATGGGCGGTTGCCCAAGGTAAGGCGGAGCAGGACCCGCAGTATCAGATCAACGCCGAGGCATTGGCGCGGGTGCAGCCCACCGACCTCACTGCCAGCGAGATCTCCGTCCGGCTGGGCGCTACATGGCTGGACACTGAATATGTCCGCCGATTTATTTTTGAAACGCTGGGTACACCCCGCAGCGCACAATGGGGCATGAAGGTCCACTATTCTAAAATCACCGGTGAATGGCGCATCGAGGACAAAAACAAGGATCGCGGCAATGTCAAGGCCATCAGCACCTACGGCACCAAGCGCATCAACGCCTATGAGATCATCGAAACGACACTTAACCTGAAGGATGTCCGCATTTTTGATTACCAATACGATGAGGAAGGGCGCAGAATTGCCGTTCTGAACAAGAAAGAGACGGCCATCGCCCAGAGTAAGCAGGAACTCATTAAAGACGCTTTTGCCGAGTGGATCTGGAAAGACCCGGACCGACGTGAAGCTATCTGCAAGACCTATAATATTCTGTTCAACAGCAACCGCCCCCGTGAGTATGATGGCAGCCATATCAATTTCAGCGGCATGAACCCGGAGATCACGCTCCGCAAGCATCAGGTCAACGCCATCGCACACATTCTCTACGGTGGAAATACGCTGTTGGCACACGTTGTCGGTGCCGGCAAGACATTTGAAATGGTCGCGGCGGCGATGGAGTCAAAGCGGCTGGGCCTGTGTCAAAAATCTCTCTTTGTGGTGCCCAACCACCTGACAGAGCAGTGGGCCACTGAGTTTTTGCAGCTCTATCCGGCAGCGAACATCCTTGTCGCTACCCGTAAGGATTTTGAAACCAAAAACCGCAAGAAATTCTGTGGTAGGATCGCCACCGGCGACTACGATGCCGTTATCATCGGCCATAGCCAGTTCGAGAAGATCCCCATGAGCGTAGAGCGCCAGCGGGCCATTCTGGAGCAGCAGATCGACGAAATTATGATGGGGATTTCCGATGCCAAGCGAGAAAAAGCGGAGAATTTCACGATCAAACAGATGGAGAAAACCAAGAAGGGCCTGCAAGCCAAGATCGACAAGCTGAATGACCAGAGCCGCAAGGACGATGTGGTCACCTTTGAAGAATTGGGCGTTGACCGTATTTTCATTGACGAATCACACTATTTTAAGAACCTTTTTTTGTATACGAAAATGCGGAATGTGGGAGGTATTGCCCAGACCGAAGCGCAGAAATCCAGCGATTTATTTATGAAGTGCCGCTACCTCGACGAGATTACCGGGGGACGCGGCATTATCTTTGCCACCGGCACCCCCATTTCCAACAGCATGGTGGAGCTTTACACCATCCAGCGTTACTTGCAGATGTCGGCGCTGGAGGAGCAGGGCTTACAGCACTTCGATAGCTGGGCGGCGAACTACGGCGAGACCGTCACCGCCATCGAGTTGTCCCCGGAAGGCACCGGCTATCGCGCCAAGACGCGCTTCGCCAAGTTTTATAACCTGCCGGAGCTAATGTCCGTATTCAAAAATGTGGCGGACATCCAGACGGCGGATATGCTCAAGCTCCCCGTGCCGGAGGCGCATTACCACAACATCGCCTTGAAGCCATCGGAGTATCAGAAAGAGATCGTGGCGTCGCTGGCGGAGCGCGCTGAGAAAGTCCGCAACCGCGAGGTGGACAGCAGCGTGGACAATATGCTGCTCATCACCAACGATGGCCGTAAGCTGGCGCTGGATCAGCGGCTGGTCAACCCCATGCTCCCCAGTGACCCCAACAGCAAAGCCGCCAAGTGCGCCGAAAATGTGTTTGAGATCTGGCAGCGCACTGCTGGCCAACGCTCCACACAAATGATTTTTTGCGACCTCAGCACACCCAAGGATGACGGCACTTTCAGCGTTTATGATGATATTCACGCGAAGCTGCTGGAATTGGGTATTCCCGAAAACGAGATCGCCTTCATCCACAACGCCAAGAGTGAGGCGCAGAAGAAAGACCTGTTCGGCAAGGTGCGGAGCGGTCAGGTGCGTATCCTGCTGGGCAGCACCCAGCGCATGGGCGCTGGCACCAACTGCCAGCAAAAGCTCATCGCTTTGCACCATCTGGATTGTCCGTGGCGTCCGTCCGACCTTCAGCAGCGGGAGGGCCGCATCATCCGGCAGGGCAATGAAAACCCGGAGGTGGATATTTACAGCTATGTCACCGAGGGCACCTTCGACGCCTACCTTTACCAGCTTGTGGAGAGCAAGCAGAAATTTATCAGCCAAATCATGACCAGCAAATCGCCTGTCCGCTCCGCCGAAGATGTGGATGAGCAGGCGCTTTCTTATGCCGAGATCAAGGCGCTGGCCAGCGGCAACCCCATGATCAAGGAAAAGATGGATCTTGACATTGAGGTGTCCAAGCTGAAGCTGCTGAAAGCCAACCATCTTTCTCAGAAATACGCGCTGGAGGACGCCATCAGCAAGGGCTTTCCGAAGCAAATCGCAGAAACGCAGGCACGGATCACCGGTTATGGCGCGGATATTGCCACGGTCAAGGAGAACACCCATCCCAATGGGGACGGTTTCTCTCCGCTTACGCTGGCGGGCGTCACCCATGCCGACAAGAAAGAGGCGGGTGCGGCGCTGCTGACCATGTGCCAAACGATGCTCTCCCCAGAGGCGACACAGGTCGGCAGTTATCGCGGCCTGACGCTGGAGCTGGCCTTTGATACCTTCGCGCGGGAATACCGCCTGACCATGATCGGGCAGCTCCGCCATACCGTTACGCTGGGAACCGATGTGTTTGGCAATTTGCAGCGCATGGACAATGCGCTGGAGGGACTGCCCATCAAGGAACAGGCCTGCCGGGAGCAGCTTTCCAATCTGCAAACGCAGCTGGAAACCGCAAAGGCAGAGGTACAAAAGCCGTTCTCCCGCGAGACGGAGCTGAACACCAAAACGGCACGGCTGGAGGAATTGAATTCCCTGCTGAATTTAGACCACAAGGAGCCGGAGATCGTAGACGCCGAGCCGGACGAGGATCAAAGGCCGCCGGAGCGCCGCAGACCGCAGTTGGAGCGGTAAAACCAATAGAAAACGGAGGAAATTATGGGTTATCAGGAAAGCTGGCTCTACATCGAGCCGCAGCACAAATTCAAGAAATTGATCCAGGCATACGAAAAGGCGGAGCAGTCCGGCTACTATGAGGTGGCCGGTGCGGAACCACATTCCGTCATTGTTTTGAAGCAGCCTTTTGGAGATATTCCTGCCGGGAAGAAGCTGCTGTGGGTGTGCGGCGACCGTGGATTCCACTGTGCCGCAGGGGTATTTGGCGGCGAGCTGAAATGCTCCGGCAGGCTTCGCGTGATCCCGGTGGAGGCGGTGCTGGACGGCACCGATGATCCCCGCATGGAGGGGCTGGACTTTGACAGTCCGGCTCCAAGCGAAAACGCCTATATGAAACGATACAGCGTCGCCAATTACGCCCACCGGATGCGGGCGGGTTTGGCGAGATAATTTTTGAAATGGAGGATCGTTTACAATGAAACGGCTGGAAAGAAAGCAGGAAAAAGAACGGTTAGAACGCCAGATACATCAGCAGATGCTAAAAGAGCAGGAAAGCCTCATGAAAGAATTACGCACGATGCTGCCCGAAGCAGCAGAGTCCTTTTCTTCGGAGCGTATCGTTTGCCTTTGTCATGTTGTTGACCTGTGGGCCTGCATTGTGGCCCTGTTTGAAGCACCAACTCCGCTTTCCATTAGCAAACTGAGACGGCTGGCAGCCTCGGATATGCCATTGATATTATTGAGCAGCGAGATCATGGAAAAAGAGAGCGATTTCCGTATTATTGAGCTATAAGGAGAACATCATGCCTACAAAAGACGAATTGGAAACCAAATTATACGAAAAAATGTCGCAGGAAAACGAGGCGTTTCTTGCGGAGATGAAAACGCAGTCGCCTGATGAGATCATTTCTCACGCCTACGAGATCGCCTGCCGTGACAACCTTCTGATGCTTTTTGAGGATGAAACAAGCCTCTCCGAACAGCAGCTTGCGGTGCTGAACGAGTTTGAGCGTCCGCTGTCACAGCTTTATACGGACTGGCTCTCCCGCGATACGGATGAGATGGATGCCTTTCGAGACAGCATTGCTTGCTGTGCGGATGATATTCTGCGGAAAAGAGTCGAAGAAAAATATCGAGATCCCGCGCAGCCCATATATCCTAATACCCGTTCTGAGGCCGTGGTTCGCGGAGAGGTCTTTGAGTGGATGGCCAGCCGAGATCGGACGCTGACCTGTGCGGGAACCTTTGAGAAGGACGCAACCAACGCCTACAACGATGGAAAGCTGCCTGCTTTTTTGAAGGAGTGGACAATCACCTACGGCAAGGACCGCTGTATGTTCGTGCTGGCCTGCACCATGGCGCAGCGCACAGGCGATGAGCGGTTTTGCCCACCGGCGCGTCAGGCCGCAGGCCGCTTTGCGGCGCTCCAAAAGCAGATGGGCGGGCATACGGACATTTACGCTGTGGACAATCACTCCTGCGTGATCAATGCCGCGATGGAGCAGCTTGCCAAGCCGGAGCGCAGTGTGGAGCGAAAGGCGGTGAAAAAGGACGCGCCGGAGAGGTAAAATCGTTTTTGAAATAAGGCAAAGAAACAAATGACTTTATTTCAAAAAGTGATTGTCTTTTTGAAATAAAGTGGGTATAGTAGAGAGTATATTTCAACTTCTTTCAAAAGGAGGCGCATGAACAGATGAACCGGGCAGGTAAATTTGTCAATAATATGCCGGGAGATACTTCATATCAGTCATTTTGTCCTAATCCACTTCCACCAGTTCCGGGACTTGAATTCGATGAGGATATGCTTCAAATTCTGGTCAAGGCAAGCCGCAGTTTGAAGCAGTTGGATGTTTCTGCCCAATTGATTCCAAACGCCGAGCTGTTTATATCTATGTATGTCCGCAAAGAGGCGCTCATGTCCTCGCAGATGGAAGGAACACAATGTACCTTGGACGACATTCTTGACCCTGAGCTTGATACCAACGCAAACTTGGATACAGCAGATGTCGTGAACTATGTAAAGGCAGCTCAATATGCCCTTACAAGGCTTCATGAACTTCCTATTTGTAACCGTCTTTTCCGTGAAGCTCATGCTATTTTGTTGGAAGGCGTCCGTGGGCAGGAAAAGAACCCCGGAGAATTTCGACGCTCACAGAACTGGATTGGCCCTGCCGGTTGCGGCTTGAAGGATGCGCGATATATTCCGCCAAATCCGGAAGATATGGTGACTGCTATGTCGGATCTGGAAAAGTATATCAACGAAAATCAGGACTATGATCCTCTTGTACGGGCTGCCTTGATCCACTATCAATTTGAAACGATTCACCCGTTTTTGGATGGCAATGGACGAATCGGCAGATTGCTGATTTTGCTTTATCTGATGGAACAGGGATTACTGAAGGAACCAGTTATCTATGTGTCCTACTTTCTGAAAAAGAATCAGGTGGAATACTATGACCGAATCAGCGAGGTACGCAGAAGCGGAAACTACGAGCAATGGGTAAAATTCTTCTTGGAGGCAGTAGATTCCGCAGCCTCAGATGCTGTGGAATCTATAGAAAAGCTCTCAAAACTGCATGAAAAGAATATCGCTTTGTTGCCAAAGCCAAAGCGGAAAAAGGATAATCTGCGTATGCTGTTCGATTACCTTGAAAAGCATCCTATCATTGATATTAAGCACACATCAGAGGCTCTTAAAATCAGCTATAACACGACTTCTACCGCGGTAAAGACGCTTGTGGAGTTGGGTATCCTGCGTGAAACGACAAATGCAGCACGAAATCGTGTGTTTTCTTACGAAGCATATCTTGAAATACTCAGAAATGGGACTTAATAAGTCTAAAGCGCAGGCAGAAATGCTTGCGCTTTTCTCATGTCCCCAGGAGATGAACACTGTGCCCTATCTATCAAAAGACCAGCTTGCCGCCGCCCGTGAAATGGACCTGCTGACCTACCTGCGCCGCTTTGATCCGGAGGAGCTGGTCCATATCGGCGGGAACACCTACACTACCCGCACCCACGATTCCCTGAAAATCTCCAACGGGAAATGGTGCTGGTGGTCGCGGAACATCGGCGGCACGAATGCGCTGGACTATTTGACCCGCGTGGAGGGACTTTCCTTTCTGGATGCCGTTCAGCGCATCCTTGGAGAATTGCCCCGTGTGCCGCCCAAATCAGAGCCAATCGCACCGCTCCCGAAAACTGAATTTACCCTCCCACCCAAACACGCCAACACCCGGCGTGTTTTTGCATATCTTCGGAGCCGCGGCATTGATGCAGAGATCATCAACCACTGCATCAAGCACGGGCAGCTTTACGAGGACGCCGAGCGTCATAACTGCGTATTTGTGGGCTACGAACATGGGAACCCTGCCTACGGCGCACTGCGTGGGACGCTCTCAGAAACCACCTTTGCCGGTGAAGTCCCAGGCAGTGACAAGCGATTCTCATTCGCGGTCCCACTCCGCGCCGGCGGCAAAACCCTCTGCGTGTTTGAATCCGCCATAGACGCCCTTTCTTACCTGACGCTGCTGAAGCTGCGGGGGCAGGATTGGCGCGCCGCCAATACGCTGTCCCTCTCCGGCGTCTATCAGCCGCGAAAGGATGGCTCGATCCGATTCCCCGCAGCATTGGAGCAATACCTGAAGGACAACCCCGGCGTGGCACGGATCGTGCTGTGCCTGGATAATGACGGGCCGGGACGGGCGGCATCCGCAGCCATTCAAAAGAAACTTTCCGAGTATGAGGTCATCGACAACCCACCACGGCGCGGAAAGGACTACAACGACCAGCTCCAGCTTGTGAAAGGGATCAGCGGCAGAGTAAAGACCCGTGGCGGCGAGGCGCGTTGATTTTCTTTTTCGGCTGGTTTAGGACTGCAAGCGGCCTGCGGCTGCTTTGCAGTCGCAAGCATAGCATTTGGCTATCCAAATGCGCTTGTTAGGGGAGCAAGTCCCCTAAGACCCCATCCTATTTCAAGGAGGAATCTATTATCAGAAAACGATCTATCTCTATTCTTCTCCGTTTGAACGAAACGGAACACCGGCATTTGAAGGAGCAGGTGGCAATTTCCGGTTTCCCCATGGAGGTCTATCTTCGCACATTGATCGCCGGTGAAAAAATGCGGCCAAGGCCACCCAACGAATACGCAGAAATACGCCGCCAACTCGCCGCCATTGGCAATAACATCAATCAGATCGCCCGCACAGTCAATGCCCGCGGCTTTGCCAGCGGTGAGGACATCGCCGCGATCACGGCGGCGCAGGAAACGATCTGGAACATCGCGGAGCGGCTGTGACATGGCATACACCAAGGTATTCGCCATCCGCGCAAGGCTGGACGACCGCATAAAGTATGCCGTCAATGGGGAAAAGACCGAGCTGGACGAGCGAATCATATACACGGCGGATAGTGAGAAAAACGACACAGTGCGCTTTGTGACCACGCTGAACTGCCGGCCTGCCGAAACCGCCTTTGCTGCCATGCAAAAAACGAAAAAGAAATACAAAAAGACGGGCGGCGTTCTCGGCTACCACTTCATCCAATCCTTTGCACCCGGCGAGGTGACGCCGGAGCAGGCCCATGAGATCGGGTGCGAGTTTGTACGGCGATTATTCGGTGAGGATTATGAGGTCGTCATCGGGACCCATTTAGACAAGGCCCACCCGCATAATCACATCGTGGTCAATTCTGTTTCCCGCACGGACGGCCACAAGTATCATTCCAGCCCGGAAAGCTATTACAACGATGTGCGCGGCACCTCAGACGCACTGTGCCGGGAGAATGATTTATCCGTCATAATCCCTCAGGGCAAGGGCAAACATTACGCCGAGTGGAAGGCGGAGCAGGGCGACAAGCCCACCGTGCGCGGCATCATCCGCGCCGACATTGACACGATCATTGGGCAAGCCTACACTTACGAGTCCTTCCTCATGCTTCTGCGGAAAAACGGCTATGAGGTGCGGCGCAGCCCCAATCGGAAATACACCACGGTCAAGCCGCCCGAAGCTAAGCGGGCGATCCGGCTGGACAGCTTGGGCGAAGGTTACACCGAAGCGGATATTCTGGCGCGGCTCGCTCAGCAGCGGCGCAGTATGGCTCCGCAGCCAATTCATACCTCAACTGCCAACCATGCCGTCAAGCGTTACCGCGTGAAGGGCAAGCTGGCCACCGTCCGAAAAAAGAAAATCACCGGCTTTCATGCACTCTATCTCCGCTGCCTCTACCTGCTGCGTGGGGGCAGACGGAAAAAGCTGCCGCCCAAGCTGCCCTTCTCCGTCAAGCGGGAGGTCATTCATTTGGAGCGATATGAGCAGCAATTCAAATACCTTTTATCAAGCGGAATCACTACCGAAGCGGAGCTGGAGCAGCGTATCCGTGTGCTGGAGTGGGACATCCGCTTGTTGGAGGAGCAGAGAAAACCACTTTATCAGGAAAGGAGGAACACCAGCGATGAAGAAACACAAGCCAAGTACAGCGCGGAGATCCAACAGCAGACTGCCACCCTGCGGGAAAAGCGCGGGGAGCTGCGTCTGTGCCGCAGGATACAATCGGACATTCCGAGGGTATCCCAGCAGTGCCAGCAGGCGCAGGCTGAACGGCAGGAAAATCTAAAGAACAAGGAGGAACACGAGCATGAGTACCAACGGTGAAACCGCTGACCTGATGGTGCGTGAGGGCATCCAGATCACCGAGAGCGCCCTCAAGCTGGCAGGGCTGGGGGCGAAAAATCTTGCCGCCCTGTTGATCGCCCTTGCCAACGACAATCAGAAGCTCGCCGGTAAAACCAACCTCAAGCGCCTGATCCACGACGGCGAGGAGCTGACGATCTTTTCCGTCAAGCAGGAGGACTTGAAGGGCTTTCAGATGGAAGCCAAACGCTACGGCGTCCTGTTTTACCCCATCGTCAATAAGGTGGAAAAGACCGGGACGGTAGAAATTATGGCAAAAGCCAAGGACGCCAAGCAGATCAACCGCATTTTTGAACGCATGGGCTATCCCGCCCCAGTGAAGGAGGATACTGCCGCAAAAAAAGAGAACGCCCGCGCTCCGTCCGAGAACAGCTCCAAGGAGCGCGGGACTGGTGCGAGAGCGTCTACGGAACCGGCTGCGGAGAAGGCTGACGCCCGCCCCTCTGTCCGCAGCCGTCTGATGGCGCTGCAAGCCGCGGCAGAACGGGATGGCACAGCTCCCACCAAGGACACCGTGCGGGAAGCCATTCAAAAGGCTATGCCTACGCGGGAATAAATTGATTTTGAGAAGGAGAAACGAACATGGCAAAGTTAGACGATTTGATCCAGCAGAAGCAGCAGAGGGACGAGGACTGGAAGGCAAAGAAAACAGCGGAGCGCGAGGAATTGGGGCAGCTTTCCGACGATGCGGTCATGCACGTCACCAGTGAACCCGGCGCATACCTCCACTATCTGGACACGCAGGCCATCAACCCGCGATACAGCGCATCCAATGTGATGCTGGCGATGGCGCAGAACCCGGAGATCACCTACATCAACAGTCTGGAGGTGTGGAACCGGCTGGGGCGCAGCGTTAACCGCGATGAGAACGGCATGAAGATCCGTGTGTCAGACACCTATGTGAAGGACGGAAGGGAGTATCACGGCTATAAGATCGGGCGTGTTTTTGATGTGACGCAGACCCACGGCAAGGCCGGTGTTCCGGCGCTGAGCCTGAAAGACAATACGCCGGAAATGGACGCCGCCCTGCGCCGATTGCTGGACAGCTCCCCCGTTCCCGTGGTCACCAGCAGCACCATGTACCAGGACGCCGTTTATGATCCTAAGACACAGAGCATTACGGTATCCAGCCGCCTGATCGACAGTAAGATCTTCGCGGCGCTCTCCCGCGAGATCGTCCACGCCGGTATCCATGACCACGGGCGCTATCCCTACTATACCCGTGAGGACTGCGCCATGGACGCCGAGAGCGTCAGCTATATGCTCTGCCGCAATTTCGGCGTGGAGACCCCGCAGCCTGATGTGAGCCGCGTGGGGCAGGTATTCGACGGCATGGAGGTGCAGGATCGCCGCGGCGTGGTAGACAGCCTGCAAAAGTATTTCCGTAAGCTGCAAAACGACATTCAGCGTGAGATCTCTCCGCAGGAGCGCAAGCAGCCGGAACAGAATCGGCCCGTTCGTTAAGAAAGAGAGGTATAATGTGAAAAAGAAACTTGCATTTGCTCTCTGCGCGGCGCTGATGCTGTGCAGCATGAGTGTCGCGGCGCTGGCCGCAGAACCCATGACAGAAGCCGATACGGTATCCACAATGATCTCTGCCGCAGATACGCTCCCCAGCGTTTCCGCCTATCCTGCCGAGGTCAGAGCCAGCGAGGAAAACGGTGTCTATCGTTTGGAAAAGGTCTACTACCTGACCGCAAAGGATGATCCCGCCACGATCCCCACCGCTGACTTTGAGCGCGAGGGCCGCACCTATACGCTCCTTGATTTGCTGAAAAATGACCAGACAGAAACGGACACGCGGGAGCATATCGAGGTGGTCACGCTGGAGAGCAAAACCAAGGACATGACGGAAATCCTGAAAATGCTGGAGCCGAAGCTGGAGGTCAAGACCGAGGACGGCTATGAGGGCGTCCTGTCCCTTGACCATACTACCATTCAGGTGGAGGCAGCGGGCTACGGGACCAGCAGCCGCACAGTGACGGCGGAGCGCACCTATCCCAACCTCTCCGACGCGGATGTGTCCCTTGTTCCCAAGTCCGTGAACGAAAATGGCCGCACCCTGACCCTTGCCGATGTAAGCTGGCAGGAGGCGGCGGTCGATCCCACGGACGGCTACGATATTCCCATTCGCTACACTGCTGTGGCAAGCTACACCGGCACCGCCACCAGCAAGTATGCCACCGGCTACACCGTCACGGCGGACTATAAGGGTGACGTTACCCGTACAAGCTGTGATACAGTGGTCTACACCGCAGTCTTTTCCAGCGTCGGCGCTGCGGCATCGGCAAAGAGCAGTATCAGCTTTAACTGGCTGTGGCTGTTGATCCCCGTGGGCGCTGCGGCGCTGGGCGGATGCGGTTACGCTGGTTATAAGGGCTATCGCCACTACATCAATAAGAAAAGAGGGTACGCCGCATGAAGAAATATCTGACCACGCTGCTGGCCGCCTGCTGTATGCTGGCGGCTTTTTCCATGCCTGCATCGGCATTGGAGTACCACTTTGACGGCCCAGACGCAGGGCTGTTCGGACGCCCTACCTCGGACGAAACCATTTATGTCACGATGGATAAGCTTGCAAACACCGACCGGAGCAAAAACGCCGCCTACATCCCGCCTGCTTTTGGCTCGCCTACCTCTTATACGCTGAATGCCGGAGAGCTGCTGACGCCAAACCTTGTGAGCGGTTCGGCCACGGGAACGGTCAGCGGCACAGGCGGCGTGACCGTCCTGCCTCCCTCCGCTTCCGGCAGCACCGCTGGTGGAAATACCGGCTCCTACACGCCGGTGAAGTACACGGCAGTCACGAAAGACCTCTATTACAGCGGCGGCTATCTCGGTACGCTGAAAATCCCCACCCTCGGTCTGTCTGTCAAGGTGTATCAGGGGACAAACGCGGACGCACTCCGCAAGGGCGCAGGACATTTCGCCAACACCTCCATTTGGGAAGGCAATGTGGCGATTGCGGGCCACAATCGGGGCGTCAATAACCACTTCGGAAAGATCCACACCCTCGACATTGGCGACACCATCAAGCTGACCACCCAGCTCGGCACACGCAGCTATGAGGTGTACTCTGTCAGTAAGATCGGCGTGGACGATACCAGTGTCCTGAGCGACAGCACGGAAAATATCATCACCCTTGTCACCTGCGTGAAGAATCAGCCGGATTACCGCTGGTGTGTGCAGGCACGAGAAAAATGATGAGATACTATGATGGTCATTGATGTAAAGAACTTTTGCTGAGCTCCAACGCCTCCATATTTTTTGACACCCACCAACTTTTACGATACCATGAACCCATCAAAAGACTTTGGAGGTACACCCTATGAAACGAGGAAGTTTTGCGGCAGGTTTTCTTACCGGCTTGTTGGTGGTGGGCGTCACCACCACAGCCTACGCCGCCGGGATCATGGCAGAGCGCAGCACCCACCGCGTATTTGTCGATGGACGGGAAGTACAGATGGAAGCCTATGTCATCAACGGCAACAACTATGTGAAGCTGCGGGACATTGGCGAACAGGTCTGTTTCAATGTTTATTGGGACAGCGACAACGGCTGTGTGCAGGTGGAAAGCGGAAAGCCCTACACCGGAACCGCACCCCAGCAGACTGCCGCAGCCCCCACAGACGGTTCTCGGTATGTTCCCAAGGTGGGTGATGTGATCCGCTGCGACGATGGTACGGACTACACTATTAAAGATGTATCCCGCTGGGATAAAAACGCTTTTTCCAGCGCACCGCTGAGAGAACTGCCTGCCGCCACCTGTGACTGGAGCAAGCTGCCCCAGCCGGAAATGCCGCAGGCAGAGGCGCGCCATTTCACAAGCGGCGGGCAGGACTACCTATTCCAGCGCAATCTCTACGAAACACGCCGGATGCTCTATACCTTGTATAATGCCATCGGGGACAACCCCGAAACATGGCAGAACGGCCAGCCGGTGAAATTCCCCAGCGGGAATGACAAGGTGAAGATCAACCTGACCATTCCCGCAGAGGTAACGCCGCAGAGCTTTTGGCCGTGGCGCGCGGAGCAGATCACAGAGCTATTCAATTCCTGCCCTCCGGGGACTTACTCTCTGGAGGCATGGGATGTCTACAAAAACGGCGTGTTTCAATACACTGAGTACAGCATCTATGTGAGCTGACAACTTCATATCTCAACGCGGGCGGTATGCGAAAGCATACCGCCTTCTCTATTTCCCAAAATCAATAAAAGGAGAAAATGCACATGAAAAAACGAATGGTTTCCATGCTCCTTGCGCTGGTAATGGTGCTGGGGATGCTCCCAGTCACGGTCCTTGCCGCCGGCAGCGAGGAGGAGGCTTTGGGCGAGGTCAATATCTACAACGGTGAGCAGAAACTCTCGTACCTCTCCATCAACGGGCGAATCCGTGAGCTGATCTATACTTATTTCAACCATGTGGATGCCAACGGCAGGACGAAGGAGATTCCCGCGTACTGCGTCAATCCGAATACAACGGGTGTGCCGCAGACGGTAGGCCCCGGCGAGAGCATCAAATATATCGCCAAGGAAAAGGGCAACGATCCGAAGGTCATGGGTATCATCGCCAGCGGCTACCCTACCTGTGGCCTATCGGAGCTGAAGCTGGAGAACAAGTACCACGCCTACTATGCGACCAAGATGGCGCTGTGGTGCTACCTGCTCCCCAACTGGAACATCAACAACCTAAAGGTCAATCCCAACCTGACCGGTGCGGAGCTTCAGCGGGCGCAGGCTATTCTCGCCGCCGCCAAGGACATCTATGTGCGTGGCACGGCGTGGAACAAGATATACTCGCCCCGTGTTACCGCTGCCCCCGACCGCGACACCGCCTATGCCGTCACGGTGGACGGACAGCAGTACAAGCAGCAGGTATTCACCGTCCATTCCGACACATGGGTATGTAATTACGCCATCCGCGTGGCCTTCTCTGATCCCGCCTCCGTCCCCGCAGGAGCGCGCATTGTGGACATGAATAACAAGGATATTACCACCATCACCACCTCCGGCACTGGGGATGGCTACGGCGGTAAATTCAAGGTGCTGTACCCCGCCTCTGCGGTGGCAGGCAAGACCGGCAGCGTCCAGCTTTCCTTTACCACCAATGTTTACAAATACGCTGTGTTCTATGCCACCTGCGCGGAGGTCAGCAAATACGGCCAGCTTCAGAACTATATGTGCGACACCGACCCCACTACCACAATGAGACTGTCCACATACAGTAATTACAGCGACGGTGAGAAAACCGAAGAACCCGACACCGGCCTGAAAATTATCAAGCTGGAAAAAGGCACAGACACGCCGCTGAGCGGAGCCGCCTTTGAGGTGGTCGATCCCGACGGAGCCACTGTCGGCACCTTCGCTACCGGCTCGGACGGCACCGTGACCATCCCTCTGACACTGGCGGGCAACTACACCGTGTATGAGCGCGTGGCCCCACTGAACCATCTTATCAGCGATACTCCCGCGCAGAACATCAAGGTGGCGTATGGCAAAGTGGCGGAGCTGACCTGCTGGAACGAGCCTTACGGCACGCTCCGCATTGAAAAGCTGTCCAACACCGGCGCACACCTGCCCGGTGCCATGGTGCAGATCAAGCACATTGAGAGCGGCGTGACCTACACCGCTGAAACCAATTTTGCGGGCTATGCCATTTTCGATGAGATCAAGCCCGGTGCGTATGAAATCCGCGAAATCACCGCCCCCTCCGGCTGGCTGAAGGACGACGCCACCTATACGGCTGCCGTAGCCACCGGCGAAACCACCACTTTTTCGCTGGTAAACAAGGAACTGCCCGGTCTGCGGATCATCAAATATGACCGCAAGAACATGGTTGCCATGCCCAATGTCACCTTCGAGATTTTCCGTGACAGCGTTTCTCTCGGCAAATTTAAGACGGACGAGTTTGGCGAAATTCTCTTGACCGATGCTGCCCCCGGCACCTACCGCGCCGTGGAGGTGGACACCGGAAGCGATGGTCACATCCTCAACACCACGCCGCAGGAGGTGGAGCTGACCGCAGGGGACGGCATCAAGGAACTGCTGTTCTTCAACGATGTAAAGCCCGGTATGCGGCTCATCAAGGTAGACAGCACCGACCCCAGCAAGGTCATTCCCAACGCAGTTTTTGAAATTAAGTCCGTGGCTGGGGATTACGGCCCCAAGGAGTTTACCACCGACCAGAACGGTGAAATTGACCTTTCCAAGCTGCCCACCGGCGCGTATGTGGTGACGGAAAAATCCTGTGAGGGCTATATCATCGACCAAGCGCAGCGTATTATTCAGCTTGACCCCAACGAGGATGCACAGTTTGTTTTCACCAACACCATCAAGCCCTCGTTGCAGATCATTAAGACCAGCGCAGACGGTAGCCGCCTGAAAAATGTTCATTTCCGTATCGCCAAGATCGAGGACGGAACGCATTATCTTGACCGCACCACCAACGAGCAGGGCGAGATTCTGATTGCCGATTTGGAACCCGGTGTTTACTCCGTCAAGGAAACCGCCACGGATTCCTCGCATATCCTCGACCTGCGTGAGTATCACATGGAGCTGTTCGCAGGCCGAACCAGCACCCTGACCATCGAAAACCAGAAGCGCCCCAACCTCATCGTGTATAAGCACGACGCCGACACCGGCGAGCCCATCGCAGATACCGTGTTTGAAGTCCGCGCCGCAGACGGCCACAGCGTCGATCAGATCAAGACAGACAGCGAGGGCAAGGCGGAGCTGAAGAACCTGCTCCCCGGCGTGTATGAAATCAGCGAAAAATCCGTGCCATCGCCGTATCTGCTGGACGCGCCCTCTCAGCTTGCCACCCTCTACCCTAACCGAGATCACACCGTTTATTTTGAAAACCATCAGAAGCCCGCGCTGACTGTCAAAAAGGTGAACAGCGTGACGGGAGATCCCTTGCAGGGCGCGAAATTCCATGTTACCTACGCCAGCAACAACACGAGCAGCGGCGAGATCAACGACCTTGGCACTTTCTATACCGATGAAAGCGGCCAGTTTCAGTTGACCGGCCTGCGGGACGGCTGGTACAAGGTGACGGAGCTGGAGCCGCCCACGGGGTACGCCATCAAAGAGGCCACGCAGGAGGTCTATATCCAGTCCGGCACTTCCAAAGTATTGACCTTTGAAAATATCCCCCTGTCTGCGCTGGTGGTGTGGAAGTATGATTCTGTCACCGGCGAAGCGGTGAGCAACGCCGTGTTCCAAGTGAAGTACCTCGGCGGCACCAGCGGGACGGGTGGCACGGTCATCGGCACCTACAAGACTTCCACCAACGGCAGCTTCACCGTGACGGGTCTGAAAGAAGGCACCTATATTGTGGAGGAGCTTGCCAGTGACAGCGGCCATGTCATTGACACCGCACCCCAGACCGCCTACATCAGCGGCAAGCAGCAGGATGTGGTGCAGCTCTATTTTGGCAACAGTCCCAAGGGCAGCTTGCTGGTAAAAAAGATCGACAGCGTGACACACGAACCCCTCTCGGATGTAGAGTTTTTCGTCACCACTTCGGACGGAACTGTGGTGGGTGACGCCAACGGCAAGTTCGTGACGGATAGCGCGGGCAGCTTCACGATCAGCGGCATCAACCCCGGCACAACGCTGGTGGTAAAAGAAACCCGCGCCAAGAGCGGCTATGTACTGGACGATACGCCGCAGACGGCCACCATCAAGGCGGGCCAGACCGTGACGCTGGAGTTCCGCAACGCGCCGAAAGGTTCGCTCATCATTGTAAAAAAGGACGCCGTGACCGGTAAGGCGCTGAAAGGCGTGACTTTTACCATCACTACTTCCTCCGGACAGTTCGTCGCGGACGCTGAGGGACAGATCAGCTCCAACGGACTCTATTACACCGATGAGAACGGTAAAATCATTCTCTCTGGGCTGGCTCCCGATACCTATGTGGTAACGGAAACCGCAACGATCCCCGGCTATGTACTGGACAGCACCCCGCAGACCGTGGTGGTCAACACCAACGACACGCAGACGCTCACTTTTACCAACAAACCCATCGGTGGGCTTATCCTCATCAAGAGCGATGAGGACAGCGGCAAGCGCATCTCCGGCGTTCAGTTTGAGGTGCGTAAGATGAACGACGAGATTATTGGCAGCTACACTACGGACAATAATGGTGTGATCCAGCTTCCTGAACTGGAAAGCGGCTGGTACACCGTGACGGAGCTGAAAGCCGCGTCCGGCTACCTGCTGGATACCACGCCCCACCGCATTGAGGTCAAGGACGGGCAGACGGCCACGCTGGAGATCACCAACCACAAGTCCTCCCGCATTTTGCTCCACAAGGTGGACAAGGCTACCGGCAAGGGAATTTACGGCGCGGTGTTTCTGCTTTACGACAGCAATCACAATCCCATCGGGGAGTACGTGACCGATCAGGACGGCTATCTCTATGCCGATGAAGGGCTGGAGGATGGCCGCTACTATCTGCGTGAGATCAAGGCGGCAGACGGCTATGTACTTGATCCGGAGCTGAAAACCATCTATGTCCGCTACGGCTCCACCACGGAGATTGAGTGGAGCAATACTGCGGAGTGCGGCCAGATCCAGATCATCAAGAAATCCGCAGATGATAACGTCACCAATGGCCTGCCTGCCGGGACGCTGCTGGAGGGCGCGGTGTTTGAGATCTACGACAAGGCGGGTAATGTGGTGGACACCATCAAGTCCGACCGCAACGGGCGCGCCGTTTCCAAGACGCTGCCCCTGTCCCGCTATACCGTCCGTGAGATCAAAGCGCCCGCCAATTACTCCATTAACCCCACAGTGATGACCGCCTATCTGGAATTCAACGGTCAGATCGTCACCTTTGAAGTGCAGAATACCAGCGTTTCCACCGGCGTATCCATCAAGAAAACCGGCCCTGTGCAGGCAGTACCCGGTCAGCCGATTCGCTACGTGTTCTCACAGATCAAGAACAGCTCCAACGTCGCCCTCGACTCCTTCTATTGGCGCGATCAGCTTCCCGCGCAGGTGACGCTGAGCAAAATCGTCACCGGCAGCTACAATCAGCCGCTTTCCTACAAGGTGGTCTATAAGACCAACCTCTCCGGGGACTACCGCACTTTGGCGGACAATCTGAGTACAAGCAAGGTTTACGTATTGGACGCCCGCCCCGCTGTCCTCGGCCTTGCCGCCAATGAGCGTGTTACCGAAGTCATGTTCGTGTTCGGGAATGTAAAGGCGGGCTTTGCACAGGTAGAAACGCCTTATATCTACGCCACCGCCCGCAGCGGTCTTGCCAACAACTCCGGCATTGTGAATGTGGCGGATGTGGGCGGCCTTTACAATGGGCAGTGGATTCAGGCAGTGTCCCGCTGGCTCACCACTGTCTACAACAAAACAACGGTGAAGCTGCCCAAGACGGGGTACTAAGCCTTGCGGCAGAATGACTTTCGCAGCGCCGCCCCTGTGTGGGCGGCGCTTTCCCCGTTGGTCCTCTGGCTGGCGGCAATCGCTGCCTATGCCTACGAGGACGGTATGAACCTCTTTCAATGGATGGGGCGTTTCAGCCAAGTGCTGGAACGCCCCTTTGCCATTGGCTGGACGCCCTACACGCTGAAATATATGTTGGTGGGCCTACTGCTCTATGGCTGCGGCATCGCTCTTTACTACTCCAGCCGGGAGAACCGACGACCGGGCGAGGAATACGGCAGCGCTAAATGGGGCAATCCCAAGGAACTGAACCGGAAGTATATGGATCACCGGCATAAGGACGCCAACATCATTTTGACCCAGCGCGTCCGGCTGGGGATGGACGGCTACAAGACACAGCGCAATATGAACATCCTGGTCATTGGCGGCTCCGGCAGCGGCAAGACCCGCTACTTTTGTAAACCGGGCCTATATTCGGCCAACTGCTCCTATTTGGTCACCGATCCCAAAGGGGAACTGCTGAAGGCTGCGGGGGGCCTTCTTCTGTCTCTCGGCTATGAAGTGCGGGTATTCAATCTCATCGACCCCGAACAGTCCGACTGCTACAATCCCTTCGTCTATGTGCGGGAGGAAAAGGATGTGCTGTCCCTCATCGACAACCTTATCAAGAACACTACGCCCCGCAACGCCTCCAGCAACGACCCCTTCTGGGAAAAGGCTGAGGTTGCGCTGGACTCCGCACTCATGCTCTACCTCATCCACGAAGCGCCACAGGATGAGCAGAACTTTGAGACCATGCTCTACATGATGAACTTTGCCGACGTGCGGGAGGAGGACGAGCAGTACCGCAGTCCTCTGGATATGCTGTTCCGGGCATTGGAGGAGGAGCAGCCCGCCCATGTTGCCGTTAAGCAATATAAGGTTTTCAAGCAAGCTGCCGGCAAGACCGCAAAATCCATTCTTGTGACGGCTGCCGTCCGGCTGGCGGCCTTCAATATTCCGCAGTACGCCGCCATGACCTCAATGGACGAGATGGACTTCGGCAGTCTCGGCGAGCGCAAGCGCGCCATCTTCTGCGTGATCCCTGTCAATGACAGCAGCATGAATTACCTTGTGGGTATGCTTTATACGCAATGCTTTCAGGAGCTTTACCGCCGTGCGGACCTGAAATACAACGGACGGCTGCCCGTCCCCGTGCGCGTCATTCAGGACGAATGGGCGAATGTGGCCCAGCCGGAGAGCTATCCGAAGATCCTCGCTACCTGCCGCAGCTACAATATCGGGCTGAACATCATCGTGCAGAATGTGCAGCAGATCAAGGCGCTGTATGAAAAGGAACACGAAAGCATCATTGGCAACTGCGATACGCTGCTGTTCCTTGGCGGCGGCAACGAGCCGGCCTCACTGGAGTTTATCGTAAAGCTGCTGGGCAGGGAGACGCTGGCCACCCGCACACGGGGACTGACCAAGGGGCGGAACGGCTCCAGCACCACGAACTACCAACAGACGGGCCGTGACCTGATGACCATTGATGAAGTGCGAAAATTGGACACCAATAAAGCGATTTTATTCATCCGCGGCGAGAACCCGGTGATCGACCGAAAATATAACCTTAAGCGCCATCCCAACATCAAATTGACCTCGGACGGCAAGGCAAAGCCATACATCCACAAGCCGCAGGGCGTGCCGGATTACGCACTGCCTGACCTGCCCTATGCGTTCAAATCACTGGACGATTACGAATTTATCAACATGGAGGAAAACGAACATGAACAAACAGAAGAACAACGGCATGATGAAGCCTGACAAGTGGAAGCGGCGTTATTGGACGGCGGCTGGTGCTGCCGTCCTCTGCCTCTGCTGCACCACGCCCGCGATGGCGGCGGGCGGCGATCCGCTGGATATTGTAAATAACCTTTCCGATTTTATCTTCAGCATCATCAAGGCGCTGGGCGTGATCATTCTCGGCTGGGGTATCGTGCAGGTGGGTATGTCGATCCAGTCCCATGATGCCAGCCAGAGAACGCAGGGCTTTCTCTGTCTGTTTGGCGGCTTAATGATCGCCTTTGCAAAGGAAATACTGACCGCCATCGGTGCGATCTGATAAAAAGAGCCGGAAGATACTGCCTTGCGGCGGATCTCCCGGCTCCCTTGCGGGAGGTGATTTTCATTTGGATAACAACTGGATCGTAGAAAACCTGACCAACGCCTTTGGCGTCTGGAACAGTAAAATGACGGAAATGTGGTCACTGCTGACGGAATCGCCCCAGACCTTCAAGGGCGGCACCATCTGGCAGACCATTGTGACCATCAACGGCGGGATGCAGGCCATCGGCTACGGGCTGCTGGTGCTGTTCTTTGCCATCGGTATCTTTCGCAGCGCTTCCGGCTTTCGGGACTTTCAAAGGCCGGAGCATCTGCTGCGGCACTTTATCTATTTTGTGCTGGCAAAGCTGGGTATCACTTATGGTATGGACTTGCTGGTAGATGTATTTGATGTGTGCAGCGGCATTGTGGCAACGGCGGCGGGCAGCATCGGCGGCTTGACCGGCGCATCCGTAGCGCTGCCGCAGGAGATCGCGGACGCCATTGGGGATGTAGGCTTCTGGCAGAGTATCCCGCTCTGGCTGGTGACGCTGCTGGGGAGCCTGTTTATTACGGTGCTGGCATTCATTATGATCCTCACCGTCTATGGACGCTTTTTTAAGATCTATATGTATGCCGCGCTGTCCCCGGTGGCACTGGCGTCCTTTGCTGGAGAGGGGACTTCCCATTTCGGCAAGGCATTCCTCAGAAGCTATGTGGGCGTGTGCATGGAGGGTGCGGTGATCGTTCTGGCCTGCATCATCTTTTCAGCCTTTTCCTCCAGCGGTACGCCGGTGGTGGATAGCAGCGCATCGGTGGTGACGCAGGTGTGGAGCTATTTAGGCGAGGTCATATTCAACCTGCTGGTGCTGGTAGGATTGGTGAAGTCCGCCGACCATATTGCAAAAGAGATGCTGGGGCTTTAACCAAAATCATGGCGAATACCGCCACTGCTTCCGATTTCTTCAAATGCGCGAATGATCTCCTCAATTTTTTGAAAGCACTCACTGTCATTAAGACGATCATCTTCGATAATTGCTTTGATTTTACAGAGTGCTTGATAGCATTGTCCTTCCACTATCTGTGTAAATGGCTCGTTCTGCTGCGGGAAAGTGATCTGCACCTCACCTTGGGCAAGGATGTGACTTAATAATTCCATAGCCAACTCCACTTTTGAACACCTCAACTTTCTGTATGGGGATTATATCCCCTTAATACATGGGATTATAACCCCCATAATATGAGTAGTCAAGCTGAGGAGGTTCCCATGATTAAATTCGACAAGCTATGGCTGGTTATGGAGCAGAAGGGTGTCACTACCTACGCCCTTCGTGAAAAGGGCGGCATTGACAGTAAGACCATTCGGCGGCTCAGAAATAACGAGAACATGGAGACAAAAACCTTAGACAAGCTGTGTAAGGCGTTAGATTGCAAGTTGGAAGATATTGCGGAGTATATCGCGGATTGAGTAAAGATGATTTGGAGGCTATTCCAAATCATCTTTTTATTATATTTGCAGAAAGAAGGGTTTTAATTGGAAATCAAAATCAACAAGGAAATTCGCGCGTACCGTGAAACACTCTTTTTCGGCCTGTCCGTGCGGCAATTCATCTGTTCCGTTCTGGCGGTTGGCGTAGCCGTGGCACTGTATTTCAGCCTGAGCCGAGTGTTGGACCGGGAAACGGTGAGCTGGGTGTGCATTGTCGGCGCAGCTCCCGTGGCCGCTGCGGGCTTTTTTCAGTACAACGGCCTCACGTTGGAGCGATTTTTGTGGGCATGGCTGAAATCAGAGGTCATCATGGCAGGCAAGCGTGTCTGGAAAGCGGAAAACTACTATGAAGAAGCGATGAAACGCGAGGTGAAGAAACATTGATCTTTTTCAAGCATCGGCGCAGCGCGGAACGGGACGCCTTTTCCGTTCCCCGCAGCGTTCAAAAATCCATTCCCATCAAACGCATTTATCAAGACGGCGTGTTTCAGGTAAGCGGCAAGTTTTCAAAAACTTGGCGCTTTTTTGATGTCAATTATGCCGTAGCCTCCCCGGAAAAGCAGAGGGAACTCTTTATGACCTACTGCGCCTTCCTAAACTCGCTGCCCATCGGAGCCACGGCAAAGATCACGCTCTTTAACCGTCAGCTCAATCAAAAGGACTTCGGGCGGACGCTGCTCATGTCTATGCAGGGCGACCGCCGTGACCTCTACCGCAACGAGTATAACGCACTTGTTTTGGGCAAGGCAGCAGAGAGCAACAATCTCATTCAGGAGAAGTACATCACCGTTTCGGCAGAAAAGAAAAGCGTGGAGGAGGCCCGTGCGTTCTTTTCCCACGTTGGGACTGACCTTACCACGGGACTTTCCCGTATGTCCTCCAGCGTCCGTGAGATCACGGTCAATGACCGCCTGCGGCTTCTGCATGACTTCTATCGCCCCGGCGAGGAACAGCTATTCCGGTTCAATTTGGAGGACACCATACGCAAAGGGCATGACTTCCGGGACTGCATCGCCCCGGACTGTATCTCCTTTCAGAAAAATCACTATGAGTTGGGCAATCATGTGGGGCGCACCCTGTTTCTGCGGGAGTATGCCAGCTTTATCTCCGACGCGATGATCACGGAGCTGATGGACTATCCTCGGAATATGATGCTTTCCATTGACATTATTCCTGTGGCGATGGACGAAGCAGTGAGCGATATTCGCAAGCGCATTATGTCCGTGGAATCGGATATTACCCGCTGGCAGCAGCGGCAGAATCAGAACAACAATTTTACTGCCAATATCCCCTATGACTTGGAGCAGATGCGGAGCGAAACGAAGGAGTTTATGGACGACCTCATGAGCCGCGACCAGCGCATGATGCTGGCTTTGGTGACGCTGACGCACCTGGCAGATAACCTCGAACAGCTCGACCAGGACACCGAAGCCTTACAAGCCATCGGGCGGGCGCGGGGCTGTCAATTCAACATTCTGCGCTATCAGCAGGAGGACGCACTGAACACGGTGCTGCCCCTCGGCCTCAAGCGCATTGACGCCACCCGTACCCTGACCACGGAATGTACTGCCGTTCTCATGCCCTTCAAATCGCAGGAGATTCAGGACGCGGGCGGTATCTACTACGGCGTCAACGCCGTATCGCATAACCTCATCATCTGCAACCGAGGAAACCTGCTCAACGGCAACGGCTTTATTACCGGCGTTTCTGGCTCCGGCAAGTCGATGGCGGCCAAGCAGGAGGTCTCCGCGCTGGCGCTCTCTACCGACCATGACATCATTATCGTCGATCCCGAACGCGAATATGGCGAGCTGGTACGGGCATTGGGCGGTGAGGTCATTACCATCTCTGCCTCTGATCCAACCGGCTGTCACATCAATGCGCTGGACTTGTCTGAGGGCTACGGCGACGGCAAGGAGCCGCTGGTGATGAAGTCCGAGTTTATTATGTCACTGTATGAACAACTCATGGGCGCGGACAAGATCGAGCCGCAGGAAAAGTCCATCATCGACCGCAGCGTGGGAAACATCTATCGGGAGTACATCAAGAATTTCCAAGGTCAGCCGCCTACGCTGAAAGACCTCTATGACGACCTGATGAAGCAGGTCAACCCGGAGGCCCACCGCATCGCGCTGGCATTGGAGCTGTTCACGGTGGGCAGTCTGAATGTATTTTCCCACCAGACCAATATCAACACAAAAAGCCGCATTCTCTGCTTCGATATTCAGGACTTGGGCGAAAATCTTAAATCAGTGGGCCTGTTGGTGATGCTGGACGCCATCTACAATCGCGTTATCCAGAACCGCAGAGAGGGAAAATACACCCATGTCTACATCGACGAGATCTATCTGTTTTTCGCCAACGGGAGCGGCAGCGGACACAGCATTACCAATTACAGCAGCGAATTTCTCTACAAGTGCTGGAAGCGCTTCCGTAAATACGGTGCGACCCTTACCGGTATCACACAGAATGTGGAGGAATGTCTGCTATCCAATACGGCGCGGATGATGTTCGCAAACTCCGAGTTCCTGCTGATGCTCAATCAGGCCACCACCGACCGGGAGCAGCTTGCCCGCCTACTGGGGGCATCGGATACGCAGATGAGCTATGTGGACAACGCCCCTGCCGGTCATGGACTCATCAAGGTGGGCGGGGCCATCGTGCCTTTCGCCAATGAGCTGCCCAAAAATACGGAGCTGTACCGCCTAATGTCAACACGCCCCGGTGAGGAGTGACGCCATGCGGGACTTGAAGATCAAACCCGGCATGGACACGCCAAAGGCAAAGTTGAAGAACCCCGCGCCAAAAGATGCCAATTCCATTCTGAAAAAGCACATGGATAAGCGGCAGAGGGAAAAGGAGCCGGAAAGCCGGGACCCAGTGCGCTACGCCACCGACCGTGTGGAGAAAAATATGCGCCGTGGCGCATCTGGGGCGGCGGATGCCTCGCGGCGCATGATAAAGCACTACCGAGGAAAGCTGCGACAGAGTAAAGAAAATGTGGTGGGAAGTCACAGCGCGGCAGATATGGCGATCGGTTCGGAAAGTGTTTTCATCGACACACCGATGGAATATGCCTTTTCTCCGGTAGAAACCGCTGCACGAAATGAAGTCGGAAACCGGACCATTTCTCCGCAAACTCGCGGAGGTACAAAAAGCGCAAATGCCGCCCCGCAGGAGCGTGGGCGGCAGAAAGTTATACAGGACGCGAAAGCCGCCTATCGGCGGAACTTGGCCGAAAAAAGAACAACGGAACGCCGCACCTCTGCTGCCCCGAAGGGCAGCGGGCGCACAGCGGCAGATCCGTTCCAGATCTCCGAGGCTGCAAAGCAGCAAGGCTCCCCACCAAAAATCGGAGGGATACCCCGCAAGGACGGCGTTCACGCACCAAAAAGCCGAGTCTTTCGGCAGGCACAGCCTGCGCAAAGCGTCATGCAGAAAGCAAAGTCGGCAGCCCAGCGAAGGATGCAGCGGAAGATGCTTCAGAAATCGGCGCAGAGTGGCGGCAAAACTGCGAAAAAGTTAAGCGGCACCGCAACGCAAGCCGCAAAAGTGATTGGGAAAAGCGTCGCGTCTGCGGCCAGTTCAATCCTGACGGCAGGCGGCGGTGCGGTGGTGCTGGTGCTGCTCCTGACGGTGATCCTCGTGGCGGCAATCGTGGCGTCCCCCTTTGGTATCCTTTTTTCCAACGAGAGCCGGGAGGCGGGCGTTGTGCCGCTCTCTGCTGCGGTGGCGCAGGTCAACTATGATTTCAATGAGCGGCTGGAAGCCCTGCAAACAGCAGATGATTATGATTCCATTTCCGTGACCGGCCAGCCTGCCGATTGGATCGAGGTGCTGGCGGTGTTCGCGGTGAAGGTGGCAGGCAGTAACGATGCGGATGCCGCGGACGTGGCCACCATGGATGCCGACCGCATTGCCCGCCTGAAAGCGGTCTTTTGGGACATGACCGCAATCAAAACGGAGGTGGAAACGATCAACTACCCCGGCAGCGGTGATGATGGCTGGACGGAGCGAAACCTCTATATCACCATTACCGCAAAAACGGCAGAGGAGATGAAAACCGAGTATCATTTCAACCGCAACCAGATCGCAGCGCTGGACGAGCTGCTGGAGCAGCGGGGGCTTCTGCTGGAGCTGTTGGAGGATGTGTACTCCGTCAGCGGGGATACGGCGGCGCTTATCCGCAATCTGCCGGAAGATCTATCGCCGGAGCGCGAGGAGGTGGTACGCACCGCCTGTTCTCTTGTCGGCAAGGTGAATTATTTTTGGGGAGGAAAATCCCTCGTGATTGGCTGGGACGCCCGATGGGGCGAGCTGCGGCAGGTCACTGCGGCAGGCAGCTCCACCACCGGAACTTACCGCCCCTACGGACTGGATTGCAGCGGTTTTGTGGATTGGGTGTTTTACAATCAGTCCGGCGGCAGCTATGTCATCGGCCATGGTGGAGGGGCTACTATGCAGCACTCATACTGTGTCGATATTTCGTGGGCGGACGCACAGCCCGGTGACTTGGTGTTCTACCCGGATAATTCCCATGTGGGCATCGTTGGCGGCAGGGACGCAAACGGAGAGCTGCTGATCATCCACTGCGCCAGCGGCTATAACAATGTGGTCGTTACTGGTCTGGAGGGCTTTACATCTATCAGTAGACCGAGGTACTACGCAGAGTAAAAAAGTTTTACCTTTTGTCCCCCCCTGACAGGGGTAACAAGTGATTCCTGGGATACCCCGGCAGGTCATCGTATCTACGATGCCTGCCGGGGTTCTTCCGTTTCCTGGGTTTGTAGGGGGTCCGGTGCTTCCATCGTTTCTTCCACATCCAGCTGGCCGCTGCCGACATAGCCGATGCCGTTGTAGTGGATCTCCACGGTCTGCGGCGCGTGCTTAGACCACTTTACCTCTTTCTCGTGAACCACGATCTTCTCAATAAACAGCCGCAGCAGTTCCGGCGTCAGCTCCGTGATATCCGTATACCGCTTCGCTTTGTCGAGGAAGCTGTCCGTTCCAATCGCCGTTTCCCGCAGGCGCTGGATCTCGTCCTCTTTCTGTGAGATGCCGACAGTGATGAGGTTCTGTTCTTCCGTGTAACTGTCGGACAGCATCTGGAACTGCTCTGTTGTAATGCGGCCCAGCACACTGTCCTCATGCAGCTTTTTGAAAATCGCGTCCAGTTCAGCTTTCCGCTTCCGTATGGCTGCCAGTTTCTTCTCCTGCCTGCGGATCTCCCGCTGAAGCTCGGCGGATTGCTTGCTGCCAATGTAGGCGGCGAACTTTTCCGGATGTTCCCGCGCCGCACTCGTCACCCGGTGCAGGTCCTCCAGTACGATCTCATTCAGAACGTACTCCCGGATGTAGTGGCCTGTGCAGGCTTCTCCATCTTTCTTGTAGGTGCGGTAGGTAAAGTGATTGTACGCTTGCCTGCCCTCCTCTGTGTGATCGTGCGTTCGTGATGCGTGGCTCAAGCCGCAGTGTTTTCCTCGTCGGACTCATCCTCGAAAGCAGCAGCGGGCATGGCATCGAGCGACCGCGCCGCGGAATTGCTGGCGGTGGAATCGTTTATTGTGAGTTCTTTACCGATGTTTTCAAATCCTTCGGGGAATGTGTTGGTAGCATCGATGTTGGTTGTCACAGAGTATTCTGTTCCGGTCTTCGAAACAACGCGCTTTCCGATGCCGCCGAGGAAACCGCCGACCGACGCGCCGGTTGCACCATTCTTGTCGACCGTCATATCCAATACCGTGCAGCCGGTGATGGTCACGCTGCCGTTACCATTGTAATCATTGGAAGAAGAATACTCGTTCTCGCCCTGGATCTGCGTATAGAGCGCATCCGCGTAGCCGATGAGTCCGCCGATCAGGAACTGCGTCCCGCCGCTGTCATTCTTATCGGTGACATTGACGGTCATGTTTTCCACGGTGCAGCCGGTCAAGGTCACGCTGCCCTTGGCATAGCCGATAAGGCCGCCGATGCACTCCGCAGGCAAGCGGTGGGCGGAGGTATAAGCATACGCTTCCTCACCCAGCAGGTTCAAGTTCATGGTCACATGTTTGACCGTCACGTTTTTCGCCGTGAACCCGTCGCCCACAAAACCCGCCAGAGCGCCGAAAGCCTGATAGTAGTTGCCGCCGGCAATGGGTTGGGCAGTGTAGTCGATTGTCATGCCGTCGATGGTCAGATTTTTCACCGTCACGTTATCTCCGTAACCGTAGATGCTGCCTTCGGCATATTTGTCAATCGTCTCGCCGCGTTTCACATGGTAGATCGTGTGATTGTTTCCATCGAATGTGATACCGCCGACAATGTCTCCATTGAACGTCATATTCACATTACAGAGATCCAAATCAACGCCCAGTGCGTAACTTGCAGCCTCATAGGAGTAATCCTGCACGACCTTAGTCAGAAAATCGTTGGCATTATAGAGCAGCTCTGTGCCATTGCTATCAGTTTCGGATTTCCATTGGACACCGACCTTGACGATGGCATCCTGCTCCTCGGCCATTTTCGTCAGCGATTCAGACTTAACCAGACTTTCGTAAGAACCATATTCGTTCTGCTCTTCCTTATAATAGCCGAAATATTCGGCGCCAGGGATACCGGTGGGCAGGGTAAAGACCTGATCGTATGCCACGCTCACATCAATATAGGGAATGCCGTGGTCGTTGGCGTTGCTATACACACCATTTTCCTCATCGTACGCAGCCGTGAGCAGCTTGCCGCCATTTTCAAGCAGCCAGTCTCTCAGCGGCACATTGCCGTCCCAGTCGAAGCGGAGGAAATAGGTCATGGTATCCCACTTGGCGTAGAGGGTGAGGTCACGGGCAGGCATAGTCATCCCGCTCCACGGAGTTGTGTATTCCACATCTTCATACCAACCGGCAAAGGTATAGCCGGTGCGCTTGGCATTCGACATGTCTACAGAAATTTCCGCGCCGTAGTAGGTGTCTCCGCCGGTAGGAGCGCTACCCTCGAGAATTACTCCGTCGCCCAGATTGAAACTCAGTGCGTACTGGTTACGGGTATAGTAGAGATTCACCTCATTCTGTGCGCTGTCGGCTTGGAGGGTGATAGAGGAGGGTGTATCGGATTTCGGTGTAAAGCCCTCGTAAGACTTTTGCACATCCACGATCTGACCGGTCACGCCGGAACCGGTCACAGTATCTTTCAGTACGTAATCCGTGCCGTCCACGTTTTGCAGATAGTAGTTTACAGTGTAGTTGACCTGCCCCGCGTTCCACTTGGCATACAGGGTAGTGTTCTCCGCAGGCATGGTGGTCGCGGTAAACTCAGCCGTACAGTCCGCATCCGTGTACCAGCCGCCAAAGGCGTAACCCGCGCGGCTCAGGTCGTTGGAGGTCGGAGTGGTGATTTCCGCACCAAAACGATATTTGTGGGATTGGTCGGTTTCACTGTCTGTCCAAGCGGCATCACTGCCGTTGAGGTCATAGGTCAGCGTGTATTCGTTACGGTTGTAATACACCTTGACCACCGTGCTGCCGTCGCCCTTGACGGTCTGCTGGTCGAAGCCCTGCACGGTGAATCCGAGGTAGGACTTGCTTTCGGCGGCGGTAAGCTGACCCGCAGCGCCGGTCTTGGATTCTCTGTCCGCAAGGGTATAGTCATCGTCCGTCACATTCTGCTGATAATGCTCCACGGTATAGGAGATACCGCCCTGCGCTGTCCACTTGGCATAGAGGGTAATATTCTCGGCGGGCATGGTGGCCGCAGTAAACTCTGTCGTGCAGTCTGCATCTGTGTACCAGCCATCAAAGGTGTAACCCGCTCTCTTCACATAGCTTTGCGTCAGGAGCTTGAGCACAGCGCCCACACGATATTGTCCGACACCGGGATCTGAAACCCATCCTGCATCCGCGGCGTTCAGATTATAAGTCAGGCTGAACCGCTTGCGGGCGTAGCTGATGGAAACCGTTCCGCCATCCTCCGCACTGACGGTGTACTGCACCGTTTCAGGAATGGTATAGATGCCTTTCTCCGCCTCCGTAAGGAACTCCGCCGGATCGATGGCAACTGTTTCGTCCGTTTTTCCGGTTCGGGTCTCAGTTGTTTGCGACCACTTGCCGTCCGCGCCCTCCTTGCGAAGCACAAGGAAATAGTTGATGTCATCCGGCTCCCACTTGGCATAGAGGGTAAGATCCTTGGCGGGCATGGTCGTTTCGGTAAACTCGTTTTGGTAGGTTTCGTCCGTGTACCAGCCGTCAAAGATATAACCAAGGCGGGTGGGGGCATCGTTCAGCCGGTCAAGTTGATCGCCATAGCGATAGGGCACAGTGCTTACCTGACCATCGTTTCTTAATATAAGCGTGTAGGGTGCGCGGCTGTAATAGTAATTCTGCCCGCCCGTTCCGTCCGGACGGATGTGGATGCCCGCATAGCCGGGGTGGTGGTAGCCGATTTTGTCCGGCACAAGGGCCTCATCCGGCACAAAGTAGTTGTAGGCGGTGCCATAATAAACCTTGCTCTCGGTCGGCGTTTCGGGATAGGTTCCGTCCTCGTTTTGCAGATAGAAATTGAGGGTGTACGGAATGTTGGTTTGGGGCTCCAACGTTGCCACCGCTACCAATGCGCTCTCCGGCATGGTGGTGCCGTCATACCGATCTGCCTCGGTATAAGAGAAGATGTTGCTCTCGTCTTTCAGCAGATAATATGTCCAGCCCTTAAAAGTATAGCCAGTGCGGTCGGGCGTTTTCAGATCAAGAGCCTCGCGGAATTTCCGCTGCTCCCAACCGATGTAACCGCCGGTGCTGCTCAGCTCATGAATGGGATAACCGTCCCGCAGGCGGTCCCAATGGACCTTGACCTTGAGCTGCACCGGGGTGGTGGAAAAGCTCAGGTCTGAGCCTTTGTAGGTGAGCGTCATCACGCAGTCGATCTCCGGCTCGTTGCAGTTCTGCCAGTCGGAGAGATTCAGTTTCACATACTGCTGACTATAATTGCCGCTGTCGGGGCCGGTGTGATAGGTAGTAAAGCGGGGATCGTCAAAGCTGATGTCAAACTTGTTCCAATCATACGTCTCGGTGCGGTCTTTGCCCGTTGTGAGGTCAAAGCCGGTCAGCGCTTGCACCGTTTGGGGCAAAACGACATCAAGGCCGCCGTTTTTCAGATAAACCGTCGGTGTGTCTCCCTCGCCGTCCGCATTTTCCATCTCAAATGCCGTGATGGCGTGGGTGCTGCCTGCCGACCACAAAGGCGTTTCATCGGCGTATATCTCCGGTGTCCACGAAACCTTGCCCTTAAACGCGGAGAGGTTGGCGCTGATGTCCATGAACATACCGACTTCCACATACAGCGCGCCCGAGGCGTTGGAGGTTTTTGGTTTCCCTGCCTCATAGTGGAGCGCATACAGCACATACCCGTAGCCTTTTAAGTATGCGCCCAATTTGGCCACAATGCCCACCGTGGCCACCTTCCGCGATATGAGGCTGACGCTGGGCCATATCTCCACACCGGCTCGCAGACCCACCGCTCCCATTGCATACAGCCGCAGATTGTACTGCTCGTTCACAAGATTGTAGGTGCGGGTGGTGGTCCTGTGCTTAAAGATGTAAACGCCGAACACATATCGCTTGGCATTGGTATAGTTGAAGTTCATACCCATGGCCATTCGGATGTTCAACTCGACCACAAAGTCTACCGTAAGCTCAAACTTGATGATCTTTGCGACGGTCTTTTTTGTTCTGAAAATCTGTTTGCGGTACAATTCCACCCAGTCGCTGTCCAACTCCAGCATACTGTTGTACAGTTCCTGCAAGCTGAGCTTGGAAGTATCAATTTCTTCTCGCTCGCCGCCGGTGTCCTTGCCCTCCAAAGCATCCAGTTTCTTTCCCAGTTTGTTCACCAAGTCCTTCACCTTCGTCACGGTGTCCTTTTCGCCCTCAGAAACAACGGTGGCGTCGAGGTTGATGGCGGTGTAGGTATAAACATTCAGACCGGCCTCCAGATACACATCGCTGATCCAGTAGAAAATGAACTTGTGTTTCCAAACGAGCTTGCCGTGGGTGCTCAGATCCAGTTTCAGCTCCTGAATAAAGGTGGGCGTGACGGTGATGACGATGCTGCCGCCGTCCTTTTTAACCTCTTTCGTGACCTCCAGTTGCAATTCCAGACGCACGCCGGACAGCGGGTTTCCGGACGCATCCGTAAAGTTTTGCAATTTTTTTGTAATCTGAGCGCTTTTGACCTTCACACTGGTCTTGCCCCCGCCGTTGGCATTTGCCCTCGCCGGTGAGACAGCGCCGGAGCCTCTTGCATCATTCAAGGATAGGGTAGAAATACCGAGAGTGCCCTCCGGGTCGATGTCAATGGAACGCAGGTCAATCTCATCACCTGCCGTCAGGCCGCTCAGATCCATCTCGTCTATCGCCACGGAAATGCGGTCCGCCACAGTCTGGGCAAAGCCGCTTTCTATGGCTTGCTGGGCAATCTGTTCCTCCAATTTTTGGGTGTCAACACCGTCCAGCATGGCATCACCGCTGATAGGGTCAGTGGTGTCCACATCCATGGAGGAGAGCACATCATCTTTAGTGGCATCGGTATAGGTGAGTTGATAATAGTCAGAACCGAGTTCATCCGTGGTATAGTCCACAGCCGTGATGCGGCCGTAGCCATCGGACTCTGCGTTTTCGGTTGTATAGCTTTCACCCGTATAGAACGCAAGGAAATCACCCACATCAACGGTGGTGTTTTCGCCCAGATTTTCCACTCCCGATGCAGTGGTAAAGGTCAGTTCCTCCACGGGAACAAGGATGGTGTAGCCGTCGGAAGTGTTCGCTGTTTGATCCTCTTTACACTTTGCCTTCACCGGCAGCACATCGGGAACGAACAGAACATCCTCCACCGCGGCTGACTGGTAAGAATAGGTATTGGTTGTCTTGTTGACCTCCGTGATTTTTACATAGGAAACATCGCCGGTGTTGGCGTCAGTGGTTCCGACTGCCACACGCTCTTCAGGCGCAGTACCCTCATAAATGGCCACGGTGTCGCCGACTGCCAAGTTGCCGTCGTAAACAAAGCTGCCTGTGCTGTCGGAGACGGCATCCATAGCCGCGCCGCTGCTGTCAAGGGCAGCGACCGGCATACTGAGTGCCTTGACCCGTTTGCCGTTCTGGGTGGCATTGCCGATGGCGGTTGCCGGGATGGATTTAACTTCCTCTCTGAGATGCCAGTTCAGCACCGGATCGCCCGCTTCCACGGTGAAGTGGTATTCCCGCACGGAAGGCGCTTCGCCGTTAAAGTACAGACTGTTATCCTCCAGTACCACCTTATAAGTGCCGCCCTCTGCCCATCCGTCTGTGGGTGGCGCAACGGTGTAGGTGCCATCACCATTCTTTCTAACGCTGCCAACAACGAGGATCGTATTGCCGTCCGCGTCCACTTCGCTGGTGGGCTGCTCCGTGCCGATCAGACTGATCTTGCCCGTCAGGTCGCTTTCGGAATCGCTGTTGACGTGGATCGTAAAGTTCGGTCCGACATCCGTCGCTCCGGCGTAAGTCGGTGTTTCCACGCCCTCGATTGCATCGTAGTCCACCATCTTTGCGTAAAGGGACAGATTTTCGCTGAGCGGATCACCGTCGGCAACGGCCTTGTTATAGCTTTCATCATAATACCAGCCGACGAAGGCTTTCCCCGCTACCGAAGGCGTGGGAAGATTGGCAAGGGAAAGTGCAGAAGTTGTCTGTGTAAAGGTAGAAGTCGTTCCATCGGGCAGATACAGCGTGATGGTATGAGCTGTGCTGCCAGAACCGTTTCCACCAGAGCTGCCGCCAGAGGAACTGCTGCCGGAGGAATTGCTGCCGCTATTCGGCTTGCTCTGATCTTCCTTCTGGGGTGTCTCACCCGATTTACGCCCCACGATGCCGGGTGCTGAATACCAAATCTCCACCGCCTCGTCCGCACGCATACACAGCATCGCCATCTGGGCGCGGGTAGCATTGCCTTCGGGGGCAAAGCGTGTGCCGTCACCGTTCAAAAGCCCCTGTTTCCAGAGCTTCAGCACAGCATCCTGTGCGTAGGCGGGGGTACGCTCCAGATCCGCAGGCGTAGTGGTGACATTTGCGCCGGTCGCATAGTCCACTTGGAACGCTTCAAAATACCGCACGAAGAATGCTGCCATCTGTGCCCGGTTGATGAACGCATCGGGAGAGAATTTTCCGTCACCTGTGCCTACTGTGATGCCGTACCTCGCCGCCCACTGCACATAGGGGGCGTAGTACATCGTCTGCGGCACATCAGAAAACGGCGTCTCTCCACTGTGATCATCTGGATTTACACCGGCCATACGCCCAAGCACCGTAACGAACATTCCACGGGTCATGGTGCCGCTGGGACTAAAGGTGGCAGTTGAGGTGCCGTTGAATATGCCGTGGGAATAGACGTACTCCACAGCTTTGGCACACCAGTCCGAGGACTTTACATCCTGAAATGGCATTGTCTGGCTGGGCTGCTCCGCCCTGCCGCCGTTGCCTGCGGCAAGTACCTCCATGGGCAGCATCGTTACCAGCAGGACGATACTCAGCAGTCCGGCCACAAACCGGTTCCATTTTCTCCTCATCCAATACCCCTCCTCATTTTTTAATTGGATGTGCGGAAAGTACGCCTCCCTCTCAGGCGCACGCCTGAGAGGGTTTTGCACGCAAGACCCTCCACAGCATGATGTTGCACTTTTATTTTACCATTCCCATACCGTGCTGTGTTGTGTTGTTTAGGGGCAAATTCGTGTCGTTTAGGAAAAAGAACCCTTTGCCGCTTGTGCAGATGAACACGCTTTGTTACAATGGCAAACAGGAAAGGAGGCGGTATCATGGAGCCTCAGCACAGAAAAATCTGGCCCGCAGCCACTCTGTTGATCCTTGCTGCCGCTGCAGCGGTCTTCTGCCTGTTCCGCCTGTCTCAGCCAGACAGGATGCAGACATCGCTTCTTTTAAACTGCACACAGACGAACCGGAACGGTTGGACCTTTGAGACAGAAAGCGGTCCGGTGGAACCTGTATTTGGCTTAGGCGGCTATCTGGATGGTATTCCGGTGGACGGAGACAGCCCGGTGGCGGCGGAGCGGGTCATGGAGGAACCTGGTCAACGGGATCTGCTGCAATTTTTTGGCTTTGGTGCGGGGATACAGGTGTTTCTGGATGGTGAATTGCTCTACACTGACTTTCCGAACGAAGAAAACCGTGCGGATGCCTTTTTGGAAGATGTGGATTTCAGCAGCATTTCCTATGACGATCTGCGCATCCCGCTTCCTATAGACTGCGCCGGGAAGACGCTGCGGATCGTCACCTACGGCACAGCCCTCAACGGTTTACTTTACCCTGCTTTCCCATCTCTGGTCAGTCGCTTTTCCGACTCTGTGACCGCTGTTTCCAGCATTGTCTGGCCCATGGCGGCCATCACAGCACAGGTCATACTGGCGCTTTTCCTGCTGCTGGTTTTCCTTTTCAGCGCCCAGACGGGACCGTATCTGTGGAAACTGCTGCCGCTGAGCGGCTATTTTCTGCTGACGGCGGTGCCTGTGGCGTGCGGCTCATTCTTCGCACTTTCTGCCGGATTGGATACAACGGGCAGCCTGACGGCCTGGCTCTGTCTCATTTATATTGACTTGCTGTTCTGCTTTCTGGCCATTTCCCTGCATGGTTGGAAGCGCCGGATATTGTTGATCGGAGCGGCGGCGCACATTTTGTGCTCGGCCCTGCGGTGCTTTACGTCGGTCACACTGTTTTACGGCAGGCTGATGGACTGGCTTGGCTTTGGCCTGTTCCTGCTGGCGGTTCTTTTGATGCTGCTCTCTCATGAACGGATGCTCCGTCGGACAAGCCTCTGCCTCTGCTGCGTCGCAGGCGCGCTGTTTGCCGCATGGTGCGTCAGCCGGTTCGTGGGCGTGGAATATCTCTATCCACTGAGCAATCCCATCACCTCCCTGCTCTACGGCAATCCGAAAGCGCTGTATACCCTACTGTGCGCTGTGACCGGTCTGCTCTGTGCAGTGCAGGTGGTGGCGGAGTTCATCCGCACCGCCTTCTCCCGCCAGCGGCAGATGATAGCCCTGCAAAGCCGCAGCCAACAGGCACAGGAGCAATACAAGCAAGCCCAAGAATCCCTTCGGAATGTATCGGCCTTCCGCCACGAGTGGAAAAACCACATCTCCGTGCTGTCGCTCTTGCAGCGCAAGGGGGATACCGAAGGTTTGACGGAATATCTTGCGCAGTTGGATGACCAGTTGGAGCAGCTTTCACCCCTCCATTATACGGCGAACTTCATTGTCAACACCGTTTTGCAGCGCTATGTAGCCAAGGCGAAAGAGATTGGCGCTGCCTTCCATGCAACGGCTCCGTTACCTGCCGAGCTGTCTATTGATGAGGATGACTTGTGCAGCTTTCTCTTCAACCTGCTGGACAATGCCGCGGAGGGCGCAGCCGGAACACCATCGGGCAAGCCGCGGGAAATTCGTTGTTCCTTGCAAATTCGCCAAGGCTACCTTGCCATCCGCTGCGAGAACACATTCAGCGGTGTGGTTGCCCTCGACGAGGAGAACAATTTGCTGACCACAAAGACTGCATCTGCCGACCACGGCTACGGACTAATTCAAATGCGCAGGATTGCTGCCAAATACGGCAGCACCCTTTCCGTCAGCTACAATGCGGAGCGTTTCACAGTCATGACCGCCCTCAAGCTGCCTTAAAACAAAAAAACGGACGCATGGGGAGACTTCCCATACGTCCGTTTTTTCATCGCTCATTCAGATATCGCACAAACTGTTCCCTGAATCGTTCGGCATACTTCCGCCCGATGGGCAGTTTCAAATGTTCAAGGGAAACAGTGCGGCTGCTGACTTCCCGCACACACGCCAGATTCACAAGAAAGCTGTTGTGGCAGCGGCAGAACTGCTCTGCCGGTAGATTTCCCTCGATTTCGGTCAGGCTCAGAGGGTAAAACTGCTCCCCGCTTTCCATATGAAACAGGCTCCCGTGGTCGCGGCTCTCCACATAGCGAATGTCTTCCAGCGGCAGCACCGCCATGCGCCCGCCCACCTTAATGGAAAAGGTTTTCGGTCGGTGATGGAGCCGCAGGTCGGTTTCAATGGCTCGTTTCAGTTCCGCTTTCGATACCGGCTTGAACAGATACTGAATCGGTCGGACCTCGTAGCCGTCTTTCAGATACTCCGAACTACCTGTGAGGAACAGAATACTGGTACGGTCATCTGTCATGCGCAGCTTTTTCGCAAGCTCCATGCCGCTCTCGCCGTCCATGAGAATGTCCAGGCAAAGCAGGTCAAACCGGTCGCCGGTCAGCAGCTGCGTTTCCAGTTCCTCTGCCGAGGAAAATGCAGCGATATGATGTTCGATTTCCAGGTCGGTGAGGACTTCGCCGCACAGTGCCGCCGCTTCCTCCCTCGTATCCTTTTGATCTTCGCAGACCGCCACTGTATACATCGCTCATCACCTCCCGGAGATCAGATAGATTTTAGCACAGATTTTATTTTTTTACAACAAAGCCGTTTGTTCGGACATTTCAAGCATCGACGGATCAGCGCGCAAGCGACATGGAGTAACGGCGACTGATTCAGTTAAGGAAATGATTGTCCTGGTCATGTTATGCCGCTAAGAAAACTATCTGGATGTGTAATGACTGAACACCGCTTTGTGTTGCTCAAAGTACCATATTTTCTTTTTCCATCGGCTCATTATGCCGTTGGAAAATTTTTTTGAAAATTTTTGCCGAAACTTTGCCAAAACCGCGCCTTCCATTCGGGATAGAAGCGAAAGGGGAAGAAAGCCGACCTCTCGGTGCATGAGAGGAGGTGAACGACTCTTGGAGCTGACACCATCCCAAAAGAAAACCGTTAGACATCAGTTCGACAGCTTTTGCAGGAAGGTTCTGCGCGAAGAAGCCCGCGATTATGAGCGTCATATTGCGTGGCGTTCCAACCATGAGGTATCCCTTTCGGAGCTGTCAGAGGAGCAGGAGCGCCAAATGTATGTGCTGGACGAGTATCCGTCCGAGCAAACGCATTTTCATGTGCAGGGCTATGATGTGGCAATCGAAAACGAAGATCTCGCCAACGCCCTGACGGTGCTGCCGGATGATAAGCGTGACATTGTTCTGCTTGCGTATTTCCTTGATATGACCGATCAGGAAATTGCGGACAAGCTGGACATGGTACGCCGCACCGTGCAATACAAGCGCGCTCAGTCCCTCAAGGAATTGAAAAAAGAAATGGAGGTTACGGAAGATGGCGCGCAATCTGAGTAATACCGCTGCATCTCTGCTGCCTTACTCGACCATCGAAGCGGCAGCGTCCGGCAATGTGGACGCGATCAATGCTGTGCTGAAGCACTATGAGCGTTATATTGCGGCTCTGGCAACCAGAACCCTGTATGACGAAAACGGTGTTCCGCACCTTTGCCTCGATGAAGAAAAGGTATGCAGGATGCGAACCAAGCTGATTACCAAGATTCTTGACTTCAAGGTAAACAAAACAGCCTAAAACCCATAGCAGCCCGTGCAGGAGCGTGTCCCCCTTTCCACGCTTCTGCAACGGGCCATTCGTGCATCCGCGAGGAAAGGTTCTTATCACCCGATAGGAGCCTTTCCTGGCTGATCCACAGCCAAATATCACACGCGCCTGAAAGCGCGGATCTGCTGTACCTTGAAAATTTCATAGGCAACCGGATAACGAACCTAAACGGAGCAAAGCCCAGCAAATGGCGCGCCATGATCCGCACGGAAAGGAGGATTTGGGCGAGCGATTCAGCCAGTTTGCATCTGTGTGTGGCATCACAGATGGCCATGACCTCCGTTCAGCTAACGATACTCCCGCGTTGAACGCCCTCAAAGCATTGCGCGGCGCACCCATCAGCATGGGCCGGGGTGAGATTCCCGTGGGCGGCTGCCAGCCGCCGTCCGTTCTTGCCGTCATTTATAGCGTGATAATAACAACCTATAACTTTTACTATTTTGGGAGGTATCCCCATGACAGATAAAATCGGCTTAACGATAGAAGAAGCCGCCGACTATACAGGCATTGGCAGAAACACCATGCGGAAGCTCGTGGAATGGGAGAAGATTCCCGTACTGCGGATCGGGCGCAGATACATCATCCGCATAGACGTTATTCATAAGTTCATGGAAGCCAACCAGGGTGCAGATCTTCTGGTGCGGGAACAGGTCCGTGCGGTCAGATGAAGGACAGGACAGTGCGGAGCTTTTTATTTGCCGGTTTATGTGCGGTCTGCTATAATAGCAGACAACACATCATAACAGCTCCGTTTGCCGCTATGAGAGGAGAATCACTATGGCAAAAGGTTCTGTAAGAAAAAAGGGGAAGAAGTGGTACTATCGGTTCTACGTAGAGGATGCCAGCGGCAACAGCGTCCAGAGGGAGTTTCCCGGCTCCGAGAGCAAGAGCGAAACGGAAGCCATGCTCCGCAAGGCCATGGCGGATTATGAAGAAAAGCAATTCGTAGCAAAATCTGAAAACCTGACCCTTGCAGGGCTGCTGGACAAGTGGATTGAGGAGGAACTGAAGCCCGGTTCTCTGAGCAACGGCACGGTGGCCGCCTACATCGACACAGCCAGACGCATCAAGAAGCACCCCATCGCCGACCGCAAACTGAAGAAGATCACACCGGATCATCTGCAAAGCTATCTGGACCTGCTGAGCCTTGGCGGTGAATGGCCGGACGGCACGGTGAGGAAAGCGCTGAGCAGCGGCTCCATGCGGCAATACTCCGCTGTGCTGCAAGGTGCGTTCCGCTTCGCGGTGTTCCCGAAACAGTACCTCTCCTTCAATCCCATGCAGTATATCGTGTACCGCAAGAGGACGGAGGACTACGACCTGTTTTTGGAGGACGGTGCGGAGGAGGATGTTCCTATTATCCCGACGATCTCCTACGAACAGTTTCTTGAACTGAATGAGATGCTGTCCAAAAAGAAAAATCCCGCCCTTCTGCCCATCCAGATCGCGTACTACACCGGACTTCGCATTGGCGAGGCTTGCAGCCTGACTTGGCAGGACATTGATTTGAAGGAGCAGCGGCTGACGGTGAGACGCAGCATCCGCTATAATTCGGTGCGGCACAGGACGGAGATTGGCACCACGAAGCGCAAAAAGATCCGCTCAGTGGATTTCTGCAACACACTGGCGGATATCTTGAAAGAGGCAAAGAAGGCGCAGATGCTTGACCGCCTTGCCTGCGGGCCGCTATACAGCCAGAATTACTACTTGAGCATTGAGGAAAAGAACCGCACCTACTATGAGGTCTACAGCCTGCCGGTTTCAGAGCATCCTCCAGAGGGCTATCAGGCGATCAGCCTTGTCTGTGTGCGGCAGGATGGCAGGTATGAGTCTCCGGCAACGGTTTCCAATATGTGCCAGACAGCGAAGAAAAGAGTGGACGGTATGGAGAGCTTTCATTTCCACCAGCTTCGCCACACCTTCACCAGCAATCTGTTGTCCTACGGCGCAGCGCCGAAGGACGTGCAGGAGCTTCTTGGTCATTCGGATGTGACGACCACAATGAATATTTACGCACACGCCAGTAAGGAAGCCAAGCGAGACGCCGCGAAACTGCTGGACAAGGTGCAATAAGACTTTCCCTTGTTCTTTCCTGACAAGGGAAAAAACAAGGGAAATCGAGAGTAGAGAAACATCCAGACGCCTTGAAAAGCAAGCAATTTCAGCACTTTTGAGAAAAATGATTTACAAACTTGAATTTGCTGGAAAGAAACGCTTCTGTCCACTATAATGAAGTACAGTAGTATATCCGAAATAGACGGAGATTGATGGAGACTGCCGATACGCGGGCAGAGCGACAGCGGAGATAGAAGCAAACCAAGTCGTTTAGATACGACACTTGGCAGGCAGTGCAATCCGCAGGCAAAAAGGCTGTTCAAGGGAAGACATACAATGCAGACGCCTTTCTTTTGGACGGTCACACCGCCCGTTTTCTTTCTCGGGAAAGAAAATGGGGGGTGTGCTATGCAGCAGCGTGACGCGCTGCATTTCCTTTGAAAGAGAAAAGAAAATAAAGGGAGGTCACCATGAGAAGAAACATCCACTATAAGCCCAGCAAGGGCATGAGCGTCTTTTCCGGCGTCATCGCGTGCGCGATGGGCGTGTTCGGCCTGTTTGCCATTCCGAGCATCGGCGCGATGATCGGCTTCAAGGCCATCTGGTGCCTGATGACGTTCGGCATGGGCATCTACAATTTTCTGCTCGCGGCGGGCGTTGTGAAGTACAACGGCGGTTATGAGATCACCGACGAGTCGGACGAGAGCGCAAAGGGCGGCAAGTCCGACGCCGAAGCGCGGCTCGAGGAATTGCAGACGCTCTACGATCGCAGACTCATTACGGAAGAGGAGTATCAGGAAAAGCGCAAGGACATTCTGGACCGGCTGTAAGGGAAAGGAGCGCGGACAATGGGAGAAGTTTTGATCCTTATTATCATCGCACTTGTCTGGGGGTTTAAGGCGGCTGTCGCCAACGAGGACAAAAAGGTCAATGATCGGGAAACGGGCAGCGTTTCGGCATCGCCCGACGAGTTGATCAAAAAGGCCAAGCGCACGGTTGAAGATCTTGATGCGCTGCGCGGGCAGACGGAAAAAAAGCGCCCGAGCCCGACGGAGATCAAAGCGCTCCACAAGCAGCACCGCGCCGACGAGTGGGAGAGAAACGAGCAGCGCCGCGCCGATGAGCGCGCGCACAGCGAAAAGCGCTGGGAGATCGCGCGCAGGAAGCAGGCCGACAGCGGCGAGGTGCATTCTGTCCACATGGACAGCTGCGAGGACCGGCTTGAGAGTTTGAAGGTCTTATATGACGCGGGCATTCTGGACCGCGAGGAATACGCCCAGCGCGTCGCGCGCGTCAAGCGTCAGCACGCGCAGAGCGGCAGTTATTGAGCAAAAAAGGAAGCGAACACACCATGTATGACGAACTGACACAGGTCGACATTGACAAGATGAAGGCAGAGCTGGAGCACCGCCGTTTGGAGCTTCGCCCCAAGCTCATCGAAGATGTGCAGACGGCGAGCGCATTCGGCGACTTGAGCGAAAACTACGAGTACAAGGTCGCCAAGCAGGAGAAAAACCGCAACGAGAGCCGCATCCGTTACTTGGAGCGCATGATCGCGACGGCGAAGGTCATCGAAGTGAACGAAAAAGAGGGCACCGTCGGCCTTTTTGACCACGTGGTGCTCTATAACGAAAAACTGGGGAAAGAGCAGACCATCCAGCTCGTGACCACCCTGCGGCAGAACGCGCTCAAGGGCCTCATCAGCAAGGAATCGCCCGTCGGCAAGGCCATCCTGGGGAAAAAGGTCGGCGACCGCGTCGAGATCGTTGTCTCGCCGGAAATGAAGTACACGGTCGAAATTCGTTCGATCACGCCGGGCGAGGACGATGCATCGCTCGAGATCAGCTCTTATTGAGGAAACGCATGAAACAGGTCATTATCTATACCGACGGCGCGTGCTCGGGCAACCCCGGCCCCGGCGGCTGGGGCGCGGTGCTCAAATACGGTGCGCACGAGCGCGAGCTCTCCGGCGGCGAGGCGAGCACGACGAACAACCGCATGGAGCTCACCGCCGTCATCGAGGCGCTGCGGCTCTTAAAAGAGCCGTGCGTCGTGGAGCTCTATTCCGACTCGCGCTACGTCATCGACGCGCTGGAAAAGCGCTGGGTCTACGGCTGGAAACAGCGCGGCTGGGTCAAAAGCGACAAAAAGCCCGCGCTGAACGTCGATTTGTGGGAGCAGCTCTTGCAGCTCATCGCGCAGCATGAGCTGCACTACCACTGGGTCAAAGGCCACGCGGAGAATGAGTACAACAACCGCTGCGACGAAATGGCGGTGGCAGAGTGGCATAAGTTTAAGTGAGGGATAGCGTGGCCTTTCGCCGGAAGTCCGGCGGCGCGAGCGGCGAATTCACTTCGCCGCCGTAAGACATGCAATAAAATAAGGTTCCCGCGCGGCCTGCCGCGTGGGAAAATAATGCCGCGACGGTGAATCAGTTTAAGTAAGAATAAAACCAACGACAATTACAGAAAGAAGGTTGATTCCGGAGAAGACGGTTGGAAAGCTCAGGCAGGGTTGGGGCAGCGTTTGCTTCCTTTTAGCGCCCTGGTGGAAGTACGGCAAGACCTTAATGGTCGGCTCGCTTATCTCATCGGTGCTGTTTGTGCCGGCGGCGGGGTATTTTTCCGCGACGCTGGCGCAGGCGGTGATCGAAATGATCGAAGCGGGAAAGCCGTTTGAAGCGGCATTTTTGACGGGCCTGACATACCTTTTGTTCGCGCTGGCGCTCAATCTGCTCCACGCGGTGTACGAGGATTTTTACCTCCGGTGGAAAAAGCAGGAGATCGAGGGGACGATCGAGCGGTCGATCTACGAAAAAGCCCTGATGGTCGACTACCGGCACTTTGACGATCCGAGCTATTTCGACAGCTACAAGCTAACGACGGAGAAATTTGCCTCGCAGTCGTCGGAGACGCTGCAAAATCTCTTCTCGCTTTTGAGCGGCGTCGCGAAATGCATTGTCTACGGCGCGCTGATCGCGTCGCAGGGCATTGCGCTGCTGCTCATCGTTCTGGGCTGCTCTGCGTTTGTCGCGTATGCGCAAATTTACTGGAGCAGGGTGTCCGTGGAGCGTGAGACGGCCATGGTCAACGACCAGCGGAAGGCTGACTATCTGCGGCGGCTGTTTTTTGACCATACGGCGGTCGCCGACCTGCGCGCGTCAAACATCAAAAAGCCGCTTTTTTCGCTGTTCGACGGCTCTGTGAAGAGCAGGGCCGCGATCTATCGAAAATACGGCGCAAAGGAATTTTTGACCGATATTCTGGCGAACCTCGCGCAGCTCGGCACGACGTTTGCCGTGCCGGTCTATGTCGCATGGGGCGTGATGTCTGGCAATATCGGCGGCATTGGCGTCTATGCGACGCTGATTGCCTCGTCGCTCGCGCTCAAGGAGGCGCTCAACGCGCTCGGCTGGTGGAGCTCGCAGGTCACCTTAGGCGTTGCCTACGCGCAGAAGGTGCAGCACTTTTTCGACACAGATTCGACCATCGAAGCGTCGACAGACGGCGAAAAAGCGTCGGACGGCCCGTTTTCCGTCCGATTCGACCATGTGTCCTACCGCTACGGCGGCAGCGATGAGTTTGCCATCCGTGATCTGAGTCTTGCCATCGCGCCCGGAGAAAAGATTGCCATCGTCGGCGAAAATGGCGCGGGGAAGACGACGCTCACAAAGCTCCTGCTCCGCCTGTACGACGCGGACGGAGGAACGGTGCAGATCAACGGCCGCCCGATCGCGGACTATGACGTGAGCACGCTGCGCGGCAGGATCGGCATCGCGTTTCAGCAGTCCCGCCTGTACGCGCTGTCTGTCCGCGAAAATATGACGGCCTACGCCGACGCGGACGATGCGCGGCTCAAATCCTGCCTTGAGGAGGTCGGCCTGCGGCTTTCTCTGGACGCGCAGGTCACGAAGGAGTTCGACGAAAACGGCGCGGTGCTCTCGGGCGGAGACGCGCAGCGCCTATGCCTGACGCGGCTGCTGCACAGCGAATTTGGGCTGCTCATCCTCGACGAGCCGTCCAGCGCGCTGGATCCGATCGCCGAGTACCGCATCGCAAAGCTGATCTTCGACCGCTCGCCGACGACCACCATTATGGTCGCGCACCGGCTCTCCACGGTCGTGGACGCGGACCGAATTTATCTTCTCTCCGATGGAAGAATCATAGAATCCGGCACGCATGCGGAGCTGATGGCGCAGAACGGAAAATATCGGGAAATGTTTTTAAAGCAGGCCGAAGGGTACTTGAAAGCTTAGCGGAAGTGTGGTACAACAAAAGCAAATTTTTTCTCAGCAGGGAGGGGAGCCTTCCCGCTTTGCTGAAGTAATATGAAGGAGCAAAAGACTATGGCAGAATTCAACGCAAAGCAGCAGCTTCCGGGACTTCTCGACTGGATGCGCGCGCAGATGAAGGCCTGCGGAGGCAAGACCGCCGTCATCGGCATTTCGGGCGGCAAGGACAGCTCCGTCGTCGCGGCGCTGAGCGTGGCGGCCTACGGTCGCGAGAATGTCGTCGGCGTGCTGATGCCTGACGGCGTGCAGCCGGACATCGACTATTCCAACGGCCTTGTCGACGTGCTGAACATCCGCCACTACACGTTCAATATTCACGGCGGCACGAGCGGCATTCTCGACGAGATGGCGCGCGTGGGCATCGACGCGAGCCGCCAGACGAAGGTGAACCTGCCGTCCCGTATCCGCATGGCGACGCTGTACGCCATCGCGCAGAGCGAGGAGGGCGGCATCGTCATCAACACCTCGAACCTCTCCGAGGACTGGGTCGGCTACTGCACGATCTACGGCGACAGCGCGGGCGCGTTCTCGCCGCTCGGCATGTACACGACCGAGGAGGTCATCGCGCTGGGCGCGGAGCTGGGCCTGCCCGAGCGCTTCCTCATCAAGCCGCCGTCCGACGGCCTGACCGGCAAGACCGACGAGGACAATCTCGGCTTTACCTACCACGCGGTGAACGAGTACATCCGCAAGGGCGAGGTCGACCCCGCCATCAAGGAGCAGATCGACCGCAAGCATAAGGTGTCGAGATTCAAGTTCCAGACGCTGCCGGTGTATCAGAACGGGCTGCCGATCGTCCTGCCGGAGGAGACGGATTATTATAATCCGAATAAGAAATAATAGCAGCGCGAAGCGCTGCACCTTGCTCCCGCGCCGCGCAGGAGTGTAGCAAAGGGGGTATTCTCTTTCCGAAGAGAATACCCCCTTTAAATCCCCCAGAGAAAGGCGAGGGGAGAACCCCTCGCCCCCCGACATTGGCAGATTTAGGCTCGAAGAGCTGCGCAGCCTGCGGAATCGGGTGCGGTGTACGTGGCTTTGCCACGAATCTCTGCGAGTCGTTAGCGGTATCAACCGCGCCTTACTACCGTGAGGCGCGAGTGACGATAGCACGGCGGCAGACATCTTGCGGGCGCGGCATTGCTGCGCTCGCCGCGCGGGGGATGAAACAGATGTTGCAATCTGTCGGAACTTATGATACGGTAATAACAAGGCGCTGCACGAACGGCAGGCGGTTGGCTACATCCTCCGAGAGGAGGTGGTAGATATGCCTATTACGATCACGTTACATATCTTTGGATATGTGGTCACGATCCGTATAAAAAGCGAAAACCGCCACTCGGCCAAGTGACGGTTTCTCATTTTGAGTTTTCCTAACTTTCCGGGCTGACCGCTTGTCGCAGCGCCCTTTCTACACTCATTATAGCAAATTCTCCCGCGCTGTCAAGCGACAGTGCGGGCTTTGCTTTCATCGGCCTTATTTTTGCCAAATCTCGCAGCTATCCGGTGCGTATTCCAAAAGCTGCGGGCAGCTCACAGAAAAGAACGCTGTTGAAATAGAAAAGCAGCGATCCCACCCGCGGCGAGCGCAGCAATGCCGCCAGCAGGCAGTCCGCCGCTGTGCCATCGTCACTCGCGCCTCACGAAGTAAGGCGCGGTTGCGAGTGGTGACGAAATGTAGGGACCCGTGGCGAAGCCACGTACACCGCACCCGATTCCGCAGGCCGCGTAGCTCTTCAAGCCTAAAACTGCCAATGCAGCGGGGTCGAGGGGTAAGGCCCCTCGTCCTTTCTCTCGGGGGTTTAAGGGGGATACTCTCTTTCGAGAAAGAGAGTATCCCCCTTCTCCGTGCAGCGCCACTGGCGCTGCTTTCCCGGTTCCGCGCATCGCGCGGATCAGCCAGTGCCCCTTTGGGCACAAAAAAAGAGCCATCCTTTCGGATGGCTCTCATTTTCGCTCGATTAGCCAACGCTGTTGAGCTTCAGGGTCAGCGCGCTCTTCTTGTGCGCGGCGTTATTCTTGTGCAGAATACCCTTAGCAGCAGCCTTATCGACAGACTTCACTGCGACCTTGTAAGCGCTCTCGGCCTCGGTGCGATTGCCTTCAGCGGCAGCCGCCTCGAACTTCTTGAGTGCGGTCTTCAGTGCGGACTTGTCGGCCTTGTTGCGCTCATTACGCACACCAGACACCTGAACGCGCTTCTTGGCAGACTTAATATTCGGCAAACCAAACACCTCCTCCGGTTGGAATTCGCGCCGGCGGACAAAAAATCCACCGTGCAGAATGGTATTTTAGCAAAGAATGCAAGAAATTGCAAGCATTTTTTCGAAATTTTCTGATTTTTTTGTATGACACAAAACTTTGTGGATAAAATAGGAAAGGAAAACAAGATTTAGTAAAAGGAGAGAGGCAAAATGCTCCAATACCGCACCGATCTTGCCATGGAGGCGCACGAGCTGCTCTGCGCGAAAAGCCGCGCGCAGACGCTCTCCGGCGTGGACAGCCGGACGGTTTTTCGCCGCGGGTGCAGCGTGACGAGCGTGCGCATCGACACCGAGGGCGCGGCGCGCCAGCTCGGCAAGCCCCGCGGACGGTATGTGACGCTCGACCTCTCGCCGCTGCAAAAAAACGCAGACGATGTGCTCGAACGCGCGTCGCGCGCCGTGGGGGCGGAACTCAGGGCGCTGCTCGGCGAGAATGTGAAAAGCGTGCTCGTCGCGGGACTCGGCAACGCGAATATGACGCCGGACGCCATCGGGCCGAGGAGTGCGGAGCATGTGCTTGTAACGCGCCATCTGCGGCAAAACGGCGCGTTTTCCGCATTTTGCTCTGTCAGCGTGCTGACACCGGGCGTTTTGGGCCGGACGGGCATTGAGGCGATGGAGACGCTGCGCGGCACGGTGCGCGCGGTGCAGCCCGACGCGGTCATCGCGATCGACGCGCTCGCGTCCCGCTCGCTCATGCGGCTCTGCTCCACGGTGCAGCTCTCTGACACGGGCATCGTCCCAGGCAGCGGCGTCGGAAATCACCGCTGTCCCCTCAGCCGCGACACGCTCGGCGTGCCGGTCTACGCCATCGGCGTTCCCACGGTCGTCGACGCGGCGACGCTGACGCTCGATGTGCTCGAAGAGGCCGGAAAGTCGGACGTCGATCCCGCCGCCCTGCGCGGCCACGAGACCGTCATGGTCACGACGCGCGACATCGACGCGCAGATCCGCGAGCTTTCCCGCATCATCGGCTACGGCATCGATCTTGCGCTCCAGCCGCTCGATTTTTCCGAGCTCTGCGCGCTCATGGGCTGAAAATGTGCAAAATTTCCGGTGGTATTCATAATTTGTTTACAACCGATTCAAACTTTAGCCAAGATTGACTGGTATCTTAATACTTGCAAAGGGGAACTCCCCCCGATGTGATTTTCTCCCTCCTAAAAATACACACAACACAGCAAGAAGCCCTCGCCGATCTCGGCGGGGGCTTTTTGTTTCCTTTTTTCTCTTTTTTGCACAAGTGCAAAGGAAGCTGCGGCACTGGTGCCGCGGGGAGAGCAGCGCTTAGCGCTGCACGGATAAAGGGGGATACTCTCTTTCGAGAAAGAGAGTATCCCCCTTAAACCCCCGAGAGAAAGGACGAGGGGTCTTGCCCCTCGACCCCGCACATTGGCAGATCGGCACTTGAAGAGCTGCGCGGCCTGCGGAATCGGGTGCGGTGTACGTGGCTTCGCCACGAATCTTCTGCTATTCGTTGCCGATATCAACCGCGCCCTACTCCGTGAGGCGCGAGTGACGATAGCACGGCGGTGGACTGCCTGCGGGGGCGGCATTGCCGCGCTCGCCGCCGGACAGCAAAAAACGACCGCGATAGCGGTCGTTTTAATCTTCGGTGAAGCGGAAGAGGTCGTTGGGGGTGCATTCGAAGATCTGGCAAAGGGCTTCGATATTTTCGTAGCGGATGGATTTGGTCTCGTTGTTGACCATGCGGCTGAAATTCTGATAGCTCATCCCCAGCTGGTGGTAGAGCCAGTATTTCGTCTTTCCCTTTTTCTCCAACAGGGACAAAACATCTAATGTTACCATATCTGATGCTCCCATTCTCTCATGTTTTCATCAGTCTATGGCAGTTTTTCTCTTGACATATAGACTAATACATTAGATAATGTTTACATCAGATATTTAGGAGGAGAAACGCATGGAAGACTACACAAAGCTGTACCATTTACTCTTCAACGCGATCACGGATGCGTTGGAACAAATGAATGCCCAAAACTTCGGCAGCGCCAAAGAAACCCTCGTCTCCGCCCAGCAAAAAGCAGAAGACCTCTATATCACAACAGAGAACTAAAAAGCGGCACCTCAAAGCGGCGAGCAGAGCAATGCCGCGCCGTCAGAAGGGCGGGGTGGATAATCCAAAAAGGAGGGGCCTTGCCCCTCCCTTTTGGTCGTTAGGGGTGCAGGGGCGGGATCGAAACGCCCCTGCCGTTCTCTTAGGGGTTCAAAAGGGGACCTTCTCTCACGTGAGAGAAGGTCCCCTTTTATCACCGCTTGTCCTGTAAGGACAAATAATTTACAGATACTTCTGCATGCCGTCGGTGGCGAGGGCGGGGTCGCCGGAGACGGAGATGGTGAACTTGACGCCGGTGGCGTTGCTGAAGCGATCGAGCTCGTTCAGGAAATCGTCGGCCGCCTGGTTGCACTCGCCGCCGGTGATCTTGAACAGGTTGTCGATGAAGATGTGGGAAATATCATAATTGCCCGCGTACAGACCGAACAGGAAGCCGCGCAGGGCCTCGTAGTTGGACAGGTCGTACTCGTAGGCAGAGATCAGACGAACGTGATAGTGCAGGTCAAAGGTCATGGTAGACTTTGCCTCGACGCAGACGACGCTGCCGTTATCCTCCTGCGCAGTGGTATTGATCATTTCGATCAGCTTCTTGGTCTTACCGGTGCCCTTTTCACCCATGATGAGTCTGACCATAGAAATCACTCCTTTCAATAGATCCCCGCCTCTTTTGCGGGGGATGGTCTTTCTGATGGCATCAGCATAGCATAAATGAAACAAATTTGCAATGCTGAATGGAAAGTTTCAGGTTTATTCAAAAAATTCAGCGCAGGCGCTTACGCAGCTCCTCGCCCATTTCCTCATATCCGGGCTTGCCGAGCAGCGCGAACATGTTCTTTTTATAGGCCTCCACGCCCGGCTGGTCGAAGGGGTTGACACCGAGCAGATAGCCGCTCAGCCCGCAGGCGTATTCAAAGAAGTAAATGAGCTGGCCCATCGTGCGGGCGTTGTTTTCATCGAGGTTCAGGATGATGTTCGGCACGCCGCCCTCGACATGGGCGAGCAGCGTCCCGTCCATGGCCTGACGGTTGATGAAGTCCATCGTCTTTCCCGCAAGGAAGTTGAGTCCGTCGCCATTCGCTTCGTCAAAGGGGACGACCATCTGCTGCTCCGCGGGCGCAAAGCGCACGACGGTCTCCATTAGCATACGCTCGCCCTGCTGGATGTACTGGCCCATCGAGTGGAGGTCTGCGGTGAAGTCGACGCTCGCGGGGAAGAGGCCCTTTTCCTCCTTGCCCTCGCTCTCGCCGTAGAGCTGTTTCCACCACTCGGCCATGAAGCGGAACGCAGGCTCGAAGCACGCGAGAAGCTCCACCTTCTTGCCCTGACGGTAGAGCTCGTGGCGCATGGCGGCGTATTGCCACGCGGGATTGCTGTAATCGTTTTTCGAGCAGAGCGACATCATCTCCTGCGCGCCGCCCATGAGTTCATCCAGATCAACGCCCGCGACGGCGATGGGGAGAAGGCCAACGGCGGTGAGCACGCTGTAGCGCCCGCCGATGTTGTCGGGCACGACGAATTCCTCGTATCCCTCCTGATCGGCGAGGGACTTGAGCGCGCCTTTGTGCGCGTCGGTCGTGGCGTAGATGCGCTTCGCGGCCTCTTCCTTGCCGTACTTCTTCTCGAGCTTTTCGCGGAAGAAACGGAACGCGACGGCGGGCTCGGTCGTCGTGCCGGACTTCGAGATGACGTTGACGGAGAAATCGTCGTCGCCGATGAGCTCCGTCACCTCGCGCAGCGCGTCGGAGGAGAGGCCATTGCCGATAAAGTAGATGTTCGGCGTGGACTTCTTCTTTAAGTTATAGTTCGGGGAGCAGAGGCATTCGATCACGCCGCGCGCGCCGAGATAGCTGCCGCCGATGCCGATGACGACGAGCGCCTTGGAATCGCCCTGAATCTTCTTCGCCGCGGCGAGGATGCGCGCGTACTCGCCTCTGTCATAGTCGCGCGGGAGCGTGACCCAGCCGATGAAATCAGAGCCCTTTCCGCCGCCGTTTTGCAGCCAGCCCGCCGCGCGCTCGAGACGCGGGCGCAGCGCCGCTTCATACGGCAGCGAGAGAAACGATGCGGCATGGGAGATATCAATAGACAGCATAAAAATGGCCTCCTGCGATCAAAAATTCTTGCTTGCATTGTAGCACACGGCAAAAAAAGAAACAAGCGCAAAGCGGGGAAAAACGGGAGGCAAACACCGCGCTGCCGTCCAGAAACCGTGAAAACTGTGGAAAGCGGCAAAAAACGATTCGCTTTACCGCTCCATCTTTGTAAAGTGCGTGTATTTACTGTCACACGTTATTGTGTTATCGTGTTACCACACTAAATCGAACGGCCAAGCGCCGGAACTTACAGGAGGAAGAAACGATGAAAAAATTCTTAGCAATGGCGCTTGCCGCCGTGATGGTACTGGCCCTTGCCGCCTGCGGCAGCAAGAACGACACCGCCGACGATACCGGTGATGCGCAGGACGCGCAGGGCGGCGAGACGCAAAAGCTGATCGTCGGCTTTGATGCCGAGTTCCCGCCGTTCGGTTTCATCGCCGCCGACGGCACGTACGACGGCTTTGACCTCGCAATGGCCAAGGAGCTGTGCGCGCGCCTCGGCTGGGAGTACGAGGCCGTGGCCATCGACTGGAACAGCAAGGACGCCGAGCTCTCCAGCGGCACGATCAACTGCATCTGGAACGGCTTTACCTACACCGGCCGCGAAAATGACTACACGTTCTCCGACCCCTATGTGGATAACTCCATCGTGATGGTCGTGAAGGCCGACAGCGGTATCACCTCGCTCGCGGACCTCGCCGGTAAGAGCGTGATGGCGCAGGCCGCGTCCTCCGCGGTCGACGCGATCAACGAAAACGAGGACTTCAAGGCGTCGCTCAAGGAGGTCGTGGAGCTGGGCGACTACAACATGGGCTTTATGGACCTCGCCCAGGGCACGGTGGACGCCGTGGCCGCTGACCTCGGCGTTGCGCAGTATCAGATCGCGAACAACGACGGCGACTATGTCATCCTTGACGAGCCCCTCTCCACCGAGCAGTACGCCATCGGCTTCCTCAAGGGCAACACCGAGCTGCGCGACGCGGTGAACGCCGAGCTCCTCAAGATGGCCGAGGACGGCACCATGCTGGAGATCGCGCAGAAGTACGTCGATCAGGGTCTCGTGCTCGACAGCCTGTGCCTCATCAACAAGTAAAAACGTTTACCTCGGGCGACTGTAAAAACCAATTATAACTCATAGGTGCCCATCCTCTTCTCAGGGAGGGAGCGGGGGCGAAAGCCCCCGCTTTTTCCCGCTTATGACCGAATAAGGGAGAATCATTCCATGACTGTATCCACGATGCTGTCCCTGCTGTCGCAGGGCTTTGTCACATCGCTATTGATCTTTGCGCTGACGCTGCTATTCTCGATGCCGCTGGGCCTTGCGGTGATGTTTGGCCGCCGCAGCAGATTGACGCCGCTGCGCGGCTTCATCAAGGCGTATATCTCCATCATGCGCGGAACGCCGCTGATGCTGCAGCTGATGGTCGTCTTCTACGGGCCGAAGCTTCTGCTTGGCGTCACGGTGCCGGGCAACTGGCGCTTCACGGCGGTCATCGTCGCGTTCGTCATCAACTATGCGGCGTATTTTGCCGAGATCTACCGCGGCGGCATCGAGTCCATCCCGCGCGGGCAGTACGAGGCCGCGCAGGTGCTCGGCTATACCAAGGCACAGACATTTTTCAAGATCATCCTGCCGCAGATGGTCAAGCGCGTCATCCCTGCGGTGACGAACGAGGTCATCACGCTCGTCAAGGACACGTCGCTCGCGTCCGTCATCGGCACGGTGGAGATGTTCACGCGCGCCAAGCAGATCGTTGCCTCGCCGAACACGCCGGGCATGCTGGCGCTGGTGGCGGCGGGTGTCTTCTACTATGTCTTCAACTATGTGGTCGCCTTCGCCATGGAAAAATGGGAGCAGGCGTTGCGCTATTACCGCTAAAGGGAGGGGAGAGCAATGGCAGTTTTTGAAATGCGGAACGCTAAAAAGGCGTTCGGCGCGCTCGAAGTCTTAAAGGGCGTGTCGCTCAAGGTGGAAAAGGGCGAGGTCGTGTCGGTCATCGGTCCCTCGGGCGGCGGCAAGTCGACGATGCTGCGCTGCGCGACGCTGCTTGAGACCATGGACTCCGGCACGCTCGCGTATGGCGAAAACGTCGCCGCGCGCGAGGAAAACGGCAAAAGCGTCTACGCCGGAAAAGCCGCGCTTGCGCAGGTGCGGCGGCAGTTCGGGCTGGTGTTCCAGCAGTTTGACCTCTTCCCGCACTACACGGTGCTGAAAAATGTCTGTGACGCGCCGATCTCGGTGCAAAAGCGCGATAGAGCCGAGGTCGAGGCCGAGGCCATGGCGCTGCTCGACAAAATGGGACTAAAAGGCAAGGAAAACGCCTACCCCTACCAGCTCTCGGGCGGGCAGCAGCAGCGCGTGGCCATCGCCCGCGCGCTCGCGATGAAGCCGGAAATCCTTTTTTTCGACGAGCCGACCTCCGCGCTCGATCCGCTTTTGACCGGCGAGGTGCTGCGCGTGATCCGCTCTCTTGCCGACGAGCACATGACGATGGTCATCGTGACGCACGAGATGCCCTTTGCCCGCGCCGTGAGCGACCGCGTCGTGTTTCTGGACGGCGGCGTCATCGTGGAGCAGGGCAGCCCCGAACAGGTCTTCGAAAATCCGCAGCAGGAGCGGACCAAGGAATTCTTGCAGTCTTACCGCGAGACAAGCAGCGCTCAGGCGTAGTAATTCACGAGCAGGTCGACGACCGCACCGTAGCTCTGCGTGCCGAGTTCATCGCCGTAGGATTTGATCATCTTATCATTGAGCGACTGGGTGACGGTGGCCGTGAGACCCTTGTACTGCGCCCAATAGGCGCTGTTGTAGCGCAGATCGAGCACGATCTCGTCGGGAAGCGAATCGCGAATCTGCTGCCATGCGTCGGGGTCGACGCGGTACAGCGCGTTGCCGAGGTGAATGTAGCCGAGCATCCAGCCCGCATAGTTGTAGTTTGCGTCGTCGCAGCGCGTGCAGGCGAGGACCGCGAGGAAGTTGCTCTGCTGCTCGGACGTGATGCCGCGCTGGTGCGAGAGCTCGTGCGCGCAGGTCGAGGCCAGCAGCATCGCGGGCGAGTCCATGTTCACGTTTGACTCGCCCGTGAACGGAAAGTAGAAGCCCGTGAAGTTCATCGCGCTCATGATCTTCGAAAAGAAAATGCCCTTGGGCTTCTGGTCCGGCATGTCGAGGAACGGAAATTCGTCGTACAGGCAGTCATACACCGTGTCGGCGTAGTTAAGAATCTCCTGCCGGTCGGCGGTGAAGAGGCCGTTTTCGTCGCGCGCGATGTGCGCCGACGCCTCGGCGAGATGGTCCGCGAAATACTGCGTGACGCGCACTAAGTCTTCATACGCGACGGGCTCGGGCGAAAGGCCGCTTCTGTCGCAGAAGTCGTCCGCGTAATAGTTCGCGCCCCAGAGAAGCGAGAACGCGGCGTAGACCGTGAGAAACAAATCGAGCACGAAGAGCGCGCAGCGGTACGCGGCGCGCCCTCTTTGGCGCGATCTGACCAGATAGCGCACCATCAGCACGAGCAGCACGACCGCCGTGACCGCCGCGAGCACATACAAAAGCTCCGCGACCGAAAACGGCAGCGCCGCGCACGCGCGGCCTAAGAATTGCTCCAAGGGCAGCGTGACCGAATAGACCCAGAAATTGACGGCCGCGCGGCTGCCGCGGAAAAGATAAAAAAGCACAAGGACTGCGCCGCAGGCAAAAAGCCAGCGGTGCAGTCCTTTGTTGTCACGGTACAGGGTTTTCATGGGGAGATCAGTCCTTTTTTTCATCCGGAGAGGCGAGCGGCGCGGGGGCGAACATCGCGTCGTCCGTCACGCCCTTTTTCGTGAGGCTGCGGTTCGTGAACCAGTTCACAAGCGAGCTGATGCACGCGAAGATCGGAACGCCGAGGAACATACCCAGCACGCCGCCGAAGCCGCCGCCGACCACAATGGCCACGATGACCCAGAAGCTCGAAATGCCGGTGGATTTGCCGAGGATCTTCGGCCCCAGAATATTGCCGTCAAATTGCTGGAGCGCGATGATGAAGAGAATGAAATAAAGACACTGCTTGGGGCTGACGAGCAGGATGAGGAATGCGCTCGGAATGGCGCCGAGGAACGGGCCGAAGATCGGAATGATGTTCGTCACGCCCACAAACACCGAAATGATCGGCGTATACGGGAACTTGAAGATCGAGCAGCAGATGAAGCAGAGAATGCCGATGATGAGCGAGTCGAGCAGCTTTCCGCGCACGAAGCCGCTGAAGATGCGGTCGGCCTCGGCCACGGCGCGCAGCGTGCGGCGGTACGGCGTTTCGGGCAGAATGGCGTAGAGGATCTTCTTCGACTGCTTGGCAAAGCTCTCCTTGCGCGCGAGCAGGTAGACCGAGATCATCATGCCGATGAGGAGATTCTTGAGGAAGATGATGACGCTCCAGATGCCGCCCGTCACGGCGACGATGGCGACCTGCGCCTGCGGGATGACCGTGTCGGTGACCCACTTGACGAGCTTATCGTAGTAGCCGTTGAGTGCGGAGAGCAGCTGGTCGGAGTAGATGTCGTCGGAGAAGATCGTCTGATTCTCCACAAGGCTGTTGACCCAGTTGTAGACGGTTTTATAATAGCTTTCAAAGTTGTCGGCCAGTGTCTTCATGCTGTCGACCAGCTCGGGGATGAGGATGCTGAACATCAGGTAGATGAGGGCGATGACGCAGATCCACGTGACGAGGATGCTCAGCCCCCGGACGAGCGAGGACTTGACCTTCGGCAGCCCCTTTTGGATATACCGGTCGAAAAAGTCGACGATGGGGGCGAGAAGGTACGCGAACACAAGGCCGTAGATGACCGGCGAGAGCACGCTCATCAGCTTGTCGAAAAAGTCCAGCAGCACGCGGGACTGGAAAAACGTGTCGTAAAACATCAGCACCGCGCAGGCCGAGACGACGAGCGTCACGCCGAGGTGAAGATAGGTTTTGTTCTGCTTCATGGGCTCCCCCTTTTTTTGGGCAAAAGGCGTTAAATGACTGCTAAAAAGATACCAAAAACAGCTTACTATTTTTTGCCGGGAATTGCAACCGCTCATTTCGTGTGTTATGATAATCTTTACTCTCTGTTAATGAAGATGAACAGAACTTGACTTTTTTGGCAGAGGGTGATTTTGACCGACAGGGCGCAGGGTGCTTTGCCGGTCTGATGCTGTGAAGAGCAAACGAGGAGGAACCCATGGACGACAAAAAGCTGCTCTTTATCGTCAATCCCCGCGCGGGAAAGACCAAATCCCTCGCGCCGCTGTTTGACGCCGCCGCGATCTATTCCGAGGCGGGCTATCTCGTCTCCGTGCGCAAGACCACGCACCGCGGAGAAGCGACGGAGCTCGCCGAATCGCTCGGGCCGGAATTCGACGTCGTCGTCTGCCACGGCGGCGACGGCACGCTCAACGAAACGGTAAACGGTGTGATGCGCATTCCGCGAGAATACCGCCCGCTCGTGAGCTATCTGCCCGGCGGCAGCACGAACGACTTTGCCGCGAGCCTGAATATCTCGTCGAATCCCGCCGAGGCGGCGGCCTCCGCCATGCGTATGAAGCCGAGATCTCTCGATGTGGGCAAATTCGGCGAGCGGAACTTTGTCTACGTCGCGTCGTTCGGCGCGTTCACGAAAACGACCTACACCGTCCAGCAGGACATCAAGAATATGTTCGGGCACTTTGCCTACTTACTCGAAGGCGTCAAGAATCTCGACACGCTCTGCCCGTACCGCATGAAGATCACGGCGGACGGCGAGGTCTTCGATGGGGAATATCTCTTCGGCGCGATCAGCAATTCGACGTCGATCGCGGGGCTGATGAAGCTCTCGCCCGACGAGGTGTCGTTCGACGACGGCAAGTTCGAGCTGCTGCTCGTGCCCGTGCCGCGCACGCCGGCTGCGATGCAGGCGCTCATTTTAGCGCTCATCAACAAGGACTATTACGACTCCGAGGGGCTCATCTTCCGCCATGTCAGGCACGTCACGGCGGAGACCGCCGAGGACATTCCCTGGACGCTCGACGGCGAGTACGACCCCGGCGCGCCGGTCGTGGAGATCGAGATCGAAGAGAATGGGGTCACGATGCTATTATAAAATTTTCGCGGAACGGGTGATTGACGGGCGCGGTGATTGACAAGGCAGCGGGGGGTGATATACCCTTTACTGATAATAAAAACAGGGGCGGTGCGCGGTACAGGGCTGCGCTTGGGCTCCTGATGGGTGTAGAAAGGACACGGCAGATGATGAAGATCGGCTTTATCGGCACAGGAAATATGGGCGGCGCGCTGGCGAGCGCGGCGGCCAGAAGCGGCGAGGTGGAGGTGCTGCTCGCCAACCGCACGAAGGCAAAGGCGGAGGCGCTCGCGGAGCGCATCGGGGCCGTTGTGAGCAGCAACGAGATCATCGCGCACGAGGCGGACCACATCTTCCTCGGCGTGAAGCCGCAGATGATCGTGGACGTGCTCAAGGGCATCGCCCCGGCGCTCAAGGAGCGCAAGAGCGCGCCGGTGCTCATCAGCATGGTCACGGGACCGGACATCGCGCGCATTCAGGAGCTTGCGGGCGGGGACTATCCCGTCATCCGCATCATGCCGAACATGCCCGCCGCCGTGGGCGAGGGCGTGATCTTCTATGCATGCAGCGGCAACTGCGACAAGGTGCAGCAGGAGGCGTTTTTGCGCTACATGGCGCCCGCGGGCAAGCTCTTCCCGCTGGCGGAGGAGCTGCATGCCGCGGGTTCGGCGGTCGCGGGCTGCGGCCCGGCCTTTGCCGCGATCTTCTTAGAGTCGATGGCCGACGGTGGCGTCGCGTGCGGCCTGCCGCGCGCGTCGGCGATCCAGTATGCTGCGCAGATGATGCTCGGCACGGCGAAAATAGTGCTCGAGACGAACCAGCACCCCGGCGTGCTCAAGGACAGCGTCTGCTCGCCCGCGGGCTCGACGATCCAGGGCGTGCGCACGCTCGAAGAGTGCAGCATGCGCGCGGCGGTGTTTGACGCCGTGATTGCCGCCTACGAGAAAAACGTCGAGCTCAAAAAGGCGAGCGACTGAGGCTGCGGCGGAAAGGTATCTTTCCTGCGCGGCAGGCATAGTTTGCTGTGCGGGTATTTCCAGTTTTTTGCAAAAAGTGAGGAATAGATCCTATGGCAGCGATCTCTCAGCAGCTCGCAGATATCACGGTGCTCTCGATCGTGGTGCGCATCCTGCTCTCCACGTTCTGCGCGGGCACGCTCGGCTTTGAGCGCGAGCGACACAATCAGGCGGCGGGCTTCCGCACGTATATCATCGTGAGCGACGCTTCGGCGCTCGTGATGATGACGAATATCTTTGTTGCCGGCATCGGCGAAACGGACCTTGTGCGCATGTCGGCCTCGGTCATCACGGGGCTGGGCTTTCTCGGCGCGGGCACGATCTTAGTGACGCGCAATCAGGAGGTGCGCGGCCTGACGACCGCGGCGGGCCTGTGGGCGGTCGCCATCATCGGCACGGCGTTCGGCGCGGGTTTTTACGCGGGCGGCATCATCTGCTATGCGTTCATCTTCCTTGCGATGCAAGTGCTGCGGCGCGTGGATCTTCGCATCCGCAAGACGCAGCGCGTCTCCACTGTGTATTTCGAGATGGAGAAAAAGAGCACGGTCGGCCAGATCATCCGCCAGGTAAAGGGCCGCGGACACTACATTTGGGACCTGAACCTCTTTAGCGAGACGCAGGAGAAGAGCGGCGGCCCCGTGTGCGGCACGTTCACCCTCTGGGTGAACGGCAAAACGACGCTGGACGAGGAGATCCAGGCGCTTGAAGCGCTCGACGGCGTCAGCTATATGACGCTGATGTGAAAACGAAAAAGAAAAAACGGCGCGGGAGACCGCGCCGTTTTTCTTTGCTGTGGAAAAGTCGGGGATTGCCTTATGCCGCCCTGCGGCTGCGCGCAAGGCTGACGAAATAGCAGCCTACGACAGTCAGATAGACGAGTACCGAGCCGAGGCCGCGCCCCTCCCGCAGATAAGCGCCCCAGAGCATCAGGACGCAGTATTCCTCCGCCTGCGAGTTGATGGCGTAGTCGCCCATGGTGGCCAGGTAAATGAGCGCGGACAAAATCGTATAGGCGATCGTAAACGGTGTGAGATAGCTCTTTTTGCAATACAGCGTCACCCAGAGAAGAACGAGCGCGATCGCAGCACAGACGATGCTCTGGAAAAACAGCAGCGCCCCGAGGCGAGAGTCCTTTGCAAGGAGCACAAGGCTGTAAAAGGTGGCGTCCCCGGTCACTTTCCGCAAGAAACCGCTGCCAGTCGTATTCTGATGTACCCAGTCGATCAGGGGCGAGCCGCCCTCGAAACCGAGGAGCGGCAGCTGCGAGCGGATTTCGAGGGTGAAGAAAAGAGGGACGAGAATTGCGAGGAAGAGCGCGGCGAACAAAAGCCTTTTGCGCGACTGTGTGGATATTTGCATGGTGTTATCCTCCCTGTATGAATTTTCCACTCGGCGCTTCACCGCCCCGGCAGAGAGCGGCGGCGAAGCATCGGCTTTTATCTTATTAGACGTAAAAAAAGCGCGCATTTTTCGCCTTTTGGAGAAAAAACTGCAAGTTCGGCGCTTCGACTAAATCCGCGCGGGCTGTTCTGTGCAAAGCGGAGGACGATTTTTTGCAGAAGATGGGATTTTGCACACGGGCGGAGAAAGCGCGGCGTTTGCGCCGCCTTTATACACCTTGTTAAGAAAAAGCCACGCAGCGGGGCGGAATCCCGCCCGTTCGTCGATTGACAGGGGAAAGTGCGCGCCGTACAATGAAAATTAACACACAAAGAGAGGAAAAATCATGAAATATGTCAAGGAGTTCGGCATCATCCTCATCGTCTCGCTTGTTGGGGAGCTGCTGAATTATTTTCTGCCCCTGCCCGTTCCGGCGAGCATCTACGGCCTTGTGCTGATGTTTCTCTGCCTGATGCTCGGCGTCATCAAGCTCAGTGATGTGCACGACACGGCCTGCTTTCTCATCGAGATCATGCCCATCATGTTCATTCCGCCCGCCGTGGGGCTGATGGCTTCGTGGGACGTCATTCAGGCGAATCTTGTCGCCTATCTCATCATTGCCGCGGTGACAACGATCGTCGTTATGGCCGTGTCCGGCCTTGTGACGCAGGCGGTACTCAAAAAGGGCAAGAAGGGGGCGGAGAAGAAATGACATTTTTTGAACAGTCCGTCTTTTTCGGCGTCTCTGTCAGTCTTGCTGCCTACGGCATCGGCGTGCTGCTGCAAAAAAAGTTCAAGTTCGCACTCTTCAACCCGCTGCTCATCTCGGTGGTGCTGACCATTGCGGTGCTTTTGACGGCGCACATCAGCTACGACACGTTCTACGAGGGCGCGAAGTATTTGAGCTACCTGCTCACGCCCGCGACCGTGTGCCTCGCCGTGCCGCTTTATGAAAAGCTATCGCTTCTGAAGAGCAACTGGAAGGCCATCTTCGCCGGTATTCTCTCCGGCGTCATCACGACGCTTTGCAGCGTGTTTGTGATGAGCAAGCTCTTTCATCTTACACACGAGGAATACGTGACGCTTCTGCCTAAGTCCATCACGACGGCCATCGGCATGGGCGTTTCCGAAGAGCTCGGCGGCTACGTGACGCTGACGGTCGCCATGATCATCATCACCGGCATTTTCGGCAACGTGATCGCAGTTTCGGTGTGCAGGCTTTTCCACATCACCGACCCCATCGCCAAGGGCGTGAGCATTGGCTCGGCCGCGCACGCGCTGGGCACGGCCAAGGCGCTCGAGATCGGCGAGGTCGAGGGCGCGATGAGCAGCCTGTCCATCGTCGTGGCGGGCCTTCTCACGGTCGTCGGCGCGTCGATCTTCGCAAACTTCATGTGAAAAAAGGAGCATTCGAAAGAATGCTCCTTTTTTTGCGCGGCTCCCCCGCGGTGCGCGCCGCCGCGCCGAAGAACCAGAAGAACATTCAGGACGATCTCTCCGCCTACTGCTTCGGCGATTTTTATACGAGAAAGTTTTTGCCCATCCACGAGCGCGAGCTGCTGACGTTCTCGATCCTCGCTTCTCAGGGCGGCTGCGAAGGGCAGGTCAAGGCCCACGTCGGCGGGAACGCCACCGTCGGCAACGGGAAGGAGGTCCTGCTCGCGGCGCTCACGGTGTGCCTGCCGTATATCGGCTTTCCGCGCACGCTCAACGCGCTTTCCTGCATCAACGAGGTCCTTCCGGAAGCGAAACAGTGAGAAATTTCAACAGATAGGAGTGCAGTAGAATGAAAACCTTAGTTGCCTATTTTTCCGCCAGCGGCCAGACCGCGAAGCTTGCCAAGATCCTTGCCGGTGTGACCGGCGGCGACCTCTTCGAGATCGCGCCAGAGACGGCCTACACCGCTGCCGATTTGGACTGGATGGATAAAAAGAGCCGCAGCACCATCGAGATGAAGGACCCCAAGAGCCGCCCCGCCATCGCGGGCAAGGTCGCGGATATGGCGCAGTACGACACGGTGTTCGTGGGCTTTCCCATCTGGTGGTATCAGGCCCCGCGCATCATCGAGACGTTCCTCGAAAGCTACGACTTTTCGGGCAAGACCGTCATCCCCTTTGCCACCTCCGGCGGCAGCGGCATGGGCGGCGAGGACGTTTTGAGATCCGCTTGCTCGAAGGGGACAAAGTGGCCCCCCGGCAAGCGCCTGAGCAGCCGCGAGAGCATGGCAAGCGTGCAGAAATGGGTCGAGAGCCTGGGGCTGTAAACAAAAAAAGCGGCCCAAGTGAACCTTTAAGCCGTCTGCGGAAAAACAAAAAAGCGCGCCAAGCGGCGCGTCACAAATGTTTTCGCTGTGCGAAAACCTTGGTGCACAAGCAATTCACTTGCTTGTGCGCTGTTAAATGTCCCACGGATACCAAAACCGGCGCATTTGCGCCGTGCAAGCATTTTGCGCAGCAAAATCTTGGCGGAGGTGGGATTCACTTCCACCGAGCATTTTAATTACCCTTGGGGTGAACGAATGAAATGAGTGAACCCAAAAAATAAGAGACACGCTTTCGCGTGTCTCTTATTTTTTGGTGGACCTGAAGGGATTCGAACCCACGACCTTACGGATGCGAACCGTACGCTCTCCCAACTGAGCTACAGGCCCAAATAGCAATGCTGGTCTCCCAGCGCGGATTATCATAACACATTTTTTTGAATTTGTGAAGCCCCTTTTTCATTTTTCTGTTGATATTTTTTCTGAAATATAGTAGAATACCATTTGTTCAACAACTCCTCCGCATACAGCTGCGGAACCGGTCTTGCGCAATGGGTACCTGCGAACCATGTCAGGCGGGGAACCGAGCAGCATTAAGCGGGACCATCCATGTGCCGCAAGGACGCCGGTTCCGCAGCTGTATACGGGGGAGTATTTCTATTGTAAGGGAGGGCTGCGGATGTATCAGGCGCTTTACCGCAAGTGGCGTCCCAAAACATTTGCCGACGTGGTCGGTCAGGAGCACATCACCGAGACCTTGCAGCGCCAGGTGGCGGAGGGGCGGCTGTCGCACGCCTATCTTTTCACCGGCACGCGCGGCACAGGCAAGACGACCTGCGCAAAAATACTTGCGCGCGCGGTCAACTGCGAGCATCCGGAAAACGGCAACCCCTGCAACCGCTGCCCGAGCTGCCTTGGCATCGAGAGCGGACGCTTACTCGACGTGGTCGAGCTGGACGCGGCGTCGAACAACGGCGTGGACAGCGTGCGCGCGCTGCGTGACGAGGCCATCTATTCGCCCGCGCAGGTGAAAAAGCGCGTGTATATCGTCGACGAAGTCCACATGCTTTCGACGCCCGCGTTCAACGCGCTGCTCAAAATTTTGGAGGAGCCGCCCGAGCATCTGATGTTCATTCTGGCGACAACAGAGCTGCACAAGGTGCCCGCGACGATTTTGTCGCGCTGCCAGCGCTTTTCGTTCCGCCGCATCCAGCCGAAAGACATTGTAGGCAGGCTCAACTACATCGCGGGGCAGGAGAATATCGACCTGAAGGAGGACGGCGCGGCGCTGCTGGCCCGACTGTCGGACGGCGCGCTGCGAGACGCGCTGAGTCTTCTTGACCAGTGCGCGGCCGCGGGCGGCGCGATTGACGCGAACGCCGTGCTCGACGCGCTGGGTTTGGCCGGAAACGTGCAGACCGCACAGCTCATGTCGCTGATCCTGACGCGCGATGCGCGCGGGGCACTCGAGCTTCTCGGCAAGCTCTACGACGGCGGTAAGGATGTGGGCGCGGTGCTCGGCGAGCTCTCGACCCTCTCGCGCGAGCTGCTCATCAGCGCGACGGCGGGGGAGGGCGGCGAGAGCTTACTCAGCGGCGCTTATGACGCCGCAACGCTCCGAAACCTGCGCGCGCAGGGGACGAGCGCACGCTTCATCCAGCTCTGTACGATCTTGCAGGAGACGGCGGCGCAGCTCCAGTTCAGCGTAAACCGCCGCACGGACGCAGAGCTCTGCATTCTGAAGCTCTGCGACGAAACACTCTCCGGCGACCTGGCGGCGCTCGGCGCGCGCATCGCGCGGCTCGAAGAGCAGATCGCCGCGGGCGTGCAGTTCGCGGCGAAGCATCCCGTGTCTGCACCGGCGAGCGCACCCGCTCCCGTGACGGCGCAAAAGCTCGCTCCCGCACCGCAAAAGGCCGCGGAAGCGCCCACAGAGAGCGCAAAGCCCGCCGAGGAAGCGCCGCTTCCGTGGGACGAACCGCCGCTTCCCGATGACTACGACGCACCGCCGCCCTACGGCGAGCCGGTCGTGCCCGCACCGAAGGCCGTAGCGCCGAAGATAGCAGCAGCACCCGCGCCTGCGAGCGGCGAGAGTGGCGATGATGAGATTTTCTACCAGCTCATGGAGAGCTACAAAAACCGTCTGACGCCCGACAAGCGTGCGTTCATCGGCATGGCGCAGGGCGATGTGAAGGACGACCTTCTCACCGTCTACTGCTCGACCGAGGTGCAGAAGTCCATGCTCGACCAGAAGGTCGTGACAGACGTTTTGAGCGAGGTCACGTCCCGCGCAGTTGGACGGGAGATCCGCGTTCGCTTCCTCGTGGGCGAGCGCCCGGGCGCGAAAAAGCGAGACAAGATGCAGGACCTCCTGCGCATGGGCAGTAAATTCGACAATTTTACAGTAAAATAAAAGGAGACAACAACGATGGCAAAGGGTTACAGCGCACGCCGCGGCTTTTCCAACGGCAGCGGCCAGATGCTCAAGCAGCAGCAGATGCAGCAGCAGATCATGAAGATGCAGGAGGACATGCAGAAGGCGCAGCAGGAGGTCGAGGAGAAGACCTTCTCGGCGAGCGTCGGCGGCGGTGTCGTCAGCGCCGAGGTCAACGGCAAGAAGGAAGTCACGAACATCACCATCAAGCCCGAGGCGGTCGACCCCGAGGATGTGGAGATGCTTCAGGACCTCATCATCTCCGCCGTGAACGAAGCGCTCCGCCAGGCCGAAGAGGCGATGGACGGGAAGATGAACGCGCTGACGAGCGGACTCGGACTCAGCGGGTTTGGGTTCTGATTTTTCCTTTTCAAGCAAAAACAAAGCCCGCGTCGCGGGCGGGAGTTTTCCGCACTGTGCGGAAACGGGCAATAAAGGGGGTATTCTCTTTCCGAAGAGAATACCCCCTTTAAATCCCCCAGAGA